>BFBZ01000005.1_pt433 | contig 467174 bp, 437 predicted proteins | sample 1888401 | NCBI WGS metagenome assembly BFBZ01 (sample SAMD00112614, study PRJDB3348) | symbiont metagenome | host: Chara braunii | reverse complement strand
CCCAAGCCCAGATCATCCAGGACTTCGTCACACAGAAGGTGGATGGTCTTGCGATCTCGGTCGCCGACGTCGCGGCCATGACCAAGTCGATCGACGCTGCGGCCGCGGCCGGCATCCCGGTCGTAACTTTCGATGCGGATGCGCCGGGCTCCAAGCGCCTGGCCTATATTGGCACAAACAACAAGGATTTCGGCGTTGCACTGGGCAAGCAGCTGCTGCAACTTCGGCCTGATGGCGGCAAGTACGCCATGGTCTCCGGCGGACCGGGCGCCACGAATCTTGCCGAACGCGTCGACGGCGTTCGCGAAGCACTCAAGGGGTCGAAATGGGTCGAGGTCGCAGGTTCGCCGACCTTCTGCAATGACGACCCCGCGCTTGCGGTTCAACAGATGACCGACCTGCGCACCGCGACGCCGGACCTTGCGGCCATCGTGCCGGTTGGCGGCTGGCCAATGTTCGCCCCCGAAGGCTACAAGGCCTTCGTCAACAAGAATAAGAAGGATATCGACGCCGGCAAGTTCACGCTTGTCGTGGCCGATACACTCAAGATGCAGCTCGAACTGCTGCGCGATGGCTATTCCAACGCGCTTACCGGCCAGCGGCCGTTCGAGATGGGCGAGAAGGCCATGGAAACCCTGCTGGCGATCAAGAAGGGCCAGACGGTGCCGCAGATCATCTACACGGGTCTTGATCTCGTCACCAAAGACAATGTCGCTCAGCTTTTGAAGTGAAAGCGTTGGTGACCCGACGCGCGCCTAGTGTCCCGAATCCGAAGTTCGCATCACTTAACCGCATCTTCGGAGCGAACTTCGGGTTCGATAAGGACACTAGCAAATATATGATTCTAGTGTGCTTTATGAATGCGAAGTTCGTGAAAGCGTCTGCCGCGAAATCGCACGAACTTCGCATTCAGCACACTAGTGCAGCGTTTCCGAAATTCCCCTCACATCGCGGCGATTTCTTCGAGGAAATTTCGGAAACATAAGCTGCACTAGAATCCAAGGTTTTCTAGTGTCCTGATCGAATTCGAAGTTCGTCTCGGAGGTACTGCTAAGTGATACGAACTTCGAATTCGGGACACTCGTTGCCGCTCTCGGTCGATCTGCTGGCCCGGCGGCAGATCGTGGATCCCTATCTCGCCGGGCGGAGGGAGGCGGCGGCTTGCGCGCGCTGGCKGCCGCTGATCTGAAATGCACCACCTGCTGCAAACTCGTTCCACGAATTTTAGATCGAAAAGCGGTACTGGAATCATATAGTTGCTCGAGCCCCTAATGCATCCGAAGTTCATGTCAGAGCGAGCTGCGATGTATCACGAACTTCGGATGCGGGGCACTAGCACAGCAAAAGATCGCTCCCATCACGAGCACACCAACCGTGTCCGTTCCTCGCGGGATTGCCGTTCGGCGAAGTGCCCGCGTGAGCGATTGCGTGGATATGCTCGTGATCTGACGCGCGCCCTATCTTACTGGCTGCACGATCCGATTTCCTCATGTTCGTGTGGGCGCGGAGAATGGTCGCGCATTCAAATAGGCGGCTGGCTGTTGTGACGACGTTGTGGCAGCGTTTGGTTTGTTTCCGGCCAAGCGGCGGCCGCGCCGCCGTGTCTTGCATCTGCTGGTCTCAAAATTCGAGGAGGCCCGTTCATCCGATCCAATGCCTTATTGGAAAGGATTAATCTCCTTTCGAATAATTGCGGGGCCGCCAGCAAGAAGAACATTGGGACTAGGACAAGGATGACATCTATCTCCCCCTCAGGGGCGGCCGCGGAGGTTCCGGCGACGCCGACGGCCAAAGCGCGCAACTTCCCAATTGATCGCATCCGCGTTTTCCTGACGCTTGTGGTGCTCATCCACCATACGGTCATTCCCTATACTTATTTCGGTCATACTGATCCCGCGCAATGGATCGGGTTCGACTGTATCGTTCTCGCCACCGACAGCTTCTTCATGGCGATGTTCTTCTTTCTCTCCGGACTGTTTGTCTGGCCGAGCCTTGCTTTTAAGACGCCGCGGATCTTCTTTCGCGATCGCTTGCTCCGGCTCGGCATGCCCTTTACGATCGCTGCATTCACGATCACGCCGATCGCGTATTACGCAATTTCGCTGCGTCAGTCCCCCGATATCGGCTTCGCSGCATTCTGGTGGAAGACGATCACCGTCGGCCCCTGGCCGAGCGGCCCCGTCTGGTTTGTCTGGGTGTTGCTGGCGTTCGACCTTTCGGCAACGCTGCTCTACCGGATTTTCCCCAAACTGCTCGATCCGATCAATCGCCTGTCCCTGCGCGCCTTCGATAGGCCGGCCGACTTCTGCCAGTTTCTCGTGGCGGTCACCGCTGTCGTCTATATTCCGGGGCGGCTCTATTTCGGACCGAGCCGATGGTTCTCGATCGGACCGTTCGATGTTCAGGCCGATCGCGTGCTGCTCTACGCTGCCTACTTCTTCATCGGAGCCGGAGTTGGTGCCGCGAATTTCGATCGAGGCCTGCTAAGCGCAAACGGACAGTTGGCGAGGAGTGGCTGGGGCTGGGTGATCGTGACGCTCGTTCCGTATTGCCTGATGTGGGGGTTGATCGCCGTCAAGCGCGAGCTATTGGGAAATCCTGTATTTCTGCCGGACTGGTACGAGGCGAGCTACGGTCTGCTCTTCGTCGCCTTCAGCGCAGCCATCATGTTCACAATCTTCGCTTATTTCCTGAGGTTTGAACGATCGGACTGGAGCGTGCTCGATCCGCTGCAAGCTGACGCATACGGCATATTCCTGGTGCACTACCCGATCGTGCTCTGGCTGCAGTACTGGCTATTCGATTTCGATCTCCCCGCCATCGTCAAGGCAGTGGTTACCTTCGCGCTCACAGTCGCTCTGAGCTGGGCTGCGACGGCGGCGTTGCGCCGAATTCCGGAAGCGACGCACGTCCTGTGAGGGCGCCTGACCAGCTCTTTGGGCTTCCGCCGTGGTCAAGGCCGCTGCGATGATGGCGGACCGCTGCTACGCCTCTGCCAAACAGTTCAGGCGGCGTGAGCGACGGTTGCGTATCCGCTGCCTCATCGCAGTCCCCGGCAGGGCAAGAGTTGGTGGAACAATAAGTTCCGTCAGAACATTCAACCACTCTGAGGTGACAGGTGTCGGCATGCCCGTGTGCGGGCATGCCGCGAAGTCCCATCAAAAGCTCTCACGCCCGTCAACGGCCGATCATGTGCCCATTCGATGCGAAGACAAGGCGCCAGTCGATTCCGTCCCGACGATCTGATCGACGACGCCCACCGGTCGGCTCCGCCGTCGAAAGCGTCTTACAAAAGAAGCGGTCCGACGGGATTGACCTGACGCCGGCGGTTTCAGGATCTTAGAAATCCGCGACGCCGTGCTTCTTGCAATGTCATCCCCTGCGGACATTGAAAGAACGCAAGGGACCTGCCGTGCCCTGATCATCGGTCTACCCGTGCCCTTTGGGTTCGTGTTATTGCAGGCGCGCGGACGTCCCATACGCGGACCTTGGGATGCGGCGTTCGTCTGATTGTTGACACGCAAGGAGGAGACGAATGGTAATTCCGGCGCGAGGCGACCTCCAGCCCTCTATCTATGGCTTCAAGCTCGGTCGCTTCGAGATAACGACCATTCTGGATAGCAAGATCGTTCGCGAGGGACTAAGCCCCTCCCATGGCGGCCCGACGATGGCCCAGGAGGTGCAGGCGCTGGCCCGCGCCAACCGGATCGATCCCTTTCGCTACGAACATCCGTTCATTCCAATCCTGGTGCATACCGGGACGCAACTGGTGTTGTTCGACACCGGCAACGGCGCCCTGCAGCGCGAGCGCGAACCGCTTCGTGGCCGCCTGCCGGATGGGCGCCTGGTCGAGCGGATGGGCCAGCTCGGCTATCGGCCGGAAGATGTCGATATCGTCGTCATCACCCACGGTCATCCCGATCATATCGGCGGGTTGATGGAAGCCGGCGCGCCGGTGTTTCCCAAGGCGCGCTATGTATTCGGAGCGGCGGAATTCGATTTCTGGCTGCGTGGCGAGGTGCGGGAGGCGCGGCAGTTCAATCGAGAGCTTTTCATGCAGCTCGCGGCGCCACTCGCCGATCGCGCGACCTTCGTCAAGCCGGGGGATGAGATCGTGTCCGGCATCCGGGCTGTCGATGCGGCCGGGCATTCTCCGGGGATGATGGCCTATCTCATCGAAAGCGAGGGCAGGCGGCTGCTGAATTGGGCCGATACCTGCGGCCACTATGTGGTGTCGCTGCAGCGGCCGGACATCCATCTCGACGTCGACGACGACAAGGAGAAGGCCGCAGCCACACGCCAGCGCATGCTGGAAATGGCCGTCGCCGAGGAGCTGTTTGTGACCGGATATCACATGCCGTTCCCGGGAATCGGTTTCGTGGAGCGGACGCAGGGCGGGTACCGTTGGGTCCCGCTCAGCTACCAACTGAATTTATGAGATCACGGGCGCTGTCGCATGACGATTGCGCTCGTCCCGCTCGCGCGGATTGAACATCGCGGCGTGATGTCGGGGTAGCGCCCCGGCCGCGCCGCATGTTTGATTCTGCGCGAAGCGCCGCGGTTTCTGTGCGGGACCGGATTGTGCTGCGCGTCTTTCCAAGCAGACACGGGCTGGACAAGAGCGCGCGTCGGTAACACCGCCATGGCAATCCTGACATGATCGGCGTTTTCCCCCGCCGGATCTTCGTCGCGTCATGGATCCGAGTCCGCGGCCTTCCGAGCGTCACCAGGCACATTCAAGCGGGCTTCGCCTGCGTCTGGTGGTCCGCAGGGACATTTCCGACAGCAGCCTGACGGTGGCGGCAATCAGCCGAAATCACGCGAGGGCGCATGCGTGTAGCCCGGGCTTTGCTTTGTGATCGAGTGGCGGGTCGGACCGCCTCCGGCAGGGAAAATCGTTGCAGTTGACACAAGTGACTAGGTGACTTAGTGTCAAGGCAACAAGCAAGCAAAAATCACAGGAGGGAAATGAGCTCGACAATCCGTTTTGAGGACGAGTCGGACGTCGCTTGCGACTCCGCCTAAGCAAACACCAGTCGAAGCATCGCTCGCAGGCAGCAACAGCAATTTGATCGTGACCATCGGTCCACGACATGCGGGCGGCTGCAAAAAATCCAAAACGACCAATCATTGCGCGCGAAAGAGGGGAAACGCACGTGAACAGATTTTTGAATCTCACTGTCGTAATTGCGGTTGTGATCGCCTCGGCGTCCGCACTGCCGGCCCGTGCCTACGAGGCGGGATATCCTGGCACGCAAGTCTTGCCGGGTATCTCAATCGGCGGAACCACCGCAAGCACGCCGGGTCCTGGCGTTTACATGTTCAACCAGGTGTCGACCTATCAGGCGAGCATCGTCGGCCCAGGGGCGCCCAAAGTGGGCGGCTCGCCGACGGCGATCAACGTCAACACGGCCGGGGCCGGAATTCTTTGGGTTCCGGGGTGGGAGTTTCTCGGCGCAAAGTACGATGCTGTTTTTGTGCAACCGGTCGCTGCTGCCGATACCGGTGCGCCGGTCAGCACCATGAAGCGCGGCCTTCACAACAGCACGATTTTTCCGATCGAGCTCAGCTGGAAGCTTGGAGAGTCCGGCTTTTTCATCAAAACCGGCTTCGGCGTCGGCGTCCCCGATGGAACGATCAACGGCGCGAATGGCCTGGGCGATGTCGGAAATCCGTGGTGGACTTTCCGACCGGAGTTTATCGTTTCATATCTGAAGGACGGATGGAATTTCACTGCAGCGGCTTATGGCGAGATCAATACCGAGAACTCGATCACTCACTATCGCAGCGGAAACGTTCTCGATGTCGAGTTTGCAGCCACCAAGACGATCGGACGATGGACGATCGGAGCAATCGGCTACTATGTCGGCCAGGTCGGAAACGACACGTCGAGCGCCTACTACAACTATGTGATCAACTCAAACAGGTTCAATGTCTGGGCCGCCGGTGGTCTGGTGGGCTACGATTTTGGTCCGGCGACGCTGAAGGTCTGGGTGGCGGACGAGTTTTCGGCGAATGCGTCCGGTGGAACGCCGCTGGCTGGTGTCGATCGAGCCGGAGTGGGACAGGGCATACGAGGCTTCGCGAGCGTCAGCTACAGGCTGTGGGCTCCGGACGAGCCCGCTTCCGACAAGCCGCGGTTCTACAAGTAACGCCGAGACTGCCAGGATCTTCCTCCCTGACGCCGCCTTTGCGCGGCGTCATTTTTTGCGCCGGTGCAAAACGACGGCCTTGGTGCTCGCTGCAGTGAATGGGGAGCGCTGAGGTTTGTCTGTGCCAATTGCATAGTCATTATGCCCGCGAAAACAGGTCAGGAGCGGCCGGTCGGGGTTAGCATGGAAATGGAAACCGGAACGATTGTCATGAACTCCCGCCCGATTCTTCGCAGCCTGCTGTTCGTCCCGGGAGTCCGCCCGGACTTCCTGCCGAAAGCACGCGCGGCAGGCGCCGACGCGCTCATCCTTGATCTGGAGGACTCCGTTCCACCCGATGCCAAGGAGGCCGCGCGTTCAAATGTGCGCGCGTGGCTTGCTGAATCGCCGGGCCGCCCGATCTTCGTTCGCTTCAACCAGCTCAGCCTTGGCGATCTGGACAAGGATCTTTCGGTGCTGGCGCCACATGGGTCGCAAGTCCTGATGATCCCCAAGGTCGAACACGCCCAGGATCTTCATGAACTCGATGGGCGGCTATCGAGTTTCGAGAGCGCGCGCGGCCTTGCCCCGGATGCGGTGAAGATTGTCATTGTCATCGAGTCCAGTCTCGGGCTTCGTAACTTGTATGGTATTCTGCACGGTGCAAGGCGTGTTTGCGGCGCGGCGCTTGCAAGCGCGGAACAAGGCGATCTCATCGTCGATCTCGGTGCTCAATGGACCCCGACCGGTGAGGCGCTCACCTACGCGCGTGGCAAGTTCGTCTGTGACGCGCGGGCGGCGAAGATCCCATGGTTGATCGATGGCGCATTCATGAACATTCGCAATCCCGAGGCGCTGAGAGCCGAGGCGGTCATCGCGCGAGCGCACGGCTTCAGTAGCAAGGTCGCGATCCACCCTGGTCAGGTGGCGACCATCAACGAGGTGTTTTCGCCCACGGTCGCGGAGATCGCCTGGGCTCGTGCGTTGCTGGACGCTTTTCGAGAGGCAGAGGGCAGGGGACACGGCGCGACGCAGTTTCAGGGGGGCATGGTCGATTACGCCAATGTGAAATGGGCGGAGAGGATCCTCGAGCTCGCGGCGGCGATCCAGTCTTGAGTCTGCATTGGATCGGAATCGGGCGACGCGGCTCGTTATTCCGGCGCCCATTCGATCTCATATGCGAAGGGATATGGAGCCATGGCCGCGCTGATTTGAGACGACAGGGCCGCTTGTCGTGTGCCATCAACGCAAGCAACCGTAACTCTTACGATCGTACCGAACTGCGGGTGCGGCAGCATTGCAACATCCAGGTGTTCCTCGCGCGCGAGCAGATTTGCCACACCGGAAAGGACAGCCCGGAAGGTGCGCTCCGCCGCCTCCTTGCGCAGGGCGGCCCTTTGCGGCTTGCCGACATCGGTCAGCGGAATCCTGTCAACGATAATGACGTCCTTCGGTACCGCGGCCCTTTCGGTAACCTGCTCCGACAGGATACTGGTGAGATCGGAAGCGGTGGTCTGTGATCCCGGAACGAGTTGAACAAAGACAACCGGCAGTTCACCGGCATAAGCGTCCGGTTTGCCAACCGCCGCGGCATGGAGGACAGCCGGACACCTGAGCAGCGGCTCCTCGATGAGCGAAGGATCAATGTTGTGCCCGCCTCGGATGATGACGTCCTTGGCCCTTCCCGTCACAAACAGATAGCCGTCGTTGTCAATGCGACCGAGATCGCCCGTGATCAGCCAGCCGTCATCGGTGCGGGACGAGTGATCATGCTCGGAGCTGACGTACCCTTGGGCAAGTCCCGGGCCTTTGATGAGCAGCATCCCGATCTCATCAGGTTCGCACAACCGGACCACCTGTCGATCGCGGCCCATGATTGCAGCACGGAGACGAGTATACGGCAGACGGACGCCTGAACTGCCGTCTTTCGGCGGGCCTTCCCGCAGATCGACGGCGATGCTGGCGGTGTTCTCGGTCATTCCGTAGGAGTTCAGGATGCGGACGCCGGATATGCGCTCGAATTCCCTGCGAACCGGGCCTGGCAGTGCGGTCGAGCCTGTCATGAAGTACGGCTTGAGCGCCGAGAGGTTTTCGGTCCGCGGCGGAGATTTCGCCAGCACCGCCAGCGTCGTCGGCACGCCTGACAGGCGCGTAATCCGATACTTGTCGACGAATTTCCAGTAGTTCGACATATAGAGTTTATCGCGGGCACCCATGACACTTGGAATGACCACGCTGGCGCCGCTCGCCAGCGGAGGAAGGCAACGGCCCAGGCCGCCAACATGGAACATGGGCGCGTCGTGCAGGATCGTCTCCCCCAACTCCAGCTTCGACGCGAGCTGAAGGGTCCAGTGCCGGTAGGACATGTTACGGTGCGAAAGCTTTACGATTTTGGGGATACCGGTCGTGCCGCCCGAATGGACAAAAGCCGCGGTGTGGTCGCCCGTGATCGTTTCATGGAGCCGACGATCGTCGTGTCCGGATGCGATATGCTCGTTGAGGTCGCTATCGGGCAGGATGCGGCCGTTGGGGCCCGTGACCGACCAGATCTGTACGTGCCGCGGGAGCGCGGATCTGATCGACATCAGCGCCTCCCAGATCGCAAAGCCCGGAGTTGGCCCCAGGGCAATGACGGCCTTGGCGTCGGACTGCCTTATCAAGTGAAGCAGGTGTTCTGGTTCAAGCATCCAGTTGATCGGGAAAGGTATCCCGCAGGCCATTGTCCCCAGGATAGACCAATAGATCGAGGGCACGGCCGGCAGGAGAATGGCGACGACGTCGCCGCGTTGAATTCCGTGGTTGCGGAGGAGGTGGGCCGTTCGCTCGATATTGTCGAGCAGTGTGGAGAACGTCGTTCGTTCGGGGCTGAGATCGATGTCCCCGTTCGGAATGTAGGAAATAGCCGTATCGTTCGGCTCACGGGCCTTCAGGGCAAGCCTGATCCGCTCGACAAAGTCGACGATGGTCAGTCGTTGTTCGAGCGGCACCGCTTCGATCTTTTCGATATCTGCGATCGACCTCAGCTCGGTGTCCAACAAGGCGGGATCGGCCGTCGCTGTTATGACCTGCAAGGGGGCGCGGCCGGCAAGTCCTGGGGAAGGCATCTCGTTCGTCTCCGATCCGTTGGTCACGCGTCGGCTGACCCTAGAGAAGCCCGTTCGGCTTGGCACGGCTCACACCCGCATATAAAGTATTGAGAGAATGGATGGCTCGGATATCGATCTTCTGGCTCTCAAGAGTTTTTGCGCGCTCCTGGAGGAGCGCAGTGTCTCGCGCGCGGCGTTGCGGCTCGGCATCAAGCAGCCGACCATGAGCCGCGCGCTTGCGCGGCTGAGATCCTATTTTTCCGATCCTTTGCTGGTTTGGGCCGGCGGGACGATGGTCCCCACGCCGCGAGCCCTGTCATTGAAGGCCGACGTTCTCAGCGTCATCGAGACGATGACGCGTATCACGCTCCCTTCTCCGGCATTCGATCCGGCTTCGACTCAAACGAGAATCATGGTCGCGGCAACAGGGCTGCTGGAGAGCGTCTTCCTGGCGCGTGTCCTCAAGACCCTCGCTTTGCGAGCTCCGGGAATCTGCCTCGACGTTCGCCGGCCCGATCGCCTCAACGACATCGCCGCGCTGGAGCGGGGCGAGCTTGATTTTATCGTGGGCTGGACGACGTCACCTGCGCCGATTCTGCGATCCCGCCTGCTTTTTTCAGACAAGCTCGTCTGTATAGCGCGCGCATCCCATTCACGGCTGCGTCATCCGGATGACCTGACTTATGCGACATATGTCGAGCTTCCGCATATCCAGTACGAGATACCGGGCAAGACCACCACCGGCCTTCTCCTGCAGGAGCGGCTTCTCCGCGACGGCTACCGGCAGAACATCAAGTATCACGTTCAGAACGTAACGACTGTCGCCGAGGTTGTCGCGACCTCCGACGTGATCGCCACGGTGCCGCAGAGGCTGGCTGAACGATTGCTGGCGCAACACCCGCTGAGACTGTTCAAATTGCCGTTCGCCGTTCCGCCAATGAAGCACAGGGCGTACTGGCACGAATGCATGCAAACCGATGCGCGTAACCAGTGGTTTCGGGAGCTGCTTGCCGAGGTCGGAAAATCAATGTCATGAGCGCTGCCTCGGCCGGGGGGCGCCGCCCGCATGGCGCGGGCGTATTCATAGAACGGATTGTCACTATTCAGTTTATAGGCCGCCGCTCAAATTGACGTGCCTCGTGCATGGCAATACGCCAGAGGTGTGTTCGAGGCGCAATGAACCTCGTATTGAATGAACCGTATTGGATGGAACAACCTTGATGAGCGATCGGCAGGTCGATGTTGCGGCGGTAATCGATAAAAGCGCCATCAGTCGCTTTCAAGTTGTTATCTTCGCGTTTTGCTTCCTCATCATGATGATCGACGGCTTTGATACCCAGGCGGTCGCTTACGTCGCCCCAAGCCTTGCGGCCGAGTGGCGCATCTCCCCCGGCGCGATGGGACTGTTCTTCTCTGCAGCATTGCTGGGCAGCATGCTGGGTGGGCTTCTGTTCGGTCAGATCATCGACAAATATGGCCGGCAGCGCGCAATTGGCGTCTGTATCGCGATATTCGGGATCCTCAATATCGTCAGTGCGTACACCACTTCGATCGAAGCCTTTATCGTCGTGCGCTTTCTCTGCGGTATCGGTCTCGGCGGCGCGATTCCAAATGTGGTGGCTCTCGTCACTGAATATTCACCCGCGCGAAGCCGGGCGACCGCGGTTGCAGTGACCATGTGCGGCATCGCGATGGGGGCGGTTCTGGGAGGGCTTGTCAGCATTCCGCTCATTTCAAGGTTCGGCTGGACCTCGGTGTTCATCCTTGGGGGAGTCCTGCCATTGCTGTTGCTGCCGATTGTGATCGCTGTTCTTCCGGAATCGATCAAGTTCCTTATTCTCTCGAAGCGGCACAAGGGCAAGATCGCATCCATTCTGGCGCGGATCGACCCTGCGGGACACTACAGCGCAGGGGACGAGTATGTTCTTGACGAGACGAGAACGAGCCAGGGGTCAATCCTGACGCTGTTCAGGAGCGACCTCGTTGTTGGAAGCATATTCCTGTCCGGCGCTTTTTTTATGAGTTTGTTGCTGGTGTACTGCTTTATCATGTGGATTCCGCTTCTGCTCAAGCAAGCGGGCTTGCCGCTGCATGATGCGATCCTGGGGACTGTGATCTTCAATCTCGCCGGCATGTTGGGCAGTTTCATCTGTACGCGCATCGTCGATCGAAACAGCCGGCATACTTACGCCACCCTGCTGCTGGGTTACCTGCTTGGCGCGGTCGCCGTTGCCTCCATCGGCTTTGCCGGGACAACATTCTGGCCGATCATGGTCGCTATTTTCTTCAGTGGATTTCTCGTGATCGGAGTTCAGCTATCGCTGTTTGCCGCGATCTCGAATTATTATCCCACCGATATTCGCGGCACCGGGCTCGGGTGGACGCTGATGGTCGGGCGTACCGGATCGTTGATCGGACCTATGGTCGGAAGCGCATTGGTTGCCCAGGGCATGACGACGGGCCAGCTCTTCCAGACCAGCAGCATTGCGCCGCTTCTGGCCTGCATCTCGCTTCTCGTTTTCGTCAAGCTGTCTCCAGCGAGGGAGGGGGACGTTGCAGAGAGAACGCTCGCAGGCGAGCAGAAGATGGCAGGCGGCTCGGACATGTGAAGGCCCCAGGCGATGCCGCTGGCTGGACGCGTCCTAGCCGGATCCGACACGACTCATCATGGACAACAGCAAGTCGCGCAGTTTCGGGTCCGCCAGCCGGACCTCCTTTGCCTTCGGGAGAGAGGTCAGGAGGTGAACCGCCTTCGCATGAAATTCGCGTGCGGATGTGACTGCAGCCTCCGGGTTGCGCTGGATGACCGCATCTACGAGGTCTGCACGGATGGGCTTGAGCTTGGCGAATAGCTTCTGCCAAAGCTCGGCCGAACTGCCCATCAGCTCGTAGCCGAGTTCGGTTTGAACCTCGACGAGAAAGCCGCACAGTGCAACGAGCAGGCCGTTATGCGAGGCGACAGCTATCGAATGGTGGAAGTCACGGACGGCTTCCGCTGCGGTTTCCGAGGTCTTGACCTGATCGAGCGCATCGAGAGCCGTGCGGATGCGATGATGATCTTCCCGTGTCCCGGCCGATGCGGCAAGACCGGCTGCGTGCACGTTCAGTACACCGGATACATCCAGCACCTGCGCCATTTCCGGCTTTTCGAGCTGGATCACTGCACCGAGTGAAGTGGCCAGCAGCGCGCTGGTGTTTGCCGTCACATATGCGCCGCTTCCATGCCGGACATCGGCCAGTCCCAGCAATGTAAGCCCTCGGATCGCCTCGCGGACCGTCGGCCCGCTCACGCCGTATCGTTGAGCGAGTTCCCGCTCCGATGGAAGTTTCGTTCCTTGCGGCACTGTCCCGCGCACAATGCTGTCTCTGAGATCCCTGAAGATCTGATCCGCGACGCGGCTCTTGTCGATCACGGTGGTGCTTCTGAAATTTCCCATACTGACCCGCGTCGTTTTTCGGCTGCAGTGCAAAACTCACCAAGTGACTAGCACAAATCGGCTTGCGAGATCAAATTTGATCGGATCCGTGCTCGTGGGCGGGTTCGGGTCGGTGGAATTGCCGCCGGCCCCCTCAAACATGCGTCAGAGACTCATGTTTGTCGTCAAGCGATCCTGCAAGCCTCCTGGGGAGGAAGGTGGGCTGGGAACGGATTGCCGCGGATTGCGCATCATCTCCACGGACGGCTTGCCGGTCGCCTCGAAGCTTTAGCGGACTGATTTCGTTGGGTGTTTTGGAAGTGGCGGGCGGCGGCAATCTCGACCAATTGCCGATCGATTGGCAATTGCTGTGCCGATGATTATCAAGTACTTTCGATTCATAAGGTGACCTAGTGAGTTGCCGACGGAGAAAACAATGGAAACGCCTTCCGGACACGATCTGTCGGCCATCGATGCCGCTCCCCTCGGCGGCTACCAGATTGCGATTGTCGTCATCTGCTTCGTTGTTGCCATGGTGGATGGTTTCGACACCCAGGCGATCGCGATGGTCGCGCCTGATATCGCAAAGGCCTGGGATACCCCGATCGCAGCCTTTGGCCCGGTATTCGGCGCGGGGTTGTTGGGCGGGATGCTCGGTGGATTCGTCGCCGGCGACCTCGCCGACCGTTTCGGCAGAAAGCCCAGCCTGATTGCTTCCATGCTGATTTTCGGGATCGGCTCGCTGGTGACGCCTGTGGCCGCGTCATTGAACGAGATGATGCTGATGCGGTTCATCACGGGTCTGGGATTGGGCGGCGCGCTGCCGAGCTTTGTCGCGTTGACGGCGGAGTTCACGCCGCGGCGCATGCGAGCAACGCTGGTTTCCGCGATGTACTGCGGATTTCCGTTCGGCGCCTCGATTGGAGCAGTCGCAAGTGCGTGGGCGTTGCCAAGATATGGTTGGCAAAGCCTCTTTGTCGCCGGCGGACTGATCCCCCTTGGCATGCTGCCGGTCGTGATTTTCATGTTGCCCGAGTCGCTCGGGTTTCTTCACGCGCGCAATCGGATCGCCAGCATCACGCGTATCGCAAAGCGCCTGGGGCTGCGCAATGATCAACTCGGCGACGGCCGCAATCTTCACGATGAGAGGCCACGCGACGTGCTCCTCGGTGTCGGCGGTCTTTTTCGATCGGGACGCGCGTCGGGAACGCTTCTGTTGTGGGTGACTTTTTTTCTCAGTCTTCTGGTCAGCCTTCTGCTGGTGAACTGGCTTCCTTCCGTCACCAGGAGCGCCGGTTTGGCGACGGAAGGTGCCGTCGGTGTCGTGGCAGTGCTCAACATTGGCAGTATCGTCGGATGCATGGTGCTGAGCCGGTTCATCGAGAGGCTGGGCCCCTATGTCGTCATCGGTGCTGGCTACACCATCGGCGCGTTCGCCGTCATGGCGATCGGCTGGGCCGGGGCATCGGTCGCCGCGGTTTTTACCAGCGTGTTTATTGCCGGCTTCTTCAGTGTCGGCGCCCAATTGTGCGTCGTCGCACTCGCAGCTGTGTACTACCCCTCCGAGATCAGGGCCACGGGCGTTGGATGGACCATGGGGATTGGTCGCATCGGCGCGGTTGTCGGACCCATCGTCGGAGGCCTGCTTGCTGGTTCGGAAGGCAGCTCTCTCGGCTTGTTCGCCTTTGCGGCGTTGTCTTCCGTGCTGGCGGCTGCAACGGTCGCTCTGATGGGGGCTCTCGAGCGAAAGAGCCGAAAGTCGCGGCAGGCATTTGATATCAGTGGAGCGTTCAGCTCTGCGAAGGATCGTTAGTAAAACACGTCGCAAGGCTTGCAACCGAAGTTCTCAAGCCTTGCGATTTGGAATTTGCTCTCACTGTGTCCTGGCCAATCACCGCTCGTTCAGGCAGAGGCCCGAGACCGTGAGAAAGGCCCACGCAGCTATTCCAGGGGATCGGCGCTGATCATCACCCCCATGCACATGCACGGCTCTGTTCCGCGCACGCTCCAGGCATGGTTTGTCCCGCGGATAATGATGCAATCTCCCGCCGTGCATCGGATCTCATCCACATCGGTGATCAGATATATCTCTCCACGGAACACGAAAATGATATCGAGCGTGTCGGTCCGGTGCATCGAGGGGTGTCGCGCGCTTTCCTCCGGGGTAGGCAGGTGCTTTTGGCCGAACTTTTCGTTGACCTCCTTGAACCTTGCAAGCGCTCTTTCCTTGTCCGGATCGTCGGGGTAGAGCTCGAGGACACGCACCAGCGCGCCGCCAAAAGGTGGTTCGCGCTTCATGCCGATATTGGCTCTATCCCCCGCGACGGAGTTGTCGACCGGAACCTTGTCCGCGCTCCAGAGTGTTGCACGATAGAATTGATCGGGTTCAAACTGCACATTCGAGCAGGTCGTCGACAGGACGGCCGACTTTCCCTCGACGTTTTTTCCGACCACGATTCTCTTGTACCGATAATCCATGTTCTCTCCTTGGGATATTTTTAGGATGCTGGGCTTGCTAGTCGATAAAGCCGCTTTGCGGGGCGGGTGATCGGATAAAGCTGGTGCCTTCGATGCCGGCGTTGAGAGACGCCACGGTTTGCTCGCAGAAGCGGCGGAAGCCGAGCGTGTCGAGGCCGAGGGTGAATATCCTCACGCCGTCGTCCAACGATTTCCTGCAGGTCGCCGGCGATGGGTTGGTGATCGGACCACCGATGACGTTCACCTCATGTCGCGCCGCTGCGTCGAGCACCTTGCGATAGGCGGCCTGGACCTTTGGGCTTCTCATGCCCAGCGATCCCTCGCCGAGCTGGCAGGAGAGGTCGCCCGGGGCGAACACCAGCATCTTGACGTCCGGATGGGCGCAGATCGTATCGATGTTCTCGACGCCTCCGGCATTTTCGATCATCGGTATCAGCGCGATTTCGTTGTTGTTCCACGCGATATACTCGTCGAAGCTGGAGATGCTGTAGCCGGCCGCGCGCACCGCCGGACAGATGCCTCGGCGACCCTTCGGTGGAATGAACACGAAGTCCGCGACGCGGTTGATGTCTTCAACAGATTGCACCAGCGGCAGAAAGAGGCCTTCGGCTCCCGCTTCGACCGCCCGCCGCGCGTCGACCTCGCTGTGCAGGTCCGGTATCCGGACATATGGGATGAGGCCCGCCAGTTCCGCGGCGCGAATGAGATCCTCAAGCGCTCGCACGTTCGTCGACGAGTGCTCGGTATCAATCATGACGAAGTCGAATCCGGTTTGTCCCAGCACTTCGATGAGCGCGGGACTGCCGGTGAAGAGCTGGATGCCGAGCGGAACATAGTTCTTTTCGACGAGCGTGAGCAGGCGGTTCTTTTTTTTCATGCAATCACCTTGATGAGAGAGGGGCGGCAAGCCGCTCTGACGGGATCAGCGCGCTCCTTCACAGGGGCGCGTTGCAGCTATAGACACTAAGTCACTTGGTGACTAAAGTCCAGCCGCGATCCCGTCGCCCGGCCTTGTCGCGGCGGGCGGCGGCCTCCCGATGACGGCGATGCCCGGACGGTCAGCCGGGTCGGGCGGATCCTCCGCTGCCGCCGTCGCACTGGCGGCCTCGCGACACAGGTTGGCCGATCCGCGGGAGCGCATGTCATCGCAAAAACCGATCCTGAAGACGCGTCGGCCGCCGGCTGCGCGGTGAATCTCACGGGAAAACGGTATGTCGAAGGTCTGGTTTGTGACGGGTGCGTCGCGCGGTCTTGGCCGCGTCTGGGTGGAGGCGGCGCTGCGGCGTGGCGACAAGGTGGCGGCCACCGCCAGGACAGCGGACGATCTGGCGGCTCTGAAAGCGACATACGGCGATGCCGTCCTGCCGCTGGTGCTGGACGTCATCGACCGCCAGGCGGTCTTCGCCTGTGTCGCGGCGGCGATCGCGCATTTCGGCAGGATCGATGTTGTGATCAGCAATGCCGGCTATGCGTTGTTCGGCACCATCGAGGAGAGCGAGGAAAAGCTCTCGCGCGCGCAGTTCGACGCGAACTTCTTCGGAACGCTATGGGTGATCCAGGCGGCACTGCCGCATCTGCGCCAGCAGCGCGGCGGCCATGTCCTGGTCACATCGAGCATTGCGGGCATCATCACGATTCCGACCGCAGGCGTCTACAACGCCACCAAATGGGCGGTGGAGGGACTCGCGGAAACGCTGGCGGCCGAAGTTGGTGAATTCGGCATCAAGGTGACGTTGATCGAACCCGGTGGCTATGCCACCGACTGGCGCGGCGCGTCGGCGAGCATCGCGCGCCCACTGCCGGAATACGACGGTTTGCGGGAGCGGCTGAAGGCGGCGGGTGCTTCTCGGCAGCTCGCCGATCCCGCGGCGACGGCGGACGCGATCCTCCAGGTGGTGGATTCGAAAGAACCTCCACTGCGTCTCATTCTGGGCAATGTCGGGCTGACGGCTGCGAAACAGGCTTATGCAAGCCGTCTGGCGGTCTGGGAGACCTGGGCATCGGTCTCCGAGAGCGCACAAGGCCATGATCCTCGCTGAAGCGTGTCTCGATCATTCACGCCCATGCGTCCGAGCCGGACAGCAGAAGCTAGATACGCCCCATCTTCTGGCCGGCGAGCAGCAGCAGAATGATGAACCCGAGGATGAGTGAGAGGCATTTCCAGAACAGCAGGGGATTGCGCTCGATCAGCGGCGGGGGTGACGCATTGAGCAGCGCCGCGTTGGGGTGGCGAAGATCGTGGGTGTATTCGGATAGGGCCTCATAACGCTGGGCCGGATCCGGATGCACGGCCTTGCGCAGAACCCCGTCGATCCACGCCGGAATCTCGCTGGCGTCGTCGAGCGCGGATCTGTACGTCAATTTCCTCTGCTGCGACTTGGTGCGCGCCTTCGCCATCTCCGCGCCGTAGGGCAAGCGCCCGGTCAGCATCTGGTAGGTTACCACGCCCAGGGAAAAGATGTCGGAGCGTGACGAGCCGCCTTCGCCAAGGAAATATTCCGGAGCCGTGTACTGGGCCGTCCCCAGGATATCCTCGCGGCCGGCGAGAGGGGCAGCTTCGAACACGCCGGTGACCCGGGTGGAGCCGAAATCGATGATCTTCACCGTCCCGGTCTTGTCGATCATGATGTTGTCGGGCCGCAGGTCCTGGTGCAGCATCTCCTTGCGATGCAGGGCCTGCAGGCCGCGGGCGATCTGGTCGATGAGGCCGCGCACTTCGTCCAGGCCGGGCCGGGGATGGTCGGTCATCCACTGGGCCAGAGTCTGGCCGGTGATGAACTCCACGGCCGTGAAGAGGTGCTCGCGCCGCTTCTCGGCCGGCGCGGCCTTGATGACGTGAGGGCTGTCGACGCGCCGCGCCACCCATTCCTCCATCATGAAACGCTTGAGATAGGCCGCATCGCCGCGCAAATCGATCGAGGGAATCTTGATCGCGACAACGGCTTCGGTCTCGGTATCGACGGCCAGGTAGATGTGGCTGCGGCTGCTGCCGTGCAACTCCCTGATGATGCGATAGCCGTCGAACAGCATTCGCGGGTCCAGCAGCGGAGGCAGCGGCAGCTCGGACGCCTGTCCGAGGGCCTCGCTGGCGTCGCTATGGGGCAATTGATCGATGCGAACGATCTGGACGGTCAGATTGTCGAGGCTGCCGCGCTGATAGGCCTCCGTGACGATGGTCTGTGCGACGCCGTTGAGATCTTCACCGCTGTCCCGGATCGCCTTGGCGATGACGCGGGCGGGGACGTGCTCGTAGACCCCGTCGGTCGCCAGCAGAAACGTGTCGCCTTTTTCGACTTGCAGCGCCTGGTAGTCGATTTCGATCTGCTCGTTGATTCCCAGGGCTCGGCTCAGATAGCTCTGCTGCGAGGAAACGACCAGGCGATGGTCGTTGGTGATCTGCTCGAGGGCGTTGCCCGCAACGCGATAAATCCGGGAGTCGCCGACGTGGAAAATGTGCGCGGTGGTCGATTTGATGACCATCGCGCTCATGGTGCAGACGTACCCCTTGTCCTTGTCGTAGGGGTTCTGGCTTCGCCGGGTCTGCGCGTGCAGCCAGGAGTTGGTCGCGGCGATGACGCGTTGCGCCGACGTCTTCACCGACCAGGATTCGGACGTGCAGTAATAGTCGGTCAGGAAACCTTTGACGGTGGATTCGCTGGCGATCCTGCTGACATTGCTGCTGCTGATGCCGTCGGCCAGGACGATGGCGATGCCTTTCAGGCCGAGCAGCGGCTGGCCGGGGATCAGGGCGCCATGAAAATCCTGATTGCTCTCCTTGCGACCTTTGTCGGAGTGCTGCCCGATCGATATCTGCAGGTCCTGCGCCATCTCTCTCGCTACAAGAGTCCCTCGCGACAAGGAAAAGGACCTCACCCGGGGGTGAGGTCCCGGGATGTCGATCAGTAGGCGGCGCGTTTGGGCGCCGTCTTCACATGGGTGGCATACAGGGTCAGCCCGGTGAACGCGAGTCCGCCGACCAGATTGCCGAGCACGGTGGGAATTTCATTCCACAGCAGGTAGTCCAGCAGCGTGTAATGTCCGCCCATCAGCAGCCCCGACGGGAACAGGAACATGTTCACCACGGAATGCTCGAAGGTCATGGCGAAGAACAGCATGATCGGCATCCACATCGCGATCACCTTGCCGCTGACCGAGGTGGAAATCATCGCGCCGACCACGCCCGCCGACACCATCCAGTTGCAGAGCATGCCGCGCACAAACAGCGTCAGCATGCCTGCGGCGCCGTGCTGCGCATARCCGACSGTSCGSGCCTCSCCGATGCCGGCAATGATGRTGCCGACCTTGTCCGGCGGGCTCGAGAAGCCGAAGGTGTAGACRATCGACATCATCACSGCGACSGTGAASGCGCCGGCGAAATTGCCGGTGAAMACCAGRCCCCAGTTGCGCAGCACRCCRCCGAGCGTCACGCCSGGCCGCTTGTCGATCAACGCCAGCGGCGACAGGACGAASACGCCGGTCAGGAGATCGAACCCGAACAGRTACAGCATGCAGAAGCCGACGGGGAAYAGGATCGCGCCGATGATCGGATAGCCGGTCTGRACGTTGACCATGACCGCGAACGCCGCCGCCAGGGCCAGGATCGCGCCGGCCATGTAGGCGCGGATGAGSGTGTCCCTTGTCGACATGAAGATTTTGGATTCGCCGGCGTCCACCATTTTGGTCACGAATTCCGACGGCACGAGATAGGCCATTAAAGCTCCCCTTGATGATACGATAAAAAAAGAAACTGATGCGGTGTCACGGCGCTGCCGCGACGCTCATGTCGAGATAGATGCGGCCGTTCTCCAGCTTGACCGGAAAGCTGCGGGCGCAGCCGCTGTCGGCGCCGGTGGCCTTGCCGTCCTCGAGATTGATGATCCAGTTATGCAGCGGGCAGGCGACCTTGCGGCCATGCACGATCCCGTCGCTCAATGGGCCGCCCTTGTGCGGGCAGCGGTTCTCGAGGGCGAACACCTCGTCGCTGGCCGTGCGAAACACTGCGATCTCGCGCCGTGGCGTCTTCACGGTGCGGGCGCCCCGCGGCGGGATCGCATGGAGCGGCCCCACATCGAACCAGAAATCGTTTGCTTGTTTCATATCCCTGCTCATTCGGCTGCGGTCGGCATGATCAGATTGAGCTCGGCGAGCGGCATGAATTCATGCAGCTCCCGGCCCGCGGCGCGTTCAGCCCACGGATCCCTGCGGACCGCGCGTTGCGACTGCTGGAAGCGGTCGAACAGTGCGCGGCGGCCTTCATGGTCGTCCATGATGGCCGCGCGGACCTTGTCGAGGCCGGCTTTCTCGACCCACTTCCACACCCGTTCCAGATAGCCGGCCTGTTCGCGATAGAGCTGCAGCGTCGCGGCCACGTATTCGAGTGCTTCCTCCTCGGTGTCGACATGCCCGAGCAGGTCGGTGGCCCGGACATGCAGCCCGGCGGCGCCGGCGATGTGGATGTCGTAGCCGGACTCGACGCAAATGATGCCGATGTCCTTCACCGTCGCTTCGGCGCAGTTGCGCGGGCAGCCGGAGACCGCGAGCTTGACCTTCGCCGGAGTCCAGGAGCCGCACAGCAGCCGTTCGAGCTTGACGCCGAGGCCGGTCGAATCCTGGGTTCCGAACCTGCACCAGTCGCTGCCCACGCACGTCTTCACGGTGCGCAGGCCCTTGGCATAGGCCTGCCCCGAGACGAGACCCGCGGCGTTGAGCTGTGCCCACACCGCCGGCAGATCCTCCTTGCGGACGCCGAGCAGATCGATCCGCTGGCCCCCCGTCACCTTGACGGTCGGGATCTTGAAACGGTCAGCGACATCGGCGATCGCCCGCAATTCGTTCGGCGTCGTCAGCCCGCCCCACATGCGTGGAACGACGGAGAAGGTGCCGTCCTTCTGGATGTTGGCGTGCACACGCTCGTTGATGAAGCGCGACTGGGCGTCGTCCCGATAGTCGCCCGGCCATGCGCACAGCAGGTAATAGTTGAGCGCGGGCCGGCAGGACGGGCAGCCGCATGACGTCTTCCAGCCCAGCTCCTGCATCACGGCCGGGACCGACTTCAATTCCTTGGACACGATGAAGCCGCGCACCTCCTCATGGGTCAGGTCGACGCATTTGCACATCGGCTTGCGCGCGCCGGCGGCATACTTGTCGCCCAATGTCGCGACCAGAAGGGATTCGACCTTGGAGGTGCATTGCCCGCAGGACGCCGAGGCCTTGGTCTGCGCGCGAAGTTCTTCCAGCGTGGTCAGGCCCTTTGCCGTGATCGCCTGGGTGATCGTTCCCTTGCAGACCCCGTTGCAGCCGCAGATCTCGACATCCTCCGAGAGGCTAGCCACGGCGGCAACGGGATCGAGCGCGACGCCGCCCTGATACGCCTGCCCGGAAATCAGGGTGTCGCGCATCGCCGTGATGTCGGTATTTTTCTTGAGCAGGTCGAAATACCAGGCGCCGTCGGCGGTGTCGCCATACAGCACGGCGCCGACGATGCGGTTCTCCTGCAGCACGATGCGCTTGTAGACGCCGCGCCGGGGATCGCGCAGGACGATTTCGTCGTTCTCGTCGCCTTCGGCGAAGTTGCCGGCGGAAAACAGATCGACGCCCGTCACCTTGAGTTTCGTCGACGTGACCGAGCCGGCGTAGCCCTGCACCTGCTCACCCGCGAGGGTTGCCGCGAGCGTGCGGGCCATGTCGTAGAGCGGCGCGACCAATCCGTAGCACTGGCCGCGATGCTCGACGCACTCGCCGACGGCGAAGATATTCTCGTCGCTGGTGCGGAGGAAATCGTCCACCACGAGCCCGCGTTTCACCTCGAGGCCGGCATCCCTGGCGAGGGTGGCGTTGGGGCGAATGCCCACGGCCATCACCACGAGATCGGCGGGAAGGGTCCGGCCGTCGTCGAGCCGCACCGCCTCGGCCTTGTCGTTGCCGAGAATGGCGCTGGTGTTCGCGCCGGTCAGGATCTCGATGCCGCGCTTTTCGATCGCCTTCTGCAGCAGGTAGGCGGCGTTCGGATCGAGCTGGCGCTCCATCAGGGTCGGCATCAGATGAACGACCGTTGTCTTCATCCCGTTGGCGGCGAGGCCCGCGGCCGCCTCGAGACCCAGGAGACCGCCGCCGATGACCACGGCGTTTCCGCCCTTCCTGGCGGCAGCAAGCATGGCGTCCACGTCGTCGAGATCGCGGAAGGTGACGACTCCCGGCATTTCGGCGCCGGGGACGGGAATGAGAATGGGCCGCGATCCCGTCGCGATGATCAGGGCGTCATAAGCGTGGGTCGCGCCGGATTGTGTGCGGACGGTTCGCGCCGTCCGATCGATGGCGATGACCGCTTCGCCCTTGCGCAGGTCGACCTTGTGCCGCGCGTACCACGCATCGTCATGAACGACGATGTCATCGAACTGCTTGTCGCCGGCGAGCACCGGCGACAGCATGATCCGGTCGTAATTGACACGCGGCTCGGCGCCGAAAATCGTGACGTCATAGCGTTCGGGGGCCCGTTCGAAGAGCTCCTCGAGAACGCGGCCAGCCGCCATCCCGTTGCCGAGAACGACAAGCTTCTGTTTCGGTGCGGAAACCTGTTCCATTTGCCATCCTGTTGTCCCACCGCGACCGATCGGAAACAGGAATGCGCGAACAATCACCCGTGAATGTCTTGGGATGGTGTCACGACGACCGCACCAAGCCTCCTGAATCAACAGGGTTGCTTCGAGCTGTCCCTGTGCTCGGGCCGGCATTGGCCCCAGCAATCCGGTGGACGGCGGTCGTCATTGACTGATGTGCGTATATGCAATCGGTATGCCAGCGAGTGTCTGCTGAAAGTGTTTGAAATCATTATTTGTTTTTCTTGAAAAGAAGCTGCGCGCGGCGCGGGCGCTGCTTTATCCTTGTGCAATCGCACATATCACACGCATTGCCAGGCGTGCGGTCCGCTTTGGTGATTGGACGACTCTCGGCCGGCTACGAGACGAAGATCGCGCAGAGGTCGAGCACGGCGATCGTCAGTCCGCCGAGCCAGCCGAACATGGAAATGACGACAACGAGGCCGGCGAGCGTCAGGACGACCGTACCCTTGAGCCGGGCCCACACCGGATCGGGCAGTCTGGAATCACGTTCGCCGCCATGGGTCTGGTTGTCCTGCGATGCGGCACGCGTGCCGCGGGATTGCTCAAGCGATCCTTAGCGAACGGCCGATGTGCTCGAGCTGGTTACCGCCACGGGTTTTCCGGCCTTGGTGACGCCGGCGGTCTGCTCGAACACGGTGCCTGAATGGAAGCGGGCGACGCAGAAGCCGGCCATGACGATGCCGGCGACCAGCGCGACAACGACGACCTTCAGGTGGGTGGCGCGATCCGCGCTGTGCATCGAGTGGTTCAATGAAACCTCCTGCCGTCTCGGGCGATGGCAGGATTAACCGGGCGCTGTTTCAGGACGATTGCGTCGCGTCCCTGAAATGGTGTCGTGGGGGCGGTCTTTCGGTGTCGCGGTCAGGGCCGGAGATGTCCTGCCGGATGTTGCGGCCACTCGAATTCCCGGATCAGCGGGCCGCGGCCGTAATCGCAATAGCGCGCCCAATGCGGGACGATGCGCCAGTAGGCGAGGTGGGGCCAGCTTCGTCGCGCCGCTGCATCCGGCCAGGCGGCCTCATAGATATCACGCCACGCCGCGCCGGCCGCATCGGTGACCGAAACGGGGCGGGCGATTCCCTCGAGCTGCAGGGTCTGTTCGCCTGGTCCCGTGAGCACCACAGCGGCGCGCGGATCGCGCGTGAGATTGGCATGCTTGCGGGTGTCGCTTGTCGTATCGAAGACCAGCTCGCACCGCGAGGAGACGGCGATGCCGACCAGCGCGGACTGCGGGGCGCCGTTCGCGCCGATCGAGGCCACCACGGCCAGCCGGTGGCTGCGCATGTAGGCCAGCAACTCAGTCTCGCCGAACGTCATGGGCCAGCCCTCCCGTGGCTGATGACGATGACATTGCGCTCAACGGCCTGACCGTACCACAGGCGCGATAGGTTCGGCGCGCATCACCGCAACTCGGGCTCGGCGTCCGCCGCTGCGGTCGAGAGCCACCAGCCGTCGCCGGCAAACCAGCAGGTGTCATCCATTGAATCGCCGATACGGAACGATCGCACGTGTTTCCAGGGGCCGGAAAAGGCTTTCGCCAGACCAACACCGGCGCCGGCATCCTGCCGTCCCACACATCCGATGAACTGGGCGCGGGATACGAAGCTTGCCGGCCAGTTCAGGCCGTGGTCGGGACGGCTGAGCAACAACATGCCACCGAGGCCGCCCTCGGGCTGCAGCGGAAACATCAGCCGGCCACCGGGGCGCAGGGCATCGAGCCAGGCCCAGCTCGGTTGGGTGATGCCCGCGCAAACATAGATCGCATCGGCTTTCGGCAGGTTGTCGGCGATCCCCGATCGGGCGTGCAGACGAACGTGCGGCAGATCCCTGAGATTGTCGCCGGCCCGCGCCGCCAGGTCCGCATCGATCTCGTAGGCATGAACCAGACCGCCGGCACCAACCAGGTGCGCGAGGATCGCGGTGTAATATCCGCTGCCCGCGCCGATTTGCAGGACGGCTTCGCCCTCCTTCAACGCGAGCGCGTCAAGCCACATCGCATGCGCGCTTGGCATGCCGATATGGATTCCCCTCGTGCTGTCCAGCGCCACCAGCGCATCCTGATAGAGGAACGCCGGATCGTCGTCGGGGGTCTGGACATAACCTTGCCCCGCAAAGATCGACCAGGGACCTGGTCCGGCGAAAGGCTCACGCGCAACAGTGGAAAACGCCTGCGCGATCCGCGAGTCGCGGACCCTGGCCGCGGCGCAGATAAGGCTGGCAAAGAACGCGCGATATTTTTCTGACTGTTCTTTCATCGCTCGATCCTCGCAACTTTCATGAAGCCGAGGATCGCTTCAAGCCGGGTGACGACATCAACCGTGTCCAGAAGTTGCTGCCGTTCATCGATGCCGATCGGCAGCAACGCAGCGATCGAGTCGGCCAGCATGCTTGGGTTTCCAATGTGAGGCAGACCCAAACGGGTCTGAAGCCCCGATGGTGAAGAGAAGTCGAGCTTGGCGTAGGCCTGGTACGCATCGAGGACTGCGCGCGACAATGCGTCCGCTTCCGCCGTTTGGCCGCGCACCTCTTGAATCGGGGTGATCTCGGCCGCCAGGAAGTCCTCCTGGGCAAGGCGCGCGATGGAGGCGCGTTCGAGGCCGGAGAGAAAGATCTTGAGGGTTCCGTCCACCAGCGTCAGCCGATGGATCACGCTTGCGGTCACGCCCACCGGATGGAGAGCATCGAGGGCGGGGTCATCATCGCCCGCGCGCCGCTGGGTGAAGGCCAGAATGCGGCCATTCGTTGCCATGGCGCGCTCCACGGCGCGTCTGGATTTCTCGCGTCCGACAAAGATCGGAATCACCATATGCGGAAACAGCACGACATCCCGCAAGGCGAGGACAGGGATGCCGATTCCCGCTGAAAGATCTGGCTGAGCGGGGGACGATGGCGCGGCGGCGAGGGCCGGTTGACTCGACTGAATCTTCGCAGCCAGCACATTCCAGTCGGCAAACCCGAGCGTTTTGGCGATGAGCTCCAGGCTCTCGCTGTGGGTCAGCGAAACCGATCTGGTCTTCAGGGCGTCGCGCAGGGTTTGCGCCATAGCTTTGGCATCGCGAAAATCGCGCATGGGATCATCCTCTGCAGTGGCGAACGAGATATGTCAGGGGCTTGCGTTGCTGACTCGTTCGCTCTGGCAAAGGAGGCCCGAAGCGGCGCGATACGTTCACCTTACCCGAAAAGGGCGCAAGCAGCGGGTCGTATCCACCCGCGGAAAATGTGCCTCACCGTCGCGGGGATTGTCAATCCTGTATCCGGCGCGGTGCGGCCGTCCGTTCAATGCCGACATGGTCGATTGCCGCAATGCAGGGGTGAGCCCTGCCGGCTTTGAAATGTCCGGTCGACCTGTTACGCACACGTGTCCGATCCGGTGGACAAGAGAAGGAAGCAGATGATGGTCTTCAAAGGTCTTTCCGCGTTCCCGATCACGCCTGCTGCTGCGAACGGCGTCGTTGATGCCGATGCGTTGCGCCGGCTGCTGACGCCGCTGGTCGCCGCCAAGGTGGATTCCATCGGCCTGCTCGGCAGTACGGGATCGTATCCCTACCTCACGCGGGCCGAGCGCCGGCGGGCGACTGACATGGCCATCGATACGGCGAATGGCACGACTCCGATCCTGGTCGGAGTTGGGGCGCTGCGCACCGACGAGACGGTTCAGCTCGCGTTGGATGCCAAGGCGGCTGGCGCAGCGGGTGGATTGCTCGCGCCGGTGTCGTATACGCCGTTGACGGATGACGAGGTGTTCGAACACTTCGCGACGGTGGCGCGCGCGAGCGGTCTGCCGCTCTGGATCTACGACAACTTCAGCACCACCCACTTCAAGTTCACGCCGGCCCTGATCGGTCGCCTTGCGCGGCTCCCTGGCGTGGTTGCGGTGAAGAGCACGGCGCCGGAGCCGGAGCTGGCGGCGGCCGATCTCGACACCATGCGCAAGGCGGTGCCCGCCGGCTTCTCGGTGGGGTACGCCGCCGACTGGAAATCTGTGGAGATGCTGCTGGCGGGCGCCGATGCCTGGTACAGCGTCGCGGCCGGCTTGTTTCCGCGCAGCTGCCTTGCGATCGTGCGGGCCGCGCAATCCGGCAACGTCGAGGAAACGCGGCGGCTGAACCGCGAGATGACGCCGCTGTGGGATCTGTGCAAGGCGTTCTCCAGCCTGCGCGTGATGTATGCGCTGGCCGAACTGCGCGACATCTGTCGCGCCGAGCCGCCGCGGCCGATCCTGCCGCTCCCGGAGGCCGCGCGGCACAAGATTGCCGAAACGCTGAAGGGCTTGCAGCTGAGCTGAGTGCTTTGCCCACGGTCGCGTGATCGCTGGCGTTCCCTGGGAGCGCAGCTGCCACAATTCGGTGCCGGGTATTTGCGCGGAGATCTAAGTCTGACTACGAGGCGGGAGCGTGTGAGAAGGCGTTAGGGCTTCGTTTTGCGCTTCGACAAGTAGCGGGAGAAGCCTGATCGATGGCTTCACGACAGCTGAGGTCTCGACCTTACGGTTTGTGCGTGGGCTGGCTTCAGGTGGCGATCACTGGAGCGCGCAGGAAAACGAGTCTCTCAAGTAAAGATTGCCCGGCTGCCGGGATATCCAAAGAGCCAGGATCCGGGAGCGGATCCTGGCAAGTCTGGGAGGAACCCGCCTTGCGGCGATCGCCCTTCACTTCAGCCGACAGGACATTGCCGGCTCCGCTGGCGACATGCGGATTTCGAATGATCAGAAGTAGAATGTCAGGGAACTATTGAACAGAACGGCGTGACCGGTGGTCGGCGTGTAGGTAATGCCGGACGGGTGATCGACGTAGGCGACGCCGAGCAATGCGTAGACGCCAGGCGACAGGTGCGCGTTGTAGGATACGGTGACCGAGGTCTGTGTTTTCTGCGTCATGAGAGGCGGCTTCACGATCGTGTTGTCCACCGCATATCCACTGAACGCCAGACTCGAGAAAACCAAAGCGAGAAGATCATCCGGGCGACTGTCGAAGGGGCCGCGGCTATAGATGCGGGCTTGATAACTCGCCGTCACCACGTTGGAGGCCGGCGGGGCGTACATCACGGTGAAGCCGCCGTAGAGCCCTCGTCCCGGCATTGTTTTTGGCGCTGACTGCCAGAACTGATAGTCAACTGCGGCGTAGTACCAGGAGTTGTCGTCGACCCGAGTTCCCGGAACCTCCTGGTTCTTGTAGTTGCTGGTGTTATAGGCGGCGCCGGCGCGTGCCCACAGCTCATTCCCTCCGGGCGTCGCCAGGTGCCGGTAGTCGAGTTCATTCTGATAGAGCGCGCCAGCGTTTGGTACGGAGAAGGCAAAACCGTTCCTGTTGGCGAAGTACTCGGGATAATTGCCGTCGGGACTTTCCGAGCGCTGTATCGTCGACAGCCAATAGATATCCTTGCTGAAGTTGTACTTGACCACCACGCCCGGCAGAGGCGTCGTCACGAAGTAACCTGGTGCCGCGCCCCCTTGTCCATCGATCCGGTTGTTGGGACCGAGAATGTTGTCGGCGAAGGAGCCTCCGACGGATCCGATGAATTGCGAGCCGTTGAGGTAGCCGACCTTGAGCTCGATCTTCCTGTCCAGCAGCGTCTGGTACCAGTACATTGCGTTCAGGTTGAAGCTGTTGGGCGCCGCGCCGTCGTACGTACTCCATCCCGCTGAGAAGCCTACCACGAACTGGCCATCCGGAATCCCGTATTTGCGCAGATCGTAGGTCATGATCAGTTTCGCGCTCGGGCTGAACTGCGATCGCTGTCCGTTGTAAACCTGCTTTCCGTTGGTCGTCCTGTCCGCATTGGGATTGAGGTCGTCCTGATATTGCGTGGTGATGCTTCCAAAATATCCGATTCCGACGTTGGCCAGAGCCGTTCGCAAACCGTTGGGATCCGGATCCAGCGTATTGGTAAAGGGGTCAGGGATTGGATTGAGGAGACCTCTGACGCGGAGGTCGGAGGGCGAATAGTGCAGATCGTCGGCGCGTGCTGAAGGTGCCGGCCACACTGCGATCAAGGATGCCGAAGCAACCCAGATCCAACTCGTTCGCCGTCGCTCGCGCAGGCGGTTGTCGACTTCACACGGCAGGCGCAGTTCAGTTCTCATGACGTAGCCCCTTGTTGCATAACCGCTGATGGCATCGTCGCGGACCGCATCGGACCGGGGCAGGCAGTTGTGATGCCGCAGGCCCGGTGATCGGAACGCGATGTCTGATCATCTGTAATTATCCTGCCAATATTTTGTAAAAAATATACCGACAGTATTTGTAACAATTATCATGCGACAAGCTGATGTCAATGCCGGCCTGCGGTTGTCGACGGCATTGATCAGCGGTCTGCACTCCTGGTTGGATGGTCGCGTAGCGTCGCAACCGCCAGTGCGGGAAAATGAGCTGTTTGATGCTCTACTAAGCGCCAGGATGGTGAATTACGCGGATTTTCAGGGATCGAACATGGCTTTGCGGTTTTTCGCCGCTTGCGCGGTCTTTCGCATGTAACCAGGAATTTCCCCTGTTGACAGGTGAAGCATCGCATGTTTTGGTAACAAAATATAAAGAAGATTGTTTACAAGAATTATCTGCGCAGGTTGCGAATTACGGATTCGCCGGAATGGAAATGCAATGACTGATCGTGCCGAACGAGGCGTGCTGCCGGAGGAGTTGGGGGCAACGCTGATCCTGAAGGATTGTCGACTTCTCAATGTTTGCTCGGGTGAGATCTATTCGACCGATATTACGATCTGTGGAGATCGCATCGGTTCGATCGCTCCGCGGCGGGAACTCAGCAATGTCCCGCTGATCGATTGCGAGGGTATGTTCGCTGTACCGGGGCTGATCGATGTGCACATGCACACCGAAACCACCTTTCTGTGTCCGGGGGAACTTGCCCGGGTTATCGTTCCGCTCGGAACCACTTCATTGTTCGTCGATACCACCAACACGGCTCATGCAGGCGGGCTCGCCGCCATCACGGAGCTGAAGCGAGCCTTTGAAGGCGTGCCGCTCCGGGGCTTTGTCGGGGCGCCATCGTACTGCCCGTTGGATCCCTCTCTCGGAACCGCTGCGATCGAGCTGACATCCGCCGACATTGCTCGTCTGCTCGATACCGGTTGCACGAGCATTGGCGAGACGGTGTGGACTCGGATGGCGCTTGGCGACTTCGACTACCTGCGCGGTGTTCAAACCTGTCGCGAGGCGAACCTGCGGGTCAGTGGCCACGGTGGCGAGATTCCGCGTGGTGACGAAGCTGCATTCGACGCCTACGTCAGTGCAGGGGTGCAGGATGATCATTGCATCGGTCGACCTCAGGACATCTTGCCGCGGCTGCGGCGTGGGCTGAAGATGTTCTTTGTTGAGTGCACCGGCCGGCGTGGCCAATTGCGCCCGCTGCTTGACGAGATGTTGCGGTTGAACTTGCCGTTCCGCGAGGTCTGTCTTTGCACCGACAACCAGACCGTGATGGATATGGTTTCGAATGGGTATGGCTTTCTGGAATATCTGGTGAAGATTGCGTTGGCGGCCGGGGTGCCAGCCATGGACGTCTATCGCATGGTGACTCTCAATCCGGCGACCCACTACCGCAAGGTGTCCGACATCGGATGTATCGCACCGGGGCGGCTGGCCGATCTTCTCCTGATCAATGAGCTCGATCAGTTTCCGCCCAGGATCGTCATTCAGAACGGCCGGATCGTCGCACGCGATGGCGAGCTGGTGGTGGATGTGCCGAGACCTCACATGTCGCAGGCCGTTCGTAACTCCATTCACATCGACAGCGTCAAACGAAGCGATATCCGTTGCAGTATTGCGTCTGCTTCGACGAGCGCAATGGTTCGCACCTTTCGCGTGATCGACGGTGATGCGTTCAACATCGAGGCCATTGAGGAGCTCGCGGTGGCGGAATGCGAGATTCTGGCGGCGCCCGAGCGGGATATCCTCAAGATCGTCTGTATCGAGCGTTATGGACGGCATGGTGAAATTGGGCGCGGCTTCGTGCAGGGGTTTGGCCTGAAGCGCGGGGCTCTGGCAACCTCGATCTCGGTGCCGACCAGCAACATCATTTCCGTTGGTGCGTCGGATGACGATATCTGGTGCGCGGTCCAGGCGCTGCACGAAATGCAGGGAGGCTTTGTCGTGGTGGCAGACGGAGAAATTCTGGCGCGCGTCAGGCTCAGGGTCGGAGGAATCGTGTCCGAAGAAACCTACGAGCGGTTTCTTGGCCAGGTCGACGAAGCTGAAACGCGCGCGCGTGAGCTGGGTTGCGAGCTGGCGAATCCATTCAAGACGCTCGTCTCCTGCGCACATACTTCGCTGCCCGATCTCGGTCTCAGCGATCGGGGATTGATCGACACGCGCGTCGGAAGGCCTGTGTCGCTGATTGTTGAAGGAGGCGCACATGCTGGCGTCTGAGTCATCGACCCGCGAGGCGCAGGCCGATATCCAGGCTGCGCTGCGTGGAGGGACAGTCGACTTGCGATTGACGCAGTGCCAGCTCGTCAATGTCTATTCGGGAGAAATCTGCCGGACTCAGATTGCAATTCGGGGACGCCGGATCGTTGCGATCCGTAGTGAGTTCGATGGTGAGGCGGGGCAGACCATCGACTGCCGCAATCAATATGTCATCCCTGGTTACATCGAGCCCCGCGCTGTGCTTGGCGAAGGAGGCGTCCGTCTCGCGGACTGTCCGCGCCTGGGCGTGACGTCGGTCATTTCGCGGGCGGGTGATGAATTTGGAGATGCCGGGAGCCGGCCTGTGGGTCCCGTACCACACCATTTTCAGGAGGCACGTGCGATCGGCGCGCCACTGGCAGGCGGCCCAACGGTTGTCCGCGTCGTTCACCGAATTCAGCGCGATTGCGTCACGCAGGTTCAGGACGAGCTGATTCAAGCCATGAGAGAGGGCAGGGCGGTCATCGTCGATATTCCAGCTGACGCGGGAGAGCGCCACGCACTGCTGAGCGTGGCGAGCAGGCTCGCGAAGGGAGCCAGCAATCTCATCATTCGCCAGTTTGGGCCGGCCCGTCGAGAAGATGGCCGCTCCGCGTTAGCGGACCTGCTGGCGGCCGGACTTGGCGTTGCCGAGGCGGTGCGGATGACGTGTCTCAACGCCGCCATTCACTATGGAATTGATCATGAGGTCGGCGGTATCGTTCCCGGACGTTTGGCGGATCTGTTGGTCTACCGAAGCTTGACCGACGAGCGCCCCGCCATGGTGATCCTCGGTGGGCAGGTTGTCACGACGGCCGCGTAGCGCGGCGAGCACGAGAAGGAAGTGGCTGAGCGATCAGGCTTCAAGAAACACAATAGAAGGTGTGTCCAATGGAAATAGCGCGGGCTTGGCGTCGTCGAATGATGGTTTCTTTGGGGGCCGCAGCCGTCGCGGCACTGGCCTCGATCTCTCCGGCAACGGCTGAGTCCGTCCTGCATGTCGCGATGACAACAGGCGATATTCCTGCCTGGTCGGGCCAGCCCGACCAGGGATACGAGGGTTATCGTTTCGTGGGATGGAACCTCTACGATGCGCTGGTCAACTGGGATCTCAGCCACAGCGACAGGGAAGCGTCGCTCAGGCCGGGTTTGGCAACGAAGTGGAGCGTCGATTCCGCCAATCCGAACCGCTGGCTCGTTACACTGCGGTCGGGGGTGAAGTTTCACGACGGATGCGTTCTTACCCCCGAGGTGGTGGCGTGGAATTATCGCCGGCTGATCGACGCGAAGGCGGAGGGGTATGATCCGGTTCAAGCGGCGCGGATGCGGACGCGGCTCGGCAACATCGTGGGCGTTGATGTCGTGGATGCGCAGACCGTCGCCATTTCGACGAAGGCGCCGGACTCGTTCATGCCCTACACGCTGACCTACGTTCTGATCATTTCAAAGTGTGCGGCGGAAAAGGCCGGTTATGATTACACCGTGCTGGCCAAGGCGCCCGCCGGTACGGGGCCCTACAAGTTCGACCGCGTGATCCAGCATGAGCGGCTCGAGATGGTCCGGAACGCCGAGTACTGGGATAAATCGCGCATACCAAGGCATGACAGGCTGGTGCTGCTGCCGATGCCCGAGGCGACCACACGGGTGGCGGCGCTGCTTTCGGGTCAGGTGGAGTTCATCGAGGCACCAGCGCCCGATATGGTCGCTCGCCTGCGTAGCAGTGGCATGCAGATCGTTACGAATGCCTATCCTCACAACTGGATCTACCAATTGAACGTCGTCGATACGCCGTTCTCGGATGTGCGGGTGAGGCGTGCGGCGAACTATGCGATCAATCGCGACGACGTCGTCGCATTGCTGAGTGGAACGGCGACTGCGGGTTACGGCTTCTTTCCGCCGTCGTCGCCATTCTACGGTCAGCCGATCAAGTACGCCTTCGATCCGGCCAGGGCGACGGCGTTGCTGAAGGAAGCGGGGTGCTACCCCTGCAAGATTGCCATCGCCATGTCGACGTCAGGCTCTGGCCAGATGCAGCCGCTCGAGATGAACGAACTGGTCAAGTCGCAGCTCGAGGCTGTCGGCTTCCAGGTGACACTGAAGGTGATGGATTTCAACGCGCTGCTCGAGGTCAGTCAGAAAGGGCGCAAGGCGTTCCCCGGCTTCGATGCCATCAACATCAGCCGAGCGCCCCAAGACCCCGCCAGTGGTTTCCTCACCACTGTCATGAAGGACAGGTTCTCGCCGAACGGACCGAACTGGGGTTGGTTCTTCAATGACAAGATCGACGCCACGGCCCGTGAGGCGCTGGCGACTTTCGAGGAGGGGCAGCGGGACGCGCTCGTGATCCGGGTGCATGAGCTCGTAGTCCAGGAGGCCCCGATGATTTTCGTCGCCCATGACCTCAATCTGCGCGCGCTGTCGCCGCGACTCGAGGGATTTGTGCAGGCGCAGAGCTGGTTCCAGGACCTGACGCCGATCGTCGTGAAACCGTGAATTGAGGTGGATCTGAGCAATGTGGGTCTTCGCACTGCGGCGTATCGCCTACGCCATCCCGATCGCGATCTGTGTCTCGATCATATGTTTCAGTCTGGTTTATCTCGCGCCGGGCGATCCGCTCGCTTCGCTGATATCGGCCGACGCGAGTCAGGCGGACATCGACGCGCTGCGCCATGCCTATGGGCTCGATCGCGCCGCGCCGGTTCAATATCTCAATTGGCTTTTGAAGGTCGTGTCGGGCGATCTCGGAAAGTCGATCCAGAACGGTCAACCCGTGCTGGACGCGATCGGCCGCGCTCTGTCGAATACACTGTTCGTGTCGCTCTGGGCGTCGGTAATAGCGTTCACTTGCGCACTCTCGCTCGGCACGCTCGCCGCCTATCGCCGGGGGCGGATGGCCGATCGGGTTGCGACTACACTGGCGATCGCGGGCGTCAGCGTCCCGAACTACTGGTTCGCGCTGGTGCTCGTCAGCATTTTCGCCATCAATCTCGGAATCTTGCCGGCGACGGGCATGGGATCACGTGGCTCCGTTGGCTTTTCGATGTTTGACTGGGGGCAGGTCAAGTACGCGGTCCTTCCGATCAGCGCGATGACGCTGGTTCCCTTCGGGGTCGTGATGCGAAGCACGCGGTCCGCTGTAGCCGATGTCCTGTCGCAGGAATTCGTCTCTGCGTTGAGAGCGAAGGGGCTCGAGGAGCGCGTGATCCTGCGGCACGTTCTGCGTAATGCGTTGCCACAGTCTTTGGCTGTGATGGGCCTGCAATTCGGCTACCTCGTCGGAGGATCGATCCTGATCGAGACGATCTTTGCCTGGCCAGGCACCGGTTTCCTGCTCGGAAAAGCCATTCTGGCGCGCGATATTCCGGTGGTTCAGGGGACGGTCCTGGTGCTCGCACTGTTCTTTCTGGCCACCAACCTCGCAGTCGATCTGTTGCAGACGGCGATTGATCCGCGAATCAGGAGGGGGTGATGGTGAGGAGAGCGATCATGGGCACGCCGAACATCGATGCGGGCCAGGGAGGGGATGCCGGGCCCGGAGCGCGACGCTTTCAGAGTGGCATGGTTGGGCGGCTGCTCGACGACAGGATGACATTGTTTTTCTGCCTGATCATCCTGCTGATCGTGCTATCCGCCATTTTTGCGCCGGTGCTTGCGCCGTATTCCCCTGATGTTGGAAGCGTTGCAAGACGATTGAAGCCGATCGGATATCAAGGGCATTGGCTCGGCACGGACGAGCAGGGACGCGATATGTTGTCCCGGTTGTTATACGGCGGGCGCATCTCGCTGCTGATGGGACTGGTCCCGATCGTGTTCGCGACCATGGTCGGTGGTGGTCTCGGGATCGTGGCGGGCTTTGCCGGCGGCACGGTCAACACCGTCATCATGCGCGCCATGGACGTGTTCTATGCATTCCCCTCCGTGCTGCTCTCGGTGGCGATTTCGGGGATGCTGGGTGGCGGGCTCGTCAATGGCCTGCTTGCGCTGACGCTGGTCTTCATACCTCCGATGTGCCGCGTGGCGGAGACGGCGACCGCGCAGGTCTGCGGCCTCGACTTCGTCGATGCTGCGCGTGCAAGCGGCGCGGGCGTTCTATCGATCATCCGAACACACATTGTAATCAATGTCGCTGGCCCGATGTTGGTCTACGCGTCGAGCCTCGTTTCGATTTCCGTCCTGCTGGCGGCGGGCCTGTCCTTCCTGGGATTTGGCGTAGAGCCGCCGACCGCGGACTGGGGGTCCATGCTGGCCTCGTTGCGACAGGCAATCTACGTCGACCCAGCTCTGTGCGTGCTGCCAGGCGCCGCGATATTTATCGCATCGTTGTCGTTCAATCTGATGAGCGACGGATTGCGTCAGGCGATGGACGCGAAGTCCTGAAGGATCAAGGGAATGATTTCGAATCCGATGTTATCCGATACTTCGTCTGCTGCGGGGGGAGATAACGAGCCCGGCGCGATTCTCGCGGTCGATCGATTGCGGAAGTATTTCCCGATCCGAGGCGGCCTGCTGAATCGCCCCGTTGGCTACGTTCATGCCGTGGATGACGTCTCGTTCAGCGTATTTCGCGGCGAGACCCTCGGCATCGTCGGGGAATCCGGCTGCGGAAAATCCACGTTGGCACGTCTTCTGATGCAATTGATGCCTGCGGATGCGGGTGTCATGGAGATCGGTGGTTCGGTTATGCGCGGGCGTGGCCGGAGGTCACTGCGCGAAATGCGGCGAATGCTGCAGATGGTGTTTCAGGATAGCCACTCGTCGCTGAATCCCCGGCTTCCGATTGAAGCGTCGGTTACTTATGGTCCCCGGGTTCATGGCATTGATCCGGTCGAGGCACGGCGAATCGCACATGATCTCTTGAGGAAGGTCGGTCTTGATCCGCTCGTTTTCGGGAAGCGCTATCCTCACGAACTCTCGGGAGGGCAAAAGCAGCGGGTCAATATCGCGCGCGCGCTCGCACTGCAGCCGCAGGTCGTCATCCTGGATGAGGCGGTATCTGCGCTGGACAAATCGATCGAAGCGCAGGTGCTCAATCTCCTGAGGTCGCTCAAACGTGATCTTGGGCTGACCTATCTGTTCATATCGCATGACTTGGGTGTTGTGCAGTATATCTCGGACCGGATCCTTGTCATGTATCTCGGGCAGATCGTGGAGGTCGGGCCGGTCGAACGCGTCTACGGGGCGCCGAAACATCCCTATACGGCGGCCCTGCTTGCATCACGACTGGCAGTGAACCCGGATGAGCGGATCGAGAGCCCGCCGTTGACCGGCGATCCGCCAAACCCGATCGATCCCGGGGCCGGGTGTCGCTTTCGTTCCCGATGTGCATTTGCCGAAGACGTTTGTGCGCGTGTCACCCCGCAGCTTGGTCGGGGCGCCGGCCGGTCCGCCCATGTCGCGGCCTGCCATTTGGGTGACCCGGCATCCGGGCACAGCAAGGCGTCGATTGCTGCGAACAGTATGATCGGAAGGGAAGGTCATGATTGAAATGGACATCTGCCCGTCGGTGGAAGCGCGGGGGCGGCCGCTCGTGGAGGTCCGGGACCTCACCGTGACTTTCGCCTTGCGCAGTGGTGCGGTGCGCGCCGTGTCCGGTATTTCCTTCGACGTGATGCCGGGGGAGGTGCTTTGCATCATCGGTGAATCGGGATCGGGAAAGTCGGTAACGATGCGAACGCTTATGCGGCTCCTGCCTGAACCTCTGACCCGGATACAGGGCAGCGTCCGTGTGGGGGAGTACGACATTCTGTCGCTGGACCAGCGCCGGCTGAGCGATGTTCGCGGGTCGGTGGTGTCGATGATCTTCCAGGAGCCAATGAGTGCGCTCGATCCGACCTACACGATCGGAGATCAGATCGCCGAGGCGATCGTGCGGCATCAAAAATGTTCCGCGCAGGATGCGCTGGCGCGCGCGCTGGACCTACTAAGGCTCGTCAAGGTGCCATCTCCCGAAAGACGTCTGCGCGCCTATCCGCATGAGCTGTCTGGTGGACTACGGCAGCGCGCAATGATTGCGGTGGCGTTGTCATGCAAACCTAGCCTGCTGCTCGCGGATGAGCCGACGACAGCGCTGGATGCGACCGTGCAGATTCAGGTTCTGCTGCTGCTGCGCAAGCTGCAGCAGGAACTTGGCATGGCGATGATTTTTGTCACCCATGATCTTGGTGTGGCGGCTCAGATCGCGGACAAGGTGGCGGTCATGTACGGGGGGCGTATCGTCGAGTACGGTGCAGCCAGAAATGTCCTGGTGCGTCCCGGTCACCCGTATACCCAAGCCATGCTGGCCTCGACCGTGAACGGCCAGCCGCGCGATCGGGATCTGGTCACGATCGGCGGCGTGCCGCCCGATATGGGCGCTTTTCGGGACGGATGCGGGTTCGCGGCGCGGTGCGAGCTTGCCATCCCTGAGTGCAGCCGGGCGGATATCCCTCCCTTGCCGCACGCGGCAGCCTCCCACTACGCGCGGTGTCTGCGTGCGGAACTCGCGGCTCGCTAGTCCCGCGGAGGGAGTGGAAATGATCGGGGCAGGATTGGATCAGGAGGCGAATGGCTTGAGGATGTCCGCCAGGTCCCGCTCCTTGCTCGATTTGCCTTCGAGCACCATGCGTGTGGTCACATGCTCCAGGTGACGAACCATGACGTCGCCGGACTTTCTGGCGTCGTGGTTGCGGAGCGCCTCGATGATTTCGTCGTGCTCGTCGAGGCCGCACTCTGCATTGGTAAGGCTGCGGCGCCCGTAGAGAGACAGGACGAGGGAGGAGAGCGACACCAGTCGCGTCAGCATCGATAGCAGGATCTCGTTGTCCGTCAGGCGGGCGACGAGAAGATGGAATTCCTCGGCAAGCCGCAGAGCTGTCTCTTATACACATCTAGATGTGTATAAGAGACAGGGACGAGGGAGGAGAGCGACACCAGTCGCGTCAGCATCGATAGCAGGATCTCGTTGTCCGTCAGGCGGGCGACGAGAAGATGGAATTCCTCGGCAAGCCGCAGAGTGTCGGGGTCGTGGTGCTCTTGGTGGCGTTCGCGCTGGCGTCGAACATGAGCCTTGAGCTCCTCGACTTGCGGCCGCGTGATTGTCTTGGCGAGCCGGACGGCGATTTCACGTTCGAGCAGGATGCGCGCCTCGAAGATTTCCCGAGCTTGCTTGGGAGAGGGGGTTGCGACAAAGGCGCCCCTGTTCGGCTTCAACTCCAGCAGTGAGTCATTGTGAAGGCGGTTCAGAACGGCGCGGACGACGACACGGTTGATCTGAAACGAGGCGGCGACCGTCTCCTCACTCAGTTTCATGCCTGGCGTCAGTTCGCGGGACACGATCGCACTCACGAGAGCATTATAGACTGCATCGGCTTTTGTGTTGCCGCCGACCCGCTCCTTGGTCTTCGGCGCCTTTTTTGCCACGGCTGGCTTGGTCAAAAGTATTCCCCTTGAAAAGCAGTCTGTCGATGATGTCCTCACCCTGAATTTACTCCAGGGTGAGGACGAGGTCCAACCGGTCGATGCATCGGTTGCGGCGTTGCTCCGACCCCCTCGGATCGGCGCGTTTAATTGACGATTGCCTCGAATCTCTCCATAATTTCGGGTCGTCGTTTCGCCAACTTGGCTCGCAATTCGTCAACGTCGAGCGTCAATACCTCGCGATTCTTCATAACGATCTTGCCGTTGACCACAACGGTCCTGACGTCACGTCCGACGACGGTTGTGGAGGCCGTGAACAGAGGATCGTAGATCGGTTGCTGATCGAAGTCGCTGGTATCGACAAGCAGAATATCGGCCAGCGCTCCCGGTTTGAGCTGTCCCAGTTCGTCGCCGAGCCCGAGCGCCCTGGCGCCGCCGTGGGTGGCGATTTCGAGCATGTCGTCGCTCGATATGCCGGTCCGGATGTGCCAGGGGGTGCCCGAGACGACCTGCTGGCCGATCCGGGCGACGTGGGCCACCTGGAAAACATCCAGCGTCCCCGATGAGGAGGCGCCGTCGGTCCCGAGGCCGAGATCGATGCCGCGGCGCCACATCTCCACGACACGGGGATGGCCGATCGAATAGTTATGGAAGCCGCAATGGCATGCGGACAGTCGGTACTTCGAATACAGGTCAACCTCGTCCGGCGAGAGCAGGACCGAGTGGGCGCAGTGCAGATGGTGCGATAGCAAGCCGATTTCTTCGAGGTACTCGGTCGGGCGTTTGCCGAATCGCTCGAGCGCATAGTCGATCTCGTAGATTCCCTCGCAGAGATGGGTGTGGATCTTGACGTCGAGTTCCTTGGCGGCCATCCCGATCGCCTTGGTCAGTTCGGTCGTGCAGACCACGATCTGCCGCAGAGCGAGCGTCGCCTTGACGCGGTCGTGCTTGGCCCAGCGTTTCACGAGTGCAATGTTGCGGTCATAGGCATCCTGGGTGGACAGCATCAGTGCCGGCGGCACGCCCATCCCGCTATCGATTGTCGATTGGGCGATGAAGCCGCGGATGCCGACCTCCTCGGCCGCGCGCCCCATCTCGTCCGGATGGGGGCCGCCGGCCTCGGCGAAGCAGGTCGTGCCGACCATCAGCATGTTGGTATAGGCCGCGAGTGCGGACAGGTGAACATCTTCCGGTTCCAGGCACGCTTCGAACGGCAGGTAGTAGTGCTTCCAGACTGGCATCTTGGGAATGCGAGTCCGGTGGATCTCGGAGAGCTTGCCGCGCAGGAGGTGCTGTGCGGTGTGGAAATGGGCGTCGATCAGGCCGGGCATGGCGATATGGCCGCGGCCGTCGAGCGTTTCCCGCGCCTTGTAACGCGGCGCCTCGTCGCTCGCTTCGTCGCCGATCCAGAGTATCTTTCCCTTATCGATTGCGATGGCGCCGCCCCGCAGCATCGGCCGGGTCTTGTCCATTGTGACGATGTCCGCATTCCGAATCAGCAGATCGATGGCGGTCGGTTCAGTGTTCGCTAGGCTCATGTACGCTCCTCAGTTTGGGCTCGATGGGAGCCGGGCATCGGTCGGGACGCTATCATTTTATTTACAATCAATAACTGGATTGTTATATAAAAATCGATGATGGAATTTACAAAATAATCGAGTAATTGTCCAACAGAGAAGCTGGTGCTATTGGGGCAACGCGATGCAAGCGGCCAAGGGATGGTCCCGTGGCCATATCGTGTCTGCATTCGATTTGGAGGTCGCCCGTCCGGACGTTCGGAGAACGCGAGCAACAGACGATTGCGCTAACCGTCTGCACGCGGATGGGCTCCCCGAGCGCGCGTAGAAGCGCACATCCGAAGCTCGGATTTCAGCAAGATTGCACCGCGTGCTGATTGATCTTCTCTCGGCCGGCGTCGCTCCCCCTCATGCTGGAGGCGGTGTGCGAAGTGGCGGTCGCAATCGTGCAGGGATGCTGCCAGCGCTGACGGGATTCTGCGTGAATCCGGGTCGAGGCAGAGACACCTCTCACTTCGAGGCTGAGAAAGGGACGCAGATCTAGACGGTGATATCGACCAGGCCCGTGCTTTGAACCGCACTGGAGACCTTTTCGGCGGCCTGTCGCGTGGCCCTGTCCGCAGCCGCCTGATCGCTCGCGCGCGTATCCGCCTGCGCCCGGGCTGCGGCTTGCCGGTCCTGGTTGGCGGCAATCCGGTCCTGTGCCTGGGTCAATGCGGCTTGCGATTGCGAGGCGGTCGAACTGCTGATGGTCGTCATGCGGCCCTCTCTGGCTGAAGGGGAACGTAGCGGGGGATCCGCCACGGAGCCTTAACCGGGCCGGAGAAACCACGGCCATTGCGTTCAGGACTTCTTCATCACGATGAAGGCTGAGCCTGCGCATGTGCCTGGTGGCGCGGCGGAGCACGCATCCACAGGCTTTGCGCGCATAGGGGGCCGGCAAAATGGCTGGCCGCGTCGCATCGTCTGGTGTCACCGGCACGGAATTTGCTCTAATCTCGCAGGGGTCGTCGCGTTGACGACGCGGAGATCCGGGAATGCTTCAAGATGCCGAAGTGCGGCTTGCCGTTGATATCGGAGGCACCTTCACCGATATCGTGCTGGACATCGGGCCGGATCGCCGGACGCGCAAGGTGCTGACCACGCCGGCGCGGCCAGAGCAGGCGGTGCTGGACGGGATGCGGCTCATTCTTGCCGACGCGCACGCCCACATCTGCGACATCGACGTCTTTATCCACGGCACGACGCTTGCGACCAATGCCATCATCGAGCGCCGCGGGGCGACGACGGCGCTGGTGGCGACGCAGGGGTTTCGCGACGTGCTCGATATCGGCACCGAGAGCCGCTACGATCAATACGACCTCGCCATCGACAAGCCGAAGCCGCTGACGCCGCGTGCGTTGCGCTTCACCGTGCCTGAGCGCATCGACGCCCACGGCGCGGTGCGCCTGCCGCTGGATGAAGCGGCGGTGCGGGCGCTGGCGCCGCAACTGCGCGCGCAGAACGTCGAAAGCGTCGCCTTCGCCTTCTTGCATTCCTATGCCAATCCCGAGCATGAGCGGCGCGCCGCGGCGATCCTGAAAGAGGAGATGCCGGATGTGTGGATGACGCTGTCGTCGGAGGTGTGTCCCGAGATCCGCGAGTACGAGCGGACCTCGACGGCGGTGGCCAATGCCTATGTGCAACCGCTGATCGACAGCTATCTCGCCCGCATGGCCGAGGCGCTGCAGGTCGAGCAGTTCCGCGGCACCATTTATCTGGTGACCTCGGGTGGCGGCGTCACCTCGATCGAGACGGCGCGGCGTTTTCCGGTGCGCCTGGTCGAGTCGGGGCCCGCGGGCGGCGCGATTTTCGCCGCGCAGGTTGCGGCGCGTCTCGGCGAGAGCAAGGTGCTGTCGTTCGATATGGGCGGCACCACCGCGAAGATCTGCCTGATCGAAAACTATCAGCCCGAGATGTCGCGGGTGTTCGAGGTCGATCGCGCCGCGCGCTTTCTGAAGGGCTCGGGCCTGCCGGTGCGAATCCCGGTGATCGAGATGGTGGAGATCGGCGCCGGCGGCGGCTCGATCGCCCGGATCGATGCCCTGAAGCGCGTCACGGTTGGCCCCGAGAGCGCGTCGTCCGAGCCTGGGCCGGCCTGCTACGGTCGTGGCGGCCTGCGTCCCGCCGTCACCGATGCCGATGTCGCGCTCGGCAAGATTGATCCCGATGCGTTTGCCGGCGGCACCATCAAACTCGATGCCGAGCTGTCGAAACAGGCGCTGTTGCGCGACATCGGCGCGCCGCTGGGACTGTCGGCGGAAACTGCGGCCTATGCCGTGCACGAGATCGTCTGCGAGAACATGGCGAGCGCGGCCCGCGTGCACGCGGTCGAGCGCGGCGCCGTGGTCGGCCAGCATACATTGATCGCCTTTGGTGGTGCCGCGCCGCTGCATGCGGCGCGGGTCGCCGAGAAGATCGGCGTCTCCCGCGTGATCGTGCCGTCCAATGCCGGCGTCGGCTCCGCCGTCGGGTTCCTGGCGGCGCCCATCGCCTATGAGCTGGTGCGCAGCCGTCACGCCCGGCTCGATGATTTCGATACCGCGGCGGTGTCCGATCTGCTGCAGGAGATGGTGGATGAGGCGCGCGCGCTGGTGGAACCCGGCGCCGCCGGCGCGCCGGTGCGCGAACGGCGCGCCGCCTTCATGCGTTATGTCGGGCAGGGCCACGAGATCACGGTCGAACTGCCGAACCGGCGGCTGACCGAAGCGGATCTCGCCGGTCTGCGCCAATCCTTCGAGACGGATTATGCGGCCCTGTTCGAGCGGCCGATCCCGGGCGCCGCGATCGAGGTGCTGAGCTGGTCGGTGCTCGCCACCACGCAGCCGCGCAACCCGCCGCGCGTCGCCGAGGTGCCACGCAAGCCGGCCGGACAAGCCACGGGCAGCCGCAAGTTCTTCGACGGCCGCGCGGGGACGATCATCGAGATACCGCTGTATCAGCGCGACCAGATGGCGCCTGGGGCGACCATCGCCGGGCCCGCGGTGATCGCGGAAGATGAAACCTCGACCTTCGTCTCCACCAGCTTTGATGCGTATATCGACGGTGCCGGCAGCATCGTTCTGGAACGGAAGGCGGCTTGATCATGAGCGAGACCAATGGCGCGAGCCTGATCGATCTGCAGATCATGTGGCACCGGCTGATCGCCGTGGTCGAGGAGCAGGCGCAGGTGCTGCTGCGCACGGCGTTCAGCCCGATCGTGCGCGAATGCGGCGACCTTTCCGCCGGGGTATTCGACCTCAGGGGACGAATGCTGGCGCAGGCGGTGACCGGCACGCCCGGGCACGTCAATTCCATGGCGGAGTCGGTCAAGCATTTCATCGCTCATTTCCCGCTCGAGACCATGAAGGAAGGCGATGCCTACATCACCAACGATCCCTGGATGGGGACGGGCCATCTCAACGACTTCGTCGTCACCACGCCCTGCTTCAAGGACGGCAAGCTGGTCGCGCTGTTTTCCTGCACCAGCCATCTGATGGACATCGGCGGCATCGGTTTCGGGCCGGACGCCACCGATGTGTTCATGGAGGGGATCTACATCCCCATGCTCAAGCTGATCGATCAGGGTGTCGTCAACGAAACCCTGATGGCGATGATCCGCGCCAACACCCGCCTGCCGATCGACACCGAGGGCGACACCTATTCGCTGGCGGGCTGCAACGATGTCGGCTGCCAGCGTCTTGTCGAGATGATGGCCGAATTCAGGATCGATACGCTCGATGTGCTCGGCGACTACATCTGCGAACGATCGCGCGAGGCCGTGCTCGCCGAGATCGCAAAACTTCCCAAGGGTGTCTGGCGCAACAGCATGGTGGTCGATGGTTATGACACTCCGGTCACGCTCGCCGCGACTCTGACGATTTCGGATGCGGGCATTCATGTCGATTTTGCCGGCACCTCCGCGGCCTCGAAGTTCGGCATCAACGTGCCGCTGTCCTACACCACCGCCTACACCGTGTTCGGCCTCGGCTGCGTGGTCGCATCGCAGATCCCGAACAATGCAGGCTCGCTCTCGCCGCTCACCGTCTCGGCGCCGGCGGGCGCGATCCTCAATGCGCCGAAGCCGGCGCCGGTGGCGTCGCGCCATGTCATCGGCCAGATGCTGCCCGATGTGGTGTTCGGCTGTCTGCGCCAGATCATTCCCGAGCGGGTGCCGGCCGAAGGCACCTCCTGCCTGTGGAATCTCAACATGCGTGGGCAGACCCGCGACGGCGCCGGCGGCAACTATGGGTTCTCCATGACCGTGACCAGCAATGGCGGCACCGGCGCACGCTTCGCCAAGGACGGGCTTTCCGCCACGGCGTATCCCAGCGGCGTGCGCGGCACGCCGGTCGAGATCGCGGAGACGCAGATGCCGGTGATCTTCTGGCGCAAGGAGTTGCGTCCGGATTCCGGCGGCGCCGGCCGCACCCGCGGCGGGCTCGGCCAGATCATCGAGATCGGCAGCGGCATCGATGCGCCCTTCGACATTCTGGCGGCGTTCGATCGCATCGATCATCCGCCGCGCGGACGCGATGGCGGCCGTGATGGCGAGTCCGGCTATGTCGGATTGACGTCGGGACGGAAGCTGCGCGGCAAGGGCTTTCAGACCGTGCCGCCGGACGACCGGCTGCTGGTGAAAACACCCGGTGGCGCGGGAATCGGCGATCCCGCCGCGCGTCCGCCGTCAAGCGTGCGCGACGACATCGACAGCGGCCTGGTGTCCAGCGAGAACGCCGCGGCGGTTTACGGTTTCACCACCTGAGACCCGCGACACGCGGCGATCTCAGTGCAGTGGAGATCAAGTTCCAAGTCTTCATGATTTCCAGGTCTCCATGATGAAGAGCGGGGCGCGATTGTCTGCAGCGCGTCATGGCGATGATATCGCTTGCGCTGAATCGTCTGGAGATCCGCGATCACGCAATCGTCATTGCGTCGATGTTTCAGATCGAAACGCCGGATTCTCTCGGAGCGCAGTGCAGCAATGGTTTTCGCGATTCAATTTCCACGTTGAAATCTTTTCATTACGAAAGATTCATTTTGTTCCATTGTTTCCGCGCGAAAGTTTAGTGCGCGTCGTTGCGCCAATGCCACAGCCGAGCATTGAAGGCTGAAATAGGTTCGAATAGTGTCCGCACTGGCTTGTGGCCATGCATGCCAAAATCACTTTTGAAATTGGGAACAGGCAGCGATCTGCGCCCAGCAATGAGTAGGAGAATTTAATGCGAGTCCAACAGATTTTGAGAGCTGCCGTCGTTGGCATGGTCGCTGCTACGGTGTTTTCGGCCTCCGCGATCTCGGCGCCTCTGCGCGTGGATCTCTCGACCAGCGCACCGACCATCACCGACAAGGTGTGGTGCCGTTACGGCGGTTGCGACGGCGGCGTTGGAGTTGGCGCGCTGGTCGGTGGTCTCGTCGGCGGCGCGATCATTGCGGGCGCGGCTGCGCAGCAGAATGCGGCTGCCGCACAGCAGCAACAGCAGCATGTCAGCTATTGCGCACAGCGCTATCGGTCCTACGATCCGGCTTCGGACACGTTTCAGGGCAGGGACGGTCGGCGTTACGCCTGCCAGTGATCCCGCTGAGAGCTTTTCAGCATTGACTTGATATCAAGGGCTGCCGCGCAGACGCGTCGCAGCCCTTGCGCTTGTCGTGCCGTCACCGCCGATGATCTGCGGAACGGCAGTGGCCGACTGGTCGCACAGCGCGTCGACTTGTCCTCTGACGAGTTCGTTCATTGCGGGGCCGGTGCCGCTGTGCTGTCGGCGGATCTGCTGCCGATGCCCCAGCGTTGCGGAAAGCGTATCACGACCGCGAGATAGACGATCAGGACCAGCGTGCCGAGCATGATATCATTATGGTCGCGCATGAATTCGGTAAAGCTGCGGGGAACCAGATCGCGCGGAATGCCGGTGCAGCCGATGAAGCTGAGGATCAGCACCGCGGCGCCAAGCCGCTTTGTCGTTGCGTCCTTCAGCCATGCCGCCGTCAGCAGGTAATAAGGCAACATCAGATTGACGAAGTGCGTGCGGCTGGTCATCGGGGAGAGCATCAGCATGGCGATGATCAGCAGCGAGACCTCGACCGGAACCAGCGCCTCGAGCCGCATCGCGTACAGCACGAGGAGGCCGATCAGGCCGATGAAGGCGATCTGTGTCGCGCGGAGGATGATCAGAAAATCAGGCTGATAGGGCGTGCCGTCGACCAGGCGGGCGAGCGCTCCGCGCAGCGACAGGTTGTAGATGTTGACGCCGTCCCAGAACGGAAGCTGGCTGCCTGCCGAATGCTCGAACACGCTGGCGCCGGCCACGTCCCGCAGCCAGGTCACGAGATAGCTGTGCGCGCCGCCTTGCGGGGTCAGGATCAGGTCCTGGCTGATCGACACCGCGCCCAGCACCAGCACGAAAACCGCGGCGGCCAAAAACCTCCGCCGCACGATGAGATAGGGCAGGAACAACAGCGGCGTCACCTTCAAAGCCGCGGCGATCCCGAATGCAGCGCCCGCGCCGACATCATTCTCATCCATCAAGGCGATCACACCCAGAAGGATGGCGGGCAGCATCAGCAGGTCATAGCTTTGGGTTTCGTAGACGGCCAGGATGAATTTGAGGCTGAGCAGGACACCGAGGATCCGCAGCCAGGCGATGTCGCGGGCCGTCCACGAACCGGGGATGAAACGCAGCGCAATCCTGGTCGACAACTCACAGCAGACGACGGCGCAAGCCAGACTGATCACATACCAGACGATGAGTTGTCCGACCGGCGGCAGCAGCACAAAAGGAGTCATGAGCAGCGCGAACGCCGGCGGATACGTGAATCTGAGGTCGCACTGTGGCAGCACCTGCTCGTGCAGCAGGCAGCTCGCGGCGTGGGAATACAGGAAAATGCCGCCGGGTTTTGAAACGAACCGCGGATAATAAGCAGTCGCCGCGATCAGGAAGGCGATCCAGGGTCCAAAACGGCGCCAAAAGCTGCGTTGCATGAATTCATCCGGACAGGCGTATTGAATTGAACCTCTTCAAGTCTAGTGAGCTTCAGAAGTAATGCTAGGCCGCGTTTGCAAAACGGCTGCGCCACAGCTTTCATTTGTCTTTTTCTTGCGCCTGCGCGGCCTTTTGTTTCTACATCGCGTTATGCAGACACAAAACCAAGCACGAGGTGGACCGGCGACCGTGCGGTCGCGAGCATCAAGGGGACTGCAAAGCGCAGCTCAAATCGAAATCTGCCGGCCGATCTCGACAACATTGTCGCTCGGCAGGCTGAAGAAGTCGCTGACGTGCACGGCGTTGCGCTCCATCAGGGCGAACAGCCCCTCCTGCCAGGCCGGCAGGCCTTTGCCATCGTCCCGGCTGATCACGGTTTCATGGCCGACATAATAGGTGAGGTCGCCGAGATCGACCGAGCATCCCAGCGATTTGCTGGTCTTCAGCAGGTCCGGGATATGCGGCCGCTCCATGAAGCCGTACCGCGCTTCCCCGCGCCAGCAGTTCGGAGCGATTTCCTGCACCGTGATGCGCTGATCCGATGCCAGCCAGGGGACAGGCAGCACCTCGACGCGCAGGATGAACAGATGTTCGTGGAGCGCGCGGTTATGCTTGACGTGCCACACCATCACGGGCGGCGTGTCGCGTTCCGTGCGCGTCAGGAACACCGCGGTGCCCGGGACCCGCGGAATACGATCGGTTTGAAGTCCGGCCATGAAATCCGCAATCGGGATCAGCGATTCATGCACCCGTGCGGCGATGGCCACGGCACCACGATGCCATATCCACATCATGCCATAGACGGCGGTGGCGAGAAGCAGGGGGACATATCCGCCCTCGGCGATCTTGGTGAGGTTGGCCAGGAAAAAAGCGCCGTCGATCACCAGAAAGAAGGCCGCGACGGCTCCCGCCGCGATCAAGCTCCAGTTCCAGATCTCGCGCATGGCGATGAAGAGCAGGGCCGACGTCATCAACATGGTCAAGGACACCGCGATGCCGTACGCGGCCGCTAGATTGTCCGATTTTCCAAAACCGATCGTCAAGCCGATGGTCACGATCATCAGCAGCAGGTTGACGGTGCCGACATAGATCTGGCCGTAGCCCTCCGACGAGGTCTGCTTGATCCGCAGCCGCGGCAGCCAGCCAAGTTGAATGGCCTGCCGTGTCATCGAAAACGCGCCGGTGATGATCGACTGGCTGGCGATGATCGTCGCCACGGTGGCGAGCACGATGAGCGGGATCAGCAATGGTTGCGGGCAGAGACGGTAGAAAATGTTGCCGTCCGTCGGCGCGCCTTCGAGMACGAGCGCGGCCTGGCCGGCGTAGTTCAGGATCAGGCTCGGAAACACGATCGCGAACCAGGAGAGCCTGATCGGGCCCCTGCCGAAGTGGCCCATGTCGGCATAGAGGGCCTCCGCGCCTGTCACGCACAGAAAAACGCCGCCGAGGACAAGGAAGCCCGTAACTCCGTTCGAAAACAGGTACGTCAGTCCGTACCGCGGGTCGAGCGCCGCGAACACCGCGGGGTGCTGCGCGATGCCCGCAATCCCCATCAGCGCCATCGCGATGAACCACACCAGCATGATCGGTCCAAAGGCCCGGCCGATCGTCGCCGTGCCCCGCGACTGGATCGCGAACAGCGCCAGCAGGATGATCACGGCCGCGGGAACGATGTAGGGCTCGAACGCGGTCGTCGCCATGTTCAGGCCTTCGAGCGCCGAGAGAACCGAGATCGCCGGGGTGATCGCTCCGTCGCCATAGATCAGCGCGGCGCCGAACAGGCCGACGGCGACGATGCTCGGCCGATGCTGCTTCTTCACGCCCAGCAGGGCCATCAGCGCCAGAATGCCACCTTCRCCATCGTTGTCGATGCGCATGGCAAAGGACACRTATTTGACGGTGGTGATGATGAAGAGGGTCCAGAGCACCAGYGACAGCAAACCCAGCACGATGGCGGCATCCGGCGCCTTGCCCGTCATGCCGAGAATGGTCTTGAAGGTATAGAGCGGGCTGGTGCCGATATCCCCGAAGACAATTCCCAGTGCGGACAGGCTCARAATCGGCAGGCTGGCCTGCGGCAATCGCCCCGTGGCAGCTTCGGTTGTCGACATTCGAATTTCTCGCTCACATCGCTATTGCAACACTGCGGTCGCTAACTCGGTGTCCTGGCCGTAGTTCACCATGGCCGTCCGATTCCGGATCGCGTSCCGGAGTATTGCACGGCGCCACTTCAAGCTTGATGACATCTCGGTGGGCGGGTGCTTACACCAGCCTGACACGGGGTGAGGTGCGGCTTTGATATCTGTCCGGGGCGGCGCCCGAGYCGCCAATTCTTGACTATCGATTAAATTGTATATACAAAATAATCATGAAGATCCTGTGGGATGAACCGAAACGTCTCGCCAACCTTGAGCGGCACGGATTGGACTTCAAGGATTTGAACGAGGTTTTCTTCGACAGTGCTTTGGTGCTGCCGTCATATCTGAACCGATGGCGGGGCATAGGTAAAAATATTCATGGTGTGATTTGCGTGGTGTTCGTGGTGATGGGCAGGGAGGCCGTCAGCGTGATCAGTATGCGACCGGCCAGCAAGAAGGAACGGAAGCTCTATGAAGAAAACCACTAGGAAGAAAGGATACACYGCGAAAGACCTGCGCGCGGTGAGCGACAATCCGGAATGGACAAAGGCRGATTTCAAGAAAGCAAAATCGTTTGCCGASGCCTTGCCTGAATTGGCGGCATCGACGCGGAAAGGGCGCGGACCGAACAAAGCCCCGACCAAGAGGCTGGTCTCGATCCGGCTGAGTCCCGATGTGATCGAGCACTTCAAATCRAAAGGCCCCGGTTGGCAGGGAGAGATCGATGCGGCTCTGCGCAAGGTTGCAGGCGTGAAGCGCTGATGGTTRCGGGAAYTGGGCTTCGCCTCTCTACCTCGCCGTCGCMGGCGTCACGCCSGCCGCCTTCAACAAGGTGCTCCAGCGATCGATCTCGGCAAGAAACCGCTTGCTGTGCGCTTCCGGCGACCATTCGGAGGGCGGGAAGGGCGTGGTGCCGACGGCCTTGAAACGTTCGACGATCAGYGGYTCGACCAGCGCCTTGGCGAGCGCCGCATTGAGCTTGGTGACGATGTCGTRCGGCGTGCCCTTCGGCACATAGAGGCCGTGCCAGATCGCCATGTCGAAGGTGGGCAGGCCCGCACTCTTYGCGGTGGCGACGTCCTTGATGACGTCGAGCGGCTGGTCGGATGTGACGAGATAGCCCCTGACATTGCCGCCGATGATCTGCGGCACGGCGGTGGTCGACTGGTCGCACAGCGCATCCACTTGTCCGGCGAAGAGATCGTTCATCGCGGGGCCGGTGCCGTTATAGGGCACGTACACCTGCTTCACGCCGAGCGCCTGGCTCAGCAGGATGGCGCAGAGATGCGCGTTCGAGCCGACACCGGCATGCGCGATCGTGATCTTGTCGCCCTGCGCCTTGAAGTAGGCGATCAGTTCCGGTGCGGTCTTGGCTTCAAGCGTCTTGCGTCCGACCAGCACCATCGGGCCGGTGTTGATGAGGCCCACCGTCTCGAACGCCGTCCTGGTGTCGTAGCTCAGATTGGCGTAGAGGCTTGGCGCCGCCGTCAGCGCCAGATGGTGGATCAGGAGCGTGTAGCCGTCGGGCGCCGCCCGCGCGACCCGCGCAGCTGCAACGGTGCCGCCCGCGCCGACCACGTTTTCGATGATGATCTGCTGGCCCAGTGTGTGGCTCATGGAATTGGCCAGCAGCCGTGCGATCACGTCGGAGGGGCCGCCTGCGGCGAAGGGCACGACCAGTGTGATAATGCGGCTGGGGTAGTCGCTGGCGTAGGCGGTGACGTTGAGAAGTGTCGTCGCAGCAAGAATGACGAGGGCAAGGCCCCGTTTGGCGAAGCTCATTCCGTTTTTCCTCCCCACGCGAGTTTTTTATTGTCTTGAAGGCGATCCCCGACGTCATCACGCCATGCGCGCAAGCGCACCGGCGTGCTATTTCAGATCTGATAGATAGTGAATGTCCTGCGTCAAACAAATGCTGATGCGATGTTCGATGGCGCGGCCGTCGAGGCCGTAGGCGATGCGGTCGATCATCAAAGCGGGGGTCTGCGCAGCCGTGCCGAGGTCGCGGGCGTCCCGCGCCGTCAGCGCCACCGCTTTCAGCCGCTCCTGCGCGCGTCCGATCCGCACGCCGAATTTCGCGGCATAGAGCTGGTAGAGATTGTTCGGGATCGGCGCATCCGTCAGCCCGGCAAACCGCGCGGCCGGCAGCAGGATGGTCTCGACGATCGCCGGCCGCCCGGCCAGCGAGCGCAACCGGCGGATCCGGATTACCGCCGCGGACGGTTCGAGCGCCAGCGCCTGTGCCGTTGCGCGCGGCGCGGCGATCTGGCCGACCTGCAGGATCGTGCTTTCGGGAAAAATCTTGTCGCCGGAATCCGGCGCGAGCTTGAAGAACTGGAACAGGATGCGGGCTTCGTCATGGCTGGCGACGAAGGTGCCGCGGCCCTGATAGCGCACCAGCAGGTTTTCATTGGCCAGCTCGTCGAGCGCCTTGCGCACGGTGCCCTGGCTGACGCCGATGTCGGCGGCGAGCTCGAATTCGTTGGGGATCGCCTTGTCGGGCGTCCAGGTGCCGTCCGCGATGCGGGCGACCAGCATGTCCTTCACCTGGCGATACAGCGGCCGGAAATCCGCCGTCGCCGCGCCTTGTTCCAAGCGCGCAGGCGGGGATGCCGAAGATGTCTTGGATGCGGACTTCAGGGTTGCGCGGGCCATGGTTGACAGCCTACCATGTCTTATATCTTATACAAGACTTGGCGGATCCGGTCGAGCCAAGCGGTCACAACGGCAAACCACGCCCGCCGGGCGCAGCCACAAGCCGAGACGCCCGGTAGCCAAGACGTTAGGTAGCCAAGACGTTAGGCAGCCAAGGCGTGAGGAAGCCAAGGCGTTAGGAAGCGAAGACGTTCCGAAACAAAGATGTTCCACAACAACGTTCAGACCAACAAAGAGACGCTCATGAGTCATCCCCACTGCCTGGTGCATTCGCCCAAGGACAATTGCGGTGTCGTCGTCGTCGAGGGCCTCAAGGCCGGCACCGAGATGCTGTGCCTGATCACCGAGAACGACACCACGTTCAACCTCGTCGCCAGGATGGACATCCCGATCGGCCACAAGGTGGCGCTCAAGGATCTCCCGTCCGGGGAGACGGTGTGGAAGCTGTCTCTTATACACATCTAGATGTGTATAAGAGACAGGTGTGGAAGTACGGCGAGGACGTCGGCATCACCAAGGCGCCGATCGCCAGGGGTGAGCACCTTCATGTCCACAATGCCAAGACCAAGCGCTGGTGAGGAGGACATCATGTCGATCGTCGCAAACTTTGAAACCACCAGGACGGCGCTGACTGATGTGCGCGGCCGCAATATCGAGATGCCGGCCTATAAGGCTCCCGCGATCAAGCGCGATCCGAAGTCCACCGCCATCACCGGATGGCGCCGCGAAAACGGCCGCGTCGGCGTGCGCAACCACGTGCTGCTGCTGCCGCTCGACGATCTCTCCAACGCCGCCTGCGAGGCCGTCGCCAACAACATCAAGGGCACGCTCGCCATCCCGCATGCCTATGGCCGCCTGCAGTTCGGCAAGGATCTCGATCTCCATTTCCGCACCCTGATCGGCACCGGCTCCAATCCCAATGTCGCCGCCGTGGTGGTGATCGGCATCGAGCCCGGCTGGACCAAGGTGGTGGTCGACGGCATCGCCAAGACGGGAAAGCCCGTGGTCGGCTTCGGCATCGAGGAGCACGGCGACATCGCCACCATCGCCAAGGCGTCCTACGTCGCCAAGGATTATGTGCAGTGGGCGTCGGAACTGCCGCGCGTGCCCTGCGACCTGTCGGAATTGTGGGTCTCGACCAAGTGCGGTGAATCCGACACCACCACCGGTCTGTCGTCGTGCCCGACCGTCGGCAACATGTACGACAAACTGCTGCCGAAGGGCATCTACGGCGTGTTCGGCGAGACCTCCGAGATCACCGGCGCCGAGCATCTGTGCAAGGCTCGCGCCGCGACGCCGGARCTMGGTGAMCGCTGGTACACCATGTGGAAGGCTTATCAGGACGACGTYATCGARGCGCACAAGACCTCCGATCTCTCCGACAGCCAGCCGACCAAGGGCAACATCGCCGGCGGCCTCACCACCATCGAGGAAAAGGCGATGGGCAACCTGGAGAAGATCGGCCGCACCTCGAAGTACATCGACATCCTGGAGCCGGCGGAAACGCCGGCCAGGGGCCCCGGCCTCTATTTCATGGACTCGTCATCGGCCGCGGCCGAGTGCGTCACCCTGATGGCGGCGGGTGGGTATGTCGTGCACACCTTCCCGACCGGGCAGGGCAACGTGATCGGCAACCCGATCGTGCCGGTGATCAAGATCTCCGGCAACCCCAAGACCATCCGCACCATGCCCGAGCATATCGACTGCGACGTGTCCGGCATCCTGCGCCGCGACATGACGATTTCCGATGCCGGCGATGCGCTGATCGACATGATCGTGCGCACCGCGAACGGGCGGCTGACGGCGGCGGAAGCGCTGGGTCATCGGGAGTTCTCGCTGACGAAGCTGTATCGGAGCGCGTGAGAGGCAGGGCCTCTCTACAACCCAAAGCCGTCATGCCCGCGCTTGTCGCGGGCATCCACGTCTTACTGTACCTCAAGAAAGGCGTGGATGCCCGGCACAAGGCCGGGCATGACGGAGAGGGACAGGTCGACCGGAGCCCACCATGAAACTCTCTCTCGCCGACGCCACCACCTGGGTTGCCGACGCCTTCGAACGCCACGGCTGCCTCCGCGCCAATGCGGATTCCGTGGCGCGTGCGCTGGTGGCGGCCGAAGCCGATGGGCTCAAAGGCCATGGCCTCACCCGTGTGCCCACCTATCTCACGCTGCTCACCAGCGGCAAGGTGGATGGCCGCGCGGTGCCTGCCGCCGTGCGTACCGCGCCCGGCGTGCTCGCGATCGACGCGGCCAACGGTTATGCCTATCCCGCGATCGATCTCGCGATTCGCGATCTGCCTGAGATCGCGCGCGGGCAGGGCATCGCGGTGGCGTCGGTGCGGCGCTCCAACCATTGCGGCGCAGCCGGTTATCATGTGGAGCGGCTGGCGGAGCAGGGGCTGGTCGCGCTGCTGTTCGCCAACACGCCGGCGGCGATGGCGCCGTGGGGCGGGCAGACACCGGTGTTCGGCACCAATCCGATTGCGTTCGCGGCTCCGCGGCCCGCGGCATCGCCCATCGTGGTCGATCTCTCGGTCTCGAAAGTCGCGCGCGGCAATCTGGTTGCGGCCAAGCAGAAGGGTGAGCGGATTCCGGAAGGCTGGGCGCTGGATGCGCAGGGACGGCCGACCACCGATCCGGAGGCCGGCCTCAAGGGCACCATGGTTCCGCTCGGTGATGCCAAGGGCGCAGCGCTCGCGTTGATTGTCGAGATCCTGTCGGTGTGTCTGGTCAACGCGCAGCCGTCGGCCGGCGCCAGTTCGTTCCTTGACGGCGAGGGCGGACCGCCCGGCACCGGCCAGTTGATCCTCGCCATCAACCCGGGCTCGTTCGGGCACGATCGTTATGGCCACCTGATCGCGGCATTGGCCGCCTCGATCTCCGGGCAAAGCGGCGCGCGATTGCCCGGCGAGCGCCGCTTTGCGCTGCGCGACAAGGCCGCCCGCGAGGGCCTGGTGATCCCCGATGCGGTTGTGGGCGCGGTGGGGTAAATGTTGTTCGGCGTATGTCGGTCTGACATGAGACCCCGCTAGCTTGATCTTGTTCCACGTGATCGTCATCCTGAGGTGCGCGCTCTTGCGCGCCTCGAAGGACGACAGCCCGTGACTCTCTTCGTTTACATGGTCCGTTGTGCTGACAACTGATACTATGTTGGAAGCGCGACAGGCGAAGATCTTGGTCCGCGCATCGATCAGAACAATGCGGGAGCCTTTCCGGGATATACCTTTTCCAGGCGACCGGTCGTTCTTGTATGGTCGCAACATTTCGATCGGATCACCGATGGCATTGCAGCCGAGCGGCAGATCAAGGGTTGGAGTCGAGCCAAGAAAGAAGCGTTGATCAATTCGGATTGGCGACAAGTGCACCAATTGGCTCGTCGACGCGGCGGTCAACCGAAGCGAGATGAGACCTGAGGTCGTCTGGGGGCCGTGCATCCTTCGAGGCTCGCCCAGCGGTGCAAGTGCACCGCAAGGCTCGCACCTCAGGATGACGGATGACGTCAATCGAACGCCGTCTCGTCCCGCTGAGGCGATATCTTGCTAGACGATCCGTTTATAGATCCAGTGCCGGCCGTCATGGCGCCGCCACACCCGTCCCCACACCAGGCGGCCGGTGATGGTCCGCCGCGGCAGCCAGACTGTCCAGACATGCCACGAGATGGCCCACGCCGGCATCGGCGATGCATTGATTGTCCTGTAGACGTCTCTGTTGCTTGCGATCATGACCGCCTCCGCAAATGACAAAGCCGCCGGGCGGAGTATGCACGTCCGGCGGCTTCGCCTTGGGGATGTCCGAACGAAGGGCAATGCTCGGTGATCGAACGCTACCGCATTGACGGGACTGCACAACCGAAGTCGCTGGTTAAGCTGAAGCATTAAACTTAACGGCGGCGGCTCACCGGCGGACTGCGAACCCCTGGGGGCAGGCCGATCTGGTCAAGCTCGCCGCCGGTTTTTCAAATCCGCTGTCGAACTGACACGCCCGCCGCTCCCCGGGGCCGATCTCAGGGAGAACTTCTTTCGCGGCGCACCTGCAGCCGCCAGGAGATCTCGTCGGTCACGAGCATCAGCATCGATGCGATGATGACCGAGACCAGCAAGGCATCGGTGGAGCGGAAAGAAACTCTCCAGTGCCCGGCGTCGGACACGACGCGGAGTGCATCCTCGGCCAACAGCGGTGTGACGCTGGCGCCGATCAGCTTCACCGGCCAGGCTACCAGGGCCGATACCGCGGCCAGAACCAGCAGGTCGCGCCAGCCGTGAACAGCCCTGCTGGCAATCAGGAACGCCGCGACCAGCAGACTGAATTCGATCAGGCCCCGCATGGGCGCTTGTCCTCATGGGCAATGTCATGAGTCGCGAGCCGCGGACGTACGGTTCAAAGGCGGCGCGTTGGCTTGGTGCGCAAAAAACAGCCGTCAACCGCCTGGCGATTAAGCCGCCTCACTCGCCATCGAATGCGCCGGTGGCGGTATCTCGAACCCTGGACGAGTGGTGGGCCGCGGTCTCGTCGGGCCGCCGATCAGGCGCGCGTTTCGACCGCAGTGCCGGATTCGTCGCGCAGTTGGCCGGCGGTGCATTCCCTGAAGTGGAAAGCGATCTCATCGAGCGCGCGCTGTGCCCATTGCTCCGCCTGGGCGGACCAGAACGCGCGTCGTTCGGTGTCGAACAGCGCCCGCTCGCGGCACATCATTTCCTGGCTGCGGATCTCGATGAGCTTGTGCATGTCACTTCACTCCTCACGGTGAAGGCAGTTGACCTGGGTAGGTACAAGCAAACTATGGGCCAATTCTTGTTACGAGGGGAATTCGTAAAATTGCGCAGGCATGATCAGCCGGCCGCCCGGCGTCGATCACGTCCGGTTCGCGCGGCCCCGGCAATTGTAGGCCCGGCGAAACCCCGCGGCCTGGGCATCGTCCTCCGAGCAGAACCAGCGATCGGGTTTGGTCAGCGCCGGATAGCTGCGGCACCCCTGCAGGTGATAGACGCCGACATTGCCGGTGAGCTTGGCGCGGCGCGCATACTGCGCCTTGATGGTGCAGCCGGGCGGCATCACCGGCTCGGCCGGGAACAGCAGCGCGCGCAGCTCGGTGTCCTTGTCCTTGCGGCATGCGGCGCCGAACAGCGGCCCGGTCTTGTTGCCGCGGCGGAAATGTTGCGGGGCGGCAAAGCAACCCTTCCACAGCCCGATGCGCTTGTCTTGCGCCGCGGCCTCGTCCGCCTTGAAGCGTCCCTTCGCCGAAGGCTCGAGGTTCATCGCAAAGCCCTGCCGCACCATCAACTGGTTCAGGCTTGCCGTATCGCCCTCGGCGGTGCACAGGCCGACGCGGATGGTGCTGGTGCGTCCGGCCGGCGCCGGGTCCGGCCCCAGGTCGTCACAGTGGACCTGATGCTTGCCGATCAGCATGGTGAGCTGCTCACGTGCCTCCACTCCGCAGGCCCACGGATCGGCCTGGTCGTTGGCACAGGTCTGGTCGACGGCGGGCGCGTCGATCCCGGTCAACCGAAAGGTGGTGTCGCCGAGTTGAATCGTGCCGCCATCCCTGACGATGGTCTCGGCGGCCCAGCCCGTGGTCGCCCACAGCAGGATGAGGACAACGACAACACAACGCATATGGTCACGCCCCTGAGGTTGGCAGCACCGGTTCGCTTCGCAACCCGAACTATAAAAGGGAATGGTCGCACAATCCAAGTCGGCTGAAGCGGATTCCCCTGGCGCTGCCGTTTCGTCAATGAGATTCACCGTCAAGCGGCCGGGAATGCTGTAAGCTCGATGAATAAAGAGGCCGGGAGCCACCAGCCGACTGTGCGGTTGATGCGATCGCATCAACAGACGTGAGAGCCATGCATCTGTTGCGCGCTTCAATGATCGGTTTCGTCCTGTGCTGGAATGCCGTCGAGCCGGCTTCCGCGGCCGAGTCCGTTCAATTTGAAGGGGCGCGATACCTGCAAACCAGGTTGTCGGCAAGCCAGGCGGTTGCGAATGGTATCCCGATTTTTCCGCCGGCTCCGAAGCGCGTGCAGGGTTACATTCAAAAACCCGATGGCCGGGGGCCGTTTCCTGCGGTCGTCGTGCTGCATGGCTGCGCCGGAATGGGATCCCTGTTTGATCCTCATCGCGGGCAGAATTTTTGGCCTGACTTGCTGGTGTCGTGGGGATACGCGGTTCTGCTGGTCGACAGCTTTGTGCTGCGGGGTGTGCAGGATACCTGCGGGAGGGATGCGAGTTATTATCGCATTCAGGACGCGGCTGGCGCGCTGCTGTTCCTCGGCAAACAGCCGTATATCGACAAGGAGCGTATCGCGCTGCTCGGATACTCCGCCGGCGGCATTGCGACGCTCGAAGCGCTCAAGCGGCGTGAGTTTCAGATTTTCGACATTCCGCCGACACCCGAGTTCAAGGCCGGTGTTGCGTTTTATCCTTGCTTTGGGTCGCGGCTGGACTCGACGAAGCCGATACTCATCCTCAATGGGGAGGCCGATGACTGGTCCAGGCAATCGGTCTGTCAGGCGATGATGAGTTCGCGTCCCGCGAGCGCAACCTCGATCAGATTGATCACGTTTCCAAATTCGTTTCATGACTTCGATCGGGCGGCAATGCATCCCGGCCGAATGGGTTTCGGGCATTGGCTCAAATACAATCCCGACGCAACACGACGCGCGGTTCGGGAGGTGCGCGATTTTTTGATGGAGAACTTGAAGAGCGAGCGTTAGGAACGCCGTTCGTCGGCACGGAGACCGACGTTCAGGCCGAGACCGTCATGACCGTCCTGAGATCTGTCGCCTCGTAAATTCTTTCGCCGTCGACGAACACCGCGCCATCTGCGATTGCCATCGTCAACCGGTGGGCGATCACGCGCTTGATGTGCAGCTCGTAGGTGACCTTTTTTGCGGTCGGAAACACCGAGCCGTTGAACTTGATGTCCCCGCCGCGGGCGCGGCCCTTGCCCTTGTGGCCTTTCCATCCCAGGAAAAAGCCCTGCAACTGCCACAAYGCGTCCAGGCCCAGGCAACCGGGCATGACYGGGTCGTTGTTGAAATGGCATGGAAAGAACCAGAGGTCCGGCGAGATATCCAGCTCGGCGCGCACCTCGCCTTTTCCGAATGGGCCGCCATCGTCAGTGATYGTCGTGATTCGRTCGAACATCAGCATCGGCGGCAATGGCAGTTGGGCGTTGCCTTTACCGAATAGATGTCCGTTGGCGCAGTCGATGAGTTCGTTGTAGCTGAAGGAAGATTGTTTGGTCACTGGAATCCCTGTCAAAGCTGCTGAAGCGAAACCGCGCGGGTTGATGCTGGTCGATGTCCGGGCCGCACGACCGTACCGTCGTGCGCAAGACTGCGGCCCCGTTTTTCCGGCCGCATCATCTCAACACGCAAGCATGGAGCCTTCGACGCCCGTGATGCATCCATTGCCATCGACGAAAGCTGTTCTGGAAATTTGTATCTTGATAGGGCGGCCGTCCTTGTGGCGGCCGGTCGCAACCACCGTCTCGGGTAGCGTGCTGGTTCCGGTCTCGACATATCTGGCGAAGCCCTGCCGATGGCATGCATGCTGTGGCGGCGGGATGATCAGCTCGAGCGAGTGTCCGACGGCTTCCGGTTCGGAAAATCCAAAGAGATGCTCGGCGGCCGCATTCCAATGGGTGATCGTTCCATGTCGATTCATCCTGACGATTGCCGTCATTCGCGGTATTCCTCCGGTTCCGATCCCAATAGTTAAAACATCAATCCGCCCGTCGCACCACGCGATAAATCACGCCGTTGCCGTCGTCGCTGAACAGCAGCGAGCCGTCCTTGGCGAAGGCGACGTCCACCGGGCGGCCCCAGACGTTGTTGCCGCCGGCGGCGAAGCCCACCACGAAATCCTGATATTCGCCGGTGGGCTTGCCGTCCTTGAACGGCAGGCGGACGATCTTGTAGCCGGTGTGCAGTGCGCGATTCCATGAGCCGTGCAGGGCGACGAACGCGTCGCCCTGCCACGCTTTCGGAAACTGATCGCCGGTGTTGAAGGCGAGGCCCAGCGGCGCCGAGTGCGGCTGGATCAGCACGTCCGGTACCGTCACCTTGTCGGCGAGGTCGGGCCGCGCGCCGCCGCTCGGGCGGCTGTCCTCGTGTTTGCCGATGTAATACCAGGGCCAGCCATAGTAGGCGCCTTGCTGCACACTGGTGACGTAGTCCGGCGGCAGGTTGTCGCCGAGCAGATCGCGCTCGTTGGTGGCGCAATAGAGCGTTCCGGTACCGGGCTGCACGGCGAGGCCCGAACAGTTGCGGATGCCGGTGGCGAAGATCCGCTTGTTCTTGCCGTCGGGATCATAGGCCAGCACATTGGCGCGTCCTTCCTCGCGGCCCCAGGCGGCGCCAAGGGCATGGGATTTTTCGAACGCGGCGAGGTTGTCGGGGCGCGCGCCCATGTTCTCCGCCACGTTGCTGCCGGAGCCGACCGCGACATACATCACCTTGCCGTCGGGGGAGAACGCCACGTCGCGGGTCCAGTGGCCGCCTCCGATGGCGAGATCCGACACCAGCGTYTGCGGTTCGCCMGAGGCCTTGGTGTCGCCGTTGCGATAGGGATAGCGCAGAACCTTGCCGGCCTGGCCGACATACACCCACTGCGGATCCGGGCCCGGCGGATAGAACGCGATGCCATAGGGATCGCGCAGGCCGCTGGCGAAGGTCTCCACTTTCGGGCTGCTCATGTCGGCACTGGCACGGATGACCACGATGCGCCCTTCGGGCCGGCTCAGCGTCACGAAGATGTCGCCGTTCGGTGCGGTATGGATCACGCGTGCACCCGAAAGGCCGGTGACGAATGGCTCCACGGTGAAGCCCGGCATGGTCTTCAAGGCTGCGCTCGCCGGCTTGTCGACCACCGACGATCGATTGGCGGTGGACGCCGTGGCGCCGGGCTGCGGCAGGTCGGCCGGGGTGATCTTGCGCATCACACCCGGCGCGTCGCTGCGCCAGTCGCCAAAGGCGGCGGTGCCGGTGCGCAGCTCCTGGGATTGCGCGAGCGTTGCGGGGAGCAGCAGCGCCAGGGTGGCGCTCGCGAGGACGGGACCGTAGTTCGGCATGGGGCAACTCCCAGTCTGGTTTGTTCCAGTCAGATGTCGTCGTCGTGGTGATCGCCGCGCGCGGATCGTCAGCGGAACGCGGCGAGATAGTCGGCGAGATGCTTGCGGTCGTSGGGGGRCAGCGTCTTGGCGATGTCCGTCATCGGCGCGTTGTTGCGGCGGTCTCCACTGCCGAATGCATCGATGGCACCGCGCAAATATGCAGCGGATTGCGCCGCGAGGCGAGGCGCCACGCCGGCTGGACTCGCACCTCCCGAAAAATTGTCCTGATGGCAGGCGCCGCAGGTTCCGATCGCTTCCGGCGGCGGCGGCAACGCGCGGGCCGGCGGTGTCGGCCAGCGCTGTCCGGCGTAATAGGCCGCGATCTGGCTGATGTCGTCGTCGGAGAGGCTTTCGGCGATCGAGGCCATGATCTGGCTGTCGCGATCGCCGTTCACGTAATCGTGCAATTGCTTGGCGATATAATCGGCCCGCTGGCCGAACAGCACAGGAACGCTCGGATCGGATGGCGCGCCGCTCTCACCATGGCATGACGCGCAAAGCTGCACCTTTGCCGGGACGGGCTGCGCTGCGGCGCGTTGCGGACCCGGCCAGGCCAACAAAACGACAATGGCTGCGGTCACGACAAGGCGTGTCGCACCGGTCGCGCGGGGGGCTATGATGAAGGTCGCATCGGGAGACTGCGGCATTGTCCGGGGCATTCATAGGCAGGGCGAGCCGTGGTCCGGTTCGCTGAGACCAGCATACGCGGCAATCCGAACGGATTATGACCGCGCGTGTCCCTTAGAGATCGAAATTGGTCGGCAGCATGACCACGTCGCGAATGGTCATGCCGCGTGGCCGCGTCAACATGAACAGCACCACGTCGGCCACCTCGCTGGCGTCCAGCAGGCTTCCCGACTCCTTGGCTTCCCTCAATTTCTCGGGCGGCCAGTCCGCGAGCAGGGCGCTGATGACGGGGCCGGGCGAGATCGAGCCCACGCGAATGCCGTGCTTGAAGACCTGGCGCCGCACCGTCTGGACAAAGCAGTTGATCGCCCACTTGGACGACGCATAGACCGGCTCCCACGGTGTCGGAAAATGCGCCGCCAGGGAACTCGTGACGATGATGTCGCCGGTGCGCCGCGCGATCATGTGAGGCAGCACGTCGTGCACATTCTTCATGACCACGTTGACATTCAAATTCAGCATCCGGTCGATCGCCCCGGTGTCGGCATCGACCAGGTCGCCGCCGACATAGGTCCCGGCATTCGCATGCAGGATGTCGAGTTGGCCTGCCGTCTCCAGCACCCTGGGCAGCAGCGTGGCGCAATCCCTGGGGTCGAGCAGGTCGACGGCAAGCGGGATCACAGCTTCGCCGTGCCTGCCACGAAGCGCTGTCAGCGCCGCCTCGTCGCGATCGACCATCACCACCCGCGCACCTGCAGCCAACATCGCCTCGGTGCTCGCCAATCCGATTCCGGACGCTGCTCCGGTCACCGCGGCAACCCTGCCTTCCAGTTCTCTCGCCATCGGTCTCCACCTTGCTGGGATCAGCACAACACATGCCGCAGTATAATTATCCCAGGTGGTGTCGTCGGGGACAAGGGATGCCCCATCAGCGATGTTGGCCTGCATCTCTTGTTGCAGTAGCGAAGCGAATTTCGGCTCTATCAGAAAGCCAATTATAGCTGTTACGATGATCCGTTCCGGACGCTGGGGCAGACCAAAAACTCAAGTCAAAAACCGAGACCCATGCGTTGACCCATGGTCGCCTTGGCAAGCCTGATCTTCGGGAGAGCGACGCTTCGGGAGGACGACATGGCTGACGATGCAATCTTACGCCGCCAATTCCTGGTGGGCGCCGGCGCGCTCGCTTCAACGCTGAGCACAACAGCATCTGCGCAAGCCCAGGCCGCGCCAGCGGCACCGCCAGCGCCCCCGGTGGTCGCGGCCGATGAACCGCTGCTGACGCTGACGCCGACCGAGCATGCCTTCATCGCAGCGGCTGTCGACACGCTGATCCCGGCCGACGACCTGTCGCCGTCCGGCAGCACGTGCGGCGTCGACGTCTTCATCGATCGCCAGCTTGCCAGCGCCTGGGGCGGCGGCGCCAAGATGTATCGCAGCGGCCCGTTCCACAAAGGCAAGCCTGAGCAGGGCTATCAACTGGCGTTGACACCGCGCGAGTTCTTTGCTGCCGGCATCATCGCGACCAACGAATGGACCGTAAAGACCTACGGCAAGGATTTCGATCGGCTCGCCGAGGCCGATCGCGTCGCGACGCTGAAAGCGATGGAAAGCGGCAAGGCCGAATTTCACAACTTCTCGTCGCGCGGCTTCTTCGCTCAGCTCCACGGCCTTGCGCTGCAAGGCTTCTTCAGCGACCCGATCTACGGCGGCAACCGCAACATGGTGTCCTGGACGATGCTCGGCTTCCCCGGCCTGCCGGCGACCTATGCCAACAAGGTCGACGCGTATCATGACAAAAAGCTCGTCATGCCGCCGCAGTCGATCGCAGATTTTTCGTAGCGGGGGCGCACATGGCGACGCGATTGAAAGAGGTTGACGCGGTCATGGTTGGCATGGGGTGGACCGGCGCCATCATGGCGCGCGAGCTGACCAAGGCCGGCCTCGACGTGGTTGGACTGGAGCGCGGCCAGGACCGTACGCCGGGCGAGGATTTCACCCTGCCGGGCGTGCGCGACGAGATGAAATATACGCAGCGCCTCGAATTGATGATGGACAACTCGACCGACACCATCACATTCCGCAACGCAGCCGCCGAGATGGCCCTGCCGATCCGCCGCATGGGTGCGTTCCTGCCGGGGGAGGGCGTCGGCGGCTCCGGCATTCATTGGGGCGCCCTGCACTGGCGCAACCTGCCGGCCGATTTTCGCATCAGGAGCCATATCCAGCAGCGCTACGGCGCCAATGCCATTCCCGAGGACATGACCATCGCGGATTGGCCGGTCGGCTACGACGAGCTCGAGACGCATTACGATCGTTTCGACAAACTGTGCGGCGTCTCCGGACAGGCCGGCAACATCAACGGCAAGATCATGCCCGGCGGCAATCCGTTCGAGGGACCGCGCAGCAGCGAATATCCGAACAGGCCGATCAAGACGGCGCTCGCTGCGACGATGTTCGGCGATGCCGCGAAGAGCCTCGGCTTTCACCCGTTCCCGGCGCCGGTGGCGATCGCGAGCGAGGCCTATACCAATGTCGAGGGCGTAGCTCTCGGTGCATGCGAATATTGCGGCTATTGCAATCGCATGGCATGCGAAGCGAATGCCAAGGCCTCGGCCAACACGACGCTGATGCCGTTGTTGCGGCCGGAGCCGAAGTTCGAACTGCGCACGCGCGCTTTTGTCAGCAAGCTCAACTACGACAGGCAGGCCAGGAAAGTCACCGGCGTCACCTACACGGACCTCAAGACCGGCGAGGAATACGAGCAGCCGGCCGGCCTGGTGGTGCTGTCGTCGTTTGTGTTCGGCAATGTTCAGCAGTTGCTGCTGGCCGGGATCGGCGAGCCCTATGATCGCGCGACGGGCAAGGGCACGGTCGGCAAGAACTACGCCTACCAGTTCGAGGCGGGCGCCACCGCGTTCTTCGAAAACCGGGAGTGGAACCCGTTTATCGGCAATGCCGGAACGTCCGTCTGCATCGACGATTTCAACGGAGAGAACTTCGACCACACGAACCTGGGCTTCTTCGGTGGCGGCTATATCATCGGCGGGCCGGCCGGCGCACCGCCGATCACCGGCCGGGGCGTACCGCACGGCACGCCGGAGTGGGGATCGGAATGGAAGCGCGCGACCGTCAAGTGGTATCACCACTTCATGCGTTTCAACACGCAAGGGTCCGTTTATGCCAGCCGGGATAATTTCATGGACCTGGACCCAACTTACAAGGATGCGCTGGGCCGGCCGCTGCTGCGGTTGACCTACAATGGCACCGAGAATGACCACAAGATGTCGCGTTTCCTGCTGGCCAAGCTCGAGACCTGCATCAAGGCGATGAACCCCACGCACTACGACCTGCATCCGCGGCCGAGGAATTTCACCGTCGTCCCCTATCAGTCCACCCACAACACCGGTGGCACGATGATGGGAACCGATCCGAAGTCGAGTGTGGTGAACCGCTATCTCCAGGCGTGGGATGCGTCCAACCTGTTCGTTTTGGGCGCCTCTGTCTTCCCGCAGCAACACGGCTACAACCCGACCGGCACGGTCGGGGCGCTGACGTACTGGTCGGCCAAGGCCATCACAACGCAGTACCTCAAGGCCCCCGGGCCGCTGGTGCACGCATGAGCAGAGCCGGGACGACGACGCGCTCCCCGTTGCTTGCGCTGGCGGGCGCTGTTCTTGCGGCTGCGCTCGCACCTGCCGCGGCGGCCGATGCCGACCACGGCAAGGCGCTCTATCAAACCTGCATCGGCTGCCACACCGAGAGGCCCGACGCGATTGGGCCGAGCCTCAAGGGCGTGTTCGGCCGCAAGTCCGCGGCGCTTGACGACTACCGCTATTCCAATCCGATGCGGCGGGCAAACCTGACATGGGACGAGGCCAACCTGCGCGATTACATCGTTGATCCGCAGGCCAGGGTAAAGGGAAACCGGATGCCGTTTGCCGGCGTGCGGAGCCCGGCCGACGCTGACGATCTCGTGGCCTTTCTGAAAGGCTACAGGTAGACGAGCTCCTAATTCGCAATCGCGCTGGCTTCCCGCGTCACCGCACGCGCCGGGGCGAGCTCGGAGACCGCCGGCGTGCCGGCATCGAGGCGGACGCGGTAGACCTGCAGGTTCTCCATCGCGCGCTGGACGTAGTTGCGGGTTTCGGCGAACGGGATGCGTTCCACCCAGTCGACGGCGTCGACCCTGGGATCGCGCGGATCGCCGTATTGCCTGATCCATTGCTGCACGCGGCCGCGGCCGGCATTGTAGCCGGCGAAGGTCATGGCGTGGCAGCCGCGATACTCGCGCAGCAGGGCCGCGAGTTCGGCCGCACCCATCTGGGTGTTGTAGACGGGGTCGGACACCAGCCTGTTCCAGTCGTAGCTGACGCCGAACCGCCTGGCGGTGTCGCGGGCGGCTTCCGGCGTCACCTGCATCAGCCCCACCGCCTTGGCCGGCGAGACATCCTTCTGGTCGAACGCGCTTTCGGTGCGCACCACCGAATAGATCACGCTGCGCTCGATCTGCGGACCGATCGGGGTGTGCTGCGGCACGCCGATGTCGGGGAAGGCATAGGTGTCGAGCGCGAGGCCACGGGCCAGCGCGGTCTTTCCGATCTGCAGCATCGCGCGGGCATCATTGCGGCGCGCGGTCAATTCGCCGAGTGCGGCCAGCGCCGCGACATCGGTGCTGCGTTCGGCCATGTCGGTGACGAAACCCAGCACCAGATCGCGCTCGCCGATGGCGTAGAGCATGTCGGCGGCGCGCACGCGCGCGTCGGGCAGGGTGGCGCTCTCGTCCACCACGGCCAGCGATGGCGTGCGCAGCGTCATGTCGTCGAGGCCGAGCCGCGCGCGTGCGAGCTGGCCGTAATAGGCGGTGGGATGGCGGGCGGCCGCTTCGAACGCGGCGCGCATCGCCTCGGCGTCACCGAACGCCTCCGCGGCGCGGCCGCGCCAGTAGTTTGCCCGCGCGAGCACGATCGGATTGGCGGAGCCGTCATCGATGTGGGCGAACAGGGCGCGCGCCGTCGCCGGTTCGCCGCGATAGCGCAACGCGATCCAGCCGGGCAGGAAGAAGAACTCGGCGCGGTAGTTTTCGTTGGCGGGCAGCGCCGCGTCGCGCACCACCTGATAGGCACTGGTGCTGTCGCCGAGATCCAGCAGCTTGCGGGCGAGCACGCGTCGTTGCCGCCACCATTCGTCGGTGTCCTGCAGCGCCATGGTGGCAGGCGACGCGGCCAGCATCAGCCGGGCCGCCTCCGCGTACCGCTCGCCGCGCATCAGCCACTGGCTGCGGCACAGCGTGTAGCCGAGATCCTGGCGCGTTTCGCCGCCCACCGCGTCGAGCAGCGACTGCGCCGTGCTTGCGCCTGCCGCCACCGCCGCACAGGCCTTGACCATCGCAACATCGTCATCGCCGAGGCGGCGCGCGGCGCGCATCGCGCCCGCAAGGTCCTTGGCGCCGATGCGCTTGTCCATGCGTGCGCGATGATCCTCGCGCGTGAGCAGGTCCGGGAAGGCGGTGAGTGCATCGCTCTCCAGGCGTTCGGACAATTCCTGCGCGCGCCAGGTCTCGCGAACCCAGCGTTGCGCGCCGTCGCGGTCGCCCTCGGCCAGCAACGCCCGCGCCAGCGCGAACCGGCCCTTGTCGCTCACCGGGTCGTTGCCGATGAAGCGCCGCACCACGGCTGCGTCGCCGCGCTGCTGCCACAGCAGGCCCTCCGCGCGCCGGCGCATCATGCGGATGCCCGGCCAGTCCGGATTGTCGGCGACGAAGGCGGCGTAGCGGCCAAACCCCGCGTCGGTGTTGCGAAGGATCAGCCATTCGACGAGCGTCTGCGCGATGGGATCGCCGATCGAGGCCTTCAGCGCCGTGGCGTCGCCGGTCTTGCCCTTGCGCGCGAGATCGAGGGCCTGCTTGACGATAGCGGTGTCGCCGGACAGCGCCGGCGGCGCCGCAACCGGCGCGGCAGCTTCGACCTCCGGTCTCGGCTTGGGCAGAGGAATGGAGGCCACGGCGGTAGGCTTCGTAGCCGTGGACTTTGCTGCAGCCGATTTGACGGCAACCGGCTTTGCCGCAGATGACTTCGTCGTCGGAGACCTGGCCGCGGCTGCTTTCGCATGGGGCGACTTAACAGAAGCTGATTTAGCCGAGACTGATTTGACCGAGGCTGACTTGACCGAGGCTGACTTGGTCGAAACCGATTTAGTCGCGACATGTACTGCATGTCCGCTCGTCGATCGCGCTGCCGTTCGCTTGTGAACCGATGTCGATGCGGCGGCCTCGTGCGAAAGCGCGGCGAGCATGGCGACGCTGAAAAGACCCGTCAGCACTGCGAAGCGTTGGTTCATCCCTGATCCCCCGCGCGTGCGGGCACGAACAATGAGATTGCACAATCCGTGCCGCTCGACCTGCAGGCAGGCTATCACAGCGCTTCGTCGCCACTGTCGCGTTTGGGCAACATGGGCGAGAAAACGCGGCGCCGCCTGGAACCCGCACGGTGTCCGGCAACGCTGAAAAACTCGTTAAATTTGAGCCGATATCCGCTCGTCCTGGCGCGGTCGGATTCGTAACGCAGCGGTACGGACCTACTGCTCGTTCAACTGCATCTTGTAGTCGTCGAGAACGCCCTGCACGCGGAAGCAGCCATCGTCGTCCGGCGAGAATGCAATCCATCCCTGTGCCGGCACGAAGACCGATGCGCGCCGCGATCCGCTGTCGAAGCCTTGCCTGATCCGCCGCATGTCGGCGTGCGACAGATGGCGGTCGAGCAACGCGAGCAGCGCGGCGGTGCGGCCGCGCGTGATCCTGTCGCGTTCTTCGCAGGACATCGCCGCGGCAAAAAACGAACCGGCGCTGCGGGCAACGCCCTTCGACATGTCGGCCAGCGCGGGAAGGGAACTGAGGGTGGTGAGGAACAATCCCGGAATCACTTGGTACCATTTCATGTCGCGGCCTCTAACCACACTCTATGGTGCAACCAAGGCTACATGCGGAAAATTCCATCGGAAAATTTCCTTGGGATCGACGCGGGGATGGGCGGGCAGGGTTCCCGCCTCCCGGTCTTTGATGTAGCGTTGCCGCATGAGCGAAACCGGGACTTTGTTTGCAGCGCTGCGCCAGTCGGCCGACGACCGCGTGGTCGATGTGCTCGAACGTCTGGTGCGGGATGCGCCTGATCATGCCCTGAACAAGATCAATGCGATCGATCTTGCCGCGAAAGAAAATCTCGACGAGGAGCGGACCATCGCGGCGTTGCTCAACGCGGTGCGGCTCGGTATCTTCGAGATGACCTGGAATGTGATGTGCCCGAGCTGCGCCGGCGTTCTCTCCGCCAACAAGAGCCTGAAGACGCTGGACCGGGCGCAGTACAGCTGCGCGTTCTGCGCCGCGGGGTATGAGACCACGCTGGACAACCTGGTTGAGGTCACCTTCACGGTGAGCCCGCGGATGCGCAAGATCGCGGCGCACAGTCCCGACCAGTTGTCCGCGGCCGAATATTGCCGCCAGATCTTCTGGAGTTCGGCGATCGACCTGCCGGCCGATCCGGAGAAGATGCTGGAGGAGGTGACGCTCGAGAGCGTCGAGCTGCCGGCGGGCGAGCGGGCCATCCTGTCGCTGCAACTGCCGACGGGCATGCTGATCGTGTTCGATCCGGTGACGCACACCGCCCAGTTCCTGGAGGTCGCGGGCGAGGAGACCAGCGAACGCCAGTCCCTGTCCGTGGTCTTCAACAAGGCGCAGGTTCCGGTCGAGACGGTGGCCCTGCGTCCCGGGCCGCTGCGGCTCGCTTTGGAGAACCGCACCGACGGTCGCGTGTTGCCGGCGGTGTGGGTGGCGAACCCGGCGCTGGACGATCTGCTGCAGCGGCGCAAGCCGATCCTCAACGCCAAGCGCCTGCTCACCAACCAGACGTTTCGCGACATCTACCGCACCGACACGCTGGCGATCGGCCAGCGCCTCAAGATCCTGAGTCTGACCTTCCTGTTCAGCGACCTCAAGGACTCCACCGGGCTCTATGATCGCGTCGGCGACCTCGTCGCCTTCGATCTGGTCAACGAGCATTTTCGGCTGTTGCAGGAGATCATCGCCTCCGAACGCGGCGCGGTGGTGAAGACCATCGGCGACGCCGTGATGGCCACCTTCGAGACGCCCGACCGCGCAATCGCGGCCGCGATCCGCATGCGCGAGGCGATGAGCGATCTCGGCGCCCAGCGCCAGCACCAGAGCCTGCGCCTGAAGATGGGCATCCACGAGGGATCGTGCCTCGCCGTGACGCTCAACGAACAGCAGGATTATTTCGGCCAGACGGTCAACATCGCCTCGCGTGTGCAGGGTCTCGCCGACGCGCGCGCCATCGTGGTGACGGAGGCGGTGATCGAGAACGCCCAGGCGAGGGCGCTGCTGGAGAGCACCGGGCTCACGCCGGTATCCCGGCGCGTCGCCTTGAGCGGCATCGCCGGCGAGGTGTCGGTCTACGACATCTCCTGATCCCGGTCCTGATCCCGGCGCTTGTCCTCACGCGCCGGTGACGCGCCAGATCACGTCGCCGACATCGTCGGCCACCAGCAGCGAGCCGTCGGGGCCCAGCGTGACGCCGACGGGACGTCCGTAGGACTCCTTCTCGTCGGGCGCGAGGAAGCCGCTCAAAATATCCCGCGGGGGCCCGGAGGGACGGCCGTTTTCGAAGGGGATGAACACCACCTTGTAGCCGCTCAGCGTGCTGCGATTCCAGGAGCCGTGCTGGCCGATCACCATGCCGTCCGGAAAGCCCGGCAGCGTGCCGGCCGGCATCCAGCACAGACCGAGCGAGGCGGTGTGGCCGCCGAGCGCATAGTCCGGCTTGATCGCCTTGGCGACCAAAGCGGGGTCCTGCGGCACCCGGTCGTCCACCGTCTGGCCCCAGTAGCAATAGGGCCAGCCGTAGAAGCCGCCGTCGCGCACCGACGTCAGATAATCGGGCGGCGTCTCGTCGCCGATGCCGTCGCGTTCGTTGACCACGGTCCAGAGCACGCCGGTGGTGGGCTCCCAGGCAAGGCCCACCGCGTTGCGCAGGCCGCCGGCAAAGATGCGGCTGGTGCCGCCGGCCAGATCGAGCTCGTAGATCGCGGCGCGGCCTTCTTCCACCTCCATGCCCATCTCGGCGATGTTGCTGAGCGAGCCGACGCCGGCATAGAGCTTCTTGCCGTCGGGGCTCGGCAGCAGGCTGCGCGTCCAGTGCCCGCCGGGCTTGAACGTGGTCAGCCGGCGACCGGGCGCCGTGATGCTGTCGGCACCCGCCGCATACGGGAAGGCCATCACGCCGTCGGTGTTGCCGACATAGAAGATGTCACCGAGCAGCGCCATGCCGAACGGCTGGTTCAGCCCCTCCATGAAAATGCTCTGCTTCTCCGCGACGCCATCACCATCGATGTCGCGCAGCAGGGTGATGCGGTTGGCGCTTTCGCCCAGCGCCGCGGCGCGCCGCATCGTCGCCTGCATCGCGTAGCCGAACACGCTGGTGATGCGCGAGGCCACCTGCGTCGCTTCGGCAATCAGCACGCCGCCGTCGGGCAGCACATGGATCCAGCGCGGATGCTTCAGGCCGGCGGCGAACGCATTGACCTTGAGCCCCGGCGCGACTACGGGCCGCTGCCCGTCGCTCCATCCCCTGGCTGTCGGCATCTTCAGCGTCGGGAGCGCGCCCTGCGGCTTCGCCTCCGGCACCACCGGCGCGGTGCCCCAGGCCGGCGCGGGTGTGGCACCCTGCAGCCGGCGCCACTGCAGCGCCACGCCGCCGATCAGCGCCACCAGGCGCGCGAACAAACTGGAAAAAGTCATGTCATTCCCCTGTTGAACGCGCGCACCCTATCCGACACGGCAGTGCGTTAAAACCCCGGGGGCAGCATGCGTGCCTCGCCTCCTTCGGAAGAGGGATTTCACGGTCGGGGATCAAATCTCACGACCAGCCTTCACTGTGATAGGCGCCGTGGCGAGGGGAAATGCCTTGGAGGCAATCCAGTGCGACGCCGATATAGCCCGCCAGGGGCTGGGGCAGGGCATCCATCGGGAAAAATGCAAGTCCGTCACATTTCGTCGGCTCACAAATGTGCGGTGTGCCGAAAAATTTATCAGCCGTGAAGAACAGGTCGATAATGGTCCGGTCGGTGCGACGATGCATGGCGCAAACGAATAACCAGTCGTCCGTCTTGACGACCAGGCCCGTTTCCTCCAGCAGCTCGCGTGAGGCTGCGGCAAGCGCGTCTTCTCCATCAACGGCATGCCCGGACGGCAGCGCCCACTGGCCGTCCAGATAGCCGGTGTTGAAGCGACGCTGGAGCAGAACGGTGTTGTCCGCACGGATCATGCAATAGGACGCGAGGTAGGGGCGCTGGAGCTGAGCAGTCATCACCGTGGTCTCGTGATCAAAACCTAACCCGTGGGTTGGCTGAAGATCTCCGCCAGCGCCGACAGCAGCCGGTCGATCTGCCCGTCCGTGCCCACGGTGATCCGCAGATAATCGGAGATGCGCGGCGCGGCAAAATGGCGGACGATGACAGCCCGCTGGCGCAGCGCGGCGGCCAGCGCGGCGCCTTCATGCGCCGGATGACGCGCGAACACGAAGTTCGCCGATGACGGCAGCACGTCGAAGCCGAGCCCGGCCAGTCCGCTGGTCAGGCGCTCCCGGCCTGCGATCACCTGCGCCCGGCTGCGTTGAAAATAGGCGTCGTCGTCCAGCGACGCGATGGCGCCGGCCTGGGCGGGGCGGCCGAGCGGATAGGAGTTGAAGCTGTCCTTCACCCGCGTCAGCGCCTCGATCAGCTCGGCGTCACCGATCGCATAACCGATCCGCAGCCCGGCCAGCGCGCGGGACTTGGACATGGTCTGAACGACCAGCAGGTTCGGATGCGAGGCGACCAGCGGAATCGCGGTCTCGGCGCCGAAATCGACATAGGCCTCGTCGATCACCATGGGCGCGTCGGGATGATCCTCCAGCAGAGCCGCGATCTCGGCGCGTGACAGCGCAATCCCCGTCGGCGCGTTCGGGTTGGGAATGATGAGCGCGCCGGCCGGCCGGCGATAATCGGCGACGCGGATCCGCATGGCCGGATCGAGCGGCACGGTCTCGCAGGCGATGCCGAACAGGCGGCAATAGACCGGATAGAAACTGTAGGTGATATCCGGGAACAGCAGCGGCGCATCGTGCTTCAAAAGCGCGGCAAAGGCATGGGCCAGCACCTCGTCCGAGCCGTTGCCGACGAACACCTGTTCGGGACGCACCTGGTGGTAGCTGGCCAATGCAGCCCGCAGCGCGGTGGCCTGCGGGTCGGGATAGAGACGCAGCGCATCGGTCGCCTCATTGCGGATCGCCTCCAGCGCGCGCGGCGAGGGACCGATCGGGCTCTCATTGGTGTTGAGCTTGACCAGATCCGTCATGCGCGGCTGTTCGCCCGGCACATAGGGCTTCAGGTCGTGGGTCAAGCGGCTCCAGAAACGGCTCATGTGTCTGTCCAGATCTTGTCGAAGCAGTGGTGCGGTCGGCGCCTCGATGGGCGCTCACGACCCGATCGCAGCAGGTGGAGAAGCGAGAATTAAGGCTCGACGCTCTCTTTAGCGCCAGGGAAGCGCCGCTGAAACACCCAAAGATAGACACGGCCAAGTTTTTGCGTTCGCCTGCGTGCCCTGCTGTCGAAGGTCTCTCTTGTCCGGAGGTGATCTGGAAGCGGCTTTGACTTGCCCTTCACAGCAGGGCGCGTTATTTTGGCTTTGACTCATAGTGAGAAAGGAGGGCCGCGCGATGACGACATTTTTCCGACACCATCGCCAGCGTGGCCCGGTCGACGCCCTGCAAATGCGTTTGCAGGGCTGACCAGAGTTTTCCAGCAAAACGTCGTTCTGGTCTGCCCGTCGTGGCCATGCAGCGTTGCGCGTTCTCGCGCGCGTCTGCATTTTTCTCCATCGCCGCGCCCTGACACCGGCATGCGATAATAGCTGCATGCCCTGGATGTCGTGATCGGCGGCAAGACCTGAGACCCATCATGACTCTTATCAACATTCGCAATCTCGGCGTAACGCTGAGCGCGCCGCTGTTTTCACGGCTGAACCTCACAATCAATCCCGGCGATCGGATCGGACTCGTTGCCGCCAACGGCCGTGGAAAATCCACCCTGCTGCGCTGCCTGGCCGGCACCATGGAGGCGAGCGAAGGCGAGATCACCCGATCCCGCGGGCTGACGGTGGGCCATGTCGAACAGGATGTGCCGGACATAGTGATGGAGCGGTCTTTCCATGCGGCGGTGCGCGAGATGCTCTCCGCCGAGCAGCGGCTCAGCGAAAGCTGGCGGGTCGATGTGGCGCTGGAATCGCTTGAGGTGCCCGAGGCGCTGAGGCAGACGCCGCTCAAACAGCTGAGCGGCGGCTGGCAGCGGGCTGCCATGCTTGCCCGTGTGCTGGTGACGGAGGCCGACGTGCTGCTGCTCGACGAGCCGACCAATCACCTTGACCTCGCCCGGATCGGCTGGCTTGAAGGATGGCTGAACGCGTTGCCGCGCGACATGCCTGTGATCATCTCCAGCCACGACCGCGCCTTTCTCGATGCGACCACGAACCGGACGCTGTTCCTGCGGCCGGAGCAGTCGCAGCTGTTTTCGTTGTCCTACACGCGGGCGCGCGCCGCACTTCGCGAGGCTGATGCCTCGGACGAGCGGCGCTATCAACGCGACCTGAAGGCCGCGCAGCAGCTTCGCCAGCATGCGGCGAAGCTCAACAACATCGGAATCAACTCCGGAAGCGATCTCCTGCTGTCGAAGACCAAGCAACTGAAGCAGCGCGCCGAAAAGCTGGAGGATGCGGCAAAGCCGGCGCATCTGGAGCGATCCGCAGGCCAGATCAAGCTTGCCAATCGGGGAACGCACGCCAAGGTTCTGATCAGGCTGGATGACGCCGAGGTCAAGACACCGGATGGCCGGCTGCTGTTTCGGACCGGCCGGAAATTCATCGGCAAGGGCGACCGGATCGTGCTGCTGGGGCCGAACGGGACAGGGAAGACCCGGCTGGTGGCGATGCTGCGCGCGGCGATCGAGGCGCCGGATGCCGCGCACGCCGGCATCAAGGCCACGCAGTCGCTCGTGCTGGGCTACTGCGATCAGGCCCTCGCCGATCTCGTCGACATACAGACGCCGATGCACACCATCGTCCGCCGCTTCGATGTCGGCGACCAGCGTGCGCGCGCGTTGCTCGCGGGCGCGGGTCTCCCGATCGAGATGCAGGAACGCCCGATCGGCCGGCTGTCCGGCGGACAGAAGGCGCGTCTCGGCATGCTGGTGCTGTGGCTGGCCCAGCCCAACTTCTATCTCCTCGATGAGCCGACCAACCATCTGGACATCGAGGGACAGGAAGCGCTGGAGGGCGAATTGATGGACCATCAGGCAAGCTGCCTGCTGGTGTCACATGACCGCGACTTCGTGCGAACGGTCAGCAACCGCTTCTGGCTGATCGAGAAGAAGAACCTGGTGGAGCTGGAGGGCCCCGAGGATTTTTTCGCCTCGGTCCGCTCAACAGGGTAGCTCGGCGATAACGAACGGCGCTCCACTGGCCCTTTCGAGTGGCGCCACATGACGACATCGCTGCCGTGCCGTCGCGGGACGCAGGCACGGCAGCGATGGCTCACGGCACATTGTGAACGTAGGCCGGTTCGTCCAGCACGGCCGTGTCCGCGCTGGTGTCGGACGGTGACGGGCGCGCAGGGCGCCCCAGGTGGGCCATCAGGAACAGCAGAAGGCCGCGCAGGGCCGGGCGCGGCATCGCGCGCCAGAGGAATACGAATTCGGTGATCATGGACGTCATCCGCGTATCGGGAGCCTGCCGATCGACAGGGCTCCGGAGATTGCGCGTTGATTGACGTGAACGCTTACGGGCCGCCGTGCGGCGGTTTCGAAGGGTGGTCAGCCGAGCCGCATCGACAGCTCGACGTCGTCGGCGAACGGTGTCGACAGGTAGCCCGATGCGGGCGAGCGCACGCGCGCCAGATAATCGGGGCTGTAGTCGGCGTTGTCGGCGACGATGAAGGCGCCCGGCCGCAGGCGGCTTTCCACCAGGTTCAGGATCTCGGGATAGAGCGCCTTGGCGCCGTCGAGCAGCAGCAGGTCGATGGTGTCGGGAAGATCGACACTCAGGGTCTGCAGCGCATCGCCCTCGCGGATCTCGACGAGATCGATCACGCCGCCGGCGGTGAGATGATCCCGGGCCCGCGCCACCTTGGAAGGCTCGAACTCGCTGGTGATCAGCCGGCCGCCGCCATTGTCCCGCAGCGCGGCTGCGAGATGCAGGGTGGAGATGCCGAACGAGGTTCCGAACTCGACGATGCTCCGCGCCCGGCTGCTGCGCGCCAGCATATAGAGCAGCGCGCCGGTCTCGCGCGAGACGGCGAGCGGATAATCCTTCAGGTGTCCGTAGAAGTCGCGGTAGTCGGTCTTGCTGCGCATCAGGCGGTCATGGTCCTCAGCCGTCAGCGCGGCCGCTGCGGGGCTCGTCATCGGCGACGACGCGGCGGCCTCAGCGAACAGGCGGTCCAGCAGCGGCGCCAGCGGGGAAGTGGTCAGGGTGGTCATGGAAGTCTCCGGTCTCGAATGAACGCGTCCTTGCGTTGCCGGAGAAATACGACTAATTCGTCGTGTTTCCTATTCGCATCCCCAGGGCCGCACCATGACCGATCGACCAAGTGCCCGGATTTCTTCACGAAAGCAGCCCAAACAGGCCCGCTCCAGCGACCTCGTCGGCGCGATTCTGGAGGCCGCTGTTCAGGTTTTGGCGACGGAGGGCGCGCAGCGTTTCACCACGGCGCGGGTGGCGGAAAAGGCCGGGGTCAGTGTCGGCTCGCTGTATCAGTATTTCCCGAACAAGGCGGCGATCCTGTTCCGSCTGCAGAGCGACGAATGGCGGCAGACCAGCGACCTGCTGCGCGGCATCCTCGAAGATGCAAGCAAGCCGCCGCTCGACCGGCTGCGGACCCTGGTCCACACGTTTATCCGTTCGGAATGCGACGAAGCCGCGGTGCGCGTCGCGCTGGACGACGCTGCTCCGCTCTATCGCGAAGCGCCCGAGGCGCAGGAGGCGAAGCGGTCGGGCGAACGTGTCGTGCAGGCCTTCATGCGGGAGGCGCTGCCCGGGGCATCGGACGCGACACGCGCTTTGGCCGGCGACCTGATCAAGACGACGTTCAGCGCCGTGGGCAAGACCTTTTCGGAAAGCCCTCGCACCGCCAAGGAGATCGAAACCTATGCCGACGCCATGGCCGACATGTTTTGTGCATATCTGAGAGATCTCGACAAGGGCTGAGACAGTTTGGTCATCGTGTTCGGAGGTGCCGCGGCCTCAATCGCGCGACAGATGAGCGGTGCGGTTCCCATCGTGTCACGGCTGGAGCGTGATATGATCTACCTTGGAGGTGCGCCATGTCACGACGTGGTTTGTTCGCTGTCGCTGTGGGTTTCGTGCTCGTCGTCGCGGGCGCGGACCATGCAGGCGCGGAAGGCGCGGGCGATATCGCGCCCACCGGAGCGCTGCGGGTGGCGGTTGCCGTCGGTCCCGCGGCGTCGGCGTTCTGGGCCACGCGCGATCCGGCCACCGGCAAGCCCCGCGGCGTCACCGTCGAACTTGCGAAAGCGGCGGCGGACAAGCTGCACGTGCCGCTGCAACTCGTCGAGTACCTCAGTTCGGATGACATCGCCGCCGCCGGCAGCAAGGACGCGTGGGACATCTCGTTCATCCCCGCCGAGGCCCGGCGCGCGCAGGTCGTGGACCAGGGCCCCGCCTATGTGGCGTACACCAGCAGTTATCTGCTGCGCGCCGGCTCCGACATTCGCTCCAGCGCGGACGTCGATCGCACCGGGATGCGGGTCGGCTGCATTGAAGGCACTGCGACATCGCGCACCATCGCCAGGACGTTGCAGCATGCGACGCTGACAAAATTCGCCAAGGCCGACGCCGCGGCTGATATGATCGGCAAGGGGGAGCTCGATGCACTGGCGATGGGCACGGAAGCGGTGGAAGATCTTTCACGGAAGTTGCCCGGCACGCGGGTGCTGGACGAGGTGATCCAGTCCACCGGCGTCGTCGTGGTCGTGCCCAAAGGCCACGCCGCGGCCGGCGCGTGGGCTGCGCACTTCCTGCAGGCCGCCAAGGCCGACGGCACGGTGCGTCGCGCCCTCGACAGCGGCGGATCCGCCAACGCCAAGGTGGCGCCGTGACAAACCGTGACGAGCACCAATGAGTCTGTTCGGCAAAAGCGAAGATCCCAAGGCCGGCAAGGATGCCGCCGGCGCGTTCCTGGATCCGCCGGCCTTGCTCGATCACTTGCGCAAGCACACCTCGGCCTACAATGCGGATGTCGATGCCGGCCGGCTGGTGTCGCCCGCGTGCACAAGGGGTGCGTCCGATACGGCGCGTGACGCGCGCGCGATCTGGCAGCACACGCGGCTGGAAGCGATCCGTTATGCGATGATGGTTCCCAGCCTGACCTTCGACCCGCTCACGGCTCCGGAGCGGCAGCAGGAGATGATCGATGTCTTTCTTCGCGAGCGTCCGCACGAAGAGACGGTCATCGATTTCAGCGACAACACGCTGCACAATTTCGCCATTGCGATCATTGCCGGATTCAACTGGCTGAACGACTGCGCGCGCCTGGTGCAAGCTCCGCCTGCGGAGTTCGCGCGAACGCTGCGCCATGTCCGCAAGGTCGTCGAGGTGGCGCAGCGCTGGTGGGCGCTGGACGGCGCGGAGCCGCGGTGTCAGGAGATGCTGGCGCGGCACCGGCCGCCGCCACTGATGATCTATCTCATCTGGGCGGAGTACACCCGGCTGTCCCGCATCATTGCGTCCGCGGCCATTTTCGGGGCGTCGAACGACAATGCCGGCGAGGTGAAGCGCAAGCTCGCGGAGGGGCCTCTGGGCATTGCCGTCGTGGCGGAAGCCAAGGCGCGGCTGGAGCGTGCGCTGGACCCCGACGATCCGATCCTGCAGGAGATCCCGAACATGCTGGAGTCGCGCGGCTGACGCGGCGCGATCAGGCGTGCTATCGATCGATCGCCCGGCTTGGTCCGGGCCATCGAACCGGCGAGTCATCATGAGTTTCTTCGAGCGACTGACATCGGCGGCCTCCACCGAGTGGCAGGCCTACACCACGCATCCCTTCACCAATGCCATGGCGGACGGTTCGCTCAAGGAAGCGGCGTTTCGGCATTATCTCGTCCAGGACTACCTGTTCCTGATCGAATTCGCGCGCGCCTACGCGGTCGCTATCTATAAGTCGCCGAACCTGGCCGACATGCGCGAAGCTGCCGCCGGGCTCTCCGCCATTCTCGATGTCGAGATGGATCTGCATGTGAAACTCTGCGCCGGCTGGGGCCTGTCGCCGGAGGATCTCGAACGCGCGCCTCCCGCGGTCGAGATGCGGGCCTATACCAGCTACGTGCTGGACACCGGCATGCGTGGCGATCTGCTGGCGCTCAAGGTGGCGCTCGCGCCCTGCGTGATCGGCTATGCCGAGATCGCAACGCGGCTCGCCGCACACCCGCAGGCACTGGCGGCGACGAATCCCTATCGCGTCTGGATCGCCGAGTATGCCGGCACGGCCTACCAGGAGGTCGCAGCGAAAGCCCGGGCGCAATTGGATCATCTCGCCGATCGTTATGCCACGCCGGCCCGCGAAGCCGAACTGATCGCGATCTTCAGGGAAGCCAGCCGGCTGGAGGCTGATTTCTGGGAGATGGGCTGGTGTGTCGGACAGGGTGATGAATGACAGCTTGTTACCCGGATGAGCGCGGCGATTGAGCGGGGAGGATTGTTTGCCGGTGCCGGATCCCATTGTCGTCGTCGATTACGATCCGCAATGGCCCGCGCGATTCGAACGATTGCGCGCGCGTCTCGCCGTTGCGCTTGCCGATGTCGCTGTGACCATCGAGCATGCCGGCTCGACGTCGGTGCCTGGCCTTGCCGCCAAACCCACCATCGACATTCTGGTGTTGCTGTCATCGGCCGATCAGTTGCCGCTGGCGATCCGGCGCCTCGCGGCGATCGGTTATGCGCACGAAGGCGACCGCGGCATCGAGGGCCGCGAAGCCTTTGCCAATCCACCAGGGGCGGGCGCACACGATCACCATCTCTATGTTTGCCCGCCCGGCAGCGCACAGTTCCATGATCAGATCGCATTCCGGGATTATCTCCGCGCGAATGGGGACATCGCGCGAGCCTATGGCGAGCTGAAGCGCGATCTCGCCGCCCGCTTTGGCCAGGACCGCGTCGGTTATACCAACGCAAAGGCCGATTTCGTCCGGGAGGTCCTGCGGCGAGCCAATCGAACAGCCTGCAACTCGTAGCTCGGCCCGATGACAGGCTCCGGCGTAACCCGTCGTCGCACGGAAGCTTCGGAAACGTGCGATGGCGGATTACGCTGCGCTGATCCGCCCTACAGTGCCTCGCGTGAAGGTATCGCCGCTCACGCCCGCACCAGCTTCCCATCCCGCGCCACGAGCTTCCCACTCCTGAACACCGATCGTCCCGCCGGCACGGCGACCACCGCCTCGGGCACGTGCTCGGCGTTCAACGTCACGAAATCCGCCTTGGCGCCGACACGCAAACCATACTCGTCGAGGCGCAGCGCCTTGGCGCCGGCTTGCGTCACCATGTCGAAGGCGATCGCCAGGTCCTCGTCGGTGTTGAAGCCGGAGCGGTAGCCGATCATGTGGGCCCGGCGCAGCATGTCGCCGTCGCCATAGGGCCACCAGGAGTCGCGGATGTTGTCGTTGCCGCCGAACACGGTGACGCCGGCACGCCGCAGCAGCACGACGGGCGGGAAGGGGCGGCTGCCCGGCGCGTTGGTCATGATGGCGATGCCGCTCGCGGCCAGCGTGTCGGCGGTGCGCTTCACGATGTCGTCGGGCGCGGCGCCCAATGCGTAGGCGTGGCTGATGGCGACATGGCCGGCCATGCCGAGCGCGCGGGTGCGTTCTGCGATCTGCTCGATCTCGAAGATGCCGAGCATGCCCGGATCGTGCAGATGGATATCGACATCCACGCCGTGCCTGTGCGCCACGCCGAACACCACGTCGAGGTGTTTCTCCACATCGCGGTCGAGGCTCGCCGGATCGACGCCGCCGACGAGATCGGCGCCCATCGCCACCGCCTGGTCGAGCAACTCGGGCGTGCCTTCGCTCGTCAGGATGCCGCTCTGCGGAAACGCGACGAGCTGGATATCGATGACATCCTTGTGCGCCTCGCGCACCCTGAGAATGGTTTCGAGAGATCTCAGTCCGACACTGCCGTCGACCATCACATGGCTGCGCATTGCAGTTGAGCCATGGGCGAGGCAGAGCGCGAGCTGGTTCCTCGCGCGGACATCCATTGGTGCGGCCTCCGCCATGTTCTGCGCCTGGATGGCGACGCGTTCGCGCACGTTGAAGCCGTTGCTGTAGGGCTTGTGCGGCCTCCAGGCATCGCCATGGAAACTCGTGTCGAGGTGAACATGCCCTTCGACGAAGCCGGGGACGACCAGCGCGCGGCCGAGGTCGATGGTCTCCGTGGCTGCCGCGCGTTCGATGCCCGCCGGCGAGATGGCGGCGATGCGGCCGTTCGCGACGGCAATGTCGTTGATCGAGCCATCGGCGAGCGTCGCCTGGGTGAACAGTGTGTCGATTGAACTCAAGTGGTCTCTCCCGGACCATGATGCGGTCCGGGAGCTTCGCCCTGGAGTGCCCTCAGATCAAGCCTGCGTTGTCCGCTCGAGCAGCGGGCCTTCAGTGCGCCATCACGGGCTCATGCGCGCGCTGCTCGAGGCTTGGATCGATCCGCAGTCGCAGCGTGACGGCGGCGCCGACAAGTCCGGCGGCCGCGAGCATCAGCAGTCCCGCGGTAAAGCCGCCCGTCAAGTCCCGCAGATATCCCATGGCGAACGGCCCCGCGAAGCCGGAGAGATTGCCCAGCGAGTTGATGGCGGCAATGCCCGCGGCGGCCGAGGCGCCGGTCAGGATGCTTGCCGGCATCGGCCAGAACATCGGCGGCACCGACGACACGCCGATCTGCGCCAGGCACAGCAAGGCGATGACAAGAACGGGGCTCGACACCAGCCCGGCGAGGCCGATGCCGACGGCGGCGAGCGTCAGGGCCGCGGCGACGTGGATTCGTCGCTCCGCGGTGCGATCGGAGTGCCGGCCGAGCAGCACCATGCCGATGGCGCCGAATACGAAGGGCAGGGCTGCGATCAACCCGGTCTGGGTATCGGTGACGCCGAAGGCCTTGATGATGGTCGGCAGGAAAAATGCGATCCCGTAGGACGTCGCGTTGAGGCAGAAATACACCAGCGACAAAGCGAGGATACGCACATCGGTCAGCGCCTGCAGCATCGAGATATGCTCCGCCGCCTCCTTTTGCTGGCGTTCGAATGCGAGCGTGCTCTGGATCCACTGGATCTCGTCCGGCTGAAGCCATTTCGCCTCGCGCGGGAAATCGATCAGAAAGATCAGCACGCCGAAGCCGACCAGGATCGAGGGGAGGGCTTCGCAGACGAACAGCCATTGCCACCCCTGCAGGCCCAGCCCCGACAGGTTGAGCAGCAGTCCCGATATCGGCGCTCCGATGATGCTCGATATCGGAATGGCGAGCATGAACAGGCTGATGACGCGGGCGCGATAGGCGGCGGGGAACCACAGCGTCAGGTAAAAGATGATGCCGGGAAAGAAGCCGGCCTCACAGGCGCCGAGCAGCAGGCGAAGCGCGTAGAAGATCCATTCGCTCGACAGCCCCGTACGCGTCGAAATCGATGGAATGAAGGCGAAGGCCGCGGAGACGATGCCCCAACTGATCATGATGCGGGCGATCCAGCGCCGTGCGCCAAATCGCTCCAGCAGGATGTTGGAGGGAACCTCGAAAAAGAAATACCCGATGAAGAACAGACCCGCGCCCAGCCCGTATGCGGCATCGCTCAGGCCGAGCGATCCGTTCATGTGCAGCTTGGCGAAGCCGACATTGACGCGATCCAGGTATGCCACGAAATAACACAGGATCAGGAACGGGATCAGCCGCCGCATGATCTTGCCAATGGCGCGTTTTTCGACATTGTCCATCACTTGTTCCGCCCCTCTTGCTTTTTTCATCCGATCTCACGTGCGGCGACCGCTGTCGCATGCGAACCATCGCCTTCGCGCGACCCACTATGTGCGCCGTGGCGAGTCCGTTTTCGGCTGCTCTTGCAACCCGCGCGTCGATTGTTGTGTAATCCGTCGTTCGGTGGCTAATGGGATTTACGACTGCAGCCATGGCGAAATGCTCATGCCGCACCGCGACATGAGCGGCCGAGGCTCCATCGGCAGGACGGCGCGAACACCGTGATCAGGGATCTCAAATTGCGCCAGTTGCGCTTGCTGGTCGCTCTCGACAGCGAGCGCAAGCTGCAGCTTGCGGCCGAACGGCTGAATATCACGCAATCGGCGGCGTCGAAGATGCTGGCCGAGATCGAAGCCCTGGCGCGCGTTCCGCTGTTCGAGCGGACAGCGCGAGGCGTCGAGCCCACCGCTTACGGTGCGATCCTGGTGCGTGGCGGGAAAAGCGTGCTGGCCGATCTCGACCAGGTCACCGACGAGTTCGCGGGCTACAAATCCGGTGAACTCGGCACGGTGTCGATCGGATCGGTGGCCAAGCCCTGCGTCGATCTCGTCATCGATCTGATCCAGTATCTCGGCAAGAAATTGCACAAGGTCGACATTTCCCTGACGGTGAGCACCAGTTCGCCGCTGATCGATCGTTTGCTTGCGATGGAGTTCGATGTCGTGGTTGCGCGGATTCCCGCCGGTGTCGACGCGCGGCAATTCGACTATCATGAATTGGGTGGCGAACAGGCAGGATTGCTTGTTCGGGCGGAGCATCCTCTTGCCAACCTCGAGACCGTCGAACTCGACGACATGGTCGATCTGCAGTGGATCTGCCAGCCGCGCGGGGCATTCCTGCGCCAGGCGTTCGAACGGTTGTTCTACAGCCGCGGCGTGACCCCGCCTCAGCGCATCATCAATACCGAATCTTTTTTCGCGTCGGTTGGAATCGCGGCGGGGATCGATGCGATCGTGCCCGTGCCGATGCTGGTGTTCGACCTGATCGATCCGCAGCGCTTCAAGATGCTTCGCATCCGGGACAAACTGTTGTTGGAGAATTACGGGCTGATCAAGCTCCGCAATCGCACATTGTCTCCTGCCGCGATGCTCGTCTTCGATGCGATGAAACGCGTCGGCATGCCGGCCACCCGATCGAGCGGCATCGATGCGCCGTTCGAGCCCACACCCGATCAATCCGACACCGGGGATGATTGAACTGGCCGGAGGATTGGCCTGCCTGCCGCGAAATTGCGTGCCCTGCGCAGCCGGAATTGCCGATGCCGCGGGGTGATCAAGCGGTCGGCGAGCCGCCCGAAATGGCCCATTTTCTTTCATATTTGTTATGTTATAACATAACAAATACATTGACCGGATGCTCCCATGGCCCTAGATGACCTGATGGATTTGCTGCGGCGCAACCTTGAAGACCAGGCCCGCAGAAACAAAACCTGGTTCCAGGACGATCTCATTGTCCTGGACGACACCGGGGGCGAAGAATTCCTGCTGGAGAACTGCGTTGGTTATGACGGCACCATCAATCTGCGAGAGCTCGCCGAAGCGATCGAGCGGGCGAGGATTCTGCAATGACGCCGCCGGGTGGCGCGCGCATGGGTGAGGTCGTCGCGTTTATCCCGAAGTCCGAGCGCGAGCGGGCGCGTCTCATCCGCGAGGCGCGCGCGATCTACGAAGCCATCTTCCCGACGCAGCTGCCCGCCGATGACACCGCGGAGCAGGCGACACGCGAGTCGTGACTCTGTGGCGTGAGATAGCGCCTGCGCTCCTCGCGTGATCAGTGATAATCTCCGGTCATGCCGCCATCAGCCTCATCTCCCGCCCTCAATGGTTTTCACATCCGGCCGATGCGGCCGGATGAAATTGCGATCGCCGTGAACTGGGCCGCGGCCGAAGGCTGGAACCCGGGCTTCGCCGACGATGTCTGTTTCGCCGCGGTCGATTCCGAAGGCTTTTTCATCGGCGAGCGCGATGGCGTGCCGGTCGCAGCCATCTCCTGCGTCAATTACAGCGCGTCTTTCGCCTTCCTCGGATTCTATCTCGTGCGCGAGGATCTGCGTGGCCACGGTTACGGACTGCGGATCTGGAATGCGGCCATCGCGCATGCCGGGTCTCGCGTCATCGGGCTCGATGGCGTGGTCGCGCAGCAGCAGAACTACAAGAAGTCCGGCTTCGCGTTCGCCTATGCCAATGTTCGTTACGGTGGCCTCGTCGTGGCGCCGGATGCGCCGCAGCGCGGCGTCATCGCGTTGAGTGACGTTCCGTTGGCCGCCGTGGAGGCGTCCGACGCCACCGTGTTCCCGGCGCCGCGCGCCGCATTCCTGCGCGCCTGGATCGGCGCGCCCGGCCATGTCGGCCGCGCCTGCGTGCGCGATGGCGCGCTGGCCGGCTGGGGTGTGATCCGTCCCTGCCGGACGGGCCACAAGATCGGCCCGCTGGTGGCCGACGATCGTGCCACGGCCGAGGCGGTTCTGTCGGCGCTGCTGGCAAGCGCCGGTGGCGGCGAGATCTTTCTCGATGTTCCCGCCGTCAATCGCGACGCCGTCGCGTTGGCGCAGGACCTGGGGCTTGTGCCGGTGTTCGAGACCGCGCGCATGTATACGGGCGAGATCCCGCCCTTGCGGCTGGAGCGCGTGTTCGGCGTCACCACTTTCGAGCTCGGATAACGGCTCGGTTCCCGCGTGGTGCTGGTGGTTCGGCGCCCCTGCGGAGGAACCAAATCGGCCCATCGCGGCTTGTCGCGCAGTGCTCACAACCCGGGAGACTGCCGTGAACATTGCCAAAAAAGTCGCGGGACACATTCTGGCCGGCGCCGTGGCTCTTACCCTCATCGGCTCCGTGGCCTTGGCCCAGCAGGAGTTGAAGGGAATGATCACCAAGATCGACCGGATCAACGGCACCATCACCATCCAGCAGACCCAAAGCGGCACCGTGGGGGCTGCGACCGGCGGCCCCTCGGAAGAGTTCAAGGCGCAAGGCGGCGTGTCGCTGGACGCCGTGCATGCCGGCGATCTCGTCACGTATTCCACCGCGGACACCGGCGGGATGAAGGCCATCACCAAGCTTCAGAAGCAGTAGAAGCAGCTCTGTCGGCCACAGCTTTGTAGGGCGGATTAGCGCTAGCGTAATCCGCCGCTATGCATATGCGGTCACGTGCGTTGGCGGATTACGCCGGAGCCTGTCATCGGGCCGCGCTTCGCGCGGACCCGTTGGGATAATCCGGCTACATGCTGTCACCCCTCGGGCTGCGCCTGCGGAAATCTCCATGTGCCGTCGAGAATGTCGGCGCGCGGACGAAACAGGCGCACCGTGTAGTTCCAGCCCTTCATGATCGGCAGGCAATTGGGAATCCTGCCGTCGCAGCCGCCGAACTGCACGGTGATGGCGCCGTCGGTGCCCGGTTTCGCCGTCATGTTGCTGACGGAATAGACGTTGGCAGGGTTCGGCTCCAGATAGCCATCGGCATTGTAGACGGTGATCGACCAGAAGCCGTCGACGGGCACGTGGTTGACCCTGAGCTTGTGCACGGTGGTGCCGTCATTGCGATCGGGCGTGACCGGGAGATAAAGGCCGTCCTTCTCGGGCAGCCCGCCCCAGACCAGCGCCGTCCCGACCAGGTGCCGCACCGGATCAACCTGATCCGGCCCGGCGCCGAACATGCGCCGGGTGTCCGACACCGTCTCGCCAAGCCGTTGCAGCGCCGTGTGGATTGTCGTCAGGCTTGCCTCGTCCCAGTTGGGGACGTCGAAGGTGCCGGGGCCTTGCTGGCTCACCGTGAGTGCATCCTGCAAGGCGTGGATCTCGGCGATATCCTGCGGATTGGCCGGATCGATCAGCATGCGCACCACCACCATGCCATAACGCGTGCCGATCCCGTCCCGTGTCAGGGTGTGCTGGCCCGCGCCATAAAACACCTCCGGCGTATACTGATCCTCGTTGAGCACCTGCATCACCATGAAGCGCTTGCCGGCGTCCGGCAGCGTGATGGTCACCGGGCCGGCATCGAAGTCGAACACCGCGAATGAATACAGCGTGTCGCGGTTGGGCCGGACGATGCCCGCCTTGACCACCGGCGCCAGTTCGCGACCGTGCTTGAATTTGCCCAGCGCGCCCGCCTTGACGGTCTGGCCGAAATAAACGTCGGTCTGCGCGCGGTTGTAGCTCTCGATGGTCACCGGCACGGTGGCGCCCGACGACGGCTGCGCCAGCGTGGTTGAACTCGCCGCCGCCAGCGCCAGGACGGCGCAAACCGATAGTGGACCATGACTCATTGCTGCAATCTCCTTGCTGGTGCCGAGCGGCAGGCGGCAATCTAGTTTGCCGCGGTGGCTCGGCAGTAGCCGTCGAAGCCGGGAATGACATTCCCGAAAATGGGATAATCAAGCGCCCGGGCGGGGTATGCTCCGCGCGAACGAGGACATCGACATGGTCGATCTGAATTCACTGGCGATCTTCGCGCGGGTCGTCGAGGCGAAGGGGTTTGCGAAGGCGGCGCGGCGTCTCAACATGCCGCTCTCCACCGTCAGCCGCCGCGTCGCGGAGCTGGAGGATCAGCTCGGCGTGCGGCTGCTCGAACGCTCGACGCGCAATCTGCGGCTCACCGACGTAGGCGCGGAGGTGCTGGAGCAGGCCCGGCGCAGCATCGAACTCAGCGACGCCGTCGACGGCCTGGTCTCGAACCAGTTGTCCACGGTCGAGGGCGTGTTGCGGATTTCGGCGCCGCTGAGCACTTCGGACACGCTGGTGGCGCCGCTGCTCGCGGCGTTCCAGGCGTCATATCCCGACGTCCGGATCCAGGTTCTGACCACCAACCGCTATGTCGATCATATCGCCGACGGTGTCGATCTGGCGCTGCGTGTCGGCCCGCTGCGGGATTCGTCGCTGGTGGCGCGGAAAATCCTCAGTTTCCGAACCCAGCTGGTCGCGAGCCCGGCCTATCTCGCAAGGGTCAAGGCGCCGAAAAAGCCGGGCGACCTGCACGATCACAAGCTGCTGGCCTTCTCGCACTGGAGCCCCACCACCCGCTGGAGCTTCCGCCACCGCAACGGCAGGGATCAGGACACGCTGTCGTTCGAGCCGCATCTGTCGATGAACGACTACATGGGCTTGACGGCGATGCTGCTGGCCGGCGCCGGCATCGGTGATCTTCCGCCGGTGGTGCAGCCGGCGCTGGTGCGCGACGGGCGGCTTGTCGAGGTCATGCCGGACTGGCGGTTGCCGACGTCCGATCTGTCGATCGTGCATTTGCGCAACCTCTATCTGTCGCGCCCGGTGCGACTGTTCAAGGAGTTCGCTGTGCAGGTGACGCCGACGCTGTTTCCGGGGATTGCGGTTTGACGGGCCGATCGCGGAACAATCGGGTGATTGCAGAATGCTTTTGTTTCACGTGACAATGGGCGCCGCGGATCGACAGCGGGATTGCGTCGCGTCCGTCTTGACGCGTGGCCAAAAGCCATGAGCAGCGGGGTCGGGATCACCGTTGCCGGGGAAGAGCCGTCGCAGCCGGAGATCGTGATGCTCCTGCGCGACGGAGAAGATCATTCGGCGCGGCTCTACCCCGCCGAGAGCAATCATCACATGCCGCTGGATGCGCTGCGTGCGCCGAACGTGCGTGTCCTGGTCGCGCGGGACGGCAGCGGTTGTGCGGTCGGCACCGGCGCGATCGTGTTCAATGGAGCTTGGGCGGAATTGAAGCGGATGTGGGTCATTCCCGAGGCGCGTGGCCTGGGCGTGTCCAAAATCATCCTGGCCGCGCTTGAGGCGCAGGCACGTGCCGAGGGGGTGCGAACCCTGAGGCTGGAAACCGGCGTGGCAAATCACGCCGCGCTGGGGCTCTATACGCGTGCAGGCTTCACGCGATGCGATCCCTTTGCGGACTATCGCGCGGACCCGCTGAGTGTCTTCATGCGGAAAGACCTCCAATGATCCGAATGATCTCTGATCCGCGTTCACATCGCGTTCACGTGTGAACTGATCTTCTGTTCGTGCGTTACAGCACGCCACAGCACTGTCTCCATGCGAGGACACCCCCCAAAATGCGCCTGATCCAATCGACTCTTCTGTCCGTGTTCCTGGGAACATGTGCGGTGTCCCCCCTGATATCCGCGGCGCATGCCCAGATCGTCATTTCGATCGGCGTTCCGCCGCCGCCGCTGCCGGTCTATGAGCAACCGCCGATTCCGGCGCCGGGCTATATGTGGACGCCTGGATACTGGGCCTATGACGATGACGACGGTTATTTCTGGGTGCCGGGCACCTGGGTCCAGGCGCCGCGTCCGGGTCTGCTCTGGACGCCGGGCTATTGGGCCTTTGACGGCGGCAGCTACCGCTATCGTGACGGATATTGGGGCGAGGAGATCGGATACTACGGTGGTGTCGATTACGGCTACGGCTACGGCGGTAACGGCTATGAGGGCGGCTACTGGAGAGGCGGGTCGTTCTTTTATAACCGCACCGTCAACAACATCTCGAACGTGACGATCACCAACATCTACGAGAAGACGGTGATCAACAACACCACGACCGTGTCACGCGTCAGTTACAATGGCGGGCAGGGCGGCCTGACCGTGCGCCCGACACCGCAGCAGGAGACGTTCGCGCGTGCGCAGCACGTGCAGCCGACGCCGGTGCAGCTCCAGCACGTGCAATTGGCGCAGAAGGATCCGGCGTTGCGCGAGTCGACGAACAAGGGCCGTCCGTCCGTTGCCGCGACCTCGCGTCCCACCGAGTTCAAGGGCGCCGGCGTGGTTCAGGCGCAGACGGCCGGCGCACGTCCGGCCGGCCAGCAGATTCCGCAAGGCAAGAACGGCCCGGGCAAAGTAACTGCGCCGGGAGCGCCCGGCGCGCCGGTGGCACCCGCTGGGCCGGAAGGCGCGAAAGGCCTGGAAAAGGGCGCGCCGCCGACTCCGGCACGTCCGGGTGCGCCGAACGCGGCGCCGGCCCCTGGGGCCGCAACGCCTGCCGCGCCCGGCAACCGGCCCGAGCCGAACGCCGAGCAGCGGCGTGAAGAGCCACGCCCCGGCGAGCGGCCGCAGCAACCGGCGGCCCCGCGACCGGAGCCGCAGGCCCAGCCGCGCACGCCGCCGGCAGCCGAGCCGCGTCCGGAACCTCGTCAGGAGCAGCGCGTTCAGCCGCCGGCTCCGCGGGAGGAGCCACGCGCGCAACCGCCGGCACCGCCCCGGCCGGAACAGCGCGCCCAACCGCCCGCCGAACCCCGGCCGGAGCAGCGCATGCAGCCGCCGCCCGCACCGCGTCCGGCACCGCCGCCCCAGGCGCAGCCGCGACCCGAACCGCGGCCCGGCGGCCAGCCGCCGCAACAACGGCCGCCCGGTGGCGCGGCGCCGCATGAGCCTGAACGTCCGGGCGAGCGGCCCTGATCGAGATCATCGTTGACCAAAAACGAGCGCGCCCGATGACGGCGCGCTCGTTGCGTATGAGAGCGTCGTCGCGGTTGGACATGCTGTCCTTGCCGCGGCATTGCCGCCGTTGTCCCGGATGTCTCGTTCGATCCCCTTGCCGTTCCGATCACGGCGAAGGCAGCCCCGGTTTTGCTTTCGACGCTCACCACGCTCTGGTAACGATGAGCCCTGACCGAGCCCGTCCCGGCGCCGCGCGAGGGACGAGCTGAAAACGCAAGCAACACGCAAGATACGAAAAGGACACGAGTTATGACGGACACCATTGGCATCATCGGGGCCGGGACCATGGGCAACGGCATCGCGCAGATCTGCGCCGCGGCCGGGCTGAGCGTGGTGATGGTTGACATCTCCGACGCGGCCGTCGCCAAGGGCCTTGCCACGGTGGGCAGCAGCCTGGATCGTCTGATCAAGAAGGACAAGATGACCGTGGCCGATCGCGAGGCCGCGCTGGCGCGCATCACGGCGACCACGGACCGGGCGAAGCTCGCCACCTGCGATCTCGTCATCGAGGCCGCGACCGAGAACGAGGACGTCAAGGTCAAGATCCTCAAGGATCTCTGCCCGATGCTGAAGCCCGACGCGCTGCTCGCCACCAACACGTCGTCGATCTCGATCACCAAGCTTGCGGCGGCAACCGATCGCCCCGATCGTTTCATCGGCATGCACTTCTTCAATCCGGTGCCGATGATGGCGCTCTTGGAATTGATCCGCGGCCTGCAGACCTCCGACGACACCCACGCCAAGGCCGAAGCCTTCGCCAAGCGCATCGGCAAGGTGTCGATCACCGCCAAGAACAGCCCCGGCTTCGCCGTCAACCGCATCCTGTGCCCGATGATCAATGAAGCCATCTTCGCCTTCCAGGAAGGCCTGGCGACGGCGGAGGACATCGACGAGGGCATGAAGCTCGGCTGCAACCATCCGATCGGCCCGCTGGCGCTCGCCGACCTGATCGGCCTGGACACCATGCTGTCGGTGATGGACGTGTTCTACAAGGGCTTCAACGATCCGAAGTACCGCCCGGCGCCGCTGCTGAAGGAAATGGTCGACGCCGGCCACCTCGGCCGCAAGACCGGCAGGGGCTTCTACGATTACAGCGCGCCGGCCCGATAGGCCGCAGCGATCGAGACGCGGGATGAGCGTTACGTTCGGAAGGATGGGCCCTGTCGGCATCGTGGCCGTTTTGGCGGGTGTCTTCGCGGGTGTCTTGGCGAGTGTCTTGGCAGTCGTCTTGGCAATCGCCTCGGCAACCCAGGCCGTCGCGGCGACGGAGGAGGCCTTCGTTCATCCCGGCGCGCTGCACAGTGCGGCCGATTTCGACCGCATGAAGAGCAGGGTGGCGGACGGCGCGCAGCCGTGGGCGGACGGCTGGGCGCTCCTCGTCAAGAATCCCCGTGCGTCGCTGGCGTGGGTGCCTCATCCGGCGGAGACGGTCTATCGCGGCGCCGATGGCGTTCATCCGGAAAATTATTCCGCGCTGTTCAACGACGCCGCAGCGGCCTATGCGCTGGCGCTACGCTGGAGGATCAGCGGCGATGACGCCTACGCCGACAAGGCGGTGGCGATCCTGGATGCGTGGTCCGGACAGTTGACCGGAATCGGCGGGACGTCCGACCGGTTTCTCGCCTCCGGCATCTACGGCTATCAGTTCGCCAATGCGGCGGAGATGCTGCGCGGCTACAGGAACTGGCCAGCGGCGAGCGTCACGCGCTTCAAGGCGATGATGCTCGCCGTGTTCTATCCGATGAATCACGACTTCCTGCTCAGGCACAACGGCGCGAAGATCGATCACTACTGGGCCAACTGGGACCTCGCCAACATGGCGTCGATGATGGCCATCGGCATCCTGGCCGATCGGCGCGACATCTATGACGAAGCCGTCGATTATTTCAAGCACGGCCAGGGCAATGGCGCGATCGACCATGTGGTGTGGAAGCTCTATCCGGGCGGGCTGGGGCAGACCCAGGAAAGCGGCCGCGACCAGGGGCACAACACGCTCAATGTCGCCTTGCTYGGCGCGATCTGCCAGATGGCCTGGAACCAGCACGACGATCTSTTYGGTTATGACGACGACCGCGTGCTGAAGGGCGTCGAATACATCGCGCGCTATAACCAGGGCTTTGATGTGCCCTACACGCCCTATCGCAACAGCGACGTTACCCAGGATGTGATTTCGTCGAACGGGCGCGGCGACAAGCGCCCGGTGTGGGAGCTGTTCTACAACCACTATGTCGTGTTGAAGAAACGCGATGCGCCCTCGCTCAGCCAGGCCGCGAAACAGGTACGGCCCGAAGGCGGCGGCGGCAACTACGGGCCGAACAGCGGCGGCTTCGATCAACTGGGCTACGGCACGCTGACCTACACGTTGAAGGAGTGAGGAGCCTCAGTCCCTCGGCGCCATTGGTAGGGGCTTTTACGATGACAGCGCGCCGGGAAGTAGGGCGGGCAACCATCGTGTCGCTGTTTAGGTGGCAAGCACGCCACCCAACGTAGTCATCACCGGGCTTGTCCCGGTGATCCCGCTTAGGGAGGCAGTGCGCCCCTAAGCGAGGTTGTGTCCGCGACTTGGCATAGCCAAGTCGCTGAGGACAAGCCCGGCAACGACAATGGTAGGACGATTGTACTGCCCCTCAGACAATTGAGTTTCGTATTCCTGTGCCCTTAGAATCCCGTCGGTCCCACGGCTCCGATCCAGCGGCTCACCTTCGATGGATCGGCCTCGTCCATGTAGAAGAAATGCACCATCGACGGCTTCTTGGGCTGCACACCGGGGTCGTCGAACGTCATCGCCACGGTGCCGCGAAAGATCTTCAGTGAGGGACTGTCCCAATATTCGAGCACGTCGTGATACGCGGTGAAGCCGGTGTCGATGAAGGCGCGCAGGTTGGCCCGGATGGTCTCACGCCCGTGCCAGTCGGCCACGCCGAGATTGCACACGGCATTGTCGGCGAAGCAGTCGAAGCCTTTGCCGAAGGTCTTCTCGTCGATCTCCTTCCAGAAATCCAGCAGCCACTGCGGCGGCGGCATTTTTGTGAATGATTGCGTGGTCATGATCGTCTCCTGAGTGCAGTTTGATCGGCACCGGCGCAACGTGGCGGCGGTGTCCTTGATGTCCATGTAGGGCGGTCAGCCGTGGCGGGATTGCCAATTGTCCCTCGTTYCCCGCCAAGGACGGACAAAAGCTGGACAAGCCGATCCAGGCGGCGCAGGTTATGGCGGATATGCCAAGGAACCCTCGTTCTCAGCCACGGCACGCTCGCCCGGATGCTGTTCGCGTCATCGAAGTGCTGGCCTATCCGGCCGTGCAACTGCTCGATGTCACCGGGCCATTGCAGGTGTTCGCCTCCGCCAACGAGCACGTCACCGCGGCCGGAGGCACGGCGCCTTATGTGCTGCGGATGGTTGCCAAAGGCGGCGAGGGTGTCACGGCTTCGGCAGGTATCGGACTGTCAGCGCGCCCGCTGCCGCGGATGAGTGTTGCGGTGGATACGCTGATGATCGCCGGTGGCCCGGGCGTTGAAGCGGCAATGGCGGATCCGGTGCTGATGGCATGGCTGCGCGCGCGGGCCAAAAAGGCGCGCCGCGTCGCCTCCGTCTGCACCGGTGCGTTTCTGCTGGCCGCCTCCGGCGTGCTGGACGGCCGCCGCGCAGCCACCCATTGGTCCTATTGCGCGGACCTCGCGCGGCGTTTCCCCGCGGTGCGTGTCGAATCCGATCCGATTTTCGTGCGCGACGGTTCGATTTGGACCTCTGCCGGCGTCACGGCGGGCATCGATCTCGCGCTGGCGCTGGTGGAGCAGGATCTGGGGCGCACGGTGGCGCTGGCGGTGGCGCGTTATCTGGTCATGTTCCTCAAGCGCCCGGGCGGGCAGGCGCAGTTCAGCACGGCGCTATCGCTTCAGACGGCCGAGGACAAATTCGGCGTCCTGCATGACTGGATCGGCCGGCATCTCGCCGGCGATCTGTCGCTGCCGGCGCTGGCCGTTCAGGCCGGGATGAGCGAGCGCACGTTCAGCCGGCGTTATGTGGAGGCCACCGGATTGACTCCGGTTCATGCGGTGGAGCGGCTGCGCGTGGAAGCGGCGCGCCGGCTGCTGTCGGARACGCGCCTGCCGGTGAAACGGATCTCGCAACGCTGCGGCTTCGGATCGGAAGAAACCATGCGCCGCAGCTTCCTGCGCCTGCTGGCCGCCACACCGCAGGATTATCGGGCGCGGTTCAGTTTTTGAGCCGCGTGTTTGGTGGCGCGCGTCCGCTGTTCGTTCAGGCGCTCAGGGTGACAACTCCTCCAGGACTCTGCCTTTGGTCTCGATGGCGAACACCAGCACCACGAGCCCACCGACGAGAGCCACCGCCGCGAACCCGGCGAACACGTAGCGAATCCCCAGGTCGGCCATGATCCAGCCGACCGAGATCGAGCCGATCGACGATCCCGCTCGGAGCCACGCACTGCCGAAGCCGGTGCCGACCGCGCGCAGGCGGGTCGGGTACAGCTCGGATGAGTAGAGATAGAGCGAGAACGCGATGGTCTGCAGAATGGCATAGGCCGATGTCGCGAGGATCAGCACTTCGATCGCCGAGGTGGCGCCGAGCCACGACAGCGCCAGCAGCGGCAGCGTCGCGACCAGGAACGCGGTCCCGTACCAGGCCTTGCGGCCGACTTTATCGATCAAGAGGGCGCACATGATCGAGGCGGCGACGCCAACACCCGACGTGATCCAGCCATAGGCGAGGCTGGTCTGCAGCGGCAGCTGGAAAACCTGCCGATAGAGCGTGGGCAACCACGTCACCAGACCGTTGTTGATCATATAGACGCTGATCCAGAGACCCCAGATCATCAGTGTCCGCTTCAGGTAGATGCCCTTGAAAAGGTCACGCCAATCGGAGCGGGCGGTCGCGGCGGGATCGATCGGTCGCATCACCGGTTCGGGCAGGACAACGCCGCGCTGCGTCGCGCTGTCCTCCAGCAGTTTCACGACGGCCCCCGCTTCCGCGACGCGGCCCTTGGATGCGAGCCAGCGCGGCGATTCCGGCATGAACCAGCGCAGCGGAATGGTCAGCACCGACGGGATCAGGCCGACGACGAACATCGCCTTCCAGCCGTAGAGCGGCACCAGGAAGAAGCCCGCCATGCCGGCGAACATCAGCCCGATCGGGAAAATCACCTCGTACAGCAGGAAGAAGCGCCCGCGTTTCTCGGCGCCGATGAACTCGTTGATGTAGGCGCTCGCCACCGGCACTTCGCCGCCGGTGCCGACGCCCTGGAGAAAGCGGAAGGCCATCATCGCCGCGCCGCTCCAGGCGAACAGGCAGGCGATGTCCATCGACACGAACAGCAGGATGGTGATGAAGAGGATCTTCAGGCGGCCGAATTTCTCGGCGAGCGATCCGAAGAGAACGGCGCCAAACAGCTGGCCGACATAGCCGGCCGAGATGATCAGGCCGACCTCGGTCGGGGTGAGATGCCATTCCGCAACCAGTTGCGGCATCGCGAACGCGATGGCCAGCACGGTGTAGGCGTCGAAGAACGTGGCGATGCCCACGATCACGCGCAGCAGCAGCAACCGCCGGGTGACCGGAAGCCGTTCGAGCCGCGCCACCAGTCTGGCGTTGTCGTCGGCGTGGGTGTCGGCGGGACTTGCAGCTTGATCCGGTGTGGCGGTGGCCGCGTGCAATACGGGGCCATCTGCAACGAGCGCAGACATGATTTCTCCTCCCAGTTTTTTGAGCGGCAGAGCGGATGCCCGCTCTGCCGTTTTGGCCGTGAATGTGCGGTCTAGGGCGTGATGAAATGTGGTTCGCTCAATGTCATCCGTCATCCTGAGGTGCGCAGCAACCGGCTATGCCGGTTGCGTTCTTTCAATAGGTCACAAGTCGGATAAATCCGACTTGTGATGCGTAGCGCGGCCCTCGAAGGACGACGGCCACGGCGTCAGATACATCGGCCGTGCATCCTTCGGGGCTTCGCTACGCTCGCGCCTCAGGATGACGGAGTTGATTCAACGTAATCTCATCCCGCTTTACGCCGCACGCGATCCGGTGGACGCGTGTCCGACCAGGCCGGCCGAACGCAGCGCGTTGGCGATCTCGACATCGGCGCCGGGCTCCAGCGGCAGCAGCGGCGAGCGCACCGTTGCGTGTTCGAGAATGCCGCGCGTGACCAGGCCGTGCTTGAGCGCAACCGTTCCTTCCATGTGCGACCCGCGGTGGTAGACGGTGCGGGTCACCGGCAGCAGCCGGTCATGGATCGCGCGTGCTTTCGCGTAATCCCTGGCCTTGCCGGCCGCGATGAGTTCGATCAGCGGTTCGGGCGCGAGGCTACCGTAGCCCACCAGTGCGCCGTCGACGTCGAACATGGTGTGCAGCAGATATTCGTCGTGGCAGGTCAGGATCTGCAGGTTGGGGCGTTCGCGACGCACCACCGGAATCTCGGTGTCCCACCGGCGCATGTTGCGCACGCCGTTCTTCATGGCGAAAACGCCAGGCAGCGCCGCGATCTCGAGCTGGGTCTCGAGGTTGTAGGTCGCCTTGGTCGCGTCCGGATACTGGAACAGGATCAGCGGCAAGCCGCTCTCCTGGTAGATCGCGCGGTAGCGGTCTTGCGGTGCGCCTTTCTGATAGCCGAACCGCAGCCAGCCGTGGGAGGGATAGACGAGGCCGGCTTCCGCTCCGGCCTTGACGGCCCGCTTGGCTTCGAGCGCGGCGACCTTGGTGCCTTCCAGGGTGATGCCGGCGATGACGGGAATCTTGCCGTCCACCGATTTGACGAAACTCTGGATGACGGCGGTCTGCTCGTCGGGCGTCAGGAATGTTCCTTCTCCGGCGTGGCCGAGAACGACCAGGCCTTTGACATCCTTGAAGCTGCCGAGCCAGGCGCCGAGCCGCTGGATCGCAGCATGGTCGACCTCGCCATCGCGAGTGAACGGGGTCACGGGTGCGGGGACGAGCCCTCTCAGATCGAGCGCTTCCATGTCAGTTTCCTCCTGTGGGTTTGATGCTGGCCGGATCGTTCGCGTTGTCCGCGCCGATCGCCTGCGACAAAACCTATCGGGGACGATCATATGTCTGAAGACTCACACCGCACATTTCAGATATAACTGTACAGGTATATGTGAGGGACGGCCATGGACTACGCCGCATGGAAACTCTTCATCGACGCCGCCGAGCTCGGCAGCCTCAGCAAGGTSGCCGTGGCCTATGGCACCAGCCAGCCGCACATCAGCCGCCAGCTCGGCGAACTCGAGCAGGCGTGCGGAGGGCGGCTGTTTCAACGCACCGGTCGCGGCGTCGTCCTGACCGAACTCGGGCAGCGCATAGCCCCGAAGGTCAGGGCGTGGCTGGCAAGCAGCGATCAACTCGCCAACGACGTGCGCATGTCGGCTGGCACACCGATCGGCAAGGTGCGGATCGGCAGCTTGCCTTCGACCGCGCATCCGCTGATGAGCACGCTGCATAAACGGCTGCGGGAGCGTTACCCGCTCATTCAACTGGCGGTGCGGGAAGGGCAGGGCGCCCAGCTCGAGACGTGGCTGGAGGATGGCAGTGTCGATCTGGCAGTTCTTTACCGCGCCGGTTCGGCGCCGAAAAATGGCGACATCTACCTTGTCGAGACATCGACCTATCTGGTCGGAGCGGTTGGCGATCCGCTGACGTCGCGGCCGACGGTGCGTTTTTCGGAGTTGCACAATCTGCCCCTGGTGTTCTTTTGTCGTCCGAATAGCTGGCGCGACCAGCTCGAGCAGATCGGCGCTGAGCGTGGCGTTGCCCTCAACGTGGCTCTGGAGGCGGATTCGCTCAGCTTGCAAACCCACATTGTGGCCGAAGGCGGCATTTACGCTTTGCTGGGCCCGTATGCGATCGCTGCTGCATCGAAGGATCGCCAGTTGCAATCGTCGAAGCTGGTCGACCCGGTGGTCACGCGTCACATTGCGCTGGCGATGTCGCGTCATGGCAGCATGACGCTTGCCTGCCGTACCGTGATGGAGATGACGCGAGAGATCGCAAAATCCGGTGCGGCCAGGCTGCGTCGCGCGTAGATCCAGGAATCTTCCTGAGGATCGTTGTGTCCGGCCATACAATCCGTTGCAGGACAGTCCAATCTTCGCTTCAATCGCCCTTCATGATTGCGAGCTACACAGCCGGATATCCATAGGAGGACCCATGCCATCGATCGTTATCGCCCAGGGTGGCGGTCCCACCGCCGTCATCAACCAGACGCTGTGCGGTGCTATCCTCGCCGCGCGCAGGCTTGATCCGTCGCTGCGCATTCTCGGCGCGCGCCATGGCGTGCGTGGCCTCACGGCGGGCCATGTGGTGGATCTCACCGCCATGCCCGAGGCCGACCTGCGCCGTCTCGCCAACACGCCGAGCTCCGGGCTCGGCTCGACCCGCGACAAGCCGGATGCCGCGGCCTGCGCCACCATCCTCGCGGCGCTGGAGCGGCTCGATGCGCGCGCATTCGTCTATATCGGCGGCAACGACACGGCCGGCACGCTCGAGCTGCTGCGTCAGCGCTCCACCGGCCCCTGCCAGTTCGTGCATGCGCCCAAGACCATCGACAACGACCTGATGGAGAACGATCACGTTCCCGGCTTCATCTCGGCCGCGGCCTTTGTCGCCAATGCGGCGATCAGTGTCGATCTCGATTTCCGCGCCATGTCGGGCATCTATGTCGCCATCGCCATGGGCCGTCATGCCGGTTTCCTTGCCGCCGCCGCCGCCGGCTGGCAGCAATCGGCCGATGACGCGCCGCACCTGATCTACGCGCCGGAAAAACCATTCGCGGTGACGCAGTTCCTGGACGATGTGGATGCGGTATATACGCGCCTCGGCCGTTGCATTGTCTCGGTGTCCGAAGGCGTGCAGGACGAGGCGGGACGGCCGCTTGCCGAGGTGCTGGCGAGCGGGGCGGTCGAGCGCGACGCCCATGGCAACCTGCAACTGGGCGGCGGCGATCTCGGTCTCGAACTCCAGCGCGCGCTGAAAGCGCGTTTTCCCAAGGCGCGGACGCGCGTCGATACGCTGGGTTATCTGCCGCGCGGTTTCATCGGCGTGATCGACGAGACCGATCGCCAGGAAGCGTTTGCCGCCGGTGCCTTCGCGGCTGAAACTGCCATGAGCGGCAGCGGCTCGGTGGTGCTGCACTACGATGGACATCGCACGACGCCCGCACTCGTGCCGCTCGACCGCGTGGCCGCCAAGACCCGCCACATGCCGGACAGCTTCTTTGCCGGCAGCAACGCGGTCTCGGAGGAGGGGCGGAGCTACTTCCGGCGACTGCTGCCCGCGCGGCCGGATGTTTTCCTGCCATTTGGGTAAAATCCCGGAGAAAATAATTTCATCCAGATCGGCGCCGCGTCGCGTGCGTTCTCCGACCTGACCAATTCGGGCGGGACGGCGCGCGATCGGGCGCATCATTCCCTTGACCAGTTCACCGTGCGGGATCCGCGGCCGCGACAAACACCGCAGAACGCCGGTCGCGAGATTGGGCGATTATGATTGCGAGTCACCGGCGTCCGGTTGAATGTTGTCCTCCGGCATCGAATGGACGTCGGCCGCAATGATTGCATGCGACCGGTCAGGTTGGAACAAGCGAGACATCGTGAACTATCTTCTCTGGTCACTTCCATTCGCCGCCGTTGCCTTGCCCATCGCGTCGGGACGCGCCTCGACGACCATGGCCGGCTTTTTGGGCCTGCTCGCGTCCATCGCGGTATCCCTGGTGTCCGCGCCAAATCAGTTCGGACCGACCGATGTGCTGTCGAGTGCGACGCATGGAGCATGGCTCGCCTTTCTTGTCGGTGCGGTCATTCTGGCGGGACTTTTCTTTCGCGAGGTGGTTTCGGGGCACGCCGGTGCCGCTCCTCAACAGCCGCTGGCGGCAGCGCTGCGGCGACGGCAGCTCTACACGACATGTTTTCTCCTGGGTCCGTTTGCTGAAGCCGCCACCGGTTTCGGCGTCGGTCAGGTGACGGTGGCGCCCCTGCTGGCGAACATGGGACTCACGCCGGTTCACGCCGTGCTGTTCGGTCTTTTCAGCCAGATGATGGTGTCGTGGGGCGCGATGGCGAATGGGACAATGATTGGCGCGCAGCTTTCGGGCCTCGCTCCCGTCGACCTGGGTGTCCACAGTGCGCTTCTCAGCGTGCCGCTGATCATCGTGTGGCTTGGCTTGTTCTGGCGGATTGCCTCGATCGCGGACATTCCCGGGACACGGCGGGATCTTGCCGGTGAACTGGTCTGTACCCTGGCGGCGGGCGCTCTGCTTGTCGTCTCCAATCTGCTCCTGGGTCCGGAGGTCGCGGCACTGGCTGCGCTTGGTCCTCTCATTCTCGCAAGATTTCTCGCCGCCGGACGGCCGGACCGCGATCAGTGGCGATCCGCGCGACATGTCGGATTGCCCTATGTCGTGCTGATTGCCGGCTTGATCACGACACGAGCGGTTCCGTCAGTGAATCAGTTTCTCGGCGACGCGCTGACAGTTCGGCCATTCGTCGACGGCCCGACGTGGGCTCCTCTGCTTCATCCAAGTTTCTGGCTTCTCGCGGTGGGGCTCGTGACGGCATTGATCATGGGCGGCCCGGCACTTGCCGGAAGTGCGCTTGAGCGCGCATGGAGGCGGGGACGGCGGCCTATCCTCACCATCGGACTTTTTCTCGCAATGGCGCAGGTGATGTCGATCTCGGGCGTCGCCGATGGGCTCGCGCGGGGCTTGAGATTGTCGCTCGGTCCGCTGGCTGCGATGGCGACGCCATTATTCGCGGGGCTGTTTGGATTCCTGACGGGCAGCAGCAATGCGGCAAACGGCCTGCTGATGCCGGCCCAGGCCGCGCTCGCCAAGGAAGCGGGTCTCAGCTTGCCGTGGCTTGCCGCCATTCAGAATGTCGCGGCTGCCGGATCGACAATGCTGTCTCCGGTCCGGGTGGCGGTCGGATGCGCGCTGGTAGGCAAGCCTCAGCTCGAGCGAACGGTGTATTCACGCGCCTGGCCGCTGGTGGTGGTCCCGCTTGCGCTTTTGATGGTCGCTGCGGCGCTCCTGCTGTTTTGAGCAGTTCGCCGATGCCGGGCCTCACTCCCCCGGAACCAGTTTCCCGAGCACGGGCTGCTGCGACAGCCGCCGGTGCCTGCGGCGCGACAAATACAGCAGGAAACCGGTGACCATGAACAGCGGCATCATGGCGGCCGCCAGCATGAACAGCAGCTTGCCCGGCCATCCGAAAATGCTGCCGCGGTGAATATCCAGCACACGCGCCAGGATCCGTTCGCCGACGGTCTTGTCCGCGTAGATCTCCGACGACACCACGCGTCCGGTGAGGCCGTCGATACGGAATTCATCGCGTGCGCCGTCCTGCGTGGTGTCCTGTATCCAGGAGCGCACGCGCAGCACCGTGCCGGCGCCGCCCGGCATTGTCAGTTGCGCGATGGCGTAACGGTTGCCCTGTTCGTGCAGGAACGTGGACCAAGCCCGATCGAAAGTCAGCGGCGCCGCGTCGGCTGCGCGCGTGCGCATCGCCGGCGGTGATTTCGGTTGCGGTTTCGGCTGCAAGGCCGCGGCGGCGATCTCAGGGCGCGAGAACAACCAGATTGCGCCGGTCTTGTACCAGTCGAACGAATACCACAGGCCGGTCAGGGTCATCACCAGATAGATCGGCAGCACCCAGGTGCCGATCACGGCATGCAGCGAGCGGTGCAGGCCGCGGCCGCGCAGCCCCAGGTTCGGCTTCAGCCACATCTTCACACTGCGAACACGGTGCGGCCAGCGCAGCACGAGGCCGGAGATCAGCATCACGATCAGGCCGAGCGCGGCCACGCCGGTGATCTGCCGGCCGTAGCCGTTGGAATCGCCGGGCAGCAGCAGCCAGCGATGCAGCTTGCGGACGGCGGCGAAAAAGTCCTCGCCGCGCGGCGATCCCAGCAGGTGGCCGTCATAGGGATCGACATAGACCGAGGAGGGCCGCGATCCGCCCTCGGTGCGGGCGAAGCGGAGGCGCACCGCGGCCGAGGGATCGCGCGTCATGGTCACGGCCGAGACCTTGCCGAAATCATGCTCGGCCTGCAGCCGTGCGATCAGCGCGTCCGGCGTCAGCATCGGCGCGGAGCGGGCCTCGACCCGCGTCAGGCCGGCGTTCAGGATGGCGCCGATCTCGTCCTCGAAACTCATGGTCACGCCGGTCAGCGCGATCAGCGTCAGCAGCAGCGAGAGCACAAGACCGGCGATGGAATGGACCTGCAGCAGCGCGGCCTTGATCGAGCGCTTGATCATGGATGAGGGAACGTCTCGGTGAGGGGATTTGCGTCGGGATCCGCGCGGTGTGTCGTCAGCGCTGGCGGACACTAACGGACGGGCGGTGGCGCTGCTAGCCGACAAGCGCCTGCGCAGATTGTAATCGTTCTATGTTGAGTGGCGTTGCCTGATTGTGTGGCATGTCGCGAATGATAATGTCGGCCTCGCGACCGATAGCAAAATTTTATTTCGGTCGCTTTTGTTTCACGCCGATGGACGCCGTCGCAGTTCACTCATCGAAGCCGATCGTCTTGATCAGGGCGATCGCCGCCTGCTGATGGGCCGCGATCTCGTCGATCGCCAGGGAATCGGCGGCGAACATTCCGATATCGGCGACGACAGGCGCGCGATCCGCCGCCGCAATCACCGGATACTCCAGTTCGGCTGCGGCATGGATCTGCTGTGCGGCCGGCGTGACCAGGAATTCGAGGAAGGCCCGCGCTGCATCCGGATGTGGCGCATGCTTCGCCAGCGCGGCGCCGGTCAGGTTCACGTGGGCGCCGCCGCCCGTGAAGGTTGTCGGCACGGCCTTGACCGCTTCGGCCCAGCCGCGCCAGTCGTTGCCCTCGCGCCCGTCGCGCAGTTGCGCCAGCGCCACGGTGTTGCCGATGCCGATCTCGCAGGTGCCCTGCGCGATCTCCCTGACAACGTCGTTGTCCTTGCCGGCCGGCGGGTGGGCCAGGTTGGCTTTCAGGCCGCGCAGCCATGCCTGCGTCGCCTCGGCCCCGTGATGAACGAGATAGGCCGCGACCAGCGCCACATTGTTCTGATGCAGCACCGTGCGCATGCACAGCTTGCCGCGCCATTTCGGGTCGGCCAGCTCCTCGTAACTGATGGCGGTGAGGGCGGCATCCTTGCGGACCATCACCACGCGTGGGCGGACCGACAGCGCCAGCCATTGTCCGTCGCGGCCGCGCAAATTCGACGGCACGGCCTGTTCGATGGCCGGCGAATTGAAGGCCTGCGTCAGTCCGCGATGGGACAATTGCGTTGTCTTGTCCAGGCCGATGGTGATCAGCACGTCCGCGGGCGAGGTTTCGCCTTCCGATGTCAGGCGCTTGACGAGGCTGTCTTCGACGAACACCAGTTTGACGGTGGTGCCACGGTCGCGGGTGAAGGCCGCGATGGTCGGCGCCAGCAGATCGGCCTCCCGGGTTGCATAGACGGTGATCTCGTCCGCGTGGCCCGTTGCCGAACTGCTGCCGAGCCACGCTGGTGTCAGCGCGAGCAGCAGGCCGGCGAAACGGATGGCGCGTCGTGGTGTCGTTCGCGTCATGGCCTCAGAACTTGATCGTCGCGGATGCGGACACCTGCCGCGCGTCGCCCACGGCAATGATCAGGTTGGACACCGCGGAGGGATAGTAGACGGTGTTGAACATGTTCTTGACGTTGAGCTGATAGGTGACCGGCAGCTTCTGAGTGGCGGTATCATAGGTGGTCTCATAACTCGCGAAGGCGTCGGCCACCGTGTAGGCAGGCAGCACGAAGGTGTTGGCGGGATCGCCGGGGCGGTCGCCGACATAATGCGCTCCGGCGCCGATCCGAAGCCGGCCCGGCAGGGCATCGCGAAAATCGTAGACCAGATAGAGCGACCCGGTATTCACAGCGACATTCTGCAGCTTCTTGCCGGCGAGCACCGGGTCCTCGGTGGTCAGCCCGTCGGTGTAGGCGTAGCTGCCGATCATGCTCCAGTTGTCGCTCAGGCGGCCGGTGACATCGACCTCGACACCGCGCGAGCGCGCGGCGCCGACGGTGCGGTACTCGGTGAGTTTGGTCGTCGGGTTGAGTTCGCCGACCAGCACGTTTCTCTTGTCGAGGTTGTAGAGCGCGATGGTGCCGGACAGCCGCTTGTTGAGATCGAACTTGAGGCCGGTCTCCCACGAGGTGCCTTCCTCGGGCGCGAGATTGGAGCCGATCACGACACCGCCGCTCAGCGGCGCGATGGTGGAGGCAGGCTTCAGCGATTGGGTGTAGCTGCCGTACACCGAGACCTGGTCGGTGAGCTTGTAGATCACGCCGGCCAGCGGCAGCAGCTTGCCGCTGTCGGTATCGGTGTTGGTGACGAAGGGGCGGCCTTTTCCGGCCAATTGCTGATAGGCCTGGTAACGACCGCCGCCGACCAGCAGGAGCTGGTTGGTGAGATACAGGGTGTCCTGCAGGAAGCCGGACTGGGTGCCGAGCTTGTCGGTCTGGGCACTGTCGGTGGCCGAGACGGTGCTGGAGGGCACTTCGCGGCCATAGACCGGATTGTAGATGTTGAAGCCGGGCACCGCAGTCTGGCGCAAGAGATCGGCGCGGTAGAATACGCGATATTGCGCGTCGGCGCCGAACACCACATCGTTGCGCAGGTTGCCGAGCCAGACATTGCCCTGCATGTAGGCCGTGCCGTAGTGATCGCTGGCCACCGACCCATGGGTGGCGTCGTTGCTGCGCGACAGCACGCCCGTGGTCGGGTTCACGGCGGTGAGGCGCAGCTGGTTGGCGTTGTAGTATTCGTGGTCGTAGCTGTAGGCGGCGTGCAGCTTCCAGTTCTCGTTGATCTTCTGGTCGATGCTGATCTGCGCGAGATCCGAACTGCCCCACATGCTGTCGAAGGGCTCGTCCAGGCGCCGCGTGGCGGGGATGTCCAGCGGCCGTCCGGTCCTGGTGTTCAGCGCGGTGCCGCGATCGAACGGCGTGACGAAATCGCGGTGCTCGTAATTGAGCTGGATCGTGGTGGTCTCGCCATACCAGGCCAGCGACGGCGCGATCAGGCCTTCGCGATGCAGGCCGAAATTGCGCCAGTAGTCCTCGTTGACGCCGTCGGCGATGATACGGTAGGCGAGGCCGTTGTCGCCGATCGGGCCGGTGACGTCGAGCGTCAGGTTGCCGCCGTTCTTGCCGCCGCCATAGGTCGAGCCGAGCATGGTGAGCGAGCCGCGCTGGGTGAGCTCCGGCCGCTTGCTGATGGTGTTGATGACGCCGCCGGGATCCATGATGCCGTAGAGCAGCGAGGCCGGGCCTTTCAGCACCTCGACGCTGTCGACCGCCATGTTCAGGCTGCGGCCCTGCACCGCCGGCATGCCGTTGCGCATGATCGAGCCGTCACGGTTGTCGCCGAAACCGCGCTTCATCACCGCATCCATGGAGGACCCCAGGGTGTTGGCCTGGGTGATGCCGCTGATGTTGACCAGGGCGTCGTCGAGATTGCGCGGCCGCTGATCGCTCAGCACCTGCGACGGCACCACGTTGACGGCCTGGGAGGTGTTGAGTGGCGACGCATCGCTGCGCAGCGTGGTGGCGCTCGGCTCGGCGCGATAACCGAGTTTCGCCTGGGTCCGGGCTGCTGCTTCCGCGGCCGCGCGCTGCGACGGTGTGGGCGATGCCGGCGGCGGCTCCGCGGTCCGTCGGCGGGACGGGACGGCCTGCGCTCGCCGCACGGATGCGGGCGCAGCCTGCACCTGCTTGCGCTTCTGCGTCGGCGCTTCCACCGTCACGGCCGGCAGCGCCGATTGCGCATTGGCGATCGTGGTGTCGATCGCGAGATCACCCAGCAGGAATGCAGCTCCGATCAGCAGATGCCCGCGGCGCCTGTCAAGGGAATGTCGTTGGGCGCCGGGTCGGTCATCTGCATGCGTCGTCACGTCGTTTCTCGTCCACAGTGGAGATCAAGTGTGGAGGCGTCTATCAGCCGAACATCAGGAAACAAACACTGCGGAACTTGAATCGCTCTAAACGCCAGACATCGTCGCGCGAATTGCCTGCGAATGCGTCACGACGATGTTTTCGCAATCGTTGATTGTGGAAAAACAAGACAGTGCGAGGGTGTGCACAACGGTGAGCTCGATGGGCGCCAGAGCGTTAGAGCCGGGTGAACTTTGCGATGAATCAACTCCGTCATCCTGAGGTGCGCGCTCTTGCGCGCCTCGAAGGACGACGGCCCAGGAGCATCTCAGGATGACGGATTGCAGCTCGGATGGTCTTCCAGCCCGAGACCGGTGGCCGTCGGACCTGCCGGCCGGCAGCCGATTTCGGTGGGGATCGTCGTTGTTGATCGCGGCGCTGTGTGCTACGATCTGTAGCGTTACGCGACAATAAAACCGCAAGGTCACAAAAAATGGACGATAGCCTGCCCGAACTGGGAGACCTCGAACGCGAGGTGATGCAACTGGTCTGGGCCGATGGCCCGATCACGGCCGAGACCGTGCGGGAGCGGCTGTCGCGCCGGCTCAAGGAATCGACCGTTCGCACCGTGCTGCGCCGGCTGGAGGACAAGGGCTACACCACCCACACGGTGGACGGCCGGACCTACGTCTATCAGGCGGCCGAGCCGCGCGGACGGGTTGCGGCCAAGGCGGTCCAGCGTATCGTGGACTGGTTCTGCAACGGCTCGATCGACGAAGTCCTGGTCGGCATGGTGGATACCGCCATGCTCGACCAGCGGCAGTTGCGGCTGCTCGCCGACCAGGTCGCGAAGGCGAGGGCGAAGGGAGGAGGGAAAAAATAATGCTGACGATTCTGGCGGAGTCGGCGCTGCGGTCCCTGGTTCTCGGAAGCGTGGTGTGGGTTGGCTTGAATCTTYKKCGCATCCGYAATCCGCAYGTGCACATGACCKCCTGGGTCMTGGTGCTGGTGGCGTCGCTGGCGATGCCGCTGCTGATGCACTGGACCACGGTGACCATCACCCTGGACGCGCCGCCGGTGTCGGCGCCTGCGCCGGATCACCTGTGGCCCACCGATGCGCCGTTGCCGGAAACGCAGGGCGCGGCGCTGCCGTCGGATGTCGGCACGCCGCTCGCGACGCCGGACGGGCCGCGGCATGTGGCCATCAACCACCTCGCCATCAATCACTTGGCGATCAACTGGTGGGCGCTGGCGACGGCGATCTACCTGATCGTGGCCGGGCTGTTGTTGCTGCGGCTGGCCATCGGCCTCGGCCTGACGTGGCGGCTGGCCCGCGCCGCAAAGCCGATCGACGAGCCGTTGTTCGACGGTTCCTTGCTTGACGCGCCGACGACGGCGAACGTGCGGGTGAGCCCGATCATCGGCGGTCCCGTCACGTTCGGCTCGACCATCCTGTTGCCGCCGCGCTACATCGAATGGGATGCGCACAAGCGCCGGGCCGTGCTGGCCCACGAGGGCGCCCACGTCGCCAACCGGGATTTCTATATCCTGCTGCTGGCCTCGCTCAATCGCGCGGTGTTCTGGTTCAGTCCGCTGGCGTGGTGGCAGTTGATCCGGCTGGCCGAACTGGCCGAGATCATCAGCGACGCGCGCGCGCTTGAAGTGGTCGACGACAAGCTGTCCTACGCGGAGATCCTGCTCGATCTGGTGCAGGCGGGCCGGCATGCGCCCGCCGCGCTGGAGATGGCGCGCGCGTCGACGGTTCGCAGTCGCGTCGAGCGTATTCTCGCTGCGACCGTCACGCCCGCAAAGGGCGGGTGGCGCAAGCGGATCTGGACGGCAGCCGCCATCGCGCCGGTGCTCGTCGTGTCCGCCGGCAGCATCGCCTTCCGCTCGGAGTCGGTGTTCGTTCCGGCGATCGAAGGCGCGGGAGAGGCGGCGATATCGGCGCACACGCCGCAGCACGTGTCGTTCTATTCGCTCAGTCACACATCGATCTTCACCCTGTTCCGGGATGGCGACGATCTGTTCGGGCAATTGAACGGGCAGCGAAAACTCCGGTTGTCCGGCAGCGGTGACGGCACGTATTCCTATCCGGCGGCCGCCGGCCAGATCACGTTCGCCGTCGGTGACGACCGGCAGCCGGCTGAGCTGGCGTTGAGCCAGAATGGCCACGCCGTGCATGCCGCCCGGATTGCCGAGGTGTCGTTGCAAGGTGCCGAGGCTGACGCCAGGCGGCGCGATGCACAACTTCTGGACTCCTACGTCGGCTGGTATGAGCTGTCACCATGGCGTGTGCTGTCGGTCACGCGCGACGGCGATCGGATGGTCGTGCAGGAGACCGGGCAACAGAAATTCGCGGTTGTCGCCAGTGGCGCCGATGCGTTTTCCAGCAGCCATGACGACCTTCTCGTTTTCACGCGCGATGCGCAGGCCAAGGTGACCCAGGTGCTGTTTCAGGAGCCGGTGACAGGCGCGCACCTCGCGCCGAAGGTCGCCGCCGCCAGCGCCAGGCTGATCGAGGAGAAGTTCGCGCAGCGGGTTGCCGAAGTTCCGGATCGTTTCAGGGACCAGAGCCCGCAACCGGGAAGCAAGGAGGCCGTTCTGCGCGGGATCGAGGACATGCAGCGCGGCACGCCGAACTATGAGCGGATGAGTGCGCGGCTGGCGGCCAACATCCGCCGTCAGGAGTCCCAGCTGGTTCCGATGTTCCAGTCGCTGGGCGCCGTCGAGTCGATCTTCTTTCGCGGCGTCGGTCCCGGCGGTTACGACATCTACGGCGTGAAGTTCGCCAACGGCATCGCGGAGTTCCGGCTGCTGCTGACGGCGGACGGCAAGGCGGATGACGTCATCTTCCGGCCGAACGGCAATGATGAACTCGGCCGGGTCGCCGCCTGCTCGGAGGAGTCGGGCTTGCGATCCCAGGGCGACGGCGCGCCGATCAGTCTGTTGCTCTACAACACCCATGGCGGAGACATTCAGCTGTTCGCCCTGGATGCCGAGGGAAAACGCAAGGCCCATGGCACGATCGGCGATACCATGTCGTCCTGGGTCTGGACGTCCATCGACAGTCCCTGGGTGATCGCCGACACCTCGGGGAATTGCCTGGAGATCCTGCTGCCGGGCCAGCGCACTCAGTATCATACCGTCGAGGCAACGCGCGCCAGTGGCCGGCCGGAGCATCCGGCGGGGCGGCGCACCGCGCCGCTGGCCGGCAGCGAGGTGGTGCTGCGCCAGTACATTGAGGCTCTGGTCCGCGGCGAACCGATTTACGATCGCATGACCTCCGAAGTGGCGGCACAGACACGGCAGCAGCTCGCCTTCAACCAGGCCATTCTGGCCAGGCTCGGCGCACTGCGCGCCATGTCGTTCCGCGGTGTGACGGCTCTCGGCAGCGACATCTACATGGCTCATTTCGCCAACGGCACGGCGGAGTGGCGCATCAGCCTGACCCGAGATGGCACGGTGGAGCGAATTGCGCTCGGGCCGCAGTAAGGCGGGGTGAGGCGCGTCCCGTCTCACTGCGTCATGGTCGCAAAGCCTGTCGCCGCCGTCATGCCTGCACCTCGTGCGCAAGTTGGATCATCCGACTTGCGCTCTTGCGAAGGCCTGACGGCCGGGCATGACGGCTGAGAATGGGCGAGGCGCCCGGGTCGATCAGGTGCGCACGATCGCATCTTGAATCGACTCCATCTAAATGCTACAGCTTGTAGCGCTACAGGGCGTCATCATTTTCCGAGGCGGTGCGGGCCGGTTGTCGCCGGGGCACGGGAGCCTCGTGCCTGTGGGCATTTCTTTCGGAGCGTGGCCATGAGCGGTTCCGCAAAGGCTGAAGCAGCGTTGGCGCTCAATCGGTTCGGGATGGGGCCGCGGCCGGGATCGATCGCGGCCATTGCAGGCGATCCGCGCGGCGCCCTGATCGCCGAGCTCGAACGCCCGTCGGCTGAGCTGGCCGGAGCCTTCGCGTTGCCGCCGAGCGCCAGGGCCTACCGCGTGGTGAACGAGGCCAATGCGAAGCGGCAGGCGCGCGCGATCATCGCCAAGAAGGAGCAGGACGCGGCGAAAAAACAGCAGATGGCGGATGCCTCCGTCATGACCGAGGCGACGTCGCGGGAGGCCGGCGCTGCCGCGGAGAAGCTCGCCGCGGAACTCGTCCCCGATCCGGGACGAGGGTTCTATCTCGACGAAGTGAAGGTCCGCATCGAGGCGGCGCTGAGTGCCGAGATCGGTTTCACCGAACGCCTGGTGTGGTTCTGGTCCAACCATTTCTGCATCTCGGCCGACAAGATTCAAAGCATGTCGGGCGCCTACGAGCGCGAGGCCGTTCGCCCCCATGTGCTCGGCCGCTTCAGCGACATGCTGCTGGCCGTCGAGGGGCACCCGGCGATGCTGTTCTATCTCGACAATCTGGGGTCGATGGGCGCGAATTCGATCGCCGGCATCAACCGTGCCCGCGGCCTCAACGAGAATCTCGCGCGCGAGACCATGGAATTGCACACGCTGGGTGTGCGCAGCGGCTACACCCAGGACGACGTCATCGGCTTCGCCAACGTGCTCACGGGGTGGACCCTGCTGCCAGCTGCCGACAATCCCGAGCATGGCGGCGAGTTCTCCTTCAATCCGCGCCTGCATGAGCCCGGTGCGCAGACGGTGCTGGGCAAAAGCTACGCGGAGGATGGCGCGGAGCAGGGGCGCGCCGTGCTGCGCGATCTCGCCGCGCATCCGGCCACCGCCACCCATCTCGCCACCAGGCTGGCCACCCATTTCATTGCCGACGTGCCGCCGCCGGCGCTGGTCGAGCGCATGACCAAGGTGTTCCGTGACACCTCCGGCGATCTCAAGGAGACCGCGAAAGCGATGGTCGCCTCTCCCGAAGCCTGGAGCGAACCACGGACCAAGCTGAAGCGTCCGAGCGAGTGGGTCGTCTCCATGGTGCGCGCCACCGGAATTACCCAAGCGAATCCCAAGCGGTTCACCGCTGGGCAGACGTTGCTCGGCGAGCGCCTGTGGCGCCCGTCCTCGCCCAAGGGATATCCGGACGACGAAGCCTCCTGGATCGACGGCATGGGTCGGCGGCTCGACATCGCCAACAATTTCGCCGAGCGCGTGTCGGGCCAGGTCGATCCGCAGGACGTCATCGAGAATGTGTTGGGATCGCAGGTTTCGCCCGAGGTGAAGCAGGCGGTCGGCCGCGCCGAGAGCCGCCCGCAGGCGCTCGCGCTGCTGTTCATGTCAGCCGAATTGCAGAGGAGGTGACCATGACCTTTTATCATCTGCCAAGCCGTCGCGAGGCATTGCTCGGCGCGGGGACGCTGTTCGCATGGAGCCAGATGCCGAAGCTGGCGCGTGCCGAGGGCCGCGATCCGCGCCTGCTGGTCATCGTGCTGCGGGGCGCGCTCGACGGACTCGGCGCCGTGGCGCCGGTCGGCGACCCCGACTGGATCGGCCTGCGCGGCGACCGTGCGCTGGTGCTCGACGGCAAGACGCCCGCATTGCCGCTGGATTCCTTCTTCGCGCTCAATCCCGCGATGCCGAACCTGCATCGGCTGTTCAAGGCGCAGCAAGCCTCCATCGTGCACGCGGCCGCGACTCCGTATCGCGACCGCTCGCATTTCGACGGCCAGGATGTGCTCGAAAGCGGGATCGCGCGCCCCGGCGCCGTCGACAGCGGTTGGCTCAACCGCGCGCTGGTCGCGCTGGCCTCCGACGGTCGGGTGGATCCGCGCGGCAGCCGTGCCCTCGGCGTCGGCGCGGTAACGCCGTTGATCGTGCGCGGCAAGGCGCCGGTGATGTCGTGGGTGCCGCAGCAACTGCTGCCGGCCAGCGACGATACCCAGGCGCGTCTGCTGGATCTCTATCAGCACACCGATCCGAAGCTGGCGGTCGCGCTTGAAGCGCGAATGCGTATGACGGCACTTGGTGGGGTCACCACGGTTACCGCTGATCCAACGTCCGATGACCCATCGCTGCCGCCGCCAGGCATCGCACGCGTGCGCGCCTATGCCGCGGAGGTCGCCGGTTCGGCCGCACGCTTTCTTTCCAAGCCGGATGGACCACGTGTCGGGGCGGCCAGCTTTGTCGGGTGGGATACCCACATCAACGAAGGCGCGGTCACCGGCCAACTCGCCAATCTGCTTGGTGTGCTCGATGGCGCGCTGGCCGCCATCGAGACCAACATGGGCGACGCCTGGCGCGAGACCGTGGTGGCCGTCATCACCGAGTTCGGACGCACCGCGCGCATCAACGGCACCAACGGGACCGACCACGGCCAGGGCACGGCCGCCTTTCTCGCCGGCGGTGCACTGCGCGGCGGACGCATGATCGCCGACTGGCCGGGCCTGAAGACCGCGCAGCTCTATGAGGAGCGTGATCTCAAGCCGACCACCGATCTGCGCGCCGTGCTCAAGGGTCTGCTGCGCGATCATCTGCGCGTCGACGAGCGCGTGCTTGCGAGCACCGTGTTTCCGGATAGTGGCGATGTCGCGCCCACCGCGGGGCTTGTCGGATGAAGCCCGAGGAAGACGTGTCGAGCTGAAACAACCGTGCAATTCAAACCGGCGTTCCCGTATCGTTTCTCATCATGTCGTTTCTCACCGTCCACGATCTCGAATGTCTCGCCAGCTTGGCGACCAACTGGCGGCTGCTCTATTGCAACGAACTCGCGCGCCTCCTGAACGAGGACGACACATGCGACGCCCGACACGACGCCCATTCCATCGGCTCACGAGCGAGATGCTTGACATTGCTTCGTTCCGGTCGAGGCGGCCGGATCCTGATATTTGCGCCGGACCGCCGCTGAGGCAGCAAAGACCGGAAATTCCGGCGCATCACCTGATGCCGGGTCACGGCAGTTCGCCGGATGGCGTTCCCATCCGGACGGCCCTGCCGCCGGTCAGCCCGTTTCTCGCAGCCTTCAAGGAGATAATCTTGAGAAAATTGCCCTTTATCGTACTGGCGACGTTTGGCCTCAGCCTCATTGTCCCACCCGCCGTTGCGCTCAACTCACAAAGCGGCATGCCGCGCGAACCCGGGACGGTCCGGGGATATTGCGCAAAGGTCAGTGAGGGCGTTCATATTCCCTATCGCGGCTGGCACACGAGAAATCGGCTCGGCTTCAATACATGTCTGCGCCGTTTCACGTGAAATGGGTGGTCTCGGCGGCAAACCGGGACTCCTGGAAAACGACAAGGATCTGAGATGGGCGAGCGAGGATATCCCGGTATGATTGTCCTCGGCCGTCATCGTCCGCTTGTGCAGGACGCCTGGAGCGAACTGGCTGCTCGTGCCGCAATCGAAGATATTGCGAGCGATGCCATCGCTCATTTCGATCCCGATGGGTTCTGGCCGGGGCATCCGAGTGACGATGGGACGGGAGACGGTAACGCCAGTTTCTATATGGGCGCAGCGGGTGTCATCTGGGCGCTGGATTATTTGCACCGTGTCGGTGCTGTGAGCGTGGCCGAAGACTTTCGCCCAGTGCTGCCGAAGCTTCTGGAGCGAACGATCGCCGACTTCAAAGCCGATACGCCGACCGATTACGAGAAGCATGGCTCGCTGCTCTTCGGCGATATGGGAGCCGCACTTCTTGCGATGCGCCTCGCGCCCACGTCGGGTTTCGCTGATCTGGTGTTTGGACGCGCGGAAGCAAATATCGAGCTGCCGATCCGTGAGCTGATGTGGGGCATGCCCGGGTCCATGCTCGCCGCAATCCACATGGCCGAGATGACACAGGAGACCCGGTGGCGCGGCCTGTTTGAGGCGCAGGCGGGCCGGCTTTTGGCCGACCTGGAAGACATGCCGCAAGGTCCGCTGTGGACCCAGGATCTTTACGGTCAACGCGATCGTTGGCTCGGGCCTGTTCACGGTTTCGCCGGCAATATCATCCCGTTGTTGCGCGGCTGGAATTGGCTGACGCCGTCACAGCAAGTGCGGGTCGCCCAGTTTGTGCCGGAGACTCTTGCAGCGAACGCGTGGCGGTCGGACGTTGGGACAACCTGGGGCGCGAGAAGCAAGCGTGAGGCGCCGCCCAGGATATGTCAGCACTGTCATGGCGCGCCGGGCATGGTGACGACCTTTGCGGATGCGCCCTTTACGACGCCTGAGTTCGACGCCCTTCTTTTGGACGCCGGCCGCTTCACCTGGGCCGCCGGGCCGCTCACCAAGGGATCGAACCTTTGCCACGGCACGGGTGGCAATGGTTATGCGTTCCTCAAGCTTTACCGCCGCACCAACGATGCGATCTGGCTCGACCGCGCCCGGCAATTCGCCATGACCGCCATCGTCCAGTATCGCGGCGCTCAGCTGGTCGTGGGGCGCGGGCGATACTCCCTTTGGACCGGCGACGTGGGTCTTGCAGTTTACCTTTGGGACTGCATCACAGGCGAGCCTCGTTTCCCGGCGATTGACGTGTTCTGACCTCCGGGGCAGCGCGCGTCAGCGGTCCGACGCGCGCAGCACATCAAGATTGCTGGGCATCTACAATGAATACCGTGCGCCGGGTGCTGTCATCCTCGGGCCAGGCTTGTTCGACCTCCGATAGCGGAACGGGCTTGGCCGCGATCTGAAGGCCAGCCGGTCTGGCTGCGTGAAACAGCCCGCCGACGGAGGCCATGAGGCGATCAAGGGGAATGCTGCCGATGCCGCTGCCCATCAATGTGATGGCCGAGGATCGCAGCACGGGGCTGGGCAGCGTGATGTCGGATCCGCTCGCCGAACCGACCTGAACAAAGCGGATAGGCGTTGCTTCCGGTGCAGCCTTTGCCGCAGAGATCAGCAGCAACTCGGCGCTCGCGCCCCACAGATAGTCGATCACGACATCCACGCCCGCAGTAAACTGCGCCTTGAAGGCGTCTTCCTGTGCCGCATCATCCTCGACAAGAGGGATCGTCACGTCGGCGCCGAGTGCTGCGACCGAGTCCAGGGCAGCGACATTGCGGCCGGTCGCGATGACTTTCTTCGCGCCAAGCTGCTTGGCGATCTGCACGGCGAGGCGGCCTGCGGTGCCGGTCGCGCCGTTGACCAGTACGGTTTCGCCGGCCATGAGTTTGGCGCGTTCGACGTACGCTGCCCAGGATGACATGCCGGGATTGGCAATCGCGGCTGCCGTGATGTCATCCAGGTCATCGGGCAGCGCCAGGCAGTGCGAGGACGGCACGACGGTTCGCTCCGCCATGGTGCCGTGAGGCGCGTTCGGCAGGGCGAAATACACCCGGCGCCCGTCGTCGAGCCGCCCGACGCCGTCGATGCCGACCACGAACGGAAACTGCCCGGACGAACTGTAGTGCTTGCCGGAGGCACGGCTTTTGGCCACCTGGCTGATGGCGGCGGCGCTGACCGTGATCCGGCTTTCGCCCGCGGACGGCTGCGGCTCAGGGATATCCGCATACACCGGCATCTGGCCGGCCTTCAGAACAACGGCTGCTTTCATGACGGTCTCCTGCTTTCGTTTGTTCTAGATGCGTGTATAATGCACATATAAACGAGGTTCGCGATGTCGTCCAGAAATAATGTGCAAAATACACATATTAGTGATCAGCTCCGCCGATTGCACGGCGCGCTGCTCGATATCGTCAGCATCATGAACCGGCCGCAGCGCGACGAGGTGCTGATCAAGGAGGCGGGCATTCCGCTCGATCGCGCGCTATTTCCTCTGCTGGTCCTGATCGAGCGGTTCGGTCCGATCGGAGTCGTCGATCTGGCGGACCGTGTGGGGCGGGATTACACCACCGTCAGCCGCCAGGTCGCCAAGCTCGAAGATCTCGATCTGGTGGAGCGCCGGGGCAGCGCCGCCGATCGCCGGGTGCGTGAAGCGCTTGTCACCGCGAAAGGCAAGGCGATGACCGCCCTGGTCGATGCCGCGCGCGAGCGGATCGGGCGGGGCATCTTCGCGACATGGGACACCCGTGAGATCGACGAACTGGTGCGCCTGATGCGGAAGTTCGCGGATGCGGTGTCGCAGGAGCCGTCCGCCGGGTCATGACCCGAAAAAACTGACTGACGTTTCGTCGGTGTCGTCTCCGGCCGGCGGCTGGTTCTCCGTCCCGCCGGTCGCGACGGGGCGCACCACGGTCACGGCGCAATTGGCCTTGGCCGCCACCTCGGCGGAGACGCTGCCCAGCAGCTTGCGCCGCCGGGAGCTCTGCCGCGCGCCGATCAGGATGTGGCTGACATGGCTCGCCTGTGCGAAGGCGAGGATGGCGGTGGCCGGATCGAACGCCTCCAGCACATGGACCGTGAGGCGGCTGTCATCGAGCTTTAGTGGCTCTGCCCAGTGCCGCAGTGCCACCAGGCGATCGACATGCTTGTTGTGGCCGTGCTCGTCGAGCGTGGTGTCCAGGGTGATGCGGCCGAGCTTCAGCACATTGACGCAGGCGAGCCGTGCCGAGGGCAGCGTCGCCAGAATGCGGCCGGCCATGGTGCGCAGGTCGTCGTTGATGACGGTGTCGCCGTCGAGGTCGACGGCAACGGCTACGATCGGCGCGAGTGCGAGATGGTTCGCCACCGTTGGCGCGCGCCGCGGCTGCGTCAGCTCGGGATTGAAGCGGCGCCGTAGCGCTGTCGACAGCGGATCCTGCTTCAGTCGTTCGGAGCGCGCTGTCAGCTTGACCTCGTCTGGATGGCGGAGATCGAAGGCGAGCTGCGCTGCGGTCGGATAGCGCCACGCCGGTGCGATCTCGAGACAGCGCAGCACGATCTCCTGCAGCCACGGCGGATAGTCGGCGTGCAGCCGGCGCGGTGGAACGGGATCGCGCCACAACCGGCGGCGCATGCCGCGCATCGTCTCGGTTTCGCCGAACGGTCGCACGCCGGTGGTAAAAAAATAAAGCAGCACGCCAAGCGCGAACAGGTCGCTGCGCGGATCGTTGCGCACATGCAGCAGCCGCTCCGGCGCCATGTAGGGCGCGGTGCCGAACGGCAGGCGGAATTCCTCCTGCAACAGATCAGGCAATTGGTCGTGGCAGGCGAGACCGTAGTCGACCAGCACCGCCTCGCCCGAGGCGCGAAACATAATGTTGCTGGGCTTGATGTCGTGATGGATCACATGCTGCCGGTGCAGGTCATCGAGCGCGTCGGCGATCTTTGCGGCGATCGCGACTGCCTCTGCATAGGGCAGCGGCAAGTCTCGCAGCCGCGGCAGCAATGTCGCGCCCGCGATCTGTTCCATCACGATGTAGGGCTGCGTCGACCAGTCGCCCGCGGCGACGAAGGCCGGCACGTGAATGCCGGTCAGCCGCGGCAGGATCATCTGCTCCATTTCGAAGCTGACGATGGCGGCGGGGTCCTCGCCTTCGCCGATCCGGGGCACTTTCATCAGCATCGGCATCGTCTCGTCCGCCGCGGACACCTGCCACAGTGTCGCCATGCCGCCGCGATGCAGCTGTGGCCCGACCTGAAAACCGTCGATGATCATGTCCGGCGCGATGATCGGTTTGACCATGACGGTTGTCCCAGTCTTTACTTGCCCAGATAGAGCCGGTCCGCGAGCCAGGACGGCAGGCCTTGCGCGCGAATCCGTGCCGCGGCCTCGTCGATGTCGTAGGGCGCGCGGCAGTAGGTGATCTCGGCCCTTGCCGTGTCCAGCATGGCATAGGAGGCCGCCGGCGTGCCGTCACGCGGCTGGCCGACGGAACCCAGCACCGCGAGCCATTTGCGGCCGGGCAACAGCTGAATGGGAACGCCCGTGACCGGCGTGAATGCCGTCATCTTGCCCGCGGACGACATTGAATACAGTGCGGGTCTGTGGACGTGACCGCAAAACGTCACGTGGGCCGAGGTTGCGATCATGCTGTTGGCAGCGCCACTCGCGTCCATCACGTAATTCCAGTTGCCCGGGCGGCTCGCGTCGGCATGGACGAACAGCTGATCATCCTGTTCACGCGTAAGTGGCAGCGCTGCGAGAAATTGCCGTTGCGGCAACCCGAGCTCGCGGCGCGTCCATTCGATCGCGGCCGTTGCCTCGACATTCATCTGCACGCGGGGATCGCTGACGGCGCTGTCGTGATTGCCGAGCACGGCGAAGGCGCCCTGCGCCACCAGGTCCATCACCGTGGCCATGGTCCAGTCCGGATCGGCGCCGTAGCCGACATAGTCGCCGAGCAGCACGATCTGCTCGGCGCCATTGACGTGCGCCTGCGCGAGACAGGCGCTGAACGCCTGCCTGTTGGCATGAATGTCCGAGAAGAGGGCAATCCGCACGATCTGAGCCTTCGCGAACCGGCCGGGAATTGGCGACCGTATCGATCCCTTCTCAAAGCGCAGCGAGGCGACAATGTCAAAAACGTCGCGGCGCGTGTCGCCCTCCGGACACGGCTCTGCGGATGCTTATCGCAGCGAGATCGCCAGGCCGCTGAGGTCGGCATTGACCATCAATCCGGTCTGCCGGCCGCTCATCTCCAGGACCGCGCCTTTTTCGTTGACCAGGACGATGACCTGCGCACCGGCACCGACTGCCGCACCGGCGCCGCCGGCGCCGTAGACACCAGCCACATCCGACGGCCGGTTGATGTTGCGCACGCGGCCGGACCAGTAGGTTTGCGAGGCACCAAACACCAGGCCGGCGCTCAACCCGCCGATCGACAGCGGATAGCGCTGCCCACGAAATGTCAGTGTGCCGCTGCCGCCGGAGGCACCGATGAACCAGCCGCCCTTGAGCACCGAAATCCGGATCGTGCCGGTGTCCGCATGGGCGGCCGTGGAGAGAACGGCGCCGGCGAGAGCGGTGAAGGCGATCAACGTCTTGCGAAATCCGAATGAAGGCATGGTGTTCCCTTTGATTCCCCGGTGCATTTCCGCGCTCACCATGGCTGCACACGCCACCGAGTTCAATGAAAATGCGAACCGTGCGTTGTGTTCGCATGTGGCTCCGGTGATCGCCGTTATCGCATTGCGGGAGAGCTTTCGGCCGCCAGGTTTGGTTGCCTGGTTCGGCGTTCGCGGGCACGGTTCTTGCTTTTCGTGTCTTGTGACTGCGTCAACGCAAAACATTTGGGGGCGATCATGACCACGCCAGAGGTACGGGCCGACGATCACGACATTCAACCGATCCCCGATGCGGATCGGGATTCCACCGGGCCGCAGCAGATGTGGATCTGGGCCGGGGCGAACATCGCGCCGGTGAACTGGGCGCTCGGTGCACTAGGCATCGTGCTCAAGCTCGGGTTGTGGGAGACCATCGCGGTCATCGTGCTGGGCAACCTGGTCGGTTGCGCCATCTTCGCCGCCTTCACGGTGATGGGCCACAAGACCGGGGTCAACCAGATGGTGCTCAGCCGCTCCGCCTTCGGCCGCCGCGGCGCCTATCTGCCGAGCGCGCTGATGTTCCTGATGACGCTGTGCTGGATCGGCGTGAACACCTATTTTCCGGTCAAGATCGGCATGGCGATTCTCGGCCAGTTCGGCATTTCCGACACCTGGTTCACCACCTTCATCGTCATTACCCTGATCATGGCGGTGCAGGTCGGCATCGGCGTCTATGGCTTCTATGCCATCCGCACCTTCGAGAAATACACCGTGCCGGTGACGGTGGCGATCATGGCGCTGATGAGCGTACTGGCCTGGAGTCGGCCGGGGGTGGTGAACTGGAATTTGACCAGCACATTGCCGCCCGGCGCGCACATGGCGATGCTGACGCTGCTGATGACCGCGATCGGCGTGGGCTGGGGCATCTCCTGGGTCACCTGGGCCTCGGACTATTCGCGCTTCGTGCCGCGCAGCGTGCCGTCGTCCCATGTGTTCTGGTACAGCTATGTCGGCATGTTCGTGCCCACGGTGTGGCTCGCCATTCTCGGCGCCACCATTGCCAGCGTGACGCTGGACACCGATCCCGCCAAGATGGTCTCCTCCGTATTCGGCGGCGCCACCAGCATTCTCGTGCTGCTGCTGGTGCTGCACGGCCCGATCGCGAGCAACATCCTCAACGTCTATTCCGCGGCACTCGCCGCGCTCAGCATGGAGGTGAAGCTGTCTCGCGTCGCGCTGGCGGCGGTGGTCGGCATCGCCGGCTACATCGTCACCATCTACTTCATCTTCGCGCCGTCGTTTGCGAAAGCCTTCGACAACTGGATGATCAGCCTCCTGCTGTGGATGAGCCCATGGGCCGGCGTGGTACTGGCCGACTTCTTCATCAAGCGGCAAGGCCAGATTGATGTCCCCGAACTCTACAAGGCGCCTGGTGTGAGCGCCTATGGCGACATCAACTGGGCAGGCATCATCGCCTTCCTGGTCGGGCTTGTCGCGGGTTGGTCGCTTGAGGATGGTCTGGTGGGCGCGCTGCAGGGACCGATCTCGCTGGGCTTGCTCGGCGGCGCGGATCTGAGCTGGCTCGCTGGCATCGTGGTTGCCGGCGGGCTCTATCTCGCGCTCAGCCGCAGCATGGTCCCGGCGCCGATGGCGCTGAAGAAGCGATGAAGACTCGTCGCATGTGGGGCGGGTTGCGCCTTCGGCTCATCCACCCCACGAACTACATTCTGAGAAGAAAACATGCATCATCACCTCACCTCCACACCCGGTAACGTGCAATGGGGCTTGTGGGACGGCTCACTGCCGCCGGTGCTGCGTATCGCCTCAGGCGACAGCGTCACCATCGAAACGATCTCCGGCGAGCCCGAAGACATGCCCGACACCGCATCCGGCTTTGCGCCCGTGCCGGGGCAGGCGGAGGTGTTCACCGCAACGGCGCGCGGGCCGGGGCCGCATTTCCTTACCGGGCCGGTCCATGTCGAAGGCGCCGAGCCCGGCGACGTGCTGGAGGTACGCTGTCTCGACATCGCGCTACGCGCCGACTGGGGTTGGAATCTGCAGGCGCCGTTCCTCGGCACCTTGCCGGAAGACTTCCCACAGCTGCGCCGGATTCACTTTCCGCTCGACCGCGGCAAGATGATTGCGACATTGCCCTGGGGGCAGCAGCTGCCGCTCAAGCCGTTCTTTGGTAATTTCGGCGTCGCACCGGCGCGCCCATGGGGACGGCTGTCGTCGGTGCAGCCGCGGGTGTTCGGCGGCAATATGGACAACAAGGAGCTTGGTGTTGGCTCCATTACCTATTTCCCGGTGTTTGTCCCCGGCGCGCTGTTTTCCGCCGGCGACGGTCACGGCCTGCAGGGCGACGGTGAAGTCTGCTTGACTGCGATCGAGACCGCGCTCACCGGTACTTTCGAATTCCATGTGCGCAAGGACATGAAGCTGGCCACGCCGCGCGCGGAGACACCGGAGGCGTGGATTACCATGGGCTTCGATGAGGATCTCGATGACGCCGCCAAGATCGCGCTACGCGACATGATCGCGCTGATCGGCGAAAAATCCGGCTTGTCGCCACAGGATGCCTACACACTGTGCTCCCTGATCGCCGACATGCGCATTACGCAACTGGTTGATGACAACAAGGGCGTGCATTGCGTGCTGGAGAAGAGGCATTTGCCGGGGCGATAGAGTGGGCTGCGTTCAGGTTCATGTGACAGAAAGCGGCTCACCTTTTTTTGTCGTTGCCGGGCTTGTCCCGGCAACCCCGCTTAGGGACGCACTGCCTTCCTAAGCGGGATCACCGGGACAAGCCCGGTGATGACACCGTGGGGATGATACGCTGAAGATGTCAGAAGCCACCGCTTAAGCCACGAACCTACTCCATCGGCGGCGCATACACCGACGCATCCACCACATCCGGCCGCCCCTCGATCGCAAGCTTCGTGCGCCGCGGCTCGCTCTGCGCGATGACGCGGCCGCGCCGGACAACATGCAGCCGCGCCGCGCGCAGGCGGATCGCCTCGATCGGGTCTTTGGCCTGCAGCACCACCAGGTCGGCGTGGCAGCCGACGTCGAGGCCGTAGCCGTCGAGCCCGAGGATGCGCGCGGGCACGGTGGTGACGGCGTCGAAACAGGCGCGCATGGCGTCGCGTGAAGTCAATTGGCCGACATGCAGGCCCATGTGGGCGACATCGAGCATGTCGGCAGAGCCCAGCGAATACCACGGGTCCATGCAGCAGTCCTGGCCGAACGCGACATCGATGCCCATGGCCCGCATCTCGGCGACGCGTGTCAGGCCGCGGCGCTTGGGATAGGTGTCGTGGCGGCCCTGCAGCACGATGTTGATCAGTGGATTGGCGATTGCCGCAACGCCGGCCTCCGCCATCAGCGGCAGCAGTTTCGAGACGTAATAATTGTCCATGGAATGCATGGAGGTGAGGTGCGAACCGGCGACGCGGCGACCGAGGCCGAGCCGCTGCGTCTCGTACGCCAGCGTTTCGATATGCCGCGACAGCGGATCGTCGGTCTCGTCGCAATGCAGATCGACGCGCAGGCCGCGTTCAGCGGCGAGTTCGCACAACGCGCGCACCGATGCCGCGCCGTCGCCCATGGTGCGCTCGAAATGCGGAATGCCACCCACCACCTCGACGCCCTTGTCGAGCGCGCGGGCGAGATTGGCCACCGCGGTCGGCGAACGATAATAGCCGTCCTGCGGGAAGGCCACGAGTTCGAGGTGCAGATAGGGCGCCACCTTGCGCTTGACCTCGAGCAGTGCATCCACCGCCAGCAGCCGGTCGTCGCAGATGTCCACATGGCTGCGGATGGCGAGCAGGCCCTGGGCGACGGCGAGGTCGCAATAGCGCAGCGCACGCTCGACCACCGCTTCGATGGTCAGCAGCGGCTTGAGCTCGCTCCACAACGCAATGCCTTCCAGGAGCGTGCCAGAGCGGTTCAGCCGCGGTAGCCCGAGCGACAGCGTGGCGTCGAGATGGAAATGCGAATCGACGAATGGAGGCGACACCAACTGGCCGGCGGCGTCGATGGTGATGGCGGCCTCAGCGGCGATGGCAGGCTCAACGGCTGCGATGCGGCCGGCGCTGACAGCAAGATCGATTCCGGTGCGGCCGTCCGGGAGCGTGGCATTGCGAATGATCAGGTCGAAGGACAAGGCGGATATTCCTTGTAAGGCACATCCTGAAGTGTCGATGGTTTGCCGCGAGCGGGCAAGTGCCGTCGTTGAACATTTGGTGCGCGGGCGCTGACCATACCGATGCAGTCAGGAGAATTGGCCTGCCGGCCGTCACCGGGGCTTCTTCCTTGCGGGCCGCGCGGGGCACATCTGCTGATGGGGTGTCTTGCGCCGCCCCTGCGCTTGCGCTGTAAGACCATTCCGCGCCGCATGAAGGATCATCCCCGTCCCATGACCGAAGCTGTTTCTGCCCCCTCAGGCGCGGCCTCGCCGGCCCCGCGCTCGTTTGCAGCCATGCGCCATGGCGGTTTCCGGGCGCAGTTCATCACCTATGTCCTCGCCATGATGGCGGACAACATCGAGCACGTGATCAGCTACTGGGTGGTGTTCCAGAAATTCCACTCGCCCGCGCTCGGCGGCTTTGCAGTGCTCTCGCACTGGCTGCCGTTCCTGCTATTTTCGGTGGCTTCCGGCGCGCTGTCGGAGCGGTTCGATCCGCGCCGGGTGATCCAGGTCGGCATGGGCCTGTTCATCCTGGCGTCCCTGAGCTGGGGCTACTTCTTCGTCACCGGCACGCTGCAGATGTGGCAGGCCATGCTGATCCTGGTGATCCACGGCTGTGCCGGAGTGCTGTGGCAGACGCCCAATCAGATGCTGCTCTATGAGATCGTCGAGCCGGCCGATCTGCAGAGCGCGGTGCGGCTCAACGCGATGGCGCGCTATCTGGGAATCCTGGTCGGGCCCGCCGTGGGCGGCGCGATCCTCCTCGCGCTCGGGCCGGCGCATGGCATCATGCTGAACACGGTCTTCTATCTGCCGCTGGTGCTGTGGCTGGTGAAAGCACCTTACGGTCCGCGCTTTCGCCGTGGCGCGCCGCCGCCGCGCCGGGCGGTGCGGGGACTGGCCGACATCGTCAACACCATGCGCGACGTCAGGCAGCACACCGTCATCCTGTCGATGACGCTGTTGGCCGGCGCGGCCTCCTTTTTCGTCGGCAATGCCTACAGTTCGCAAATGCCGGGCTTCGCCGGCGATCTCGGTCACGGCGATCCCGGCGTCGCCTACAGCACGCTGCTGGCGGCCGATGCGGCGGGCGGTCTGCTGGCCGGCCTTGCGCTGGAAGGGCGGCAGTTGTTGGCGCCGCGGCCGCGCACCGCGATCATCCTTGCGATGTTGTGGTGTGCAGCGTTGACGGTTTTCGCGCTGTCCGGCAGCTACGTGCTGGCGCTGTGCTTTTTGTTCGCCGCCGGCTTTCTGGAACTGTCGTTCAACGCGATGGCCCAAAGCCTGGTGCAGCTCAATGCCCCGATTGACAAGCGGGGCCGTGTCATCGGGCTGTTCAATATGGCGAGCCTCGGGTTGCGGGCCTTCAGCGGGATCTCGGTTGGCATGCTCGGCAGCGCAATTGGCATTCATTGGTCGCTGGCGCTCTCCGCGGTGGCGACCATGGCCGTGGCGGGAGGATTGCTGGCTATACGCTGAGGCGGCGGGGCGCTCGAGCCGCGGCAGGTCCGTCGTGCGAAAACGAGTGGTTCAGCCCTGGAATCGATCCTCCAAGGCCTTCCACCGCAGCGCAACATAGCCTAAAGACGGCGCAAATCCTTTCGCTCCAGGTTCCCGCGCCCCCATGATCCGTCTCGACAACATCAGCAAGCAGCAAGGCCACCAGATTCTCTTCATCGAAGCCTCCGCGGCGCTCCAGCGGGGGGAGAAGGTCGGCCTCGTCGGTCCCAACGGGGCCGGCAAGACCACGCTGTTCCGCATGATCACGGGGCAGGAGCTGCCCGACGAGGGCCAGGTCGCGGTCGATCGCGGCGTGACCATCGGCTATTTCAGCCAGGATGTCGGCGACATGAAGGGCCGCAGCGCCGTCTCCGAGGTGATGGACGGCGCCGGCCCGGTGAGCGAGGTCGCGGCCGAGCTCCGGCAGCTGGAAGCCGCCATGGGCGATCCGGAAATGGCCGACGACATGGAGAGCGTCATCACGCGTTATGGCGAGGTGCAGGCGCGCTTCGAGGAACTCGACGGCTATGCGCTCGATGGCCGGGCGCGCGAAGTGCTCGCCGGGCTCAGCTTCAGCCAGGAGATGATGGACGGCGACGTCGGCGCGCTGTCGGGCGGCTGGAAGATGCGGGTGGCGCTGGCCCGTATTCTGCTGATGCGTCCCGACGCCATGCTGCTGGACGAGCCGAGCAACCATCTCGATCTCGAAAGCCTGATCTGGCTGGAGCAGTTCCTCAGGGGCTATGAGGGCGTCTTGCTGATGACCTCGCACGACCGTGAGTTCATGAACCGCATTGTCGGCAAGATCGTGGAGATCGATGGCGGCGGGCTCACCACATACTCCGGCGATTACGAATTTTACGAGCAGCAGCGCGCGCTCAACGAAAAGCAGCAGCAGGCCCAGTTCGAGCGCCAGCAGGCGATGCTCGCCAAGGAGATCAAGTTCATCGAGCGCTTCAAGGCGCGGGCCTCACATGCGGCGCAGGTGCAGAGCCGGGTGAAGAAGCTGGAGAAGATCGAGCGCGTCGAACCGCCGAAGCGTCGCCAGACCGTGACCTTCGACTTTCTGCCGGCACCGCGCTCGGGCGACGACGTGGTGAGCCTGAAGAATGTGCACAAGGGTTATGGCAGCCGCAGCATCTATCAGGGGCTGGATTTCTCGGTCCGTCGCCGCGAACGCTGGTGTGTGATGGGCATCAACGGCGCTGGCAAGTCCACGTTGTTGAAGCTGATCGCCGGTTCGACCGAGCCGGACACCGGCACCGTTGCGCTCGGCGCCAGCGTCAAGATGGGTTACTTCGCGCAGCACGCGATGGATCTGCTGGACGGTGAACGCACCGTGTTCCAGTCGCTGGAGGATGCATTTCCGCAGGCGGGCCAGGGCTCGCTGCGCGCGCTGGCCGGCTGCTTCGGCTTCTCCGGCGACGACGTCGAGAAGCGCTGCCGCGTGTTGTCGGGTGGTGAGAAAGCGCGGCTGGTGATGGCGCTGATGTTGTTCGATCCGCCGAACTTCCTGGTGCTGGACGAGCCGACCAACCATCTGGACATGGCGACCAAGGAGATGCTGATCTCGGCACTCAGGGAATACGAAGGCACCATGCTGTTCGTCTCCCATGACCGGCACTTCCTCGCCGCATTGTCCAATCGCGTGCTGGAATTGACGCCCGACGGCATCCACCAGTATGGCGGCGGCTACACGGAATATGTCGCGCGTACCGGGCACGAGGCGCCAGGCCTTCACAGCTGAGTGGCTGCACAGCTGAGAGGTCGTGGGTTGCTCATCCTGAGTAGGACAAGTCCGGCATCGGGTTAGCGCGGTGCCGGCTGAACGATCTCGCCGTCCTCCTTGACGAAGCGCTCGATCTCCGGGTTCGGCAGCAGATCGAGCACCGTCTCCGACGGCCGGCACAACCGCACGCCTTTGGGCGTGACCACGATCGGGCGATTGATCAGGATGGGATGCGCCATCATGAAATCGATCAGTTCATCGTCGCTCCATTTGAGATTACCGAGGTCGAGTTCGGCGTAGGGCGTACCCTTCTCACGCAGAATCTGCCGCGGCGTTGCGCCCATCGCGACAATCAGTGCGACCAATTGGTCGCGCGTTGGCGGCGTTTTCAGGTATTCGACGATCTCGGGTTCGCAGCCGCTCTGGCGGATCATCGCCAGGGTGTTGCGGGAGGTGCCGCAGGCGGGGTTGTGATAGATGGTGATGGTCATGGAAACGCTCCGCGGACTTGCTTGCGTCTCTCTCATACCAGCCGAGCGATGCCTTGACGATCGCCAGTGTCAGGAGTGGGGCAAGCATTAAGTTTTATGACGCAAAAATTACAAACGCCGAAACCAATAACCATTAAAAATGAGCAATGACACGCGGCTGTGAGTCCGCGTGTCGCGGCTGCGGCGTATGATGCGGGTTCTTGGAGTACAGCCATGAACCCTGAACTCGTTCAGACCATGCGAGCCGCTCTCGAAGCCGTGATGGCCAAGATCCCCGCCGATCAGTCGGTATTTGGCGTCAAGGCCGCGATGGCCGAGGTTATCCTCAAGGCTGCGGCCCACGGCCACACCTCGTTTGATGGTCTGGTCACGGTCGCCTCCACCCAGATCCAGGCCGTGATTGCGATGCTGACCTGACGCGATGCGTGGGTCTCCGACATAGGCAAAATGTCCGAGGCCGCGGAGGGAACCCGAACGGATTCCGGGGATGCGGCAGCCGCCGGAATAGCCTAGATAGCTGGCATGACCGAAAGCCAGCCTGTCGCCGCCAATATCGTGCATCCGCTGATCGACGAGCCATCGATCGCCAATCTGGTGCGAACTTTCTACAGCCGTGCCCGCGAGGATGACCTGATCGGGCCGATCTTCAATGCAGCTGTCGCGGACTGGGATCATCACATCGGAAAGATCGCGGATTTCTGGTCCTCGATCATGCTGCGGACAGGTCGCTACGACGGGCGGCCGATGCGGCCACACCTTGTGCTGCCCTTGAAGGGCGAGCATTTCGATCGCTGGCTGCAGATCTTCGAAGTGACGGCGCGGGAGCTGTTCCCTTTGGAGGTTGCCGATGCCGTCATCGTGCGTGCCCGCCGCATCGCCGACAGCTTCGAGATGGGGATCGCCACCACACGTGGCGAGATCGCCCGTCCCCGGCACAGTAAGAGCTGACTGCGACCTCAGCGTACGCGCACGCACGCACGCGGCCATCAGACGGCGGATTAGTTCGGTTTGGTCAGACAATGCCTATCGTCGGTCGGCCGGGTGGGCACCTCCTTCGGAGCTATGGCCATTGAGCCGGCCCATCGCTGCGTTAGAGTCAGTCCGATGTCGGGGACGCGGTGGGGGTTCGTTGATGAAGATCGATCATGAGGGCTGGACGCTGGTGACTGGCGGCAGCGGCTTTATCGGCGGCGCATTGGTCAGGCGGCTGCTCGCCCTTGGATGCAGGGTTCGGGTCATCAGCCGGTTTGCCCACAAGGCCCACCAGGATGAGCTTAGGACGCACATTCGGAGCCAGGGGCAGCTGGATTGGTTCGAGGGTGATCCCGCATGCCTATCCAGCATGAGTGCCGCCTTCGCCAACGTGACGTACGTCTTCCACGTCGCGGCCCTGGTTAACTCTGCTGCCCCTCGCGCCGTATTCGACAAAGCCAATGTTCGAGCCACCCAAAATGTTTGTGAACTGTCGCTTCGAAATGGCGTCGCAAAGCTGATCCACGTCAGCACGGCTGATGTCTTCGGGCTGCCCGAATTCGCGGAGATCTTTACCGAAAAGGCACCCTACCGCCCGTGGGCCGAGTCATACGCCGATTCAAAGATTCGTGCCGCGGAAGTGGTGAAAGAGTATCGATCTCAAGGTCTCGTATCTTCGATGATCTATCCCGGTTGGGTGTATGGACCTGGCGACCGGGCTTTCCTGCCTGCYCTGGTATCGCAGATCAGGAGCGGTYTGATGCCGAATTGGTCGCCAAACGATTCCGAGATGTATCTCGTCTTTGTGGAAGACCTCGTCGACGGACTATTGTTGGCGGCAACCTCTGCGGCCGACAACGAGGATTTCCTGATGCTCGACGACACATCGGGCACCGYGATGARGGATCTTTGCGAGCAGATCGCGTCCTATTTCGACATCGGCTATCGAAGTGTTCGGGTCCCGTACCAATTCATGTACCTCTTGGCAYGGATGTCCCATCACCTGGTCCGATTGGGAGCGGTGAAGACGCCGTTGCTGACGACAACCGACGTGAAGTCCTTCGGTTACCGGTTCAGATTTTCAGCTGCGAAGGCACGGGATGTGCTCGGTTGGTCGCCGCGCACGTCGTTCATTGTAGGCATGGAAGCTGCCCTGCGGTGGTATTCAGAAAACCTGATTGAACCAGAGACCAAATCCGTCATGCCTGGCCGGGGCTAATCCATCAGGCCGGATATTGATCGACTCATTGATCCGTTATGGGAGCGCCAGCACGGAGCGCACGGCGTGGCTCCGTACGTGCCAGCTCCTGCACGGCTCGCTTCGGCAATTGCGAGGCAGTCGCATCTTTCAATCGATGAGATCAATCAGACTTGATTACGTCACGTGCACAGACTAGAGCGTCCGTCGTTCTGATTGAATCAGGACTGGGGCTCTCGCTTTTTGGTTTGACGCGTTTTCTTCCTGCGAACGGGTAATCTACGTCGCTCGAAAACGCTCTGGAGCCCTCACAACAGCAGTTGTCGGGACAGCATGGAACGCGTTCGAAAATTGGCGATTGGAAGTATTCTAATCGGGGCGGTTGTCCTTGGTCTGAAATACCTCGCGTTCGTGCTGACCGGCAGCGTGGCGCTGCTGTCCGACGCGATCGAAAGCATCGTCAACGTCGTCACCGCCGTGATCGCCTTCCTTGCCGTGAGCTTCAGCGCCAAGCCGGCCGACGACGGCCATCCCTACGGCCATCACAAGGTGGAATATTTTTCCGCCGTCCTCGAGGGCGTGCTCATCGTGCTGGCCGCGGCGCTGATTCTGCGCGAAGCGTATTTCAGCTATCTGGAGCCACGGACGCTGGATGCGCCCTGGCGAGGCCTGGCCGTCAACGCGGTGGCAGGGGTCATCAATGCCGGCTGGGCGTGGCTCCTGATCAAGGAGGGGCGATCGCTGAAGTCACCGGCGCTTGCAGCCGACGGTCACCATCTTCTCACCGATGTGGTGTCGTCGATCGGCGTGCTGGGCGGCGTCGGTGTCGCGGCGGTGTCCGGATGGGCCATCCTCGATCCCGCACTTGCAGCCCTGGTGGCGCTGAACATTCTCTGGTCCGGATGGGGCCTGATGAAGAGTTCGCTGAGCGGCCTGATGGATGAAGCCATTCCGGCGGACATGCTGGCGACCATTCGCCGGATCATCGCCACCAACGCCGACGGGGCGATCGAAGCCCATGACCTGCGCACCCGCCGGGCCGGCCGCATGACCTTTATCGATTTTCATCTGGTCGTGGCCGGCGATATCACGGTCGATGCGGCCCACGTGATTTGCGACCGGCTGGAACATGCGATCAAGCAGGAGATTGGGGATTCCCTGATCACCATCCACGTCGAACCGGACGGCAAGGCCAAGCATTCCGGCATTGTCGTGCTGTAGATCGGTATCGGGCGCTGCCGGACAGCTGACTGATCCTTAGGCAGGCCGGCAGCACGGGTGCTTTGTGCCAATTTCCGCGGCGCGCCACCCTTCCTCCTGCACGAGCTCTCGTATATTGAGGGATTTACTGCCGGAACGCGCCGATAGTCGCCTTGAGCGATTGGGTTGTGTGGACGGTGGTGGCGGTTCGTTAATCGGTAAGCCGCAATCTGACACTGGATCGACGCAAGCGGACACGCATTTCCTTCGAGGCATGGCATGGCAAATCGACTGACGACGGCGCAATCCACCGCAGCGATGCGGCGTTGGGGAGGTTCCGCCGGTGTCACGCTCGCGACGATGGCTGCGCTGATAGCTCTGATCGCCCCCGCCACGGCGCGACAGGCGCGCCCCGCGACCGCCGTCGAGGCGGTGGCGCCGCGTGAAGCCGGCGAGCCGATCATGGCGATTGTCTCGATCAAATCCCAGCAAGTTACCTTCTACGACGCCGACGGCTGGATCGTGCGCGCGCCGGTGTCGACCGGCATCAAGGGGCGCGAGACGCCGGCCGGCGTCTTTGCCGTCCTGGAAAAAGACAAGGACCACCATTCGACCCTCTATGACGATGCCTGGATGCCGAACATGCAACGCATCACCTGGAACGGCGTCGCGCTGCACGGCGGACCGTTGCCCGGATATGCGGCCTCGCATGGCTGCGTGCGGATGCCCTACGGCTTTGCGGAGAAGCTGTTCGACAAGACCTGGATCGGGATGCGGGTGATCATCTCGCCGAACGACGCGGCTCCGGTGGAGTTTTCCCACCCCGCGCTGTTCGTTCCGAACAAGGAGGCTGTCGCGGCTGCCCCGGCCAAGGCCGAGAAACTCGCCGGCGAAGCCGCCGAGGCCGCCAAGGCGGCTGACGAGACTAAAAAGGCGGCAGCGACTGCGGCGCGCGAAACCGTTTCGCTGACGGCGGCGCTGCGCAAGCTCAGGGGGCTCAAAACCCGCGCGGATGCCGAACTGGCCCGCGCCGACAAGGTGCTCACCACCGCGGGGACGGACGAGGCCAAGACGCGCGCCGAGGACGTCAAGCAAAAGGCCGCCGCCAAGGCCGCTGACCTGGGAGCGCAATTCGACACCGCTACCGCGGACGCGAAATTGAAGCTCGACGCTGCCGCCGCCGCAAAGGACGCAGCCAAGCTCGCTCAGACGAAGAAGGCCGACACCGCCAAGTCGGCGAGCGAGGCGAAGCTCGCGCTCGAGCCGGTGTCGGTGTACATCAGCCGCGCGACGCAGACGCTTTATGTCCGGCGCAATACCCATAAGCCGTGGCCGGACGGCGGCGAGGTGTTCGATTCAACCATCGAGGCGCCGATCGCGATCCGCGATCCCGACACGCCGATCGGCACGCATGTGTTTACCGCGATGGCGCGCAACGATACGGGGCTGCGCTGGAGCGCGGTCACCATCGACAACGGCGACAACGCCAAGGACGCACTCGACCGCATTACCATCCCGCAGGATGTCCTCGATCGGATCGGGCCGACGACCGTGCCGCGATCCTCGATCATCATCTCGGACGAGCCGCTCAGCAGCGAGACCAACTATCGCACCGAATTCGTCGCTGTGCTGAGCAACCAGCCCCAGGGCGGATTCGTGACGCGCCTGCCGACACCCAAGGTGGTCGATGACCGCATGGCCAGCGACAATGGCCAGAGCGACGACGGCTTCGGCTTCTTTGGTTTCCAGCGCACCTGGGGTCCTCAGCCCGTCGATCCGCGACGTCGCGACCGTCAGTACTATCCTCAGGCGCAACAGCCTCGGGCGCAACAGAACTGGGGATGGTAAGACGCGGTATGCTGCGTCGCGCTTCCTCGACGTGATCTCGGGACCGAACATCCAGGGCGCGATGGATCTGAATTGAAGCGCCGCCTTTGGCGGAACTCATCCCGCCTTAGCCGCGCCGCACGCTGGCGCCGCCATCCACCGGCAGGGTGATCCCGGTGATGAAACTTGCTTCATCCGAGGCCAGAAACAGTGCGGCATTGGCGACGTCCCAGCCGGTGCCCATCTTCCGGCGCAACGGCACCTTGCTGTCGCGTTCGGCTGCGACCTCGGCGCGGCTCTTGTTGAACTCCCGCGCGCGGGTGTCGACCGCCATCGGCGTGTCCATCAATCCCGGCAGGATGACGTTGGCGCGGATGCCGTACTCGGCATTCTGCGACGCCAGCTGCTCGGTGAAGGCGATCATGGCTGCTTTGGTCGCCTTGTAGGCGACATAGGGATAGGTCGTGATCGCCGCGATCGAGGAGATGTTGATGATCGCGCCGCTGTTCTGCCGGCGCATGATCGGAATCACGTGCTTTGCCGCCAGGATGCAGCTCTTGAGGTTGATCGCCACGCAGCGGTCGAGTGCCTCGTCGGTGATGGCCAGCAGATCGGCGTCGCCGCCAGCGAGACTGACGCCGACATTGTTGTGCAGGATGTCGATGCGGCCCCAGCGTCCATGTGCATCGGTCACCATCTCCCTGAGGTCGGCGTCCCTGGTGACATCGGTCTCGAACGCGAGCGACGTGCCACCATTGGTGGCGATCATGTCGACCGTCTCTTGCGCCGAAGCGAGGTTGCGATCGACGCAGAGCACCTTGGCGCCCTCGCGGGCGAAGGTGAGTGCCGTGGCGCGGCCGTTGCCAATGCCTTCACCGGGGCTCTGGCCCGCGCCGACGACGATGGCGATACGATCTCTGAGGCGCATGTCAATTCACTCCCGGAATCGGGTACTGTTTCAGCACCTCTTTGTATGTGGGCTCGTTGTCGATCTGCATCGTGGCCAGAACTCGGACAACGGCGCAGTAGAATGCGATGGTCAGCACCAGATCCGTCATCTGCTCGTCGCTGAGCGAAGCCTTGATCTCGGCAAAGGTCGCCTCCGACATCGCGAGGTTACGCACCATCTCGCGCGCGCCTCTGAGAACGGCGCGGGCCAGCGGTTCGAGACCGGACGGCTGGCCCTCGGTCTCTGCGATCAGGCCCTGAATGTCGGCGTCGGTGACGCCGAACTCCTTGCCGATCTTGACGTGATGGGTGAACTCGTACTCGGATTTCTCCATCCAGCCCACCTGAAGAATGGCGAGTTCGCGCAGCCGCGGATCGAGCTTGCTCTTGAACCGGATGTAGCCGCCCATCCCATTGAAGGCGCGCGCCATGTCCGGTGAGTTGACCAGCAGCTTGTGCAGGTTGGTGTTGCGCTTGAGCATGTCGCGATATTCAGGCGCGATCTGATCGGCTTCGAGGTAGGGCAGGCGGGCCATCTTGTTCGCTCTCCATTGTGGCGTGGCTGGGGATCCCGTGACAGCGTTGTAACGCGTTTTCGCAGGGTATGCACATCGACGCGATCATGAATGGGATGCTCGCTGCTGCAGCATGATGCCGTTGAAGGCGTCAAGCGTTGCCAATTGTTAATCCGGCGGTTTTGAACAACGGCCCGGTCGGCCTCGACCAATCGTCATTGGGCACAGGAGGTCATCATGACCCGGATTGCAAAGACATCCATTGCGAAGACACCCATTGCCATGAAACATCTTGCCGTGCTGGCGGCGCTGGTCGTCAGCACCGCTGCTCATGCTGCGAGCTACGATTACACCGAGCACTACACCTACGTTCGCAAACCCGCCCTTGCCAACGTGCAGATCGACCCGCAGCTTCAGGCCGATACGGACACCTGCAACAACACCATCGGCACGCATCTCGGTGCGCCGCCATCAAGCTATCGCAGCTGCATGCTGCAGCATGGTTGGAAGTACAATTATCTGACGCGGACAAGGGTGGCCCGGACACCCGCCGATCCGTATTTCAGCTCGACGGCCAAGGTCCAGCCAGGCCACTTCATCGATCACGACAATGGGATGGATTGCCAGAACACCGGCGGCGCCGAGGTGTGCGATCCGCCGAACGGCACTGTGCATTATTTCGATCCGGATCAGAACCTGCCCTGCACGCGCACCGGCGCGATGTCGATCTGCTCGAACATGTGAACCGTCGCACGACGGGCCGGCAAAATCCGACGCCCGTCCGCCATCCGCTGGCGGCGGAACTGCCGGGGTGCTCATGCAGTCCGCTGTGTTGACCTGACGCTTCGCCAAACTACAGTCGAAGATCACACGGACGAGGGATTGGACTGCATGACTTTGGCGATGAGCTGGGACGAATGGGCGCAGCACGATGGTACGGCGCTCGCCGCCCGCGTCAGGAAGGGCGAGTTGAAGGCCGCGGAGCTCGCGGCGCAGGCCGCTGCCGGCATCACCGCAGTCAATCCCGCGATCTCCGGCGTGGTCGAGGTGTTCGAGGATGTGATCGCCGATCCCGTCAGGGATGGCGCCGATCTCTCGGGGCCGTTCGCCGGCCTGCCGTTCCTGATGAAGGACCTGGGACCCACCATGCAGGGCCGGCTGCAGGAAATGGGCTCGCTGCTGATGCGCGGCAACCGGGCGGCGGCGGATACCTTCCTGACCTCGCAGATGCGCAAGGCAGGGCTCAACCTGATCGGGCGCACCACCACGCCGGAATTCGGCGTTTGCAGCTCGGCGGAAAATCCGGCCGTCTATGTCACGCGCAACCCCTGGAACACCGATTACACCACTTGCGGATCGTCCGCCGGCAGTGCCGCGATGGTGGCGGCCGGGGTGGTACCGATCGCGCATGCGACCGATGGTGGTGGTTCGATCCGCATTCCCGCCGGCGTCAACGGCAATATCGGCCTGAAGGTGTCGCGCGGCGTGTTTTCGCTGTCGCCGCACCTGTCGGACCTCTCGGGGCTGGTGTCGATCCAGGGCTGCCAGTCGCGCTCGGTGCGCGACACCGCGGCTTTCGTCGATGCCTGTCGTGGCCCAGCGCCCGGCGAGTTCATGCCGTTCTGGACGCCATCGGAGCCCTATACCCAGCAGATCACGCGCGATCCGGGCCGGCTCAGGATCGCGCTGTCGCACCAGTGGGGCGATTACAGCGCCACGCCGCATATCGCGGCCGAACTCGAACGTGTCGGCCGTTTCCTCGAGGGCCTCGGCCACCATGTCGACTATGCCTTGCCGGTGATCGATTACGCCGCTGCTTTCGACGCACAGACCACCTGCTACATCAGCAATTTCGCCGTGGTGATCGGCAACATGCTCGCCGCGCGCGGGCTGGAGCGGCCGCCGGAGGATCTCATCGAGCCGATGAACATCCGGATCTGGGAAGCTGGGCGGCACACGAGCTTCGCCGAGCGCGCGAAAATGCAGGCAGTCTTCAACACCACATCGCGCGGTTTCGGCGCGTTCTTCCAGGACTGGGACATCATCCTGACCCCGGTCACCGCGCTGCCGACCCCGAAGGTCGGCACCACCGAATATCTGACCATCAGCGACAATCCATCGGTGCTGGACTGGTTCGGCAATCTCTGGCGCAACTTCGCCTACACGCCGCTCGCCAACCTCTGCGGCATCCCTGGAATCTCACTGCCGCTGGCGACCAACGAGCATGGCCTGCCGCTCGGAATTCAGTTCCAGGCGAAGCAGGCCAACGACGGCCTGCTGCTGCAACTCGCTGCCCAGATCGAACGCGCGATCGGAGGCAAGTGGAATGCCGGCGAGAGGCCTAAGGTGCATGTGACGGCGGTCAAGTGATTGCGCGAAAATGATGCCGTGCGTGCCGAAGGCATCAGCGACGTGGCAGTGAATGGATCCCTGCCAGGATGAGATCTATTCCGGCGAGAAAGTCCATGCGGTCGTCGTGAACAGGCAGCAGTGCGGCGACGCTGCGGGTGAACGGGTACTCGTCCGGATCGAGCTGAGACCAGGCCGTCGACACCGCGCCGAGGAAGTTTGATCTGTCGAGGCCGTGCGCCCGCGCGAACTGCCCGTTGGCGGCGTTCTGTCCGCCGACGCCAAGGATGTAATTCAGCAGCGCGGACACCGTCGCCCACTGGTTGTCATCCGGCACGCCGAGCGCGCCAACCTGCTGGCCGATGCGTTCGAGAATGCGCACCATCGGTAACTGCCCGGGGGCTTGTGTCAGCGCCGAGCCGACCCACGGATGGGCGTCGATCGCGTCGAACAGGCCCAGCGCAAGGGCGCGAATGGCTGCATCGGGGGGTGTGGCGCCCGACGGGGCGTTCATCGTTCGCGCGACGATGGCGTCGCAGGCGGCGGTCAGCAGATCGCTTTTGTTTGCGATGTGCCAGTAAATGGCCCCGGGACCGGTGGCGAGCCGTTCAGCCAGGGCGCGGAATGTCAGACCGCCTTCTCCGCTGCCGTCCAGCAGCGCGATCGATGCCTCAATGATGCTCTCCCGTGAGAGCGATTGTTCCCGTCGTTGGCTGCGGCGCGTTTTTTTGACCATGCCCTATCTTGACATATGTGGAACGTCGTTCCAATACATTGGAATGATGTTCCACTGGAATTGCACAAGCGGCGGCGGGGGCCTCGAACCACGAAGGAAACACAATGACCACTCCAGTCACGATTATCGGTGCGGGCCTCGGCGGCCTGACGCTGGCGCGGGTGCTCCACGTTCACGGTATTGCGGCGACGATCTACGAGGCGGAAGCCTCGGCGGATGCGCGCGCGCAGGGCGGGATGCTGGATATCCACGATCATAATGGGCAGCTTGCCCTCAAGACCGCGGGTCTGTTCGACGAGTTCCGTGCGCTCATTCACGCCGGCGGGGAGGCTTCGCGGATTTTCGACAAGGACGGTAATATTCTGCTCGATGTACCCGACGACGGCGCGGGCGGTCGACCCGAGGTCCCTCGAGGAGAACTTCGTCGGGTTCTGCTTGGCTCGCTTCCTGCCGAGACGGTCCGTTGGGGGCACAAAGTCACAGCGGCGGCCCCGCTCGGCGGCGGACGCCACATCTTGACCTTTGCAGACGGCTCAACCGCGACGACTGACCTTCTCGTCGGGGCCGACGGCGCCTGGTCGAGGGTTCGTCCACTTCTGTCCGAGGCGAAGCCGGCTTATGTCGGCGTCTCATTCGTTGAAACCTACTTGCATAACGGCGATGTCAATCACAAGGCGAGCGCGGACGCGGTGGGTGGTGGTTCGCTGTTTGCGCTGGCGCCGGGAAAAGGCATCCTCGCGCACCGCGAGCCCAATGGGGTGCTGCACACCTATGTGGCGTTGAACAAGCCGGAAGACTGGATTGCCAGCATCGACTTCTCTGACGCGGTGACTGCCTTGGCCCAGGTCGCCAAGGAATTCGACGGCTGGGCTCCGGAGCTGACAGCGCTCATCACCGAGGGGGAAACAGACCCCGTGCCTCGTCCTATCCATTCACTCCCAATCGCGCACAAATGGGATCGCGTGCCCGGAGTGACGCTGCTAGGCGATGCGGCGCACCTGATGAGCCCGTCTGGCGAAGGGGCCAACCTCGCAATGTTCGACGGCGCTGAACTCGGGAGGGCCATCGCCGCCAACCCCGGTGACGTTGAAGCCGCGCTCCTCGCCTATGAAAAGGACCTCTTTCCCCGCAGTGCATTTGCCGCTGCGGAGGCGGATGAGCTCCGTCAGGATCTCTTCGGCGACAACGCACCTCATAGCCTGGTCGACATGTTCAGCAAGAACCTGCCCGACTTGATCCACGGCATCAGCAGGCCGTAATCTTTCGCTTGGTTTCCGCCGCAATCGGGCGGCGTCCTGCCAGAGCCTGTCATCCCGGGCCCTGTCACACTATTGTCATACCCTTACGGGCAATACCACCGGTGTGCCGCCATGCTCAGCGCGCACGGCAATTCGTACCTGTGCAAGGCTGACCGTATGGCCCTTCCGAAGATCTCTCCGCCGGCACTCGGCCGCACCCTGTTGCCCAACATCTGGGATGTGGTCGCACTGGTCCTGATCGTTGGCGCCATGGTGCTGATCGCCTATGGCGCGGAGCAGACCAATGCCCCGCTGTCGGCGCTTGACATCACGCCGGTTTCGCTCGACCCCTCGAACCTGCCGCTGTACGCGCTGCGCACCACCTTACGCATGCTGGCTGCGATCATCTGCTCGCTGGTCTTCACCTTCATTTATGCCGCGCTCGCGGCCAAAAGCCGTCGCGCCGAGATGGTCCTGATCCCGATCCTGGACATTCTGCAGTCGGTGCCGATCCTGGGCTTCCTCACCTTCACCGTCGTGTTCTTCATGAACCTGTTTCCGGGGCGGGTGATCGGCGCCGAACTCGCCTGCGTGTTTGCGATCTTCACCAGCCAGGCCTGGAACATGACCTTCAGCATGTACCAGTCGCTGCGCAACGTGCCGAAGGACCTGGACGAAGCCACCCAGAGCTTTCATCTCAGCGGCTGGCAGCGGTTCTGGCGGCTGGACGTGCCGTTCGCGGTCCCGGGCCTGGTCTGGAACACGATGATGTCGATGTCCGGCGGCTGGTTCTTTGTGGTCGCCTCGGAGGCGATCACGGTCGGCGACACCACTGTGACCTTGCCCGGCATCGGCGCCTATGTGGCGCTGGCGATCAAGGAACAGAATCTTCCGGCCATCGGATACGCGGTGCTGGCGATGCTGTGTGTGATCATCGCCTACGATCAGCTCCTGTTTCGGCCGATCGTCGCCTGGGCCGACAAATTCCGCTTCGAGCAGACCGCATCGGCCACCGTGCCGGACTCCTGGATGCTCGATCTGTTCCGCCGTACCCGCGCGCTGCGGGCGCTGTCGTATCCGTTCGTGGCCCTGAACCGCTTGATCTCCTCGGCGCAGTTCGGCTGGCCGCAGCAGTTGAGACTGCGGTCGGGCAAGGCGAGGTCGCCCTCGCGGGGCGGCGATATCATCTGGATGATCGTCATCGCATTGGGCACGCTTTATGCGGGTTTGCAGATCGTAACCTATCTGGCGGCGACACTCGGCTGGTCCGATGTCGCCGCCGTCATCGGCGTCGGCTTCCTCACACTGGCGCGGGTGATGATCCTGATGGCGCTCGCCAGCCTGATCTGGGTGCCAATCGGGGTGTGGATCGGACTGCGGCCGAAACTGGCGGAACGAATCCAGCCGCTGGCGCAATTCCTCGCGGCGTTTCCGGCGAACCTGGCGTTTCCGGTGTTCGTGGTTCTGATCGTCCACTTCCATCTGAATGCGAACATCTGGCTCAGTCCGCTGATGATCCTGGGCACCCAGTGGTACATTCTCTTCAATGTCATCGCGGGTGCGAGCGCGTTTCCCAATGACCTCAAGGAGGCCGCGGGCAGTTTTCATCTTCGGGGCTGGCGATGGTGGCTCAAGGTCATCTTGCCGGGTATCTTTCCCTATTACATCACCGGCGCCATCACCGCCTCCGGCGGTTCGTGGAACGCGTCCATCGTCGCCGAAGTCGCAAGCTGGGGCGACACCCAGCTCAACGCCGTTGGTCTCGGCTCGTATATCGCAGCCGCGACTGCGGCGGGGGATTTCCCCCGTGTGGTGCTCGGCATCACCGTGATGTGCGTGTTCGTGACGCTGTTCAACCGACTGCTCTGGAGGCCGCTCTATGCCTTCGGAGAACGCCGCCTTCGCCTGGGATGAGCGGGACCATGACAACAGAGACTTCGACGATGCCATTCGACACCGACGATGATCGCCACGCCATTGCGCAAGCCGAGCGAGCCATCGCCGAAGCTCATCTCACGCTCGACCTCGATGTGATCGACCGGCTGATCCATGCGGACTACGTCATCGTCCAACCGGGCGGCGCGACTGAAACCAAGGCCGATGTGCTTGCGTCCTACCGCACCGGGACGCGGCATTGGGACAAAGCAGAGGTCGACCAGCTCGACATCCGCGTGCATGGCGACACGGCTGTTGTGGTCGGCCGCTGGCGCGCCTCCGGCCACAACGGCGGGGAGGCGTTCGATTACCAGGCGCGTTTCCTCTCGGCCTGGACCAGGCTGGACGGTCGCTGGCAGAACACCGCCTATCAGTCGACGGAGATCCCGGCACCAGTGCCGGGATCGTAACGTCCATCACTATCCGCTCTCATATCGAGAGCATGAACTGCGTCGAACTATCGGGAATCGCCTGAACGACATCAGGCCATCAGGAGAGACGGCTATGCTCGACACCGCCAGCCCCAAACTCATCGACATCGCCAGTGTCTGCCGCTCGTTTCCCAAGGGCAGCGGCGAGAACCTGCTGGTGCTCGAGAATGTCGACCTCACCATCCATTCCGGCGAGATCGTCGGCCTGCTCGGCCGCTCCGGATCGGGGAAATCCACACTGCTGCGCATCATCGCCGGGCTGATCTCGCCGTCGTCCGGCGCCGCGAGCTGCCGCGGTGAGGCGATCCAGGGACCACCGCATGGTGTGGCGATGGTGTTCCAATCGTTCGCGCTGTTTCCCTGGCTCACGGTGCTGCAGAACGTTGAACTGGGCCTGGAGGCGCTGGGCATCGAGCGCAGCGAACGCCGCAAGCGGGCGCTGGCGGCGATCGACTTGATTGGCCTCGACGGCTTCGAATCGGCGTTTCCCAAGGAGCTCTCCGGCGGCATGCGCCAGCGCGTCGGTTTTGCCCGCGCGCTGGTGGTGCATCCGGACCTGCTGTTGATGGACGAGCCGTTTTCGGCGCTCGACGTGCTCACCGCGGAGACGCTGCGCACTGACCTGATCGATCTGTGGATCGAAGGCCGGCTGCCGATCAAGTCGGTGCTGATGGTGACCCACAACATCGAGGAGGCGGTGCTGATGTGCGATCGCATCCTGGTGTTCTCCTCCAATCCGGGGCGGGTGGCGGCGGAAATCAAGGTCGAGCTGTCGCATCCGCGCAATCGTCTGGATCCGATGTTTCGCCAGCTCGTCGACAGCATCTATGCCCGCATGACCCAGCGCGCCGAACCGCGCGCACCCGCCGTGGAGGGGATTCAGGGCACCGGTGTCGGCATGGTGCTGAACCATGTGTCGTCGAACCTGATTTCGGGTCTGATCGAGACTCTGGCGGGCGGTCCCTATCACGGCCATGCCGATCTGCCGGTGCTGGCTGAAACCCTGCAACTGGAGGCGGACGAGCTGTTCCACCTCGCCGAGGCGTTGCAACTGCTGCGATTCGCGCAGTTGAGCGAGGGCGATCTGACCCTGACCGATGCTGGCAAACACTTTGCGACACTGGCTACCGATGCTCGCAAAAAACTGTTCGCAGAGCATCTCGTCGCCTACGTGCCGGTGATCGGGCTGATTCGCCGCGTGCTGGACGAGCGGCCCTCGCACACCGCGCCGGCCGCGCGCTTCCGCAACGAGCTCGAGGACTACATGTCGGAGGACTACGCCGACGAAACCCTCAAGACCATCGTGTCATGGGGCCGCTACGCCGAACTGTTCGCCTACGATGAACAGACCGAACTTTTCAGCCTCGAGAACCCGCATTAAACGTGCTTTCCACAACAGCATACCTTCCGCCGCGGCCAATCTGGTGCGGGGTCGGCGACTCACGCTAAGAGAGTCGCCAGCCAGCCACATGATGGGCGATGACGGGGGAAGACAGAATGGTTGCTGTCAAAGCAGAACTACCAACCGCAGGATACGCACTTGAGGTGGATGGTCGGCTGAAGACCGAATTCAAGACCAAAGAAGGCGCCCAGCAGGGCGCGGCGGAACTGAAACGACGCTTCCCCATGCTCCGGGTCAAGATCTACGACGCAGCGACGAGGACCCGAGAGGAAGTCTGATGCCTTCCGCGGCGGTGTGATCATGTCGCCTCGCGCGCCGGCAGCCCGGAGGGAGCGCGTTCTTTCCAGAGCAGAAGCGTGGCGATGAACGCGGCTCCCGTCACCAGCGTACTCACCGGCAGACCGAAGACATTGTGCGCGAGGAAATCGCTTGCCGATGTCCCGGCTGCACGCACCATCACGACGGTTGGCCAGTAGAACCACGCGCGCGCCAGCAAACCCGTTCCGCCCACCAGGAACAGGACGGCCAGTACGCCGCCGAGCGCAAGGGAAGCTTGCGCGGTGCCCAGCCCCGTCTCGAATGATGCGGCATCGCCGATCACGGTGCCAAGCGTGCCCGCAACCAGCATCGCCACCCAGTATTTGGCGTCCGTCACCGGAAGCCGGGCCATGCCCGCGTCGGCTGTCTCGGTGGATTTTGCCGGTGGAATCAGCAGCAGCGTGACAGCGAGCAGCGCGGTCAGCGCCAGCATCAGCGTGAGCTTGTTGATCGCGAGGTCCGAGGCGGCGAAGTCGGCCAGATTGGTCGCTGCGGTTCTGATCACGATGATTGCCAGCCAGTAATAGGCTTGATGCACCGTGGTATCGCGGCGCTCCGCCACCAGGATGACCGCAAGGATCGCAGCCAGCGGCAGAAGGCCGCCGGCGTGGCCGAGGTGCAGGTACTTGGCGACGAAATCGCCGGTGTTGGCGCCGAAGACGCTGGCAATCGACAGCGCAACCCAGTAGCGCGGGCCGGCCAGGGGGACGTGGGCTTGTTGCATGAGCTATCCGATCTTTTTGCAGTGAGGTGAGCGTGTCGTCGAAGAGCTGCGGCGATCTTCGCCGCATCAGAAGGTGAAGAGAACGGCGGCGTACCAGGAGTAACGATCGGTCTCGGTGGTGTTCTCGATGCCGCGCCTGACATAACCTAGCAGGTGATAGGTCTCGTTCAGGTCGTAGCGCGCGCCGACACCGAGGCTGGTCGAGGCCGGTGTTCCGTTGCCGTCCGCGGTCTGGTGAAACAACTCGGCGCCGAGCTGCAGTTTGGGCAGCACCTGATAGTTCAGCACGCCTCCCGCCATGCAGAAGTTCTGGGCGCGGCGCGCGCTGATCGTGCATCCGCCGCCGCCGAAGGTGGACCAGCCGCTGCCCCAATCTCGCTGCACCCAGATCGGCAGAAGCAGTGAGGCGTTGTTCTCGCCGACGCTGTTCGAGCCGCTCGGCAGGAACACGCGGGGGAACACCGCGACGTCGAAGCCGAAGCTGTCCTGGTGCAGAAAGCGATACTTTGCCGCGAGCTCGACATTGCTGGGACCCAGGGTGACCCCGCCGCCCGCGGGGCTGTCGAAGCCGGCTGGTAGCGTCGCCGTCAATTGAAGATCGGGCGCTGCGCCGTAGTTGAAGTCGATCCCCATCTCGCCGCTGCTGCCGCTGCGCGTGCTGGTGCCGTTGCTGAAGGTGTAGATCTCGAAATGATGCAGGTCGGTGGGCTGGGGATCGTCGGAGACGTAGGGCGGTCCTGCCAGGGCGGGGCGCGCCAGCAGGACAGTGAGGAGACAGGCGATCGGCCATGCGCGGGACATCGGTCACCGGATCTGTTCGGATGGGTGGAGCTGTTGGCGCTGCCGGCGCGATCTGCGGGTTACGTCGTCGCGTTCCGTGACGTGTGGCTGCCGGCCCGCTGCGGCAGGATGAGCAGGCATCCGACGATGAAAGCCGCGATGACCACGGAGGCGATCGGGCGGCTCAGCGCAAAGCCGCCGGCATCGACAGGCTTGTCGAGGAGGTCTCCGACGGTGGCGCCCAGCGGACGCGTCAGGATGAAGGCGGTCCAGAACAGCGACACGCGCGACAGGCTCGTCCGGTAATGGAGCACGACGACCACCGCCAGCGCGGCGGCGAACACCAGCGCGCCGCCCTCGTAGCCGAGCCCGGTGGAATCCGCCATCCAGTCGCCGAGCGCGGTGCCGAGCGTTTGCGACAGCGTGATGGCCGCCCAGTAGAACGCTTCGGCCTTCGGCGTGTTGACGCTGTCGACGGAGATCGTGCCGAGCGAGCGGTACCAGAGACCGAGTGTGGCCAGGAGGCCGATCAGCAACACGGATGTGCCGCCGGTGTAGCCGATCCCCAGCGAGCGGTCGGCGAAATCGGCCATGGTGGTGCCGAATGTGGTGGAGGCGACGATGGTCGCCCAGTAGAGAAACGGATGAAACTTTCGCGCGGCGATCTGCAGGCCAACCAGTCCGATTAGCGCGACCAGGAACAGCGCCGTCCCGGCCAGGTAGCCCCAATTCAGCGTCATGGTGACGGTATCGCCGCCAGTCTCGCCCAAGGTGGTCGCGGCGATCTTGATGATCCAGAACACCAGGGTGACTGCGGGAACCTTGCTCAGGGAGACTTCAAGCAGGGAGGCTTGATTGAGGGCGGTTTGGCCGATGGTGTGCGTGTCTGAATTCACGGGTGATGTCCTCGATCGCTGCGGAACGGTCGCGCGGACCGTAGGCGCCGAGAATGAGCTGTGAATGAGGGCGTCCAATCGCGTTCGGGAACCCGATCAACCCGCCGACGGAATGACCACGCGTGCAATCGTGCCGCTGGTTCCGTCGCGATTGGCGATCGTGAGCGTGAAGCCGTTTCGGTCCGCGATCCGTTTCGCGATGGCGAGGCCCAGACCGTTGCCCACGGTGTCTGCCGAGGCCGCGCGAAAGAAACGATCGAATACGCGGGGCAACGCATCGTCCGGGATGCCACAGCCGGAATCGATCACCTCGACGATGGCCGCATTTGCCTCACGCCGCAGCACGACGTCGACCGCGCCGCCGGCGGGGGTGTAGCGAATGGCGTTGTCGACCAGGTTGGCGAACAGCGACTTGGTCTCCGCTTCCGACAGGCTGACGTCGGTGCGATCCTTGATTGCAAGGCCAAGATCGATGGTCTTTCCGGCGGCGATCTCGATCTGGTCGGCCACCACCGCCGCCATCAGGTCCGCGAGGCCGATGTCCCTGGGCAGCGCGGGGGCGCCGGGTTCGTCCAGTCGCGCCATCCGCAGCAATTGTTCCACCAGGGTGCCGGCGCGACGGACGCCCGCCCCGAGGTCGTCGAGCGCCTCGCGATCCCTGGTGTTGTGTTGCAGCCGGGTCTGGAGATTGTTCACCTGGATTTGCAAGGCCGCGAGCGGTGTCCTGAGCTCGTGGGCGGCATCCGACACCAGTTGCCGTTGCTGGGCGACGGCGCGTTGATAACGGCCGATGAGCTGGTTGATTGCATCATCCAGCGGCGCGATTTCGCGCGGCAGGTCACCCAGCGATACCGCTCCCTCGGCGTCGATGCTGCGCTCTGCCAGCGCTGTTGCGACCGCGGACAGCCGGGTCATCAAGCGGTTGATCACCAGGACGATGACGAGACACGCGATCGGGATCGCGCCAAGCAGTGGCAGTGCCGCGCCGGTGGCGGCCTTGCGGGCCAGCTCCCGGCGCGCGCTCCAGCGTTGCGCGACCTGGACCATCTGCGTGCCGCGCATCTCCGTGTAGACTCGCCAGCTAGCGCTGCTGTAGTCGACGTTGACGAATCCCAGGGCTTGCGGGGGGAGGCCGACCGGGGACTTGTGCGTCGCCGGCGTATGAAACACCATCTGCCCCGCCGCATCCCAGATCTGGATTGCCAGGCGGTCCTCGACTTCGTCTTTTGTGCGCGAGGAACCGCCGGTCGCGGGGCCGTCGCTGGCGTACAGCGCGATCTGGTGCAACTGGGTGTCGAGCAGCGAATTGGCCTCGCGCTCGGTGAAATAGTAGGTGGTTGCGACCGCAATGGCGCTCACAGTCACGAACGCGACCGTGACCCAGAGCAGGATGGTTTTGCGCAACGACATCATGTCTTGGTCTTCACGCCTTGCTCTTTATGTTTTGTTCTTCACGACCATCCAACCCGCGCCGCGCACATTGCGGATGATCTCCTTGTCGAATTTGCGCCGGATCGCGTGAATCAGCACATCGACCGCGTTGCTTTCGACTTCCTCGCCCCAGCCGTAGATCTGCTGCTCGATCTGGGCACGGGACAGGATTGTCCCCGGACGCAGCATCAGGGCCTGCAGCAGCGCGAACTCGCGTGCCGGCAGCACCAGTTCGATATTGCGATAGCTGGCTTCGTGCTGCGCGATGTTCAGGGTGATCTCGCCATTGCTGATCAGCGACTGGGGATGGCCGTTGTGGCGGCGCAGGACCGCCCGCATGCGGGCAAGCAGCTCGCCCAGTTCGAACGGCTTCACGATGTAGTCGTCGGCGCCGAGGTCGAGGCCGGCGATGCGATCGTCCAGGCCGTCGCGGGCGGTAATGATGAGGATGGGAACGCTGGTGCCGTCGGCGCGGGCGGCTCTCAGGATCTCGATGCCGCTCAGTTCAGGCAGTCCGATATCCAGCAACACAAGTGTGTGATCGCGCAGCGCCAGCGCCTCCCGGCCTTCGACGCCGTTGCGCAGCCAGTCGACAGTGATGCCGTGATCGTTCAGGCCGCGCACCAGGGCCTTTCCGATCATAGGGTCGTCTTCGATCAAAAGAACTCGCATGGCATCCAGGCCGGTGTTTCCCGGCAACTCTGCCGCTTTCCGCGGGTGTTGGCGAGCTCATTTCCAGCTAAGTCTGGCGGGCTAAAACACGGATAAGCTGTCCAGAGTCTGCTCAGATGCCCGGCGTCAGTTCGGTGCGATGCGCCTCGACGAATGCCTCCCCCGCAATCGTTGCCGTGATCAGCGTATCACCTCGCGCGTTAGACTTTCGTTTCGGCAGGCGTTTGCAAGCGCGTTCGCATGGCTGCTTTGCGTTCCATGCACGTGCATGTATCGATGACGGCGTAGTGGCTGCGCGCAGATTTTTTGGATTATGACTATAATATTATTCTGCGCCCTTCACTTTGCGGACAATAATGTTGCCGGCTGCAGCGCATTCCCCGTGCAATTGCCCTTCGATTGGGCGCGCGATGGCGTACCGGCTGTCTCTTCACAAAATTGCGATGTCGCCGCGTCGCTGTGACCGCCGTGCTACATCCATCATGCACGTGCGATTCTTCTCGGGAGCGCCGGTTGTTTTCGCAATCATGATACCTAACATGATTGAATGTCGATGAAGGCTTGTGTGCTTCCGCATGGGGCCTGAGCTTCTTCGGGAACAACCATCGAGCGAAAAAGGATGTCGCGCTGGTCGGCGCGAGCAACGTCCGCTTCCGCTCTCAATCGCAAGGGGCCGACAATGCTAAACAACAAGTCTTCCGCGAATTCGGTTTCTCATCGCTCCGTCCGGGCTCTGATCGCAGCCGCGGCGCTTGCCATCACCAGCGCTGCGGTGGCGCACGCGGATAGCCCCGCGCTCCGCACGCCAACGGACAAGCCGGTTCTGCGAGGAGATGCGGTGACCGATATCAGCGCCGCCCGCCGGCGCCACGTTGCTCATCGTCGCGGCGGCGATCCGACGAAAGCCTATGGCGCGCTGGCTCCTGACGTTGCTCCGGCTGCGCCGGCCTATGGCTACGGCCAGGGCGACAACTCCCGCAACATGACCTGGTAACACGAGCGCCTGTAGAGCGCTTTTCCTTTCATCTCAAGCGGCTGCGCGAGACTCGCGCGCCGCTGCGCCGGCCGCAGCACAACAGCGTTTCGCGGTGAGGCGCGGTGTGGTGGCTTTCCGCTTTCCTCCTGACGGAGGGCCACCACACCAGCAGAATTCCGAAGCAGAACTCCGACAAGGCCGCACGGACAGTCCCATGGATCAGATCACCAATCGTTCAACGATCGAAAGAGACCGCGACGACGCACCGTCGGGCCGGAGCGCGTCGCGACGCTGGATAACCGGCGCCGCGGTGATCCTGGTTCTGCTGGTCGGCTATGGCGGCTTCTCCTATTACGAGAGAGGGAAAGGCCAGGCGGCCGCGCCACAGGCGGCGGTGCTCCCCGTCACGGTCAGCCAGCCGCTGCGGCAGGAGATCGACACCCGGCTCGGCTTCCTCGGGCAGTTTTCCGCGATCGACCGGGTCGAACTGCGTGCCCAGGTCGGCGGCACGCTGACGGAGATTCATTTCAAGGACGGCCAGATCGTCCACAAGGGCGATCTTCTGTTCGTGATCGATCCGCGCCCTTATGAGATCAAGCTGGCGCAGGCGAATGCTCAGCTGCAAACTGCAACCGCGCGTGTCGCGCTCGCCAACAACCAGCTGTCGCGCGCGCAATCGCTTCGCCGCAATGAGTTCGCCACCCAGGAGACGGTCGATCAGCGCACCAACGACCAGGATGCGTCGCTGGCCGCAGTCGAAGACGCCAAGGCCGCCATTCGCGACGCCCAGTTGAACCTGGAATATTGCCGCGTTACCGCGCCGTTCACCGGACGCATCGGTGCCCGTCAGGTCTCGATCGGCAGCCTGGTGGCGGGCAGCCGCGCCGCCACCAGCCCCACCACGCTGCTGGCGACGCTGGTGTCGCTCGACCCGATCTATCTCGATTTCGATATGAGCGAGTCCGATTATCTCACCTTTTCGCGCGAGCGCGCACGGATCGGCGGTCCGCTCGCGGACAAGGTCGCCATCGGCCTGAGCGACGAGAGCAGCTTCGCCCGGCAAGGAACCCTCGACTTCGTCGACAATGCGCTTGATCGCTCCAGCGGCACCATCCACGCTCGAGCCACAGTGGCGAATCCTGACCTGTTCCTTGCGCCCGGCCAGTTCGCACGGTTGCGCGTCGCGGTCGCGCCGCCGGCGCCGGTTCTGCTGCTGCCGGATGCGGCCGTGCTGCTCGACCAGTCACAGCATCTGGTGATGACGGTGGCGGCTGATGGCACGGTGGTGCCGAAGATCGTGCAGACCGGGGATCTGCGCGGCGGGCTGCGAGTGATCCGATCCGGCATTGAACCCAACGATCGTGTCGTCATCGATGGCCTGGTGCGGGCCATTCCCGGCGGCAAGGTCGCTCCGCAGGACGGCGCGATCCATTACGACGCGGCCAGCGAAAGCCAGGGCTGAGAGCAAGGCTGACAGCAGAACCCGAGATCAGGCCGAGACAGGAGCTTTCCCGTGCGCCTCACCCATTTTTTCATCGACAGGCCGATCTTCGCCACGGTTCTGAGTGTGTTCGTGACCCTGATCGGCCTTGGCGCACTGGTCATCCTGCCCATTGCCCAGTATCCGGAGATCGTGCCGCCCACCGTGCAGGTGACGACCTCCTATCCCGGCGCTTCCGCCGAGACGGTGTCGCGCACGGTGGCGACGCCGCTGGAGCAACAGATCAACGGCGTCGAGAACATGCTGTACCTGACCAGCCAGTCGACCGGTGACGGCAAACTCACGGTGACGGTGACGTTCCGGATCGGCACCGATCTCAATGTGGCGCAGATGCTGACGCAGAACCGGGTGCAGGACGCTTTGCCGCGCCTGCCCGAGGACGTGCAGCGCCTCGGCGTCCAGGTGCGCAAGGCGACGCCGAACATTCTGCTCGCCGTGCATCTGTATTCGCCCGACAGCTCGCGTGATACGCTGTATCTGTCGAACTACGCCACTTTGCATGTGAAGGACGTGCTGGCGCGGCTGCCGGGCGTCGGTGACGTGCAGTTCCAAGGCGCCCGCGAATACGCCATGCGGATCTGGCTCGATCCGGACAAGGTGGCCGCGCGCAACCTCAATGCCAGCGAAGTGCTGGCGGCATTGCGCGCCCAGAACGTTCAGGTCTCCGCCGGCGTGCTCAACCAGCCGCCGGTCGCCTCCAAGCAGGCCTACCAGATCAACGTGCAGACGCTGGGACGGCTGGCGACGCCGGAGCAGTTCGCGGGGATCGTGCTCAAGTCGGACGCCGAGGGGCGGGTGACGCGGCTGCGCGATGTCGGTTGGGTCGAAATCGGCGCCGCCGACTATGGTTCGACCGCATTCATGGACCGCGGGCCGGGCCTGCCGCTGCTGATCTTCGCCCAGCCGGGCGCGAATTCGATCGCGGTCGAGCACGAGGTGCTCTCCACCATGGAGACGCTCGCCAAGGACTTCCCGCCCGGCGTCAAGCACAAGGTGATCTACGATCCCACCATCTTCGTCGGTAAATCCGTCGATGAAGTCATCACCACGATCTTCATCGCCATCCTGCTGGTGGTCGGCGTCGTCTTCCTGTTCCTGCAGAGCTGGCGCGCCGCTATCATCCCGGTGATCGCGATCCCGGTGTCGCTGGTCGGCACCTTCACCATCCTGCTGGCCTGCGGAATCTCACTGAACAACCTGTCGCTGTTTGGCCTCGTTCTTGCGGTCGGCATCGTAGTCGACGACGCCATCGTGGTGGTCGAGAACGTGGAGCGCAATTTGGAGCGCGGCATGGCGCCGGCCAAGGCGGCGCATGTCACCATGGACGAGGTCGGCGGCGCGCTGATCTCGATCGCGCTGACACTGTGCGCGGTGTTCGTTCCCGCCGCATTCCTGTCCGGCATCACCGGGCAGTTCTTCCGCCAGTTCGCGGTGACGATCTCCGCCTCGACCATTATTTCCTGCTTCGTTTCGTTGACCCTGAGCCCGGCGCTGTGCGCCGTGCTGTTCAAGGCGCACGAGCCTGGCCACGGCCGGCGCGCATCGCTGATCGGCCGGCTGGTGCAGGCGGGATTCCAGCGCTTCAATATCGGCTTCGAATGGCTGTCGACGGGCTACGGCCGGCTGACGCGCCGCCTGGTGCAGATCACGGGCTTCGTGCTGGTGGTCTATGCCGGGCTGATCGGCATCGCCGGCGTGCAATTCGCCCGTGCGCCGACCGGTTTCATTCCGGAGCAGGACCAGGGCTACCTGATCACGGTGGTGCAGTTGCCGCCGGGCGCGACGCTGGAGCGCACCGAGGCGGTGGTGAAGAAGGCGATCGAGATCATCATGACGACCAAGGGCATCGAGCACGTGGCGCCGTTCGCGGGCCTCGACGCCACCACCTTCACCGTCGCCTCCAATGCCGGCACCATCTTCTCCGGCCTGCCGTCGCTCTACAGCCATGAGATCGACGGCGTCACGGCCAACACCGTGCTGGCGGACCTGCGCAAGCGGCTGTCGGTGATCCAGGACGCCTATGTGCTGACCATCCCGCCGCCGCCGGTGCAGGGCATCGGCAATGCCGGCGGCTTCAAGATGATGCTGCAGGACCGCGCGGGCCTCGGCTCCGATGCACTGGCGCGCGCTGCGCAGACCCTGGTCGCTGCGGCCAACAAGGATCCGAGCTTCGCCGGTGTCTTCACGCTGTTCGGCACCCGCGCACCGTCGATCTACACCGATATCGATCGCGAAAAGGCTGAGAAGGTGGGCCTGACGCCGACGGACGTATTTTCCACGCTGCAGGTCTATCTGGGGTCGCAGTACGTCAACGACTTCAACTATCTCGGGCGCACCTACCAAGTGATCGCGCAGGCCGACGGCAGCTTCCGGCGGGATCCGCAGGACATCGCCCGGCTGAAGGCGCGCAACACCTCCGGCGAAATGGTGCCGGTCGGCACGGTAGCCCGGCTCAAATACGAGAACGCGCCGTATCGGGTTCCCCGCTACAACCTGTTCCCCGCCGCCGAGGTCATGGGCGTGGCCGCACCGGGCGTGGCGACCGGCACCGCATTGCATCGCATGGAGGAACTGGCCCGCCAGGTGCTGCCGCCTGGCATCGGCTTCGAATGGACCGAGCTTGCCTTCCAGCAGCAGCAGCCGGGGACCTCGGCGCTGCTGGTGTTCGGCGCGGCCGCGCTGTTCGTGTTCCTGGTGCTGGCGGCGCAATACGAGAACTGGAAGTTGCCGCTGGCGGTGGTGATGATCGTGCCGATGTGCCTGCTCGCCTCGGTCACCGGCCTGCTGGCGCGTGGTCTGTCGATCGACGTGCTGGCGCAGATCGGCTTCGTGGTGCTGGTGGGGCTCGCGGCCAAGAATGCGATTCTGATCGTGGAGTTCGCGCGCCAGGCGGAAGATGAGGGCGCTACGCCCGGCGAAGCCGCCGTGAGCGCCGCGCGCACCCGGCTGCGGCCGATCCTGATGACCTCGCTGGCCTTCATCCTCGGCGTGCTGCCGCTGACGATCTCGATCGGCGCCGGCGCCGAGATGCGCCAATCGCTGGGCACCGCAGTGTTCTCAGGCATGCTGGGGGTGACGGGCTTCGGCCTGCTGTTCACGCCTGCCTTCTACACGGCGGTGCGCAAGTTCGGCCGCAAGGCGCGCAAGCCTGTCGAAGCCGTGCACGCGGTCTGAGAGCGGTGCGCGACGCTGATGATAGAAGGCCGGACTTGCGTTTAGCCTTGTCCACGCTATCCGTTCGGCGTCCGCACGATTGTCCCGGGGAAGTCGATGTTCGCCACGAAGTTGGCGTTCCTGTCGGCAGCGGCCTGCAGGCACGCCTGATAGTCGTAGTAGCCGCAGATCTCGGGCGCGCCGCGGGGAGCATTGGATGAGCCTGGCAACAGGCAGAACGGCGACGGCCCGTGCCGCGCCACCGCGGCCTCCGCAGGCATCGTCATTGAGATTGCAAGTGGCCGCGCTGCCGAGAGTACAAGAGCCGCTGCTAAGAATATGGTTGGTCGATCGCGTTGCATCGTTCGTCCCGCTATGTTGACGCAGAAGCGCGGCATCACGACACCCCGTGTTTGGCCGTTCGCCCGAACGGAGCTGATTGCGGTGTGTCGCGCGGATGAAACGTCCGAGAACGAGCCGCCTGCTCGATTGTTGCAGGGGTCGGTTGCGCGCGGTTTCGGATCGCTTCCATGGAGAGAGGGTAGCGAGCACGCACCTCTCCCATTAAATACCAATCCATTCTTGCATGAGATCGATCACTTTTCGTCGCACTGCCGATACAGGCGCGAATCTGAAATCCAGCTCTCTGAATCTTGAACGCGCGTGAACGTCAACGGCATTGGCGACGGCAGGCAGGTGCGGTGCGCGCGATAAGCGGCAACCTTTCAGGACGAGACCGGCGGTTCAGAAGCAGTAATGCATCACCGCGTCGAGCGCGATAAGCGGACCCCACATTCGCCATAAGCAGGCAGCGCCGCCAAGGCACAGCGTCGACAGCGAGACGCCAATCAGGAGAAGCCGCGCTTGTGTCATGTTGCGGCGATGACCGTTCGCGACACATCGCGGATCGGCCAGTGCAGCAGTGCCGCCAGCAGGCCGAGCAGGATCGCCGCCGCCCACACCGGGACGTAGGAGCCGGTGCGATCGAACGACAGCCCGCCTGCCCAGGCTCCGGCGAACGCGCCGAACTGATGGCCGAGATAGACGATGCCGAACAGCAGGCCCATGTGACGCGCGCCGAAGATGTCGCCGACCAGGCCGCTGGTCAGCGGCACTGTTCCGGTCCAGGTCAATCCGAGCGCGCCGGCAAACAGCAACGCTGACGTCTGCGAGACCGGCAGCGCCAGGAAGGCGATGAACAACGCGGTGCGCGTCAGATAGAGCAGGGCCAGCACCCGGTTTTTGCGATAGCGGACGCCGAGCAGTCCGCACAGCGCGGTGCCGACGATGTTGCTGAATCCGATGGTGGCGAGCGCCGCGGCGCCGGTCGCTGCCGACAAGCCGCTGTTGATCAGGACGGACGGCAGATGGGTCGCGAGAAACGCGAGCTGGAAACCGCAGGCCGCGAAGCCTGTGGTCATCAGCCAGAAATCGGGATGTCGTGCGACCGTCCGCAAGACATCGCGCGTGGCAACCGTGTCGGCGGATGCGCCGGCCGCGGACTTCGGCTCCCTGAGCCCGATCGCCAGCAGCGGGATGCCCGCGGTGAGCGCCGCCAGCACGGCGAGGGTCCAGCGCCAGTCGATCGTCGAAATGAGGCCCTGGGTGAGTGGCACCAGTGTGAACATGCCGATCGAGCCGGCGGCCGATGCGATACCCAGCGCAAGGCTGCGCTTGTCCGGCGGCGCGGCGCGGCTGATGCCGCCCAACACCACCGCGTAGGCGGTCCCGCTCTGGGCAAGGCCGACCAGGCCGCCGATCGTGAGTCCAAAAGACGTGGCGTTGCCGCACACGGCGCCGAGGCCCAGCCCTGCAACATAAAGCAGACCGCCAGTGGCGATGACGCGCCCCGCGCCGAACCTGTCAGCGAGAAGTCCTGCAACGGGTTGGGTGACGCCCCACAGGAGATTTTGCAAGCCGATCACGAGGCCGAACACTTCGCGATTGACGTCGAGGTCCGTCGTCACCGGCAACAGCAGCAGGCCGAACACCTGGCGAATGCCCATGCTCAGTGTGATGACCATCGAACCCAGGACCAGAGCGATGAGAAACCGAGGCGACACCGGGAAACTCCGTGCAGGCGAACAGGTTGTCCGCGCGCCACGGTGTCAGGCGGCACATCATAAGTAAAATGCATTCAAAATATAATGATTATGTTCTTGTAACATGATGATGCGTGGCCTTGATCGCCGTCGCCAGCAGGTCGACCGCCGGCTGGAGGCGATGCTGTCTGACCCGGGTGACGAGGGCCGGCGTCACCAGCAACTGAAAATCACGCGGCTCGATGATCTTCAGCTGCTTGCCGTGCAGCGCGGATTTGAAGCGCGCCCGGGGAATGAGACCCAGACCAACGCCGCGCGCGATCAGTGACATCTGCAGGTCATAGCCCTGGATCTCGGCGCAGAGGTTCAGGTGGCCGCTGTCGCGATCGATCGCGCGCTGCAAGGCCGCGCGGAATCCGCAGCCGCGCGGATTCAGCACCCAGGGATGCTTGCCGAGTTCGACGATGCTCGGTGCCGCGGCGATTGCCGTTCGTCGCGACGCCACGACCACCACTGTGTCCTGCGCGAAGGCACGCAACACCAGGCTGCCGTCGGTGGTGTGTGGTTCGGTGATGAAAGCCAGCGCCGCATCGATCGTTTCCGCGCGCAGCGCATCAAGCAGCTCTCTCGACCAGCCGGAGGAGATGCGAAGGCTGATGTTCGGGAAGGTGCGGGTAAGCATATCGAGCGGTTCGCCGAACGCGGCCTCGATAAAGCCGGGCGCGATCCCGAGGCGAAACTCGCCGCCGAGCCCTCGCTTGCTCCCGACTTGCAGCGACAGATCCTCGATCGCAGCCAGGATCTTGCGCCCAGATGTCAGCGCCTGGCGGCCATCCTCGGTCAGGGCCGGCGGCTTGCACGATCGGTCCAGCAACGGCACGCCGAATGCGGCTTCGAGACTCTGCACGCGCCGCGTCACTGCCGGCTGGGTCAAGTTGAGCTTTGCGGCGGCACGGTTGACCGAGCCCGCCTCGGCCACTGCGACAAAGGCCTTCAGGTCCCCGAGATTCATGCGCCGCGCCCTTTATTATTCAAGAAGGGCATAATTATCATATAAAATATAATATGTCGCCGATGACGATTTCCGCTTGACCTAGAGCACACTCGAACGTGTTCACTGCGTGCCGGGATCAAAGGTGCGGTCGCCGCGCCGTATCCGGTGGGGCCCGCGTGATCCCGGGATGCGATGAAGGTCATCGAGCCATGAGACAAGAGCACGAGTTGAGAGAACCTGCGCTGCATGACCTGCGGATCGGTGATGTCGCAAGCCGCACCGGGCGCAGCGTGCATGCCATCCGCTGGTACGAAGCGCAGGGCCTGATGCCGGGCGTGGTGCGCGACAGCGGCGGTCGGCGAACCTATACCGCCTATCACGTCGGCTGGCTTGATCTCATGGATCGGCTGCGGCGCACCGGCATGTCCATCGCCCAGTTGCGCGAGTACACTGCGCTGGTGAAAAAAGGCGGCGCCAGCCTGAAGGCGCGGCGGGCCTTGCTGGCGGCCCACCAGGCGCGCGTGCTGGAGACCATTGCCGGCTGGACCGAGGCGCTGGCGCTGATCGACGCCAAGATCGAATTCTACGACGAGTGGGTGGCCAATGGAGAACGGCCGGCGGTCGAACCGCATCGCCGCTTGCGCCGGCGCGGCGGTGCGGCGGCCACGGCCGGGCTGCGGCTGCGCCCTCGAACGCGATCAAACCGATCAGGCGACTAACACATCTCGGGACATCTCATGAACTGGTTTGCTCACCCCACGACGCGGTGGGCGACGTTGCTGACGCTTTGTCTGGCCGTCGTCGTCGCGCAAATCGACACCTTCATCGTCAACCTCGCCGTGCACCCGATCGGCGCATATTTCGACGCCGGTATCGGCGCCCTGCAATGGGTGATCGACAGCTACAATCTCGCTTATGCGGTCCTGCTGCTGAGCGGTGGACTGCTCGCCGACCTCTATGGTCGTCGCCGGATCTTCATGGTCGGCGCCGCGGTCTTCACACTGGCATCGATGCTCTGCGCACTCGCTCCCTCCGTCGCGATCCTGATTGCCGGCCGTGCGCTTGCCGGGCTCGGCGGTGCACTGCTGATCCCGGCATCGCTCGCCATCGTCCGGGTGGTGTGGCAGGACCCGGGCGAGCGCGCCCGCGCTTTGGGGATCTGGGGGGCGTGCAACGGCCTGGCTATGACCGTCGGACCTACCGCTGGTGGGTTGCTGATCCATGCCTTCGGCTGGCGCAGTGTTTTCTTGATCGTCGTTCCGCTAAGCCTCGCCGCGCTGGGTCTTGCGATCCCAACGCTGCCGGAATCCTCCTCGCCGCGGGGTCGGCATATCGATGCACCAGCTCAGGTTCTCGGCGCGCTGGCGCTGGGAGGCCTCGCGTTCGCGGCCATCCGCGCGTCGGTTACGCCGGGTGTGGCGATCGGAGCGGTGATCGTCGCGCTGTTGGCGCTGGCGCTGTTCGTCAAGGTCGAAGCGCGGCAGGGTGCGGCGGCGCTGGTGCCGCTGGATATTTTTCAGGTCCGCCAGTTCCGCGGTGCGATGACCGCAATGGTGGGGATGACTTTTGGCGGCTACGGCATGCTGTTCGTGTTGCCGCTGGCCTGGCAGAGCACCGGCGTGCTGGAGACCGTGGGGGCGGGGCTGGCGCTCGTACCAATGGCCGTCATGTTCGCGCTGGTGTCTCCGTTCACGGGAGCGATGATCGCAAGATTCGGCGAGCGGCTGCTGGCAAGCGGCGGCGTGGCCGTGATGGGAACGGGTCTGCTGTTGATCGGCTTGAGTACCCGTCACAGCGGTCTCATCATGGTCGAAGCCGGTCTTGTGCTGACGGGGATTGGCCTCGGAATGGCGCTCGGCCCGCTGACCAGCGCGGCGGTCGGCGCCGTTGCCGCGGCGCGTTCCGGAACCGTGGCCGCGCTGGTCAGTGTTGCTCGTGTCGCGGGTGCGACATTCGGCGTTGCGGTGCTCGGCTCGGTCTATGTGCTGGCCGGGGCAGGGCCGCACGGACTGCTCGTCGCGATGGCGGTGGGCGGACTGACGCAGATCGCGTGCGCGGCGGTTGCGGCCGCGACGATGCAGGCCGGACATCACGCGTATGGGGCAGCGGAGCGGTCGTCGACCGGATGAACGGGGTCCTAGCCGCGTCGCGCGGAATGGTCGCGGCAACCGTTCAGGAAAAGATCGACTGCGCTGACCACACGTTCGCGCAGTTCCTTTTCGGATTTCGCGATCTTGCCGCTCAGCACCATGGCGCGGACGGGGCCGTCGACGACCGTGTAGGAGAACTGCTCAGCCAGGAAACTCGCATCAGCCGGCCGGAGCTGTCCGTCGCGGATGGCATTGGCGAAGACGCTCGCGACCAGCCCGCGCGCATGCAGGGCGTTCTCGTGGTAGGCCTGCGCCACCTCCGGGAATTGATGCGCTTCGGATGAAATCAGCCGTTCGAGCGCGATGGCCGCTGGCGCGATCGCGTGTTTTGAAAGCTCCAGCCCGAGCCTTACCAGGGTCGCCTCGATCGGGTCGTCGCGATTGGATTCCGTGAGGGGCACCAGAAGATTGTTCGTGCCCTTGCGCATGACGGCCGCAAACAAGGCCTCCTTGGAGGCGAAGCGGGCATAGAAGGTCTGCTTCGAGATCCGTGCCGTGGCCGCGATCAGGTCAACGCTGACCGCCTCGAAGCTGGACTCCAGGAACAACTGCATCGCGACATCGATGATGTGGTCAGTGATGCGGCCGGCCTGTTCCTTGGTCGGCCGCCCGCTGCTGCGCGGCGCAGCCTTGGCTGGCCTGACCTTCGCCGACGGCCTGGCAGTCGTTTTGGCAGCAGTCATCCGTGTGGTCTCTCCAAATCATCCTCGCAGCTACAAATCATCTTTGCGCCTTCAAGTCATCTTTGCGGAGCTCATGCGGCGCGATGGCCCGCATCGCAATCGTTCGATTTCCCCGCATATCCGCTTGCGCCGGGGCACGGTAGTGTATAAATAGTACGATATAGTTTGATTAATGGCGAGCGCGGCGCATGAGCCGCACGCGGCAGCTTCTGCATGCCCCGAGGAACTGGAGATGACGCAGATGACATCGATAATGCGAAATACCGTGTGCGTGGCGAGCTTGCTGGCTCTCGTCACACCAGGCCTTGCCTCAGGTAATGCCGATCCCAGCGGCACGTGGCTGACTGAAGACGGCCGCGCCCGCATCCGCGTCGAACGTTGCGGATCAGCGCTGGAGCAAGTCTGCGGCTATATCGTCTGGATGAAGGATCCTTTCGATGCCAACCGGCAACCGCTCAAGGACCAGAACAATCCGGATCGCGCGAAGCGGTCGCGCCCCGTGCTGGGGCACCAGCTCATTCTCGGCCTGGCGCCGAACCCGAAGGGTTATTTCGCCGGCCAGATCTACGACGCGGAGAGCGGCAAGTCGTATGAGATCTCGCTGTGGCGCGAGAGCGCGGACCGGCTGAAGGTCAAGGGCTGCATGCTGTCGGTGTTCTGCCTGTCGCAGACCTGGACGCAGACCATTGATGTCCTGTCCGGGCAACTCGTGGGCATGACGGGCGACCCGACCGGCCCCCGGGCAGACAACGAGTGGGTGCAGGTTTCGCAGGTGAAGTCGCCTCAGCCAAAGCCGCCGACCATAGCGCGCGTGAGCCGATAGCTGCTGCGGAGCCGATCCAGTCGGTGCGATGTCGGGACGGCTCCCCCGCAAACGCTGCAGATGGTGCTCGGTTCGAGACACTCCGAGCTCAGGTCCCGCAGAACGTCTGCAGCACGCGCTGTTCCGGACGCGGCGGCTCGGCGTAGGCCGCGAACTGCGGCTGGTCCTCATAGGGCCGCGCCAGCACGGCATTCAGTTCCTCGAACGGCGCGTAGTCGCCGCGGACCGCAGCTGTGATCACCGCCTCGATCCGGTGGTTACGCGGAATGAAGGCGGGATTGATCCGGCGCAGGGCCGCGCCGTTCGGCGACCCGTCGTTACGGCGCTTGCGCCATGCGTCGAGCCACGCATCGATGGCCGCGGGCTCGGCAAACATCGTGCGCAAGTCGCCGGCATCGCCGTCGGCGGCATCGCACAGCCGCCGGAACGCCAGGGTGAAATCCACTTCGCCTTGTCCCAGCAACTGCAGGAATTCGCCGACGAGATCGTCATCCTCCGCGCCGCCGGTCAGTCCGGTCTTGGCGCGCATGCCCTGCGTGTAGGCTGCGTCGAACACCGTGGAGAAGGTTGCCAGTTGCTCCTTGGCGATCTCGATCGCCTTGGCCTGGTCGTCATCAAACAAGGGCAGCAGGCATTCCGCGAGCCGGGTCAGGTTCCACAGCGCGATGCGCGGCTGGTTGGCATAGGCATAACGTCCGTTCTGGTCGATCGAGGAGAACACGGTGGCGGGATCGTACGCATCCATGAACGCGCACGGGCCATAGTCGATGGTCTCGCCGGCAATCGACATGTTGTCGGTGTTCATGACGCCATGGATGAAGCCGATGTGCATCCACCGCGCCACCAGCGCCGCCTGCCGCGCGATCACCTGAACCAGCAGCGCGCGATAGGGATAGGCGTCGGTGGCGACCTGCGGGTAGTGCCGCGCGATGACATGGTCTGCGAGCGCGCGGACCGCGTCGCGATCGTCGCGCGCGGCAAAGAACTGGAAGGTGCCGATCCGGATGTGGCTTGACGCCACCCGCGTCAGCACGGCGCCGGGCAGCATTGTCTCGCGCTGCACCCGGTCGCCGCTCAGCACCGCGGCGAGCGCACGGGTGGTCGGGATGTAGAGCGCGGCCATCGCCTCACTGACGATGTATTCCCGTAGCACGGGTCCGAGCGCCGCGCGGCCATCCCCACGCCGGGAGAATGGCGTCGGTCCGGCGCCCTTCAGTTGCAGGTCGCGGCGCTGTCCCAGGCGGTCGACCACTTCACCGAGCAAAATCGCGCGCCCGTCGCCGAGCTGCGGCACGAAATTGCCGAACTGGTGCCCGGCATAGGCGGTTGCAATGGGATCGGCGCCGGGCGGAACCGCCTGGCCGGCCAGAAAGCCGACGCCATCGGGCGAAGCCAGCCAATCCGCATCCAGGCGCAGTTGCGCGGCCAGCGGGCGGTTGAGCTTGATCAGTCGTGGGGCTGCCACCGGCGTCGGGGCCACGCGCGCGAAAAAGCGGTCGGGGAGGGTGGCGTAGCTGTTGTCGAACGGGATCTGCATGGTTCCGATATAGTCGCCGGTGCGACCGACGGCAATGCGATCCGCAGAGCTGTTATGCTGGCCACAACTGCCCGCCGCCGTCCACGCGCAGCATCTGTCCCGAGACGAACGCGCCCATCGGGCCGGCGAACAGCTCGACCAGCCGCGCCACCTCATCCACGGTGGCGATGCGGTCCAGCGTGCCGCCCTCGGCCAGCCGCGCCGGGTCGACCGGGCGGGTTGCGACAAAGCGCTCGGTGCGGGTGTCGCCGGGCGCGATGCTATTCACGGTCACGTCATAGGGCCGCATCTGGTCGGCGAGGCAGCGGGTGAAATGCATCGCGCCGGCCTTGGCAGTGGCGTAGATCGAGGCGTTGGTGCGGCCCTTGAAGGCCGCGACCGAGCCGATGGTGATGATGCGCCCGCGCCGCCGCTCCATCATGCCGCGGGCCACCTGCTGGCACACGAAGATGGTGCTCAGCAGATTGCGGTCGAGCACCGCGCGCACGTCTTCTTCCTTGATGTTCACCACGTCGTTGGGATTGGGCTTGCCGCCGGCTGCCGCGATGTCGCCGCCGGCATTATGCACGAGAATGTCGATCGCCCCGAGCGCGGCCTCCGCGCCTTGCACCGTCCGTGCGATATCGTCCATCACGGTGAGATCGCCGAGCAGCTTCACGGTGCGCACGCCGTGGGTGTCGGCGATCGCGTTGGCCACATCGGTCAGGGTCTGGATGCCGCCGAACTCCGAGGGGCCGTGTTCCCGCATCCCGTGCACCGCGATGTGGCAGCCGAGCGCGGCTAGCCGCTCGGCGAACGCGCGTCCCAGTCCACGACCCGCACCAGTGACGAGTGCGACCTGGCCTTCCAGCATGCGAGCGGACATTGTTTCATCCTGTGGTCTTGATTGAGCTGAGATCGGCGGGTGAGATTTACGGTCGCGCAGCGTAGCGCGCCACGCCAGCATCGTCGATCTCGCCACCGCCCGCTACCCGCCCATCGACCAGCCGATATGCAGCCGGCCGGCTGGCTGAGGCCGGCCGGACTCTTTAAACAACAGGGCCGCTCGTCGCGATGGCGCGACGCGAGACAATAGCACGACACGCGCGACGTGCGCGGGGGACAACACCATGGATGGATCGAGCGAGGCGCTGCCGGTGAGCGATGAGATCGGTGATGCAGGCAAGGAATTCCTCAACCTGCATGAACTCGTGCATCGGGCGCGGGTCAATCTCGACCAGAATGCTTGGGACTACATTGTCGGGGGCACCGAGACCGAGACTACGTTGCGGCGCAACCGTATGGCGCTGGATGAAATTGCCTTCCGGCCGCGGGTGCTGCGCAATGTCGAGCATGTCGATGCCTCGGTGACGCAGTTCGGCCGCAAGCTGCGCCTGCCGGTGGTGCTGGCGCCGATTGGCGCGCTGGAGACATTCGATCCCGGCGGTGGCGCGACCGTAACGCAGGCCGCCGGCCGCTTTGGCGTCGCGCACATGCTAAGTTCGGTGGCTGAGCCAGGCCTGGAGAAGGTCGCCGAGGCCGCGCCCGATGCGCTGCGGATCTATCAGCTTTATGTGCGGGGCGACGACGCCTATGTCGAGGATCATGTCGCGCGCGCGATCGCCAAAGGTTATGCCGCGTTCTGCCTCACGGTCGACACCGCGCATTACAGCCGGCGCGAGCGCGATCTCGCCAAGCGTTATGTCACGGCCGGTCGCCGCCGGGTCAGCGGCGGCACCTTCCAGATGGCGCTGAACTGGCGTACGGTGAAGCTGATCAAGGACAAGTACAAAATCCCGCTGATCCTCAAGGGCATCGCCACTGCGGAAGACGCTGCCATCGCCCTCGACCACGGCGTCGAGTGGATCTATGTCTCAAACCACGGCGGTCGCCAGCTCGATCACGGGCGGGGCGCAATGCACGTGCTGCCGGAGATTGTCAAAGCTGTCGCCGGCCGCGCGAAAATCATGGTCGACGGCGGGGTTTGCCGCGGCACCGACGTCGTCAAGGCCATCGCCTCCGGCGCCGATCTCGTCGGCATCGGCCGCCTGCAATGCTGGGCGTTGGCCGCGGCCGGCGAGGCGGGGGTGGTGCGGATGCTGGACCTGCTCGAGGACGAGGTGCAGCGCTGCCTGGGGTTGCTTGGCGTCAACCGTTTCGCCGAACTCGACACATCCTATCTGCACGCGGCGACGCCGACCAACCTGCCGCATGTCTTCAGTGCGTTTCCGCTGCTGGAGATTGCGCCATATCGATATTGAAGAGGGCGCGGCAGCGCCTCAGTTGGTGCCCGCGCATGTCCCGACAAACCCGCAGGCATAGGGCAGGCGGCCGAAGATCAGGCCCGGGCGGGTGCCGTAATACGAGGAGTATTCGAACACGCCTGGCCGCCCGTAATTGCCGGGCACGCGGGGCGGCAGGATGCTCCACAGCGACAGCTCCTTGTCGCGCTTGCGGGTGCGATAGGCCGGCGGCAACTGGCCGGCCGGTGCCGCAAAGATCTCACCGATATGCGAGCGTGCCGGCAAGTCAGCGGCATGGGCCATGACGCCGGTCGCAGCAAGCACCAGGGTGGCCAAAGCCATCTTCAAGGGGGCGATCGTCATGCGTCCGGCTCCGGATGATTCGGGAATCATAGCCGGCAGCCGTTAGCAATGGTTAACGCATGCCTTGAATAAGGTTGATGGCGGCTCCGCTCAAGACCTCGGCAGCCGCGGGATGCTCTCGGCAAAGCCGTTGAAGCAGGCGAGCCGCTCGTCCTCTTCCTTGCTGAAACGGCAGTCCGCCACGCCCTTGGCCTTCGCCGCCTTGGGATTGGGCTTGGGCGGGATCACTGCGTCATAGCAGTCCAGCCGGCCCTTGGTCGCGTCTTCGATCTCAAGGCAGGCCTGAAGCCGGACGGCGATCGACTGCCTGCCGGCTGTCCGTGTCGCCTTCACCTGTTTCGGCTGCGCGTCCTTGGGCTGCACCTGCACCAGCGGCTTGTCGCCGACCATGGGCGGATTGGCCTGTGCCATCGCGGCCGCGGAGTAGAGGGTTGCGATCAGCGCAAGCATCGTTCTCATGTCGTCGACCTCTGGAGTCCTTATGAGGGGGTTAATGAACCCATCTTGTAGCGGGCCGGTTCCACCGAAACAACTCCGCACCGGAGGAGGTCAGCCGCGAAACCGCCCTGAGGTTGTGAGGCGGCAGCCTTCGGGGTAAACACCGGGCCTCACGGGGCTCAGCATCATGACCATCGAACTGCACACCTGGAATACGCCGAATGGCCGCAAGATCAGCGTTGCGCTGGAGGAAATGGGACTGCCGTATCGCGTCGTTCCCGTGAACATCAGCAAGAACGAACAGTTCGCGCCCGATTTCCTCGCCATCAGCCCCAACAACAAGATCCCGGCCATTGTCGACCCGGACGGTCCGGGCGGGAAGCGCGTCAGCGTGTTCGAGTCCGGCGCGATCCTGCTCTATCTCGGCGAGAGGACCGGCAAGTTTCTGCCCACCGCGCTGATCGACCGCGTTCCGGTGCTGGAATGGCTGATGTGGCAGATGGGCGGTTTCGGTCCGATGCCCGGACAGGTGCATCATTTCATTGCGCTAGAGAACGAGCAGGACCGCCGCTATGGACTGGCGCGCTATTCGGCGGAGACGCGCCGGCTCTATGGTGTGCTGGATCGCCGGCTGGCCGACCGCGACTATGTCGCGGGAGCGCTGTCGGTGGCCGACTTCGCCATCCTGGGTTGGGCGTGGCGGCACGAACGGCACAAGGTGTCGTTCGCGGATTTTCCGAATGTCGGCCGCTGGTACGAGACGCTGATGGCCCGGCCTGGCGTCAAGCGCGGTATGGAGGCGAAGCTCGACTGACGTTCGCCGACAGCTCGTGTTTGTTCTGGAGGCTCGTTCGAGTGCTTTTGTTTCCGGGCGTTGCCATCTGTGATCCAGCGCACATCTGTCCGGCATCCACCGTGCTAGGTGTCTGTCCCAGTGAGCGGACGACACCGGGGGCGCAGTCATCTGCGAATGCCGATGGCCAACCAATCCCTCTCCTCCAGCCTTTTCCGGAACGATCCGGCGCTGCAGGCGTGCCTTGTCAATGATGCGGCGCATGTGACCACGGGCGCGCGCGGTGACCATGTCGCCAAGATCCAACTGGCCTTGTCGTTGCTGGACGATGCCGATATCGCGCTGATGGAGCTGCAGGCCAAGCAGTATGGCGGCCCCACCGCAGCGGCGGTGCTGGCGTTCAAGCAGGCCCGCGAGATCATTAATCACAGCTATCAAACCCAGGCGGACAACATCGTCGGGAAAATGACGATCGCGGCGATGGATCAGGAGATGCTGGCGCTGGAGCGCCGGCGCAGGCCGACGTCGTCCTATTTCTGCGGCGATCCCATTCAGGACAGCGGCGGATCGACGAGTTCGGCGCCTCCCGCCGGAGTTTCGGCGGCTGCTTTCACCGCGCGCTTCCAGCAGTCGTTCGCCGTGCCGCAGCCTGGTGGTCAGCCATCAACGGGCGGCCCCGTTCCGGCGGCGCCCAGGAGCCTGATCGATCTGGATATCGTCTGGCAGCCCACGCGCGGCGCCGGCGCCAAGGCCAGCCAGATGCTGAAATATCTGGACAAAGCGCGAAGTCTGCTTGCTCCGTTCAGCATTCGTATCGTGAGCAGCGTCGCTCTGCCGGATGCGCCGTTTCCCTTCGATCCCCCGGTCGATCCGGATGTCGACGCCGATTCCCTGGCTGTCCTCAAGGCGGCCGTCAAAGCGCGCCCCGGCTTGCACAACACGTTGCGTGTGATCGTCTGTCCGTTCCCGCCCAATCCGCGCTCCATTTTCGGAGCGACGAAATCAGGCCGCACCTTTGCGCCTTTTGTGCTTCTCAATTCGGAAGCGTTTCGCACCGACGAATGCACTCTGCTGCATGAGATGATTCACGCCGCCAATCTCCGATTAGGCGATGCCCAGCACGATCCCGACAAGACCAGTGTCTTCGCAACGGGTAACACCCGGACGGTGCTCAAGCTGGAGCACGCCGACGAGTTCGTTTTCGCTTTTTTCCGAAAGTAGCGAAGGACAGGTATCGTCTCGCCGTGGAAGCGGCACAAAGCCAGGCATCTCCCGGGCCTTCGCCTAAGCGGCTTCAGCCTGCGCCCGTGCCCCGGCGTGAGCATCCGCAGCATCAGTCGAGCTGTGTGGACGGGACGCGGTTCCCGCTAAATCTGAAAATGTCCCCCCGTTGACCGTCTCTGCGTCCGCGCCTCTGCTTTCGGAACGAAGCTGCCGCGTAGCGCTTGAATCCGCACGTCGAGAGCAACAGCAGGAGAGCCCCATGGTCGATCCCACGGATCTGAACCGTCGTGCATCGGAGCTCGCCAAACAGGCCGAGCACGAGGCCGATGACGACACACGTGACCGGCTGCGCCGGATGGCGCAGTATTATGCCCACATCGCGGAAAACGAGATCTGGCTCGAAGCCGTTCGTGCGTATCCGTCGACGCCGCAACGCAAGGGATAACTCAGAATGTCGGCGATGAAACCGCGTGGACAGATGCCGCGATCAAGAAATCGCGTTCCGTCGCATCCAATCTTTCAAGCCGTCAGGCGCGGCCCTTTCGGCCGCAGCAATTGCTTCATCGCGAGATAGGATTTCAGCCGCGCCACCTCGGCAAGAATCTGCCGGCGCAATTCGCCCGCGGGTAGCATATCGGCCTGGGCCATACGTTCGGCGATCACCTGGGCGATCTCCTCGTCCGACATCTGATGATGGATGCGGGCCGGCGGGAAAGCAGGAATTGCGTTTGGTGCCATGACGTCTCTCGCTGCAAATCAATGCGTATCGGCAATGTGTATCGCGCACCACGAACGCGAGGCGAGAGTGAAGGTTCCTTGAAAAATGAGGAAGCGGCGTTTAGCGCCGCCCGCCGACCTCATCGATGTGCGCCAGCAGATCGGCCGGATCGTCGTAGACGCGGAACGCGCCGGCTTGTTGTAGTTCGGCCGTGCCATAGCCGCCGCTCAGGAGGCCGACGCCGAGCGCCTTGCAACGGATCGCCGCCAGCATGTCCCAAATCGAGTCGCCGACCACGACGGCGGTGTCGATCGGCGCATTGAGCCGCGCGGCGGCGGCGAGGAACAGGTCGGGATCGGGCTTGGCGTATTTGACCTGGTCGCGGGTGACCACCGGGGTCCGCTCCGGATCGACCCCAAGCGCGGCGAGGTTGACCGCCGCGGTTTCCATCCGCCCGCTGGTTGCGATCGCCCACGGAATGCCCTCAGCCGTGAGCCAGGACAGCAGGTCGCGCGCGCCGGGCAGCGGCCGGATCTGGTCTGCGTAGCGGCGATAGGCGCTGGCATGGCCGAGCCGAAGTCGGTCGACGCGCTCGGTGCTGATGTCGAGGCCGGTCTCGCGCAGCAACTGGTTGGTGAACAGGCCGCCGCTCATGCCGATCTTGCGATGGATGCGCCAGACCGAGAGCTCGATGCCTTCGGCGTCGAGCGCGTCCTTCCATGCCAGCACATGTTGGTACACGCTGTCGACCAGCGTGCCGTCGAGATCGAATAGATACACCGGATTGATGCGCACAAGATTCTCCTCGTGTGTTGCTGGCCGCAGGGCGTTTCGACGTTGCGTCAGCGCCCGTTCTTGGCCGGTGCGGACTTCTGCGCCGACGTTCCCGCCGCTGGCGATGTGATGTTGGCCACCGCGTCCTGCAGCGCGCCGAGTTTCTGGTTGAGCGTTTCGATTTCCTCGGACAATCGTTTGGTCTCGGCCCGCTGGGTCACCAGGAGATCCTGCACCGCCTGCAACTGATCGACGGCCTGCTGTTGAGTCGTTCCCAGCGCCTTGGTCGCCTCGATGAGATCGTCGGTCGCCTGTGGGCGCGGTGTGGCCGGCGTGGCAACGATGGCGGGTGCAGGGGAGATGTCGGAGCGAGCGGATCGCAAAACCGTCCAGCCGATGGCGATCAGGATCACGGCCACACCAATAACCGCGATCTGCTTCCGCTCGAGCCGTGGGAACTTCTGGGCAGACAAGTCGATCATTTGGTTATGAACCCTCGGGGCCGGTCGGGCTGCATGGGTTCCATCATAGGCGTTTCCAGCGCCGCTGAGTAGCACCGGGCATCATAAAGCGGTGTGGCGGGGCGCCGGATCGCGTGCAGGCGCAACAGGTTGCATCGGTGACACGTCCAGAACGGCCAGGATGCTGCGTGAGACCTTTCGGGCCACCGCGCAAAGATATCCGCCGGTCCTGTCAGGGCGCGCCGGGTTTGCTGCGGGACGTGGCCGCCGGACCACTCGGCCAGCGCCCTACGGCCTGGTCGTCGAGCTCCGCCAGCGTGAATGCGGCCTTCTGTTTCCTGAGCGTCAAGCCGAGCTGGCGCGCCTCGCGATCGATGGAGGACATCGATCGCTTTAGCCGTGCCGAGATGGCGGCCTTTGATTTGCCGCGCTCGACCATCTCCAGCAGCGTTTCGCGATCCGCCGAGGTCCAGGGCCGGATCAAGGGCCGGATTGAAGCCATCACATGCTCTCCCTTCCACGCGCCGCTGACGTCGTGGATCAAATCGTTGCCATTAATCGCGGTGATGCCTTGCTTGGAAAAACGATGCAGTCGCGCGTCTGTTCCGTCGCCCGCGCAAGGAACCTGCTGGTTGCTGAAGGAACGACGGACTGCGGCGTGGATTGAATCGCTAGATCGGGGCGAAGCTGAAGGAGAGCGCAATGATCAGGACTCTTGCGATAGTGGCATTTGGATTGACGCTGTGTGCAGCGGCGCCCGCGGGCGCAGAGGATGTGGGCGTCGGTGTCGGCGTGGGACCATCCGGCGTGACGGTCGGTGCCGGACCGGTGGAGCGTGACCATGATCGCACGACCATCATCAGGGAGCGGGAGCGCGAGCCTCGCGATAGAACCGTGATCATCAGGAAGGACCGCGATGATGATCGCCCGCACGATCGCGACGTGATTATCGACCGGCGCTAACGCAAGGCCGTTGGGCCAGGCGCGCCGGCAACGGAAGTGTTGCAGGCCGACAACGTTAATCTTGTTCCTGCTGCGGAACTGTCGGTTTCACTGCGGTGGCACAGGTGTGCGTGCTATGACGTGTACTCCGGGGCTGGGGCGCATCTCATCACGGATTGATAATAATCCCGGGGGCCGTCGGACAAACGTCCGGCGGCCTTTTTGATGGGCCAGCGCACCCGCCGGCATGCCGTCCGGCCGGATTTGGCGGGGGAACGGGCCTGCCGAGGCCCCCGGGAACCGGTTCCCGAGGCCCCGGTTCCCTATCTCCGGGGTTGCCACCGGGCCGGTTTGTCTCGATTATGCCTCACTTTCGCTGGCATGATGGCGGGGGTCGTCGTGCGAGCCATGAAATAAGTGCCTTGCAATAAGCCCTGAAAAAAGCGGGTCGTTTTCCAGGGCGTTCAACCGGGGGGTTGATGACACACGTCAGGGCGACAACTGATGCGTTTCTGTCAGGTCGCGGCATTGCGGTCTTGAGTGTGATTGGACTGGCGGCGTTCGCTCTCGCATCGGGCGCCGCAGCGTGGATGCACGAGTCCGACCTGAACACCCCGGTCTTCAATCACGCCTCAGATCGCGTCGCCGCGTTACCCTTCGAGGACAGATTCTCGCCGCGGCAGGCGCCGGCGTCGACGACAGTCTCGCCGCGCGCCCTCGTTCAATCCGTCTCGCGCGATCTCACCGCGAAACTTGACGACGCCAGGAGCCGGCTCTCCCAGGACATGCATTCGCAAATGCGGCTGGCCATGCTGACGCAGCCGGCCAGCGATCCCGCGCCCTCGATCGTCACCGCAGTTCCGTTGCCGCGGCCGCGCCCGACCGAGGCGACCCTGAACGACTTGCAGACCAGCGCGGCTGCGCAGGCGTACAGCCGCATTCCGCAACCGACCGACCGCACGCTGCTGCAGAAGCTGTCCGATCTGATTCCGCCGCGCATCACGCTGGCCTCCCTGAACCCCGATGACGGCATTCCCGGTACCGGTCCCGATCTCGCGGCACTCGGCTATGACAACGCCACCGCCGTTTACGATATCTCCGCGCGTGCGGTCTACATGCCGAACGGCGCGAAGCTCGAAGCGCATTCCGGCTTCGGCAGCCTGATGGACGACCCCCGTTATGTCGACCGGCGCGATGTCGGTGCGACACCGCCGAGCACCTACGACCTGAAGCCGCGGAGCAACCTGTTTCACGGCGTGCAGGCGCTGCGCATGATCCCCGTGGGCAGCAACGGAGGCGCCGTGCTCGGACGCACCGGGTTGCTCACCCATGGCTACATGCTCGGCCCCAATGGCGATTCCAACGGCTGCGTCTCGTTCAAGAACTACGACAAGTTCCTGAAAGCCTATGAGAACGGCGAGGTGAAACGCCTCGTTGTGGTCGCGAGCCTCGAGACGCGCGATCCCTGATGCCTTCATGAGCGGGTGTCCCGCGGTTGCGGGGGGCGTCGAAAGCGTCCATCGCATTCCTTAACCGCCAGCCAGATTGCGTCACGGTCTTCCGCCCATTTTTGGTTGCGCGCGCAACAACGTCGAGCAGCTCCGCGGATATCGACTTGCGAGCGGTTTGCATGTCGCTCGGCGCGTCATCGCCAGCATCGTGCCCACCGTCGGAAAAGGTGTGGAATTCTCCCCCTGCGATAAAAAATAATTGACCCTAAGGGTGGCTGGAATGTCACGCGCGTTGCCTCGCGGATTGCGAAACATTGCTATCGGTCGTCTGCAGCGCCGAAATTGTGCCGGCCGATCCCTGCGACTCTCACAGAGCGCAAACTTTTTATGGAAATGCTCAACTAACTGGTGAGTTGATTGTCAGGCGGAATCTGCCATGTGTTGTCGAACGGAAACGGAGGAAGCGATGACCAGCCAGGATGAAGTGGCTGCGTATGTAGCCACCACGTGCCTTGCGTTGCGGACGCTGGCCTTCAACGCCGAGCTGCCGTTTCTCGCCCAGATCCTCGACATGGCAAGCCTCGAAGCCGAAAACATCCTGGCGTCTGCGAAAGCCACCGTTCATCCCTTTCCGGATCCCTCGCAACGCCGCTAGCCGGCGGTATGTCCGCCACCGCGTCAGATAGACGGCACCGATCAGATCAGAAACGATTACGGTCCGCCCCGCGAATGGTGAGTTTGCGCGGCTGCTCATGCCCCGGCATTGAGATCGATCAAGGCGATGCCGAGCTCGGGGCGTTTGGTCCGGCGCAGATGCGCAGCTGTTTCGGTGATGGTGAGTTCCAGCGTCGGTCGCACCTTCCCCTCCAGCAGGTGGCCGCCTCGCACGGTGCCGTCCTTCAGGCCCAGCACCGCATGCAGGTGAAGGCTGGCCTTGCCGTCGTCGCCCCTCGCCACGTCGCCCAGCAGGCTCAGCACTTCGCATTGCGTCTCGACCGCGATCGGCACGTAGTTTTTTGTTTCGAAATCAAACCAGCCGACCTTGGCTTGCGCGAATGCCCCAATCGCCGTCACCGATGCGCCGCTGATATTCTGCGCGCCGGAAAACGCGGTGATGGCCTTGAAGGCCTCCTCACCGCTGTCGAGCACCAGAACGAACGTCCGCTGCGATCCTTCGACGACAGTTCGAGATTTCATGGGGTGATTCCTTCCGGCAGGCGTCAGGTGAATTGGGTATGGTGTCCGGGCCAGTGTCGCGGCTATCAACGGCGCCTGAAAACATAGGCGCCCAGCATGAAGGCGATGATCACCGCCGGCAGCGGATGGGCGCGCGTGCAGGCTTCGACCGTGGTGATAATCGAATTGGAGCGGGTTTGTTCGATCGTCGCGCGCAACCGTGCTGCGGCAATCCGAAGGCGCTCTGATGCCTGTGCCACGGTGTACTGGGCATCGGTCACGCCATCGAGAAGGCGTTCGGTGATCGGCGGTTGCTGGGATGGGTTGGTCATCATTTCGGTCACTGTCGCAGGCTCCGGTCCAGTTCGTCCGGACACTCACTGGCCAATGCGAGCGGCATCCGGAAGTTCCGGGGGCATCGACACGCGGGTGCCCGATCAGCTCTTGTGACCCGGTGGATCTTCACCCCTGTCACGGCGGTTCACTTCAAGCGCACGCCGTTTGTCCGCGGGTTGCTCCTGTCCGAGCTCGTCGCGGACGATTCCGTGCCCGGTTGGTCCGGCGTCGCCGCGGTTCTTGTGGGCACGGTCCACCTGCTTTTGGGCCTGGGATGCTTTCGAATCGTGTTTGCTCATGAGGACATCGCTCTTCAAGAATATGGCTGCGGAAAATCAACCCTTGTTCGGAATTTGTCGCGGCCTTCGACGTTTGGTTGAGGTCACGCGGCATATCTCTGGTGAACCCGTCTCGATCGTGGACCAACACTGCCTCTGACGCGTTGTTCCGGGAGATGGGCTGTTCCCTTTCCGCTGCGCAGTGAGATGGACGCGGGAGGGAACTGCGGCGGATGCGCCACGTTTGTCTGCCGAGGGCCACCCGTAGTCCTCGGCAAGCCGAGACTGATCTCGCCCGCCCTCGTTGCCCCCTCGGGGGCGGGCGCCCTTTTTCTTCGATCCATTGTCTTCGGTCTGTCTTGCGCGCACGCAAGCCAAGCCGCGGCTGCTCCGAAGCCAGTTTCCTGAAAGGCAAGATCGAGGACGATGAGACATCTTCATTTGCAGCCGACCGAAACCGATGTCGCGATCGCCGGACTGGCGGCGCGTCATGCGACGCCACGGCGGGAGCGGCTGATTGCGGTGCTGACATGGCTGGCCGATGAGAAAATCCTGTACGCCGCAAGTGCAGCTGCGTGGCTGATCGCGAAAAACGGCAATCGTCGCGAACGTCTGCAAGCCGACCATCTGGTGCTGACGGTGGTGCTGGCGAACGTGCTGCCGCACCTGCTCAAGCAGGTCGTCGATCAAGAGCGGCCGGATCGTACTGTTATGCCGCCGCGGCATGGTATTCCCAAGTCTGGCAATCCCTATGACGCGTTTCCGTCCGGTCACGCCATGCATATCGGCGCCATCGCATCGGCGATGTCGAGGATGTATCCGAAGGCGTGCGGCTGGATCTGGCTCGGCGGATTAGCGGTCGCGTCGACACGCATTGCGCTGCTGGCGCACTGGACTTCCGATGTCGTCGCGGGACTCGCTGCCGGCGTCAGCCTGGAGCGACTGATGCGTCCGATGGATGGCCGGGTTTTTGCGGCGCGGAAGCATCGACGAATGCCGCGATAATCGCGCGTCGACCATGCAAGCAAAAGTGTGCCACGAATGCTGACGCGAATGAAACTTTTGCCGGACTAAGTGATTGAGGCTGCAGTTTTCTCGATGCTTACGGAGCCGGGACCATGATCTGTGAGAGCTTCGATCAAGCCGCCATTACCAACATGAGCATCGCGCTGGAGCGGGCCTGCCGCGGCATCCCCCTCGAGCTTCGGACCCATGAGGATCGCCTGTTTGTCGCCCAGCGCATCATCGCTTATGCGAACCACGGCAACATCAGGCTGGGAGATCTGACCGCCGTGGGGCAGCGGGCGGTGGATGAATTGCTCTCGCGGCCTCCTCAGGCGGCGTAATGGCTCCCACGGTCGGCCCGCGGATCGCCCGACAGTGAACCGAGCCGGATCTGGCTCGACATAAAGTCTGGACCAAGACATCTGTCGCCCACGGCAGTCCCCACGCTGGCGCACGGCATGCCACGGTTTGCGCAAAGCAACCCCGTGCTGTATCGATTGTCCGTATATTTGATTGTGCGTTGAGGGGAATTGCGGTGGGGACACGACGCCCGGTTGCATCGAAACGTCCTCATGCGGGTGGACGCCCGACCCCCGCACAGGCCGCGCGGCGAGACGAGCGGTTGCTCGATGTCGCCACCGCGTTGTTCCTGAAACACGGTTTCCAAGGCACGTCGTTCGATGCGCTGGCGCAGGCCGCCCGCGTCAGCAAGCCGACGATCTATGCGCGCTACCGCGATAAGAAGGCGCTGTTTCTCGCGGTGCTCCGTCGTCGGGTGGACATTGCCAATGCACTGATCCTGAAGCCGATCGAGATCGGAGCCGGAACAAGCAAACCCGCTCGGATCGAGGCAGCTCTGCACGCGTTGAGCAAGCGCGGCGTGGCCCAGATACTGGCGCCCGACAACGTGACCCTGCAGCGCATCGTGGCGGCACACGCCGGCGGGTTTCCCGAACTGGCGAAGTTCGCGGATGACAGCCGGCGTAATCTCGTCGCGCAGGTCGCGGCGGCGCTTCGGCATTTCGTTGCATGCGGACAGATCGACATCAAAGATACGGACATGGCTGCGGATCAATTCCTCTCGCTTGTCCTTGGGCAGCCGCAGCGTTCAATTCTTTACGGCAGCCCAATCACACCGCATGCGGCGGAGCGCTATCGAAGAGCGGCCGTTGACCTTTTTCTCAAGGCTGTGGCGCGCCGTTGATCTTGCATGACGTGCGTCATGTATGAACAAGCTGTCATGCCGTTCATCAAAGTTCCTGCAATATGAAATACCACGCGCCCCGGCGCAGGTGCGTTCTCTTGACGCTTGTCAAAAACAAAACGAATCCGTATCGTTTCAATAAAGAGTCGTGGTGATCCGCGGCGATGAACGTGAATTGCTGGACGCGTAGGCTGGCGGATTTTTTGTTAAGATTTTTCAGCTTTCTAGAATCTTCGTTGCCGTTGCCGTTGCCACCAACTCAATATGCAGGTTTCAGCGCCACTCGACATCCAAGGCCCGTGATGAGCAAGGACGACGCCAGCAATCCCGACCGCGGCCGCGCCATCCGGCTCGTGGGCGATCAGGTGAAGTCCTCGTCGCCCGAGCTCGTGGTCCAGAGCCTCCGGCTGGTTCAGGCCTTCCTCAGGATTGAATCGGCGGAGAAGCGCCAGGCGATCATCGACCTGGTTGAACTGACGGCACGTGCGTCCGCGATCGACTGATCTTGCGAAGTCGCCGGCGCCGTACACGGCTTATCCTGCCGGCTTTCCGGTGCCGACTTTGGTCTCAGCTCCCGTAAATGGCTGCGCGGCGAGGCCGCACTGGTCGATGCCCGATTTGCTTGTTACAAATCAGCGTTGTCAATGCAGCATAGGCTGACCGCGCGGAAGCCGCGGCAGCCGGGGGAAACCAGATGTTTTCATGTTTTATGCCGTCCCGTCATCTCGCGTCGCGTGCCGTCGCATCACGCCGTGCCGCGGTCGGCCTGGTCGCGATGGGGGTCTCCGCCCTGATGTCGCCGGGGAGCGCCGTGGCGCAGGACTATCCTACACACCCGGTGCGGTGGGTGGTCGGTTATCCCGCGGGCGGGGCGACGGATATTCTCGCTCGCCTGATCGGCCAGCGGCTTTCCGAGCGTCTCGGGCAGCAGTTCGTGGTCGAGAACAAGCCGGGCGCCGGCAACAATATCGGCACCGAGACTGTCGTGAATGCCGAGCCGGATGGCTACACCATCCTGCTGGTCAATCCCGCCAACGCGATCAACGCGTCGCTGTACGCCAAGCTGAATTTCAATTTCATCCGCGACATCGCGCCGGTGGCCGGCATCGCGCGCGTGCCCAATGTGATGATCGTACCGAATGATTTTCCGGCCAAGACGGTGGCCGAGTTCATCGCCTATGCCAAGGCCAATCCCGGCAAGGTCAACATGGCTTCGTCGGGCAACGGCACCTCGATCCATCTCTCCGGCGAACTGTTCAAGGCGATGACCGGGGTGGAGATGCAGCACGTACCCTATCGGGGCTCGGCGCCGGCGATCACCGACATGCTGGGCAACCGCGTGCAGGTGATGTTCGACAACATGCCGTCCGCGATCTCGCACATCAAGGCAGGCAGCCTGCGCGCACTGGCGGTGACGACGGCGGACCGTTCCGCAGAATTGCCCGACGTTCCCACCGTCGGTGACACCGTGAAGGGCTACGAGGCCAGTGCCTGGTTCGGCATCGGCATGCCAAAGAAAACTCCGAAGGAGATCATCGCCAGGCTCAACAAGGAGGTGAACGCCATCCTTGCCGAGCCCGCGATGAAGGCGCGCATCGCCGAACTCGGCGGCGTGACGCTGATCGGCTCGCCGGACGACTTCGGCGCGATCGTCGCCGCGGAAACCGAGAAGTGGGAGAAGGTGGTCAAGTTCGCCGGTGCGCGGGTGGAGTAGCGCCGGCTATTGTTGTCGGTGACGAACGCCTCCCTCCGTCAAGGCGTCGATATACCTGCGACTCGGCCCAGCCGAGTCGCAAAGTCCGAGGGCAAGCCAAAGAGAAAACTCAAAAGCCGTGCATGACGACCGAGAACGGCGAGAGATGCGCCAAATCAACCGGTCCACACCACATCAGCCTCTGGCGCGTTTGGAAGTCGCCGCGCGGCGCGGCGTTTTCGCGGCGGTTGCGCTGGCCACCGCTTCAGCCTCGCTGGCGAGACGCAGTGCCCGCAGCTTTTCCATGTTGGTGCGCACGAACGCGTCGCGCGCGTGGACCTCGGCCATGGCCTGGCGCCCTTCGATCTCAGCAAGCCTCCGGCGTTCCTGGATGGGTTTGCGTTCGGGTTTGACGAGCTCTTGTGTGTCATCTGTCATGACGGATTAACACCTGAAAAGACAAATGGTTCCCGCGGGTTCCAGGAGTTCCGCGGCGGAGTTACATGAGTTGTTCCGCGGGTTCCAGGGCGTCTGCGAAGCCGCAGCCCGCACGGCTGCGTGGAATACACGGTCCGCGCTGTCTCGCCGCGGGAACCTCCGATGCGTGCGGCCGTTGGGGCGGGGACCAAGATGGCGGCGGACATCCGACATGCTCTTCAGCCCCGAGATGTTGAAGCTACTCAGCACCGTGCTGGACGATGTCTGCAGCCATGTCTCCGACGAGGACGCGAGAACCTATGTGGCGACACGCCTGCTGGAAGCGGCCGGGGATGGCGAGCGCTCACCGGAAATTTTCAGGCAGGTCGCGACCCTGGCGCTGCTCGACGTCTACTCACGCACCGGGGCCGAGGAGGCTATGACGGCCGACGCCGCCGCGGCGCGCGAGCGCAGCGCGTGAGTTTGCGGCAAGCTCGGTCGCCAGCTTCGTTAGGGGAGGGGCTCGGCCCTACGCCTTTGGGACACGGCAATCGATCATGCAACGCAGGCCGGTGGGCAGGAACTGCAACTGGGTGTGGCCGTCATAGGCGCGTAGCGCTGCCTCCAGCAGGCGCGTGCCGAAACCTGCGGTGGTCGGTGCGCGGACGACGGGGCCACCGGTTTCGTCCCAGAGCAGGTTCAGCCGATCGTCCCGCATCTCCCAGGAGACATTGAGCAGGCCGTCGGGCGACGAGAACGATCCGTACTTCGCCGCGTTGGTGGCGAGTTCGTGCAGCACCAGCGTGAGGCTGACGGCGAGCTTCGAGGGAAGATAGACTGCATCGCCGGTCAGGGTGTAACGCACATGCCCGTAGGGCTCGAGCTCCGACACCAGCAACTCCTTCAGGTCGCAGCCGCGCTCATCGGCCCTGGCGATCAGGTCGTCTGCCGCCGACAGCGCCCGGATCCGTCCGTCGATGCGCTCCCAGGCTTCCGGATAGGCGCGCAGGGCCTGGCGCACCACGGCGTGCAGCGCGGATACCTTGTTCTTGAGGCGGTGCTGCAGTTCCTCGACCACGAGCTTGCGGTAGCTCTCCTCCGCCACCAGCCGGTCGGCCACCTCGCGATGATGGGCGACGATGGTGCGATAGTGCACAAGCCCCCACACGGTCAGGGCGCAGACGGCGACATAGATCAGCAGCAGCGCAACCTTGGCGCTGCCGACGGGCTCCACCCCAAAGCCGATGACGTATCCGAGGCCGGCGCCGGCAATGGTGGTGACGACGCCAGGACGCAGGCCGCCAAGCAGGGTGGCGAACAGCACAGCCGGAATGTACAGCGAGAACGGCGAATCCGGCCGCAGCAGTGAAATGCCCCAGCGGCTCAGCGTGCTGGCAGCGAGAGACACGAGGACGTATCAGCGATGCGGACGGCTCCGCCGTGCCGCGCCATCCGCCCAGGAGTTCGTCCTTCCACCTCATCGCACACCCGGCCCGCCGCAAAGGAAGCGGGTGCGGCAGGCTAGCGCGGGCTTGTTCGTGTTGTCCATGGTCCTTGTCCCCGGAGCACTCGTCCGGATCATTCGATCGTGGCAACACTCCGGTTAAGATGCCCCAAGAATTTGAGCCTCTGGCATTTAATCCCTGGTAGCCCTTCGAAATCAGGCTGGCGTCATGGGTATCATCATCTACGCCATGGCCATCCTGTTGTGGTGGGTCGTCGCCACATACGAAATGTGCTTCACCGGCGTCGGCCAGGTCCAGTCGGGGGCGGTTGCATTCTGCGTGTTCATCGTTGCGATCCCCCAGGCGATGTACTGGAGGCCGGTGATTACCTTGATTGCGCTGATGGGTTCGGGTCGACCTGGCTTCCCGGAAGCTGGCGCCGTGTCGGGTTTTCCATTGTCTTGCTGGGTGGTATGGCGCTCATCGCATTCATGGTCAGCCGATCTGCCAGGCCTGAAAGTTCAATGTTTCAGGTGATCGTTTATCCAGCCCTTGCGGTGTCACTGCTGTACATGATGCGAAGCTCTGCAAGAGAGTGATCCAGCGGTCACATTCGCGATGATGCGCCGCCGTCTCGATGCTGCACGGGCGGGTGGGCGCCGCCGATCGAAATCGGCGTAGAACACCTCGCTCACCACGGCGGCGAGGCTATCTATCCACACCGGCCTGCGCGCATGATTACATGCCGCGTAATTGAAGAGCAGCCTTCACGTGGCGTAAAACCTGTCCAGCAAGCCGGGGGGCCATGGGATTCGAAACGGCATCCGGTAAGGATCTCGCAAATGGAACGATTTCTCCTTCGTCATCTGAGCCGCTTCCCCGCTGCCGCCCCGCTCTGGACGGATATCTCTCCGGCCAATGTCGTGATCACGGCAGTTGCTGTTATTACATCGCATGTAATTGAGCTGGTGAGCCGTGCGGGCGTATTGAACATAGCCGTTGGTAACATCAGGAGGGAGCGGCCGGCGCGGCAGGCAAGATGTCCATGCGGTTAGATCGAAGGAATATCGACCTTAACTGACACAAGCGTGCTCGACACAATTCCAGAAGAATAAGCCACATGAAGCCGGAAAACCTGAAGACAAAAACCTCGAACGAGCTTGGCGCGTTGTTGCGCCATTGGCGTGACCTGCGTGGCAAAAGCCAGTTCGACCTTTCGCTGGACACCGGTGTCTCGCAAAAGCAAATCAGTTTCGTCGAGAGCGGACGGAGCGTCCCCAACCGTCAGACCTTGACCATCATTGCCCAGGCGCTCGATATCCCGCTGCGAGATCGTAACACGCTGCTGCTCGCGGGCGGTTATGCCCCGATCTATTCCGAGAGCGACTGGGACTCTGTGGAAATGAAAAGTGTGACCGATGCTCTCAAACGCATTCTGCGCCAGCAGGAGCCGTTCCCGGCGATGGTGATGGATCGCTACTGGAACGTGCTCATGATGAACGACTGTGCGCCGCGCTTCTTCAATTGCTTTATCGATGTGGCCGCGCGCAAGGGGCCGCAGAACATCCTACATCTGTTGTTCGATCCGGATGGAATGCGTCCGTTCGTCGTCAATTGGGAGGAGGTCGCCAGAAGCTTGTTCGAGCGGGTTTATCGAGAATCCGTCGGGCGCGTGGTCGATGACAAAACCAAGGCCCTGGTGGCCGCGCTGCTTGCCTATCCTGACGTCAAGAACGAATGGAAAAATCCCGTCGCCCTGAGCTTCATGCCGGTCATTCCGATTGGTTTCGTCAAGGACGGTCGCGTGTTGAACTATTTTTCGATGGTCACAACCGTGGGAACGCCCCAAACGGTCGCGGCTCAGGAGCTTCGCATCGAATGCATGTTTCCGGCGGATGAGGCCACCGAGATCCATCATGCCTCCCTGATCGCGGAACGCCGTCCTTAAAACCTCCTCGTCAACTGCCAAACCCACCCCGTTCACCGGAGATTCCGTGATGCCCAAACTTGCGCTGTTTGTCCGCCTCGAAGCCAAGCCCGGCAAGGAGGCCGACGTGGCCGAATTTCTCCAGAACGGTCTCGCCCTGGCACGCCAGGAGCCGTCGACGCCGATCTGGTTCGCGCTGCGTCTGTCGCCCTCCACATTTGGCATCTTCGATGCCTTCTACGATGAGGCTGGTCGCGAACGGCATCTGTCCGGGCCGATCGCCCAGGCCTTGATGGCCGCCGCTCCCGAGCTGTTGTCGCGTCCGCCGACGATCGAGCCACTCGACGTTCTCGGCCTCAAGAACACGTTGCACGCAAGCTAGCTATCGGCCCCCGATCGAGCATCAGGCGATCGATCGACAGATGCCCGGGTGAGTTCTGCTCACCCTCAACCCGCCTGCCCCATGGAGCCACTAATGTCTATTCGGAAGCAAGCCGGCGTGATGCTGGCAACCCTGCTGTTTGCCTGCGCGGCCTTTGCGCAGGCGTCCGGCGCCAAGCCCGAGCGCATCCGGGGCGATATCGTTTCCCTTCAAGGCGACATCCTGACGGTGCACCGACGCAGTGGCGACACCGTTTCAATCGATGTACAACCGGATGTCGGCGTGTCGGCGCTCAAGGTCATCAGTCTCTCCGATGTCAAGCCCGGGTCCTACGTCGGGGCGGCGGCGATCGCAGGCAGTGACGGAAAGATGACAGCCGCTTCGCTGCTGGTCTTTCCGGACGCCGCGCGCGGCACGAACGAGGGGCACTTCCCCTACGATTTCGGCGCCAACAGCACGATGACCAACGCCAACGTCGATACCATTGTCACGGCCACCAACGGCCGGGAGCTCAAGCTTTCCTACAAGGGCGGCAGCAAGGTAGTCACAGTGCCGGAGAGCGCGCCGGTGGTGACCTTTGCTCCGGCGACGCGGGCAGACCTGATTGCGGGCAAAAAGGTCTTCGTGCTCACGACGCCGACCAAGAGCGGCGTCTTTGAGGCGCATGTGCTTCTGGTGGAAAAGGACGGCGTCATCCCGCCGCTGTGAGGTACGCAGCGCGGCCGGCCAGGCCGGTCGCGCCGACTTCTCGTTTTCATTTCGAATTCGGGGTATGTGATTTCTTGCGTGACAACGCGCGGGAGCGCCAGGAGATCAGAGATGTCGGAAAATACCCCGTTGACAGTCGGAGTCGACCACGTCGGTCTTGCCGTGACAAATCTCGACAACACGCGACGCTTCTTTTGTGAATGTCTCGGGTGGAAGGTTGTTGGGGAGAACCAGGCGTATCCGGCGGCCTTCGTTTCGGATGGAAACGGAATCGTCACGCTCTGGCAAGTCGAGGATCCGCAGACATGCGTACCGTTCGACCGCCGCCGCAACGTCGGTCTGCATCATCTCGCGCTAAAAGTCGTGGACCGCAACGCGCTTGAGGCACTGCACACACGTATCGCGGCTTGGCCCGGTACTGTGATCGAATTCGCACCGGAACGATCGGGCAAGGGTCCGAAGGTTCACTTTATGGTGCGGGAGCCCGGCGGCACCCGGCTCGAGTTCGCCTGCGTGCCTCCCACCGCCGGATAAGGGAGCCCGCCGGGCGCGGCGCGGCTGTTGTGTCCTTCCGCGCCGGACAGGCGGCACCTGCCGACATCCCTGATGCGCGCAAGCAGATTTTGGTGAGCTCCATTGACGCCGTCGTGCGGAGACACGACATAATTCATGCGGCCCATCCAGGCCGCCGCACCGGAGCAAGATATGAACGCGCCGCCAAACACCGATACCGCGTCCCCGCAATCCGACGGCGATGTCCTGCACTGGCTGACGAACGAGACGCGCGACGAGCGCTTCCTTGACAATATCTTCACCGAGTTGTGTCTCCGAGTCCAGCGATCCGGCATTCCCGTCAAGCGAGCTTCGCTTCACATGCTGATCCATCATCCGCAATGGCTGGGCGCCCGGATCATGTGGGCGGAAGGGATGCGCGAGGCCGAGCTTGCACGCATCGACTACGATGTCAGGGAGCGGTCCGAGTATATCGGCAGCCCCGCCAACGAAATGCAGGACGGTGCGACGGAAGTGCGCGAGAATCTCGAACACGATCCCTCTCTCGGCCGTAAGCACGCCATCTATGACGACATGCGGGTGAAGGGCTTGACCGATTATGTGGCCTGGCCGCTGTACCATACACTCGGCAAGCGACACATGGTGACGTTTGCAACCGACCGGCCCGGTGGGTTCGACGCCGCGCATATTGCCGGGCTGCAGCGACTGTTACCGGTGCTGGCGCTGGTCAGCGAAATCCGGATGAAGAACCGCCTGGCGCGGACGCTGCTGGAAACCTATGTCGGGGCGCACGCCGGCGAGCTCATTCTGGCCGGTGCCACCCGGCGCGGCAGCGGGACGACGGTCCGCGCCGCCATCATGATCTGCGATCTGCGTGAGTTCACGAAGATCTCCGACAACTGGCCGCGCGATGACGTGATTGATCTCTTGAATGGCTATTTCGATGCGTTGTCGGAGCCGATTGCCCGGCATGGCGGGGAGATCCTGAAATTCATCGGCGACGGCCTGCTCGCCATTTTTCCGCTCATCCAACCATCGGCCTGTGCCGATTTGCTTCATGCCGTGGCCGAGGGCCGCAAAGCCATGGCGGTTCTGAACGAAAAGAACGCCGAAATCGGCCGCGCGCCGCTAAACTACGGCGTCGGCGTCCATGTCGGGGACGTCATGTACGGCAATATCGGATCGCAGAGCCGGCTCGACTTCACGGTCATCGGTCCCGCAGTCAACATGGCGTCGCGTCTCGAAACCCTCACCAAGCAATTGGGGAAACCGGTGCTGCTGTCGCGCGCGTTCGCCGAGTCTCTCGAAGGCGAATTCGCCCTCGAGCGCGTCGGCGAACACTTCGTGCGCGGCTTCAGTGATCCGATCGAGCTGTTTGCCTACCAGGGCTGACAGGCCGATTGACCGCGGAGTGCCGTATCGCCGCCAAAGAAGGTGAGCGCGTCAAACGCCACTGTTTGGCGTCTTCGCGGTGCGCTTCGGGATCAAGGGGAGCAGCACCGCCGACTCTCTGCCGGGCCCCGTATGAATGGTGGTCTGGCCAGCGAAGATGCTCGCGGGCCGGTCAAGCGCGTCGTCGTGAAGGAACGGACCTGACCCGCCATAAGGCTGGTCTCCATTCACGGACGGACGGCTGAAGTCGTGCCCGCGGATGTCGAGCGCCAGGCGATATCCGGCCGGCAACACGATGCAGGTCGGCCAGATCTCGATGTCCAGCTCATAGATCTCTCCTGGAATGAGCGGCTGCTTTTCATCATGGGTGTGATACGGCTGAAACGGCGTGGAGCGTTTCTCGCAGAGCTTTCGATGCGATGCGCGCAGCCAGCCCTGCGCCAGCGGGGTATGCGGATCAACCGTTCCCTGAAATTCGACCTCGCGACCATCAGGCGAGAATGCCTGCAGTGTCACAAACAGGTCCGCGTCTATTGTCGACGACGAGATGAACAGTCTCAGCGCCAGCGGGCCGGTGATTTCCGTTTCCTCCGCCAGGGGAGGTGACATCCAGCGCAGGCTGTCGACCATCGCAGCAAATGTCGTTTGACCATCCTGCCCGGGAGCGTCCCAGGCCAGCGCTCCGCCGCGTGCGTCGAGAAACAGCTTCGTCCATGCCGTTCCCGAGAGCGGCCATTCGTCCTCTTTCCTCAGTTGGACCTGGTCGGTAAATGGCTTGCGCAGGTTGAGCCATACACGGGCCTCGTCGCCCCAGCCGTTCTTCTCTCCCTTGAGAAAATGGTCGAAGAACCTCTTTTGAAGCTGCAATCCATAATCAAGATAGAACCATTCCTCGTGACGACCGGGGTGCCCGTCGAGCCATTTCTGCTTTGAGGCCGCATGGGTGAACGCCGCGAAGTTTCCGCGCGGATGCAAGCCGAAGCCCGCCCAGCTCGCCGCGCTGACGAATGGCGTGATCACCTTCGACCAGTCCGGCGAGCGATCCTGATACCAGCGATCGTCCATCTCGCGTGCACGTACGTTCGCAAGTGTCGCGAAGCGGTTCGAGGCGAGTTGCGCGTCTGAAAGCTCCTCGGGTCCGGTCGACGACTCATCAAGCCACGGATCATGCGGCGCCGCTGGATTTCCATGCTGGACCGAGAGCACCTGACGCGGATACCAGGTCTCTATAAACTTGTTGGAGAGAATGCCGCCATGGCGAAAGACATCGCGATAGCTATCCGCTGCGCCTTCCCATGGAATCATGGCTGTGAGGTGAGGAGGCTGCAGGGCGGCCACGCGCCATTGATTCATGGCATAGTAGGAAATCCCGTTCAACCCGACCTTGCCGTTCGACCAGTCCCGCGTGCCGGCCCATTCGATGGCTTGGTAGAAATCGAGCGTTTCCCGCTCGGAAAAAATATCGAGGGTGCCGGGAGAGCGCCCGGCGCCGCGCGAGTCGACGCGGACCACGGCGTATCCCCACGCCACCCAGATTTCGGGGTCGACGGTTTCCCATGTCAGCCACCGGTGTTTCGAGCCTTCCAGCAGGTCCGGGTGGTGCTGAATCATCCAGTCCCAGCTGTGCTTGTAGTGGTGATCCTGGTACGTGACGCCCTTGCCGTAGGGACCCATGGTCATGATCACCGGCACGGGCTCCACGCTGTCGGGACGATAGATGTCCGCACGAAGCTCCAACCCGTCATCCATCGCGATAGCAACGTCACGCTCGATCTTCATGGGATGTCCTTCCGTTCCAGGGATGCTGCAATTAACGACGGTGTTGGGCACGAGCGCGACAAATTACTCTGCGGTCACGCCCGACTCGCGGATGAGCGTGCTCCATTGCTCCACCAGTGAGCGGTACAGCGTGGGAAAGTCTTCTGGCCGTTCCGTTGCTGGATCGACGCCCAGCTCAAGGAGCTGCCGGCGAACGTCCGGATCGGCAACTGCCCTGGAGAAAGCCGCGGCCAGTTTGTCGACGACGGCTTGCGGCGTTCCGGCCGGGGCCAGGAAGACCTGGAAGCCTCGCGCCAACCCTGAGCCGTCTACGTTTTGGGACGACAATGTCGGCCACCCGGGATAGGCCGTGCTGCTTTCAGGGCCGGTCAGGCCAATGAGAGTCACCTGTCCCTGATCGACGTAGGGCCTCGCCGAGACGACGACAGCCAGCTCTATTTCTCCGGCGATGAGAGCCTGCATTGCGGCAGCCTCTCCCTTGTAGGGAACGTGCACCATATCAACGCCGTTGCGCTTTTTCAGCACCTCGCCAAACAGATGCCCTGCTGACCCGTGTCCAAAAGTGCCGTAGTTCAGCTTGCCCGGATTCTCGCGCGCATAGGCCAGAAGGTCCTGCGCAGTTTTGACAGGCAGCTTCTTGGATGCGACGAGTGCCGGCTGGGTTTCGCCCACGCGGATGATCGGAGCAAAATCCTTGATCGGATCGTACGGAAGCTTCTTGTTGAGAGCCGGCAGCACGCCATGCGACGTTCCATTCGCCAACAGGATCGTGTAACCGTCAGGTGGCGCGTGCGCCACGTAGGAACCGCCAATCGCTCCGCTCGCTCCCGGCTTATTCTCGACAATGATGATCCCGCGCAGTTGAAGCGCTGCCTTGTTCGCAACAAGCCGCGCAATGATGTCGGACAGCGCCCCGGGCGCACTTGGAGCGACGATGGTTATGGGGCGCGTCGGGAAGTCCTGCGCGGTGCAGGGGAGGGCAATCACACACAGACAGGCGGCGACGGCAATCTGCCTCAGCACAATTTCCTCCACCCTTGATTTCGCGCAGACCTTGTGGCCGTGCTGTGGGCCAACATGAGCAGCATTCCAGTTATATTTAAAATGGTAATTCTTGATCGTAGCCATAGCCAAATGTGATATCTTGGCCGGTATGACCACCGACATTGACCTCGTCTCCCTTCGCTATTTTGTCGAGATTGCCCGTCAGCGCAGCTTCTCGCGAGCGGCGGTATCACTTGGCATCGTTCAGCCCGCGCTCACGCGTCGCATCAAACTGCTGGAAGACCAACTGGGCCTGGAATTATTGACACGGCACCGGCGCGGGGTTGAGCCAACGGAAACCGGTCTTCTCGTCCTTGAGCGCGCGGGGTTGATGCTGCGTATGGCGCAGCAGCTGGAAACTGAGGTGCGCTCACAAGGGGCCGAACCGGCCGGACACGTGGGATTTGCCTTTCCCCCGTCTGTCGGGATCCTGTTCGTTGGAAGCATACTGTCCGAGTGCGTCACGCGTTATCCGCGCATCAAACTGTATTTGCATGAGGATTTTTCTCCGGTCGCCCGCGACGGCCTGCTGTCCGGCCGCGTCGATATCGGCATCATGAGTTCGGAGCTTCAGCATCCGGATCTGATCGACGAGCCGTTGTTCAAGGAATCCATGTGGCTCATCGGGCGACCTCAGAACTGGCCTTTCAAATTGCGGCAGATAAGGCCCGGCGATCTCGACGATGTCCCGCTTGTGCTTGGCAGCTTCACGCGAGAGATGATGGAACGGCTGCAGACACGATCGAAGTTTCGCCTTCGCGTGGTTGCGGATGTGGATTCTTTTACGCTTGTTCTGGAGGCGGTCCGCGCGGGTGCTGGACTTGCCGTCGTTCCGTCTTCCGCGGTTGGCCGCCAGTTGAGCGAGAAGGAGTTTGTTGGTGCGCCCATAGAGGGGCTGGAAGTCACGCGAACGCTTTTTCGTCATCGTGATCGGCCGCCGACCCGCGCAAGCCTTATCGTGATGGACCTGATCACCGAACAGGTGTCGCGCCTGGTCTCTTCGCATCCCCGCATCTTTCGCCGGTTCGCTTCTCCAGCGAAGTGAGGGGCAGACGTTTCCCTTTCGGGCAGATTGCCGCGTGAAACGCCTGTCGAAGGCTGATGTCGGATCTCCCTTTTGTTGGTTGGTGAGCATCCTGCCGCAATATGCGGCTCAATACGGGGCGTGGGTCGGCGCTGGCGCAGCCTGGCGTGATGGTGCGCATTATCTCTGCGAAGCGCCGATCAGGCTTCGGATCGCCACGGACAGATCGCGCTGGCTGAATGGCTTGCGCAGCAACTGTAGTTCACCTGCGAATGTCTCGGGCACGATGCGCTGCGCGGTGTATCCCGATGTCAGCAGGATCGGTAACTCAGGCCGCAGCGAGCCGATCTGGCTGGCGAGTTCGATGCCGCTCATGCCGTCCGGCATCACCACATCGCTGAAGACGAGATCGAGCGGGGTTTGGCCGGCGATGAGCTTGAGTGCGTTCGGGCCGGATTCTGCCGTGACCACCGCATAGCCGAGGTCTTCGAGCATGCCGCTGGTGGTGGCGCGCACCGCCGGATCGTCCTCCACCACCAGGATGATCCCGGTACCGGTTTCCAGGTCGCGCGGCGTGATCTCCAGCGTGGCCTGCAACGTTTCGGCGGTGCGGGGCAAGTAGATCGCGATGATCGTTCCACGGCCCGGCTCGCTTTCGATGGTGACGAAGCCGCCCGACTGGCGGGCGAAACCATAAACCTGGCTCAGCCCGAGTCCCGTGCCCTTGCCGACGTCCTTGGTGGTGAAGAACGGTTCGAACACATGCGCCAGCACATCCGGCGCAATGCCGACGCCGTTGTCGACCACCGAGATCAGAACGTAGTTTCCGGGACGCCCGCCGCAGCGCGCGGCGAGGCTTTCGTCGACGGTCGTGTTGGCGGTGTTGATGATGAGCTTGCCGCCTTGCGGCATCGCATCGCGGGCGTTGATCGCGAGATTGAGGATCGCGGTTTCCAACTGGTGGGGATCGGTCCGGCAATTCCCCAGCTTGAGACCGCGGCGGAACTCGACCGTCACGGTCTCGCCTACGGCGCGGTCCAGCAGGTGCGCGAAGGCCGGGATCAGTTCATCGAGATTCACCGCCTGGACATGCAGGTCCTGCCGACGCGAGAATGCGAGCAATTGCTGATTAAGCAGCGCCCCTTTCGCCACGGCCTGGCGCGCGGCGCCAAACAGCGCCTGGACCTTGTCGCTTTCGGGCATGCGCCGGCCCAGCATGTCAAGGCTGCCGCCGACAATCATCAGCAGGTTGTTGAAGTCGTGGGCGATGCCGCCGGTCAACTGTCCCACGGCCTCCATCTTCTGCGCCTGGCGCAACTGTTCCTCGATCTCACGCCGTTCGGTGACGTCGGCGATGACGCCCGCGATCCGCACCGGCGCGCCGTTTTCGAAGTAGCTGCGCCCTCTGACATTGACCCAACGCACCGCGCCGTCGTGGACACGCCGGATACGCGCTTCGAACTCGAGGCCACCGGTGGTTCTGGCGCGAACAAAGGCCGATGCCACTGTATGGCGGTCCTCCGGCAGGAACTGGTCGATCGCAGCTCTCAGGGCGAACGACGAGGGCGGTTCGGAGTAGCCGAAAATGTGGTCATGGCGCAGCGGCCAGCGCAGCTCGTTGCTGGCGACGTCCAGCTCCCACGTTCCCATGCCGGCGGCTTCCAGGGTGAGGAGCAGGCTCTCCTCGGTTCGTCGCCGCTCCTGAATCTCGGTGGCTAGCCGCTGGTTGGCGGCGCCAAGCTCCAGCGTGCGCCGCCGGTTGAACGTCAGGTCGGTAATGATGCCGCAGACCAGTCGTGGCATGCCTTCGTCGACCTTGAGGTCGATCAGCGAGACGTTCACCGGCACGTCCGCTCCGCCGGAGTCGATCAGGGTGAATTCGCTGGAGGCGCCGCGGCCCAATGCGGCGTCGAACATGTGGAGCAGTGCTGCGCCCTCCGCCGGGGCGAGAAAACTCGTCACCGCGCGGCCGATGATGCCCTCATGCGGCGCGCCGACCAGTGTCGCAAAACGCCGGTTGCAATACAGAATGGTGCCGTCGGCGGCGAGCGTGACCGCGCCTTCCTGCATCTGCTCCACCAGCACCCGGTAAGGCTTGTCGGCATTTTCCAGGGTATAGACCTGCTGGCCGGCCGGTCCGCCGACCACGACTGCGTCGACGTCGCCGTTGCGGATGGCCTCCAGCGTTTCCTCAGCCTCGCGCAGCCGCGCCGCCAGTTCCTCGACGGTCAGCTCCTCGTAGGCGGGGCGGTGCATATCGAGGGAGTCAGTCGTCATTGTCCTGCGGGGGAGTGCTGTTCAAGGGGGTCAGGTTCAGGCCGGCGAGCACACGCTCGGTGTTTGACAGGTCTCCGATGATCCGGCGCAGGGGTTCCGGCAGGATCTTGACCAGGGTTGGGGTCGCAACGACTTGCAGTTCACGGGTGGCCTCCGGATTTTCATAGACGTCGATCACCTCCAGGTCGTAGCGCCCGCTCAGGCTCTCCTCGCAGATCCGCCGCATGTTCTCGATCGCTTTCGCCGAGCGCGGCGTCGATCCCGTGACGAACAGGCGCAGCTTGTAGCGGCCGGCGGCATCGGCAGGAGGAGGGGTTTGTGCCACTAGGTGGCCTTTCTGATGGGTTTGAGGTCGAGGCCGACGATCACCTTCTCGGAATTGGACAGATCGCCGATCATGCGCTTCAACGGCGGCGGCAGCCGGCGCACCAGCGTCGGGATCGCCACGATCTGGTCGCCGGCCGCCAGTTGTGGCGTTTCGACGAGGTCGATCACCTCGATCTTGTAGCGCCCCGCAAGATGCTCTTCGCAAATCCGTTTCAGGTTGGCGATCGCGGCGAGCGATTTTGGAGTTTGGCCGGCGACATAGAGACGAAGATTATATTCGGTCCCTGCGTTGTCGATATCTTCAGCCATTTCGTCGTTGCCGTCACGGATCATCGGGTCGCTCCGCGTTTGCTGGCCATCGCCTGGCGATCGGACTGGATGGCTTGTTCGCGCGCCTGATCCTGTGCCATCACCTGTGCGACTTCGCTTTCCTCGGCCTCGATGGCGGAGCGCATCTCCGCGATCTGCCGCTCCAGTGTCGCGCGTTTGCGCGCAAGCTCGCGCTTGCGTTGCTCGGTCACCTGCTGGCGCTGCAGGGTTGTCTCGCGCTCGCGGGCCTCCTGGGCTAGCCGCGCGGCGCCGGTGAGCACGCCATCGGGCCCCAGATAAACGTCGGTCAGATGGACGCCGTCGTCCGTCAATCTGTACTCCCTGACTTGTTTAGAATGGTTCATGCCGCGCGATTTCAGCAGGTACAGGATGCGATTGCGCTCACCGCTGGACTCGACGTCCTTCAGTGAAATCCAGGCGTCCATCAGCGACGACACGCTGCGCTCACTCTCGTTCATCTGGTCGTCGACGGCTGACAGGCTGGTGAACAGCGCAGTGATGCCGCGGATCTTGCAGATGTCGGCGAGCCGCACCAGTGTGGCGTGGATCTCGATCGATGGTCCGCGGAACGCGGAGATCGGGTCGACCACGATGGCGGAAGGCTTGAACTCCTCGATATCGCGGTTCATGCGGGCGAGGTGCATCTCGAAACCGTAAAGACTGGGGCGCGCGGCTTCGAACCCCAGCAGCCCGGAGTCCAGATGCCGTTTGAGATCGATACCGACCGAGCGCATGTTGCGCACCACCTGGTCGGGCGACTCCTCGAAGGCGAAATACAGGCAGCGCTCGCCCCGCTTGCAGGCGGCGTCGGCAAATGCCGCGGCAAAAGTCGATTTTCCGGTACCCGCGAGCCCTGAGATGAGCACGCTGGAGCCACGGAAATAGCCGCCCTTGCCGAGCATGGCGTCGAGGTCGGCAATGCCGGTCGGCACGGCGTCGTTGGAGATGGCATGCCCGAGACCGGCCGACGTGATCGGAAGCACGCTGATGCCCTTGTCGTCGATCAGGAACGGATATTCGTTGGTGCCGTGCGCCGATCCCCGGTACTTGACCACGCGCAAGCGCCGCGTGACCACCTGCTCCTGTACCCGGTTGTCGAGCAGGATGACGCAGTCCGAGACATACTCCTCGATGCCGTAGCGAGTGAGTTGGCCGTCGCCGCGCTCGCCGGTGATGATCGCGGTAACACCCTTGTCCTTCAGCCAGCCGAACAGCCGGCGTAATTCGGCGCGCAGGATGGTGCTGTCGGCGAGACCGGAAAACAATGCCTCCACGGTGTCGAGCACCACGCGCTTGGCGCTGATGGAATCGATGGCGTGTCCCAGACGCACGAACAGGCCTTCCAGATCGTACTCGCCGCTCTCCTCGATTTCGGCACGTTCGATACGGACGTAATCGATGGCGAGTTTCTTCTCCGCGATCAGCTTATCAAGATCGACGCCGAGCGATTTGACGTTGGCGGCGAGATCCTGTTCGCGCTCCTCGAAGCTCATGAACACGCCGGGCTCGTCGAAGCGAACCGCGCCGTTCACCAGGAAGGTCACCCCGAACAGGGTTTTGCCGCAGCCGGCTGCACCGCACAGCAGGGTGGGGCGCCCGGCGGGCAGGCCGCCCAGGGTGAGATCGTCCAGACCGGCAATGCCGGTCCGGGTCTTTGGGAGCTGTTCCGCGGTTTTGTGCTCGACAGCTTTGCCGTGATGGCTTGCCATTCATCTTTCCCTTGAGTGGTGGCAGGTCTTCATTTTCTGAAGGTCAAAGGTTGCCGTGTCGCGCGAGAGCTAGATCGCGCTGCGCCGGTTCGAGATCATGCCCCAGACAAACAGCACGATGATCGCGCCGACCACGGCGCCGATCAGACCTGCGCCCTGGCCCGGGCCGTACCATCCCAGCGACTGCCCGAGGAAATTGGCGACGACCGCGCCGACAATGCCGAGAATCGTGGTCATGATGAAGCCGCTCGGCTCGTTGGGGCCGGGCATGATGAACTTGGCGATGACACCCGCAAGAAACCCAATGATGATGGTCCAGATAATGCCCATGTTGCCCTCTTGATGCGCCCGCGGCGGCCATCGCTCGCGGGACGCGTAGTGGTTGCGCACAAGGTCATGCCGCGAGGCCCGTCAGATGAGATCACCAGTCAGATCGCAAAGGAATCTTGTCGGCAGGCAAGGACATTGCCCGACGCAAGATCGTCGCGGAGGTGCTGACCAGTGATCTGCAGACAGGGACGTCGATCAACGACTTGGATCAACGCCCGAGAGACCACGCGGAATGCCGGAAGCGAGATCCGTGAACCCCGCGACCGGCTGAACAACCCCCGGGGCGGCTTTGGGTTCCGACGGGTTCCAGGCGGCCGAGCCGCAACAAGCAGCCCGGTTGCACCGCACGCAATAGGTCCTGCGCGGGTTGAATCGCTGCGTCGCCGTTCTCGAAGCGCTCACCGCGCTCCTGGACCGAATTTTGACTTCTCTTATCGACCGACGCCGAGCTAAATGACGTCGATGAATGCGGTTGATGTTTGGTTGTCGTGCGCGCGTCGGCTTTTGGCCGGTGCTGCCTTGCTGTTCCTGTCCCTGAGCGGCTCGGTCGCGATGTCCGTATCCGCTCATGCTGCCGAGCAGGAATCGGCGGCGGGCACTTCGGATGCCAAACTATCGTTCGATATCGCATCCCAACCACTTGAAGACGCACTCTACACGTTCGGTGCCGTCACCGGCATTGAAGTCTTCGTGGATGGCGGCGCCGTGAAGGACCGGCGATCGACCGAGGTCAGGGGCTCCTTCACGGTATCGCAGGCGCTCCGCCTGCTTTTGACGGGCACCGGCCTTGAGGCTCAGTCGATCGGCGTGCGCGCGATCACGCTCACGCAGCCGCCGCCGGAACAGTCCAGCGTCGCGACTTACAAACGCTATTCTGCACTGCTGCAGAACGCAGCGGTGCGCCGGTTGTGCGGGGAGGGGGATGCGACCCCGTCGGATTTCGGGAGCTATCGGATCGCGATGCGGGTATGGCTCAATGAGGCCGGTGGCGTCAGGGACGTCGAATTGTTGAGCTCTACGGGCGATCGAACGCGGGACGATCGGATCCTCGATCTCCTGCGGGGCATTCATATCGAGAGACCGCCGCCGACGCTGCCACAACCGGTTGTCATGGTGATCTTGCCTCGACCGCCGCGCGAGAGCGGCGACTGCACCTTTGGTCCGGCGGCCAGCGGCCGCGATCGGACCCGATAGAAAAACCGTCACATAATTTGCATATTCAAGTCTGGTCCAGAATCCAGCATGTGCGAAATCGGGCGGAGCCCGGCGACCGGACGAGATGGCCGCCTGGAGATCGCCGACCGTCGTCTGTGAGTAAGAGCCAAAACTACGCTATGACAAAAAGAAGCCTGGCTCAGCTGCTGCAGGTCCTGATCGACGACTATAGCACCCTTAAAGGCCAGCTCGCTCGTCGGCTCGGTTCGCAGGATGCCGCGGGTGATGTGCTGCAGGAGGCCTATCTGCGGCTGCAGCGCATGGGCGATCTCGGTGCGGTGGAGCGTCCGCGCGCCTATCTGTTTCGCATTGCGCTCAATATCGCTGCCGATCACCGCCGATCCGAGCACCGGCGTTTGGCACGATCCGAAACCGAGCTTCTGCTGCGGCTCGAAGACGATGAGCTCGATCCCGAGCGGATCGCCGAGGGACGATCCTCCGTCCGTCTTCTCACCCAAGCGCTGGAAGAGCTGCCGGCGCGCCGCCGCGCGATCTTCATTGCAACCCGTCTCCAGGGCCGTCCCTACGCCGAGATTGCCGCGGATTTCGGCATTTCGACACGGCTGCTCGAGCGTGAGGTCAAGCTCGCGCTTGATCATTGTCGCGACAGGCTCGAAATAAAGTTGTCACAAAAGTACGGGTCAGGCCGCTCGGAAACGTCTCATGAGTGAGGAACGATCGCGAAAGGGCCATCCCGCGCCATGATTCACCCGAATCCGCCAATAGCCACGGATGCCGTGCAGGACCAGGCCGTGAAAGATCAGGCGATGGTCTGGATCACGCGGCTGGCGTCGGGGCATGCCACCGAAGCTGATGCCGAGGCGCTGCGTCGTTGGCGCGATGCCAGCGCCGCGCATCGGCAGGCCTTCGCCGAGGCCAAACTGTTGTGGGAAGTGCTGGGCCCCGCTGCCGAAGACGCGCGGAGAGCGACGCCGAGGCAGACGATGGGGTCGACGGCCGGTTCGATCCGGCTTGGACGGCGCGCTGTGATGGGCGGGGCGCTGGCCGCTGCCTCGGTCGCCGCCGTTGGATATGTTGGCGCGAAGCCTCCGTTCCGGCTATGGCCGTCGCTGGGCGAGCTTCGGGCCGACTACAGGACCATGACCGGCGAGCGGCGGCAACTTGCCTTGGCGGACGACATCTCCTTGATTCTGAATACCCAAACCAGCATCGGTGTAGGATCCACCTCGCCTGCGGCGCGTGTAATCGAGCTGATATCCGGCGAGGCCGCGATCAGCACCAGAGCGATGGACCAGACGCGGTTCGATGTCGTCGCCGCCAATGGTCGGACGAGCGCCATCGCAGCCCGTTTCGACCTGCGCAGGGACGATGCCACCGTGCGCGTCACCTGTCTCGACGGCGGTGTCAATGTCACGTGTCATGATCGTTCCCTGACGGTTCCTCCCGGCCACCAGGTTACCTACGATGCTCAGGGCCTGCGCGATGTTGCGCCGGTTGACACCGCGGTGGTTACCGCGTGGCAGCAGGGACAGCTGATCTTCAGGCACGAGCCGCTCGCGCGGGTCATCGCGGAAGTGAATCGATACCGGCCGGGACGAATCCTGCTGCTGAACACCCAAATGGGTGAGCGCGACGTCGTCGCCACGTTCCATCTCAATCGTATCGACGAGGTCGTCACGCATTTGGCCCAGGCGTTCAACATGCGGGCCCGGTTCCTGCCAGGCGATCTGGTGGTCTTGAGCTGAGGTTAAAAAAATCTGTTCGGCGTGTTCGGGGGCGGCGCTCGGGTGGCGGTCTAGTGAGTGAGGGGGCGCGATGTCGCGTCACGCTTCGCCTGTCGCCAGGAGTTCGCATGTCCGTTCGCAAGTCCGCCCGCCGCCGTAGCCTCGCGCGCGATCCCGGCGCTCCACAGGCATCAGTGGTGCGTTCGCAGCGCAGGCTGTCGCGTGGCATCTTGCTGACCGGCACCAGCGTGCTGGCGTTGAGTCTTGCGGCGTCGGACGGCGCGCTGGCGCGGCCGTTCGGCAGCTTCGCGACCTCAACATCGGCGCCGACGATCGCCGGCGATGCGGCAACCGCCGCCGCCCAGCAGGCCACGGCCGTTGCGACTCAAAGCCAGAACGCGCTGGCGCGTGCGACCAAGGCGATCCAGGCCCTGCAGGCGGCGCAAGCGGCGGCCCGCGGCGCGGCCCAGGCAGCGGGAGCATCGCAGGCGCTGCCGCAGGTCGTGGTGCCGAACGGGCTTGCGCCGGGCGGGCTCCAGGTGGCGCCGGGGGCGACAGCGGGATCGCCGTTGTGGCAGGGCGCCGCCTTGCCCACCCAGTCGGCCAGCGGCGGCCAAACCAGCGTCACCATCAACCAGACCGCGCCGCAGGCGATCCTGAACTGGCAGACGTTCAACGTCGGCAGCCAGACCACCGTCAATTTCAACCAGCAGGCCAGCACCTGGACGGCGCTCAACCGCGTGATCGGCAATCTCGGACCGAGCCAGATCCTTGGCCGGATCAATGCGCCGGGACAGGTGCTGGTGATCAACCAGAACGGCATCATCTTCGGCGGTGCCAGCCAGATCAATGTCGGCTCGCTGATCGCCTCCACCGCGGGCATCACCGATGCCCAGTTCCTCGCCAACGGCATCTACAGCGCGCAAAGCGGCAACAGCTACCTGCCGAGCTTCACCGGGGCCGGCGGCAAGATCATTGTCGAGAGCGGTGCGCTGATCACGACGAATGCGCCGGCCTCGGTGACCACCGGCGGCGGCTTCGTAGCGCTGCTCGGCACCGAAGTGGACAATGCAAGCGCCATCATCACACCGAAGGGGCAGGCGATGCTGGCGGCCGGTGACGATTTCATTTTGCGCCCTGGCTACAGTACCACCGCGAACCAGTATTCCACCACCGCCGGCAACGAACTGGCGCCGGTGCTCCATGCCGGCAGCACCAGCGGCACGGTCGGCAATACAGGGATCATCTTCGCTCAGCAGGGCGACATCACGCTGGCGGGCCACGCCATTACCCAGGACGGCGTCCTGGTGTCGACCACCTCGGTCAACCAGCGCGGTACCATTCATCTGTTGAACGCGGCGAACGACGCCACCGGCAGCGTGACATTGACCGACAACGGCATCAGCCTGATCCTGCCGGAACTCGCCTCCGCCGATACCGCGCTGAACTCGCAGCGCGATGGGCTGATCGCGGCCTCCGGCGTCAATACGCGCGCGGTCGGTCAGTTCAACAATCTCTCCACGCTCGTCGATCGCAAGGACCAGTCCCGGGTGGAGATCGTCACCGGAGGTTTGGTCGATTTCCAGACCGGTTCGCTGACCATGGCCCAGGGGGGGCAGGTCGCGGTCAGTGCGGGCAAGCGGGTGTTTGCCGAGAGCGGATCTACCATCGACGTTTCCGGCACCACCGGCACGGTGCTGGCGGCAAGCAGCAACAGCATCAAGGTCAACGTCCAGGGCAACGAACTGCGCGACTCGCCGCAGAACCGCGACGGCGGCGCACTACTCAACGCCAACGTCTGGATCGACGCGCGCGACCTGATCCTGGTGCCGGCCGGCACCGGCGGTTATTCGAGCGATCGCTATTATACGGCGGGCGGCCTGCTGGAAGTCTCCGGTTATCTCAACAATACCGGCCACACCATCGGCGAGTGGACCGCGGTCGGCGGCACCGTCACGCTGTCGGCACCTGAAGTGGTGGCGCAGCAGGGCTCGATATTCAACATCGCCGGCGGCGCGGTGCAATATCGGGGCGGCTATGTGCCGCAGACCTATGTACTCGGCAGCGACGGACGCATCTACAACATCAATAATGCGCCCGCCAACCTGACCTATTCGGCGGTGGCGAACGGATTCGTGGTCCAACACAAGCAGGGCGGCAAGGTCATCGCCGATCTTACCCAGGTTTATCTCAGTCCGTTCGGCAGGGGCCCGGTGCGCTGGCAGGATGGCTACACCCAGGGCCGCGATGCGGGGCAGCTCATCCTGTCGACGCCGACCTCGATCTTCGGGGGTAGCATCCTCGCCGACGTGATCGATGGCGAGCGCCAGATCGCGGCGCGCCCATCCGGTGTCACCGATGGTTACAAGGTGACGCAAAACACCGCACCGCTGGCCGGCATGCTGTCGTTCGGCCAGTACAATAGCTACGGCCTGAGCGGGGCCTATGCCACCGACGTGATTTTCGGCGCGGTCGTGCCGGTCACGGCCGGCGTGAGTGTGTCGGACGCGGTGCCGACGGATCGCGTCGGCACCGCCTGGTTCGACGCACCGACGTTGAGCAGTTTCGGTCTCGGCGGACTGAAGGTGGCGACCGGCGGCGGCATCGCTATCGATGCACCGCTGACCTTCGCGCCGGGTGCGCAGGTCAGCCTCACTGCACCCACCGTCGCCGTCAATGCCGGCATCACCGCCCACGGCGGCAGCGTCATCATCAGCAACATTCTCAAGGCGGCGACCGGCACCACCGTCCTGACGACGCCGGATGGCGGCGCACAACTGACGCTGGCGGCGGGGGCAACCATCGACGTCAGCGGCTTGTGGGTGAACGCGCTGACGAATCCCAACAGCATGTCGGGACTTGCCTTCCTCAATGGCGGTAATGTTACATTCGACTCGACTCAGAACTTGACGCTGGCCGGGGGCAGCGTGATCGACGTGTCATCGGGGGGCGCGATCCTTGCGAGCGGCAAGACGCAAGGCGGCAAGGGTGGCAATGTCACGATCATTGCGGGTCATGCACAACAGAGCGCCGGAGCGGCAGGTGACGGCACTCTTGTTCTGAATGGCACCATCAGAGCCTATGGCGTCAACGGCGGCGGCGCGCTGACGGTCTCCTCGCCCGGCAACATTCTGATCGGCGACAATGCCGAGCTGGCGGGCGGCGTGCTGGCGGCTGGAACGCCGGCGCTGGTTGCGGTGACACTGAAGCAGTCGCTGACCGTTCCGGCCGGGCAGCCGCTGCCTGCGTCGTTGACGCTGACGTTCACTACGGTCACCTTCGGCGTCCCCACGCCCGTCGACATCAAGGTGAGTGGCGACACCTGGACGCGCGGGCCGACCGGCGCGGACTGGGTGAATCTGCCTCAGGGGATCATGCTGCAGGACGTCAACGGGAACTACTACTCGCAAGGGCAGACCCTCCCCGCCGGCACCATCATCAACTTCTTCAACGGTACCAACCTTCCCAAGGGGACCATCATTCCGGTTGGTGTGTTTCCGAACGGCCTCCCGATCAATCCATATCAGGTCACCTATGCGCCGGGGTCGGTTCTGGCCACGGCCGTGACCTATCCGAGCGGCTACACGCTTCCGGCCGGCACGATGCTGCCGGTGACCGTGGCGGTCGCACCTGCGCCGGCGCTTAATTCATCATTCTTCGCCGCCGGGTTCTCCAATTACGATATCAATGGCGGGCGGGGTGTTCTGGTTGCGACCAACACCGCGCTTGCGCCCACTATGCCGGTCTATCGGTTCACCGCGGACAGCTACGCGGCGCCCACCGGCAGCGATCCGGCCTCGGCGATGTCGGTGTGGACGCCGCCGCTGTTCATCGAGAACCCGGCGAGCGCCACGCTGACCCAGCGCGGCGGCGCAAGCGTGACGCTGCGGTCGCTGATCCGATCGGGGACCAACGTCCTGACCGACGGAGGCGCCGTCGTGCTCGGCGACGGCGCATCGATCACCGTCGACCCGGGACAGAATATCACGCTCGATGCCTTCGGCCAGATCACCGTGCTCGGCAACCTCACCGCGCGCGGCGGCAGCATCACGCTGCTCAATGAGGCGGATGGCAGCGCGATCGATGCCGCCCGCAATTTCGATGTGGACGGGAATGGCCGCGGCGTGTCGGTGTGGGTCGGCGCCAACGCCAGGCTCGACGCATCTGGCCTGGCTTACGGCGCGTCCGACTTCGCCGGCCACGCCTATGGGCAGGCCACCGATGGCGGCGCGATCACCATCAATGGCGGCGGCGCGTTCGTGGTCATCCGTCCGGGCGCGGTTCTTACGGCCGATGGGGCAGGCATCGGGATCGACCTTGCGGCCGGCGGCAGTGCACAGGCCGTCAGCCGGCCGCTGACGCTGGCCAGCAACGGCGGCACGATCTCGCTGTCGTCGCAGAGCGGGCTTTACCTCGATGGCGACGTCCGCGCTGCGTCCGGTGGTGCGGGGGCTTCGGGGGGCAGCCTGTCGATCGCGCTCACCACGCCGATCTTTGCGATAAATTCCTTCCCCTTCGATCCGAACACCTGGGGCTACAAGATTCCGCCGAATGCCGTGCTCCCCAGCACGATAACCGTGATGCAGGGACGCCCGGCGTCGCTGCTGCCGGGCGACATCGCGCCGGGCACCCATGCGGCATCGCTGGCATTCGGGCAGGCCACGGTCAGCGTCGACATGATCAAGGCCGGCGGGTTCGACAGCCTCACTTTGAACTCCGGCGACTACATCCAGTTCTCCGGCAACGTGGCGCTGGCAATGGGCCGCAGCCTGACCCTGACGGCAGCGGCCTTCACATCGGGCGCTCCGGTGCTCGGGCCGATCGACACGTCGACGCCGTCGACGAGCGGCAGCGTGAAGCTGTCGGCGCCCTACATCCTATTCCGCGAGCCGCAGCTCGCAATTCCGGATGGGTTCACCAGCGGCGGCATCGGAAATCCCGGCGTGGCGGTGATGCCGACCATTGCCACCTTCGAAGCCGACGCCAGCCAGATCGACATCCAGGGCCTGGTCCAGTTCTCGGCGCAGGCGCGGAACAACATGCTCGCACCGGGCTTCCAGACGACGCGGCTGGTCAGCCAGGGTGACATCCGCTTCCTGGCAATGGCCGGCGTGGTGACGACGCAGTTCGCGAGCAGCGGTGATATCGCGCTTCTCGCCGCACAAATCTATCCGGCAACCAACGCCTCAGCCGCCGTGATCGCTGGCAGTGGCAGGATTTCCGACACGACCACGACACTGAGCATCGGGCGCACCACCGACACCATTCCGGATGCGCCGATGTCCGTGTTCGGCCGCCTCTCGTTCCAGGCGCCGGTTGTCGAGCAGGGCGGCATCGTCCGCGCCCCGTTCGGGACTTTGAGCTTCGGCACGAATTATCCCGCGACATCGCGGGTCGACCTGCTGCCCGGCAGCCTGAGCTCGGTCTCGATGGCGGGGCTGACTATTCCCTATGGCGGCACCATCGACGGCGTCACCTACACCTATAACGGCACGGCTGTGCGCATCAGTGGTCTAGCCGGATCAGGTATCATCCTGGACGGGCAGTCGATCTATGTCGCTGAGGGGGCGATCCTGGACATGTCCGGCGGCGGCATGCTCAGCGGCGCCGGCTTCGTCTCCGGCCGCGGCGGCTCGGTCAATGTCCTCAACACCCCGCTGGTCAACGCCAATCCGGCGACGCCGCTCAGCAAGGCCGGTAACAAGGTCTACGCCGTCCTGCCCGGCTATGCGTCCAGCTACGCGCCGATTGCGCCGGAGAACGGTGCGGGCGATCCAGTGATCGGCCAGCAGGTCACCATCCCCGCCGGCGTCCCCGGACTGCCCGCCGGGACCTATACTCTGCTGCCGTCCAACTACGCGCTGCTGCCCGGGGCCTACCGTGTGGAGCTCGGGGCCGGCAGCACCTCGTCGATCGGCAGCCCGACCGCGATCGGCAACGGCACCTACGCCGTGTCGGTTGCGACCGGCATCGCCAACACCACGATCAGGGGCAGCCTGCCGACGACGGCGCTGATCACCGCAGGTCCGTCGGTGCGCGGCTATGCGCGGTACAACGAGCAGAGCTACAGCGATTTCCTGATCGCCAACGTAGCGCAGTTCGGTGGCGTGCGCCCGCTGCTCCCGGTCGATGGCAAGGTGCTGGCGCTGACGTTCGAGACACCGAACATCCCGGCAGGCGGCTCCGCACTTAGCTTCAATGGCACGGCCCTGTTACAGGGGGCGCAAGGTGGCAATGCCGGCCAGGTATCGCTGATGAACGTCGGCGAGATCTATGCCGATGCGCCCACGGCCGGCTTCACCGGTGTCTCGGTGCGAGCTTCCGACTTGAACACCATCGTTGCGCCGCGCCTGACGGTCAACGGCACCGTGGTGGTCAACAACGGCAGGCTGATCTTCGATCAGGCCTACCGTCCCGGCGGATACAACCTCTTCATCCGCGACGGCGTCACCCTGACAGCGGGCGAACTGTTCTTCGTCGGCAACGACATTGCTGTGGGCAACGACGTCACGCTGAGCACGGTCGGGCAGGGCGCGGTGCCGTTCGATTCCGTCTCCACCGGCATGAGCTATTCAGCCAATGGTTACACGGTGCTGGCACTCTCCAATGGCACGATGGACTTCCTGGGATCGAACATCAGCACCGGATCGATCACGATCGGCGCCGGATCGCAGCTCTATTCCGAAGGCACACTGGCGTTTGCCACCAACGGCGCCTCCAGCATCGATCCCACTGCACATTTCGGATCGCGCAACATCGTGCTCGCCGTCGGCACGGTCAACATCGGCGACCCCGGCACCATCGCGGCGGCGGGTGCGCCGACGGGACTGCGTTTCGACCAGGCGTTGTTCAACACCCTCGTCAGCGGCGATCCGCTGCATGGCGCGCCGGCCCTGAAGACGATCACGCTCAGTGCGGCCGGTGCCATCAACCTGTTCGGCAGCACCGGCCTCGATGCCACCGGCAGCGGCGTCGATCTCGTGCTGAACACGCCAGCGATCTACGGATACGGCACCGCCGACGATCACAGCGTGATCGCCGCCAACAAGATCACCTGGAATGGCATCCCCGGCGCGACGGTACCGGCGATCGTCGCGGGCGGCCCGGGGACGGGCAGCGGCAGCTTCGCTCTCGTGGCCGACCAGATCGTCTTCGGTCGTTTCACCTCGCTCGACACTTCGTCCAGCAGCCGCGTCATCTACGGCTTCGGCAATGTCGACATCGTCGGCCGCTCGCAGATCGTCTCGGCCGGCAACAGCAAGCTGTTCCTCTACCAGGCGCCGAGCGCCGATCCCGCGGCCGTTTTCGGTCAGAGCGGCACGGGTGGCAACCTGACGCTGGCGACCTCGCTGTTGACCGGCGTGCAGAAGTCGGTGATGGCTTATGCCGCCGGCGGCGCGCTCGATGTGATCGCCCCTGCGGGCACTGCGCCGAGCGCCGCACACAGCACCGTGTCGGGCGCCGAGATCGACCTCAGCGGCGGCGGCGTCACTATCGCCAGCACCATCCTGCTGCCGAGCGGCAAGCTCGTGGTCAATGCCATCGACGACATCGCGCTTGCTGGCGGCAGCCGCATCGATCTCGCCGGCCAGCCGTCGATGATCCAGAAGGCCACGGTCTACGGCTTCGGCGGCACGGCGATCTTCAACAGCACGCAGGGGAGCGTGACCCAGGCCGCCGGCGCGATGATCGACGTCTCCGCCACCAACGCCAATGCGGGCTCGGTCAGCATCTCCGCCGGCAACGGTGCCGTGCGGCTTGATGGCACGCTCAATGGGGCTGCGACCGCCGGCTTCACCAGCGGCGACTTCGGCGTCACCGCCGGCACGCTCGATTTTGTCGCGCTCAACGCCACCCTGAATCAGGGCGGCTTCTTCGACGCCCGCAGCTTCGACCTCAGGACCGGCGATCTCGTCATCGGCGGCGGGGTCAAGGCGCGCAACGTCATGGTCTCTGTCGACAATGGCAGCCTGACGGTTGCCGGCATCATCGATGCATCCGGTGCGGCCCCCGGCACCATCCGGCTCTCCGCCGACAATGGCTTGACGCTGGCATCAGGCGCGGTGCTCGATGTCCACGGCAACGTGCTGCAGGTCGACAGCTACGGCCAGCCGATCGAGGCCAAGAACCGCGGCCACATCGAGCTGACCGCCGCCGGAGGCAAGCTCACGCTATCGCCGGGCGCAATCATGAACCTCACCACGCCCGGCGGCATTGCCTATGGCGATATCGTGCTGAACGCGCAGCGCACCGGCGAGACCTCGGGCGACATCGCCATCGACGCCGCCGGTTCGCTCACCATCAAGGGCGCCTACGGCATCGCACTGAACGCGTTCTGGACCTACGACCTGCCGAGCGGCAGCACCGTCACGCAGGCGACGCTCGACGGCTACGATACCGCGAGCACGGCCTTTATCAATGCGGCGCTCGGCAATGCGGGACTGGTTGCGGGGTTGCCCGCGCGTCTTGCGGGCCTCTCAAGTTACGGTAAAGCCTTCCACCTGCGGCCGGGCGTCCAGATCACCTCGAGCGGCGATCTGTCGACCTCCGGCGACATCGATCTGGCCGGCTATCGCTATGGCTCCGGCGCCGATCGTAATCAGGCGTCCGCAACCTACGGCGCCGGCGAGCCGCTGGCCCTCGTCATCCGTGCCGCGGGCAACCTGACCGTCAAGGGCAGCATCTCGGACGGTTTCAAGCAGGGCATCGGCATCGCGCCCACAAATATCGTCCTCCTGCCGTCCTCTCTGTCCACGGATACAGTCCACTTTGCTGCCCAGGGCACGGCGCTGTGGCGCCTGGTTGCCGGCAACACGGTGGCTGTCACCGCGCCGGGAGGCTGGACCGTTCCGACTTTGGCGACCGGTGCTGCGCTCCCGCTCCCCTTCCGGCCGCAGAGGCCTGACGGCACCACCTACGCGTCGGGGAGCGTCATCCCCTTCGGCACCACGTTGACGCGCCTCTACATTCCCCAAGGCAAAGAAGCTGCCGTGACCGGCCTGTCGTTGCAGACCGACCCGGGCAGTCCCGCCCCGGCCGCAACATCGGCGCGGGCCAATATGCTGGCCGCCGGCTCGCTCTCCGCCTCCATCCGCCTGGTGGCCGGCGCCGATCTCGTCGCGGCCGACCAGCGCACGCTGCAGACGACGCAGGCGCTGGGCGGGCAAGGCAATCTCACGCTCAGCGATCCGCTTTACAACTCATCCAGTTCATTCGGGACCGGCCAGTTCTTCAGCGTGTTGCGCAGCGGCACGGGAAGTCTCGATCTGATCGCGGGTGGTAGCTTCAGCGAGAGCACGCCTTATGGCGTTTATACCGCCGGCACCCAGTCGGCGCCGATCCTGACGGCCGACGGCAGAAATCCATATGATCTGATCGACATCACGAGCGATGGTGCCACGCACAACTGGTATCCGGAACATGGCGGAGACGTCCTGCTGATGGCGCAGCAGGATGTCACCGGCAACATCCAGATGTTCGACAACACCAGCCGCTACGTGGACTCCAACCTCACCGGCAATTGGCTTGCACGCCAGGGCGGTGGCGGTCTCTCGGCCGACCCGACCGCGTGGTGGATCAACTTCGGCTCCTACGCGAAGACTTCGGATGGGAGCGGGAGGCAGCTCATCGGTTTCCAGGGCATCGGCACGCTGGGCGGCGGCAACCTGACCCTGATAGCGGGCGGCAATGCGGGCCTGACGGGCAGCGGGTCGACCGGGCTCGATCTTGCGGTGGCCTCGACCGGGCGGGTGCTGTCTGATGGCACGCTGTTCCAGACCGGCGGCGGCGATCTCATTGTGAAGATCGGCGGCAAGCTCAACTCGATCATGCCGTCCAACGCGGCGCTGTGGCCCGACTATTTCGGCGCGATCACCGACCTGCGTGGAAACATCACCGTGACCGCCGGCGCCGTCGGCGGCCTTGCTCCGAACAACGGCTCGTTCTCCTCCTACGACCCGCGGGCGGCCGATCCGAACGTCTACAAGGTCGCGCTCAGCACCTCCGGGCCGATCTTCACGCCGGGCGACGGCAGCATCAGCATCACCACGCGCGGCGACCTCGTGTTCGGCGGCGCCAGCGACGCCGGCATGGGAAGTTCGGTCGACAAGAACGGCACCTCCTACACGCTGCGCAACGCGGATGGCACGATCACGCTGGTCGCCAGCGGCGGACAATCGAACTTTACTCTGTGGACACCGGCGACGGTGATCAACCTGTACTCCGCAGGCGGCGACGCGCAGGTGCAGGGAGGAAACGCAACAAGTGTCGCCGGCTTCTATCCCGGCACGCTGAGCGTCGCGGCCGCGAACGGCGACATCCGCGTTTCGGCGATTGCGCCGATCGAACTGGCGCCGTCTCCGTTCGGCCAGCTTGAGCTGCTGGCTGCGGGCTCGATCTATGGCGCGGGCCAGGTGGTGGCGATGTCGGGCGCCGACATGAGTTTCCTCGCCACGCCGTCCAATCCTGCGTTCTGGTTGAACTCGCAGGTCTCGAATGCCAGTCCGACGGCGCCATATCGCCTGTCCCGCAGTAACCCGATCGCCTTCGGGCCGGACACGCCGCTCACGAACCTGCATGCCGACGACGGTCGACCCGCTCTGGTTTTTGCCGGCACCGATATCGTCGACCTCACGATCGGGCAAGTCAGAACGATGACCCGCCAGGCATCTTCGGGGTTCCTGCCGTCGTCCTCAACCTGGTACATCGCGGCCAAGCCGTTCGAGATCGTCGCCGGTCGCGATATCGTCGGTGTCGGTCCGGTGCCTGACGTGTTCTTCAACACCCCGATCTCCAGCGACATCGGTCGTGTTACGCTGATCCAAGCTGGCCGCGACATCATTTATCAGTCGGTGACGATCCTTGGCACCGGACTGCTGGACGTGCAGGCCGGCCGCAATCTCTATCAGGGTTACTATGGATCGCTGGTCAGCGTCGGCAACGTGGTCAATCCGGCGGACACCTCGGGCGGCGCCAGCATCTGGGTGCTGGCGGGCGTTGGTCCGACGGGGCCGGACTATGCCGGCTTCGCCAGACTCTATTTCGATCCGGCCAACCAGTTGCCGACGGACGGGACACCGCTCGCCGGTAGCGGCAAGGTGGTGCGGACCTACAATCAAGACCTTATTAACTGGCTGCACAAACTGTTCGGTTTCACGGGGACGAGCGCCGAAGCCTTGAAGCTTTTCCTGGCATTGCCGAGCGAGCAGCAGGGCATTTTCGTGCGTCAGGTCTATTTCGAAGAACTCACTGCCGGCGGGCGAGAGGAAACCGGTGCACTTGCGAGCCCGCGGCTGGGCAGTTATCTGCGAGGCCGCGAGGCGATCGCGGCGCTGTTCCCGAACCAGGATGCGCAGGGCAAGCCGATCGCCTATTCGGGCCAGATCACGATGTTCAGCGGCTTTGCGAAGGATGGCTCGGGCAACACGTATCTCGCCGATGCAGGCATCCAGACGCAGTTCGGCGGTGATATCCAGATCCTCAATCCCGGCGGCCAGACCATCATCGGCGTGGAAGGTGTTTCGCCGGGCGCCGGCGCGGGCTTGATCACGCAAGGGTCCGGTAACATCGATGTGTATTCGCTCGGCAGCATTCTACTCGGCCAGAGCCGTATCATGACTACCTTCGGCGGCAACATCCTGGCGTGGTCGGCGACCGGCGACATCAACGCGGGTCGCGGCTCGAAGACGACGACAATCTTCACGCCGCCCAAGCGCACCTATGACAATTACGGCAACGTTTCGCTGTCGCCGAGCGTGCCTTCCGCGGGCGCCGGCATCGCGACCCTCAATCCGATCCCGGCAGTGCCGCCGGGCAACATCGACCTGATCGCACCACTCGGCACCATCGATGCGGGCGAGGCCGGCATCCGCGTGTCCGGCAATATCAACCTCGCCGCGCTGCAGGTCCTCAACGCGGCCAACATCCAGGTGCAGGGCACAACGACGGGCATTCCAACAGTGCAGGGACCGCCGGTGGGAGCGCTGACGACGGCGTCCAATGCAACCGCCGCCACTCAGCAGACCACCGTGCCCACCCAGTCCAGCGGTGGTCAACCGTCCATCGTCATCGTTGAGGTCCTTGGGTATGGCGGAGGCGATCCGTCGGAGGCGCCACGCAACGACGATCGGCGCCGGAACGATGGACAGCAGGGTTTCAACGAGCCGCGCAACCCGCCGGACTACAGCGATCGAAGCGCCGTCCAGATTGCGGGCTATGGGCAGCTCAGCGCAGCCGAGCTGGAGATGCTGACACCGGAAGAACGCAAGAAGCTCAGCGAGCGCTGAGGAGCCGGTCGTCAGGTTGCTCGGAATGGCTGCGTGCATCTGCAACCAGGATGCGTACCCCGCATTCCTCGGCAATCGCAACAGGATTGCTCTGCGCCCGCGGTGCGGTCGGCGAAGGGCCTTCTGCGTGATCCGGACCGCGTGTGTTCGCTGCAGCGGCAATCCGCTTCAGTCGCGCAGCAACGGGAGCAACAGATCGCCCTGCCGCTTGATCTCGGACAAATAGGGCGTGTCGGACAGCACAAAGTGCGTGATGCCGAGAGCCTGATATTTGCGCAGTGACCGGGCGACATCCGCGGCCGAGCCGACCAGCCATGTGGTGCCGGCACCACCGCCACCGAACCGGCCGGGCGCGGTATAGAGATTGTCATCCAGCACATCCCCGCGCGTGTGCAGGTCGAGCAACCGCCGCTGGCCCACCGCGACGGCCTCGCGGTGATCCTGCCAGCCGGCGCCGTTGGTCCTGGCCATTTCCGCGACCTTGGCCTCGGCGTCGGACCAGGCTTGCTCCGTGGTGTCGCGAACCAGCGTCGTGATCCGCAACCCGAACTCAAGTGGCGGGATATCCCGGTCCAGGTCCCGGCTCAACGCCTTGAGTCTTTCAATGCGCTCCCGGACGCCATCGCGCGGTTCGCCCCAGAACAACTGGACATCGGCTTCGGTGGCAGCAACGCGCTCGGCCGGCTCCGAGGCGCCACCGAAATAAAGCCTGGGATGCCGGCGGCCTTCGCGAGGCTGGATGCGCGGCTCCGCGGTGGAGCCGGCGACGCGAAAATGCTCGCCCGCGAAGGTGACATTCTCCTCGGTCCAAAGCCTGCGGACCAGGCGCATGAATTCCTTGGTGCGGCCATAACGGTGCGCCTGGTCGCCTTCGCTGTCGCCGTAGGCGGCGAGGTTGTCCTTGCCGGATACGACATTGATGCGCACGCGGCCGCCGGTCAGTTGATCCAGTGTCGCGGCGGCGGAGGCGAAATGCGCAGGTTGCCAGTATCCTGGACGGATCGCGATCAGCGGTTCGAAGGTGGTGGTTTGCGCGGCCAGCGCGGCCGCGACGGTGAATGTATCCGGCCGACCCCAGCCGGTGCCGATCAGCGCGCCGGTCCAGCCGTGCTGTTCCAGGGCTTTCGCCTGGCCGGTCAGCATCGCCAGGCTGTTGTGATTTTCGACGGCCGCATCGCCGCGGTGGCCGGATTTGACGTCGTTGGGGATGTACCAAAGAAATTCGGACGTGCTGGTCATGGAATTGGCCTACCGCTCAGACAACATTTTGGACAGCGGTACCAGTTCGCCGATCTCGGGCATCGAGAGTCCTGGGTGTCTCCGCATTGAGGGGGCCAGATACGCCGTAAATGGCTTTTTGAAAAGCGAACATTCATCGGTTCGGCACCTGCCGAAATTTCGTGCGATTGCTGCGATGGTGAAAGAGAATTTCGGAAGCACCGTATCGGCGGCTGCAAGCAACGATAGTGTTTCATATCGATCTGTCGTGGCGGAATATTCTTCTTTCGGTCCGACGTCTTGCAGGGCTGATGTCCTCTGACTTGGTCGCGGACCGCACGGGCAGGGCGCCAGCGGTTGTGCATTTCGCCACCTCCGTCGGATACCCACCGGACTTGGTAGGCTCCAAAGCGAGTCGTCGCCGTCCTCCCGATCAACACGGCGGCCTCGTCCCGCCCGCCATCGCCCGCTCATGGCAAGCGCAGCGATCCAATCGGATCATGAGCACTCGTGTGGATGTGTCGTTCCCGGGACCCTGCATCCGTGTAACGGCAGTAGTTTCCGATCGGAAATATTCGAATTGACAAATTCTGAGACACCAGAAATAATATCTGATGCGACAGAATAATGACGGGCGTCGACAAGCCCGCGATTTGCATAACCTGGCCGGAAGCGGTGAGCGCTCCGGACTTATTGCTGTGAAACGGCGGGCCTCATCATGGGGGTGGCGGGCGTTGTCAAACGGGAGGGCAGCATGTTGATCGATCGGAGATCTTTTCTGGCCGGAGCAGCGGCAATTGCTGCGTCGAGCACGGCGCGCGGCGCGCAGGGTACGTTGAAGCAGGAGCCGTTGAAGATCGGGCTGCTGATGGTCAAGTCGGGTCCGCTTGCCGCCGGCGGCAAGCACATGGAGAATGGTCTTCGCTATTTCCTCGATGAGCGGAATTCGGAGCTGGCCGGTCGTAAAATCGAGCTGGTCACCGCGGATACGGCCGGCGCGCCTCCAGTATGCAAATCCAAGGCGGAGGAGCTGATCGAAAGGTACGGCGTCGATGTTCTCATCGGGCCCTATACCTCCGCGGAGGCATTGGCCATCGCCGGAGTTGTCGAACAGGCCGGGGTACCCATCCTGCTGTCCTCGTCGGGTGCGGATGATCTCACACAACGCAGGCGCAGCCCATGGATCGTGCGCAGCATCGCGACGTCCTCCCAGATCGGATACACACTTGGCGATTACTGCGCCAAGAACCTCAAATACAAGAAGGTCGCCTGCATAGGACTGGACTCGAACTACGGGTACGAGATCGTGGGTGGATTCCAGAAAATGCTGGAAGCCAGCGGTGGCAAGGTCATTCAGAGGATCTGGACTCCTTTTGGAACGACCGATCTCGCACCTTACGTCAGCCAGCTTGATCCGGGCGCGGATGCCTTCCTCAATTGCCTGCCCGGCAACGACACGATCGTCTGCTTCAAGCTACTCAAGGAATATGGTTTGGGTGACGGGCGTGGCGTTCTGTGTCCCCCCGGCTCGGTCGATGAAACCCTTCTCGATGGAATGGGCGATGAAGCCGTTGGTGCGATCTCCTGCGGCTGGTACAGCCCGACATCGCATGCACCGGGGGCATCGGAACTCGAAGTCGGCTTTCGGCAGAAATACAAGTCGGATCCAGGTGCATTGTCGACCGGCTCCATGCTTGCGGGTCTGGTTCTGGAACAGGCCCTCATCAAGCTGGGTGGCAACGCCGCGGATAAAGCCGCGCTCGCCAAGGCATTGCACGAGGTTGCGATCGCAGACAGTCCATTTGGAAGCGTCAAGCTTGACGAATACGGCAACGCGGTCCTCACCATGTACATCAGGCGCGTGGTTCGAAGGAATGGGCGCCTCGCGAATGAAGCGATCGCGGAAGTCCGCGACGTGGACCAGTTCTACAAGCTCGATCCACGAACGCAGCTCGCGTTGCCGCCGTTCGGGCGGGCATAGGCAGGACAAGCGTCATGTGGTCCATCCAGGTCCTCAACAGCCTCGCTTTCGCAGGCCTGCTGTTCTTGCTGTCATCCGGATACACGCTGGTGTTCGGGCTGATGCGAATTCCGAACATGGCGCATGGCGTGCTGTTCCTGCTCGGCGGTTATGTCGGTGTCACCGTCGCTCGGGCCGGTCTGCCGTTCCCGGCGGCCGTTCTTGTCGCCGGGGCAATCGTCGCGGCTCTGGGCGCGCTGCTGGAGAGGGGCATCCTGCGCCGCATGGCGGGGCGCGAAACCGCGGAGGTCCTGGCGACGATCGGCGTGGCATTGGTCGGCGCCAATGTCTGCCTGTTGATCTGGGGCGGTGATCCCATCCAGCTTGCGGCTCCATCTTCATTGCAGGGCTCGATACGCCAGTTCGGTATGATCTTTCCGACCTATCGCATCTTCGTCTTTGGTTTTGCCGCCGTCGTTGCAATCGCGTTGTACGTGCTGATCGATCGAACCAGGCTCGGTGCCATGATCAGAGCCGCAGTGGATGATCGCGAGATGGCCCGAGCGGTCGGAATACCGGTGTCGGCCCTGTTTACAACGGTATTCTGCCTTGGATCGTTTCTGGTTGGCGCAGCGGGCGTTCTGGCGACGCCGGTGCTTGCGTTGTACCCAGGCCTCGATTCGTCGATGCTGCTGTTCGCACTGGTTGTCGTCATCATCGGAGGCAGCGGCAGCCTGGCCGGAGCCATTGTCGGCAGCGTCATTGTCGGCGCGCTGTATTCTTTCGGCCCGGCCTATTTCCCGGACTTTTCCTACGGCGTGCTTTTCCTGCCGATGGCCGTCGTCCTCATTGTCCGGCCGCAGGGATTGTTCGGAAGGTTGGAAACATGACGCGCTTGATTCTTGCGATCGGAGCGATGGTGGCAATCGTCCTGCCTTATGCCGCCCCTTCGAACTTCTACGTGAATGTGTGTTCGGAGATCTGGATCTTCTGCATTTTCGCAGCGAGCTATAATCTTCTGATTGGATACGCCGGCCTGCTTTCGTTGGGCCACGCAGCGTGTTTCGGCCTCGGCGGCTACGTGGTTTCGATCGCCGTGGTCAAGTTCGGGTATTCCGACATCGCCGCCATCTTGATTGCTCTCGCGGTCTCGATGCTCTTCGCTCTCGTGGCATCGGCACTGGTCCTTCGAACAAGCGGTTTGTCATTCATGATGACGACGCTGGCGATGGGGCAGTTGCTGTGGGGGATCGCTTTCCGTTGGGTCGACATGACGGGCGGGGACGCTGGCTTACCTGGACTGCAACGGCCGGTCATCCATGGAATTGACCTGAACTCCGCGCCGGCTTTTTACTATGTGTCTCTCGCGGTTGCCGTCGCAGCCATCCTGCTCATGAAACGCTTTGTCGACTCTCCGTTTGGCAACTGTCTGCGCGGTGTGCGCGATCAGCCCAGACGCATGGACGCGATGGGGTATAACGTCTGGCTGATCAAATATGCCGTTCTGTTGTATTCGGCCTTATGGGCCACCGTTGCGGGAATCCTCTTTGCTTATTTCCAGCGGTTCGTCAGCCCGTTCAACCTGGGGATCGAGCAGGAAATCGCGCCCCTGATCATGGTCATTCTGGGAGGCGTGGCAACGTTTTCCGGTCCTTTGATGGGGGCTGCGATCGTCGTAGTCGTGGAACGTGTGCTGAGCAGTTACGTCGTTGCATGGCCGGCACTGCTGGGCCTCGGCTTCATCGCGACGGTGATGTTTGCTCCGAATGGACTGACCGAGCGCGTTGCCGCGATCAACTGGATCGGCCGCCGCAAGGACGCCACCCGGCCCGCCGTGGAGCAGTCAGCATGAGTGGTGCCGTTTCGAATCCTGCCTTGAAGATCTCGTCGGTCACCAAGTCATTCGGTCCACTGAAAGTCCTGACGGACGTGTCGATCACCGTTGAGCGAGGCGAGCGGCGCTTGATTCTCGGACCGAACGGAGCAGGAAAAACAACTCTGTTCAATGTCGTCGCCGGAGCGATGAAGCCGAGCTCTGGATCGATTTCGATTGATGGTGAAGACGTCTCGTCCCTGTCGTCGAGCGGGCGCTCGAGGTTGGGGTTGAGCCGGACGTTTCAGATCATCACGCTGTTCGATCGCGATACGCTCGAGCAGAACGTGGCTCTCGCGCTTTTGGGGCATCTGCCGCTGCGATGGGATATGTTCGCGGGAAAGAGGGCGCTTGATGCGCTGCGAAGCGAAGCGAGAGGAGTGCTTCAGCAGATAGGCCTTCTCGACCTCGCCGAGAGGCGGGTGGCGAGCTGCTCCTATGGCGAGAAAAGACGGGTGGAAATCGCCCTCGCGTTGGCATCGAAGCCGAGAATTCTCCTGCTGGACGAGCCGTTGGCTGGTCTTTCGCCGGAAGAGCGGGAGACCGTGAAGGCGCTTCTTGCTTCAATTCCCTCCGACACCGCGGTCGTGATGATCGAGCATGACATGGACGTCGCGCTGGCGCTGGCTGAGCGAATCACGGTGCTCCATTACGGCAATGTCATCGCTGAAGGGACAAAAGACGACGTCCTGGCCGATCCCAGGACTCAGGAGGTGTACCTTGGAAGCTGACATCCTCAAGATCGATGGCATCCACACATATTATGGCCAGTCGCATATCCTGAGAGGGCTCACTTTTGCAGTGCCGCGCGGCCGTGTGCTCGGGCTGCTCGGACGCAACGGGGCAGGCAAGAGCACCTGCATCAGCACGATCATGGGATTGCTGAAGCCGACGGCCGGAAGCATCAAGCTCGATAAACTGGAAATCGCCGGCGGTACGCCGGAGATGATCAGCCGGCTCGGATTGGCTCTCGTGCCGCAGGGGCGGCGTATCTTCAAATCGCTGACCGTGTACGAAAACCTCGCGGTGGCGGAGCGCAGCCGCGGCGGTCCCTGGACTGTCGATGCGATCTACCGATTGTTTCCGAGACTTGCGGAACGGCGAAAGCAGTTTGCCGGAAAGTTGTCCGGTGGGGAACAGCAGATGCTGGCGGTTTCAAGGGCGCTGATGGGCAATCCCAAGGTACTGCTGCTGGATGAACCCACCGAAGGGCTGGCCCCATTGATCGTGCGCGAGATTGCCAGGATCGTTCGCGCACTCAAGGAAATGGGACTGACGATCGTCCTCGTCGAGCAGAATATCTCGATGGCTCTCGATGTCGTGGATGACGTGGCCGTCATCAGTAACGGTGAGATCGTTCATCTTTCCTCCGCGTCCGAGCTTCGATCGAGGAGCGATTTGATCTCGAAATACCTCGGCGTTTCCAACGCGCACTCAACGGCAGCTTAAGGTGAACCGATTCGTGGCCGACGACTTCATCAGTTCGTGAAGTCCCGCTGCGCAGAACCGGTTGTATCAGCTCTTTATTTCTGATACATCAGAAAAATGATCGACGGGAAGTGCGGCGATGGAAATGCCGCCGACGGATCTTTCGCTCAAACACGCTCCCTGCTCAAACCACGAAGCCCCACACGCGTCATGGCAATGTCCGATTCCTTCAATCTCGATGCTCTTCTCGACTCCGCCCCGGCCGCCGCGACGTGGGTCGAGGCAGGCGACATCCTGAAGCGCCGTTACGGGCTGGAAGGCAACATACAGCCGCTGTCGAGCGAGCGGGATGCGAACTTTCGTGTCGATGCCGCGGACGGGTGTTACCTCCTGAAGATCACGAATCCCGCCGAAGATCCGAAGGTGACCGAGCTGCAAAGCTGCGCCTTGCGTCACCTGGAGGTGTCCGCGCCGACGTTGCCCGTGCCGCGAATCGTCGAAACGCGGGAAGGGCAGGATCATGCGTTCGAGATGCTTGCGGATCAGCTCCACGTGGTTCGGTTGATGTCGTATCTGCCCGGAGTTCCTCTCGGCATGGTGGCCGGCAGCGCTCGGATGCGATCTGCCGTCGGCCGGGCGCTCGGCGAGCTCGATGCCGGTCTGCGCGGCTTTCAGCATCCGGCAGCCGACCACGATTTGCTTTGGAACGTCTCGAATGCCTTGCGGGTTCGCCGGCTGATCCCCTGTGTGCAGGATGAGCGCCGGCGCGCCATCGCGGAGAAAGCGCTTGACGATTTCGAGCAGCATGCGGTTCGGCGCATTCCGACGTTGCGAACGCAGGTCATTCATAACGATTTCAACCCGCACAACATTCTCGTTGCGGAGGAATCGTCAGCCGTACGGATCACCGGCATTATCGATTTCGGCGATATCATTCGCGCGCCTTTGGTGAACGATGTCTCGACGGCGATTGCGTACCAGGATTACGAGATGCATTCGCCGTTTGAGATCGCCGCGGACGTCGTGGCCGCTTACCATGAGCGATTTCCGCTGATGCCCGAAGAGCTGGATGTAATTTTCGATCTCGTTCGTGCACGGCAGGTGATGGTGGGGGCGATAACCGCATGGCGGGCTGCACGCCAGCCGCGGAATCGATCGTACATCCTGAGAAACAGCGCGCGCGCATGGGCTGGGCTGGAGTCGTTCGAAGGCATTGGACGAGCGGAATTTCGGCAGGTGTTGAAGCAAGCTTGTGAGCGGAGTTCAAAATGACGAAGGGATTCACGGCGGGAATGGTCAATTCCTACGTTCCGGGGACCGGAACCAGCCTGGCGCACGCCGAGCGGAAGCTTATCGAGAGGAGAGAGGCCGTTCTTGGCCCGGCCTATCGCCTGTTCTACGCCGAACCGCTCCATCTCATTCGCGGCGAAGGCGTCTGGCTGTTCGATCGCGAAGGACGTCGTTATCTCGATGCTTATAACAATGTTGTGCCGGTGGGGCACTGTCATCCAAGAGTCGTCGAGGCGATTTGTGACCAGGCGGCGACGCTGAACACGCACACGCGCTACCTGCACACGACAATTCTCGACTATGCCGAACGGCTGCGCGCGACGTTTCCGGATGATCTTTCCAACATCATGTTCACGTGCACCGGGAGCGAAAGCAACGATCTGGCCATCCGGATGGCGAAGGCGTTCACACGCCAGCAGGGTTTCATCGTGACAAACCTAGCCTATCATGGCGTGACCGATGCCGTGTCCCGGATTTCACCGTCGCTGGGGCCGGACGTGGAACGTGGTCCTTTCGTGCGGACCGTGCCGGCCCCCGATCTTTATCGCAGCCCGACCGGCGATGTCGGCGCGGAGTTCGCCGCGGGTGTACGTGCGGCGATCGACGATTTGCGCGCGCAAGGTATCGGGCTTGCGGCGCTCGTTTGCGATACAATCTTCTCGAGCGACGGCGTGTTGTCGGATCCCCCGGGGTTGCTTCGGGAAGCTGTGGACGCCGTCAGGACCGCCGGCGGCCTGTTCATTGCGGACGAAGTCCAAGCGGGTTTCGGGCGCACCGGCGAAGGCATGTGGGGCTTCGATCGGCACGGTATCGTTCCCGATATCGCCACGCTCGGCAAACCGATGGGCAATGGCCATCCGATCGCGGGGGTTGTGGCGAAGCCGCACATTGTCGAGGAGTTCAGCCGGACCGGACGCTACTTCAATACGTTTGGCGGCAATCCGGTGTCCTGTGCAGCGGCGCTTGCGACATTGAAAGTCATCGAAGACGAGCATTTGATCCGGAATGCGCACGAGGTCGGGGCTTACCTGTGCGCGCGATTCCGCGAGTTGGCGGCAAGTCACGCCGCGATCGGCGATATTCGCGGGGCGGGACTGTTTGTCGGCGTGGAACTGATCCGTGAGGGTGGAGGGCAGGAGCCTGATGCAGACCTCGCACTGTATGTCGTCAACGAGTGCCGGCGGCTTGGTCTGCTGATCAGCGCCACGGGCCCTGGCGCCAACGTGTTGAAGATCCGACCTCCGCTGGTGTTTCAGAAGGAGCATGCCGACATTCTGGTCGATACCATTGGTGTGGTTCTTGCGCACAGGAAACGCGCGTAGCTGGCGAGCTGTGGTTTCTTCCTGGGTTTTTCGCCAGGGATATCTGCAGGCGCGAGCCCTGTGCACATGAGGGACCCTGTGATAGGAATCAATCACTGATTGCATCATCCTTGACGGCGGGGACAATGAAGAAGGCGAAGGAAACGCGCGGGCGGAAACAGAGCGAGTCCCCTCCGCTCGGGGCGATCGATCCGGACAGCAAGGAATCCGTGGAGAGGCAAGTCTACGGACTGATCAAGGAAGCCTTGATGGCAGGCCTCCTGGCGCCCGGCACCGCAATCACCGGCAGGTCAATCGCGCAGGGACTGGGGATCAGTCCGACGCCCGTTCGGGATGCATTGAAGCGCCTGGAGGCCGATGGAGTCGTTGAAGGGCGAAGCAAGAGCGCCTACTTCGTCAATGAACTGACGCGCGAGACATATATCGAGATTCTCAATCTGCGTTGTGAGGTCGAGTCCTATGCGGTCGCGTTGGCGGCCAAGACGGCGACGCCGGATGACGTTCGTTATCTGGAGAACGTGAACGCTAAATATATTGTCGCGCGCAGCATGACGGAGAGCATCAAGCTCAATTATCTCTTCCACTTCGGTGTCTACAAGCTGGCGCGGTCTGCGGTGCTGCTTGAGGTCATCGCGAACCTCTGGGTGAGGATCGGCCCGTCCATGCACCTCTACCTGCAGTCCTACAAGGTCAGCGACGTCGTCAACAATCACGGCCGGATTATTGCGGCGCTGAAGCGGCACGACCCTGAGGGCGCCGCGGCCGCTCTTCGCAAGGACCTGAATGAAGCGATCAAGGTGATTGCGCCGCGGCTTCCGTCACCCGCCGTCGCCGGACTCTCGGATGAGAGCGTCACTTTGCCGACTGTTGCGGCAAGGTGACGCTCAACAGTGATTGGTGTTACCAGGCTCCCCAGCCGGCATCGACGGCTATTGTCACGCCGTGGACGGCGTCGGAATCCGAGCTCGCGAGGTAAACGGCGGTGCCGGTGAGTTCCTCCGGCTGAAGGAAGTCGCGGCCTGTCGGCGTGAGCGCGCGCATGTGGGCGATATAGTCGGCCATGTCCGGCCCCCGAAGGTGTGCATTGAGCGGCGTGGCGATATTGCCGGGCGCAAGCGAGTTGACGTTGATATTTTCGCGGCCGATCTCCACGGCCAGGGCCCGCGTCAAATTGACGACGCCTCCTTTTGCTGCGCAATAGGCTGGGCAGTTCGGTCCGGCGCCGATTCCCCAGATTGAAGACATATTGATGATCTTGCCTTTCCCGCGCCGTCTGAACTCCGGCAGAGCGGCTTGGGTCATGAAGAACGCTCCCTTGAGATTCAGGTCCATCTGAGCATCCCACATGTCCTCGGTGGTCTCCTCGATGGGAGCGGTGTGCATGATCCCCGCGTTGTTGACGAGGATATCGATCGTGCCGAATTTCTTCAGCACCGCGTCGACCAGTGCCTTGATCTCGCCGACCCTGGAGCAGTCGGCCACGAATGCGGCGCCGATCCCGCCCTCGGCCTGCATTTTCCGAACAACGGCTTCCGCGCGGGCGATATCCTTCGATGCCACGACGGCGACTTTGGCGCCCTCTTTTGCATAGCGAAGCGCGATGGCCTCACCGATGCCCTGTGTTGATCCCGTCACGATCGCCACTTTGTCCTGAAGCCGCATGGTTCCACATCTCCCTGAATTTGATTATTCTGAAATACCAGAAAAGTTGCCGATCCGCAACAGTGAAAATTGTGTGACGGACGGCTTGTTATTTCTGAAATACCAGAATAGCCTGCAATGAGTTTCCCGCACGTGACGAGGCGGGGACGCCCATCCTCCAGAGATCTGCTGACGGTGCGAAATGAGATTGGCGTGTGATACCGGCGGAACATTTACCGACCTCATCGTCGAAGACGATGAGGGTGTCATCAAGATGTTCAAGGCGTCGACGGTGCCCAGTGATCCGACACAAGGCGTCATCAACGCTGCGGCGGTCGCTGCGGCAGATATGGGTCTTTCGCTGCAGGTGTTCCTCGGTCGCTGCGAGCTGCTGGTGCACGGCACCACCCACGCAATCAATGCCATCATCACGGGCAGGGTCGCCAGGACGGCGTTGCTGACGACGGCTGGACATCCTGATGTGCTGACATTGAGGGAAGGGGGAAGAGCCGAGCCGTTCAACTTCCAGGTTCGCTACCCGGCTCCTTATATTCCACGCGCGCTGACCTTCGAGGTTCCGGAGCGGATCAATTCCCAGGGAGACGTTGTTCATCCGCTTGACGAGCGCGCGCTTGAAGCCCTTCTCGGCGACGTCTCGGCCGCGGGTGTGGAAGCGATCGCGGTGTGTCTGTTGTGGTCGGTCTCGAATCCATCGCACGAGCTTCTGGTCGGTGAGGCCATCCAAAAGTTTCTACCGCACATTCCCTACACCCTGTCTCACCAGATCAATCCAACTCTGCGGGAATATCGTCGCGCCTCTTCGGCCGCGATCGACGCGTCGTTGAAGCCGCTGATGACCCGCTATCTCGGCGGGCTAGTCTCGCGGCTAAGCGAGAACGGTTTCAAGGGGCGGGCCCTGGTGCTGACATCGCAGGGCGGGATGATGGACGCGCGAGAGCTCGCCAAACAGCCCATTCACGCCATCAATTCCGGGCCTTCGATGGCCCCCATTGCGGGCCGCTTCTACGGAGAGCAGAACAGTACGCTTCCGGTTGCGATCGTCGCCGACACGGGTGGGACCACCTACGACGTCAGTCTGGTTCGGCGCGGCAGGATCCCCAAGACGCGGGAAACCTGGATCGGAAATCCCTACCGCGGCCACATGACGGGCTTCCCGTCCATCGACATCAAGAGCGTCGGCGCCGGTGGAGGCTCGATTGCGAGTGTCGATGGTGGCGGGATGCTTCATGTGGGTCCGAGGAGCGCGGGTTCGGTCCCCGGCCCAGTGTGTTACGCCGCCGGCGGTCATGAGCCGACCTTGACTGACGCGTCGCTTGTTCTCGGGCATCTCGACCCGGACTATTTCCTTGGCGGACGCATGAAGCTCGACGTCGAGGCGGCGCGGGAGGCCATCTCCGCGAAGATCGCCCAGCCGCTGGGATTGAGCCTGATGGAGGCGGCCTCGTCGATCGTCGAGGTCGTGACGGAGAACATGGTGCAGGCCATTGAGGAGATCACCATCAACCAGGGCATCGATCCCCGAGAGGCGGTCCTCATCGGCGGCGGTGGTGCCGCGGGCTTTAACTCCGTGTTCATCGCTCGGCGCCTGCAGTCGCCGCTTTTGATCATGCCGGAGACTGGCGCTGCGCTCAGCGCGGCGGGTGCTCTGATGTCCGATCTGCGGGATGAATATCGCACGATGTTTTTCGTCAGGTCGTCTGAGTGGAATCCACAGGGCGTCAATAGCGTTCTGGAATCTCTTCGCAAGCAATGCATCGCCTTCCTCGATCGGGCGGGCCGGCCCACGGACTCGGGCCGTATCGAGTTTGCCGTTGAGGCTCGCTATCAGGGGCAGGTGTGGGAGATCGAAATCCCGGTGCGCATCGACACGTTTGTCACGGAGAAAGACCTTGCGGATCTCGTCGAGGATTTCCATACGCATCATCAGGAGATCTTCGCGGTTCGGGATGAGGCCTCGGCTGTCGAATTCGTGTGCTGGACCGCGGCGGTGACGGCTGTGTTACGCGATCGCCCCCTTGGCCGACTGAAAACCGAAGCGAAAAAAGACCGCGTCAACGTGTCCCGGCGCGCCTACTTCCGCGAAACCGGCGTGGTGGACACTCCCGTCGTCTCAATGGCGAGCTTGTCGCCTGGCCGCGTGGCGCAAGGGCCGGCGATCGTCGAAACACCATTCACCACAATCGTAGTCGATCCGAAGGCGACGTACTGGCTCGAAGAGTCGGGCAGCCTTCTCATCAAGCCCTGAGGATAACATGAAGCCTGCATCGAGGGTTGATCTTGACGGCGCCAGGCTGTCGATCATTGCAAATCGCTTCGGGGGCGTCTGCCGCAAGATGGGCAACACGCTTTTGAGAACCGGACGATCCGGCGTGTTGAATCGCGCCAAGGATTTCTCCTGCTGCATCCTGACCGGCCAGTCGGAGCTGCTCACGGCCGAGGAGAGCTTGCCCATCCATGTGCTGTCGGGCCCGGACCTCATGGGCCGCTGTGTGAAGGAGTATCACCCGAACCTCAGGCGCGGTGATGTCTTCCTTCACAACTCACCTTATCACGGCAACTCGCATCCGGCCGACCATACGCTGTTGATGCCGGTGATCGACGATGACGGCATTCATCGCTTTACCGTCATAGCGAAGGCGCATCAGGCCGATATCGGAAATTCGGTGCCGACGACCTACCACGGCTCGGCGCGAGACGTTTATGAAGAGGGCGCCCTGATCTTTCCCGCAATCAAGGTTGCGGAGGATTACAAGGTCAATCAGGATTTCGTCCGCATGTGCCGGATGCGCATTCGGGTGCCGGACCAGTGGTACGGTGATTTTCTGGCGATGCTTGGAGCCGCTTTCATCGGCGAACGTGAATTGCTTGCGATGGGGCGCGAACTCGGCTGGGATCAACTGGACGCGTTCGCAAGCCAGTGGCTCGACTACTCCCACAACAGGATGGTCGAGGCCATCTCGAAGCTGCCGGAAGGGCAGGCCGTGGCGACGTCGACCCACGACGCCATTCCCGGCACGCCACCTGATGGCATCACCATCACCTCCAAGGTGAGCATCAGGCCCGCTGAGGGCAAGATCCGCGTCGATCTGCTGGACAATCCCGATCAAATGGCCTGCGGACTGAACGTATCAGAGGCCTGCACCCGGACATCCGCCATGATTGCTGTGTTCAACTCGGTCGACCCGTCGGTGCCCAAGAACGCGGGCTCGTTCCGGTGCATCGAGGTCCTTCTCAAGCACGGCGGTGTGGTCGGGATTCCTCAACATCCGATCAGCTGCTCGGCATCCACGACGAACCTGGCCGACCGCATTCAGAATGCGACACAGCTGGCGCTGGCCGAGATCTCTCCGGAGATCGGAATGGGTGAAATCGGCTGCTTCTGCCCGCCTTCGACCGCGGTTGTCTCCGGGCGCGATCCGCGGGACGGCCAGGCTTATGTGAACCAGCTGTTTCTCGGCCATACGGCAGGTGCCGGATCGGCTTCGCAGGACGCCTGGCTGACCATGCTGCATGCCGGCAATGGCGGCATGTGTTTCATCGACAGCGTGGAGCTCGACGAAGTCTATACGCCCATTCTGGTCAGGACGCGCCGACTGATCTCCGATAGCGAAGGTGCCGGAACGTTTCGTGGCGCGCCGGGAATCCTCGTCGAATATGGCCCGGTGGGCGCCGGCATGCAGGCGATCTTCATTGCCGATGGCAACGTGAACCATCCCAAAGGTGCGCGCGGAGGCCTCCCGGCCGCCAGTTCACAGCAGCACGTGCTTCGGCGTGACGGCAAATCGCATCCGCTTCCCCAATACTGCGACACCTGGCTGGAAGCTGATGAGGTGCTGATCTCGGTTGCGAGCGGGGGAGGCGGGTTTGGCGATCCGGCCCTGCGGGACCCGCAGAGGGTCCTGGAGGATGTCCGGGAAAAGCTGGTGTCTCGTGAACGGGCGCGCGAGGTCTACCGCGTTGCGATCACGGAAGACCTTGTTATTGACGAACAGAAGACGGGCATGCTGAGAGTCTATTAACAGGGGGGCTGCAGGGGTGGATGGCTCCTTTGCGAGCTCATCACGAAAGACGGCCGATAGAGATGCCAAAAGCACGCAAGACAACGACAAGAGGCAAGCGGGCGGGAGCGGCTCGAACAGCCCGCGCGGGCTGGACGCGTGCCGATGAGGACAAGGACGCCGGCGCTTTGTTCGGAAGCGCGCTGCGGACATTGCGAGAGGACAGGAACCTCACGCTTTCGGAGGTCACCAAGGCGACAGGAATCACCGCCGGTACGCTGTCCCGGATCGAGAACAGCAAGATGGCGCCCACCTTCGCCGTCCTGCTCAAAATCATGCAGTTCTTCGAAATGGAGTGGAGCGATCTGATCTCCCGGGCCAAGCTTGATTCCAAATCGGCCGCGGCCCCCTTCCTCAGTGCCGCCTCGGCAGAATCCGCAGGTGGCATCACGGTCCAGACCGGCACCTACACGTTCCCGCATGGCGACAAGCATCCATCGCCATTTCTGCCATTGATCCTGGAGGTGACGGCGTCGGCCCCGAAGGAGGTCGGCGGGCTTGTCGGCCATCCCGGTGTCGAATTCTGCTACGTGCTCGACGGCGAGCTGCATTTGCACGTGAAGGGGCGCAAGCCGGTCGTCGTTCAGCCTGGTGGCAGCCTGTTTTTCGACAGCCGGCAGCCGCATGCCTACACCGTGCGAAAGGGCAAGCGCGCCCGGCTTCTCATCGTGTCGACGGCAACGGCTCCCACCGCATTCTTGAGCTCGATTCAGGATCTGAAAGAGCTGCGGGCGGGGCAATCGACCGGCCGTCATTCGCCATCGGCGATTGCTGATCGCAGCAGCAGGCCGTCTTCGGTTGGCTTGCGTCCGAAAGCACGCAGGCGCGTGTCGATGGACAAATAGCTCGGATTTTCGCTCGCCCACTCCGCCGCCAAACAATCTCAGCAAAAACACTTGCCCGCAAAGTTTCCGATCCGCAACTAACGTCATCCAGCAAGACCAAGGAGAAGCAGCATGACTACCCAGACCACCCCGTCCCGCTACGAACCCAGGGGCTGGACGCAATGGCCCGGCAATCACGACTTTTCGTTTCAGTTCATGCGCACGCTTTGCGCCTCCCAGGAGGGCGCCAGCACGATCAGCGAATGTTTCCTCGCCGCGAGCAAAATGAGCGTCGGCGATACGGAAAGCTGGCATCGCGAGTGGACCGCGCTCGGCGACACCAGTTCGGAGCGGGCCACGGCCGCGTCGGCGGCAGGGCATTATCACACCGCGAAGGTGAACTGGCTCAGGGCCGCGAACTATTACAGATCGGCGGAATTCTTCCTGCGCCGCAACGATCCGCGGCGTCTCCAGACGTTCGACAAGATCGAGGCCTCTTCGCACAAGTATCTCGCGCTGATGTGTCCGCAAGGCGAGATCGTCAAGGTGCCGTACCTCGATGGTCAGCACCTCGACGCCTACTATGTGCGTCCCTACGACACCAAGGACAAACTGCCGACGGTGATCTGTTTCGGCGGCCTGGACGAATACAAGGACGAGCTGCTGCATGAGATTCCCAAGCACGCCTTTCCGCGCGGGTTTTCCGCGCTGCTTGTCGATCTGCCCGGCCAGGGCGGCACGCTGCGCCGGCAGAAGATCGCGACGCGGTGCGATACCGAAGTTCCGGTCGGCAAGTGCGTCGACTACCTGCTGAGCCGATCCGACGTCGATGCGGACCGTATCGTGCTCTATGGTGCGAGCTTCGGCGGCTATTACAGTTCACGCGCCGGGAGCTTCGAGCATCGCTTGAAGGCGGTGGTGTCCGACGGCGGCATCTTCGATTATCCACGCTGGCAGCAGAGGCGGTCGGCTGAAGGAGAACTGGAGCCCGATGGTCTTTTTGCCGAGCACATCAAGTTCATTACGGGAACCAACTCGCTGGACGAAGCTTTCCAGATTCTCAAAGACTTCCGCCTCTCGGGCGTGATCGGGAAGATCGAGTGCCCGTATCTGCTGGTGTTCGGGGAGCACGACTTTCTTGGCATCGAGCAGTTCGATGAAGCCTACGCTGAAGCCAAGCGGCATCGGCTCGATGTCACCAAGAAGCTGTTCACGGCGGAGGAGACCGGGGCCGCGCACTGCCAGATTGACAATCCAACCATCGGGCAGGAGTACATCTTCGATTGGCTGGCGGACGTCATCGGTATCGATCAGTCGAAATCAATGCACAAGCCGTCGTTCCTGTAGAATCACCTGGAAGGCGCCGGCGTGCCGGCGTCTTCCAGTCGGCGGAGATGCGGAAGCATCTTCGAAGTATTCCACCGTTCGGAAACGTGTCGACTGTTGCGGCCGGCACGCTTCAGGGAATCGTAGGCTGTGTCTCGGGGAGGGGGATCCAGCCGGCGTCATCGCGCTGGAACAGCGGGCAGCCGTAGACCGCGCGGACCGCGAGCGGTGCGGGGAGCGCAGCCGCTAGCGCCTCCCAGCGATTGGTTTGCTTCATGGCGACGACCATGCCGCTCATGTCGGCACCGACCCGCTGCATCAGGCGTGCGGCGGCAACGGCCGTCGTGCCGGTCGAGATGGCGTCGTCGACCAGCACCACCCGCCGGCCTTCGATCAGCGGCAACAGGTTGGGGTCCAGCCGCAACTGCTTGCCGGCTTCCGGGCTCGTGATCGAGGTGACCGGCTCGGACAGCGTGTCGTCGTACCAGAACTTGCGCGAATACCCGAGCGGCAGATAACGCCGATGCCCGAGCCGCTCGGCCACCAGCGCCGCAAAGGCGAGGCCAAGGGTCGGCAATCCGACAATGATCTCGGCTTCGAGCGTGCGCGCCTGTGTGGCCATGTGCTCCGCCAGCGCCGCAACAACGCCGGTCGCGGCCTGGTTGGCGATCAGGGAGGCGACGGCGCGATCGCCATCGGGCAGCCGGCGCAGCGGCAGAACCAGGAAGCGGCCGCAAGGCAGACGGACGGGATAACCGAAACGATAGGGCGGCGTGGCCGAGAACCGGGCAGGGATCTCCGGCGTCAAGTCCTGCCAATAGGCAGTCGTCGGCTCGGTGAAAGCGTCATGCGCGGTCATTCTGATGGTCCCCCGATCGATCGCCGAAGCCGCCTATCTAACTGGCGATGAAACCGGGAGGAAAGACGCCTGTTTCGACAAGCCAGATGCCGAGATACGCTGCCATGGCGGCCGCGGCGAGAACACCGGCAAAAAAGCCGATACACAGGACGGTGGCCTGCTTCCAGGGGCGACTTTGGTAGATGTAGATGATCTGACCGAGAGGGATAAAAAATACGGTCAGCAGCTGCACAGCGCCGTTCCGGCGCCGGGCCAGGGCGTGTGCGTCGGCAATCTGCCAGGAGGACACGAGCAGGATGAGGCCCACCAGTTGCACCAGGTCGTTGGCGGTCAGCGAGTTTGGCGCGCCGTGCGGCCACACCGCAGCGTCGACAAGGAAGCCAAAAGCGATGAAGGCCAGCAAGGCGACGTAGATCCAGTCACGTTTCTTCATACAGGTTCCGTTTGCGCGAGATGGCGGAGATATCTTGATGAACGGCGGCAATCTGATGATCGACGGCCATCGCGCTGTCGCTGCGGTACCGGTTCCGTCGACGGTCGCGCGATGCCCAAAGAAACGGCGGATAGCGACGGCCTCGCCTTGTTGAAAGGGCGCGAAGTTCGTAGAAGTAAAAATGAAAAAAATCGCCGGCGGCTTGCTCGTTTGCCTGATTTGCATCGTTTTCGCATTTGCCGACGGTTACCCCTTATCGATCGTCCGGCACCGATGGCAGGAGGTCATCACCGAAAGCAATCATGCGGCGCTCCGGCCGGGCTCGGTTTACGACATCCTCACCCATTTCGAGCAGAATTCCGGTCGCACGCGCCCGGAATTCAATTACCTGTTCTTCGACACCGGTCTGGGGGCGGCCGATCCGATCTACCCTGTCTTCCAGGTTGGTTATCAGGAGAGTTGGCCGCAACTCATCAAAGCGGGGTTCTCGGAACAGAATCGGCATATCGATCATTTTTCCACCGGGGACACGCCGGAAGGCTGCCGCATCCAGTCCGTCTACTGGGTCCGCCACATCGACGAGTTCCCGGACATGTACGGCGCTCTTCGTGCTGAAGGCTACACCCTGATCGACATCAGCTTCGACTATTACGTCAAGCTTCGCCCGGATGCGCAATGCGGCAAACACAGCGCGCATGAGCTGAGCGAGAATTTCGATCCTTTCAAGTCGATTTATGGATATGCGGAGACTTTCCGGACGTTCGCCGACATCCCGCCGGACCTGCTGGCGAAATACGAAGCCAAGGTCGGCGTCTTGAAGCTGATCACGCAGACCTTCAAGACGCGGCAGGACGACTGGGCGAGCTACGATCAGAGCTACAGCCTGCGCGAGAACTCGATGTGGTTCTATCCCGACGGATTTGCCCCCGATCACGGCATCGATACGCCCCGCAAGCAGAGCGGCCTGCGCTTCCTGACGCAACCGAAGCACCTGTTTTTCGCGGCCGAACCGGCTCTGGAGGATCGGCTTCCCTTGGCGAGGATGTTGGGCGCCGAGGGATTTGCGAAGATTCTGGATTGCCTCAAGGGCAGGCCGACCAGGGATTTCGATCCGAAGACGGAGCCCGGCGGCGACACCCTCGACATCACGGACCAGGTTACTCCGAAGAACTTCTATACGTCGGGCACCATGGTCGAACCGATCCGCGACGCCGTCGGCGACGTCTCCGATCCCGGCCATTTCAAGCTGGTCTCCGTGGTTCTTCGTCCCGGCGAGCCGGAAAGCGACGTGCATTTCCAGGGGCTGCAGGAGATTCCGCAGGTCCGCATGGTTTACCAGCTGATGAGCCCACGTTTCGCCGGGCGCCCCTACGAGCAGCTGTTCATCCATCTCGAATTCGACGCCGTCGACAGGCTGCTCCCCGCGCCGGAGCGTCGACGCGCGGTCGCCGACTTCCTGCAGAAGGCCGATGCCTTGACGGCAGTGCGCGAACGCGGAGGACTCGGCGTCGGCAAGGCGACCGCGGACTTCATTGCGGAGTCGATCGGGTCTCGCCCGGTCCAGACCGCGAGCTGGAGTTCGTCGCTGACGGGGCTCTGGGTGTTCGGCATGCTTAGCCGTTCGTACAACGCCGACCGCGTCCTTGAAGCGGTGCCGATCGTCAGGGACGGCGTCAATATCGGCTTCTATTCGAGCGTGTACGATACCACGCTGTTCCGCGCAGCCATCGACAAGTCGGAGGCGCGTGAGAAAGCCGACCTGCAGGGCGTGCTCGACGATCTCACGCCCAGAACGTATCGCGATGCGCGGCGTCATGATCCCGAGGCTTTGACATTCAATCGCATGACGTGCGCGCAATGCCATCAAATGGCAGGGCGCGACGGTGTGCACGTGCTCTTGAATGACGGCTTGGACCGCAGGATCGCAACGCCCTACAAGGCAACCGAGTACGTTTTCCGCGAGCTCGACCGCCAATTGCGCCGCATCCCTCGGCTTGACGCGGCTGGGGATGGCGATCCGGCCTCGATCTCGCGATAAGAGGTGTGGTCGCGCGGCCGCGTGGACGCATCCCCACCGCAATCCTGCCTCCGCCATGGTGCGGTTACAGTGAAGACGCCACCGCATGCTGCGGCTGGGTCTATTCCGCCGGGCCGGTGACCGGGATGCGCGCGCGGCCGCGCGGCGTCGGCGCGTGGAGTGTTGTCGCCCGGCCGGCGAGGCTGCCGAACCCCGCCATCAGCAGGGTCGCGACGGCGCAAAATCCGAGTGCAACATTCCAGTTCCCGGTCGCATCATGCGCGAGGCCGGCGAGCGGTGGACCCGCTGCCGCCAGCGAGTAGCCCAGGCACTGCGCCATGCCGGACAGGGCCGCCGCCTGATGGCTGTGCACGGCGCGCAGGCTGACAAACGACAGGCCGAGGACGAAGGCGGCACCGGCGCCGAAACCGAACAGCGCGACCCACACCGTCGCCAACGCGGAAAGCTGCCACAGACCCAGCAGTGACAGGCATGTGGCGAGCGAGACGCCGATGGCCAGCACGCGCTGATCTTTCATGCGCCGGACGGCCGGGCCGAGGATCAGGCCGGGGAGCGCCGTCGCCAGTTGCGACAGGCCGTGCAGCGAGCCCGCAGTCGCCGCCGGGTAGCCCGCCTCCACCAGGATAGCGGGCAGCCATCCGACAACGATGTAGTAGACCAGCGAGGTCAGGCCAAGAAAGGCCGTGACCTGCCAGGCGAGCGGCGAACGCAGGATGCGACCGCCATCGGGCGGTGGAGCGAGCTCTGCCTTCGGAGCGGAGTGCAACCGGAGCTGGGGAATCCAGGCCATCAGCGCCGCTGCCGGAAAAATCAACAAGCAGGCGAGCGAGAGCCGCCAGTTCGATCCGGGCAGCTGCGCGAGCGGGATCGCCGCGGCCGATGCGAGCGCGGCGGCCACGCCGGCTGTGAAGGAGTAGGCCCCGGTTAGCCCGGCTATCCCCGAGGGAAAACTTCGCTTCAGCAGGCTTGGAAGCAGGACATTCGCGATAGCAATGCCCGCGCCGAGCACAGCGGTGCCGAGGAATAGCGCCCAGACGGGACCACTCGAGCGCACCGCGATCCCGGTCGCGATCACGAGCAGCGCGCCGAACAGGGTGCGTTCGATGCCGTATCGACGCGCGACACCGGCGGCAAAGGGTGAGATCGCCGCGAATGCCAGCAAGGGCAGCGTCGTCAGGATTCCCGCTGTGGGGGCGCCGAGTCCGGTCGTCTCGCGGATCATGCTGAGCATCGGCGCCACGCCCAGCATCGGTGCGCGCAGCGTCGCGGCGATCAGCATGATGCCGATCACCAGAAGCCCTGGCCCAGCCAGCTTGTGTTTCAACTCATTCATTGTCGTCGCATGCCTCTGACTTGTTCGTCTGCGCGCGCGAAATTACTCGACTCCAGCATTCGAAGAATTTAGATATAACTGCATCTGATCGCTAAAAGTCGTCACTCATGAAACAGCCGCTTCAATGGCCATGGCCCCATCTTGACGTGGATGATGTTCGCGCGCCGGTGCTCGCCGTGGGCGTCGACGTGACCGGGACGCGCTCGGAAGTGCCCGAGCATCGGCACCGCAAAGGGCAACTCGTGTTTGCGCTGGCAGGCGGGGTGACCTGTCGCGTTCCCAGCGGGCTGTGGATGGTGCCGCCGCATTGCGGGGTGTGGGTGCCCAGCGGCATGGAGCACAGCAATATCGTGACCGCCAATGCCCGGATCTTCTTCGTATATATCGAGCCGGGCGCGGCCGATCTGCCTGATCGCTGCTGCACGCTGTCGATCTCGCCGCTGCTGCGCGAACTGATCGTCGATCTGTCCGATCGAGTCGCGCGCGATGATGCGCGCGGCGCGCTCCTGACCACGCTCCTGCTCACCGAACTGCCGCGGATGCCAGTGCAGCAACTGCATCTGCCGATCTCGTCCGAGCCGCGTCTGCAGCGGATCGCGACAGCGCTGGCGGACGATCCCGCCGACCGCAGCACCCTGGCTGAATGGGGCGATCGCGTCGCGCTCAGCGAGAGCAGTCTCGCGCGTCTCGTGATCAAGGAGACGGGGCTGACCTTCGGGCGCTGGCGCCAGCAACTGCACCTGATCGTCGCCCTGCGGGAGCTCGCCGCCGGTGCGAGCGTGCAGCAGATCTCCGCCGATCTCGGCTACGATTCCGTCACCGCCTTCATCACCATGTTCAAGAAGGCGCTGGGAAAACCGCCGGCCAAGTATCTTGCCAGTATCGCGCAGAATGGCGGGTCTGCGTTCGTGGCGTGATCAGCCGAGATCAAACCTGCGTGGGATAACCGTCGGCATGCGGCCGGCGTTGTATTCGTGCGATGTTATCACTCTGCGCACGTGAGCGTTCGCCTGGCCTCATCGTTCCAAAACTGAAACCCGCAATTCCAAAGACCGATCTCGACAGGCTCGGGGGGATATTTCAGTTTGATGTCGTTCAACTGTTGATCGTGATGGCGTGATTGTCGCGCACGATCGAGACAGAACAGGGCGTCGCCGAGGCCAGCGCCGGTACCTGCATAAATGTCGGCACGTAAATGGAGATCGAACGATTTTCCACAACGTGGACGTGTGTCTTCAATTGGAGGGGGATTATCTTGCTGACGATGAGGGGAATGCTTTGCGGTTCGGCCGCAAGTTTGTGGGCCTTCACCATGGCGCAGGCGGCGGACTTGCCGGTGAAAGCCAAAGCGGTCGAGTACATGAAGGTCTGTTCGTTGTATGGGGCCGGCTTCTACTACATTCCGGGCACCGACACCTGCATGCGTATCGGCGGTGTGATGCGGCTGGATACGGCGATCAATGGCACTCCCTTTGATATTCCCTTCTGGCAGGGAACTGCAGCGGGTGCGAATGCCTATAACCGGAACTATTTTGGCGATCGCCAGCGCCTCAACTTGTTCATGGACACCCGCACCGCCACCGACTATGGCGTGGTGCGGACCTACGCCAACCTGCAGTTCGATTTTCAGGCGGCGCGCGACAACATCGCGGGTGGCTATCTGGCGGTCGACTGGGCGTTCATCCAGTTTGCCGGCTTCACGTTCGGCAAGGCCGTCTCGCAGTTCGACCCGCAATGGACGTTGAACAGGGGCATCATCAGCTCGGGCTTCCTCGCCGGCTCCTACGACGCGACCGGCATTCCGCAATTGGCCTACACAGCGACATTCGGCGGTGGGTTTTCGGCAACGCTGTCGCTCGAGGACGCGCAGCCCTATCGCTCGGCCGGCGTCATCAATACGTCCGCCGGCTGGCTTGGCCCATTCGGTGGACCGACGGTGGGATATGGCACAACCGCCAACACCTTCCTCGGCAACGTGCAGACCGGCGACCACGTCCCCGACATCGTCGCCAACGTGCGTCTGGACCAGGCCTGGGGCTCGCTGCATGCCGGCGCGGCAGCCCACGAGGTTCATGGCACCTATTATACTGCGACCGACAGCAGCAGCGGTCATCCGGACTCGACATGGGGCTTTGCGGCGACCGCGGCGTTTGAGCTGAAGCAGTTGCCGACGGGAGCGGGCGATAGCTTCAAGGCCGAGGCGACGTTTGCCAACGGGGCCGCCAAGTATGTGTTCGGTGGAACATTCGATGTCATCGGCGGCGGTCGTTTTGCCAAGATCGGAAGCGGCGCCATGGCGATGGGATATGTGCTTGATGGCGTGTATGGCGGTCTTTCGTCCGCGACAGGAACCGGCATTGCCAAGAGCAACGCGTGGGATGTCAGTGCCTACTATGAGCATTACTGGAATCCGGCGTGGCGCACCTCGGTGTTCGGATCCTACAGCTACATCAGCTATGGTTCGACCGGTGACGCGTTGATGACCGCTGCGTCGAACAAGGGGCTGCTGCTTGCGGCGGCCGGTGTCCCGACGGGCTCGTTCAACGGCACGAACACCGGAAGCTGGGCCTTGGGGGTCGCCCAGCTCGGCACCAAGACAGCCTGGACGCCGGTCCAGAATCTGACGTTGTCGGCGGAGTTCATCTACACCCGGATCAATCAGAATCTGAACGGCACCTACACGGCGGCCGCTGGTATTCCCAGTGTCGCGGCGGGCACCACTTTCCAGATGAAAGACCAGAATCTCTACAACGGCGCGCTGCAGATCGCGCGGAGCTTCTGACGGTCTTCTTCCCCCTTTCGCGCGATACGTCCCTCGGCCTCTTGCCGAAGGACGGCGCGCGACGCGAAGGTGGAGGGGCTCCATCAATCAACAAGAAACGAAAAAAACGGAATACACAGATGTCTGGTGGCAATCCCTGCGCGGTCACACCTTTCGGACGCTTCATCGGGCGTTATGAAGCCGGGGTCGGTGTCTTCCGCGGCATTCGTTATGCGCAGCCGCCGGTCGGCGAACGCCGTTTCCGCAAGCCGGTGGAGATGCCGCTTGATCACGGCGACATCGATGCCGGAGAAGACGGACCGATCCCGCCGCAACTGCCATCACGGCTCGAAAACGCGATGGGGCCGTTTCCCGCACCCCAGGGCGAGGATTGCCTGCGACTGACGATCTGGGTTCCGCCGAATCTCGAAAACGACGGCGTCGCCGACAACGCTCTGCCCGTGCTGGTGTGGTTTCATGGGGGCGCGTTCACCACCGGCGCGGGATCGCTGCCCTGCTATTCCGGCCTGCATTTCTGCAGAACCGAGCGGGTGATCGTGGTCGCCGTTAACAGCCGCCTGGGACCGCTCGGATATGCCCGCATCAAGGGATTGAGCGAGGGCAATCTCGGCCTGCACGATCAACTGGCGAGCCTTCGCTGGATTCAGCGCTGCATCGCGGGCTTCGGCGGCGATCCCGGCAACGTCACCATCGCCGGGCAGTCGGCCGGTGCTTTCGCGGTGCTGGCGCTTGCGGTGATGAAACAGGCGAGGGGGCTGTTCCAGCGGGCGATCGTGCAGAGCGCGCGGCTTGGACTTGATCCCGATTCGTCCGAGCGGGCGGAGGCGCGTGGCCAAGTCCTCATCGATGCGGTGGCATCGGGGCGGATCGATGCCATGCGCGAGGTGGCCGTCGACAGGATTCTCGCGGCCAATGCAGTTGTCGCCCGGCGCTTCTCGGGAGGGCCCGGGGTTTCCTCGGCACCGTATTATCCGTGTGTCGATGGCGAGCTGATCCATGGATCATTGCTGGAGGCCGTGACGGAGGGGCACGCATCCGATTGCGCGATGATCGCGGGCTATACCCGCGAAGAGTGCACGGTGTTCTCCCTGATCGATCCGGCACTCAAGCAACTGACGCTTGAGGATCTGAGGGCGATCGTGCGGCCCGACTTCGGTGCGAGCGCGGATGACGTGCTGCGTGAATACCAAGCCTTGCGCGGCAGTGGCCGCCATCCTGGCCTGCTGTTGTCCGATATCCGAACGGACTCCCAATTCATCGGTCCGACCCTGAAGCTCGCGGACCTGCAGCACAAGGCGGGACAGCCGGTCCACTTGTATCAGTTCCAGTGGCAATCGCCGAAGGCCGAGTTCGGCTCGAACCACTGTCTGGAACTGCCGTTCCTGTTCGGCGAGCACGATGCCTGGAGGAATGCGCCGATGTTCCAGGGTGTGGAATCAGCCGCTACTGGCCACATCGGGAAAACCATGCGTGGCTACTGGGGCGCATTCGTGCGCACCGGACGTCCGGCCGGGCCGGGGCTGCTGGACTGGCCGATCTATGACGAGAACCGCGTGGTGATGTGTTTCGATCGTTATATCGCGCCGGTTGTTGATCCCGTCGGGGCGCGCTGGCGACGTGCGTTCAACGCGTGAGATGACAAGTCAGGTAGTGGAGTGAACGCGTTGCGCGACGTCTGGCGATGATCACGGATTAAAATGGTATCCTGTTTGGGGGCCATGAGGCCTCTGACGCAAATGTTTGACGAGCTCGGACACGAACAGTTTGGCGGCGAGGGTGAGCGAGCGCCGGGACGGGTAGAGAATGTAGATTGTGATGGTGGGAGGAGACCAGGCCGGCAGCGGCAGCACCAGCCGGTGGTCGCGCAACTCGGCCTCGCAAAGGCTCACGGGGAGGCGAGCCAGACCGAGCCCGGCGAGCGCGGCCTGCCTGATCACGTTCAGGTTGTTGGTATTGAACTTTAGATCGACCTTGATCTGCGCCGACTTTCCGCTCTTGTTCACAAGCCGCCAGCTCGGGCTGAAGCCGTCGGCGGCCCAGCCGATGCCGGCGCAATGGTTCAGATCCGCTGGGGCAGATATCTTTCCCAACGAGCGGATCAAGCCGGGTGCGGCGACAAGACAGTACGATGTGACGTCCAGCTTCTGCCGGACGAGCTCGGAGTTGGTCAGCGCCTCGCGCGCAGGCTGAATCGCGAGATCGTAATGCTCGATCTTCGGATCGAACGATCCGCCCGTGGTGTTGAGGCTGATACGCACGTCAGGATAGGTCCGGGAAAAATTGATCGCAAAGTCGGCGATCAGGCGTTCGGTCAGGACCACGGGACAGGTGATGCGCAACGTCCCGGCAGGGCGCTGGGTGCGGGTTTCCGCCAACGCCTTGATGGTTCTGAGCTCGTCCTTGATCTTCTGTCCGCGCTCGAACACCGACGTCCCGATTTCGGTAGCGGCAAAATTGCGCGAGCCGCGATTCAGCAGGTGGACGCCCAACTCCTTCTCGAGATCGTCCATCCGCCGGCTGAGGGTCGACTTCGGAATTCCGGTTTTGCGACTGGCCGCCGAGAGGCTTCCCGCTTCGATGATTTCCGTCAGCAGGATCAGATCGTCGACCGTTCCCATGCGTTCCCGTTTTTGCCGCGCGGCGTTCCAAAACTGGAACGAACGATCCCATGCATATGTCTCGACAGAGTATAACAAATCCCCTTCATTTTGGCACTGCGAAGTTTGAGTGGAGAGCGGCCTTTGACCTACGCGCGCGCCGGAATGCTTTTTGTCTGCTTTCTCGTTGTCCTGCTCGACGGGCTGGACGCCGGTGCCGTCTCCATCACGGCGCCGATGCTGGCGAAGACATGGGCGTTGACGCCGGCGATGTTCACGCCGGCCTTCGTCGCCGCCAACATTGGCGCCGTCGTCGGATACACCGCATGCGGCCCTCTTTCCGGGCGCTTCGGGCAGCGCACCGTCGGCATCTCCAGCGTTGTGTTGTTCGGGGCCGGGACGCTGCTCTCGGCATTGGCGCAGGGCGTCGGCTCGCTGTCGGTGCTGCGTTTCATTGCCGCGATCGGCCTCGGTGGCGCGCTGCCGATTGCCGTGACCGCCGCGACCCATGTCGTTGCGGAGCGATTCAGGCCGACCGCGGCGGTGCTGGTGACACTGGGGTTGTCCTCCGGAGGTGTCGTCGGAGGCCTGATCGGCGGGCCGCTGATGGCCAAATTCGGATGGCAGTCGATTTTCGTCGTCGGCGGCCTGCTACCGCTGCTCGTGCTGCCACTGTTCGTTTGGGTGCTGTCGGCTCCCGCGCAGACAATGATACAGGCCGGGGTCGATAGCCCGCGCTCGCGGGCGACACTCGATGCGTTGTTCGCCGATGGCCTCGGCGTCATCACCTATCTGCTGTGGCTGTTCGCTTTCTTGATTTTCCTGGTCAGCTATGCGCTGTCCTCCTGGATCCCCGTCCTGCTTGCCGATTTCGGCTTCTCGCCGCTCCAGGCTCCACTCGGCGCCGCGGCCTATGGTGTTGGCGGAGTCGTCGGTGGTTTCGTCGTGCTCGGCGTCATGGGCAGGTTCGGCATCAAGCCCACATTGATGCTCACCTCGCTGGTTGCGATCGTGTCGGTTGCAACCATGAGTCAGATCGCGTCGTCGTCTTCCCTGCTGCTACCGCTGATCGGCGCGATCGGCGCGGGACTCATCACTGGCTGTGTCGGCCAGAGCGCGCTGGCCGTCTCGTTCTATCCCGCGGTGTTGCGAACCACAGGGGTGGGATGGTCCGCAGCCTGTGGCCGGATCGGCTCCGTCGTCGGGCCGGCGCTCGGCGGTGTGATGCTGTCGTTCCACTGGCCCGCGCGCGATATCATTCTCACCGCCATTCCGTTGATCGCCGTTGCCATTCTGGTGCTTGGGGCGATGTCGCTTGTCGAGCACAGGCGGGTTCTTGCACGTACGTGAGGCGGCGCGCTGTTCTTGACGGCCATCGTTTGTTTTGTGCGGCTAGCCGGCGAGGCCATATCGTGACCGTTACGATGGCTGAAGGTCGGCCAGCCGACTACCAGCTGATGTAGATATTGCCGCGGTCCGCGCTCCACAGCGCGAGGGCCTTGCCCTGGTCGAGAGCCTGTTTCGTGGTCCCCGTTGGACTTTGCGACACGGAGCCCCACTGGCTGGGGCCGCCAATGCTGCTGGGCGTATAGATATTGACCGAGTGCATATTCAGATCCGGAACGTCGGACGCTTGCTGAATTTTGAACGTTCCATTGGCGACCGCAGTCCTGATGGCTTGCCCGACGTCCGGCGAGAAGCCTTGTTTGTCGTAGGTGTCGGCGAGCCCCAGCAAGGTCTCGTTGATGGCGTTGTCCTTGATGAATTGGGCGTCGGATGTCGTCGGGTCGCCGTAGGGCGCGGGAGCGTCCCGCACCGTGGAGGGCGCCGTCAGCGTCGCGGCCCACTGGGCATAACGTGTCGTCTGTAACGGCGTCGATGCGTCGCCGGCCGTTGATGATTGTCCCGGCTTGTCGCTGCCCTTCGCGGCCTGCACCTGCGCCGCGAGACGGTCAGCCGCGACCTTGTCGACCTTCGCCCGCGCGAGAACGGCCTGAGCACGATCGGAGAGATCGACGATGTCGACGGGATCGCCCGAGGGCGATGGCTTCGCCGGGGTCTGGATTTGGCCGGAGGCTTCCGTGCCGGCCATCGATCCGGAGCGGAGCAGGGAAACGATGGCATTGTCGGCAGAAGAGTTCGTTGCGGCAATCGTACTCATGATGGAGCCCTCAGGAGCAGGAAGCACAGCATCAGACGTTCGGATTGGAGCGTCTCGGAAATATCTGGAAATATGAGGTTCGGCCGGTTGTCGTTAAAAATCGGTTAAAGTCTACGACGTCAGCCGGCTCGGCTTGCCTTTGCGGCCTGCTGGATGGTCGCGCATCCAGGACAATCCGGTGTCAATGAATGGGGGGGACTCCTCACGTCGAGCGGCTGTGCGCGGGGCCCATGGCTCGGAATGCGCCGTTGGGTAAATCTAGAGTGCAGCCATTGCAGCCGGGGAAAAAGGCGCGAGTTCTGCGAAACGCCTGTCCCGCACCTTGGCTGTCCATTCCGGATCGGTAATCAACGCACGACCGACGGCGACCAGATCGAATTCACCGCGGGCGAGGCGAGCTTCGAGGCCGTCGAGCTCGCCGACATCAGCGCTTTGGCCTTTGTAGGATTGAATGAAATCGCCGCCCTTCAAGCCGACCGATCCAACCGTGATCGATGGCTTGCCGGTGAGCTTCTTGCTCCAGCCTGCGAGGTTGAGTTCGGAGCCCTCGAACTCGGGTTCCCAGAACCGCCGCGTCGAACCATGGAATATATCCACGCCAGCATCCACCAGAGGGTGCAGAAATCTGGCGAGTTCGTCGGGGGTGCGTGCCAGTCTGGCGCCGTAATCCTGCTGCTTCCACTGCGAGAAGCGGTGAATGATGACGAAGTCGGGGCCGACGCGCTGCCGGATGGAGGCGATGATGTCGGCGGCAAAGCGGGTGCGCTTCACCAGGTCGCCGCCGTAGGCGTCGTCGCGGCGATTGGAATTTTCCCAAAAAAATTGATCGACCAGATAACCGTGAGCTCCGTGCAATTCGACCGCGTCGAAGCCGATAGCCTTGGCCACCTCGGCGGCTTTGGCGAAAGCCTCGACCGTGTCGGCGATGTCGCTGTCGGTCATGGGCTCGGCGACCTGTTTGCCCGAGCCTGAAAGTCCCGAAGGGCCATCGGATTTGCCGTCCGGACGGGGCCCGGTGCCGGGCTTGCGGACCATGCCCTGATGCCAGATCTGGGGGGCGATCATGGCGTTGGCGGCATGAACTGCCTCCACCACGCGCCGCCAGCCGTCGAGACTCTTCGGAGTGTAGAAGTTCGGGATGTTCGCGTCGTTTGATGCGCCGGCGCGATCGATGGTTGTGCCCTCGGTGATGATCAAGCCGACGCCACCCTCCGCGCGGCGACGGTAGTAGGCCGCGACGTCTTCGCCGGGGGTCCCGTCGGGGCTTTTCGAGCGGGTCATCGGTGCCATAACGACGCGATTGGGCAGCGCAAGGGATTTGTGCTGGAACGGGCGAAACAGCGGGCTATCGATCGGCATTGGATTACTTTCGGCGGGATCGTGTTGTGGTGACGCACCAAGTGTGCCGTATTGTTAAGTACCGCGAAAGGTGACCTTCCCACGGAAGTTTTTCGAACCGTGCTCCACCACGGCCTGTACGCCGGCCTTGAAGTCCGCCGAATCGAACAGCGGGGTGCCGAGATCGATCAGCAGTTCGTCCGCGGCGCGCACGCCATGATCGAGGAAAGCGCGAACCAGCCGCTTGGTGGCGGCGTGAGCCTTGGTTGGCCCGTTCGCGAACCTTTGCGCCCACGCCATCGCCTCGGTGCGCAGCGACGCCCGGGGGACCACCTTGTTGACGATGTTCCAGCGTTCGAAGGACGCGGCGTCGTAGAAGTCGCCGGTGAAGCAGATCTCCCGGGCGCGCGCAGGGCCGCAGCGCTCGGCCAGCAGATAGGCGCCGCCCAGGTAGGTGGTGGCGCCGATATGCTGTTCGACCTGCGCAAACTGCGCATCGTCGGCCGCAATGATCACGTCGCACCGCAGCGCGATCTCAAGCGCCGCCGCTAGACAAAGCCCCTGGACGGCGCAAACGACCGGCATGTCGAGGCCTTCCATGCGTGTGGCGATCGGGATTCCGCGGCCCAGCATCTGGCGCGCACCCTTCGCATCGACCCCCACGAATGTGGTCTTCACATTGACGCCGCAGCCGAAGTGATCGCCCTCGGCCTGCACCAGAAGCGCGCGTACGTCGGATGCCTCGACCTCGTCGAGCACTTTCACGAGAGCGGAAAAAAGCGCGTTGTCGGCCAGATTGATCGGTGGGTTGTCGATGGTGACGACGCCGACATTCCCCTGCTTCTCGAAGCGTGCTGAGCTCATGATCCATTCTCCCTGGCCGGCCGCATGGGGCCGGGCGGCCTGTGATTCATCCCCTGTACAATCCCGGGATCGTTCGCCTTAGCCTACAGGTCGGCAAAGCGGGATGCCAATTCGCAGGTGAATAACGCTGATCCAGAATTTTTGTAGCGAGGGTGGAAGCGCGGCTGTCAGGTGAGGCCGGCTGGAAAGCGCCGGCCGTGCGCGGATGCCTGGACTGCATCGCGCAAAAAAGGCGGCATCGCGCGAATGGCCGATCGGCGGACAGGCGCGGCCGGGTCCGGCAATTCGCGATATTCGGGAGAACGCAGATGAGTGAGACCAAGGCTCCGGTGGGGCAGATCAGGACCGAAGTGCACGGACACGTGCTGAAGATCGTCATCGACAACGCGGCGAAGAAGAACTCCTTCAGTCCGCAGATGATGGCGCAGATGTCCGATGCAATGACGTTGCTGGATCGCACGGAGGATTACTGGGCCGGCGTGGTCTGCGCGGAAGGCAGTGATTTCACCGCCGGCCTCGACATGCCGAAATTCTTTGGTCCGAAGGCGGAAAAATGGGACCTGAAGGAAGGCAATGTCGATGTCTTCGCGCTCAAGAGCCGCTGTCGCAAACCCGTCGTCACCGCGGTCCAGGGCATCGTCTTCACGATCGGCATCGAAATGATGCTCGCCGGCGACATCGTCGTCGCCGCTGACGACAGCCGTTTCTGCCAGATGGAATCCAAGCGTGGCATCGCGCCGCTGGGCGGGGGGCACTTCCGGTATCTGACCCGGGCGGGATGGGGCGATGCGATGTATCATCTGTTTCTCTGCGACGAGTTCGATGCGCAGCGTGCCCACAAGATCGGCTTCGTTCAGGAAGTTGTGGCGCCTGGTCAGCAGGTTGCGCGGGCGATGGAAATTGCACAGCTCATCGCCGGCAATGCGCCGATCGGCATTCAGGTGACCAAGGAGGCCGCCTTGAAATACATCGAGAGCGGCGAGAAGGCCGCCATCGATTACATCCCCAGGATCAGGGATCGGGTTCTGAACAGCGAGGATGCCAAAGAGGGAATCCAGTCGTTCATCGAGCGGCGCGCGGCGGTGTTTCGTGGGCGCTGAGCGCTCCTCGACGTCAACACGGTTCAACCCACCAGCCATGAAAGACCAGATATGGGCAGCGTAAAGAAGGCTTTCGATCTCACCGGGAAGACGGCGCTTGTCACCGGCGGCTCACGCGGACTCGGCCTGCAGATCGCGGAAGCGCTCGGCGAGCAGGGCGCCAGGATCGTTTTATCGTCGCGCAAGGCCGCCGACCTCGAGCAGGCACAGGCGCATCTTGCCGGTCTCGGTATCCAGGCGGACTGGGTTGCCGCCGACAATTCCAGGGACGGTGACATCAAGCGGTTGGCGGACGAGGCGATCGCCAAGCTGGGCAGGGTGGACATTCTCGTCAACAATGCGGGTGCGACATGGGGAGCCCCTACCGAAGATCATCCCGTCGAGGCCTGGGACAAGGTGATGAACCTCAACATCCGCTCCTTGTTTCTGCTGAGCCAGCAGATCGGAAAGCGCTCGATGATTCCCAACAAATACGGCCGCGTCATCAATCTTGCATCGATCGCCGGGCTGCGCGGCAGCACCGGCGAGATGCAAACGATCGCCTACAACACCAGCAAGGGCGCGGTGGTGAACTTCACGCGCGCCCTGGCTGGCGGATGGGGCCGCTACGGCATCACGGTCAATGCGCTTGCACCCGGGTTCTTCCCGTCGAAAATGACCAAGGGTACGATCGCCACACTGGGTATCGAAAAATTGTCCGCGGGCGTGCCGCTGCGCCGGATCGGCGATGATGACGATCTGAAGGGTGCGGCGCTTTTGTTCGCAAGCGATGCCGGCAAGCATATCACGGGGCAGATTCTCGCCGTCGATGGCGGGTTGACGGCCGTCCTGTCGGCGTCCTGAGCGCGACGGTACCTGTCCGGCCCGTCGTTGGACGGGCCGGATGTTCTTCTCGTGCGCGGTCAGAAGGCCTCCGCCGGGACATCCATGATCACCCGGCCGCCTGCGCGAATGCGCGCGAGATGGACCGAGGTTTCCGGTAGCATCCGGTCCATGAAGAAGCGGCCGGTCAGGAGTTTGGTCGCGAGGTGGGCGGACCGTTCCCCCGCTGCAATCTTGTCCCGGGCGGTCTTGACCATGCGAGCCCACATGTATCCCAGTGCCACCAACCCGAACAGGTGCATGTAGTCGGTCGATCCGGCGATCGCTTCGTTCAGGTCCGTTGCGGCCTGTTGCATCAGGCTGGACGTCGCCTGGTCCAGATCCGAGAGTGAAAGCTCGAGGGGCGCGAAAAACGGTTTGAGGTCTATGGTCCCGGTGTGATCCTCGATAAAGCCGTTGACCTCGGCGAGAAAGGCCTTGATGGCGCGGCCGCCGTCACGAGGCAGTTTTCGCGCCACCAGATCCAGCGCCTGAATGCCGTTCGCGCCCTCGTAGAGCATTGTGATGCGCGCATCGCGAACAAACTGCTCCATGCCGGTCTCGACGATGTAGCCGTGCCCGCCGAACATCTGCTGTGCGCAGACCGCATTGGCAAATCCCTTGTCGGTCAGCACGCCTTTGATCATGGGGGTCACCAGTCCCATATGGTCATCCGCCATCTCGCGCTCCCCGGCGTCCTGCGTGCGGTGGGCGATGTCGCTCTGCAGCGAGGTCCACAAAACCAGCGCACGGGCGGCTTCATTGAAGGCGCGGATGGTCAACAATGTCCGCCTGACGTCAGGGTGGACGATGATCGGATCCGCCGGCTGCTCCGGCGCCCGTGCGCCGGCCAGGGAGCGTCCCTGAAGGCGCTCCCTGGCATAGCTTGCCGCGTTCTGGTACGCGACTTCCGACTGCGACAGGGCCTGCATCCCGACGCCGAGCCGGGCATCGTTCATCATGACGAACATCGCCTGCATGCCCTTGTTCTCTTTACCGACCAGCCAGCCGTGCGCACCTTCATAGTTCAGGACGCATGTCGAACTGCCGCGGATGCCCATCTTGTGCTCGATCGAACCGCATGAGACGCCATTGGCGCGGCCCAGCGAGCCGTCCGGATTGACGAGCCGCTTGGGAACGACGAACAGCGAGATTCCCTTGATGCCCGCAGGTGCGCCCTCGACGCGTGCGAGGACGAGATGAACGATGTTCTCGCTGATATCTTGCTCGCCGCCGGAGATGAAGATCTTGGTTCCGGTGATGCTGTAGCTGCCGTCGGACCGCTTCACGGCCTTTGTCCGCATCATCCCGAGATCGGTGCCGCAATGCGGCTCGGTCAGGTTCATGGTCCCGGTCCACTCGCCGGCCAGCATCCTGGGAATGAACAGTCGTTTTTGTTCGTCACTGCCATGCGCGAGCAATGCCGCGACGGCGCCTCGTGTCAGGCCGGCATACATTTCCAGGGCCATGTTCGCGGAGGAGAACATTTCTCCGACCGCGTGTGAAAGTGTGTCCGGCAATCCCTGGCCGCCGTACTCGGTCGGAGCCGACAGGCCGATCCAGCCGCCGTCTCCCAACCGCCGGAAGGCGTCGCGAAATCCCCTTGGTGCGGTCACACGGCCGTCATCGTGACGGATGCAGCCTTCACTGTCGCCGGTCGCATTCAAGGGATGCAGCACGTTCTCACTGAGCTTCGCGGCCTCGATCAGCACGGCCTCGCGCAGGTCCGGTGACGCATCGGCGAAGCCCGCCAGATTGTTGAAGCGGTCGATCTGGAAAACATCGTTGAGCAGAAACTGTATATCCGTCAGCGGGGCCTGGTACGCGGTCATGTCCGTCCTGTTCTCGTGGTGAAAGGCCGGTAGTCTTCATTCCCGACGCCGCGGCCGCCATGGTGTTTATGTTGAACCGGACGACGGATGTGAATAAGCGCGTCCCGCGCGCCCGGACGCGCTCCATTCCTCGGTGAATAACGGTTCTCCAAAATCATGACTATCGCCACCCGCCGCCGCCGGTCAAACCTGGATCCCAAGGAGCCCGCGCGAACGGAGCTCCGCTCAGGGAGCGCTGCATGTCCGAAACGAGAGGGGGCACGTCGACTGCCCCGCCGATCAAATTGCTGGCCGATATTTCACGGTATCACGCGGATCTGGCTCCGGATGCGGTGGCGTTGAGCTTCGATGGCAGAGAGACGACTTATGCCGGTCTCGATCTCGCCTCGAACCAAGTGGCAAACGGGTTGATAGCCGCCGGTGTCGGGCCTTCCGCACGCGTTGCCATTCTCGACAGGAACAGCGACAGATTCTTCGAGATCTGGTTCGGCGCGGCCAAGGCAAATGCCGTGCTGGTGCCGGTCAATGCCCGGCTCGCAGCTCCGGAGATCGCGTTTGTGCTCCAGGATGCCTTGGTGGAGGTGCTTTTTATCGGCGCTTCGTTTCTGGAAACGCTCGGCAAGATCCGCAATCAACTGACTTCCGTTCGCGATGTCATCGTCATCAACGACAGCTACGCCGCATGGCGGGATGCGCAGGCCGGCCGCGATCCCCGGCTCGCGGCGCGGGGCGATGATGTGTGTGTTCAGTTGTACACCAGCGGAACGACCGGGCATCCCAAGGGCGTCGAACTCACCAACGACAATTTCATGATCGGGATGCCCAATACCCTCGACGTGTGGGGGGCATGGGCGGCCAGCGACGTTTTGCTGCTGGCAATGCCATTGTTTCACATTGCCGGTTGCGGGGTCGGCATGCTGGGGCTGTTGGTGGGCCTGAAAACGATTGTCGCCCGCGAATTCGTGCCGGCTCATGTCATCGAAACGATCCAGCGCGAACGCACCACTGTGGCCTTTCTGGTGCCGGCGATGATTTCTGCGCTGTTGGCGGACGAACAGATCGAGCGCGCCGACCTCTCGTCGCTGAGGCGGATCGTCTATGGCGCGTCGCCGATCCCGCTCGAACTCCTGAGATCGGCGGTTCGCGTGTTCAGGCACACCGGGTTCGTTCAGATCTACGGTCTGACCGAAACGACAGGGATGATCTCGGCGCTTTCGCCGGAGGATCACTTGAACCTCTCCAGCAACGTCATGACATCGTGCGGGCGTTCGGTCGCGGGGGTGGAATTGCGTATCGTCGGCGCCGACGGCAGTCCACTTCCGCCGCGACAGGTTGGAGAGATCACCTGCCGCACCATCAAGAACATGAAGGGGTACTGGAAGCGCGCCGAGGATACCGCCAGGACCATCAAGGCAGGTTGGCTCCATACCGGCGACGCCGGCTATCTCGATGAAAGCGGCTATCTCTACATTCATGACCGCGTCAAGGACATGATCGTGTCGGGCGGCGAGAATATCTATCCCGCGGAAATCGAAAACGCGCTGTATGGCCATCCGGATATTGCCGACATCGCGGTGATCGGCGTTCCGGATGAGCGATGGGGCGAAGCGGTGAAGGCGCTTGTGGTGTTGAAACAAGGCTGCCTTGCGAATGTTGCCGATATCCTCGGTTATGCGCGGGAGCAGCTCGCGGGCTACAAGATTCCGAAGTCGGTGGAATTCATCGATACGCTGCCGAGAAATCCCAGCGGAAAGATCCTGAAGCGTGAACTCCGCGAGCGGTATTGGCGGGGGCATGAAAGGCGCGTAAACTAGCAGTCACAAACTTAATCGATCGTCCGACTACCGTGGAAGACATTGTGGCGGAAGCAAACTGGGACTTATTTCGGTTATTCTTTGTCGTTGCGCGGACAGGCAGTGTGAATCGTGCCGCGCAGATCCTCGGGATGAGCCAGCCGACATTGAGCCGGCGTCTTAAAGAGCTCGAGCGATATACCGGAGCGCCATTGTTCTTTCGGGCGTCGTCCGGGGTCAAGCTGACCCAGGAAGGGGAAGATCTGCGACGCTCGGCCGGCGATATGGTGGCCGCGTTCGAATCGTTTCAGCGTGATCTGCGCTCCCGCGTCGGGCAGAGGTCGTCGGTTGTCCGGATATCCGCGACGGAGGGGCTGACGAAACATTGGCTTTTGCCCCGCGTGCGAAAGCTGCGTGACGTCAACAGCCGGGTGTATCTCGAGATCATTTCAACGGTTCATCAGCAAGGCGTGGCTGCGAGCGACCTCGATTTCGTCATCCGGATGGGTGACCCCGGTGAAAATGAGCTGATCGGCAAGCGGGTCGCCAGCGTTCCGCTCGGGATATTCGCGTCCGAGGGATATCTGGCCGCGCACCCGGCGCCACGGCAGTTGTCGGAACTTCGGGATCACGACATCATCGGCAGCTCCGCGGATTTTGCCGGCCTTCGTGGCGAGCGGGCCGGCCAGATGCAATTGATGACGCATTTCCACGCTGCGGCGGATGTGCGCAGCGTGTTGCGTGTCATGCCGATTGCCAATCATTTTGCTGCCGCGGTCGAAGGGCTTGGGCTGGCATTGCTCGCTGTTCCCTTCGCACTGGCCGAAGGTCTCGTTCGTGTGCTCCCGCAGGAATCCACCTCCATGAACGTCTGGCTGCTTCGCCGGCGCGAAAGCGACCTCAGAAAGCTGACCAGGGATGTCAGGCGGTTCCTCGAGAGCGAGTTTGCGAAATCGCGAAGCTGGCTCTCGGGCGAACATCGGCCACGCAGGCCGGCCCGACGCAAATCCGATATGTAAGGAGCCGGCGAGGCCCGCCTGGGTCGGCGCCGCATCCAACCCCTATCCGCCACGTACGGCCGGTGCTTCGTGCCGGCGCGGCCGAGCGCGTGCAATACGCGGCCGTTATTCAGCGATGAGGCGTCGATCGTCAAATTCGCTGTAGCGGGCAGAGCGATAGTTTTCTTACGTGGATCATGTCAGCCGTCACGCGATGCGGCGGCGGATAGCGATCGGTCTGCGGCGGGAGCTCATGAGTGATATCAGGCGATTTGCACTGGTAACGGGCGCGTCATCCGGGATCGGCATGGCCTATGCCGAACATCTGGCAAGTCGCGGCTACGATCTGATCCTTGTCGCTCGACGCGGGGATCGGCTCGAAGCCATTGCCCACAAGATCCGCGCTCAGGAGGGACGGCAGGTCGTCACGTACGTTGCCGACCTGTCCGATCCCGATGATCTGCTGGGTCTGGAGCGGATGCTCAGGGAGAACGAGGACGTCGATGTTCTCGTCAACAATGCGGGCCTGGGGGCGCTCGGCTCCACCGCCAGCGCCGGCGTCGATGCCCTGGAAAATCTCGTCCGGATCAACGTGCTGGCGTTGACGCGCCTGTCATGCGCGGCCCTTGCTGGGTTTCGGCGGCGCGGCCATGGCATTCTCATCAACATCGCATCGGTCATTGCGTTGGCGCCGTCCGCAACTGCGGCGGCCTACAGCGGCTCGAAAGCCTATGTCCTGAATTTCTCCCGCTCGCTGCAACTCGAGTGCGCCGGTAGCGGGATTGTTGTGCAGACCGTTTTGCCTGGGCCGGTGCGCACCGAATTTTTCGAGGCATCCGGTGTCTGTTCGTCCATTTTCTCGGAACATCTCTTCATCTCTGCGGACGAACTGGTCGCAGCCGCGCTGAAGGCCCTCGACATGAAGGAGCTGGTTTGCTTTCCGACCCTTCCTGGTATCGCAGCGTGGGACGAATTCGAGAATGCCCGGACAAGCTTCTCGAAGTCGTTGGTGACGGTCGGGCGCCCGTCACCGCGCTACGCGGGCTGATCCAGGCAAGGATCAGCCGATCGGCGGAACGAGTTTTGAGCGTAGCGGTCTCGGCCGCACAAGTTGAGGATGAAGCGATGACGAGTGTTTCTCTGCAGGACTATGTAAAGCGGGTCGGCCAGGAGGTGGGACTGTCACGCTGGTTCGAAGTTGGCCAGGGACGCATCGATGCGTTCGCCGACGTGACGGAAGACTGGCAATTCATCCACGTCGATCCGGCGGCCGCGGCCGGGACTCCGTTCCGCGGTACGGTTGCCCATGGCTTCCTCACCTTGTCCATGCTCCCCGCCATGGCTTACGACGCATTGCCGAATGTCTCCAACCGGATGATGGCGGTCAATTATGGGTTCGACAAGGTCCGGTTTGTGTCACCAGTGCCGTCGGGAAGCCGCATCCGCGCACGATTTGTGCTCAAGGAAATCACCGCGCGGACGGAGAAGGAAGTCATGATGCGCAACGAAGTGACCGTCGAAATCGAAGGTCTGGACAAGCCGGCTCTCGCGGCGGAATGGCTCGGCATCTCCTATTTATCGTGACCGCCGAGCGCGCCTGGTTGCGCCGCGCATTGCAACGACGCAACGAAGTTCTCTCGATGCCTAAGGCGATCCCGTTGCCATTCCCTGCAACTGGCGCAGCGGATTGAGCGGGCCGAGCGGCATCAATTCGAAGCTCATCAGATGTGCCTGTCCCAGCGGCAGTTTTTCGAGCATCTCGTGGGCAGCGGCGACATCGGTGACATTCAGGATGAAGACCACGCCGGGGCGCCCCTGCAGTGAGAACCATTGGTCGATCTTGCCGTCGAGGTAGAGCTTCAAGGTCTCCCGTACTTCGGTCGGCAGGATCGTGCGTGCGGTGGCGGGATCGACCCCCGGATTGAGCGTTCCGATGGCCAGGATTCGCGTGGTTGGCGTCGGCGGAGGTGCGGATTGCGCGTGGAGGGGATTGGCGCCCATCAGGCCGATCATCAAGGCAACAAGCCCGGCGGCAAGTCTGGTTGTCATTTTGCTCTCCTTGCGTGCGTCACTGTTTGTGAGGTCAGCGGGCGTCGCGCGTGGACAAGCGCAGCACCCGCATAACCATCGCCGGCACTCCCGGTTGCCCGGTCACGCCGGCGACGAGGATAGTGGGTTTCACGGCGACCCGTGGTTCACTTCCCCTGGATCAACATGCCAAGCGGCATCAGCGGGCTGAGTGGCATGTACTCGTAGGTCGCGAGATCGGCGACCATCAGCGGCAGTGCGTCGATCGCCGTCTTGGCCTGCGCGACCGACTCGGCGTTCATGAGAAAGACCGGGCCGGCCTGGTCACGAAACCACATCTGCTCGATGGTGCCGTTGAGATAGAGCTTCAGCGTGGCGGGGACCTCCTGCGGCATGATCTGCTGCCGCTGCTCCGGCGTGAGCGGCGCCTTGATGGACGCGATGGCCAGAACCTTCATGGTGTTCTCCTTGTCTGGGGTCGAGATTTTGATGACAACACTACGTGCCGGGCCTGAGCGCCAGCAGAGGCAGAAATGACAATTTTAGTGTCATTTACGCCACCGATTGCCGCGTTGAATGTTCAAGAAAATTTTGTATTGTCAGATAGATGGGTATATTCATCGCGCGGTGAGCGGGCTGCTGGTTGATCAGTCGGCGATCGATACCTAGCTCGCGCATCGCCCTTTCGGTAGCGTCGTAACTGCCATCTTTAAGGTCATTTACGCCATGCGTATCACCATCCTCGCGCTCGATGGATTGTTCGACACCGGCCTCGCCGTGATGCGCGACGCGTTCGGGCTCGCCCATCGTTTCGCGGCCCGCGAGATGGGCGGCACGCCGCGTTTCGATGTGTCGGTGGTGGGTGTGCGCCGCCGCGTGCGTTCCGGTCAGGGAATGCCGATCCCGGTAGCCGCCATCACGCCGGATATGAAGCCCGACTGGGTGATCGTGCCCGCGCTCGGCACCGCCATGCCTGCAGAGCTGATCCCGGCGCTCGCACGTTCGGATGTCCGTCTCGCCACGGCGCAATTGCGGACATGGCATGCGGGCGGCGTGTCCATCGGCGCGTCCTGCATCGGCACCTTCATCCTGGCGGAAGCCGGGCTGCTCGACGGGCGGGAAGCGACCACCACCTGGTGGCTCGCGCCGCTGTTCCGGCAACGCTATCCCGGGGTTTTGCTCGACGAGTCCCGCATGCTGGTGCCGACGGATGTCGGCGTCACGGCCGGCGCCGCAATGGGGCATCTCGATCTTGCGCTGTGGCTGATCCGCAAGGCGAGCCCGGAGCTCGCGTCAGTCGTCTCGCGTTACCTGCTGGCCGACATCCGCACCTCGCAGGCACCCTACATCATTCCCAATCATCTGGCGCAGGCCGATCCGCTGATCCTGCGTTTCGAGAAATGGGCGCGCGACCATCTCAAGGACGGCTTCTCGCTGAAGGACGCCGCCAGCGCTCTCGCCACCAGCGCCCGCACTCTGCAGCGCCGCTGTGAAGCGGTGCTGGGCAAGTCGCCGTTGTCCTATTTCCAGGACCTGCGCGTGGAGCGCGCGCAGTCCCTGTTGCACGGCAGCGGCCTTGATCTCGACGCCATCGCCGCTGAAGTCGGTTACGTCGACGGCGCGACGCTGCGAACCCTGTTGCGCGAGCGACTGGGACGTGGCGTGCGGGATCTCCGTGCCAACCTACGGTGAGCGCGCGACGCAGCAATGTCAGCATGAGCTTGCTGGAGTGGTCGGGATAGTCGGCCGTGTCGTCCGCCCGGCTAATTCGCCTTTCCCGCGCCTCCACAAATCACACTCACTGCCTTGCGCGCCACCTCTCGCAGCTCGGCACGGCTGGCGCCGGCACGGGCGCGGATGGCGATGGTGTGCATGGTGGCTGCGGCGACAACCGCGAGCGCCGCGGGATCGGCATCGCTTGCGAGTTCGCCTGTCTCCCGGGCCGTGCGGAACCGTGTCTCGAAATCGGCGTCGATCCTACGCAGTCCCGCGGCCACGTTGCTGCGGATGGCTGGATCATCGAAGGATTCGGTGACAGCGGTGCCGACCACAAAACAGCCCCGCGCGGATCCCTTGCCGGAAAAATAGATCGATAACGCCGTGTCATAGGCCGCCATCAGCGAGTCCGGCAGCGGACGATCCTGCGCGAGCGCCTCGCGCGTCGCGGCGAGGCTGTCCTCCCAGTAACGCGACAGCGCCTCGAGATAGAGCGCGTGCTTGTTGCCGAAGGCGGCATAAAGGCTCGGCGGATTCATGCCGGTCGCCGCCGCGATGCTGTCGAGGGATGTCCCGGCATAGCCGGTTCGCCAGAACGTCTCCGTGGCCTGCTTCAGCGCCGTTTGTGTGTCGTAGGCCCGGGGCCGCCCGCGCGGCGCCGGTCCCGTTTCGCTTTTTTTGCGTGGCATCTCGCCAACTCCCGCTCGTTGCGTGCTCGGTCATATTTATATGAAACGTTACAAAATAAAAGGCGCAGCCACCTTGCTTCCGTCGCCCTGGTACGATATTTATATTAATCGTTACAAAATTCAACAGGCGCATGGAGGGTTCGATGCGATTTGATTTTTCGTCATTCGCCCAGTGGGTTGGCTTCCCAATGGAGCTGAATCAGAGCAAGCCGGCGCTGCAACTGGTCAGCGTCCGGGCGGCGCAACCGGCTGACGGTCACGGCTCCCCCGAAATCCGCCGGTTTGGCGGCGAGACGCGGCTCGATCGAGCGATTGATGGTCCCGCAGCCGGCGAGCGCGTGGTCGCGCCGCAGCAACGGACAATGAAGGAGCGGTTGCGACGGCCTTTGATGCTGGGACTGCCGATCGTGCTTGCCGCGTTCGGTTTCGCCGCGTACCTCGCGGAAGAGCCTTATGTATCGACCGACAATGCGTTCGTGCGCGCGGCGAAGGTCACCATCAACGCCCGGGTGGCCGGGCAGGCGGTGGAAATCGCCGTCGAGGACAATCAGCGCGTCCGGCGCGGCCAGGTGCTGTTCCGGATCGATCCGCAGCCTTATCAGATCGCGGTGGATCAGGCCGAGGCGCGGCTCGGCAGCGCGCGCCTGCAGATCGACGGGCTGAAGGCAACCTACCGCCAGCAACAGGCGGAGCTGCAGTCGTCGAAAGATTCCGCCGGTTTTGCCGAGCGCGAGTTCGATCGCAAGAAGGCGCTGGTGGCGTCCGACTTCACGCCGCGCGCGGTGTATGACCAGACCGAGACCAACCTCAAGGTTGCGCGCCAGCACATCGTGTCGATCGAACAGCAGATCGCCAGCACCGTGGTGGCGCTGAACGGCGATCCGGATATCGCCATCGATAGCCACCCCACCGTGCGCGCCGCCAAGGCGCAGCTCGACCGGGCCACGCTCGATCTCTCTTACGCAACGGTGACGGCGCCCGACGACGGGATCGTGACCAAGGTGGACGACCTGCAGATCGGCGGCTTCGTCAATGCCGGTGCGCCCGTGTTCTCGATGCTGTCGAGCCGGCGGGTGTGGATCGAAGCGAACTTCCGCGAGACCGGGCTGACCTACATGCGTCCCGGCCAGGAGGCGACCATCGACGTTGACGCTTATCCGGATCGCACCTTCAAGGCGCACATCGTCAGCATGAGCCCGGGCACCGGGTCGGATTTCGCGGTGCTGCCGCCGGAGAACGCGACCGGCAACTGGGTGAAGGTGGTGCAGCGCCTGCCGGTGCGCCTCGAATTCGATGAGATCGATCCGAAGCGGCCGCTGTTCTCCGGCATCAGCGTGATGGCGCGCGTGGACACCGGCCATCGCCGGAGCTGGAGCCATCCGTTCCAACTTGCTTTGAAGGAACAGGCCAGATGAGCAACCTCCTCACACCGCGCTCCGCGATCCAAGGCCATCACGCCATGATCGCGGCGGCCTTGATGGCGACCTACATGCAGGCCGTCAACATCTCGCTGCCCAATGCGGCCCTGCCGCATATCCAGGGCACGCTCTCGATGGGCAACGACGAGGTCGGCTGGATCTTCTCGTCCTACATCGTGGCGAGCGCCGTGGTGATGCCGATGACCCACTGGCTTGCGGGGCGTTATGGCCGCAGGACGATGTATCTGGTGTCGCTCGCCGTGTTCGCGGCCGCGCTTGTTCTCAATACGCTGGCGACCACGTCGCTCCAGTTCGTGCTGGCCCGTATCATCCAGGGCGCCGCCAGCGGCCCGCTTGGTCCGCTCTCGATGGCGATCCTGCTCGATGTGGTGTCACCGCAGCGTCATGCGCGCGCCAGCCTGGCATGGACGGCGTGTTTCCTGCTCGGCATCAGCAGCGGGCCGGGCATCGGCGGACTGCTCAGCGAATATCAGGGGTGGCATTCGATCTTCTATGCTAGCCTGCCGGTGGTGGCTTTCATTGGTCTGGTGATGGTCCTGTCGCTCCCCGAGAAGAAGGCGGAGCGGGCTCAAGCCTTCGACTTCTTCGGCCTTGCGACCTTTTCGCTGGGCATGATCGGCCTGCAGATGTTGCTCGACCGCAGTGAGCGTCTGGACTGGTTCGCCTCGGCGGAAATCTGGGTTGAGGCGATCGCCTCACTGCTGGGATTCTATCTCTTCATCGTGCACGTGCTGACCACCAGGGAGCATTTTCTCCGCACCGCGCTGTTTCGGGACCGCAATCTCGTGCTTTCGACCATCGTGTCGTTTGCCGTTGGTTTCGTGCTGCTGCCCACGCTCGCCTTGACCTCGCCGATGCTGGAGGAGCTGCTCAGCTATCCCGTCGATACCACCGGCTACATGACCATCCCTCGCGGCCTGACCCTGGTGGGTACGACGGTGCTGATGAGCTTCATCCCCGCGCGTATGGACTACCGCCCCTTCATGATCGGCGGGATGGCGCTGGTGGTGTATGCCAACTGGTCAATGCTGGGTTATTCCTCCGGCATGGACTGGCGTCCGGTGGTGCGCACAGGCCTGCTGCAAGGCGCAGGCCTCGGCATGTTGAGTGCGGCGCTGGCCAGGGCCGCGTTTGGCACGCTCGATCCGAAGCTACGCCCGGAAGGCGGCGCATTGCTCGGCCTGGCGCGGCTGTATGGCGCCACCATCGGCATCGCGGTGGTGCAGATCTTTTTCACCAACAACACCCAGGCGATGCACCTTGCACTGGCCAAGAACCTGACGGTGACCCGCGCCGCCGCCCATCTCTCCGATACCATCCCGGTATCCGCACTTGCCAGGCTCAACGAGATGGTGACCCAGCAGGCCGCCGTGGTGGCCGTCATCGGCCAGTTCAAGATCCTGATGCTCGCCATGCTGATCGTGAGCCCGCTTGTGCTGTTGCTGCGCAAGCCGCGCCCGGCTGGCTGACACGCCTGACGTTGATCGAAGATCCAGAGGCCATCTCACAACAACCAACCAAAACAACAAGGAGCAGGACCATGACAACATCCGACAAATTTCGCGAGATGCGGATTCCTCTCAACCACGGCTCCGGCGCGATCCCCGCGGTCGGGTTCGGCACCTTGATCCCCGATCCCGTCGCCACCCGGCAAGCGACCAAGGCGGCACTGGAGACAGGATTTCGCCATCTCGATGCCGCGGAGCGCTATCGCAACGAAGATGCCGTCGGCGAGGCCATGCAGGAGGTGTTCAAGGCGGGCGCGATCCGGCGCGACGAGGTGTTCGTGACCACCAAGCTGTGGAACACCAATCATCGTCCGGAGCGGGTGAGGGCGGCCTTCGACGCCAGCCGCCGCCGCCTGCAGGTCGACGACATCGATTGTTATCTCATTCACACGCCCTTTGCCTTCCAGCCCGGCGACAACCAGGACCCGCGGGACGCCCAGGGACAGGTGATCTACGATTCCGGCGTGACGCTGGCGGATACCTGGGGCGCGCTAGAGCGCCTGGTCGACGAGGGGCACGCCAGGTCGATCGGCCTCTCGGACATCAGCCTGGAGAAACTCAAGGAGATCGTCGCGGTTGCACGCATCAAGCCGGCGGTGGTGCAGGTGGAATCGCATCCTTATCTGCCCGAATGGGAGCTGCTCGAATTCTGCCGCGAGCACGGCATTGTGCTGCTGGCGTTTGCTGCGCTGGGACACGCCATGGATCCGAACCTGCTGGAAGACCCGGTCATTACCGCCATTGCCGCGCGCGTGCACAAGACACCGGCGCAGGTGGCGCTGGCATGGGCGGTGCAGCGTGGCAGTGCGTTCCTGACAACGTCGAAGAACCCCCGCCGTATCCAGGAGAACTTCGACATCTCGGCTCTGCCCGAAGACGCCATGCGGGAGATGCGCGAGCGCATCACCACCAACATCAGGTTCAATGCGGTGGTGAAGACCGGCGTGCCCGGATTTATTCCGCGGGTAAAGTGAGCTGAATCCGGCCACGCCAAGCCGACGTCATTCGGGACAGGAGCATCGGCAAGCCGATGCTCCTGTCTTTCATGGTCCTGATGCGAGCGCTCCACTCAATAAAGTTGGGCGGTGACGTACTGGGTCGCTGTACTGGTGTTCTGGACGCTGAGGGTATAGGTCGAGACATCGGCGGCGATGCCGGTCCAGCTCAGCCGCAGCGTGCCGGAGCCGAAGGCGATGGTGCCGGCGGTGCCGATGGTTCCGAACGCCGCCGACGGCGTGATGGTCGGCGCGCCGCCCTCGCGCTGGATCAGATAATTGAACTCCGCTGAAGCCATGACGCCGGTGTTCTGGTTGCGCGCGGTCACGCGTAGCTTGTGCGTGATCCCGCTATAGGCAGGCACTGGGTCGTGGACGAACTGGATGGTTCCGGTCGAATTTGCCGGCTGATTGATGTTTTGCTGATCCTGGTAGGGAAAGCCGCTCTGCACCACGGGGCGTCCGCTCGACCGCTCGTCCATCAGCAGGCCGGTGTTGTTGGAGAACGCATAGCCGGCTGGAAGATTGCCGGCCCACAGGCTGCCGAGCGTCATCGGTTGGGTGGCGGTCGTGCCGGAGAGGTCGTTGCCGACAAAGTTGATGTCGCCGCTGGTTCCGCTTTCGCGCGCCCAGATCGCCGGCGCGTCGTTGCCGGTGCCGTCGTCGTCCTGGCCGTGGCGCGAGATGCAGCCCGTGACATTGATGGAGCCCGCGGAATTGAAGCGGATATGGCAGGAGTTGCCGTCCAGGTTCCTGCCGTTGCGCTTGAAATAACATCCGGTGATCGATGCCTTGTAGGTGCCGTTCAGATAGAGGCCGGAGACATAGTTGCGATCGAACGTCGTGCTGGACAGGATGATGTCCGATGCGTTGTCGATCTGTATGCCGTTGGTGGTGTTCCATTCGACGCGGCTGCCGACGACGGTGATCGAGCCGGATTGCCCGGTGAACGCCGCGCCCGTCGTGCAGTAACTCATGTAGCAGTTCGTCAGCCATGCATCGACCAGATCGCCGATGCCCGTGACGCAGCCGAAGAACTCGCAATTGCTCAGATAGCAGATGCCGTTGGCGGTGCTTGCGCCGGCCGCAACTGCGCCGCCCAGCCCGTAGCGTCCCATCCGCACCGTGACGTCACGGATGTTCAGCACAGTGGCGCCGGCCGAGATGCCGTCGCAGGCGGTATTGCGCACATCGTTCAGGGTGTAGTCGCATTCGATCTGAAAGCCCGCCAGCAGCACGTTCGAAGCGCCATCGACGTTCAGCACGCGGACGGTTGAGCTGTTCAGCGCGACAAGGATGGTCTGGTTATCGGTGCCGACACCTCCATAACCAAAGGCGGAATAGCCGATCAGGCAGGCGCCGCTTGGAATGACGAGGTTGTTGATCTTGTAGGTGCCGGGCGGAACGATCGCTACGGCGGGACCCGCGAGCGCGGCCGCAAAAGCCGCGGTACTGTCAGTGGTGTTGGTCGGATCGGCGCCGAACGCGGGATCGGTAACCAGGTTGATTTTTGTCAAAGTCGACTCCTGCAGCGGACGTGAGTTTCCGAGAACTCATTTGCCGATCATATGAAAGGAGATCGGACCGCTTTGATCTTGTCCCCAAATTTTATCCGGTCATGAGTTCTGCCTGGCAGTTGTTGGAACGGGCGCTCTGAGCGAAGACCATCTACATCTTCTTCTCGAAGTAATCAGGCTTTCCGGTCGTCCACGTTTCTCCCCATAGCTGGCCACCACCGTCCACGGTTAGTGTTTCGCCTGTCACGAAGCTTCCGCTGGAAGCGGAAAGATAGGCACATGACTCCGCGATGTCCCACGCGGAGCCGGACCGCATCATCGGATTCGATCGCGGATAGGCGGCTCGGGCTTCCGGCGTGTACACCGCCCATCCTTCGGTTTCGATCGCTCCGGGTGCGATGCAATTGACCCTTATGTTAAGAGGCGCCCATTCCACCGCGACAGCGCGCGAAAGTCCGATGACCCCGGAGCGGGCCGCAACGGTGTGTGCGATTCCGTACAACCCGTGCGTGGTCACGACGACGATGTTGACAATGCTGCCTCTGTGGCCGTGATCGCGCCAGCGCCTGGCCGCGGCCTGCATCATGAACCACGTGCCGTTCAGGTTGGTATTCACGACCGCGTTCCAGCCTTTGACCGAAAAGTCGATCGCGGGTTGCGGGAATTGCCCGCCGGCACTGTTGATAAGCATGTCGACCCGCCCATGCGTCGACCACAAGTGATCGAACAGGTGGTCGACCGCATCGGGATCCCTGATGTCCGCGGCGTCAGCCGAGGCCTTCAGCCCGGCATCGGCGAGTTTCCCGACAATCTCCTCCAGCTTAGCCTGCGTCCGCCCAACCACGCAGACGTGGGCGCCGAGCCGGGCAAGCAGCCAGCAGATCGCACGACCGATTCCTCCTGCGCCTCCCGATACGACGGCGACCTGGCCTGTGAAGAGTCCCGGCGCATAAACCGTCGGATGAACTGCGAGTTCGGCATCCTGCAATCCCAGCTTGAGTGGCGTTGTGTCTGTCGGCATTGGATGTCGCTCCCTTTCGGTCGGTCTCTCGAGGGCTGCCGAAACGTCAGCGGGCCATGCCCTTCAGCAATTCGCCCGCGATGATCATCTTGCGCACCTCGGTCGTGCCGGCGCCGATCTCCAGCAGCTTGGTCGATCGGAACAGGCGGTTGATTTCCGATTCCCAGATATAGCCGCTGCCGCCATGGATCTGCACCGCCCTGTCGAGGACGTCGTGGCAGGCCTGCGCAGCGTACATCACGGACGCCGCCGTGAGCTTGTGAATATCGCCGCGGCCACCGCCGCCGATTTCAAGCGGTGCCGCTTCCGCCAGCACCCGGTAGGTGAAGGTTCGCATGGTCTCAACCTGCACGTACATCTCCGCGAGCATCGATTGTACCATCTGGAACGAACCGATCGGCTTGCCGAACTGCCGCCGGGTCTGGGCGTAGTCGACCGACAGCTCCAGTGCTCTTTCGGCGACGCCGAGGCACAGCGGAGCGATCATCGCGCGTTCGAGGTCGAGGCCGCTCATCACGATGGAGACGCCGGCGTTTTCGGGCCCGACGCGGTTTGCCACCGGCACACGGCAATCCTCGAAGACGAGTTCGGCCGTCTGACTACCGCGATAGCCCATCTTCGTCAGCTTCTGCGCGATCTTGTATCCCGGAAAGCTCTTCTCGACGATGAATGCGGAAATGCCGTGCGCACCTTTGTCCCGGTCGGTCTTGGCGTAGACAAGGACGACATCGGCCACGGGGCCGTTGGTAATGAAGATCTTGCCGCCGTTCAGGACATAGTGATCGCCGTCACGTCGAGCGGTTGTGCGCATCGATCCCAGCGCGTCGGAGCCTGCGCCGGGCTCCGTCAGGCCCAGGGCGCCGATGGCCCGGCCCGTACAGAGATCCGGCAGGTATTTCCGCCGCTGCTGTTCGTTTCCGTTGCGATAAATATTGTTGGCGCAGAGATTGTCGTGCGCGACCCACGACAGTGCCATCGCGTGGTTCCAGCGCGCAAAGCCCTGCAGCACGAGCCCAGCCGCGAGCAGATCGAGCCCCGCGCCGCCATAGTCCTCGGGAATGGTGGCGCCGAAGAAGCCGTTATCGCCAATCCGAGGGAAGGCATCCTGCGGCCACCATTCCTCGTGGTCCATCCTTTGTGCGAGGGGGTATAGCTCGTTTCTGGCGAAACGATCGGCCTGATCGAGAATTGCCCGCTGCTCCTCGTTCAGCCCGAAGGCCGTCGTGGGGTGGTTGCCATGTGTCATCGGGAGATTCCCTCACGGTTGGTTGTTTTTCGAATGCCGCCGTTGAGCCGGCTTCGCGTGTTTGATGACGTGCGGAGTAGATGCTGACCCCACGCTCGAACGCCTCGCCGGTGGTGGTCGCCTCGTTTGTCGCGATCAGATCAGTCATTTCCGCCTCCTCAGGCCGCGAGGGAACCGACTGCAGCGCGTCGAGAAGCCGCTGAGGCGAGGAGAGGGGACTGATCCGCACACAGAGCTTTTGCCGCAGGCGCTCTGGATGGAGCGAGAGATAGTCGCGGACGAGATCGCGCGCAGCCGGCTTGTTCGGTTCGGCGACCGAATCTTCGAGCTCGAGGATCTGCGCGTCGGCGGCGCTGGTCGCGCTCCTCTCCATTTTGCGGAGACTGTCGCCCGGCGTGAACAGGAGCGAGCGCATCATGCGTCGCTCCTCTTCAGCAGCGCGGTTCGCAGGCACTGCGCGACGATTTCGTTGCGCTGGTTGAAGCAATGATGCTGGAAGACGACGATGCCCTGCCCGGGTCTCGACTTGCTTTCCCTGATGTCGACGACCTGCGTTTCCGCGTGCAGCGTGTCGCCGATCCGTACTGGCTTAGGAAAAACCACCTTGTCCATTCCGAGGTTGGCCACCAGCGTTCCCTGCGTGGTGTCGGTCACCGAGACGCCGAGCATGAATCCGAACGTGAAGATGCTGTTGACCAGGATGTGCCCGAATTCGGACTTCGCCGCGGCTTCGGCGTCCAGATGCATCGGCTGGGTATTGTGCGTCAGCGCGGTGAAGAGGAGGTTGTCGGTCTCGGTGACCGTACGCCTGACATCGTGACGGATCGTCTCGCCGGTCGCAAACTGATCGAAATATTTTCCTGGCATGCGTCCTCCGGATCGTGGGCAACGCATCGTGCGTCCGAGTGTTGTCAAAATCTCTTATTGAATGTAATTCATTTTGATGTCATCATAGCCGCAATCGCCGGAGATGCAAGCCGCCGAGAGCGAGTTGTGGAGTGCTAAGGATTATGGCTTTCTCGTCGCGCTACGATGCCGAAACTTCAGTGATGGGTGAGACGGAAGGCGTTCCGTTGATCTCCAAAATAATGAACAATATTCATTGTGCGAGCCGTCGCCGCTCGCGCACCCGGAGCCAGTCAATGCCACTCATCAGTCCAGAGCGCATGCAGGATCGCTATGATACGATCCTGGACGCCGCCAAGCGGGCCTTTGCCGAAAAGGGCTTCGAGGGGGCGTCGATCGCCGATATCGCGAGAATTGCGGATATCTCGGACGGCCTCGTCTATCGCTACTTCCGCAACAAGCGGGATCTTCTCTACGGCGTCCTGAAGAAGTTCTACGAGCGCATCCTGGTCGATCTCGAGAACCAGGTGTTCAGGCATAAGCGGTTCCGCGACCGTCTTGAAGCGCTGATCAAGCGCCATATCGAGGTGTTCGTCTCCGATACGGATCTGTGCCGCCTCTTCATCGCTGAAGTGCGGGTGGCCAGCGACTATGAAGGATCGGCCATCCAGGAACTGAATCGGCGGTACACGTCGGTGCTGATCCGCATCGTCAGGGAGGCGGTCAAGACCGGAGAGGTGAGAGAGGACGTCAATCCCAAGCTCCTGCGGGACGTCATCTTCGGGTCCATCGAGCATCTCGCCTGGGGGCACGTAAACGGACGCGGCCAATTGAAGGCCGCACAAACCGCCCGTGAGCTCACGGGTTTGCTGACATCGGGCGTTTGTTTGGACGAATAGACGGATGCGCGAACGACCCTTCGATACTGTTCTGATCGCCAACAGGGGCGAGATCGCCGTCCGCATCGTCAAGACGTTGCGCCGGCTGGGTCTCCGCTCCGCCATTGTCTACCATGAGGTGGATGCGGGGGCGCCGGCGGTTGCGATGGCCGATACGGCGATCAGGATCGTCGGGCGCACGCCGATTGCGGCCTATCTGGACGCCGAGCAGATCATCTCAGCCGCGCGGGAGGCCGGCGCGGGCGCGCTTCATCCCGGATACGGGTTCCTGTCGGAGAATGCAGAATTCGCAAGGACCGTCGCCGCGGCCGGTATCGCTTTCATCGGGCCGACACCCGAAAGCATCGAACTGATGGGGGACAAGATCCGCGCGCGCAATTTCGTGCAGCGCAATGGTTTTCCCGTCGCGCCATCGGCGATCGAAGAGGACGACCCGCGAACCTTCATCTCTCGCGCGCGGACCATCGGAGTGCCCCTATTGGTGAAGCCATCCGCGGGCGGCGGGGGCAAGGGCATGCGGATCGTGCGCGACCTTGATACGCTGGAGGACGCGATCGCGCAGGCGCGAAGCGCAGGCCAGCGATATTTTGGCGACGGCCGTCTCTATGTGGAACGCTATGTCGAAAAACCGCGGCATATCGAGGTGCAGGTGCTCGGCGATGGCTTCGGAAACGTTGTGCATCTTTTCGAGCGGGAATGTTCGGTCCAGCGCCGGTTCCAGAAGATCATCGAGGAGGCGCCGGCGGCGAACCTGCCGGTGGCCTTACGCGACGAGATCTGCGCCTCGGCCGTCAGGCTCGCCGCGGCCTCGAACTATCGCAATGCCGGCACGGTCGAATACATCCTCGGCGCCGATGGCCGCTTCTTCTTCCTGGAGATGAACACCCGCCTGCAGGTCGAGCATCCCGTCACTGAAATGATCACCGGCGTCGACCTCGTCGCGGAACAGATCTTCGTCGCCGCGGGTCGCAAGCTGGCGTTCGGCCAGTCCGACATCGTCGCGCGGGGGCATGCGATCGAGGCGAGGCTCTACGCCGAAGCCCCCGAGCGCGGATACGCGCCGACCACCGGCAGGGTCCTCCTGCTGGAGTACCCTGCCGGCGACGGCGTGCGTGTGGACAGCGGTATCGTGCGTGGCCAGTCGATCACGACAGCCTTTGATCCCATGCTTGCGAAGATCATCGTGCACGCCGCGACGCGAGAAGAGGCCGCGCGCAGAGCCGGCTGCGCCGTGCGCGACCTGGTGCTGCTCGGTTGCGAAACCAACGCGGGCTTTCTTGGCCGCATTCTCGGCGACGAAGGCTTTTTGAACGGTCAGGTTCACACGGGGTATCTGGACGAAAATCCGCAGATCGCGGCAGGTGCATCGGCGTCCGGGGACCGGCCCTCCTTCCTGGCCGCGGCTGCGCTGTTGACACGGTCGGTTCGCGACTCGGCGGACGCCGTACCCGAATTGCACGCGGCGCTGGGCGGCTGGAGAAACTGACGTGCACCATTCGTTCGAATTTGACGGCGAAGAGCATCAGATATGGCTGTCTCCCGGTTCCGGCGGCTACCGCCTCCGCTTGCATGATCGCGTGATCGCGCCGATCGCGTTCTCCGAACGGGACCTCGGTCGGGGCGTTCTCACTATCGCGGGTGAGGAGGAACCGGTGAGGTTCGCCATCGACGGCGAGACGATCCATCTGCATATCCGCGGACAGACGCGGAGTCTGCGCTATCTCGATCCGTTGCGCACGCTCGCCTCCGCAGGCAAGGACGCCGGCCATCTGGTGGCGCGGGCGCCGATGCCGGGCGTCGTTGTCGCGACAAGGGTCTCGCCGGGCGACGCAGTTTCCGCAGGCGCGGCGTTGATAGTGATCGAGAGCATGAAACTGGAAACCATCATCCGTTCGCCTCAGGATGGCGTCGTGGATCAGATCCACGTCAAGGAAGGAGACAGTTTCGAGCGGGATGCCGTTCTGGTGACGCTCTCGGGGGGAGGGGATTAGGATGCAGCGGATCGCTTCTCTGGCCGATACCAAGTCGCAGGAGTTCCGGCTGAACGAGGCTCATAACCGGCGCCTCGCCGCCGAACTGAGGGATAGGCAGCACGCTGTTCGTTCCCAGCGACCCGAACGGGATATCGAGCGATTGCGTCGCCAGAACAAGATGTTCGTCCGGGACCGTATCGAAGCACTGCTCGATCCGGATACGCCCTTTCTCGAACTCTCGACCCTGGCCGGCAACAAGGCCTATGACGGCGAGGTGCCCGGTGCCGCGCAAGTCGTCGGCATCGGCATCGTCGCCGGTCGCGAGGTGATCGTTCACGCCGATGATGCGAGCGTGAAGGGTGGGGCCTGGTATCCGCTGTCGGTCAAGAAAATCGTGCGGGCGCTGGATATCGCGATCGAGAACCGCCTGCCGGTCGTCCATCTTTGCGACAGCGCCGGCGGCTTTCTGCCGCTGCAGGCCGATTTTTTTGCCGACCGCTATTACGCTGGCAGGATCTTCCGCAACCAGTCCATCCTGTCCAAGATGGGTGTGCCGCAGGTCGCGGTCGTCATGGGCCACTGCACGGCCGGCGGGGCCTATATTCCGGCGCTTAGCGACTACAACATCATCGTTCAGGGCACCGGCGCGATCTTCCTGGGCGGCCCGCCTTTGGTCAAGGCCGCCACGGGCGAGGAAGTCTCCGCCGAGGAACTCGGCGGCGCCGAGATGCACACCAGCGTCTCGGGCACCTGCGACTACCCGGCCGACAGCGAGGAGCACGCCATCGAGATCGGCCGCGACATCGTCGCGCAATGGGACCGGCAGCCGCGCTGGGACGCGCAGCGCGAGGCGCCGGAAGAGCCGTTCTACGATCCCGCCGAGATTTACGGAATCGTGCCCGACGACATCAAGAAGGCCTTCGACATGCGCGAGATCATCGCGCGTGTCGTCGACGGCAGCCGCTTCCACGAGTACCAGCCGCGCTACGGCCAGTCGCTGGTCTGCGGGTTCGCGCGGCTTCATGGATATCAGATCGGAATCCTGGCGAACAACGGAGTGCTGTTCAGCGAGAGTGCGCTGAAGGGGGCGCACTTCATTCAACTCTGCGACAAGAACCGGACACCCCTGCTGTTCCTGCAGAACATCACAGGCTTCATGGTCGGGCGCGATTACGAGCGGCGCGGCATCACCAAGGACGGCGCCAAGCTGATCATGGCCGTCTCCGGGGCCTCGGTGCCGAAGTTCACGGTGGTCTGCAACGGCTCATACGGTGCCGGCACATACGGCATGGCGGGGCGCGCCTTCGACCCGCGTTTCACGTTTTCATGGCCGCAATCCCAGATCTCGGTCATGGGGGCGGAGCAGGCGGCGGGCGTGCTCACGGACATCAAGGCCCGGCAACTCGCTCGCCACGGCGGCGAACTATCCGAAGAGCAGTTGTCGGCCATCCGGGAGCCGATCCTCGACGAATACCGCGAGCGGTCCAGCGCGTATTATGCAACGTCCGAGATCTGGGACGACGGCATTCTCGATCCCGTCGATACGCGAAACGCGCTGGCAATCGCTCTGAGCGCATCTCTCAACATGCCGATAGAAGCACCTCATTACGGCGTCTTTCGAATGTGACGACGCTCAGCGTCGGCCGCACAGTGTCGCAGGGCACTTTCGATGCCGTCGTCGCATTGACAACCAAAGATGAATAATATTCACTATGAGTGAATTTAATTCATTATGATGCGGCGAAATCCGTCGTGAGAACGGGCGCTGCAGCGTCGATAAATCAAGCGGGCCGATCACCGAAGACCAACAAAAGGTGACGCCTGACAAAGACGATAAACATCATAGGGAGGAGGCAATGACCGATCTCGTTCTGCAGCGGAATCTGATCTCGCGTGTCAACGTGGGTGATCTTCTCGTGCGCAGTGCGGCGCGTGCGCCGAACAGCCTGGCGGTTGTCGATGGGGAGCGCCGCCTTACCTATCGAGCCCTGAACGAGCGGGTCAACCGCGTGGCCAACGGGTTGGCGGCGCTGGGCTATCGCCGCGGCGACGCGCTCGCGCTGATGTCGGGCAATTGCGCGGAATTTCTTGTGGTCTATTTCGCCTGCGCAAAGCTCGGCCTGGTCTGCGTGCCGATCAATCTGTTCTGGCGCTTCAAGGAGCTCGCTTATGTGCTCGGTCATGCCGCGGTCAAGGGCGTGGCGGTGGAGGGCGCGCTCGGCGAACAATTGGCGACCGGGCTCGACGACGCGGCTAGTCTCAGGGACATCATCGTTTTTGGCGGCGACCTGGCGGGCGTGCCGCCGTCTCAGCGTCAGGTGACCCTCGCGGACCTCGAACGGGACGCCTCGCCGGCGGAGCCGGAGGCGGTTGTCGAGGATCGCGATCCCATCTCCTATCTCTACACCAGCGGCACGACCTCGGCGCCAAAAGCCGTCGTCAGCAGCCATCTTGCGGTCTATCTCGAGTCGCTCGGCGTCGCGCTGGATACACGCATGACGGCGAATGACCGCGCCACCGCCTTGATGCCTCTGTTCCACACCGCCCAATTGAATGTGATCGCGACACCCGCCATCGCCGTCGGCGCAACGCTTTTTATCCAGCGCGGCTTCGACGCTGAACGGCTGCTCGACTTGATCGCCGCCGAGCGCTTGACCGTGGTCTTCGCCCTGCCGATGATGTATCGCGCGATGCTCGAGAATCTGGCGCAACGCAGCCGGGACGTCGCCAGCCTGCGTCTTGCGATTTATGCCATGGCGCCGATGCCGACGCATGAGCTGAAGAACGCGATGGAGATGTTCGGCTGCGATTTCGCGCTGATGTTCGGCCAGACCGAGATGAATCCACTGGCCACCTATTTCCGGCCCGAGCACCAGTTGAGCCATCCCGGCGCCGTCGGCACGCCTTCGGTCAATGTGCAGGTCGCGATCATGGATGCATCGGGGCGGTTCCTGCCCGAGGGACAAGCGGGTGAGATCGTCTATCGCAGCCCGCAGGCGCTGTCCGGCTACCTGCGTGACGAGGCGGCGACAGGCGCCGCGTTCGCGCACGGCTGGTTTCACTCCGGCGATTGCGGCCGTTTCGACGCTGACGGCATTCTCTGGTTCGAAGATCGATTCAAGGATGTGATCAAGACCGGCGGCGAGAACGTCGCGTCGATCGAGGTCGAAAAGGCGGTCTACGCCGCCGATCCGCGCGTGCAGGAGACCGCGGTGGTCGGCCTGCCGCATGATCGGTGGGACGAAGCCGTGACGGCGGTCGTTGTCCTCAAACCGGGCGAAACTCTCGCGGAAGACGAACTGATGACGAAGATCAGATCGAACCTCAGTTCGTTCAAGTGCCCGAAGCGGATCCTGTTCGTCGAAGCCATGCCCAAGACAGCAACAGGAAAGATCCAGAAGGCGAAGTTGCGCGAGCAGTTCGCTGGAACCTATCGCGGCTAGCTGCGAGACGGCGAAGCTCTTCCGCGCCAGCGGCAGTCGCCAACTTCAATCCGGTGGATTTCAGGCTCGTGTCTCGGAAATTGTTGATCCGGGCTTACGGCAATAGAGACACTTGACCCCATATTCCCCCGATCGCCCGCTTGCTCCGTACCGGCAAATCATCGAGTCTGGATATCATCGCAGCGGAATTGATCCGCGCGCCACGGCTACAGCCGGCGCCTGGCATGTCCAGCGCGATACCTCGCGCCAGCGCGTCACCTCGCACCGACAACGGGAATCTTTGTCATGGCCATGGAAGGTATTGGTTACACGCGGCCGCTGGCCGATCACATCTGCGCGCAGCTGCGTGCGGGCCGCAGGCTCGGTGACATCTGCGCCGGCCCCGGCATGCCGCATGCGGTGACGGTGCGGAAATGGGTGCGCCGCGACTGCGACGGGTTTGCGGCGCGCTATACGCAGGTGAAGGCGGGGCGAGGCCGGAGGCCGCGGGTTGCCTATTCGCGCGAGCTGGCGGACGAGATCTGCGCGCGACTGCACAGCGGCCGCACGCTGGTGGAGATCTGCCGGGATGCCGGCATGCCGCCGCACACCACCGTGTGGCGATGGCAGCAGAGCGACCACGACGGCTTCGGCACACGCTGCCGGCTCGCGCGCGAGGCGGTGTCGCAAGCGTCGATCGACAGCGTGCGCGAGCGCGAGCGTGCCGGCGCGCCTGTCCTGCCGCGTGGTCGAACGGCTGATGCCACGATGCCGCGGCCGCGCCGCGTGGTCTACACGCCGCCGATGGCCGATTATATCTGTGCGCAGCTGCGGGCCGGCCGGGCGCTGAGCGAAATCTGCCGCGATGCCTGTTTGCCCGCTGCGACCACGGTGGAGCGCTGGGTGCGGCGCGATTGCGACGGTTTCGCCGTCCGCTACACGCCGCTGCGGCGGACCAGCGTTCCTGGCACCGTCAGCTATTCTTGGATGTTGACGCATGAGATCTGCGATCGGGTGATGGCGGGACGCAGCCTCGCCGACGTCTGCCGCGACGCGGACATGCCGCTGGCCAGCACAGTGCGGCGGTGGGCGGATCAGGATCGCGACGGCTTTGCCGGCCGCTATCGCGCTGCGCGTTTGTTCGGTCAATTTGCCGTGCTGGACGAGATGCTTGAGATCGCCGACGACTGCAGCGACGACTTGATCGTGCGGTCCGGACGCCATGGCGACAGGCTGATGCCTAACCCCGCAAACGTGAGGCGGGCACGGCTGCGCCTCCGCGAGCGGCGGACGCAGTGCGAGCGATTTCTGCGCGACGCCCTTGTCAAGTGGGACGAGGGCCGGGATACGCTGGCCGAGGTGATGCAGGAGCTCGAGGAGCGCAGGCAAAGGCGGTCGAACCAGGTCGCATCGCGGGAGTGAGCCGCCCTCAGCTTGCGCCGGCTCCCGCCAGTTCATCGGTGCGAGGCAGCCCGAATGTTACGCCGTGTTCCGGGCTCGCAGCCAGCTCGGGGATTTCGTAAGTTGCCTTCGCGGCTCTACCCCCATGTCTCGCAGTGGATTGACACGGCCTGATCTGAACGGGGCGCGTCGCGTCGATGGGAAGCACCGTCTTGTGCGAGATTTTCTTCAGTGCGAGATTGGATTTGATGCTGGAGACGCCGGGAATTCGCGATAATTTATTGACGATGAGGTCTTCGAGATCCTCGATATCCGAAGCCATGACGCGGAGCAGGTAGTCGCTGTCGCCGGTCATGAGATAGCATTCCATCACCTGTCCCAGGCGATCGATGGCGCGGGTGAAATTATCGAGCGAGTTCTGCACCTGTTTCTCCAGCCTCACCTGGATGAAGGCGGTCAGACCCAGGCCCAGCACCGATGCATCGAGAACTGCAATCCGCCGATCGATGACACCAAGCTTCTCGAGATTTCTGACCCGAGCGAGACAGGGCGAGGGAGAAAGGCTGACCCGGGTGGCAAGTTCGACGTTGGTCAGGCTCGCGTTCTGCTGCAACTCATTCAGGATCTTGATGTCGATTCGATCGAGAGTCATGACGGTCATATCGTGGTCCTCCCATGGGCAAGCGTTTCGCTATCGAGGCCCGGCCCCACGCGTTTCCTCGCGCGGTGACATCTCGATGACAGCGATGCTAACCAATCCTCAGGTTGCAGAATTTCGACAAAATGCCGAGTTGTATCCAAAAACTGCCAATTTGACCTGCGTCGTCCCATGGGATTTCTCGGACGCCGCACGCCGGGGATCGCCTGAGCGCCGAAGGATTTGATGCCGGAACGGCAGAATATGTTGCTTCCGAGAGCGATGCCGGCTGTTTGTGTCGCCGCGCTCCCAAATGCCGTGGCACTTCGGCAGATTATTGACGTTTATTCTGGTTAGCCTGCCAGGATGACAAGCTCCGACATCCTTCTCACGCAGCGTGAAGCCGACATCGTGGTGCTGACGATGAATCGTCCACCAGCGAACGCTTTGAATGCCGATCTCATCTCGGTTCTTTTGGACCGAATACGTTCATTCGCGCGGGATGAGGCGCCGCCGGGCATCGTCCTTACGGGGCGCGGGGATCGCTTCTTCAGCGCCGGCGGCGATATCAAGGAAGTCTCGACAATCGAGGTGGCGACGCCGCGGATGAGAATGTTCCATGCGCTGTTATGTGAAATGGAAAGGTACCCAAGCCCGCTCATCTGCGCTGTTCGTGGATATGCCGTGGGTGGGGCCTTCGAGTTCCTGTTGCATGCAGATTACGTCGTGGCAAATCCTGAATGCCAGGTCGGGTTTCCAGAGATCAACCATGGGCTGCTTCCGGCCGTAAAAGGCATGCGTCAGGCAGCGCGGAAGCTCGGACAGCGGGCATCCAGGCAGTTGCTGTACTCTGGCGATTTGATCGCCGCGACAAAGGCGCTCGAGATCGGTGCAGTCGATGAAATCGTCGAGACGGACAAGGTAGCGGACAGAGCATTATCTGTCTGCCGTCAATTGCGGGAAAAGGACAGAAAGCTTTTTACGGCGATAAAGCATTCGTTGAATCTGACCGGGCAGATGAGTGACGACGAACTCGACGCAATGACGATAGCCGATTTGAAGGTCTATCTGGCGGAAGAGAGTTCCGCAGACGCGCGAGCCCGCTTCCTAGCAAGAGCAAGAACATCCACATGAGCGAGCCGGGATGGACGGACGATCTGCGCCTCGAGCTCATGACATTCGAGGACGTCCTGGAGGCCTTGAAGCGCGGCTTCGATACTGTGGTTGTGCCTTGCGGAGCCGTGGAGCAGCATGGGCCGCACCTGCCTCTCTGCATGGATGCCGATCATGCGGAAGCTCTTGCCACCCTGGTCTCCAGGCGTCTTGGTCGCACCCTCATTGCGCCCACAATCAGGGTCGGCTGCTCGTCTCATCATCTGGCGTTTCCCGGCACGATATCGATACGTCCGGAAACATTGGAGGCCATATGCTTGGACTATTGCACAAGCCTGGTCCGACACGGCTTTTCTAGGATCCTGTTCTTTTCCGGTCATATCGGTAACTTTCCAGTATTCCGGGATATGCTTCCGCGGCTGCGAGAAAGCGTGGGGCAACGACCCCGGATCCAGGCCTTCGTCGATTCCGAGGCGTGGCTGAATGAGTGGCGAGACGCGGTTTCCAGCGCCGGCGGGGATTCCACTGCAGTGGGCGGGCACGCCGACATCGCCGAAACATCGCTGATGATGAGGATTCGCCCGGATCATGTCCGCGCTGATCGATTCGAGCCAGGCCACATCGGCCTGCTGTCGCAAGAGCAGCTTGAGTTGATGTGGAAGAATGGCATCTCTTCCGTCACCCGGAACGGGATCCTGGGAGATCCTCGCGGCTCGACCGTTGCCATTGGCGACAGCTGCCTCGAGCGCATAGCCGACCTCCTGGCCGACGCCTTCAAAAGCTGAACCGTCTTTATTCTTCGATCCGGCGATCACCAACGCATTCGGGCGAATGAGAGTGCGTTGCCAAGTCATGTGTCTCGTCAGGTCTTGCGCGTCATTAGGTCTCGCGCTGCCAACGGCTCAGCGTGGCTGATAGCCCGAGAGCGCTTCATGCACGGTCGCCGCAGCGTATCCGTCCTGCGCGCAGCATAAAATATGGAAAGCCGGGCGCCGGCGATCCGTATTCGGAGGAAAATTCCGTGCCTTTTGCAACATTGTTCGTGCATCGCGCACACCGGAAGGACAGCAGAATGGCACTCAAATTTGGGTTCTGGTCGGAGCAGGAAACCCAGGTCGGGCAGAGTTATGCCCGGCGGCTTCATGAACTGGTCGATGAGGTTCGCCTCGCCGAAAAGATGGGCTTTGATCACGTTGCGCTCTCGGAGCAGCACGTTGCGCTCGGTGGCATTTCCAGCTCCGCTCCGGAAGTGGTGTTCGGTTATCTTGCTGCGGTGACCTCTCGGGTGAAGCTCCGCTCGGCCGTCACCCTCATGCCTCATCGCATCAACCACGCCTTGCGGAGTGCCGAGCGATTGGCGGTGACCGATATCCTGTCCCATGGCCGAACCGAGTTCTACGCCGGTCGCGCCAACACGACCATCGCCATGCGGGCATTCAATGTCGATCCGAATGAAACGCTTCCCCAGATGGAAGAAGGGATAGCGCTTCTCAAGAAATCGATGCGCGAGGATATCTTCACGTTCGAAGGCAAATACTACCAGATTCCACCGCGAATGCTGGTTCCAAAACCGCTTCAGAAGCCGCATCCGGTGATCGGCGTTGCCGCAACAAGCGAACGTAGCCATCGCTGGGCAGGCGCTGAAGGGCTCGCCGTCCTCAGCAGCAACATCTACCAAGGCTGGGATTATCAAGCAAAGCTGATCGACACATACCGGCAAGCCTGGAAGCGTGACGAACGCGGTCCGCTCGATCGTTCCCGCATCGGCCTTCCGATCTTCTTTGGCATTGGCGCCACGGACGAGCAGGCCAGGAAGGATTACGCCGAGCCGCTGATGCACTATGCCCGGATCGCCACCGACGCTTATCCCCGCCTGGCAAAACTCTCTGGTGACTATGCCTACATGAGCGAGAGCCAGCCGGCCGCGGAGCGAGCCGGGAGGGATTGGGATTACCTGCTCAATGAGTCGGCGAGCACGGCTTGCGGAAGCCCGGACACCGTCATCCGTCAGCTCGAGAAATTCGAAGCGTTGGGCGTCGATGAAATTATGCTTCACCTGGATTCGGTGAACCATGAAAAGATCATGGAAGCGATCGAAATGTGCGGCCGCTACGTAATCCCACATTTCAACGACAGGAACAACGTTGTGCGGCCCACCGAAGACATCCTCGATCAAATTCGGGCGATGCGGCCTCAAAAGTAGTTCACGGACAAACGGGACGGAAAGAGCAATGACACAGCACAACTACAAGTATCTGATCGTCGAGAAGCGTTCCAGCGGCGTTGCCGTCGTTACGATGAACCGGCCGGAAACCCTGAACGCGATCAATTGGGACATGCACGAGGAGCTGGAGCAGGTATTCGTCCAGCTGGACAATGACAAGTCGGTGCGCGCCATCGTGCTGACCGGCGCGGGACGCGGATTTTGTTCGGGCGGAGATCAAAAGTCGCTCGACCAGGGCGTGCTGCCGTCCCCGACGAGAAGCGGGCGTCATCTCGTCCGCAACATGCTCGAGGTCGAGGTGCCAATCATCGCTGCGGTCAACGGCGCTGCGGTTGGCCTTGGGGCAACGCTTGCGCTGTTTTGCGACGTCATCTTCGCAAATCCCACCGCCCGGTTCGCCGATACCCACGTGACGGCGGGCGTCGTCGCCGGCGACGGCGGTGCGGTGATCTGGCCGCTGCTGATGGGGCCGGTGCGCGCGAAGCATTATCTCATGACCGGAGCGTTCATTTCCGCCGAGAAGGCGGAGGCCATGGGAATGATCAACGAAGTCATCTCGAACAGAGACGTCGCGGACGCTGCAATCGAATACGCTGAGATGCTTGCAAGCGGTCCGCGGGAATCGATCATCTGGACGAAATACAGCGTCAACAAGATCATCAAGCAGTACGCGCATCTGGTGCTCGATACGTCAGGCGCTCTGGAGATGCTCACCTTCGCATTGCCTGAGCGCCGCGAGGCTGTCGCCGCGTTTGCGGAAAAACGCAAGCGCTTCGCGGAGCAACACAAATGAACGCAGCCTCCATCACGTCGGGCGCGCAGCTCGCCTCGGTCACGCTTCCCGAGCTTCTGCAGGCACGGCGAACCGAGCGCCCGACGGCCGTTGCGTATCGCCAGAAGCGGGCCGGTGATTGGATATCGGTGTCGTGGCAGGAGTATGCGACCAGGGTCTGCCGTCTCGCGGGAGCTCTGCAAAAGGCCGGGCTCGATCGTGGCGACCGTGTTGCCATCATGGGAGATGCTTGCCAGGAGTGGCTGCTTGCGGACATGGCGACCATGTGCGCCGGCGCGGTGACCGTCGGCGTCTACTTCACGGCGTCGGCTGAAGAGGTGGATTACTACCTGGCGGATTCCGGAGCCACATTCGCATTCGTGGGAGATGAGACCCAGTTGCGGACGCTGCTTTCGGCCAGCCGCGCTGCGGCACTCAAGCAGATCGTTGTGATGAGTCCTTCCTGGACTGGGGAACACCGGGCGGGGAATGTTCTTTCGCTCACTGAATTTGTGGAGCCGCTTTCCGTCGATTGCGACAGGTTCCTTCGCGACCAGGCGGCGATCGCCAAATCGTCCGATTTGGCCAGCATCGGATACACGTCAGGGACGACCGGGTTCCCGAAGGGGGCGATGCTGTCGCACCTTTCGTTGCTCGCTGGCGCTCATGTGACGACGACCTTCTGTCCGGTCATCCGGTCGGAAACTCAGCGGTTGGTCGTTCACCTGCCGATGTCTCACACCGTCGCCCGAGCTCAGGCGACCACGTTGCCGCTGCTGTCGGGAGTGCTTCCGCATTTCGGAGAAACGACGGCAGCGTTCGCGCAGACGATCAAGGAAGTCAGGCCGACATACTATGTGGCGCCTCCCCGGTTCTACCAGAGATTTGCGACACAGATACTCGGCATAGTCAATTCGGCCGACACCAGACTCAGGAAGGACTATCGGCTGGCGATGCGGATCGCCCGCAAGGCCCTTGATGATCGCCAGGCCGACCGGCCGCCAAACAAATTCCTGCAGGACCTGTTCGCTGTGTGTCGCCGGAACATGTTCGGCCCGCTCTTGGCGGAAGTCGGCTTCGACGAATTGGAAATCGCCTACACGTCGTCCGCTCCGATGCCCTCCGAAGTCATGACGCTGTGGCAGCTGTGGGGGCTGAATCTCAAGGAGTGCTACGGCCAAACCGAAATGGTGGGCGGAAATCTCGTTCAGATGGTCGACTGGCCGAAAGCGGGCAACGTCGGCATTCCCGTTCCGGATCCGGCCTGGGAAACCGCGGTGCTGGAAGATGGCGAGATGATCGTTCGCGGACCGGGCCTGTTCACGGGATACTGGAACAAGCCCGACGAAACGAAATCGTCTCTGCGGGACGGATGGCTGTATACGGGCGACATCGCCGACGTCGGGTCGGACGGAAATTTCAAGCTGATCGATCGAAAGAAGGAAATCATCAATACGTCCGGCGGGAAGACGATCAGTCCAACTCAAATCGAAAACGAAATCCGACAGAGCCCCTACATCTCCGAAGCGGCGGTGATTGGAGAGGGCAGGAAATACCTGACGGCCCTGATAGAAGTCGACGCCACCGCAACGATGGATTGGGCCAGGTCGCGGGATGCCGGTGTCAGGCAATACGCCGACCTCGCAGAATCGGAAATCGTCATACGAATGATCGAGGCGGAGGTGGCAAAGGCGAACAATCGCCTCTCGCGTGCCGAGCAGGTCAAGGCATTTCGTATCCTTCCTGAAGAGCTTTCCCCGGAAAACGGTGTCATGACGCCGACACGAAAGAAGCGGCGCAAGCAGCTGATCGAGCGATATCAGTCGCTCATCGACACGCTCTACGACGAATCCGAGGAGATCTTGATCAAGGCGCAGGTCGGCTAGCAGCAGCGGAAAGAAAGGGGACGGCACAATGAAGGTCAAGCACGTCTATCTCACCGCCAGCCAGCCAGCGAGACTTGCGGAGTTCTATGTGAAGGCAGGCCTTTCAATCCGTTTCGCGGATGGCGAGCGCTGGATCCAGTTTCGCACGGAAGGTGCCGCTTTCTGTGTTTCAGGGCGCGAAGAATCTGCGGCGACGCCGTCCTCGAATGCCGTCGTGGTCTTTGAGGTCGACGAGATCGATACGGTCCTTGATCGAGCCGTCGCCGCCGGCGCCACGATTATCGTTCCCGTTCGAGATATGGGCAGCCATGGGCGCGTGGCGCAGATACGCGATCCGGATAACAACGTCATCCAGATATTCGAAGCAGCCGTAAAATCGAAGGGATAGCATGATGCGCACCGCGACTTTGCAAAAACCTCGAAGCGAATTCGCACGGCAGAACGTGGTGAACGAGTTGATGTCGACGGATCCTACAAAGGCTCTCGAAGCCGCTCACCTGATCGATAGCGCATCCTTCAAGACGGCGCTCAGGAATGTCAGCGGGAGCGTGTCCATTGTCACATCGGGGCGCGCGCCGGCGCGGCATGGTCTGACCGTCACGGCCGCCTCATCGCTTTCTGTCGACCCGTCGACCGTCCTGGTCTGCGTGAACCAGTCGGCCGGAGCTCACGACACGATCGTGCGGACGGGATGTTTCGGTTGGAACGTCTTGACCTCCGGTCATGTGGATCTGGCGCAAAGGTTTGCGGGAATGGATGGCAGCAAGGGCGACATCCGTTTCAGCGACGGCAGGTGGACGGAGTTGGTATCCGGTTCACCGATCCTGATCGGTTCGCTGTGCAGCTTCGATTGCCAGGTCATCGGCATGCATCCGGTAGGAACCCACACGGTGTTCTTCGGGGCCGTGCTTGGGGAGGTGCACCAGGACAATCATGAAGGCCTGATCTACCGGCACGGCAGGTTCGCAGTTCCGCAGGTGCTTCCCGAAATCGGCCGCTGAGCCTGCTTCGGACCAAACGATCTACATATACAAAACCAAACAAATACGGCGAGGGGGGAAAAGATGCGGACTATCGTTGGCAGAGGTTTGACGCGACGGACCATCCTGGGTGTTGGTGCTGGCATGGCCGCCGGATTGATGCCTGGGCGCGCGGGGGCTGCATCGCGAACCGTCAAGGTCGGTTCGATCATGCCCAGCAGCGGGGTGCTGGCTTTTCCGGGCCAGGCTTGCGTGCGCGGAATAAATCTCGGCGCGAAATTCGCCAAGGAACGATTTGGCGTCGAGATGGAAGTTGTTCACGCCGATACGCAGAGCAAGCCGGAGAACGGCCGTATCGCAGCGGATGGCCTGATCAGGCAGGGCTGTACCGTGCTTATCGGGGCCTGGGACTCCGGCGCCACGATCTCTGCACTTCAGGCCGCCGAGGCGGCAAAAGTACCCATGGTGGTGCATATCGCGAGCGCCACGCAGGTGACCTCGCAGGGCTTCACCCAGGTTTTCCGCTTCTGCCCGACCTCCTTGACGCTTGTTCGCAAGTCGCTCGATGAGTTGAAAACCCTGCTCGGCGGTTTGGATAATCCCCCGCAAAGTGCCGCGGTCCTGCATCTGAACAACACGATGGGCCAATCAACGGCGGCGAGCATCGACCAGGCATGGAAAGAAGCCAACGTTCCTCTCAAGATAACGCAGTACATTCCATACGACGAGAAAGTCCGCGATCTGTCCGTTGAGGTCGCGAAGGCAAAGGCGTCCGGCGCAGATTCGCTGGTCACCGTCACGCGCGTCAACGATGCCATCATGGTCACGCGCGAATGCGTCAAGCAGGGATGGAATCCCAGGATGATTTTCACGCCCAATGGAAACGGCGTCCAGGACAAGGCCTATTACCAAGCGCTGGGAAAATATGCGGACGGCGCGTTGAATTCGACCATCTGGTACAACCCGAAAGCTCAGGACACCGCTGCGATCATCAAGAGCTTTGAGGCCGATTATCCCAATGAGTGGCTGGACGGAAACTCCGGATGTGCCTTCGAGGCGGTGCAGATCGTTGCCGATGCCGTAGTTCGCGCGAATTCGTCGGTCGCGGCGGACATCCATGCCGCGCTCAAGCAGACCGATATGACGCCAATCCTCATGAACAGCGGCAAGATTAAATTTGATGGCAGCGGCCAGAATATCAACAGCGCCATCACCACGTTGCAGGCGCAAAAGGGAAAGCCGCGGGTCATTGCACCGCGCGATATCGCCGCGGCGGACCTTCAGTATCCGGTTCAGCCATTCGAGACGCGTTGATGGCGCTGCTTTGGGCAAATGTCGTGCTGAGCGGCGTCCTGATGGGGTTGGTCTACGGGCTGATTGCGTTGGGACTGACCATCATCTTCGGCGTTATCCGGGTCGTGAACTTCGCGCACGGAGCGATGGTGGTCTTTGGGCTTTACACGGGGTACTGGGCCGGCCTCTGGTGGGGCATGCCGACGATCGTGGCTGCCCTGCTGGCCGGCCTTCTGATGTTCATCGTCGGGTATGGCCTGGAGAGCCTGGTCGTCAAGCGTTTCGTGGACAGGCCTCCCCATGTGCAGTTTATCCTGTTTATCGGCCTCTCCCTGCTGCTAACCGGTGTCCAGCTCATCGTCTTCGGGCCGGATCCGCGGCCGTCGGTTTCGCAATTGTCGTTCGAAACCGTCTCCGTTGGCGGCATTCGGCTTGATCTGGCGCGACTGCAGGCCGCAATGGCGACGACTGTTCTCATTGTCGCGTTGGCCGCATTCCTGAAATACTCCCTGTTCGGCCGCTATATCCGCGCCGCAGCGGATAATCGCCTGGGCGGTCTGATCGTGGGAATTCCAATTCCAAAGGTCTACGCGATTACTTTTGGCATTGGGACGGCCTGTGCCGGATTTGCCGGCGCATTGATCTCGCCGCTATTTGATGCACAGCCGTATCTCGCCGTCGACTTCACGCTACTCGCCTTCATCATCGTGATCGTCGGCGGCCTCAGAAGTTTCATCGGTGCATTGATCGGCGGGTTGACCATCGGTGTGACGGAGGCCGTCGCGGCCTTGTTGTTCGCGCCCTCGATGAAGACGGCTTTATCCTACGCATTGCTCATGGTGGTTCTGGTTGTATGTCCGAGAGGATTCTTCGGTGTCAGGGAAAACTGAAATGGTTCGCGATCGGACGGCCATCGCCGGCGGGATCGCGCTGTTTGTCTTGCTCGCGGCGCTCGGCGCCATGTTCAACCCTTATTTGATATCGCTGCTGACGATCGTGTTCCTGTTCGCCTTTATCGGGCAGTCGTGGAGCCTCATGCTGGGCCTCGGAGGCCAGCTATCCATCGGGCATGCTCTCTTTGTGGGAATCGGTGCCTACACGGTTGCGGTGCTCGATATCAGGTATGGTCTCAGCCCGTGGTTGGGACTGGTGATCGGCGCGGCCATCGCTGGTGCCGTCGGTGGCGTGCTCGCCTGGTTGAGTTTTCGTTTCGAGGTGCGCGGAATATATTTCGGCCTGCTGACGATCGCGGCGGCTGAATTTGCCCGCGTGATATTCAGCGGCTGGGATTTCGTGGGCGGGATGCAGGGCCTCTTCTTTCCGGCTCAATCCGGGGAGAATTCCCTGCCGATGCTGAAGGGCAGCGCTCGTTTCTATTATTTTGTCGCGCTTGGCGCGGTGGCGGCCGGCGTGAGCGTGACAGCGTTCATTCGCGTGTCTTTTCTGGGGTATGTGTGGAGAGCGATGCGTGATGACGAAGATGCTTCCAGGGCGCTCGGAGTAAGGACCTTTCTTCATAAGGTCCTGGTTGTCTCCATTTCCGGAGCATGGGCGGCCATCGGTGGCGGTCTTCTGGCCCTGGTCCAGGGGGCGGTCTTTCCCGACTCGATCATGGGAATGGGCATCTCGATCGACGTCTTGATCGGACCGATCGTGGGCGGCCTGGGGACCGCGTTTGGCCCTTTGATCGGAGCGCTCATCATCATTCCGCTGGACCATCTGATGAGTTCTCTCGGCGCCACCATTGGCGTGCCCGGGTTGAACAACGTGGCCTACGGCATGGTGCTCATCGGTGTCGTATGGTTGCTGCCGGACGGAGTGTGGCCGGTACTGGTTCGCCGTTTCAGATCGCCAAAGGAGGTTCGATCCCTTCGCCCTCAGGTTGTTCAGACCCAGGAGGTCGGACAATGACCGCGCTTCTCGAGCTCAACGGCGTTTCGAAGCGCTTCGGCGGGTTGCTCGCGGTCGACGATGTGAGTTTTGCGCTGAAGGAGCGTTCCATCACGGCTCTCGTTGGCCCCAACGGAGCCGGCAAGACGACCTGCTTCAACATGATAGCGGGAGCCTTGCGACCGACCGCCGGCGCCATCCGCTTTGAAGGAGGGGTGATCTCGGGGCAGCACGCGGAAGCGATATGCCGTCTGGGGATCGGGCGGACATTTCAGATCGTGCGACCGATGCGCGATATGACCGTACTGGAAAACGCAATGGTCGGCGCCTTCAGTTGGACGAGGAAGGTCTCGGAAGCGCGAGAGGCTGCATTCGAGGCGCTGGACACGGTTGGTCTTGCGTCGAAGACGAATGCGTCCATCGGTCAATTGACGCTTCCCGATCGGAAGATGCTTGAAACGGCGAAAGCTCTCTCGACGCGGCCGCGCTTGTTGCTGCTTGACGAGGTGATGGCGGGGCTCCGTCCGACCGAGGCGGCGTCCGTCGTTCGCGTTCTTCGTCGTCTTGTCGAACGAGGACAAACGATACTGCTTGTCGAGCATGTCATGCGAATTGTGATGGAGGCGGCGGAGAATGTCGTGGTTCTGCATCACGGCGCGAAAATAGCCGAGGGCGCCCCGGAGTCTATCGTGACGCATCCCGAGGTTCTTGCCGGATACCTGGGAGACGGCTTCCGTGGCTAGAGAGCCCGTATTGGCCGTGGAAGGCCTGAGCGTCAGCTACGCCGGATCGGCCGCGCTGCATGGTGTGTCTCTCTCCGTGCAGGCAGAGGAACTGATCTGCGTCATAGGAGCCAATGGAGCGGGAAAAACGTCGTTGATCCGCGCCATCGCCGGCATCGTGCGTCCAACGAGCGGACGGATCCTGTGGCGGGGCAAAGACATCGCGGGCATCTCCCCCTGGGAGATTTGCGAATTGGGGATTGCCCAGGTCGCAGAGGGCAGGGAGGTGTTTCCAAATCTCTCGGTGGAAGACAATCTCCTGATTGGAGGATCGCTGAAACGCGCGCGCGGGCGACGGGACGCCAACTTGCGGCGGGTTTATGAATGCTTTCCGCGTCTGGATGAGCGGCGACAACAGTCGGCAGGAACACTGTCGGGTGGCGAGCAGCAGATGGTTGCGATCGGCAGGGCGATGATGTCCGAACCGGAGATGATCATGTTCGATGAACCTTCGATCGGACTGTCGCCCGTGCTGACCGGTGTCATGTTCGACGTGATCAAGAAGCTGCACGGCGACAAGATCACGATCTTTCTCGTGGAGCAGAATGTCGCAAGCTCCCTTTCTCTCGGCGATCGAGGCTATGTCCTCGAGAATGGAAGCGTCGTGCTCGAAGGGACCGGGCAACACCTGCTTTCCAACGAGGATGTCAGGCGCGCTTATCTGGGGCTTTAGAGCGTGTTCCAACTGGGCGGATGCCGGGTTCCCCGCGCCAAACGCGAAGCGTTTGCGCCGGGAGAGCGCGTCAACGAGATCGCCGCGATGTGAGGGGGATTTCGGAAACGCTGCACTAGTCGAAGGTTTGAAGTCCCGTCAATCTTGTGCGCTCGGCAAGAAAGCGCCGCGGGCTTTTCCCCATTGCCTTCTTGAACATCGTGATGAAGGCGCTCGGGGATTCGTATCCCAGGTCGAGCGAAACCGTCTGAACCGAGGCTCCTGCAGACAGGCGCTGCAGGGCGACCAGGATGTGGAGCCGCTGGCGCCAGCGGCCGAACGTCATTCCGGTCTCTTTGACGATCAGCCGAGCGAGCGTTCTTTCGCTCATTGCATATCGCGCGGCCCATTCATCGAGCGTGCTTCTGTCTCCGGGCTCGTGCAACAGTGACGCGGCAAGCTGTTGCAGCCGGCTGTCCGAAGAGATCGGAAGGTACATCTGCTCCGTGGACATCTGCACCAACTCATCAAGAAGAACGCGGCCGAGCCGGCTGGTCGGGCCTTCGACCGGATACAGAGGCGGAAACGCCGCGAGACGATGGATCAGCTCTCGAACGAGCGGAGATATCGTGAATGTACAGCAGAAATTCGGAAGTCTGCTTGCGGAAGGTTCGATGAAGACGACGTAGATCTTTCCGAAATCGGACACGCAGTTGCTGTGCAGGATGCCCCCGGGTATCCAGACCGCTCCTTGCGGGGGAACAATCCAGAGTCCACCGGGCGCGCGGCACGTGACCGATCCACGCGAGGCGACCACCAATTGCCCTTTTCTGTGCGCGTGCAGTGGCAGTTCATCATCATTCGCCTTGGTCTCGATGCACATGGAGGCGACAGGACGGTCGACGGCATCCGGATCGATGGGCGTATAGTTGATCTGAAGGCCGGGGAGTTTCATCCTCGGCAGGGGATAGTCATCGTCGACAGTGAATGTCTGCATCACGTTCGCTCGCCTGGGGCCTGCGCTCGCCCGGGGGCCTGAGAGTCTTCCTTCCACGTCTCGAGCGGCTGATGTGAGCCGGGCTCGCAATCCCGCTCCCAGCATAGCTTCCTCACGGAGCCGCTGCCAGCGGAAAAGGGTGCCTATTGGCCGCACCTTGGGGCGTCGTCAGGTTCAATCTGGTGGCAGGACATGCCGAGCTATCGGCGATGTCCATCAATTCAGGCGCCAGATCATGACTCATCGCCGCCAAGGGCGGCTGCATGTCGTTTCAAGTGTCGAATGGAGTGGGGCGCCCGGCTCGGTCATCCGAAGCTGTCGTGCGACTGATCACCACCTCTGCAATGAATAACCGAAACCAGTCCTGCCGGGCCGTGGTGCCGTTGCGTGTCGTGAAATCGTCACGAGGCAGCGCTAGCGTTTCTTCGAACTATGGACTATTGGCCCGTATGATGTCGGCGCCGATGTCGCAATTGTTCTCTGTCGGCAGGCAGGGTCATACGCTTGGTGAAGCTGGTACTGCTGTCCTGGGCTGCGCGAGCGGACAGTCGTGATGCTTCAAAGGGGCGGGCGTGAATTCAAGCCGGATTGGATCGTAGGTGTCGTGCCTGGCTTTCGCCTCGGCAGCGCGGCAATTTTGACGTTCGCATTGACCATGGCCATGATGACCTTGGCGGTGGCCGCAAGCGACAGGCAGCCCGTTGGCGGCGGCATTGGCTTCAATATTCCGCCCCAGCCGCTAGGCACCGCGCTGGAGACCTATGCCCGCATGTCCGGTCGCGAGGTTCTCTATGACGGCGCACTGGCCCTCGGGCGCCGCTCCAGTCTTGTCGATGGTGTCTATGCGCCGGAGGTGGCGCTGCAGATTCTGCTTGCGGGAACCGGATTGTGGGCCGACTTCAAGGATCCGGAGTTTTTCATTTTGGGATTGGCGTCCCCGGAGAAGCCCGATTTGGCTTCGACCGGCCGCCGATCGACCGAGCAGGTGCGCTACTATGCTCGCCTCCAGGCGAGCCTCAAAACGGCATTTTGCGGCAACGGTGTATTGCCGGACAGAAATCGCGTCGCCGCGCGCCTGTGGATCGGCCAGTGGGGCGACGTGTTGCAGGTCGAGCGGCTAGGGTCCACCGGTCGCAGCGAGCTGGACCAGCAGGTTGAAAAAGCCTTGCACGGCTTGAGGCTGGATGGCCCGCCGCCGGCGGGTTTTGCGCAGCCCGTCACCATTGTCATCATGCCAAGCGACGCGGCGCTGGACTGCGATAATGCGCGACGGCTTCCTGTCAGGGCCGGTCCATGACCGAGACAACATGACCGAGACAAGTTTGCCCGCGCTGCGCCAGCTGCTGCTGGCTCGCTATGATGAGCTCAAGGCGAGATTGACGCAGCGCCTCGGATCATCGGAGCTCGCCGGCGATGCAGTGCAGGATACGTGGTTGCGGCTGCATCATGCCGAAAACATCGGCATCGTCCGCAGTCCCGTCAATTATCTGTTTCGCATCGCCCTCAATATTGCCCGGGACCGGTTGGTGTCGGAGCGCCGTTATCTCACCGCCGTGCAGATCGAGGAGATGCTCGATCTCGCCGACGACTCGGCGGATCCGGCCTCGCTGGCCGAGTCACGCTCGGAGTTGCAGCTTGTCGAGCGATTGATCTCCGAATTGCCGCCCCGTCAGCGCGAGATTCTCGTCGCTGCCCGTCTGGACGGCTTGCCCCGCCGCGAGATTGCCGAGCGTTTGGGCATTTCGTTGAGTCTGGTCGAGAAAGAGTTGAAGATTGCACATGAGTCTTGTTTGGCCCGCCTCGAACAGCTGAGGAAATAAGTATGCGGGTCGGGATGACGAAAACCGTCTTGGAGTCAGGGATGCCGGGCGTGACCTGCAATCCATGGTGGGGTATCCCGACTGGCGTGGGACGTGGATGAACGCGGTGAGCGGCAACACAATCGATCACGATCTGAGGGGAGAGGCGGTGGACTGGGTCCAGCGCCTGGCCTCCGGTCGCGTCACGGTTGCCGATGCCGAGGCTCTCAAGCGTTGGCGGGCTGAAAGTCCGGCTCATGAAGCGGCCTTTGCAGATGCGAGCCGTCTCTGGAAGGAATTCGGGCCTGCCGCGCGCAACCTGCGCCGGCGCGGCGAGATATCCCCGGGACTTCCGCATCGGCCTGCTCTCCGTCAGTCGGTGAACCGGCGTGCCGTTCTCGGCGGGGGACTTGCCGCCGCGTCGGCAGCAGCGGCCTATGCCATCATCCATCCCCCGCTCGATCTGTGGCCGTCTTTCGCCGAACTGAGGGCGGACTATCGAACCGCAACCGGGGTGCAGCGCCAGTTCATGCTCCCGAGCGACGTGTCCGTGCGTTTGAACACGCAGACCAGCGTTGCCCTGAGATCTTCGGACGGCGACGTCGACCGACTGGAACTCGTCGCCGGCGAGGCATCCTTTGTTTCCGTGCTCCAGGTGCAGCGGCCCCTCGTCGTCGTCGCAGGGGATGGCAGCATGATGACAAGCCGGGCTCACTTCGACGTGCGGCGCATCGGGGCGGAGGTCTGCGTTACCTGCATCGACGGCACTGTCAGTGTTGCACGGCAGGCCGATGCCAAGGTGATCGGGGCCGGCCAGCAGATACGCTACGATCGCAATGGCCTCGGCAGCGTTGTATCGGCCGATGTCGAGCTGGTGACGGCCTGGCAGCAGGGCGTGCTGATCTTTCGTCTGACCCCGCTCTCCGAGGTCGTGGAGGAGATCAACCGATATCGTCCGGGCCGGGTGATCGTGCTCGATGCCGAACTGGCGCGAAAGACCGTGAGTGGCCGCTTCCGGACCGACCATATGGACGAGATTCTGGTGCGCCTCGACCAGGCGCTCGGCATCAAGAGCCGGTCGCTGCCGGGGGGCGTCGTCCTGCTCGGCTGACGCACGCGTGTCCTGAATCCGACGTAAACCCGACCGCATGAAGCCGTAAGAATTTTTACGGGTTTGGCCTGGCCGTTCCGTCTAGGCGGAAAGCGCGCGTCGAATGGTGTGCGCCGACGCCGGGATCTCTCATGTCGCCGATTGAACAATCGAAGACGTTTTCGGTGCGCCGGCACGATCCAGAAACGGCCCGGCCTGGCGAGTAAGGGAACATGACAGTGGTGTTGAACCCCGTGGCGCAGAGCCGGCCGACGCATCGGCCGCGCGTCGATCAGGCAGCGTCGATCGATTACCAGGTGACGCCGTCGTTCGTCGCGCTGCTGGAGAAGCTCGGCTGTTCGCTGGTGATCACCAATTACCAGTCGAGCACGGTGATGACGTTCTCCAGCCTGGGCGATGGCCGCCCGGTGCAGATGTTCGCGCCGTTCCCGGCTGCCATGGGGCTCGCGCTCGACGGCGATCGTCTTGCGGTGGCGGCACTCACCGACGTCATCGTTCTCACCAACATTCGCAAGCTGGCGCCGAGCCTGCCCAAATTCCCCGGCATCTTCGACGGCTATTTCGTGCCGCGGGTTCGCTATACGACCGGCGAATGTTCGCTGCACGACATGGTGTTCGATTCCGGCGGCCTTCTCGCGGTCAACACCGCCTATTCCTGCATCTGCCGGATCGATGGCTTCCACAGCTTCGTGCCGGTCTGGCAGCCGCCATGGATTAGCGAGATCCGGCCGGGCGACCGCTGCCATTTGAACGGCATGGCGGTCGAGCAGGGCGATATCCGCTACGCCACGGCACTCGGCACCACCAACGTCCCTCGCGGCTGGACCGAACGCAGGCTCGATGGCGGTGTGCTGATGGAAGTGCCGAGCGGGCGCATCCTGTCGTCAGGGCTGTGCATGCCGCACTCGCCGCGGTTGATCGATGGCCGCCTCTACATCATCGAAGCCGGCACCGGCACGCTGCTCGAGATCGATCGGGACAGCGGCGTGCGGCGGCCGATCGTGACGCTGCCCGGCTTCGCTCGCGGGCTGGCGGTGCACGACGGCTATTTCTTTGTCGGGCTGTCCTTGATGCGCGACAGCAAGCCGTTCGAAGGACTGCCGGTCGAGCGCAACGGGCAGGAGCTGATCTGCGGCGTGGTCGCGGTCGAGATCGCCACCGGCCAGGTGGTGGGAACGCTGCGTTACACCGGCGGCTGTACCGAGATCCATGACATCCAGGTGGCTGCCGGTGTGCGCCGGCTCGGCATCAGCGGCACCGACACGGACACCAGTACATTGGCGATCGACCTGCCGGACTTCGGACTCTGGCTCGATCCGCCGCCCGAGCCCGATAGCTCCCGCGCGCCCCGATCCACACCGACAATCTAGCAGCCGCGCCAGCATTTCGCCTTTCGCCAGGAGTTTCCATGTCCATTCGCAAGTCAACCGGCCGTCGCAGCCTCGCGCGCGATCTCGGCGCTATGCAGACACCGCTGGCGCCGGCCGCGCGTCCGCAGCGCAGGCTGTCGCGTGGCGTCTTGCTGACCGGCACGAGTGTGCTGGCGTTGCTTCTTGCTGCGCCGGATGGCGCGCTGGCGCGGCCATTCGGCAGTGCGACGACGATCTCGGCGCCGACATTCGCCAGCGATGCGGCGACAGCCACGGCGCAGCAGGCCGCGGCTGTTGCGACGCAAAGCCAGAACGCGCTGGCGCGTGCGACCAAGGCGATCCAGGCCTTGCAGGCGGCGCAAGCGGCAGCCCGCAGCGCGGCCCAGGCGGCGGGCGCATCGCAGGCGTTGCCGCAGGTCGTGGTGCCGAACGGGCTTGCGCCGGGCGGGCTCCAGGTGGCGCCGGGGGCGACAGCGGGATCGCCGTTGTGGCAGGGCGCAGCCTTGCCGACCCAGTCGGCCAGCGGCGGCCAGACCAGCGTCACCATCAACCAGACCACGCCGCAGGCGATCCTGAACTGGCAGACGTTCAACGTCGGCAGCCAGACCACCGTCAATTTCAATCAGCAGGCCGGCACTTGGACAGCTCTCAACCGCGTGATCGGCAATCTCGGCCCAAGCCAGATCCTTGGCCGGATCAATGCGCCGGGACAGGTGCTGGTGATCAACCAGAACGGCATCATCTTCGGCGGCGCCAGCCAGATCAATGTCGGCTCGCTGATCGCCTCCACCGCAGGCATCACCGATGCCCAGTTCCTCACCAGCGGCATCTACTCGACGCAGAGCGGCGGCAGCTATCTGCCGAGCTTCAGCGGTGCCGGCGGCAAGATCGTGGTCGAGAGCGGTGCGTTGATCACCACCAATGCGCCGGTCTCGGCCACCTCCGGCGGCGGTTTTGTGCTGCTGATGGGCACCGAAGTCGACAATGCCGGCTCGATTACCACGCCGATGGGCCAGACGCAGCTCGCCGCGGGTGATGCCTTCATCCTTCGTCAGGGCTACGGCACCGGCGCCAATCAACACTCCAGCACCCGCGGCAACGAGATCGCGCCGCTGCTTTCCGGCGGCAGCACCAGCGGCACGATCAGTAACACGGGCCTGATCCTGTCCCAGCAGGGCGACATCACGCTCGCCGGCCACACCATCGTCCAGGATGGCGTTTTGCTGTCCACCACGTCGGTCAACCAGCGCGGCACCATTCATCTGCTGAACTCGGCCAGCGATGCGACCGGCAGCGTGACGCTGACCGGTAACAGTCTCAGTCTGATACTCCCGGAACTCAACTCCGCCGCGACCGCACTGAATTCCCAGCGCGACGGGCTGATCGCGGCCTCCGGCGCCAACAGTTTGGCCACCGGTCAGTTCGACAACCTCTCGACGCTCGCCGACCGCCAGGACCAGTCCCGGGTCGAGATCGTTACCGGGGGCCTTGTCGATTTCAAGAGCGGCTCACTGACCATGGCCCAGGGCGGGCAGGTGGCCGTCTCCGCCGGCCAGCGCGTGTTCGTGGAAAACGGGGCGACCATCGACGTCTCCGGCACCACCGGCACGGTGCTGCCGATGTCCGCCAACGACGTCCTGGTCAACATCCAGGGCAATGAACTGCGCGACTCACCGCAGAATCGCGACGGCGGCGTGCTGATCAACAGCAATGTCTGGATCGATGCGCGCGATCTGACACTGGTGCCGGCCGGCACCGGCGGCTATGCCACCGACCGTTACTACACCGCCGGCGGCCTGCTCGAGGTCAGCGGCTACCTCAACAACACCGGCCACACCATCGGCGAGTGGACCGCGGTCAGCGGCACCATCACGCTGGCGGCACCGCAGGTGGTGGCGCAGCAGGGCTCGACCTTCAACATCTCCGGCGGCTCGGTGCAGTACCAGGGCGGCTACGTGCCGCAGACCTATCTGCTGGGCAGCGATGGCCGCATCTACAACATCAACAGTGCACCGTCGGATCTCACTTATCTGGCGGTGGCCAACGGCTTCGTGGTGACCCACAGCGTGGGCGGCAAGATCGATTCGAAGCTCACCCAGGTCTATCTCAGTCCGTTCGGGCACCAGAGCGTGCAATGGCAGGACGGCTACACCGTCGGTCGCGATGCGGGCAGCCTGATCCTGTCCACGCCGACAGCGATCTTCGAGGGCAGCATTCTCGCCGCCGTCATCGACGGCGAGCGTCAGGTCAATGCGCGTCCCGCAGGCGTGACTGACGGCTACAAGCTGACCCAGAATACCGCGCCGCTCGCGGGCACGCTGGCGCTGGGGCAGTACGGCAACGCCGGCCTGGCCGGGGCTTACAACATCGACGTGAAATTTGGCAACGTGGCGTCGATCTCGGCGGGTCTGGATCTGACGACGGCGCTCCCGGTCGAGCGCGCCAACACCGCCTGGTTCGATGTCGGTCTGACCAACAGCTTCGGCCTTGGTGGATTGAACGTTGCGACCGCCACGTCCATCGCAGTTGATGCTCCGCTGAATTTTGCGTCGGGGGCGCAGGTCAAGCTGGTCGCGCCGAATGTCGATATTGCCGCCGACATCACCGCGCGCGCGGGCAGCGTCACCGTCACCAACTTTCTCAAGCCGGACCAGGGCAGCACATCCGCGTTGACGACGCCGGCGGGCACGTCGCAGTTGACGCTCGAAGCGGGCGCGACCATCGATGTCCGCGGGCTGTGGATCAACGCGCTGACCGATCCGGACACGGCGTCCGGTCTTGCCTTCCTCAACGGCGGCAACGTCACCTTCAATTCCACGCAGAATGTTGCGCTTGCCAGTGGCAGCGCCATCGATGTCTCCTCCGGCGGCGCCATCCTGGCCACCGGCAAGACCAAGGGCGGCACCGGCGGTAACGTTACGCTCGCGGCTGGAGTTTCCTCGGGTAACCTGACGGCGGTCGGAACGCTAACTCTCGGCGCCGCCATCCGCGCTGCCGGCATCAATGGCGGAGGAACGCTCACCATCTCCTCGCCCGGAAATATTCTGATCGGCGACAACGCATCGCTGTCCGGAGGCGTGCTCGCCGCCGGCACCTCCGTATCGGTCGCGCTGACGCTCGCGCAGGATCTGACCATACCCGCGGGGCAGCCGCTGCCGCTGTCCCAGACGAATACATTCACCTCGCTTGCACTTGGTGCGATTGCTCCGGTCGATATCATACCTGTCCTGACACCAGGTTTGACGACCGCCGCCAACTGGCGCGTGCCGAAAGGGATGGGCGGTGTCTGGACCGACAACACCACCAAACTCTACGGAGAAGGAGACATCGTTCCCGCCGGCTCCGTCATTTCTTCGTTCCTGTCCGGCAGCAGAATTCTGGCTGGAACTTCGATCGACGCAAAGGTCTTTCCAAACGGCTTGTCGGTTAAGCCCTACGTGGTTGTTTATACGCCCGGGTCGATTCAGGCCACGCCGACCACCTATCGGGCGGGAACCGCGATCCCTGCGGGCGTGACCCTGGCACAGACGGTCTTGGTCACACCGGCGCCGGCCCTCAAGCCCTCGTTCTTCAGCGCCGGCTTCGCCAGCTATGACATCAATGGTGCCGGCGGTGTGCTGGTGGCCGATGGCACCACCGTCGCGCCGACCATGCCGGTGTACCAGTTCACGACCGCCAGCTATGCGGCACGCTCCGGCAGCGATCCATCATCGGCGATGGCACTGTGGACACCGCCGTTGTTCATCGAAAATCCGATGACGGCAACACTGACCCAACGCGCCGGTGCCGGCGTGACGCTCCGTTCCCTGACCAGGGACGGCACCGGTGCCCTTGTCGGCGGTGGTGCGATCGTCGTTGGCGAAGGTAGCTCCATAACCGTGGACCCCGGGCAGAGCATCAAGCTGGATGCGTTCGGCCAGATCACCGTCGACGGCAGCTTGACGGCTCGTGGCGGCAGCATCAGCCTGATCAACGAGGCCGATGGCAGCACCGCGCCGTCGCGCAATTTCGATGCAGCAGGCAACGGCCGCGGCGTCTCGATCTGGGTTGGCGGCAACGCCAGGCTCGACGTTTCAGGTGACGCTGTCAGTGCGCTCGATCTGTCTGGCCGGGCGTACGGGACGGTCACGAACGGCGGCAGCATCTATCTCGGCGGCAACCAGGTGGTCAACGCCACCACCCATGTGGCGGCCAGCACCACCGCATTCCTGATCATCCGGCCCGGTGCCGAGCTTGATGCCGATGGTGCGCAGGTCACGGTCGATCCGGCAGCGGGCACGGGAGCCGGCGCGTCGGGGGGCAGCCTGACCCTCGCCAGCAATGGCGGTTCGATCGGGCTCGATAGCTACAGCGGCATTTATAACGATGGCAATCTGCACGCCTTCGCGGGAGGCGCGGGGGCGGCCGGCGGCAGCCTCGCGATCGCGCTGAACACACCCATCTACCCCACCAGTGCGGGTGTGGTCAGTGCGAGCCAGGTTCTGGCCAGCAGTGTCCTGACGATCGTGCAGACCGCGCCGGCCTCGGCACTCCCCACGAACATTGCGCCGGGCACCAACGTTTCGTCCCTGACCTTCGGGCGGGCGATTGTCAGCGCCGATGCCGTCAAATCAGGCGGTTTCGACTCGCTGTCGCTGACCTCGGGCAACTCCTTGCTGTTCTCGGGCGACGTGTCGCTCGCGCTCGGCCAGAGCTTGACTCTGACCTCAGGGAATATTGTCTCGGGCGTGCTGCAGACGACGCCGCCCGGTTCGACAGCCATCCCAGTCAGCAGCATGGTGAACCTCGCGGCACCCTATGTGCTGCTGCGCTCGCTTCCGGTGGCCAACACCGACAATACGGTGGTTCCCAACATCCCTCCGAGCATCACCGTGCCGTCCGCCGGCACGACCTTCGCGGTCAACGCCGACCAGATCGACCTGCAGGGGTCGGTCACCTTCGCGACGGCCTACAAGACAGTCAGTTTCACCAGCCAGGGCGATATCCGCTTCCTGGCGACGGCCGCCAACATGGTGGCCTCTACCAGCCTGCAGACTTGGTGGGATCTCGACCTCACCGCTGCCCAAGTCTATCCGGCAACCGGCGCGATCGCCTATATCAGCGCCGGCACGCTGTCGATCGGCCGCATCAGCGCGATCGATCCGGCATTGCCGCTGTCGGTGTTCGGTTCGCTCACCATACAGGCGACGACCATCGAGCAGGGCGGCATCGTGCGCGCGCCGCTGGGGCTGATCGTGCTCGGCGACAATGGCGGCGGAATGGCTATCAGCGGTTCCACGAAAACCCTCGATCTGCTGCCCGGCAGCATCACCTCGGTCTCGGCCGCAGGTCTCACCATCCCCTACGGCGGAACGGTCGATGGCGTAACCTACAACTATAACGGCAGCGCCATCACGCCGCGCACGTTCAACACCGATCTCTTCGGCCGATTGGGATCGGGCGTGGTGCTGGCCGCTCAATCCGTCAATGTCCAGAGCGGTGCGACGCTGGATCTGTCTGGTGGTGGCACGGTCGCCGGTGCGGGCTTCATCAGCGGCCGCGGCGGCTCGGTCAACGTTCTGAATACCCCGCTCGTCAATGCCAATCCGACGACGCCGGTCAGCGCGAGCGGCGACAAGGTCTACGCCATCGTCCCGGGCTACGGTTCGTCCTACGCACCGGTCGCGGCGGAAAACGGCGCCGGCGATCCCGTGATCGGCCAGCAGATCACCATCCCCGCCGGTGTGCCGGGGCTGCCGGCTGGCACCTACACCCTGTTGCCCTCCAACTACGCATTGCTGCCGGGCGCTTATCGCGTCGAACTGGGCAAGACCGCTCCCGCACAGTTCAGCGGCGTCACCACGATCAGCAACGGCACCTACGTGACCGCGGGCACCACCGGCATCGCCAATACCGCAATCAAGAGCTCGCTGCCGTCGCTGGTGCTGATCACGCCGGGCAAAGCGGTCCGCAGCTACTCGCAATACAATGAGGAGACCTACAGCGACTTCCTGATCGCCAATGCGGCTCTGTTCGGCGCAACCCGTCCGCCGCTGCCGGCCGACGGCAAGAGCCTGGAATTGATTTTCGAAACGCCCTCGGCGACCGCGCCATCCCTGACGTTCGACGGCACCGCGCTGCTGCAGGGCGCGCCAGGCGGCGGCGCCGGCACTGTATTCGCAGCCAGCCGCGGCAATCTGGAGATCTATGCCACCGCGCCGACCGCGGGCTTCAACGGCGTTTCGATCCGCGAGAGTGATCTCGATGCCATCGGCGCACCGCGGCTGGTGCTCGGCGGGTTCTATTATTTGTTTCAGCCGGGCGCGGTCGTGACCTTCACGCCCGTCAACACCGCTCTCACCATCGGCGACAATGTGACACTGACCGCCAGCGAGTTGTTCCTGGTTGGCGGCTCGGGCGGGATCACCGTCGGCCGCGGCGCCACGCTCACGACCGTGGGGCAGGGGGCGCCGCCGTTCGACTCGTCCAATGGCTATTCCTACGGCACCAATGGCGCCGCCGTGCTCGCTCTGTCCAATGGCGATCTGGAGTTCACCGGGGCGAACAGCCCGGGCATGATCACCATTGGCGCCGGAGCATCGCTCTACTCCGAAGGTACGCTGGCGTTCGCATCGTCCGGCGGGTCGTCGATCGACAGCAGCGCGCACTTCGGCTCGCGCAACATCGTGCTGGCGGCCGGCGCCATCAACATCGGCGACGCTGCCGCCATTGCCGCGGCCGGATCGCCGTCCGGCCTGCTGTTCAACCAAGCGCTGTTCGATGGTCTCGTTGGCGGCGATCCGAGCCACGGAGCGCCGGCGCTGGAGAAGATCACGCTCAGCGCGTTGGGTTCGGTCAATCTGTTCGGCAGTGCAAGTCTCGACGCCGGCGGATCCGGCGTGGATCTGGTGTTCAACACCCCGGCAATCTATGGCTACGGCGCTGCGGGCGATCACGCGACCATCGCGGCCGGCAAGATCGTGTGGAACGGTATCGTCGGCGCCGCGCCGCTGGCAGCGGGCGGACCGGGGACCGGCCTGGGTTTCCTCGACCTCGTCGCCAACGAGATCGACTTCGGCCAATTCGTGTCGCTGGACACCACGTCGACCAGCCGGGTCGCCTATGGTTTCTCCAGCGTCAGCCTGATCGCCAGTTCCCGGATCGTTTCGGCCGGCAACAGCGCGCTGTTTGTCTATCAGGCGCCCAGCACGGTGGCCGGGGCCGTGTTCGGCCAGAGCGGCACGGGGGGCAGCCTGACACTCTCGACGCCGCTGCTGACCGGTGCGCAGAAGTCGGTGATGGCCTACACGACGGGTGGCGTGCTCAGCGTCACGTCACCGGCCGGCCTCGCGCCGAGCATGGCAACCTCCACCGTGGCCGGCGCCGAGATCGATCTCAATGGCGACAGCGTCGCCATCGCCAGCACCATCCTGCTGCCGAGCGGCAAGCTGGTGGTGAACACGACCCACGATATTACGCTCAGCGCCGGCAGCCGCCTCGACCTCAGCGGCCAGCCGTCGACGATCCTGAGCGCGACCGTCTACGGCTTCGGCGGCACCGTGATCCTCGACAGCTTGCAGGGCGGGATCGTCCAGGCCGCCGGCGCCGTGATCGATGTTTCGGCGACGCAGGCCAACGCCGGCTCGATCACCGTCAGCGCCGATAGCGGTGGCGCGGTGTCGCTCGATGGTGCCCTGATCGGTGCCGCAAACAACGGCTATACCAGCGGCGACTTCAGCGTGACCGCCGGCACGCTCGCCGATTTCGCCGGGCTGAATACCCGGCTGACCCAGGGCGGAGTCTTCGACGCGCGCAGCTTCGACATCAAGAGCGGCGATCTCGTCATCGGCAATGAGGTGAAGGCGCACCAGGTCACCGTGTCGGTGGATGGCGGCACTCTGACCGTCAACGGCACGATCGATGCGAGCGGCGCGGCGCCCGGCACGATCCGTCTTGCGGCGACGAACGGGCTGACGCTGGCATCGACCGCCGTCCTCGACGCCCACGGCTCGGTGCTTCAGGTCGACAGCCATCATCAACCGATCGAGGCCAAGAACCGCGGAATTGTGGAGCTTGCCGCGACCCACGGCATGCTCACTCTGGCTTCGGGCGCGACCATCGATGTCAGCGCTCCGGACGGCATCGCCCGTGGCGAGATCACTCTCGACGCCTCGCGCACCGGCGAGACGTCGGGCGACATCAACATCAACGCGTCGGGCCCGCTGACCATCAAGGGCGCGCAGAGCATCGCGGTCAACGCGTTCTGGAGCTACGCGCCGACCGACACCTACGGCACCATCGTGCAGGACAATGGCGATGCCGGCGGTTCGCCGGTGTCGGGCAGCACCGGCTGGCTCGGCCTGACCCAGGTCAATGGGCGCAGCCAGTCGTTCATGGCCGCGGCGCTGGCGAACAGCGATTTGCTGGGTCGGCTTGCCGGCCTCAAGGTCTATGCCAGTGCCTTCCATCTGCGGCCGGGCGTCGAGATCGACAGCGCCACGCCGAACGGCACGCTGACAGTCGCAGGCGATCTCGATCTCTCAGGCTTCCGTTACACGAGCCTCAATCCGAATTTCCAGAAGACGGCCATCTACGGCTCGGGCGAGCCCGGCGCGCTGGTGATCCGYGCCRGCGGCAATCTCGAYATCGTCGGCAGCATYAGCGACGGCTTCATGCCGGCRCMGGCYACGCCGGACGACAAYGGCTGGSTGYTGCAGACCGGCGTGCAGAAGAGCGCCGTGGAAACGCTGCTGCCGATCGCRCTCAATGCCGGCACCACGTTCCCGAATACGGCCGGCGTGTCGCTGCGCTACGCSATYTCGATCAATGCGGCGACCATCCAGGCGAACGCCGTCATTCCAACCCAGGTCACGCTGTCGTCCGCATACACGATCCCGGCCGGGACACGGCTGACGGCGCCGGTCTATGACGGTTCGGGCAACGTGCTGTATCCGGCCGGCACTGTAATGGCGTCGGCCACCGTATTGCCCGCCGGCTCCCAGCTTGGCGCCAACTCGGTGATGCCCGGAAACGTCGGCATTACCGCGATGCTCTGGTCCGCCGGCGCCAATCTCGGCGTCTTCACAAGCGCGGTGACGCTCAGCACCGGTGTTACGGTGCCGTTCGAGGGCATCATTCCCAGCGGCACCAATGTCCAGATGGCCTCTTCGACCGCACCGACCCGGCCGACCGGGACATCGGGTACCCAAGGCACGATTGCGGCGATCGCGCCGATGCTGCCGCAGGGCAGTCTGTCGTGGTCGATGCGGCTGGTCAGCGGTGCCGATCTCGGCGCGGCGGACAGCCGTGTCGTCAAACCCGCCCGTTTGCTCAAAGCGCTTGGCGTGACCGGCAACCTGACGCTCACGGATACGCACAGCGCGTTCTCGTCGCCTTACACCACAAGGGACAAGAAATACTTCTTTTATTACTACGGAACGAGATACTACACATATGCGCACTCCCAATGGTGCTATTCGTCCGGTAATACGGGGTGTGGCGTCACCTATGTGAACGTGAATCATCCCGGCCAGATTGTCGGCACTGATCCGAGCGTCCTGCGCACCGGCACCGGCAATCTCGACCTGATCGCCGGCGGCAGTTTCAGCGAACAGTCGCTTTACGGCGTCTACACGGCAGGCACGCAATCGGCCCCGGTTCTGGCGTCGGACGGCAGCAATCCCTACAACCAGCCACGTGGTCTGCAGAGTGACGGAACTCTGCTCGGGTCCATCAACCAGGACAAGGCGGCGATCGCGCAGGCAGCGTATCAGGCCTGGTATCCGGAGCACGGCGGCGATGTGCTGGTGTCCGCGCAAGGCGATGTGACCGGTTACATAGCGATCGCCGACAATAGCACCCGCTATGCCGACAGCGATCAGACCGGCAACTGGCTGTGGCGCCAGGGCGGAGGCGGCCTCGCAGCCCAGCCGACGGCGTGGTGGATCAGTTTCGGGACCTACGCCCATACCAATCCTGGTTCGACCCCGATCGATGCCACGTTGATCGGCTTCCAGGGCATCGGTACCCTCGGCGGCGGCAACCTGACCGTTGTCGCGGGCCGCAACGCCGGCGTGATGAGCAGCACCGGCTCGACCGGGCTCGATCTGGCGGTTGCGTCAACCGGACGTGTTCTTGCCGACGGCACCCTGGTGCAGACCGGCGGCGGCGATCTCATTCTGAAAGTCGGCGGCGSRCTCAATCCGCTGCCGGTCAACGGCCAGCCGCCCGACTACTAYGGCTCGGTCACCGACCTGCGCGGCAATATCTCCATCAGCGCCGGGTCGATCGGCACGCTGGCCGCRTCGAGCAGCGGSACGGTGTCGACATCGCTCGATCCGCGCACGCCTGCCCTTGGYACGTTCAAGGACTCGTTCAGTTCCGCGGGGCCGACGGTGACGCCGGGCGACGGCAGCGTGAGYWTKKCCGCGCGCGGCGATCTGGTGCTCGGTGGCGCYGGYGATGCSGGCATGGCCACCGCRGTSGATCAGAACGGCATTCCCTACACGCGGCTCAATCCGGATGGCAGCACCACGTTTGTCGGCGGCGGCGGAGGATCAAGCTTCACCTTGTGGACACCGACCACCGCGATCGCGCTGTATTCGGCCGGTGGCGACGTGGCGCCGCTCGCCGGMARYGGCARYGGCTYCCAGAACGCCATGATCGGYTTCTATCCCGGCACGCTCACGGTTGCGGCGGCCAACGGCGATATTCGCTTCTATGAGCGCACGTCCCTGGCCGCACAGCAGCCGGTGATCGAACTTGCGCCGTCGCCTGTGGGCCAGCTCGAACTGCTCGCGAACGGTTCGATCTATGGTTCGGGCCAGGTCATCGCGATGTCGGGCGCGAGCATGAGCAGTCTCGCCACACCGTTCCAGCCGGTCTTCACGACGRYTTTGAACAACCCGAGCKYSAGCAACGCCAGCACAGGTTCKGCCTATCTCGGCAACTCCAATTTCAATCCGATCGCCTTCGGGCCGGACACGCCGAAGGACAACCTGCACGCGGGCGACAACCAGCCGGCGCTGGTTTACGCCGGCGTCGACATCGACGACCTGACCGTTGGGCAGGTTCAGAACAAGAGTCCCAAYKTGGGYWCCGGATTCCTTCCGGCGGACARCAAGTGGTACATTGCCGCCAAGCCGTTYSARGTCATCGCCGGGCGSGATATCGTCGGCACCGGCGCGACGCCGGACGTGTTCTTCAACAATCCGATCTCCGACGACGTCAGCCACATCTCGCTGGTCCGGGCCGGCCGCGATATCATCTATCAGTCCGTGACCATCGTCGGCACCGGACTGCTGGACGTGCARGCCGGCCGGAATCTCTATCAGGGCTACTATGGCTCGCTGCTCAGCGTGGGCGACGTGCTCAGCCCGGCGAACACCTCGGGCGGCGCCAGCATCTGGGTGCTGGCGGGCGTCGGYCCGACGGGGCCGGATTATGCCGGCTTCGCCAAGCTCTATTTCAATCCCGCCAACCAGTTGCCGAGCGACGGGACACCGCTCGCCGGCAGCGGCAAGGTGGYSCAKACCTACGATCAGGASCTSATYGSCTGGCTGCACAARTTGTTCGGCTTCACAGGTACGAGCGCTGACGCCTTGAAGCTTTTCCTGGCATTGCCGAGTGAGCAGCAGAGCRTTTTCGTRCGTCAGRTCTATTTCGAAGARCTGACGGCCGGCGGCCGAGAGGAGACCGGCGCGCTCRCGAGCCCAAGGCTCGGCAGCTATCTGCGCGGCCGCGAGGCGATCGCTGCGCTGTTCCCATCGCAGAATGCCAGCGGACAACCGATCACCTATTCCGGCGGCCTCACGATGTTCAGCGGTCCGACCAAGGATGGCCTGGGCAACCCGATCATCGCCGATGCCGGCATCCGCACGCAATCCGGCGGCGACATTCAGCTGTTGATCCCAGGGGGGCAGACCATCCTCGGCGTCGAAGGCGTCACGCCCGGTGCCAATGCCGGGCTGCTGACGCAAGGCAGCGGCGACATCCAGATCTATTCGCTCGGCAGTATCCTGCTCGGCCAGAGCCGCGTCATGACCACGTTCGGCGGCAACATCGTGGCATGGTCGGCCACGGGCGACATCAACGCCGGCCGTGGCTCGAAGACGACGACCATCTTCACGCCTCCGAAGCGGATCTACGATCTCTATGGAAACATCACGCTCTCGCCGAACGTGCCGTCGTCCGGCGCCGGCATCGCGACCATCAACCCGATCCCGCAGGTGCCCCCGGGCAACATCGACCTGATCGCGCCGCTCGGCACCATCGATGCGGGCGAGGCCGGAATCCGCGTCTCCGGCAACATCAACCTCGCGGCCCTGCAGGTTCTCAATGCGGCCAACATCCAGGTGCAGGGCACATCGACGGGAATTCCGACCGTGCAGGCGCCCAACATCAGCGGTGCACTGGCGGCGTCCAATACGACCGCAGCCACTCAGCAAACCGGATTGCCGACGCAGTCCGGCAACGGCGGACAGCCATCCGTCGTCATTGTCGAAGTGCTTGGTTACGGCAGTGGTGGCGAGGATGGCGGCCCGGACAACGGACAACGGAAGAAGGACGAGCGCAGCAGCCTGGAGAACCAGAGTTACGATCCTCGCAGCAAGTTCCAGGTGATCGGCAATGGAGAATTGACTGACGAGGAGAAGAGCAAGCTTACCGAGGACGAGCGGAAGCATCTTTAGAGGGTCGAATCCAGACAGGTGCTGCCTGGCGGTGGAATTTGCGACGGCGGCCATGGCCACCCCGGCTGCAGTGGTTCGTCGCTCGTCATGCTGGCCTGTTCGCATCATGATGATGTCGTCCGTGATCGCTGCGAACAGGCGATCCGGGATCGCGATCCAGAATCGAAGAACTCGTGCGGAGGGGGCACGAACCGTGGCTGATATCAATCCGACGAGACTGCGTGGCCAGCTCGCAGAGAATTACGACGGGCTTGTCAAAAAGCTGACGCGCCGCCTGGGGACGTCCGACTTCGCCTATGAAGCTTTGCATGACACGTTCTTGCGGCTGGATCGGGTGCCGGACACTGTGCTGGTGCTCAGCCCGACGGACTATATCTTTCGCACGGCCATCAATATTGCGAAGGATCGCCGAAAGGCCCAGACCTATCGCGCTGGTGCAACCGAGATCGATGCGCTCCCGGACGTCAGCGATGACAGACCCGATCCTGCAAGGGTGGTTGAAGCACGCTCCGAAATCGCGGCTTTCAAACGCGCGCTGGCGGAATTGCCTGAGCGACCCCGCGAGGTGTTTCACAGCATTTCGATCGAAGGGAATTCGGCGCACGATGTTGCGGCGCGCCTGGAGATCAGCCTGCGGACGGTTGAGAGCGACTTCAAGCTGGCGCTCCGTCATTGCGCGGATCGCCTTGATCACACCTTGAGCCGACGCCTTGGCGGCCCGCGTCTCCGCGTGTGATCTCATGACGGATGAGACCGACCGGCATCGCGGCGCTTATGACCGCTTCAGATGGTCACCAGAAACGGATGTGGGCATCGGCGGTCGCGCCTCATCGCAATCAAGGTACTGCCCGGCGAAAGACCGGTTGTTCCGGCGTCAGTTCTGCATGGGGATCACGTTTCGGGACCACGGACGCGTGGCATATTGATAAATCGCCACGGACTTGGCATCTCGGTGAATGGCACCTCGATCAGGCAGGGTTCGTTCGAAGCAATCCCACGTTCGAGAGCCGTTCGAAATGCCGCCGGCCCGTCGACACGAACAGCCGATAGACCGAAGCTTTCTGCGAGTTTGACGAAATCCGGATTGGCGAGATCGCTGGCGATCAGCCGGTTGTCGTAGGCCTCGCGCTGGATGCGTCGGACATTGCCATAGGCATTGTCGTTGAAGACGGTAAACACCACTGGAATCCGATGGCGTACGGCCGTTGCGAGTTCCTGTGCGCCGAACATGAACCCGCCATCACCCGAGATTGATACCACCGGCGTCGCACCGAGAGCATGCTTGGCGCCGAGTGCCGTCGCGACGCCCCAGCCGAGCGTGCCTTGATATCCCGGAGTGAGAAGTGTTCGCGGCCGCCGTACTTCGTAACCAAACCTTGCCGCGTAACCGACCTGGGTCAGCTCGTCGACAAGCACCCCGTCATCGGGCAGCACATCGCGAATCGCCCGCAAATAAGAGAGTTGCGGTTCCACCGCTGCGAACGCTTCGCGGATGTTTTGCTTGAGGGTGCGGCTTGCGTCGCGTCGCCGGGCAGCGTCCGGATGCGGTTTGACGATGTCGAGAAGCCTTGAGACCGCGCGGCACGCGTCGCCGGCAATCGCAATCTCGGGCTTTCCAAATCGTTCGATCTCGGACGGATCGATCTCGATGCGGATGATTTTCAGCGACGGATCGTTCCCCCAGATTTGTGACGCAACCTGGAGCCGGGTCCCGATCGCCAGCACCACGTCGGCGTCTTTCCAGAGCGCATGGCCGCCCGGCGCGACGTGGCAGAGGTCATGACGATCGTCGAGGATGCCGCGGCCCATGCGATTTGCGAAGACGGGTGCCCCGAGATTCTCCGCCAGATGGAGAAGCGGCACAGCCGCGTCCTGCGCTCCGCTTCCGATGGCGATGAGAGGGCGTTCTGCCCGCATCAGCAAACCGGCCGCCTGTTCGAGGAGTTTGTCATCGGGGCCGGTTGGTGGTTCGGGCACAGGCGGCACCGTCAAGACGACGTCGGCGGTTGCTCCCAGCATGTCGGGCGGCAGCTCGACGCCGACCGGCTGCGGCCGCCCGGACGTCAATGCCTGGCAAGCCTCGGACACCAGGTTTGCGGCGTCCTGCGGGGTGCGCGCCAGCGCCGACCATTTGGTCAACTGACGCAGCATGGCCGACTGGCCGGCAATCTCGTGGAGAAGGCCATAACCCTTGCCGATGCCGTGGGACGGAATCTGGCCGACCAGTGCAAGGACGCGGGCATTGGTTGCGAAGGCCGTGCACAGAGCCGCGGCGGAGTTCAGGAAGCCCGGCCCCGGCACCACCGAGTAGGCCGCCGGCCGTCCGGTTGCCAGTGCCGCGCCGAGTGCCATGTAAGCGGCGCCTTGCTCGTGCCGCGTGTGGACGACACGGAGGCGGTCGCCGGCATCGTGGAACGCGCTGAAGAGATGATCGCTCTGCACGCCCGGCAAACCGTAAACAGTGGTGATGCCATGACGCAGCAAAGCCTCCGTAACTGCCTGGCCGCCGGTTATCTTGTTCATCTCTCGACTTTCATGGAACTGGATTGTGGGGCTGGAATCCGGACGAAGCGAGGGACGTCGTTCGGGATCGTGCATTCCTGCAGCAGAGACCACGGGATCCTCGACGTCCAACAGTATCCGTGTCGCGAGACGAGTCTCGGAAAAAGAAACAGTGGCCGTGGCTCTTGCTCCATGCCGGGGAAGCAAGGCCACGGTGTCCGGCAGCGGGCACCCTCATCTCGCCACAAGGCTCAACGCCATTGGAGATGTCCCGCGTCAATAGCTTCGCAGGATGCTGACGGCGCCGTTGAACAGGTTCTGGTCCTTCAGCAGGAACTTCGAGCCGGCCGGATAACCGGGCACGGCCGCGGCCGTGCTCGTGAACGTGCCGTTGAGGTTTTGATCGAGCCGCGTGTACAGAAACTCGGCCGAGAGCGTCAGGTTATTGACCGGAGTCCACGCCGTTCGGGTGCCGGCTTGAAAAGTGCCGAATGCGAAGCTTCCCGTCGCGTTCGTCAGGCCGGTGCTGAGCCGGCCGGCGTTGGCTGCCGCGAGCAACACCGCGTCACCCGAAGATCCATATGAAATGTGATCGTAGGTGGCGAACAGCGAGGTCCGCCACGCCGGATTCCAGTAGTGTTCGTAGAATGCAGTGATCCCCCATGAATCGCTCAATTGAATGGATGAGCCGGGGCCTGCGTAAACACCGTCGAGCACATAGCCGAAAGCCATGCTGCCCGCGGTTCCCGGTTGATCCGAACTTCCAACCTTCCCAAATCGGCCGGCTCCGTTTCGGTCGATTGTTCCGCCGAAGATGTATTTGGCCGCGCCATGGGCCCAGGCCCCCAACACCTTCAGGCTGTCGCCGTTGCCCGTCGGGAGATTCTTGAGCTCGAAAGCACCGGTCACGGCATAACCCCAGGTCGCGTCGGGCTTGCCTGTGCTGCTGTCGGACGGATTGTAGTAGGTGCCGTGCACCTCGTGGGCGGCGGCGCCGAAATGCAGCGTACCCCAGGCCTGGTCGTACCGCAGGTTGGCAACGACATCCGGAACGTGATCACCGGCCTGCGCGTTGCCCAGAAACGTGTTCGACGTCGTGCCAAAATTCGTGACGGCGGCGCCAAACGGTCCAAGGAATTGTTGTGACGTGTCAACCACGCCGGCCGAACGGTAGGGTTGTGCGTCTTCAAGCGAGATCGTCGCATCGAGGCCGTTCCCGAAAGTAGCCGTGTAGGCCAGCATCGGCAGACCGGTCACGTTGTTCGATCCGGCGAAGAACCCGGCGGAAATGGTCGGCTTCGACACGGCCCATTGAGGGTCGAACATCGAGACGGCCTTGCCGAAAGTGAAGCCCGCGAACTGGAGGAACAGGAAGTCGTTCTCGATGATGCCGCCTGCAATGTTCTCGCGGCCCGGTATGAAGTCGAACAGCAGATTGGCGTAGGTGCGCAGGATGCCATATTCAGTTTGCGTGCGCGTATCGATATTGAGGTAAAATCGTTCCAGGGTTTGAAAGTAATTGCGATTGTACGAATTCGCTCCACCCGGTCCCCCTTGCCACATGGGCCCGTCGAAGGGGTTGCCGTTGAATGTGGTCAGGATGTTCATGGCGCCGCCGATGCGGACGCAGGTGTCGGTGCCTGGGATGTAATAGAAGCCCGCTCCATACAGGGAGCAGACTTTGACATATTCGATCTTACCCGCCTTGACGGGCAGATCGGCTGCGTGCGCGCCGGCCAGCATAACAACACTCGCGGCGGTACAGAACAAAAAACGCTTAACGATGGTCACGTCGTCTCCCCCTTCTCATGATGTGTGTTTTTGAAACCTTTCCCGGTTGTCGGGAGAGGCGCCTTACGTAAAGAAGATCTGGATGAAGCGATCGGTGGCGAAAATCGCTGCCGATGCTGTTATCTGGTGCCGTTAGGCGCAGCAGGGCGCCAACGCTGGAAATGCCGCTGCACGCGCTCGGCGGCCATGGTCAACAGCATGCCTGCGGCCGTGACGCAGAGAACGCCGACCAGAAGCTCGTCGGTCGCGTAGATTTGCCCCGCGTAGGAAATCATGAAGCCAATACCCTCGCTGCCGGCGAAAAGCTCGCTGATAACGACGCCCACGAGCCCATGCGCGATTGCCTGTCGAACGCCGGTGAGGATGAACGGAACGGAGGAGGGCAGTGCGACGGATGTGAAGATCTGCCGGTCGCTCGCGCAATAGGCGCGTGCCGCCTTGAGCAGATCGGGATCGATGTTGCGGACACCCGCGATCGTGTTCACGACGATCGGCAACACGGCCGAGAGGAAGACAATGAAGATCTTTGATGAGCTCCCGATCCCGAACCAGATGATGAACAGCGGATAGAGCGCAATACGGGGCATCGAGTAGAGCGCCGTGACCAGCGGGTCGAAGACAAAGAATAGCCGCCGGTACCAGCCGAGCAGAATGCCAAAGGGTACGCCGGCCAGGATCGCGAGCGTGAAGCCGACGAGGAAGTTCGCGCCGGTATAGCTCAGATACATCAGAAGCTTGCCATTGCGTACGAGCTCCACAAACTTGACCGCGATGGCGCTTGGCCCGCTGAAGAACAGCGGCGAGATCCAGCCCAGCTGCCAAGCGATCTCCCAAACGGCGAAGACCACGATCAGAGAGAGGGTGCCAATGAGAGCGCCTTCGTGACGTGCGCCGAATCCCATCCTTCGCGCCCGCTTCGTCATTGCTCTATGCGAAGGTGGTGACATCACCGCACCCATGGGCATTGTCCTGTTCATGCAAATCTCTCCTTGGCCGCGTCGAGCATCCGGATGTCGCTAGGGTTGCGATACGATGTTGCCCGCTTCCTCTTCCACCAGCGCCCAGATGTCGTCTGTCAATTTCAGAAAAGGCACCGAGCGCTTGATCGACAGGTTGCGCGGGCGCGCAAAAGGAATGTCGAAGATCTGTTTGATCCTGCCGGGCCGTGTTCCCATCACCACAACGCGATCGGCGAGAAAAACAGCTTCGTCGATCTGGTGCGTGACGAACACGACGGTTTTTCCGGCTGTCGACCAGATCTTGAGCAGCTCCGACTGCATGAGTTCTCGTGTTTGAGCGTCAAGGGCCGCAAAGGGCTCATCCATCAGCAACACTTGCGGGTCGGTCGCGAGCGCGCGCGCCAGATTGACGCGTTGCTGCATCCCGCCGGAGAGTTCCGCCGGATAGCGCTTCTCGAAACCGGCAAGACCGGCAAGTCTGATGAAATGGCTGGCGCGGTCCTGCATTTCCGCCGCGCCAAGACGCCGTTGCATTTCCATTCCGTAGCGAACATTGCCGGTGACGGTGCGCCAGGGCAGCAGGCTGGCCTGCTGGAAGACGGTGGCGCGGTCGGTTCCGGGACCGTTCACGGTGACACCGTCGATGCGCACCGAACCCTCGCTGTAGGTCAGCAGGCCGGTGAGGATGTTGAGCAGCGTCGTTTTTCCACATCCCGATGGACCCACGATGGCTACGAATTCACCTTCGGCGATATCGAGCGAGAGATTCTCGAACGCCAGGAATTCGCGATCCTCCCGGGTAACCCAATAGCGATGGGTCAGGTCCGCGATCGACAGCTTTGTGGTTGAACTGGCTGTCATGCAAAGCTGTCCTTCTTGCGATCCAGCTCGCTCTTGATGCCGGCGCCAAACAGGTCTTCGAAGAATCTGTCCTGGATCAACTTGCGCACGTCGCTCATGTCGACGACCTTCGCGTAATCCATTGTCTTGGCGCCGGGAATATCGACGGCGAGCCGATCCGCTGCGGCGGAGACGGCGGCTTTCGACAGCAACGGCACGCGATCGAGTATGTTGTGGGTGGCGTATTCGTCGTACATGCGCTCGACATCCTCCTGGGATTGAGGATCGTTCTTGCGATAGGTTGCGACGGCGAACGCCTTGTCGTCGTAGAACCGCTTGATGGCTTCGGCCTGAGCCTTGATGATCGCGGTCGGCAGTGCTCGATTGGCGGCCACCCAGCTCTTTTTGAAGACATAGGCGGTGCTGATCAGGATATCGTCGTAGTTGATGACACTGTCGAGGAGCTTCAGGCCCATTGCTTCCAGCCGGTAGTAGGCTGGCGGTGTCAGAAGCGCGGCATCCGTCTGGCCGGCGAGCAGGACCTGGGCGCGCGCGGCGCCGTCGGCGGGAACCGAGATCCATTGCACATCGCGTGCGGTGATCCCGTGCTTTGCGAGAAGATCCAGGGTGTAAAAATAGGGAACGTCGCCGACGCGCCCGACACCGATGCGTTTCCCCTTGAGTTGCGCGACGCTGGTGATCTCCGATCTCGCAATGAGACCAAAACTTCCCTTGTTCAGCGACGATCCCATCATCACCAGGGACGGGTCGCGAGCGACGGCGGCGACGATCTGCTCGAGGCCGTAGTTCGTCATTTGCGCTTCGCCGGAGAGCAGCATTGCGATCCCGGCCGGATGGACGCCAAAGACGATCTTCGCGTCGATTCCGTATTTTTCGTAGTAGCCGCCTTCCTGGGCAATCCAAAGCGGCCAGGAGGCGCCGGAGCGGGTCGGGATTTGCAGCGTCAATGAAGTCTTGCCGGCGGCTCGGCTGTGGCTGGTTATCGCCGCGCAGGCGAACGCGCCGGCTCCAGCCAACAGCTTTCTGCGGTCGACTCGCAAGCGCGTCGTCCCCATCGTCTCCTCCCATTGTTGCTTCCGGCCGCTTGTCGCCGCTCGGATTGTCTTTGTGGCCTGGCTATTCAGGCTGATCGGATGTGTCGTTCATCAGGTGCCGGTTTCGCACGACTTCCAGGCGGCGATGCAGCAACTGGCGTGTGGCATCCGGATCGCGCGCCTCGATACAGGCGATAAGCGCCTTGTGAGACGCAAGCGTACGCAACGCGATCGTGGGCGTCGTCAGGCTCGCGAGCAGGGGAGTCAGTACATACTGGAGTGCCCTGAACTGGGCGATCAGGACCCGATTGTGAGACGCGGCAACCACCAGCGAATGGAAGTCGAGAGAGGCGGTCGTGAAGGTGTCGGGCATCTGGATATAGCGTTGCATGTCTTCGACATGAGCCTTGAGACCTTCAATCTCCGATTCCGTTGCATTGATTGCCGCGAGTCCCGCGGCGGTCACCTCGATCGCGATCTGGCTGTCGAAGATTTCCTTCTTGTCGACGCCAATCAGCTTGATCTGGATCGCCAGCGTTTCGGCAATCCGTTCGGCATTGCCCTGCGCGACGAAAATGCCGCCTTTGAGTCCCACGCGGATGTCGATGATGCCGGCGGCGGCAAGCGACCGCAGTGAATCCCGCATGGCCATGCGACTGACGCCGAACCGCGCGGCGAGTGAGGCTTCGGTGCCGAGGCGCGCGCCTGGGGTCAGTTTGTCGGCGAACAAGGCCGCGCGCACATGGCGCGTAATCCGCGCCGACAGCGTGTCGCCCTTCTGGTCAGTCGCGGGCTCGCCGTCGAACGGATGGGGGTCTTCAGGGAGAAAGTCGGCGTCTCTGGATGTCATGACGCGATAAGATAATATGTTTTATGGCCTGTCAAGCTTCAGCTTTGTCGCCGGCGTGGAAATTTGCCCGAATATCTTGACACGTGATCCGTTGTGATCCATCTCTCGGTAGAAAGATAATATATTTATGGGGAGTGACGGAGATGGAGGGCAGCCTCGATCGCAGCATGCGGATCGGCGGAGAGCGCGTTGGCGCCCGGGGTCGCGACATCAGGCCCATCTTCAACCCGGCGTCCGGCGAGGCGATTGCCGAGATTCCCGTGGCGACCAGGCAAGATCTCGATGCCGCAATCGAGGCGGCGCGCCGCGGCTTCGAGATGTGGCGCAACACCTCCGCGTTTGATCGCTCGGTCATCCTGCGCCGTGGCGCCGGCCTGCTGCGGGAGCGCTCGGAGCATGTCGGCCGGGTGATGACCCTCGAGCAGGGGAAACTCCTCGCCGACTCGGTTGCCGAGGTGCGGGGAGCCGCCGACATGCTTGAATGGTTCGCCGAGGAGGGGCGGCGCGCCTATGGGCGGATCGTGCCCGCGCGCGATTCGAAGGTGCGCAATCTCGTGTTGCGCCAGCCGATCGGGCCTGTTGCGGCATTCACACCCTGGAACTTCCCGGTCACGATTCCTGCCCGCAAGATCGGGGCGGCGCTCGCCGCCGGTTGCTCGTGCATCATCAAGCCGGCCGAAGAGACCCCGTCACCGACACTTGCGATCGCTCAAGCGCTCGCGGATGCGGGCCTGCCGGAAGGTGTTCTCAACGTCGTCTTCGGCGTGCCGGATGACATCTCGACCTATCTCATCCGCTCTCCGGTTATTCGCAAGGTGTCTTTCACCGGATCCACCGCAGTCGGCAAGCATCTTGCGAAACTCGCAGCAGATGGTGTGAAGCCGATCACGCTGGAACTGGGTGGGCACGCTCCCGTCATCGTCTTTGAGGATGCGGATATCGAAAAGGCGGTCATGTTGACGGCGCGGTCGAAGTTTCGCAACGCCGGCCAGATCTGCATCGCCCCGACGCGTTTCTATCTGCACGAAGCTGTTCACGATCGGTTTGTCGAGCGTTTCCGCGCGATCGCGGCCTCGCTGCGATTAGGAGACGGTCTCGATCCGCAAACCGAGCTGGGGCCGCTTGCGAACGTGCGTCGTGCCGCGGCCATGGAGCGGCTTGTCGGCGATGCCGTCCGCCGCGGCGCGCGGCTCGAGACGGGAGGCGCGCGGCCGGATCGCAGCGGCTATTTCTGGCAGCCGACGCTGCTGAGCGACGTGCCGACCGCGGCCGACATCATGCAGGAGGAGCCATTTGGTCCGGTTGCGGTCACGCGTCGCTTTCGAACGTTCGAGGACGTCATGATCGAAGCCAACCGCCTGCCGTTCGGCCTCGCGGCCTACGCCTTCACGCGTGATCTCGCGACCGCGACGCGGGTCGGCGACGAGCTCGAGAGCGGTATGGTCGGAATCAATCATGTCGTCCTGACCACGCCGGAGACGCCATTCGGGGGCGTGAAGGAGAGTGGTTATGGCTCCGAGGGCGGACAGGAGGGGCTGGAGGGATATCTCGTCACCAAGTTCGTGGCGCAGGGGAGCTAGGGGATCATGCAGGAGACGTCATCCGGTGTGGTCCGTGAACTCCACGAGATCACCAATTCCACGGACACGCGCGATGTCCTTTCACATGCGACGCGCCAGGCGGCTGCCGCCTATGATGACTATTTCGTCGTCGATATCGATGCGCATGTCTCCGAGGATCAGTTCTGGCCGGAGATCATCGAGCTGATCGACAACGACGTGCTGCGCCAGATTGCCCAGCAGCAGAACCGCGGGTTCGCCGGCGCAAATGCCCTGCTGAACATCTCGCCGGGCCTGTCGCTGCAGAGCGTCGGCGGGCGGATCGGTCACCAGGGGCGCCGCGAACCCCGTGAGCCCTTAGGCCATGAACCTTTGGCGGACGGCGGGCACGGCTTCATTACGGCTGCCCGGCGCGGCATGGATGCGCTTGGCCTCGACTATCAGGTGGTTTTCCCGAGTGCGATGCTTCTGCTCGGTATGCACCCGCAGGACGAGGTCGAGGTGGCGCTGGCGGGAGCGTTTAACCGCTGGATGATCGAGACGATCCTGCCGCGGGATTCCCGGCTGAAGGGGCTGCTCTATCTGCCCTTCAACACGCCGGACGCATGCGTCGATCTTGTCGCGCGTTACGGCGCGGCCGAAGGCATCATCGGCTTCACGGTCTGCTCGACCCGCAACAAGCCGGTGCACCATGACGCCTACATGCGGCTTTACGCGATGATCCAGGAGCTGGGAAAGCCGCTCGCCTTTCACTCGGGTTATCACTGGGGCGATCCGTCGTTCACGCAGCTCAATCGTTTCATTTCCATGCATGCGCTGTCCTTCACGCACTACAACCAGATCCATGTGACCAACTGGATCGTCAACGCGATGCCGGAGCGTTTCCCGCGGCTCAAGTTGCTCTGGGTGGAAAGCGGCCTGGCCTGGATTCCGTTCCTGATGCAGCGCCTCGACCACGAGGTCATGATGCGTCCCAGCGAGGCGCCGGGTCTCAAGCGGCTGCCCAGCGAATACATGCGCGAGATGTACTACACCAGCCAGCCGCTGGAACGGGGCAATATGCGCCTGCTTGAAGCGACCATGGAGGCCATGGCGGCGGAAACGCAGCTTCTGTACTCGTCCGACTGGCCGCATTGGGATTGGGACCCGCCGTCTGCGATCACGACGCTGCCGTTCCTCTCCAGCCAGGCGAAGCGGAACATTCTCGGTTTGAATGCGGCGCGTCTGTTCGGACTCGATACGGCGCGACGCAAGCCGGCCGCCGAACAGGTGCTGAGCGAGCGTCCGAAAGTCTCATCATGACCACCGACAGCAATGAGATCCGCGCACTCACAATGGAGTTTTCCGCGGCCGCTGCAGCGCTTGCGCTCGCGGCCGACAGGTTGGTGGCGCTCGATCGCGTCGACGACGTGTCCGACGACGACATTGCGATGGCCTGCGGTGCGGTGGCCCGCGTCTACGGCGCCAAGGCCGAGCGCGGCGGGCCGGCGAGCCCGCCGGTCAGGCATGGCGCGGTGACCGCAACCGCGACGGTGATCCTTGTCAGCGAACTGCTGCGCGCAGCCGATCTCAACGTGTTTGATCTTGCCATGTGGTTCAGGAGGGCAAAATGAGCGCGCAAACAACGGCGCGTCCAGGTGCGCGCGAGGTCTCGCTGGGATCGATTGGCGACCTCAGGGCGCGCGGCCGGGCGGTGGTGGAGATTGACGGGGTTGGAATCGGCGTGTTTGCGATCGGAGACGAGGTGCGGGCCTATCTGAACATCTGTCCTCACATGGGAGGGCCGGCGTGCCAGGGCAAAATCATGCCGCGTACCCTCGAGGTCGTCTCCGATACGAAGCAGAGCCTGGGGCTCGCCTTCTCCAAGGACGACCTGCACATCGTGTGTCCGTGGCACGGCTATGAGTTCGACATGCGGACGGGGGCCCATCCGGCCAACCCGCGCATCCGCCTGCGTCCCGTCCCCGTCCGCGTCGTCGCGGGAGAGGTGAGGGTCTCGGTGGGCGGCACATGAGTTTTCAGATCGGGACGGGTGCTCTGGTCACCGGATAACAGGCGGAGAATGTGATGAGAATTATCGATTGCCATGCGCATATGGCGGTGCCGCATCAGCTCGCCGTCTATAAGGCAAGCCTGCTCTCGCATCGCGGCGCGCACGGACGCAAGGCGCCGCCGGTTTCGGACGAGGCGATCAAGCAAGCCCTGACCCGGGTCGAGATGGCGCCGGTCGGCCACCTTGAATGTCTCGACCAGGCAGGGGTCGACATGCAGTTGCTGTCGCCGCGGCCATTTCAGCTGATGCATTCCGAGGAGCCGAAGCGGCTCGTGCACTGGTATGTCGAATACGCAAACGACATCATTGCGCAGGAGTGCGCGCTTTATCCCGACAGGTTTGTGGGGGTGGCCGGATTGCCGCAGACCGGCGACAGCCCGATCCATGAGGTGCTGCCGGAGCTCGAGCGTTGCGTGAAGACGCATGGGTTCCGCGGCTGCCTGATCAATCCGGATCCGTTCGAGAACAATGGCCGGCAGGCGCCGGCGATGGGTGATCGTTACTGGTATCCACTCTACGAAAAACTGTGCGAGCTGGACGTCGTTGGGCATATCCATTCGGCAGGTTCGCGCTCGCCCGAGCGCGAACCCTATTCGCTTCACTTCATCAATGAGGAGACGACGGCGGTCTACGGACTATGCCGGTCGACCGTGCTGGATGATTTTCCGACACTGAAGCTTCTTGTCAGTCACGGCGGCGGGGCCATCCCCTACCAGATCGGCCGCTTCGATGCGACCTCGGTGCCACGCACCGGAATGCAGGTGTCCGGCGGGCGTTTCAGGGATCGCCTCCGCAAGCTCTATTTCGATACTGTGCTGTATTCTCGCGAAGCGATCGAGCTGCTGGTCAAGGTCGTCGGGCCGTCGCAATGCCTCTACGGCGCTGAAATGCCGGGCGTCGGCTCTTCGATCGACCCCGACACCGGCCGCACATTCGATACCATCATCCCCTACATCAGAGAGATGCCGTTCATCACCGAAGCCGAGCGCAGCGCGATCCTCGGCGGCAATGCGGCAAGCCTGTTCGGCATTTCTCCCCGTGCGCTCGCAGCGCGAGCCGCGCAAACGTCAACGCATTCCCGACAGGCAGAGGTTTAAATGGCGAAGATCGTCGGCTTTATCTGCACGGCCCATGGCCCCCAGCTTCACACGACGCCCGACCAGTGGTTGCTTCGGGTCCAGTCGGATCGCACGCGCAGGCATCCGTTCCGTGATGGCGTTTATTCATTCGATGAGCTGCGAGACTTGCGGCGCGATGAAAATCTGGCCGCGCGGAGCACAAAAGAAGCCATGACGGCCGCCTACGAGGCGTGCCATGCCGCGACGGAGCAGCTCGCCGACGCCTACGCCGCCATGCGCGCAGACGTGGCCGTCATCTTCGGCAACGACCAGCATGAGATCTACGGCGACGATCTCAGCCCGCCCTACATGGTCTATTACGGGGACAAGATCAGCCATCATCCCGCGTCGGAAGAGGGACGCCGCTTGATGCCGCCAGGCGTTGCCGAGGGCGAGGCGGGCCATGCGCCGGAAGACGCGCGCGAATACGAAGCGGTGCCCGGGCTCGCGAGGCACATCATCGCGGAGTTGATCGAAGCCGAGTTCGACATCACGGTGTCTCCGAGTCTGCCGCGACACAATCCCCGCACCACCGGGATCAGCCACGCCTTTGGACACATCTACCGGCAGGTGATGCGTGACGCGGTCACACCGAACGTCCCCATCTACCAAAACACTTTCTTTCCACCGAACCAGCCCACGGCGCGACGATCCTACAAATTCGGCAAGGTGGTCGGCGATGCCATCCGGTCATGGGACAGCGACGCGCGGGTCGTGGTTTTCGGTTCTGGTGGAATGAGCCATTTTGTCATCGACGAGGCGTGGGACCGGCGCTTCATCGAGGCGTTGCGAGACAAGAATCGTGAATTTCTGTCGCATATTCCGCTGCGCCAGCTGCAGTCCGGCACGTCCGAGCTGAAGAGCTGGATCTCTGTCGCCGGCGCCATGGAGGAAATGGACACCGAATTCCACGAGGTCGCCTACGTGCCCTGCTATCGGTCTGACGCAGGCACGGGGACAGCGCAGGGGATGTTCTGGTGGGGAGTTCGGGGGTGATGGAGGTGGTTCTTCAGCGGTTGCGCAAACTCGATGTCTGCGTGTTGTCGGATGCACTGGATGCCTTGGGCCTCCCCGCGGCGATCTCGGGCATCAGCCGCCGGTCCGGCCAGTCGATGCTGGTCGGGACGGTCATTACGGTGGAGCTGGCGCTCGGGCCCGCACCCGCGGGCGCGCCCCGGGTGCACCTCGGTGCGCGTGCGATCGAGGCGGGGGGCGTCGGTTCGGTCATCGTCGTGTCCCACCCTGGCGTCGATGCCGGCGGCTGGGGTGGTGTGCTGTCCAACGGTGCGGTGTGTGCGGGGATCGAGGGTGTCATTGTCGATGGTCCGACCCGGGACATTGACGAAGCGATTGATCTCAAGTTTCCGGTATTTGCTCGGGCCACGACGGCGCGCACGGCACGCGGGCGGGTGCATGAAATCGCAACAAACGGCCCCATCACCATCGCTGGCGTGACGGTCGAGCCGCAGGATTACGTCGCCGCGGACGGCTCGGGGGTGGTGTTTGTCCCAAGAGCGCGGATCGACGCCGTGCTGGAGGCCGCCGAGCGGATTGCCGGCAGGGAGCAGGTGATGACAAGCGCGATCCGCGCAGGAGCCCCCGTGTCCCATGTGATGGGGGTCGACTACGAAGATATGCTGAAGGTGATGCGATGACGGATCGATCGGTGGAGCGGGCGCGCAGCCATGACTGTGCAACGTTGTCGGATGCGATGGATCGGCTCGGGATTGAAGGGGTGTGTCGCGGCATCAAGCCCCGCGATCACGGCTTCAGGATGGCGGGTCGGGCCTTCACGGTCCGTTATGGCCCCGTGGATGTGGTGACGCCGGGAAATGTCGGAGATTACATCGATGATCTCTTACCAGGCACCGTGGTCGTTCTCGACAATTCCGGGCGCGAGGATTGCACGGTTTGGGGCGATATCCTGACCCAGCTCGCGCATGCAAAGGGGATTGCAGGAACCGTCATCGACGGCCCGTGTCGTGACGTGCATCTGTGCTTGAAGCTTGGCTATCCCGTCTACTCGCGCAGCTATTCCATGAAGACCGGGAAGGACAGGGTGCAGGTCGACGCGACGCAGGTTCCGGTTCAAATCGGCGCGGCCCGCGTCCGCCCGGGTGATCTCCTGGTCGGTGACGCCGATGGCGTGGTGGTGCTGCCCCACGAACGGGAAAGCGAGATTCTCGACCTCGCCGACCAGATCGAGGCCGCTGAGGACGCGATCCGGCAGGCGATCGAGCGCGGCTCGTCCCTGCGGGAAGCGCGCGAAAAGTTTCGTTATCACGCGCTTCAGGCGCGACAGACATGAGATGTCGATGAGCACCGTCAATCGCACCATCGAACGCGCCGACAAGTCCGTGACCGCCGCGTTGGCGGAGGTCGGCGTCTCCACGTGCCATGAGGCACTCGGGCGAACCGGACTGATGAGTTCGCGGATGCGCCCCATCTATCCTGGGACGTGCATCGCGGGAAGCGCGGTGACCGTTCTGGTTCCTCCGGGAGACAACTGGATGATCCACGTCGCAGTCGAGCTGATCCAGGAGGGGGATGTGCTGGTGGTGGCGCCGTTCTCGCCGTCCGACGCCGGATACTTTGGTGATCTCCTTGCGACGTCCCTGCGCGCGAGAGGGGGAGCAGGGCTGGTCATCGATGCCGGCGTTCGCGATGTTCGCGATCTCACCAGGATGCGCTTTCCGGTCTGGTCGACGGCGGTTTGCGCGCAGGGAACGGTCAAGGAAACCCTCGGTTCGGTGAACGTGCCTATCGTTTGTGCCGGAGCCCTTGTCGAGCCTGGTGACATTGTGGTCGCCGATGACGACGGGGTTGTCGTCATTCCCCGAGAGCAGGGACACGATACCGTGGATCGCGCACGTTCCCGTTGCGCGGCCGAGAATGAGAAACGCGCCCAGCTCGCCGCCGGCGCTTTGAGCCTGGACCTCTATGGCATGCGGGAACGGCTTGCGGAAAAGGGCCTGCACACGGGGCTCACTCCATCTCGCCTTCCGCAACCGCGCGGCTGACAAGGACATCCCATGAAGACTGAAGTTGGAATTATCGGGGCCGGCCCGGCCGGACTGATGCTCGCGCGCATCCTGCAACATCACGGGATCGACACCGTCATCCTGGAGCGGCGCAGCCGCGATTATGTTCTCGGCCGCATTCGTGCGGGCGTCCTCGAGCAGGGTACAGTCGACACGCTGAAGGCCTACGGCATCGGCGAGCGGCTGATGCAGGAAGGAATCCCGATGGATTCCATGCAAATTCGCTGGAACGGCGAACGACACGACATCGTCATTACAGAGAATGGCCGGCGGCTGACGACATATGGTCAGGCCAAAGTCGTCCGCGACCTGATCGAGCAGCGCGAGGCGGACGGGTTGCCGATTGTGTTCGAGGCGGCCGTCGATCGGCTGGAAGACATCGAAAACGCACCGAAGATCTACTTTACGCAAGACGGCGAGACGCGGCGTCTGGCGTGCGCATTCGTGGCGGGGTGCGACGGCTATCGTGGCATCAGTCGAAGCTACATTCCCGACGCGAAGCAGAAATCGTTCCTGAGGGAGTATCCTTTTTCCTGGTTCGGCATCCTGGCTGAAGCGACGCCTCATAAAGAGAAGCGTGGTTTCTCGCACAGTTCGCGAGGCCTGGCCGTTGTCTCGGCCCGCTCGAAGTCGATCGGGCGGCTCTATCTTCAGGTCGAACCGGATTTCGATGTCAATGCTCTCAGCGATGAGGAGATCTGGGACGAACTGGACCTGAGGATGGAAGACAGTTCAGGTCAGCGGCTCAACCGCGGCCCGATCATTGAACGCAATCTCGCGCGGCTGCGCGGCTTTGTGTGCGAGGCCATGCAGCATGGCAAATTGCTGATCGCCGGCGATGCGGCCCATATTGTTCCGCCAAGCGGCGCCAAGGGGCTCAACCTCGCCATCGGTGACGCGCGTGTCATGGCTGAGGCTCTTCGCTCCTGCCTCAAGACCGGAGATTCCCGGATCTTTCAGGAGTACACGCAGATCTGTCTCCGGCGGATCTGGCCCACGGTGCACTGGTCCTGTTCGATGTCGGACACATTTCACGTTTTTCCGGGGCAGACCGAATTCGATACGCGCATGCAATATCAGCGGCTCAATCATTGGATGCACACCGAGGTGGGCGCCAGGAGATTTCGCGCCTCCATGCTGGGGCTGCCCTATGAAATCTGACATCCGCGATGACGACGGGACCAGGCATCAGGCATCCACAGTCCTGGTGGTTCTCGAGGAGGTGACGCGATGCTCAATTCGAGCCCATTGAAAGCTGCCGGCAAAGGCCCGGGGGATCGCAGCGACATCGTGACGGTCGGCTCGGTCATGCTCGCCCGGCTCAAACAACTCGGCGTCGATTACGTCTTCTGCAACTCCGGAACGGATTTTCCTCCGATCATAGAGGGGCTGGCGGATGCGGCAGCCAACGATGTGTCGCTGCCCGAAGCGCTCGTCATCCCACAGGAGAGCGCGGCACTTGGAATGGCCCATGGCTATTACTTTGCGACCGGCAAAGCGCAGGCTGTCATGCTTCATACCAATGTCGGCCTCGCCAACGGTGCGATGGCGGCGATCAATGCGGCGGCGGACGGAATCCCGATGATCCTGATGTCGGGAAGGACACCGGTCACGGAACAAGGGCGTTTTGGTGGACGTTCGGTTCCGGTTGGCTGGGGGCAGGAGATGCGCGATCAGGCGGCGCTGGTGCGTGAAGCCTGCAAGTGGGATTACGAGTTGCGTTTTCCCGAGCAGATCGACGAAATCCTGATCCGCGCTCATGCCATCGCCAACTCCACGCCAAAAGGTCCGGTTTATTTGAGTTTGCCTCGCGAGGTGCTCTGCGAGACGCTGCCCAAAAGCCCGGCCTGGATGCCGTCATCGATGGCCGCCACCAAATCCGGTCCCAACGCAGCGGCGATCGAAACCGCCGCGCGCTGGATGAGCGAAGCCAGGCGGCCCCTGGTCATTGCGCAGCGTGGGGCGGCAACGAAGGACGGCTTTGCGAATTTTGCCCGGCTGTTGTCGGAGCGTTCGATCCCGATTTGTCAGTGGTGGGCGGTCTCGGCGGCGGTTCCAACCGACCATCCGTGTTATATCGGCGCCGATCCCGAGCCATGGATCTCCGAAGCCGATGTCATTCTCGTTCTCGACAGTCTCGCGCCATGGTCTCCCGCGATCCACGCGCCCAGGCCGGATGCCCGGATCATCCAGATCGGACCCGACCCGCTGTTTACGCGCGTTCCGATCCGCAATTTCCGCTCCGACCTTTCGATCGCTTGCGAAATCGAAGACGGCATTGCAGCCCTTGTGACGGCCATGTCGCAGATGCCCGATGTGGCGTCCGGCCTGCTGATGGAGCGTCGGGCGCTCATCGCTGAACGCCGGTCGTTCATTCGCGCAAAGCTGGATGTCGATGCGCAGCCGTCGCTGCCGATGCGGAAGGATTATGTGTCGCGGTGCCTTTCCGAAGCGATCCGGGACAAGGATGCGGTGGTGCTGTCCGAACTGGGCAGCAGGCTCGACATGCTGACGTTGAAGGCCCACGACAGCTGGCATCTGTTGCCTCATTCAGGCGGGCTCGGCTGGGCGTTTCCTTGTGCCATGGGCATCCAGCTTGCGGATCGCGCGCGTCTGATCGTGGCGACGATAGGGGACGGGTCCTATATTTTTTCCAATCCGGTCGCCTGTCATCAGATCGCGGAAGCTCTCGACCTGCCGGTGCTGTTGATCGTTCTCAACAACAGCGAGTGGGCCGCGGTGCGGCACTCCGTTCTCAACCTTTACCCGGACGGATATGCGGCGCGGGCGAACGCGATGCCGCTCACGTCGCTGCAGCCAAGCCCCGACTTCACCAAGGTCGCGCAGGCCAGCCGGGGATATGCGGTCCAGGTCGAAGATCCGGAGCAACTTCCCGCGGCGCTGGCCGCCGCCATCGCTCACATCGAGCGGAATCGCACACAGGCGCTTGTCGAGGTGAGGATCAGATAGGTCACTCAGCATGCCCAGGCATTCGGTGTCGGCGTCCTCCCGGTGCGCCTGCAACATCTCCCCATCATTGGCGTTGATCCAGGTGAGGTCGCCCGTGTGCACGGTCTTGTCGTGCGCGCCGGTGAGGAGGTGGGGTCGTCCGGAGGGATAACGTCGAGTGGTGCAGGGCAGGCCCTCAGGCCGCCGCCCGCTGTTTTTTCCGGCCTTTCGCGCGCGGCGTCTCCTGCCTGTCGCTGTCCTTCGCGCTTTCGGCAACCGTACCGTCGGACATGGCGAGCAGGTTGTGCTTCATGGCGAGAAGCGCGTCGGACGCGGCTTCCAGCTGCTTGCGGTCGATTCCGTTGATGATCCTGGCATTGAACTTGTCGGTTTCCTTGCGCAGCTTTTCCAGGAAACCGCGGGCCTGCTTTGTGACATAGACGCGCTTGACCCGCCGGTCGACGGGATCCGCCTGGCGGATCACGAAGCCCGAGGCCTCCAGGCGGTCGATCAGGGCTCCAACCGCAACCTTGCCGACGTCGAGTTCGTTGGCGAGCTGGGTCTGAGGCAAGCCGTCCTTGCGCGAGATGAACGCCAGCACCCACCATTGCGAGCGGGTAATTCCGAGCGGCGCCAGGGCACGATCGAACATCATCCTCCGGAGTCGCGACACGTCGTGAATGAGGTAGCCGAGCCGAAGATCCCAGTCGGGCTGTTCAACCATTCTTTTCCCTCTAAAGCGTTTTCCGACGCACTGGATGCCGGCTCGCGCGAATAGGCCGAGTCAGGCCGATGTCCCAACCAATACCATACAGCAGCATATCTTAAATGTCATAACCGAGTTGCGGCTGGAGACTAGTTTGGCCGGTTTCAACGCCGCAATCGATTTGCATAATAAGTACACTAGTGTATTATATTCCTCAAATGCGGCTGGCGCCCGTGCCGCAGAGAAACGCCGCGACCGAAATCGCGCCACAGGGAAGGAAGACCGCCCATGTTCGACGCCACCGTCCTGCAAGGCAAGCGTATCCTGATCACGGGCGGCGGCACCGGGCTGGGCAAGGAAATGGCGATTGGCTTCGCCGCCCATGGCGCTCATGTCTATATCTGCGGCCGCCGCAAGGATGTGCTGGACCAGGCGGCGCGCGAGATCCGCAAGATATCGGGCGGGCGAACCGATGCCCTGATCGCCAATGTTCGCGATCCCGACAGCATCGACGCCATGATGACCGCGATCTGGGCGGACGGTCCGCTCACCGGCCTTGTCAACAATGCGGGCGCCAATTTTCTGGCGCCGACCGAAAGCCTGTCGCCGCGAGGCTACGAGGCCGTCCGATCGACGGTGATGGACGGCTCGTTCTACACCTCGCTCGCCTGCGGCAAGCGCTGGATCGCCGCCGGTCTGCCAGGCGTCATCATCAGCAATCTCGTCACCTGGGTCTGGACCGGGTCGGCTTATGTCGTGCCCGCGGCAATGGCCAAGGCGGCGGTGCACGCCATGACCATGTCGCTTGCCGTCGAGTGGGGGCCCAGGGGTATCCGCGTCAATGCGATCGCGCCCGGCCCGTTCCCGACCGAGGGGGCGTGGGACAAGCTCAATCCACTTGCCGAGACGGGTATTGGCGCCACCCAGGCCGACGAGGTGCCGCTGCGCCGGTTCGGAAAGATGGAGGAATTGCGCAATCTCCTGATCTTCCTGATGTCGGATGGCTGCAGCTACATCACCGGTGACACCATCAGCATCGATGGCGGCCATCATCTGGCGGCGCCGAGCACCTTTGCCGGCCTGGCAAAGCTGTCGCCGGCCGATTGGCAGCGCGCTCGCGAAGCGATGCAGGCGTCGGTGCAGCGGGAGAAGCAGGCGCGGTCGATCTGACGGCGTTGCGCCGGCAATCAATCGGCCCGCAGGCCGCTTGCGGCAGGACAACCAAAGAGGAGACGCAGATGGGTTTGGCAACATCAACCACGAGCTTTGAGTGCACCATCGGCGATGGCCTCGCGCATATCATGCTCAACCAGCCCGATCGCGGAAATCCCATTGATGGGGAGTTCTGCCGCGCGTTCAGCCTGTGCATGGCGGAGCTCAGCGAGCGGGCCGACGCGCGCGCGGTCCTCATCTCCGCGCGCGGCCGGTTATTCAGCGTCGGCGGCGACCTGATGTCGCTGGTGCAGCAGGGCGACGCGCTGCCGAGGACGATCAAGGCGTGGACGGCGGACCTTCATGCGGCGATCGCCCGGATGGTCCGGATGCGGGCCCCGGTGGTTGTCGCCGTTCACGGCAATGTCGCCGGTGGAAGCGTGTCATTGATGGCTGCGGCGGATCTCGTCGTCATGGCGGAGACGGCGCGAATATCGTCGGCCTTTGCCAGGATCGGGTTCAGTCCGGACAGCGGATCGACAACCACGCTCACGCGCCGGATCGGCGTTGCGCGTGCAAGGCGGTTTTTCCTGTTGGGCGAGACGCTGGACGCCAACACCGCGTTGTCGCTGGGGCTCGTCGACCATGTCGTCCCTGACAATGCCGTGCAGGACGAGGCGCAGCGGATTGCGCGGGAACTGGCCGCGGGCCCGACCGAGGCCTACGGCGCGATCAAGCGTTTGTTTTCCGAGACGCTCGATCGCTCACTCGAAAGCCAGTTGGAACAGGAAGCTCAGACGCTTGCCGCGATTTCGCGCACGGCCGACGCGCGCGAAGGGGTCAAGGCCTTCGTCGAGAAGCGCAAGCCGGCATTCCTCGGGATGTGAGGATCCCGCGGGGCCGGGGAGCGACAATCTTGCCAATTGGCAGGATAAGATAATATACAATAAAGTACACTAGCAAACAAATAACCGAACATTGAATTCGGAAAATCAGGCATTGCCGGAGGGAAAAATGTCCATGACCGCCGCCCAACTGGATGCGTCTCATGCCGGGTTTCGCAAGGCCGGACACTGGCTCGACAAGACCATCGACCAGCTTCTCACCGAGGCGGCTGCGAAGGTGCCGGACAAGGTGGCGATTGTCGCCGATCGTGCCGATCGCGAGCAGGCGCCGCGGCTGACCTACAGCGAGCTGGAAAGGCTCGCCGGTCGCGCGGCTGGGGCGCTGCTCCGGCTCGGCATCGGCCGCGGCGATATCGTCACAGTGCAACTGCCCAATTGGTGGGAGTTTGTCGTCACCGCTTTCGCCTGCAGCAAGATCGGCGCGGTGATGAATCCGGTGATGCCGATCCTGCGGGAGCGCGAACTGCTCTACATCCTGAATTTCTGCGAGGCCAAGGTCTTTATCGTGCCGAAGAGCTACCGCGGCTTCGACTATGCGGCGATGGCACAGGGCATGCGCGGCGAGCTGCCCCGGCTCAAGCGTGTGATCGTCGTCGATGGCGAAGGCGAGGATAGTTTCGAGCGGACACTGCTCGCCTCCGAACCTGGAGAGCTTCCCTCGAGCCTGGCTCCGGACGACATGGCTGTGCTGATGTTCACCTCGGGCACGACAGGCGAGCCGAAGGGCGTCATGCACACCTCGAACTCGTTGATTGCCTGCTGCAAGGCGCTGGCTGGGCGGTTCGAACTGGATGCCAGCGACGTCCTGCTGGTCGCTTCGCCCGTCGGTCACATGACCGGCTATGCCGCGGTCGTCCTGCTCTCGGTCTATCTCGGCGGCACGATGATCCTGCAGGACGTCTGGGAGGCGAGGCATGGCGTCGACCTGATGGCCCGCGAAGGCGTCACCTACACCGCGGCCTCGACGCCGTTCCTCGGAGACATCTGCGAGGCCGTGAAGGCCGGTGCCCCCCGTCCGCAAAGCCTGCGCTCGTTCCTGTGTGGCGGTGCGCCAATCCCCTCCGTCCTGATCGAGCGGGCGGCCGCCGAGCTTGCGCTCAAGGTGTGCTCGCTCTGGGGGATGACCGAAGTGCTCTCAGGCACGCTCACCGAGCCTGCGCGTGCCGCGCAGAAGTCGGCGAGCACTGACGGCCGGCCGCAGGACGGGATGGATGTCCGGATTGCCGATCTCGATGGCGGACCGGTGCCCACGGGCCAATCGGGACGATTGCTGGTTCGTGGCAGCCAGATGTTCAAGGGCTACTTCAAGCGGCCCGACATGCAGACCTTCGACCACGACGGCTGGTTCGACACCGGTGATCTCGCGTACATGGACGAGGACGGCTACATCCGCATCTCCGGCCGGGTGAAGGACATCCTGATCAGGGGCGGGGAAAACGTCCCGGTCGTCGAAATCGAGAACCTGCTCTACAAACATCCCGCGGTGGCCGGGGTCGCAGTGGTTGGTTTCCCGGACGCCCGGCTCGGCGAACGAGGCTGCGCGTTCATCGTCCCGCGCCCCGGCAGTGCCATCGATCTGGCGGCGGTGCAGGCCTATTTGCGCGACTGCAAGATGGCCAAGCAGTTCTGGCCGGAACGTGTCGAGGTGGTCGCCGACCTGCCGCGCACCGCCAGCGGCAAGATTCAGAAGTTCAAGCTGAAGGAGATCGCCGCGGCGTTTGCCGATGCAGGGTAGTGTGGCTGGACGATCTCCTCGCTATTGATCCGCATAGGACGGGTCGCGCCGCTCGCGAAAAGCCGCGACGGCCTCGCTATGGTCATGCGTCTCCAGCAGCATCACCTGCTGGCGGTCTTCCATCATCAGTGCGGCGTCCAGGCTTGGCGCATCGATCAGGACGTTGAGGGCCTGCTTTGTCATGCGCAGCCCCATCGGAGACGTGCGCAGCATGTCGGAGGCGAATTCGAGACCGGTGGCGAGCAGGTCGTCGGCGGGAACGACGTCGCTGATCAGGCCGATCGTTCTTGCACGTTCCGCCTTGAGGAAACGGCCCGTGAGCAGCAGTTCCGATGTGACGGAAAGGCCGACCAGCCGGGGCAGCAGGTATCCCGAGCCCATGTCGCAGCCGCCGACACCGATACGAATGTAGGCGGCATTCATTCGTGCATCCGGGGCGGCGAAGCGAACATCGCAGGCCAGCAGGAAGGAAAAGCCGGCGCCACAGGCGGCGCCGTGGACCAGCCCGATGATCGGCTGCGGACATGACCTCATCAGGCGCACGACGCCGGAATAGTTCTGTTGCATCCTGAGCTGGCGTTGCGGTCGCCCCTTGCCGGGGGCGGCAAACGCGTCCGATCCGAGCTCCGCGCCCGCAGAGAACGCGGACCCGTTGCCGCGCAGGAGCACGACACGTGTCGTTGGCCGGTCATGCAGCGCCGAGAAATAGCCGGTGAGTTCCTCGATCATTTCGGGTGTGACGGCGTTGAGCTGGGCGGGGCGGTTCAAGGTCAGGATATCGATCGCGCCGCGGGTCTCCACTGCAATCGTGTTCGGCCGTGTCATGGGTGTGCTCCCATTGCTGATTGTCTTTGATGACAGATAGTAATATAGTGTACAATAATCCGGCGCAACGTCCTCTCGGATTTCCGGCCGAGGACGGCCGGCGGCGTGCACCGATCAAGAGGTGAGGGAGACCCGGAAATGCCGTACCAGTCCGTGTTCAGGCCGGATCTGTTCAAGGGGCAGACCATCATTGTTACCGGTGGCGGCAGCGGGATCGGGCGTTGCACCGCTCACGAACTCGCCGCCCTCGGCGCGAACGTGGCCATCCTGGGCCGAACGGTCGAAAAGCTCACCGCGGTGCAGCGAGAGATCGAGGACGATGGCGGACAGGTGATGAGCCACGCCTGCGACATCCGCGACGAAGCGATGGTGGTTACCGCGATCGAGGCGGTGCTTGCGAAATACGGACGTATCGATGGCCTGATCAACAATGCCGGCGGTCAGTTTCGCTCTCCGCTGGAGACTATCTCCACCAAGGGGTTCGAAGCGGTCGTACGCAACAACCTCACGGGCGGCTTCATCTTCATGCGCGAGGTCTATAACCGCTGGATGCAGGCTCATGGCGGCGCCATCGTCAATATCATCGCCGACATCTGGCATGGCTGGCCCGAGTTCGGCCACTCCGCGGCCGCCCGTGGCGGCATGCTGACCTTGACCGAGACTGCGGCCTGCGAATGGTCGGCATCGGGCGTGCGGGTGAACGCGGTGGCTCCCGGCGGCATCGTGTCGAGCGGCTTCGATACCTATACGCCGGAGATGCAGAAGAAACTCTACGACTTCACCGAGCGCGTGCCGTTGCAGCGATTTGGCACGGAGGCGGAGATTTCAGCCGCCATCACCTACCTGCTGTCGCCCGCGGCGGCCTATATCACCGGTTCCTGCATCCGCGTCGACGGCGGAACGCCCAATGCGCGCACGACATGGAAACTCGAGCCGCACAACCGCAGCGCGCCGTTCGAGGGCTTCCATCGCGCGACACTGCCCGATGTGATGAAGCGACAAGCGCGCGCGTAGCGCTCTAATCGACGGCGATGATCAGCTTGCCGCTGTTGGCGCCGTGATAAAGCTGGGCGATGGCGCCGGGCGCGTGTTCCAAACCACGCAGGATGTCCTCGTCGTGGACGATCTTGCCGGCGAGCGCGAGCTCCGTGAGGCGAGCGGCGGCGGTTTCGAACTCGCCGACGTGGTCGAAGATGATGAAGCCGGACCATCGCAGGCGCCGGGTCAGGATTTCCCGCTCAGGGCGCGGTCCGGTGGGAACAGGCGTCCAGGCGGCGTTTGCAGCGGTGCCGCACTGGATGATCCGTCCGCGCAACCGCATGGACCGGATGGCGGCATCGGCGATGGGGCCGCCGGTGCTGTCGAAAAAGATATCGTTGCCCTCCGGACACGCGGCGCGGATTGCCGCCGCAAGATCCGCGGTGTCGCGATAATTGATCATTGCCTGATAGCCGTAGCGCGCTTGCGCCAGGGCGGCTTTCTCGGCCGAGCCGGTCAATCCGACCGCGCGGCATCCCGCGATCCGTGCAAGCTGTCCGACAAAGCTTCCGACGCTGCCGGCCGCGGTCGAAACCAGCACGTGTTCACCGGGCTTCGGATCGCCAAGGGCATGAAGGGCGAGATAGGCGGTGAGGCCGTTGATGCCCAGCAGGCTCACATTTGCGCTGAGCGGCAGCGCCGATGTCGCGACACGGCGCAGCACGGCATCCGGCGTGGCGACGCAATGGGTCTGCCAGCCGAACCAGCCGTACACCATCTCACCGGTTCGGAATTCAGGCGCATTGCTTTCGAGGATCTCGCCGACGGCGAGGGCGCGCATGGGCGTGCCGAGCGGCACCGGCGCGCTGTAGTTGCCCTCATCATTGGCCCATCCGCGCTGCGCGGGATCGACGGAGAGGTAACGGTTCCCGATCAGGATCTCGCCCTCGCCGATGGGGGCCAAAGGTTCGCTCGCCACCGTAAAATTCTCCGCCTGCGGAATCCCTCGAGGCCGTGAAACGAGCCGCACCAGCCGGTTTGTACGGGCAGTCATGCGCGATCTCCCATATCGTACGCTTGTGTACGATCTCACGATACGATAGAAACAGGATGGGAGACAAGGAGGCCGTCGCGGCGCGCGCCGTCGGCGCCCCCGAGATTTCAAACACTTCGGAATCAACATCTAGGCCCAGCAAGAGGCGACATATGGCGGGACTGTACTTCGAGCAGTTTTCTGTAGGGCAGACGTTCGTTCACGAGATTCGGCGCACTGTCACGGACATGGACAACATCCTGTTCTCGTCGCTGACCTGCAATCCCGCGGCGGTCCATATCGATCATGAATATGCCAAGGGCACGGAGTTCGGAAAGCCTTTGATGAACTCGATCTTCACCCTCGGCCTTGTGATAGGGCTGTCGGTCCAGGACACGACATTGGGAACCACTGTCGGCAATCTGGGAATGGAGGACACGAAATTTCCGCGTCCAGTGTTCGCCGGCGATACGCTGCGTGCCGAGACCAAGGTCATCGCCGTACGCGAGAGCAAGTCGCGTCCCACCCAGGGCATCGTGACGTTTGAACATCGGGGTCTCAACCAGCGCGACGAGGAAGTGGTCTACTGCCGCAGGAATGCACTGATGATGAGGCAGCCAGCATGAGGTTGCGCTCACTTCTTTTCGTGCCGGCCGACAGCGAACGAAAGTTCGCCAAGGCCATCGGCGCGGGCGCGGATGCGCTCATCCTCGACCTGGAGGATTCCGTGGCGCCTGCGCAGAAAGTGTCGGCGCGCGCGACCGTCAAGGGATTGTTGGGGGGCGGGGAGAGGAATTGGTCGTTCCTGGTCCGGATCAATCCGCTCGGCAGCGGGCTGGCGCTGGACGATCTGGCGGCCGTGGTTCGCTCGGGTCTCGACGGCCTTCTGATTCCGAAGGTCAACGGCATCGCGGATGTCGACCTGGTTTCGCACTATGTCGATGCTCTCGAGGTTGCCGCCGGCATGACGCCCGGTCATGTCAAGCTGCTGGTGGTGGCGACGGAGACGCCGGCCGCCATGATCGGCTTCAGCGGCTATGTCCAGACAAACAAGCGGCTGGTGGCAATGACCTGGGGCGCGGAGGATCTGAGTGCTGCACTGGGAGCGCTCGCCAACAAGGAGGCGGACGGCAACTGGACATTCCCCTACCAGGTGGCGCGGGCACAATGCCTGTTCGCGGCCGGCGCCGCCGATGTTGCGCCGCTGGAGACCTTGTATGCGGACTTCAGGGATCGCGACGGGCTTGCGGCGAGCTGCAGGATCGCGCGGCGGGACGGATTTGTCGGCCGAATAGCGATCCATCCCGATCAGGTTGCAACCATCAACAGCTGCTTCACGCCGTCCGAAACCGACATCGACCATGCACGCCGCGTGGTCGCCGCGTTCGCGGCCTCGCCGACAGTCGGCACGGTCGGCATTGACGGCAAGATGTACGATAGGCCGCATCTCGTCGCCGCGCGTAGAACCCTTGCGTCGATTGGGGAGGCGGTCTCCGATGAATAGGTTATTGTCCAGTCAGCTCGACGTGTCGGACGATCACGCCGCGATCCGCGAAGGCGTTCGCGCGGTCGTCACGCGCTTCGACGACGAATATTGGTTGGCGCGCGACGAGGACGGCGAGTTTCCCCGCGCCTTCCACCGCGCCATGGCGGAGGCCGGCTGGCTCGGCATCACCATGCCGGAAGACTATGGCGGCTCCGGTCTTGGCGTGACCGAAGCCGCCATCATGATGCACGAAGTGGCAAGCCATGGCGGCGGCATGACGTCCGCGTCCGCCGTGCACATCAACCTGTTCGGGCCTCATCCGATTGTCGTGAAGGGAACGGACGACCAGAAGCGGCGCTGGGTGCCGCGCCTGGTTTCAGGCGAGGACCAGTGCTGCTTCGGCTTCACCGAGCCGGATGCCGGGCTCAACACCACGCGCATCAAGACCTTTGCCGAGAAGGTGGATGGCGGTTACCGCGTGCACGGCCAGAAGGTCTGGACCTCGACCGCGCAGGTCGCCAACAAGATCATGCTGCTGACGCGGACCACCAGGTTCGAGGACTGCAAGCGGCCGACCGACGGCATCACCATCTTCTATACCGATCTGGACCGTTCGAAGATCGAGGTGCGCCGGATTCTGAAGATGGGCCGCAAGGCGGTGGATTCCAACGCCATCTTCATCGACGGTCTGTTCATTCCGGAAGCCGACCGGATTGGCGAGGAGGGCAAGGGCTTCTCCTATATCCTGCACAGCCTCAATCCCGAACGGATCCTGATCGCGGTCGAGGCCATCGGCATCGGGCAGGATGCGCTGCGCCGCGCGACGCGCTACGCCAGGGAGCGCGTGGTGTTCGATCGTCCGATCGGCCAGAACCAGGGGATCCAGCACCCGCTGGCCGAACGCTGGATGTATCTGGAAGCGGCGTGGCAGATGGCGATGCGAGCCGCCTGGCTCTACGATGGCGGCAAGCCATGCGGTGCCGAGGCCAACAGCGCCAAATTCCTTGGCGCGCGCGCAGGTCACGACGCCGCGTGGCAGGCCATCGCCACCCATGGCGGCTTCGGCTACGCCAGGGAATATCACGTCGAGCGGCTGTTCCGCGAAGTCGCAATCACCCGTCTCGCACCGATCACCGAACAGCTGATCCTCAGCTTCATCGCGGAAAAAGTGCTCGACTTGCCGAAGAGCTATTGATCGGCTCGACCCCTCTGTCGGGCGGACTCCGTCAGAGGTTGCGCGAGATCAATTCCCGCATGATTTCCGAGGTGCCGCCATAGATGCGCAGCACGCGCGCATCGGCAAACAGCCGGCAGATCTCGTATTCGCGCATGAAGCCGTAGCCGCCGAAGAATTGCAGGCACTGATCGACCAGCCGCCCGTGCATCTCCGTCGTCCATAGCTTTGCCGTCGACGCGGCGTAGGTCGTCAGCTCGCCGCGAACATGTTCGCGCAGGCACTGATCGACATAAGCCCAGCCGACCGAAAGGTCGGATTTCAGATCGGCGAGGCGGAATCGGGTGTTTTGAAAAGCGCCGACCGGCTGTCCAAAGGCTTTGCGTTCTCCGACATAATCCCTGGTGATGTCGAAGGCCTTTTGCGCCGACGCGATCGAGTGCAGCGCGATCGTCAGCCGCTCCTGCGGCAATTCGCTCATCAGCGCAGCCATCGCTCCGCCCTCCGAGCCGAGGAGATTGCCGACGGGAACGCGGACCTCGTCGAAGAACAGCTCCGACGTGTCCGACGAGAGATGCCCGAGCTTGTCGAGGTTGCGGCCGTGACGAAAGCCCGGCCGGTCGGTTTCGACCAGGATGAGACTCATGCCGCGCGATCCGCCATCCGGGTTGGTGCGGGTGACCACGATGACGAGGTCGCACATCTGGCCGTTCGAGATGAAGGTCTTTTGCCCGGAGATGAGATAGTCATCGCCGTCGCGAACTGCGCGGGTGCGAATGCCCTGCAGATCGCTGCCGGTCCCGGGTTCGGTCATGGCGATCGCACAGACGGTTTCGCCCGCGACCATGCGCGGCAGCCACGTTGTCTTCTGCTCCTCGGTGCCATAATGCAGCAGATAGCCGCAGCAGACGTCGCTGTGGACCGAGAAGTCTGTTGCCGGGCCCGCGAACCCCGAATAAGCGAGCTCTTCGATGACAACGGCGTTGTGGCGGAAGTCGCCGCCGATGCCGCCATACTGTTCCGGCACCTGGGGGCAGAGCAGGCCGGCCAGGCCTGCCGCGGGCCACAGGGCGGGGTCGATGATCCCGGCTTTTTCCCAGTCGTGAAAATGCGGCTGGATCTTCGCCGCCGCAAAACGGCGGACGCTGTCGCGCAGCAGCGCGTGGTCTTCATCGAATACCGGACGATTTTGCAGCATATGTGTCGAACCGCCTGTCGGAGGTTTCAGAACGCGACCTTGTCGCCGCCCTTGAGCTGGAGAATGTCCCGCGCTTCATCCGGACTGGCGATCTCAAGCCCGAGGCCTTCGATGATCTTGCGGACTTGCGTCACCTGGTCGGCATTGGCCTGTGCAAGGCGGCCGGCGCCGATCCACAGGCTGTCTTCGAGGCCGACCCGGACGTTTCCGCCCATCGCGGCGGCCATCGCGGCGACCGCCATCTGCGCGCGGCCCGCGCCGAGAACCGACCAGCGATAGTTGTCGCCGAACAGGCGGTCGGCCGTCCGTTTCATGTGCATGACATCATCGGGATGCGAGCCGATGCCGCCGAGAAGTCCGAAGCAGGTCTGGATGAACAGCGGGGCTTTGACCAGGCCTTCGGTCCAGAAATAATGCAGGTTGTAGAGGTGGCTGGTGTCGTAGCATTCGAATTCGTAGCGTGCGCCCGAGCTGTTCAGCGTCTCCAGCGCGTAGCGGATATCCTTGAACGAGTTGCGGAAGACGAGATCGTGGGAGCCCTCCAGCATCTGCGGCTCCCAGTCGTGCTTGAACGACTTGTAGCGCTTCAGCATCGGGAACAGGCCGAAATTCATCGATCCCATGTTGAGGCTGGCGACCTCCGGCTTCCAGGTTGCCGCCGGCCGCACCCGCTCCTCCACGGTCATGTAGGGCGAGCCGCCGGTGGTCAGGTTCACAACCACATTCGAACTCTGCTTGATGACGCGCAGGAAGGGCTCGAATGCCTCCGGTGATTGATCCGGCCGTCCATCGTCCGGATTGCGCGCGTGCAGGTGCACGATGGCGGCTCCCGCCGCCGCGGCGCCGAGCGCTGCGTCCGCGATCTCGGCCGGCGTCACCGGGAGATGCGGCGACATCGAGGGGGTGTGGATCGACCCGGTAACTGCGCAGGAGATGATGACCTTGTGCTGCGGCATTGTCAGGACCTGAATTTGTTGAAGTCCGGTTGGCGTTTCTCGTTGAAGGCTGCGACGCCTTCCTTCGATTCCGCGGTGTCGTAGAACAGCTTCACCGCATGGAGGGCGAAGTTGCTGATGCCCCGGATATTGTCGGAATCCGCGTTGAAGGATCGTTTGGCGAGCGCAATCGCGGTCGGCGATCGCTGCGCGAGCTTGTCGGTCCAGTCCTTCACCGCGGCGTCAAGTTGCGCTATCGGAACGACCTTGTTGACCAGCCCCATCTCGCGAGCCTCTTCGGCGCTGTAGCGGTCGTTGATGAACCAGATTTCGCGCGCCTTCTTGTCGCCGACATGGCGGGCGAGGAAGGCCGTGCCCCAGCCGGCGTCGACCGATCCGACCTTGGGGCCGACCTGGCCGAACTGCGCGGTGTCGGCCGCGATGGTGAGGTCGCAGAGTGTCGCGAGCACGTTGCCGCCGCCGATGGCGAAGCCGTTGACGCGGGCGATGACCGGCTTCGGAACATCGCGGATCAGGCCCTGCAGTTCGTCGATCGGCAGTCCCACCACGCCGCGTCCGTCATACTGGCCCTCATGGGCCGATTGATCGCCGCCCGTGCAGAAGGCCTTTTCCCCGGCGCCGGTCAGCACGATGCTCGCGACCTGGCGATCGTTGGCGGCGAGATGGAAGGCCTGGATCAGTTCCTCCAGCGTCTGCCCCCGGAAGGCATTGTAGACCTTCGGCCGGTTGATGATGATCCATGCGGCTCGATCGCGAACCTCATAGATGACGTCGATAAACTGCTTGGGATCTGTCATGATATGTCCTCGCGCGTGCTAGATCATGTTCATTCCGCCGGAAACGGAGATGGTCTGTCCGGTGATGTATCGTCCGTCTTCGGAGGCGAGCATCGCGACGATCCCGCCATAGTCTTCAGGCTCGCCCATGCGCCGGAGCGGGATTCCCCGAACCATCGCATCCTTCCATTTGACAGCCTGCTCGCCTTCGCCAAGGACGGTGGCCATCATCGGCGTGTTGGTCGGGCCCGGGCAGATGGCATTGAGCAGCACGTTCTTGCGGGCCAGCTCGCGGGCAAGCGATTTGGTGAAGGAAATCAGCCCGCCCTTGCAGGCGGAATAGACAGCCTCGTCACTGGTGCCGACACGCGCCGCGTCGGAGGCGATGTTGACAATCCTGCCGCCGCCGCGATCGGCCATCAGGGGCGCAACGGCCTTGTGGGTGTTCAGCGGTCCGTAAAGATTGATGCGAATGATCTTGTCCCAGAGATCCTTGTCCGTTTTCAGGAACGGCATCGGCCGATCCCAGCCGGCATTGTTGACCAGCAGCCAGATCGGGCCGAGCTCGGCTTCCACAGCGGACACCGCGGCGTTGACGGAAGCGGCGTCGCCGACGTCGACGGCGTAGGTCTTGATGACTGCCGTTGGAAGGAGCCCGGCGGTTTCCTCGCCGGCCTGTGGATTGATATCGAAGATGGCCACCTTGCAGCCCTCTTCGGCGAGACGCAGCGTCAGCCCGCGCCCGATGCCCTGTCCGCCGCCGGTGACAACGGCGACTTTTCCAGATAGGCCCTTCAAGTCGGATCTCCCTTGTTGTTTATCGTTGTCTCGTACCGATCGTCGCGTGCGAAGGCGGCATCCGGACGGGGATGCTACACTCAACTCACGAGACGGAACCGTTCTTCTGCAGCTCGAATCCGTGCTGTGCGTACATTTGCCGCGCGATGATCGTCTTCATGATTTCGACCGAGCCGCCGGCGATCTTGACAATCCGTGCATCCGCGTAGGCGCGGGCGATCGGATATTCCCACATGTAACCCCAGCCGCCGAACAGCTGCAGGCATTCGTCGACGGTTTCGCAATGAAGCTCGGAGGTGAACATCTTTGCCATCGCCGCGTCGACCGGATCGAGCTTGCCCTCCATGAAGAGCGCGATGCATTTGTCGGTAAAGACGCGCGCAACGGCCGCCTTGGTCCTGAGATCGGCCAGCTTGAACTGGGTGTTCTGGAAATCGGCGATCTTCTGGCCGAATGCGCTCCGCTCGGCGGTATATTGCAGCGTCCAGTCGATGACCGTCTCGGTGACTGTCGCCGAACGAATGGCCTGCGCGAGCCGCTCCTGGGACAGCTTGGTCATCATCTGCGCAAAGCCCTTGCCCTCCTTGCCCAGCAGATTGCTTGCGGGAATCCGAACATTGTCGAAGAACAGTTCCGAGGTATCCTGCGCCTTCATGCCGAGCTTTTCCAGGTTCCGGCCCCGCTTGAAGCCGGGCCGGTCGCTCTCGACAATGAACAGGGTCACGCCCTTGGCACCGGCCTGGCTGTCCGTCTTGGTCGCGAGTACGACGAAGTCACAGAGCTGCCCGTTGGAAATGAACACTTTCTGGCCGTTGATGACGAAATCGTCGCCGTCGCGCGTGGCCCGCGTCCGGATCGCCTTCAGGTCGCTGCCGGCATGAGGTTCCGTCATCCCGAGCGAACCAATGGCCTCGCCGGAGACCATTCGGGGCAACCATGTTCTCTTCTGCGCCTCGGTGCCGAAGGACAGGAGATATGTTGCGACCAGGTCGGTATGGATGAGAAAGCCGGGCCCGCTCGCGCCGGAACGCCACAGCTCCTCGAAGACGACGACGTCAAAGAGGTAATCGAGGCCCATGCCGCCGTATTGCTCGGGAACGGTGCAGCACAGCAGTCCGGCCGCGCCGGCCTTCAGCCACAGCTCCCGCGGAACGATGCCGTCCTCCTCCCATTTGGCATGGAAAGGCACGATCTCGCGGTCGACGAAGCGTCTGACCGTTTCCCGGAAAATTTGATGCTCTTCGCGAAAGATCGTGCGCTCGATCATTGTCAAAACGCGTCCTGTCTGATTTAGTTTGCTAGTGTACAGTATTGTGGTTGGCTATACAACCTCGAGCGCCGAATAAGCAAGAGTGATCGTACACCAACGAACGGTCATGGGGATGGAGACGGAGCGATGCCGACGGAACCGGAACTGACGCAATTTCGGATCGAGGTGTCGCCGCAGCGGGTGCTGCATCTGGTGTTCGATATGCCCGGACGTTCGATGAACGTGTTCTCGAATGCCGCGATCGACGAGCTCGGGTTGTTTGCCGATTGGCTCAAGCAAAGCGATGTAGCGGGTGTTGTCATCCGCTCCGGCAAGTCGTCGGCATTCTGCGCGGGCGCGGATCTCGCCGAGCTGGAGACGGCCTACGACATGATCATGGCCGCCGCGCCTGGCGAGCGCGACCGTATCGCCTTCGATCATTTCTTTCGTCTCAGTCACGCTCTGCGCCGGCTTGAGACGGCCGGCAAACCGATCGCGGTGGCGGTCTCGGGGTTGGCGTTGGGCGGCGGCTGCGAATTTGCCCTGGCTGCGCATCACAGGGTGATGGCCGATCATCCGCAGACCACGTTCGGGTTGCCTGAATCGCTCGTGGGCTTGCTGCCGGGCGGCGGGGGAACGCAGCGGCTGCCCCGTCTGATCGGGGTTGAGGCGGCGCTGCCGATGTTGCTCGACGGTGCGAGGATCGGCGGCAAAGCGGCCATTGCCGCAGGCCTTGCTCATGAGCTCGTGGCGCCGGGCGAGGAGGTGGCGGCCGCCGAGCGCTGGGTGCTGTCGCGGCCACAGGCCACCCAGCCATCGATCCAGCCTTGGGATCGTCCGTCGGGGCACGCGCGCGACACACAGCGCATCGCGACCGCCATTGCAGCAAGCCGGGCCGGCATCCTGGCCGAGACGCTCGGGCATTATCCGGCGCCGCTGGCCATTCTCGATTGCGTCGAACAGGGGTTTGCGCAACCGTTCGACGTGGCCATTCGAACCGAAATGCAGATCTTCGCAAGGCTGATCCAGCGGCGAGAACCTCGCAACATGATCCGGACGCTGTTCCTGGGCCGGCTCGATCACGATCGGCTGAAAAAGCAAGGCTTGAATCCGGCAGTCGCGGAGGCGGTCGCTGCGGTTTCGAACGCGCTCGGTGTGCGGGCGGAGCAGGGCACGGAGCTTGCGAAAGCTTTTGCCCGGGCGGGATTCCGTGTTGACCAGAAGTCCGATTTCGATGGCCGGGTCGCGGGTCGCTCCTACTGGTTTGACGACGAACCGACCACGACGGGCAAACAGCTGTTGCGCGCGCGATTGACCCAGGCCGATGCTGCGGCCGCGCGCTGGCGATCGGAACTGGACGCGGCGCAACTGCGGGCGGCTGATTATCTGCTGGTCACGCAGGAAGGTTTTCCCGCCTATCTCGGCGGCCTTTTTGCGTCCGGTCTGAAGTAGAGGAGCGACATCGTGTCAGGACCGTTGGACGGTATCAGGGTTCTCGATCTCTCGAAGGTGCTTGCGGGCCCGCTCTGCGCGCAATATCTCGGCGATCTCGGTGCCGAGGTCATCAAGGTCGAGGCGGTGGGGCAAGGCGATGAAACGCGGGGGTGGCCTCCGTTTCCGGCGCCAGGTCTGGGCACGGTGTTCCTGAGTGCCAACCGCAACAAGCGAAGCATTGCGATCGATCTGAAGTCGGACGAGGGACGACGGCTGGTGCATGAGTTCGCAAGATCCGCGGACGTTGCCATCGAGAGTTTTGGCACCGGCGTGGCCGAGCGGCTGGCGATCGATGCTGCCAGCCTTCGCGCGCTCAACGATCGCCTGATCCATTGCAGCATCTCCGGTTTCGGCCGCTCGGGACCTTTGAAGAACTCGCCCGGCTATGACGTGATTCTGCAGGCTTTCAGCGGCGTCATGTCGATGACCGGGGACGAGGGCGGTGGCTATATTCGCAGCCCCATTTCACCGATCGACCAGATGACGGGGGTGCACGCTTTCAGCGGCATCCTGGCCGGCCTGCTGGCACGGGAAAAGTCGGGCAAGGGATCCGCCATCCAGGTGTCGCTGTTCGACACCGCGCTCGGGCTGTTGGGCTATAACCTGCAGACCTTCTGGGAGCGGGGCGTTCAGCCGGCCAAGTGCGGCTCCAGCCATGAATCGCTGTGCCCCTACCAGGCGTTCGAAGCCGCCGACGGACCGATCATGATCGGGGTGGCCAACGACAATCTCTGGCGCAAGTTCTGCGCGGTCGTTGGCCTTGAGGAGATCGTCGATCACCCCGATTTTCGCAGCAATGCCGATCGCGTCCGCAACCGGGCCCGGACACTCGCGCAGGTTCAGGCCGCGCTGGCGGGCGGGACGGTGGCGCATTGGCACGCGACGTTGTCGCGGGCCGGCATTCCCTGTTCGCCGATCAATTCGCTGGCGCAACTGCTGGCCCATCCGCATACCGCCGCGAGCGGGATGGTGCTCAACTACGAGCCTGTCTCTTATACACATCTCAATACGCTGGCCCAATTGCTCGATCATCCGCACACCCGGGCCAACAAGCTCATCATGCAGTACGATCATGCCGCGGCTGGCCGTTTGAACTGCGTCGGGCATCCCGTGACCTTTGTCGGGGAAGAGCGCACCCCGGGCCTGCCGCCGCCAATGCCGGGGCAGCATACCGACGAAATCCTCGGCGAACTGGGCCTGTCCGCTGCGCGCATCGCCGAATTGCGCCGCGACAATGTCGTCGGCTGACTGCCAACGGTTCATGTGCGATCGGCGCGAAGGCCATGCGCCGGTCGGAGATCCGCGGCTTGCTACTCATCCAGCAGCTTCCATGACGTTTTTTCGAAGATGGCCATGCGCAGCGTGCGATAGGGCGCGTAATTCTCCCTGGAGTTGCTGAGCTCTATTCCCGGCAGCAGCATGCCGACGCGTTCCCTGTTGAAGTTTGTCGCCTGGGCGAGGAGGTTCTCGCGCGTCAGATTGTCGCCGCATCGCTGCAGGCCTCGCGCGATCGCCTGTGCGGTGATGTAACCGGTCAGGCCGATGAAGTCGTTCGGACTGTCGTTCGGCACCCAGGTCTTCATGAAGGCGACATACTCCTTGACCTCCGGATCTTCGGACCAGTCGGGATCACCGGCCTGCTTGGTGTACTGGGTCGAATAGGCACCCTGCACATTGTCCAACCCGGCGGGCGTCAGCGTGCCCTGTACGGAATTCACCGGGCTCGCCAGGAATTGTGTGGGTTTCCAGTTCAGCTCGTTCGCCTTCTTGATCGCCTGGGCGGCGAATTTCGGCGTCGTGAAATAGATCAGCGTATCGGCGCCGGACGTCTTGAGCTGGACCACCTCGGAATCGACGGTCGGATTGCTGATTTCATAACTCGCTTCCGCCACGATCCTTGCCGTGCCGTCGGTCCCCAGCGCCCTCTTGAGGCCGGCAAGATAATCCTTTCCATAATCGTCGTTCTGGTAGAGCACGGCGATTTTCGCGGCCGGCATCTTTTTGAGGATGAACTTGCCGAAGGTCGCGCCTTCGATTTCAAACGGCGGATAGAACGGCACGGTCCACGGAAAATTCTGCGGGTCGTTGAACCGCCGGCCGCCGGCCGAGATGAAGACCTGCGGGACCTTGTTCTGGTTGAGATACTTTTGAATGGCAATGTTGGGGATGGTGCCGACGGTTCCGACTTCGGCGAGAACCTCATCGCCTTCGACCAGCTTGCGGGTCTGTTCGATGGCTTTTGGCGGGCTGAACGCGTTGTCGAGGGAGATCAGGGTCACCTTCCGGCCATTGATTCCGCCTTTCGCGTTCAGCATCTGGAAGTAGCCGGCCATGACGCGGCCGTAGCTGGAGAAGCCTGATGCCGGTCCGCTATAGGGAACGCTCTGCCCGATCTTGATTTCCGTGTCCGTGACGCCGGGGCCGTATGTCTTGTCGGCGGCTTCGGCTTTGGCCGCGAGGGCGCCACATATCAGGGACGCGACAACGCCCAGTCTCCGGAACTTCATGCTTCCCCCTCCCGATTTTTGATTTGGCGCGCGGTGTTATGACGGCGCCCGCTGCGCTTCTTTATCAGTACACAAGTGTACCATATACTATAAAGCCTTGCAGTTCCAGAAAAACCGTCATTTCCTTGCCGAAGGCCGCGCGGGCAGGCGCTGTTGAGGACGAGCTGAGTCTATCGACTTTTGCTTGCCCTTGAATGCCGTCCTGAAAATGATACATGTCGTACGAAAGCGTACGAATATATGGGTGCCACGCCCGCAGCGGGATTGATGCGGGTGAACGGCGGTCCTGTCACCGGAGGAAGGCTTATGGGGGCCTCGAGCACGACGGCATTGGCCGCGCTGAAAATCGGGGGGCGCGTCGCCTTCGAGCATCTCGCCCGGCCAAAGGCGCGGCGGCGGGAGGATGTGCCTTGCTCGCCAAGGGCGATCACGCCCGAATGGCTGACGGCCGTCCTCTGCGAAAAACATCCGGGAGCCATGGTCACGCGGGTCGACGTCAAGTCGGCCAGCGCGGGGACGCACGCGCGCCACCAGCTGGTCGTCACCTACAACGACGTGGGTCTGCGCGCCGGCCTGCCCACTCTGATCTTCACAAAGTCGTTGCCGAGCGTGGTCACGCGCATGATCGGTGGATTCAACGGCACGGCGCGGGTCGAGGGCCAGTTTTTCATGCAGCTTCGGCCGCTGCTCCAGATCGAGGCGCCGGTCGGCTATCACGCCGCGTTCGACCGCCGCACGTTTGCGTCGATGCTGCTGCTGGAAGATCTCGTGGCCGCCAAGTCCGCGACCTTCTGCAATCACCACACCCGCGTGTCCCGCGCGATGGCGGATGACATGATCGATTTGCTTGCCGCGCTTCATGCCCGTTTTTATGGCGACCGCGAGCTTGCGACGCGATGTCGCTGGCTTGCCGGCTATCCGCGATGGTTCACCGTCGGCGCCGAAAAAATGGACATGGAGCACTACACGCGCAAGGCATTCGACGCTGCGTCGCATGTCATCCCGGAAAGGGTATTGGCCCGGCGTGATGCCGTGTGGCCGGCTGCGATACGCGCGCTTGCCGTTCACCAGGGCGAGGGGCAGGGGTTGATCCACTCCGACGTGCACATCGGCAACTGGTACCGGACCGCTGCCGGACGGATGGGCCTGTGCGATTGGCAGTGTCTTTCGCGCGGACATTGGTCGCGGGACTTCGCCTACGCGGTGACGGCGGCGCTTGCGCCGGATGACCGCCGCAGCTGGGAGAAGGATCTTCTGCTTCGCTATCTCCAGCGATTTGCCGAGCTCACGGGCGTCCGCCCGGATTTCGACGAGAGTTTTCGCCACTATCGGGAGCAGATCGTGCATGCGCTCCTGATGTGGACGATTACGCTGTGCCACTCGCCGCTGCTGCCGAACATGCAGCCGGAGGATACGACGCTCACGATGATCGGGCGGATCACGACGGCGATGGCCGATCTGGATTCAATCGACGGGGTTTGAGGGACGTCCTGATGTCATGTGGGTTGGAAAAGGTCGAAGACGTGGTCTGTTGCGGGATGTGATCGTCAACGCATGTGGGCATCGGCTGTTGCGCGTCCCGGCGGCCAAGACGCCCACTTAACCCCATGATCCCCCGATCGTCGGCTTGCCCGGTAACGGCAAATCACCGACTCTGGATATCATCGCCGCAGGATTGCCCCGCGCCCAGCGGCTATGGTCGGCGGGGCTCGATCCCCCGACCCTCGCTCACTCCTTCCGCACAAACAGCAGCAGCGATCGCCCCGTCACCTGGTACATGCTGCCGACCGGGAATTGCGTGTCCGGCTCGGCCTTGGTCATGTTGGTGTCGATCAGGAGCGTCCACACGTGGCCGCCTTCGGTTTCCGGCAGGGTGAAGTCGACCACGCCCTCGTAACTGTTCATCACGATCAGGAGGGTGGCGTCGTCGCCGCGTTTGCGGATGCCGGTCTTTTGCGCGCGGCCGTCGATCAGCATGCCCAGGCATCGGGTGTTGGCGTCGTTCCAGTGCGCCTGTTGCATCTCTCCGCCGTTGGCGTTGATCCAGGTGAGGTCGCGCACGTCCAGGGTCTCGTCGTGTGCGCCGGTGAGGAAGCGGCTGCGGCGCAGCACGGGATAGGTCTGGCGCAGCTTGATCAGGTCCTTGGTGAAGGCGAGCAGCGCTTCGGCGTCGGCATCGCGCGTCCAGTTCACCCAGGAGATCTCGCTGTCCTGGCAATAGGCGTTGTTGTTGCCGTTTTGCGTGCGGGCGAATTCGTCGCCGGCCAGCAGCATCGGCGTGCCCTGCGAGAGCAGGAGCGTGGCCAGCATGTTGCGTTTCTGCCGGTTGCGCAGCGCGAGGATGGCCTTGTCGTCGGTCGGGCCCTCAGTGCCGCAATTCCAGGAGCGGTTGCTGGAGGAGCCGTCCTTGTTGTTCTCGCCGTTGGCTTCGTTGTGCTTGTCGTTGTAGCTCGCCCAGTCGTTCAGGGTGAAGCCGTCATGCGCGGTGACGAAGTTGACGCTGGCCCAGGGCCGCCGTCCGTACTCGTTGAAGATCTCGCCGGAGCCGGAGATGCGTTTGGCGAGATCCGCGACGCTCGCCTGCGTGCGCCAGTAGTCGCGCACGGTGTCGCGAAACTTGTCGTTCCATTCCGACCAGCCGGGCGGGAAGCCGCCCACCTGGTAGCCACCGGGGCCGCAGTCCCAGGGCTCGGCGATCAGCTTCAGCGTGGTCAGCACCGGGTCCTGGTCGACGGCTTTCAGGAAGCCGCTCTGCTCGTCGAAGCCATAGACCTCGCGCGCCAGGATGGTGCCGAGATCGAAACGGAAGCCGTCGATGTGCAGGTGCTCGGCCCAGTAGCGCAGGCTGTCCGTCACCATCTGGATGACTTTGGGATTGGACAGATTGACGGTGTTGCCGGTGCCGGTGTCGTTGATGTAGTAGCGTTTCTTGTCCGGCATCAGGCGATAGTAGCTGGCGTTGTCGATGCCCTTGAACGACAGCGTCGGCCCGCGCTCGTTGCCCTCCGCGGTGTGGTTGTAGACCACGTCCAGGATCACCTCGAGGCCCGAGGCATGCAGCCGCGCCACCATCTCCTTGAACTCGCGCAGGCAGTTCGCCACGTCGGAGGCGTAGCGCGGGTCCGGCGCGAAAAAGCCGATGGTGTTGTAGCCCCAGTAGTTTGTGAGCTTCTTGTCCAGCAGGTTGCTGTCGTTGATGAAGGTGTGGATCGGCAACAGCTCGACCGAAGTGACGCCGAGCGCCTTGATGGTATCGACGATCGGCTGCGCGCCGAAGCCGGCATAGGTGCCGCGCAGCTTTTCGGGCACGCCCGGGTGCAGCTTGGTGAAGCCCTTGACGTGGGTCTCGTAGATGATGGTGCGGTCGCGCGGAATAGCGAGCCGGCCGGCTTCGCCCTGCCAATCGTAGTCGGGATCCACCACCACGCATTTCGGCATGAAGGGTGCGCTGTCGCGATCGTCGAAGGTCAGGTCGTCGCCGCTCTCCATCTTGTAGCCGAACACCGCCGGATTCCAGGTCAGCTGGCCGGCATGGGCGCGGGCGTAGGGATCGAGCAGCAGCTTGTTGGGATTGAAGCGGTGACCGGCGGTAGGTTCATACGGCCCGTGCACGCGATAGCCATAGAACATGCCGGGTCCGACGCCGGGCAGATAGCCGTGAAACACCTGGTCGGTGTATTCGGGCAGCGCGATGCGGGCGGTTTCCTTCTCGCCGGCGGCGTCGAACAGGCAGACCTCCACCTTGGTGGCGTTGGCTGAGAACAGGGCGAAGTTGGTGCCCCGGCCGTCCCATGTCGCGCCCAGCGGATTGGGCAAGCCCTCTTCGATGATGGCTTCGTCAATCTTGATGTCTGTCACGAAATCCCCCGATGCCGTTCGGCCGGCAAGCCCGCGTCCGATAACCGGCGCGGGCCGCTTTCGTTGCAGTGCAATCAGGAGAGGTGCGGATTTATTTTGCGGTGCGGGCGGGGGTGCCGGAGGCCACCGAACGCGCTGCGACCGATCGGTGCTGGCGGTGACGCGCCTCTGGTGGCTTGGCGTTTGGGGGGGGCTCGCGTTTGGGGTTACTCGAGCTTGCCCTCGGGAAGATCGGGCGGCGTGGCGGGCGCCGTCTCGCCGGCGTCCAGGGCGATCTGCCGCTCTGCCTCCAGCCAGAAATCCATTTCCGAGCCCTCGGTTTTACCGCTCTTCTCCCACAGCGCATAAGCGCGCTGCCGGATCTGGTCGTCTCGCGTGTCCGTATTGATTGCGTTCATCTGAATGTCCTTCATCGCGTTACCGGCTCAATGCCGCGTTGCCGCCGACGTTCCGGAGCGGCCGCATCACCGATCCGTGCGCGGACGCGCGGAACCTCGCAGCCGCAACCGTGTTGGTTTTGCTGGAGGTTTCTTATGGCAGACAAGTTCAATCCGGCGCCGCTCGACAAGCACGCCGAAACTCCGCAGACGGCGCGCAAGAAGGATCGCGACCACACGCTCGACCAGGCGCTGGAGGGCACGTTTCCCGCCTCCGATCCGGTGAGTGTGGCACAGCCCACGTCAAAACCCAAAACGAAGCCCGAGCCGGCCGGCAAGAGCGGAGCGCGCAGCTAGCCGATGCCTGATACGCCACCACCGAAGCCCGACCCGCCCAAGCCGGAATCGCAACGACGCGATCCCGCCAAGAACGCGGCCGCTGAAGAGGCCCTGGAGGCGGCGCGCGGCATGCCGCCGGGCCCGGAGCGAACGGCGGCGCTCAAGAAGGCGGGCCTGCTGCGCCATGCGCTGGGCCTCGCGGCGATCGTGATCCCGCGCAAGGGCCGGCCGCCGAAATAGGCGCGCAACACCTTCACCGTGACATCCCTGCGCCGGAGATCGGCACCGCCGTGAGGGGCGGGCGCCGGGCTGCAGGCATTCACCGCAAGCAGCGAGAGAGACCATCATGTCCGACGACACCATGACTGCCGAAATGACCGCCGATGTCAGGACCCCCGACGCGGAGGTGCGGCGCCTGGGCGCGTGTGCTGGATGACGCCTGGGAGCGCATGATCGAGCTGCACGGCCCGGAGGAGGCGACGAATGCCAACCGCACCAGGCTCGCCGCGCGCATCGTGTGGCTGGCACAGCAGGGCGAACGCGACGAGCGGACACTGAGCGATGCCGCGGCGGTCTATCTGTGCGCGCTGATCGCGGCGGGCAAGCTGCGCCGCGACACGCAGGAGGCGGTTGGCTTCCAGGCCAAGCCATTCCGGCAGGATATGGGCAACGTCTACGACGCGCAGGCCCTGGCGGCAATGGAGGAGGGGCTTGCCTTGTGCCGGGAGGCGCTGCCCGATCCGGTGTCGTCGACGGTGATGTCGTTTCTCTCCCGGACGATCCTGGATCACGCCGCGCAGGGCGAGCGCAATGCCGTTCGGCTGTGCAGTCACGCGCTGGATGCATTGCGATCGCGGCGCTGACGCCGGCTGGATAACCTTCGAATTTGTCTCGATATGTCCATCTCCGGATGTGGTTTGGCCGGCATGCGGCGGCACCAGCGATTGGGATTGTGCCTTTGCCTTCACCGGGCCATCATGCCCCGACCGGCGGGGATGGGACGGCAGGACATGATGTTATGATGAAATCCAGCGCGACGGATGTCTTCCTGAAGCGTTATCTGGTGTTCGCCATCGTCGGGCCGCTGCTGAGCGGCGTGCTGCTGATGCTGATCTCGTCGATCACCTCCGGCTACTGGCACAAGCCGGACGCATCGCTGCTGAATTTCCTGATCGTGCTCGGCCGGACCCTGCCGATTTCCTACATGTTCGGTTTTCTGCCGGCCGTGCTGTTCGCCGCGGTGGACGATATTCTCTGGCACGTCAGGTGGATCGGTCCGGTGCTGCGCATGGTGATGATCGGCGCGTTCGCGTTCGTGGTGACCATGGTGCTGTCCGGCACGACCGGCGGCTCGATCGAACTCGAGTACGGCCTGGCCGGCCTCGTCCCCGCGATGCTGCTGTCCTGGTGGGTGCACAGGAGTCTCGACCACGACCCGCACGGCGAGACCACCGCTGGTCACACCGCGGCCTGATGGCCGCCGACGCGTCAAAAAATCGGCCCCAACAAGAACGACCCCGGCTCTTGGGGCGCGCCGGGGCCGCTGACGCCAGCGACCGAGGGACGATGATCGGACTGCCGTCGGTCGAGATACGTCACAGCGCCGCCTGCGTTTCAGATGCGGGACAAAGAAAGAGGCGGCTATGAGGCCGCCTCTTGTATCTCATCAGCCCGATCGCTTACTGGCAGAGATGAACCCGGCCGTCCTCGCCGCGGAATGTCGTTCCGGGCTGGCAGACGAAGCCGTTCCGCCGCGCGTACTCTTGGTCGTAGTAGCCGGGGCCGGAATTGTAATAGGCGGGGCCGGGGCCATAGGCCGGCGCGTAGCCATAACCGGGGCCGTAGCCCGGACCGTAGGCATATGAGTTCGAGGCGATGCCGCCGATGATCGCGCCTGCAGCCAGTCCGCCGATGATGCCGGCGGCGATGCGTCCGCCGCGCGCTTCGGCCGGCGCCGGTGCAAGCGCGGTCGTCATTGCAATGGTGGCCGCAGCGCCAATCGCCAATAATGTGGTTTTCATCTGAAATCCTTTCCGGTGATGTTGGGATGACAACGTCTCGGACGCTGAAAAGTTGCATCGCGCAATCAGCGCTCTCCTTGAGCGCGCAGGCATACCGTCAGGCCATAATCCGCCGCTCGTAGCCGGCGATCGCCTTGTTCGCGAGCCGGAGCGAATTGCGCTCGCCATCCACGATCAGCCGCGAGATCTCTTCCGACAGCAGCAGATGGCCCTGCTCGGGACTGTCGATCTGTCCCGACAGGCTGAGGTAATTCCAGGCGATGTTGTAGGCCTCCTCCACCAGTCGGGCTGCGGAGTCGGCATTGATGAGTGCGACGATCATGAAGAGAAAACGCGGGCGCACCGCCGCTGTTCCCGCATGGCCGGGCGTCGAGCTCTGCAGACGGTGATCGGCGACAATGAGGGGGCCTGTGTCTGCGCAGCAGGATCCTCTGCATGGTTGAACAGAATCGTGATCGCCCGGATACTGTCCACATGGGGATTCGTCGCAACGGTCGGTCGAAGGGGAACGTCGGATGAAGGGCGCCGCGCAGGACGGCCTGCACCACTGGTCGTCGCGCCTGCCGTTCTACTACGGCTGGCTGATCGTCGGCATCGCGTTCGTGACGATGGCCATCGGCGTGACGGCGCGCACCGCATTTTCGCTGCTGATGCCACCGCTGATCGGCGAGTTCGGCTGGGATCGCGGGCTCGCTTCCGGCGCCTTCTCCTTCGGCTTCCTGCTCTCGGCCGTGACCAGCACCTTCGTCGGCCGCGTCATGGACCGGCATGGCCCGCGCGTCGTCATCGAGATCGGCGTCGCGATGCTGGCGGCGGGTCTATTGATCGCGCCCGCGATCGGCGCCGCTTGGCATCTCTATCTGACGCTCGGCGTCCTCGTCGGCTGCGGCGCCAATCTGATGAGTTTTTCCGCTCAGTCGCTGTTCCTGCCGAACTGGTTCGTGCGGCGTCGCGGCCTTGCGATCAGTCTCGCCTTTTCCGGCGTCGGGGTTGGTGCCATCGTGTTGCTGCCCTGGCTGCAGTCGATCATCGTGACCGACGGTTGGCGTGCATCCTGTTTCGCGATCGGCCTGCTCGTGCTGCTTGCCGTTGCTCCTCTGAACCTGCTGGTGCGCAAGCGGCCGCAGGATGTGGGCGCGCTGCCCGATGGCGACGCCTTCCTGCCGTCCGCAGCCGGCAAGCGCCTGGATGCGACCATCGCCGATCCCGCATGGGCCGCCGTTGAATGGACCCTTGCGCGGGCAATGCGCACGGCGCGCTTCTGGTGGATCGTGCTCGGCTACTTCTGTGCGCTGGTGGCCTGGTATGCCGTGCAGGTGCATCAGACCAAGTATCTTACCGAGATCGGCTTCACGCCCCTGGTGTCGGCATGGGCGCTTGGGGCCGTGAGCGTGGTCGGTATTCCCGGCCAGATCGTTCTCGGCGGCCTCTCTGACCGGATCGGCAGGGAGTGGGTATGGACGGCCGGCTGCTTGGGCTTCGCCGTCTGTTACGCTGCGCTGATCGCGCTCGAGCACGCACCTTCGAACGTGCTGCTCTACCTCATGGTGCTGAGCCAGGGCTTCCTTGGATATGCGCTGACATCCGTGCTGGGACCGATCGTCGCCGAGATTTTCGAGGGCCCGCACTATGGATCGATCTTCGGCACCATCACTGTCGCACTGATTGGTGGCGGCGCGGCCGGTCCATGGATCACCGGCGCCATTCATGACGCGACCGGCAGCTACCGACTGGCGTTCGTCCTGGCCGTCGTGTGCTGTGTCGTGTCAGCGGCGGCGATCTGGCTTGCGGCCCCCCGCAAGGTCAGACATGTGCCGGGCCGTGTGCCACGGCAATCGGCGCATCCCTGATCGCCCGCGCGACGAAGCGCTGATATCGGCTATGGCGCCTTCAGATTGTCGTCGTAGGCTTTGTCGCCCCGCCGCGCGCGCCGGTTCATTGCTGCCATGCGTGGATGGAGGGCCGGTTCCCGCCTCAGGCCTGGACGACGTCGCCGAAGATGTTCCGCAGTGCCTTGGCTTCCTCGATATCCTGGCAGAACATCGCGGTGGTCTTGAACGAGGCGCCATCGGTCTTCAGGAACCATTCGCCCTTGATGATGAACTTCTGGCCATCTTCGCCGATCAGGCCGTAAACCACTTCGTGGTTGCGGAAAATGCAGCGCACCACTTCGCCGGCATTCTCGGCGTGGGCGATGCGATCCTTGTTGTCCTCGGCGGCTTTCCGGAGATCGGTCATGTCAATCCTGCTCGAATGATCGGGTGTCCCGGGCAAGCACCCAGTTACTGTGGCGACGTCTTGTCCGCGCAAATATAGCAACCGCACCGATCCGCAAGGGGGGACGCGGCGGCCCAGCTATGCAGGACGCCGGCTTGGCAAACCCGGATTTGCAATCCGGCCCCGGCCGTGATCACAGCCATGTCGCGTGCTTGAAGAGCGTGGAGAGCAGCGCACGGCATCGGGAGGATCGCGTTCTCCACCGCAAGCTGCCGCTGATCTCGAACAGCGATGTCAGCAGGCCGCCTGGGATTTGAGGCGGCGAACGCCATCGCCTGCATCCGCTGATTTCGCGCCTTGTGTTTCCCGCGCCGCGGTGGGTTTGCCCTGGGTCTGCTTGCTGCGGGGAGGTGGCCGTGGCGCCGGCCGAGCGATTCATGGTGCTGGTCGGCGGTTGGCTGGAGGATGCCGCACTGGTGGTCTCGGTCTTCAGGAACGGAGGCGCTCTGGAACGAACGTTGCATAGCCCGGCACATGTCGCTTGTCTGCACCCAGGACGCGTCGATGACTCCGCTCTGCCCCAAATGCGGGCAGCCGATGAACGCGACCGGGCCGACGGTGTTCGCGTGCCCGCCGTGCCGGGAGATGGTGCAGTTTCTCACCGTTAGACCGGATGCCGTTCTGCCCTGGGCGCAGGCCTATCTGGCAGAAGAGGATCTCGTCACCACATGACGGCAGATCGCGTAGCGCAACCGTGCCTGAATCCAGGTCATAGCCTCATCAGTGCGAACAAGCCGGCTGCTGCGACCAGAGCCCCCACCACGACCAGGCCGATCATGATGGCGGGGATGCTGTCAGGTCGCTCTCCACGATCCTTCGATGGGTCACTCATCTCTGTCGTAACCGACCCTTGTCGTGTCCGTGGGGATGACGCACTGGCGCTCCGATCGGGCGTCGGCGCTCTTACACTGTGGCCCGCAGCGGCTCCTGTCTGTCGCCTGCCGAACATAGCGGCGAAAAATAATCGCTCGCGACGGCTGTGGGGAGGGCTTAGATTGTCGGTCAACGGCAAACCGCCGGCGCTGGCGGATCGTGAGACGGATGTGCTCCCGCCGGGAAAGGAGAGCGTCCATGCCTCATGCGAGTAATCGCCTGCTGTCTGCGCTGGTGCCCGACGATTATGCGTTGTTGTCGCCGCATCTCAGCCCGGTCGCACTGGAGCAGGGGTCCATTCTCTCCGAGACCGGCGACCTCGTCTCCCACGTCTACTTCCCGTGGGACGCCGTGATTTCATTGGTGGTGACGCTGTCGACTGGAGAGAGCGTCGAAGCGGCCATGGTGGGCCGCGATGGGGTCGTCGGGGCCATGTCCGCCCTGGACGGCAAGCACGCGCTCAATCGCACCATCGTCCAGATCGGCGGCAGCGGCGCGATGTGCGAGGCCGCCACCTTGAAGGCGTGCGTGATGCAAAGCCCAAGCCTGCTGTCAGCCATCGTCAGCCATGAGCTGACGGTGTTTGCGCAGGCCCAGCAATCGGCGGCCTGCAACATCACGCATCATGTCGAAGCCCGCCTGTGTCGCTGGCTGCTGCGTGCGCGCGACCTTTCCGGCGGCAACACGCTGGCTTTCACCCAGGAGTTTCTCGCCGACATGCTCGGCGTGCGGCGCACCGCTGTCTCGCCCGCGGCACTGACCCTGCAGCGCGCCGGACTGATCCAGTACAGCAGCGGCAAGATCCAGCTTCTCGATGTCGGAGGGCTGAAGGACAGTGCATGCGAATGCTACGCGACCGTCAACCAGCACTACGAGACTTTACTGGGCCACAACCGCGAGCCTGCAGCCTGACGTGACGCTTGTCGTCAGCAGATGCGGGGCAGACAATGTCACACACACGCTGCCGAGCCGTTTCCCGTCGCGCGTCCGGGCACGCAGACGATTTTGTTGCCATGGCTCCTCCTTGCTCTGCTGCCTCAACGACTGCGGTTCGGAAAGGGCCTGTGCGGCGGACTGGCCAATTGGCCAGCGCCTGGAACATGAAATCCCGTCGCAACCTTCGCACGCGCAACCCATGAAAGATCGGCGCGCGCAGGGAACGCGTGGTCCGCCATCCGATTGACAACGCATCAAGAGGCCGGCGTGCGTGCATCAGCGCGTCGCGTCGGGCCCTCTGTTGTCACGACGAAAGGTTTCACTTATGAAACACATTGTTGCCAATCTGGTTTCGGGCCTCGCGCTCGTCCTTCTTGCCGCACCCGTGCAGGCCCAATCGGTCGGCGAGAAGACCGGCGTGAATTCAACGCTCGGCATCAGCCCGACGATGGCGGACTTCGTCAAGGAAGCTGCGACCAGCGACATGTTCGAGATCCAGTCCAGCGAGCTCGCGCAGGCGCGCGGCAACCCGGCCGAGAAGGTTTTCGCTGCTGACATGCTCGGTGCCCACAAGACGACCACCAAGGAACTGAAAGCGATGGTAGCGAGTGGTGAGGTGAAGGCCGAGTTGCCGGCTGCGCTGGATAGCACGCACCAGAGCGAGATCGACAAGCTGAAGTCGCTGAACGGTGCCGACTTCAACTCCCGCTACAATTCCGATCAGGTCAGTGGTCACAAGGATGCCGTATCGCTGTTCGAACGCTACGCCAAGGACGGCGACAATCCGAAGTTGAAGGATTGGGCGGGCAAGACGCTTCCGACCATCCGTCATCATCTGGAGATGGCCCAGGATCTGGCAGCCGGAAAGACCGTGGGCAGCCACTGACATCCGGTCATTGCGGCAGGGGCCAAGAAAAAGAGCCGCTGATGGCAGCGGCTCAAGACTTTACCCGGGAGGACCCAAGCACGTGTACCGCCGTTACCTTGTTTGCGGCCATCCACGGACAGGCTAGGGCGATTCTGCGAATTCGTCTGTGACTTGCCGCACACACCGCACTGCAAAACCAGCGGTACGGAACCACTCAGCGGTTTGTTTGTTGGTGTGTTGGAGGACGGAACCCCTCACGGGGCAGTCGTCAGTCGGGGTCGCGCGGTGTCAAGCCCGGGCGGCCCCGTTGCTGTCTGGGTCCCCATCAACCTGATCAACTGGACGCGAGATGCCTAAAGCCATCGAACATATTGTCGACGCCTATATCAGGTTGGGCAATCGCGCGGCACTTGAGAACCTGATGTCTCACCGCCGCCGCTTGCTGGCCGACCTGAAGAATCGCACCGGCTTCGATTTCAGCCTGCCGATCGGGCAGATCGAGGACGAGATCGCCGTCATCACCGCCGGGTTGGAGCGGTTCGATCATGAGCATGCGGTCCCGGCGGCGTCAGAGCCGGATCGTCCGATCAGTGACGAGAGTCAGTGACGAGAAGGCAGATGCAATACCGACGCGCCCTACATCGTAAACCAAAGGGCAAACCCGATGGCGGCGAGGCAGGTGCCGAAACCGGCAGCCGTCAGGCAGAGGAACGGGACAAGCTCGAAACGAGGCGACCCCATGGTTTGTCCGAGTACGGCTGTGTGAATACGGCTGTTTGATCGCTCGCTTTATCAACGGGCGGATTCAAACTGGCGCCGGCATGGCTCCACGGAACTGCTTCACAATTCCGCGACGGGCCGGAAGTTCCGGAGGCCGGACATGAAATGGTCAAAAAATTGCGGCCCCGGCGGATGGCGCCGGGGCCGCGAGCGTCGGCGATCATGGGACGATGATCATCCGGCGCCTTACTTCGACATGCCGCCGCTGCTGCCCGTTCCGTCGTTCGGCTCCATGCTCTTTTTCATGCTGTCCTTTTTCATCGCACTCTTGCTCTTGGACTCATGAGACATGCCCGTGGTGCTTTTCTTCATGTGTTCCTTGGACATCTCGGAGGTCGGATTGGTCGTGCTCGGATTGGCGCCGGTTTGCGGCTGGCTGGTCTGGGCGACGGCGGTGCCGCTGATGAAGGCCGCGCAGGTTGCGGCAATGATGGTCTTGCGCATAGAGAGAGTCTCCTGTTGGCGTTGACGTCAGGCGGCGGATCAATGCGGTGCAAATCGCTCCGTTCCTCGCCGCAGATCGCATGATCGTGAGGTCATGCTGGAACCGGACGAGCACAGCCACTGGGCGGAATCGGAACCTTCACGGCATTGCCGGGTTCTCACGGGCCACGACAACAGGGGGACGGTCATCGATGGACGACAATTTTGAGCTCGCGGCCATGGTGTTGATGGTGCTGGCCCTGGCAGGAGCATCGCTCGCCATCGGACAAATCTACCTTGCCTCGCGCGCCAGTCCCTTCGATCAGTTTGCGTCGGTCTCGACCGCACGCATGGTCCAGCACCGAAGCTTCGGAATCCCCGAGACCCTTTCGGCATCCGTGCTTCCCTGATGAGACGTTTCCTCAAGGTTCCGTAGCCGGGAACGGGACGTCATGACAGGCGTTGACGGAGCGGGGGCAACGATGGATCAAGGTCGCGCCAGATGAAGAGATGTCTTTCAGTCATGGTCGCCGCGCTGCTCATCACCGGGCTGTCGGCCGCCCCCGCATCGGCCAAGCACCGACGCCACCATATGAGACATGCGTCCGACGGAATGACGACCGGGCTGGCTCCGATCCCCGGCAACGCCGCGTTGAGTGGAAACAACGGCAACTCGGGAAGCGGATCAAATTCCGTCGGGCATATCCAGGGCGGCAACATCGGCGCCGGAAAGTAACGCCGGGACCGCGGATCGCCGAGTGAACATCAGCTGATCCTAACCCGGCACCCGGACATCATCGACCCCGCCGATCGCATGTCGTCCCGCTCCGGAATCCAGCTCACAAGCCGAGTGATGAGGGACCTTGGCTGACGCCCCCGGCCAATCTCGACAAGCAGGCCTCCGGGTGGTACGACACCCAAGGTGTGTTGGGGAAAGTCATGCGACGGCGGCTGGAAATTTTCATTCCAATCGTTTTGCTAGCGATACTGGTGCAATTGATTGCGCCGGTCGTTGCGTTTCGCGCTGTCGCCAATGCATTCGCAGACCCGCTGTCCATGGCCTCGCTCTGTTCGGAGATGGCCTCTGCGCAGGACGGCTCGCAGACAGCGCCTGGCAAGGCGTCGCATGACTGCCCGCACTGCTGTGCGTTTTGTGCGGCCGGCCATGGTGGCGTGATCGCGCTCGATCCTCCACCGCTGATTTTCGTTGTTCTGCAACGCCGCTACCAGCTTGTCTCATGGCTGCAAGCGGCGGACACGATGCCGATCGTCCGGATCGGCTCCAACGCTCAGGCGCGCGCGCCTCCGTCCATCTCCTGACCTAGCGAACTTCCAAGCGATCGGTGCGGCCGTGGCCGAGCCGGTTGTGCCGTTCAGTCAACCGGCCTCCGCGCCGGCGTCAGGATTATCATATGTTTCGTTATCGTACCCTGAGCAGTGCGAGCCTGCTCGTGCTTTGCGGCACGCTGTCCGCCGTGCCCTCGAAAACCGGCGCCCAGACGGCCGGACAGGCGCTTCCGCCCGTCACCGTCGAGGCTCCTTCGCAGGTCCGGGCCAAGCCCGCCGTCAGGAAACCGCGGGTGAGCACATCGTCGGCGCGCCGATCGACACGACAACTCGCCAGCGCTCCCAGCAGCACCGCGCCGACACAGGGCGGGACTGTGACCGCCAGCGCCGCGCGCGCAACCCTCAACCAGGCCCTGAACGGACAGATCCAGACGACGATCGATCGAAGCCAGTTCGACAACAGGCCCTCGTTTTCAGTCAGCGATGTCCTGCGTGACAGCCCCGGCATATCGGTGAAGCAAGGCAACGGGCCGCGGGATTTCGGGATTTCGATTCGCGGATCCAATGCCCGCAACGGGTTCGGCATTCGCAATCTTGTGATCTTCGACGACGGCTTTCCGGTGACCCAGCCGGACGGCCTGTCGCGCAGCGACCTGATTGATCCCCACGCCTACGGCGCAATCGACGTCATCAGGGGGCCATCATCGGCACTCTACGGCAATTACGCGACCGGCGGTGCGTTGAACTTCCGTACCCGCCCCGGCGGCACCATCGATGGTGTGGAATACGGCGTCGATGGCGGCAGCTTCGGTTATCTCAACAATTATCTCGCGGCCGGCAAGAAGGTTGGAAATTTCGAAGGCTCGCTGTTCGCGAGCGATGCGCGCGGCGATGGTTTCATCGGCAACAGCTGGTTCAACACCCAAACGGTCAACTTCCTCGGAACGCTCCAGGCCACGCCCGACGATCGCCTGACGTTCAAGCTGATCAACAACGACCTGAACATCCGGCTTCCGATCCGCTCCTCGCTCAACCAGTTCTACCAGAACCCCTTCCAGCAGGGCTGCACCACCGGGGCCACGGCTGCGGCGGGCTGTGGCACCGTCACGTTGTTCAACAATGGCTTCAACAGTGCGGCCAGCACCGACAAGGAAACGGCGAGCCAGGCCGGACTCGGCCGCAATGATCGCAGGACCATCGTCGGCGGGCGGTGGGAGCACGATTTCGACAATACGACGACTTGGCGGAATCAGTTCGTTTTCGACGACCGCAACATCAGCCAGCCGACAGGTTCGACCACCGCCATCGGAGACTATCCCTCCTATAATTACATGAGCGATGTCACCAAGCGCGGCGAAATTCTCGGGCTGGACTCCGTGAGTTATTTCGGCGGTTTCTACAACACGCTGACGGCGTCAGGCGATACCCGCAACGTGATGCCCGGCGGCAACGCGACGCTGGGGAGCTTGTCGAGCAACCTGCTCGCCACCACCACCAACTACGGTTTGCGCGCGCGCGAGGAGCTCAGTCTGACGTCATCGTTGACGGCCATTGCCGGCATCGGATGGGAAACCACCCTCCTGCGGGGAAGGAATACGGCTTACACCTACACCGGCGCTGCCGGCACCGCGGCGACCACCATCACCACCGCCGACAGGCAGTTCCAGAACACCGCGCCTGAACTGGCTCTGTTGTACAAGTTGAACAGCGAGTGGCTGTTCCGCGCCCGCGCCGCCACTGGGTACGGGACGCCCCAGGTCTCGAACCTGTTCGTGCTCCCCACCGGCCTGTCCGGCAACAACACCCAGCTCGAGACACAGAAGAATCTGGGCTACGATCTCGGCTTCGACTGGACCCCTAACAGTGCGTTCAAACTCAGTGCGACCGGCTTCTATGAGTTTTTCCGTAACGAACTTGTGAGCCAGGCGACGCCGCTGGCCGGCATCAGCTACACCTTCAACGCGCCAAGATCGGAGCACCGCGGCATCGAACTCGCGGCCGACTGGAAGTTCCATCCAGGCTGGCGATTGACGGCGATCTACACCTACCTCGATGAAGTCTACACCGAGTACACGGAGAATATCACCAACGGCGCCGTCTTCAGTTTCAACCGTGCGGGAAACAAGATTCCCGGTATCTCGCCGAATGAACTCACGGCGCGGCTCGGTTACGACGAAATGTTCGGCCGATTTGCGGGACTGGGCGCGTTCGTCGAGCTTCAATGGAAGGATTGGTTCTACATGGACAACGCTAACCTGTTGAAGGCACCGGGATATGAACTGGTGAACCTCAACGTGCACTACAAGACAGATCTCGTGTCCGACTACTTCCGAACCTTGAATCTGTATGTCGAAGTCAGAAACGTGTTTGATCGTACCTACATCGCGTCCGCCAACAATATTGCCAACACGGTCACGAGCGGCGGCGTTCAAAATCCGGCTAACATACTGGCAAACACGACCGGTTCGATCTATGCCGGCTCGCCGCGGGCCTTTGTTGCCGGCATGAGGATCGCGTTCAAATGATTGTCGAATTCCTCCGTGGAAGGCGCAAAGCCATGCTCCGAAAAGGTTTGTTTGCGACACTCGCCTTCGCCCTGTGCCAAACCGTTGCCTCGGCGCAGATGAGCCATCAGCACGCCTCGGAAGCGGCGTGCGACGAACCGGCGCTTCGCTGCGCATCCAAGGTGACGCCGGCGTTCGGCCCTGACGGCACGCTGTGGCTGGTCTGGATGGCGGGAGGGCAGGTCTCCGTTGCAAGTTCCAAGGATTCCGGCCGCAGTTTCTCGGCGCCGACCCTGGTGACCAGGGAGCGTCTCAACCTGGACTGGGGACCTGACGCGCGTCCCAAGATCGTGGTCGATGGCAAGGGCGTCATTGCGCTGGCCTTCTCGATCTTCCGGGACAAGGCCTTTAACGGACAGGTGCTCTACACGCGCTCGACCGATGGAGGACGCAGTTTTGCCGAGCCGCGACCGATCACATCCAACAACGAGAGCCAGCGCTTCGAAGCCCTTGGTCTCGATGCGGACGGCACGGTGTTCGCGGCCTGGCTCGACAAGCGCAATCGTGTTCCCGCCCAGCGGGCCGGGCGGACCTATGATGGCGCCGGGCTGTTTTTCGCCTCGTCGAAGGATGATGGCGCAACCTATACGGACGCGCAGATCGTGACGGACAACACCTGCGAATGCTGTCGCCTCGGCCTGGCCTTCGCCGGGCCCGGCCACCCGGTTGTCGTGTTCAGGAACATCTTTGAGGGCGGCGTTCGGGATCACGCGGTGGTGACGTTCGCGGATCCGGCAACGCCAGGGGAGGTTCGCCGCGTCAGTCACGACGATTGGCAGATTGCCGCATGTCCTCATCACGGCCCGAGCCTGACGGTGTCGCCGGTGGGCACCTATCATGTCGCCTGGTACACCGGCGGCAAGGTCCGCAAGGGTTTGTTTTACGCGCGTTCGCAGGATCAGGGCCGGACGTTTTCCGATCCGCTTCCAATCGGCCTGTCTGAGCGCAATCCGACGCGGCCGTATGTGATCGCCGGCCCGCGCGGAACCACCATGGTCTGGAAGGAGTTCGATGGCGAGAAGACCACAGTCAATGCCATGACGTCCCACGACGATGGCCTGACATGGTCGAAGCCGGTCGAGGTCGCTACCACGACTGACACGTCCGACCATCCCTTGCTAGTCAGCGATGGACAGGCGACCTTTCTGTCCTGGATGACCAAAGCCGACGGATATCGACTTCAGGCGATCGGAGACGCGCCATGAAACGCCATCTGCTTGCAGCGATATTCCTTTTTGCGTTTCTCGCCCCGGCGCCGGGGTTCGACACGCCGCAGCAACTCAGGCCGTTCGTGCGGGGAAGCTGGCAGGACCTCCTTCGTTCGCATGCCGGCCGGCCGACGCTCGTGCATTTTTGGGGCGTGACCTGCGGGCCCTGCAAGGTCGAATTGCCGCTGCTCGGACAATTCATGAAGGATCATGGGGGGATCGATATGGTCACGATCAGCGCAGATCTCGTACCGGATCTGCCCGGCGCCACCCGCGCGATGCTTGAGAAAGCCGGTTTGTGGCCCGCCGAGAACTGGGTTTTCAGCGACGGCTTTGTCGAGCGTTTGCGTTTCGAGATCGATCCGAGCTGGCAGGGCGACATCCCTCGCACCCTGCTGATCTCGCGCGACGGCACGATCACGACCATCGAAGGGTCGGCCGACATGCACGACCTTGAAGCCTGGTCCAATCATCAGCTTGCCGCGGCGAAATGACGAGAGCACGATCCATGTTCTGGCCAAGTCGCACCGCTGCGTGTCGTATTGACGTGCGGTTTGCTTTCGTAGGCCGCGCGTCATCCCAATAGACCCTAGCGCAACACAACCTCGATATCGTCATACCGGTTGAGGCGATAAATGACCGCGGAAATCAACCAGCACGCCAGGAAAATCCCGATGATCAGATAGCCAAGCGCGCCGAAATTCTCGTTCAACGCGCCGATCCATCTCCAGAGCGAGCCGTCGAGGCCAAGCTTGTCGCCGATCAGGCCCAGTGCTTCGACGCCGCCGATCACCAGCGCCACGATCACCGATACCAGCGTGATGGTCATGTTGTAGTACAGTTTGCGGATCGGCTTGACGAAGGCCCAGCCATAGGCGCCGATCATCAGCACGCCGTCGGTGGTATCGACCAGCGACATGCCGGCCGTGAACAGCACCGGGAAAACCAGGATCGACCAGAGCGGCAAGCCCTGCGATCCCTGCGCGGCGGAGATTCCCAGCAATCCGATCTCGGTCGCGGTATCGAAGCCGAGCCCGAACAGGATGCCCAGCGGATACATGTGCCAGCTCTTCGCGATCATCCCGTAGAGCGATCGCAGCAGGCGGCCGAGCAATCCACGCTGCGCCAGCAGGATGTCGAGCTCGTCGGCGATCAGATGCTCGCCGCGCCGAACGGCGTTGAACATCCGAAACACCGAGATGAGGATGACGATGTTGACGGCAGCGACGGCGAGCAGGAAAAACGCCGACACGCCGGTGCCGATCAAGCCGCCGATGTTTTTGAAGTTCTCGAACTTCGACTGCAGCGCACTGACCGCAAGCGCCACGAAGATCGAAGCGACGATGACCACCGTGGAATGGCCAAGCGAGAAGAAGAAGCCGACCGAGACCGGTCGCTTTCTGCTCTGCATCAGCTTGCGGGTCACATTGTCGATGGCCGCGATGTGATCGGCATCCACCGCGTGGCGCAGGCCGAAGGTGTACGCCAGCATCGCCGTTCCCAATAGCACCGGGTAGTCGCGAAACGCGACCAGCGCCCAGATCCACGACAGGACATTCGCCGTGATCAGGACGACGTAGATTGCAATGATCTTGCCGCGGAGCTGGTCCGGTTGGTCGTCAAAAATGCGGCTCAGCATGCGTGAGACGAAGCTCGTTGCGGAGGGGGGGTGATGAGGTCCTGCTGCTTGACAGCCGGAGATATGACGTCTTGAAGCAAACATCATACGAGTTCCATTGCAAGCGGATTCTGGGCCGCGCGGGCTTCGAGCGATCCGTTCCAAGGGGCACGAAAGTCAGCGTCTCGGCGAAGGGGATGGGTGAGCTCGTTTTACGATTGATCTCCGGAACCAATCGGCTCCGATTGCGTTAGGCGGGTGATCGGGACCCCATGATGCAGAAAAAAGACCGCTTGGCGGAGTTGTCCACGGAAGCCGAGCGATATCGTCTGCTCGTCCATGCCATTGCCGACTATGCCGTCTATATGCTCGACGCCGAAGGGCGGGTTGCCAGCTGGAATCCGGGCGCGCAGCGCTTCAAGGGCTATACGGCCTCCGAGATCATCGGCCGACACTTCAGCTGCTTTTACACCGAGGAGGATCGCGCCAGCGGTTTGCCGGATCGGGCACTGCGCACCGCCGCGACCGAGGGAAAATTCGAGGATCGCGGCTGGCGCCTGCGCAAGGATGGCACCCGGTTTCTCGCCCATGTGGTGGTCGATCCCATTCGCATCGACGGCGACCTCGTCGGCTATGCGAAGATCACCCGCGACATCAGCGAGCAGGTCAAGGTCGAGGAAGCGCTGCGACAGAGCGAAGAGCAGTTCAAGCTGCTGGTCGACGGCGTCACCGATTATGCCATCTACATGCTCGACCCCCACGGCCGGGTATCGAGCTGGAACGCCGGGGCGCAGCGGATCAAGGGGTATCGGCCCGACGAGATCATCGGTGAGCACTTCTCGCGCTTCTACACACCGGAAGATCGTGCGAGCGGGTTGCCGCAAAAGGCGCTCGATGCCGCCATCGCCCATGGCCGCTACGAAAAGGAGGGACAGCGCATCCGCAAGGATGGCAGCAGGTTCTGGGCGAGTGTGGTCATCGACGCGATTCGCAACGATGCCGGGCGGCTGATCGGCTTCGCCAAGGTCACGCGCGACCTGACCGAGCGCCAGAAGGTCCAGGCCGAGCTCGATGCGGCGCGCGAGGCGCTGTTCCAGGCGCAGAAGATCGAAGCGCTCGGCCAGCTCACCGGCGGGGTGGCGCATGATTTCAACAACTTGCTGATGGCGGTGCTGGGCAGCCTGGAGATCGTCAAGCGGCGGCTGCCGTATGATCCGCGCATTACGCCGCTGGTCGAAAATGCCATCGAAGGCGCCAACCGCGGCGCCGCGCTGACGCAGCGCATGCTGGCCTTTGCGCGCCGCCAGGAACTGATGCCGGTGCCGCTGGATATCCCGACGGTCATTCGTGGCATGACAGGCCTGCTGCAACGCTCGCTCGGCTCTCACGTCTCGATCGATACCCGATTTCCGCTGGCGCTCGATCACGTCTGCGCCGATGTCACCCAGCTCGAAATGTCGCTGCTCAATCTTGCGGTGAATGCGCGGGACGCGATGCCGAACGGGGGAACGATCGTGATTGCCGCGCGGAAAGACAGCGTGGGTCCGGGGCATCTGACAGGGCTGCATCCTGGCGACTACATCTGCCTGTCGGTGGCCGATACCGGGATTGGGATGGATGCCGAAACCCTGAATCGGGCGCGGGAGCCGTTCTTCACGACCAAGGGCGTGGGCAAGGGCACCGGCCTCGGTCTGTCGATGGTGCACGGCATGGCCGAGCAACTTGGCGGCAGGTTCCTGCTGCGCAGCCGGCTCGGTGAAGGCACCACGGCCGAGATCTGGCTGCCCGCGATCGACGACGAGATCGCGCCGCTGCCGAAGGCCGAGCAGCCCCGCCTGGCGAGCGTTGGCCAGCAGCGAATCGTTTATGTCGACGACGACCGGCTGGTTCTGATGAACACCGTCCTCATGCTTGAAGATCTCGGGCACAAGGTGTTCGCCGCGACGTCCGGCGCCGAGGCGCTGGAGATCCTGGCGCGGGAAGGCGACATCGACCTGCTGATTACCGATCAGATCATGCCGCAGATGACCGGGGTCCAGCTTCTGCAGAAAGTGGCGGCCGCGCGGCCGAGTCTTCCGGTCATCCTTGCGACGGGGTATGCGGAACTGCCCGCATCGGAAGAGCTGCAGGCTGTCCGGTTGTCGAAACCTTTCCTCCAAGAAGATCTGGCGCGCGCCATTTCCACGATCAAGCAGACAAAAGGCCGTGTCATTCCGTTTTCGGGCCGCTAGCTGACCCGCTCCGCCGGGCTGGACCCCAGCCTCGCCATCTCCGCAACGACAGAGGCCGCCCGAAAGGCAGCCTCTGCAACAGTGAATGGCGTTGGGACGATCAGTGCCTGTGGTGGCGGCCACGCATCCAGCCATGATGACCGCGACGATGGCCGCGCCCCCAGCCATAGTGATGGCCACGGCCGCCACGGACCAGCACCGTATCGGCGTTGCTCTGGGTGACGGCGAGTTTGCCCGATCCAAGCGGCACGGCGCTTGCCGGCAGTGTGGGCATGAGGAACACGGCGACCAGAGCGCCGCCGGCAAGCATCAGACGTTTCATGAAATTGTCTCCCTCGAAGCCCGCAGAACGCGGGTTCAATGCAATGCGCCAGAACGGATTATGTTCCCGATTTTTCCCTGAGTGATATCGACTCCAACATCATGACGCGATCAAACGCGCAGCTGCTGTGCAGCACCACATAGCGTGTCGTTGTGGCGGCGATCGTTGCGATCTCGGCACGTCCGATGACAAAGGACGAGAAAGGAGGAAGAGGTTGCTGCTTGCCGGCGCTGATGATCATCGACGCTGTCTCGGCGAGACGGTGACGCAGATCGGCGCCGCGGTCGGTTCCGGGCCGGATTCGGCGTGGTTTCCTGCAATCGTCGCAACGTGTCACCGTATCGCAAGCCGAACGACGCGACGGTTGCCTCTTAGGCTCCGAACGGGAATGGCAAGTCCTCACCCGCGCGCCCGTCGCCGGGTCCGGGATTGCTTGACAGCCGTTGCCTTTCAATTTCTAATATTCAAACTAGTTCACATATAAAAACTTAAACCATCAAGGGGGAGGCGTCAGTGGATCGCCGTGTCATCGATGTGGTCGACGTCACGACCCGCGCAGAGCTCGGCGCGATGCCGATTATCGTGACGCTCATGTGCGGACTGCTGGGTGCGTGCGACGGTCTCGACAATCAGGCGCTGGCTTTTACGGCGCCGGTCATCGCGGCCCAGTGGGGACACAAGATGCCGGCGTTCGTGCCCGTCTTTACGGTGGGTCTGATCGGGCTGATGGTGGGGTCGTTCGTCGGCGGCTGGTTCGGCGATCGTTTCGGGCGCAAGAAGGCGCTCCTGATCGCTGCGTTATGCTTCGGCGTGACGACGTTTTTGACGCCGTGGTGCACGACGCTGCAGCAATTGATGATCGTCCGCTTTGTCGGTGGCCTTGGCATCGGCGGCTTGCCATCCGCTCTCGCGGCCCTGATCGCCGAAACCGTGCCGGAGCGCAGCAGGGCGACCCTCACGCTGTGGGCGCTGGTCGGCATTCCGTTCGGCGGCTTCGTCGGCGGGTTCGCGGCGTCCTGGATGATTCCGGCGTATGGCTGGCAATCGGTTTTCTACGCGGCGGGTGCTGTGAGCATTGTCGTGCTGCTGTTGTTCGCGCTGCTGGTTTCCGAGTCGACGCATTTTCTGACCCTGAGGGGGCAGCAGCGCAAGCGCGTTGCGGCCATACTCGGCCGGCTCGATCCGAAGGGAGGATACACGGACGCCGATGAGTTCGTGCTGCCGGCCGCGGACCAGAAGATCACGTCCGTTGCAGCGCTGTTCACCGAGTCGCGGGGCCGCATGACACTGCTGTTCTGGGGTGCCGAGATCATCGAGCTGATGATCTTCTATGTGCTGGTGAACTGGACGCCGACGCTGTTTCGCGAGGCCGGCATCCCGATCGAGCGCGCCGTTCTGGGAACGGCGGCGCTCAACATGGGCGCCATCCTGGCGACCATCGCGCTCGGCCCGGTTTGCGCGCGATTTGGTGAGCAGCGTGTGACCGCGGCCACGTTCGTGGTGACCTCAGTTGCGCTGCTGGTCATGGTCGCCGGCGCCGGCAACCTGACGTTCATGATGGTCGGTGTGTTTTTCGCCGGCGCCGGATGCATCGGTGGCCAGGCCGCCGTGGTCATGCTGATGGCCAAGCGCTATCCCACCGCCATTCGCTCGCTGGGCGTCGGCTGGGCACTCACGGTCGGGCGCATCGGCTCCATCATCAGTCCCACCGTGGTCGGTCTTCCGCTCGCATGGGGATGGAGTTCCTACCAGATCCTGATGCTTCCGATCGTGCCCTCGCTCCTGGGGGCTCTCTGCGTGGCTTTGGCGCATCCCGTGACAGATTTGTCCGGGATGCTGCCGCAGCCGCCACTCTCTTCGGCCCGCAAGGCTGCCATCAAAGGATAACGGCTTGAAATGAACAGTGCATCTTCTCCGACGGTGAAGCACGTCGTGTTCGATCTTCTGCGCGGCTTCGGCATCGATACGGTGTTCGGCAATCCCGGCTCGACCGAACTGCCGATGTTCCGGGAATACCCGGAAGACTTCCGCTATGTGCTCGGCCTGCAGGAATCCTCCGTCGTGGCAATGGCCGACGGATACGCGCAGGCCACCGGCAATGCCGCCTTCGTCAACCTGCATTCCGCCGCCGGCCTCGGGCATGCGCTGGGCAACATCTACACGGCGTTTCGCAACCAGACGCCGATGGTGATCACGGCCGGGCAGCAGGTGCGCGAACTGCTGCCGATGCATCCCTATCTGTTTGCCGAACAGGCCTCGGAGTTTCCCAAGCCGTACGTCAAATGGAGCTGCGAGCCGGCGCGCGCGGAAGATGTGCCGGCGGCGATCGCGCGCGCCTATTACACCGCGATGCAGAAGCCGTGCGGGCCGACCTTCGTTTCGATTCCGATCGACGATTGGAAGACACCGGCGCAGATGCCGCCGGTCCGGACGGTCAGCCGCGATGTCTCGCCTGATCCCGGGTTGCTGAAGCTGCTCGCGGAGGCGCTTAGCCGATCCGAGCGGCCTGCCATCGTGGTCGGGCCGCAGATCGATCATGAGAGCGTCTGGCGCGAAACGATCGCGCTGGCCGAGGCGGCAAGCGCCGCGGTGTGGGTTGCGCCGTTTTCCAGCCGCGCCAGTTTTCCCGAGGATCATCGGCTATTCCAGGGTTTCCTGCCCGCGGCTCCGGGCGCCGTCGGGTCGGCGCTTGCGCCATACGACATGGTCATCGTGCTGGGCGCGCCGGTGTTCACCTTCCACGTCGCCGGCCAGTGCGGGCTGTTCGAGCGCGGGGTGCCGCTTTTCCAGATCACGGACGATCCGGCGTCCGCATCACGCGCCGCGGTCGGCACCAGCATTGTCGGCAGCCTGCGTCTCGGCTTGCCGGTTCTCGCCGGGATGATCGAACCGCGCAAACGGGCGCTGCCGCCGCAGCGCACGCCGCCGCCAGCGCCGGAGGCCACGACGCCGATCCGTGCCGAATATCTGCTGCATCTGCTGTCGGAGGTGCTGCCGGCGCGCAGTGTGCTGGTGGAGGAGGTGCCGTCGCATCGCCCGGCCATGCAGCAGCATCTGCCCTTCAATCGTCCCGGATCCTTCAACACCATGGCCAGCGGCGGCCTGGGATTCGGGCTGCCGGGCGCGATCGGCTTCGCATTCGCGGATCCGTCGCGGCGCGTCGTCTGCCTGGTCGGCGATGGCTCCGCCATGTACTCGTTCCAGAGCATCTGGACGGCTGCGCAACATCGGCTTCCGGTCACGATCGTGATCGTCAACAACCGCGGCTACGGCGCCATGCGGGCCTTCAGCCAGGTGCTGGGCGCGCAGAACCCTCCAGGAATCGATCTGCCGGGACTGGATTTTGTGCAACTGGCGGCGGCGCTCGGCTGTCCGGGTGTTCGTGTCAGCCGCCCGGGTGAATTGAGGGATGCCCTGCAGCAGGCGTGCACCGCGCCGGGCCCGCGGCTGGTCGAGGTCGATGTCGATCCGCAGATCCCGCATCTCTACGACCGGGCGGCGGACGCGTGAGGTCAGCGTCGCCCCGGTATCGCATTTGATAACACAGCTTGAGAGGAAGATATGTTCAACGTCACACTCCTGATCGACGGCGCAGCGCGCCCGACCGCGCGGACATTCGAGCGCCGGCATCCGGTCACCGGCGACGTCGTTACCACCGCCGCGGCCGCGGATCCGGCAGATGCCGTGGCTGCGGCAGACGCGGCAGCGGCAGCTTTCAGGACATGGTCTCGCACCACTCCCACTGCGCGGCGGGAGCTGATCTCGCGCGCCGCGGATCTGGTGAAAAGCCGCGCTGACGATCTCGTCGCCCTGATGATGCAGGAGACGGGAGCGTCGCAGGCCTGGTCGCGGTTCAACGTCCGGCTGACCGAAAACATCATGCGGGAGGCCGCGGCAGTCACGACGGCTTTTGCCGGGGAGGTGCTTGCGACCGACAAGCCGGACTGTCTTTCGCTGGCTGTGCGCGAACCGCTCGGCGTCTGCCTCGCCATCGCTCCATGGAATGCGCCGCTCATCCTGGGCATGCGCTCGATGATCTGGCCCCTGGCCTGCGGCAACACCGTTGTACTCAAGGCCTCCGAACTTTGCCCGGGAACCCATCGGTTGCTCGGCGAACTGCTGATCACTGCGGGCTTTCCGCGGGGAACCGTGAATGTGGTGATGAATGCGCCGCAAGACGCGGCGTCGATTGTCTCGACGCTGATCGGCCACAAGGCGGTGCGCCATGTCAATTTCACCGGCTCGAGCCACACCGGTCGCATCATCGCCGTGGAGGCCGCACGTCACCTGAAGCCGGTTCTGCTCGAGCTCGGCGGCAAGGCGCCGCTGCTCGTGCTCGACGATGCGGATCTGGATGTCGCCGTGCGGGCCTCCGCATTCGGCGCCTTCATGCATCAAGGACAGATCTGCATGTCCACCGAACGCGTCATCGTCGATCGCCGCGTGGCCGATGATTTCGCGGATCGTTTCGCCGCCAAGGCGCGCTCGCTGACAGCCGGTGATCCGCGCACCAGCGATGCGCCGCTCGGCTCACTGATTGGGCAGGATGCGGCCGACCGGGTCGACACACTGATCGACGATGCGATCGGGAAGGGCGCCAAGCGTCTGTCCGGCGGCATGCGCCAGGGCACGATCATGGATGCCACGGTGCTTGATCACGTGACGCCCGCCATGCGTATCTATCACGAAGAATCATTCGGCCCGGTGGCCTGCATCGTGCGGGCCGACGGCGATGAAGACGCCATCCGCATTGCCAACGATACCGAGTACGGCCTGTCGGCGTCGGTCTACAGCCTTAATGTGTCGCGCGCGCTCGCCGTCGGTCGCCGCATTGAGAGCGGCATCTGCCACATCAACGGCCCCACGGTGCAGGACGAAGCGCCGGTACCGTTCGGCGGCGTCAAGGCGAGCGGCTATGGAAAGTTCGGCAGCGTGGCGGGGATCAATGCATTCACAAACCTGCGGTGGCTTACCATCGAAGGCCAGGAGCCGCATTACCCGTTCTAGGCAAAGCGTGATGTGGGGTCACGCATCCGGTTCGCCGAACCATCGCGCCGCGGCCTGAGCAGCCTGCTCATGGTCAGCGGCGTCCTCGGCACCCCAGGCGACAACGCCGTCCGGGCGCACCAGCACGGCGCTCAAACCCAGCCGATCGCTGGCGTCGCCAGCGACATAGACAATGCGATCGCTCCAGCGGCCTGCGAGCGCGCGAAGCTGTGGTTGCGCGTCAAAGTCCAGCAACAGGCCTTTCCCTGCCCGCAGAAGCGTTGCGAGCCTTGTCCCGTCGGTCAGCGCGAAGTTGGGCGCGCTGAGACCGACCAGCGGGTGGCCGCCACCAAGATCATGGCGGAGCGACACGCCCCACACGCGCTCGGCGAAATATGTCGCGCCGTCGCGCGTGTCGATGAGATCACGGATGATGGCTTCGAGTGCGCGGGTACTGCGGGTCGGCCGCATCAGCGCAACCTGGGCGCGCGACCAGTCGAGGACCCGCGCGCCCACCGGATGCCGTTCGCTTGAATAGCTGTCGAGCAGGCCGGCCGGCGCGTCACCGCGAATGGTGGCGGCCAGCTTCCATCCAAGGTTCATGACGTCGCCAAGCCCAAGGTTGAGCCCCTGGCCGCCCAGGGGAGAATGGATGTGCGCGGCATCGCCCGCAAGCAGCACCCTTCCGTTGCGGTATGTGGTCGCCTGATGGGCGCGATCCGTCCAGGTCGTGGCAAGCTTGAGGGCCGTCAAGGTGACATCGGCACCGGAGATATGGCGCAAGACCGCCTGCACATGCTCGAGCGTGATCGACTCGGTGCGGTGGAAAGCGCCGCCGTCGAAATCGACCATCGCGATGGTGCCGGGCTTTTGATAGGTATACATGCCCGTCGGAGTGTAATGGCGTCCCGGATCGAGCTTGTCCGGATCGGCCATCTCGATGTCGACGGAATAGCCGGTGAACTCGGGATCGGTGCCGACGAACGCGAAGCCGCAGGCTTTCCGAACCGTGCTGCGGCCTCCGTCACACCCGACAAGCCAGCGTCCGCGAAACGTCTCGCCAGCGGCGCGAATGGTTACCTCTTCGCCCGACTGGTCGACGCCCTCGACGCCGAGGCCGCGCCTGATCTCGGCGCCCATTGCGCTGGCGCGGGCGGCCAGGATGGTTTCGAGGCGCTCCATCTCGACCGCGATGCTGCTGCTCGTCGGATCGGGCAAGCGATACGGCCACTTCGAGGTATCGACGCGGTCGTGGAAAAACTGGATGCCGGCGAAATGGCCGCCGGGACGGCGCGGCTGTTGCATCCAGTGTGCTGAAGCCGCAGCGCTGCCGCCGGAGCCATCTTTCGCGTGTCGCGGCGTCGCGATGTCGTCCAGCAGGCCGCGACGGTCGAAGGCTTCGATGGTGGGCACCGAAAGCCCACGCAAACCGAAGGGGAGCCGCTTCAGGGGAGAGAGCGGGCTCACGTTTTGTTCCAGTACCAGCACCGAGAGATTTGCGAGGCGAAGTTCACAGGCGAGAAACAAGCCGACGGGGCCGCCACCGGCAATCACGACATCATACATCAGGACAACTCTCCCAGTCGGTATCCAATCTCAGGCCGCGATCCGCGGCATGTCCGCCTTGCCGAAGGTTCCGGAGCGGGCCAAACGTTCACTTGAGGTGCGTCGCCGATACGGTTATAAAAATCGCACTGAGTGTAATTTATTATCGCACTGAGTGTAATTTTGCAAGCGACCAAAACGGGGGCAGGTTCTAGATGGAAGGCGTGTCGGAACGGCCGCAGGGCGGCCTGCGGGAACGCAAGCGGCGGGAGACGTCCGAGCGGATCATCGCTAAGGGTCTGAAACTGTTCGTGAAGAACGGTTATGACGGCACCACGCTCGAGGCCATCGCGCAGGCCGCCGGCATCTCGCGCCGGACTTTCTTCTATTATTTCAAGTCCAAGGAGGACGTCCTGCTGGCGGCGCACGATAGCGGCTTCCGGGAGGCGCTGAGGCCTGCAATGCTGGAAGAGCTGTCCGATCAGGCTCCCCTCGAGGCCGTTCAGAAGTGCCTGATCAAGCTCGCCTCGCGCTACGAGACGAAGGAGTCCGTCGTCTTCGACCGCCTGATGCAATCGACTGAAGCGCTCCGCGCGCGGAAGGAAGCGGTTTTCGTCGAGGCGGAGCAGATCCTGCTGGAGGCGATGTATGAGCTTTGGCCGTCACCGGCGCGGCGGGACGGGCTTCGGCTGGTCGCGATGGTGGCGATGGGCACGCTGCGCCTGGCGCTGGACAAGTGGAAACAGAACGACGCGGCGCACCCCTTGGCCCATTATCTCCGCCAAAGTTTTACCCTGCTGGCAAAACAGTTCTGAAGCTGCCCGGGTGGCGTAGCCTCAATCCATCTTGCGCCAACAGTTCTGAAGCTGCCCGGGTGGCGTAGCCTCAATCCATCTTGCGCCGCTCTGCTGCAGGTGCCGTGGCCTGGTTGAAGAACGCGGCTTCCTCGGCGGTGGCTTCCAGCAATTGAGCGTCCTGATCGTAGATGTCGTTGCGGAACTTGATCGTCTGGTCCCGCGACATCCAGCCGGTGAGATAGACCCAGGCCACCGGCACCTTCTTCGGCAGATGGATGTCGGTGCGCTGCCCGGTGGCGATGGCGGCGTCGATCTCGGGGCGGCCCCACTGCGGCATGTCCCGGAGCAGCCACGCCGCGAGGTCGCGCACATTATCAACCCGCGCGCAGCCATGGGAGTCGAAGCGGTAGTCGTCCGTGAACAGGTTCTTCTGGTTGGTGTCGTGCATGTAGACCGAATACGAGTTCGGCATGTCGATGCGCACCGAACCCAGCGCGTTCCACGATCCGGATTCCTGGCGCACGGTGAAATTGGGGTCTTTCAGCGTGGCCCAGTCCACCGACGCGGGATCGATCACGCCGTCATGGGCATCCAGCAGCTGCATGTGCATGCGGGCGAGATAGCCGGGGTCCTTGCGCATATGGGCGACGATCTCGTTCTTGGCAATCGAGGCCGGCACCGTCCAGGTCGGGTTCAGGTTGACGTTGGTGATCTCGGCTGTGAGCGTCGGCGAGGGCTTCTCGGTCTTGCCTACGATCACGCGATAACGCCGCACCACCTTGTCGTTCTCGACCGCTTCCGCATAAGTCGCGGGGATGTTGACCACCACATAACGCGGCCCGAACGCGAATGGCATGTTGGCGAGCCGCTCGAGCGAGGCCTCCAACTGCTGGATGCGTTTGGCCACCGGCACATTCAGCGCGGCCAGCGTGCGCGGCGTCAGCGAGCCTGTCGCGGCGAGGCCGTGGCGCAACTGGAAGTGCTTGACCGCGGCGACAACGGTGTCGTCGAACGGCCCGCTCATTTTCTCGGCGGCGAGATCGCCGCTGATGGCGAGGCGCCGGCGCAGCAGGTCATCGTGGGGGCCGGCCACGCCAAGCGTGAATTTTGCCTCTGTGGGGATGGTCGGCCAGCCGCCGCGCACCTTGATGTCGCCGTAGCTCAGCGCCGCCTGCTTGATGCGCTCCGCGGTTCCCTGGTCGAAGATCGGTTCGTCGGACAAGGCCAGGGCGGATGCCGAGCGTGATGCGGGGGTGGATGCGGCCGGCTTTGCCGGCTGCGCCGCGGCAGGGACGCTTGCGGCGCCCTGCGCGGCGGTGGCCGTCAGCGCCTTCGCCGGTGCGGGCGTGGCTGTCGTGCTCTGGCCGAAGGCGGCTTGCGACGTGACAACGAGGGCAAATGCGACGGCAATCACTGGCTTCATGGATGCAACCCCTGGATCGGATGCGTCAATTGCGAAGCCGGCGGCTCCGGATGCCGTGACCGGCATCATGGATCGGGAGGCCGGCTTCCGATCGTCCGGGTTATTCATAGAAAACAAACCTTAACACTCACCCAAAATGCGGCGGAGGTCCGGCACCGGAGTGCGTGGCGCCGGGGGGCAGGATGCCCTGTGGGACGATATCGCTTCAACGACTCATCATCCCGTCTTAACAAAACGAAATCCTGCGGATTTCGCCGCCGTGTACGGTGTGCGCGGGCACATGAACGCATCCACCTGTCGGGGGCGACGGAAGGATCAACTGGAATTCATCGATGAATGACGCGCGGCATGGCGTGCACCTTGCAGGGGTTCATGATTCTGCGATTGATGAGTCTATGAGCGGGCCGGTCGTTTTACGGTTTCATTTCAGCGGCCTCCGCAGAGTTCCCGTACCACCCGCGATGCCGCCGGCACCGCCCGATCCCGGGCAGACGGCGAATCCGGGCCGATGTGTGGCCTCGTTGCTCGCGTTCCTGCTGCTGCCTGTCATCTCCGGTTGTGCCTCGGTGCCGCTGCAGCCGGCCGGATCGTTGTCATCCTACGATCAGCTTGTGCCTAGCGACGGGGTTTTGACCCACGCGCGCGTGGCCGTCAGTCACGACGAGGTCCTTGCAGCCAGGACGGTTCGAATTCTGCCGACATCCTATGCGGGGGACGCTGGATCGAAACTCTCGGACGTGCAGCGAAAACTGCTGGCCAATGCCATCAGCCGCTCGTTGTGCATCGGCATGAGCGATCGTTTCAGCATCGTACCGGAGGGGCCGCCCCCGGACCTGATTGTGCACGCGACGATCACCCAGGTGATTCCGACCGACGAAAAAGCCGCCGCAGCTTCCAAGGTGATTTCGCTGGGCACGAGTATCGCGACATCGGCCATGAATGTGACGGCACCGATGCCGCTGTCGCGGCTTCCGATTGGTCTTGGTGGACTGGCTTTGGAGGCCGAGGCCCGCGATCCGGCCGGCCGGCAGAAGGCGGCCATGATGTGGGCACGCGGCGCGGATATCCTCACCAGCAAACCGCGGGTCTCGACGGATGGCGATGCCTACGATCTGAGCGGTTCTTTTGGCGAGGATTTCAGCAAACTGCTGGTGACGGGCAAGAGTCCCTTCAAGACAACGCCATCGCTGCCTTCAATGCAGAGTCTGGTGTCGAAGCTCGGTGGAGCGCCGAAGGAGGCCGCCTGCGATGCTTACGGTCGCACCGGAATGTCCGACCTGATCGCAGGTTCGATGGCGTTGCCGCCCGACTGGACCGACAAGGGCGCGCCACCCGAGGCACAAGCCACAAATTAGAGCGTATCGACTTCCACGCGACATATGCGCGGTGTTTGCGCGGAAAAAACCGGATCGCCAGGCGTGAGAACGGGCAGCGTGATCAGCACGCTGAGCCCATGAGGTACGCGGTCGCGAAGCTCGATCTGCCCGTGATGACTCCTGATCACGTCGCGGACGATCGACAATCCCAGGCCGAAGCCGGTGCGTTCCGACGATGCACGCGCGTTATCCACCTTGAAGAAGGGCTCGAACACCCTGGCTTTCAGCGCAGGCGGAATGCCGGGACCGTCATCGGCGATTTCGATGGTCAGTTCCTCATGGCCATCGCTTCGCAGGCTGACCGATACCTCCGAGCCGTGCCTGACACCATTCTCGACCAGGTTGGTGATGGCCCTGGTGAGCGCATTGAGCCGGCCGTCGTAGCGAATTCTGTTCGGGCCGCGATACGAGACCCGATGGCCGATGTCGGAGAAATCGGAGCAGATGGTTTGCAGCAGGCTCGAGAGATCGACCGGGGATGTGATTTCGATGCGCGACTCGTCACGCAGATAGGCCAGCGTTTCGCTCAGCATGTTGTCGATGGTCCGGATCTCGCGGGCCATGTTCACCTGTGTCGCGGCAGTCGGCGCGACTTCGAGGTAGAGACGCAGCCGCGTCAGCGGGGTGCGCAGATCATGGCCAATGGCGGCCAGCATCAGCGTCCTGCTTTCGACGATGCTGCGAATCCGGGCGCGCATGTCGTTCAGTGCTCTTGCCACCTGGGCAATTTCGCGGGGGCCGTTCTCACTGAGAGCCCGGTCGTCGTCCGGTTGTCGCCCGAATGAATCCGCGACATCCGCAAAGTAGGATAATGGCGACGTAATCCAGCGGGCCGCATAGACCGAGAGAACAATGGAAGTGAATGCGATCAGGACGAGGCCGGCGACCGCTCGGACCGTAATGCCGTCCAACAGCACGCGCTTTGACGACAATTGTACGACGATTCCATCGTTCGGCCGCAGCCTGATCAGAAGGCGGTCGGCGTTGCCGTCGAGGGGGACGGCGCTTTCGAGGATCGCGTGCTCAGGCACATTGTCAAAGCTGTACAGCCGCGCCGCAAGGCGGGCACGGTCGGCTGGCGTTGCCCGGGTTTCAAGTTCAGCCCGGGACGCGCGGTCGACCGGAAGCCCGGCGCGGCGTGCGAGCGCGACCAGGGTATCGACCTCGGAGGCGGAACCGGCCTTGGCGAGTTGAGCCAGGGTTGTCATTTGCGTGATTGCGGCGGCGTGCAGCACCAGCGGGGAAGGCTTGGGCTGGAGAAACTGGATCACGTTCGTCACAAAGACAATGCACACCACCACGGTTGAGATGATCAAACTGGTGATCTGGCCTCTGATGGTCTGCGGCAGAATTTTGCGGAGCCGGGTCATGCTGCAACCACCGCCGGCGTAAACACATATCCGCCAAGACGCACGGTCTTGATCAATTGCGGTTGCGCGGGGTCGGCCTCTATCTTCTGGCGAATTCGGAAGATATGAACGTCGACGGTGCGCTCGATCGGCCCTGCGAGGCCGCCGTGAGACAATTCGAGAAGCTGTTCGCGCGACAGCACCCGGCGGGAGTGGCGGCAGAATGCAGCGAGAATATCGAACTCCGCGGTCGTGAGGGAAACCCGCGCGCCGTCCGGGTCGTAGAGCTGGCGTTCGGTGCAATCGATCCGCCACCCCGCAAACTTGTAGGCTTCCGTTTCACCCGTCGAATCCGGCAGATCGCTCTGCGCGCGCCGCAGCAGCGCGCGAACGCGCGCGATCAGCTCTCGCGGATTGAATGGCTTGGTCACATAATCGTCGGCGCCGATTTCGAGACCGAGGATCCGGTCGACATCCTCCTTGAGGGCCGTCAGCATGATGATGGGAATTCCGGAGACGCTTCGCAACCGCTTGCAGACGCTCAATCCGTCTTCGTCTGGCAACAGGATGTCGAGGATGACCAGATCGATGTCGCCCCCATTCAGCCAGGCATCCATCTCGCCGGCCGAGGCGACCGCCGACGTCTTGAAGCCATTGGTGTCGAGAAGATCGACCAGGATCCGCGATATCTCGGCGTCGTCCTCGACAAGAAGGATATTGGCTGACGAGACCGGCGACATCGGCAACGCAACCTGCATGTTTTGCAAGACTCCCAGGACCAGGACAGTGTGGGTCGTCCGCCATCGTCAGGGCGGCACGCGTCATGCGACATTGCGCAACGTTGCTGGGCTTTTTGACGTCGGTCCAGCCGGCGGGAGCCGTTCGACGGCCCTGTAATATTATAAAATATCGGGAGAGGCCGCCCCTTTGATCGGGGTGCCTGTCGCGGGCCGTTTTATTGCCTTGTTTGGGACATGATCGGAGATGTGTCTCGCGCCACGCGGTTCGGTGTGGGCCGGGATTTCGTCAGCGGGCGTTGCCGAAATGATTCATCAGGTCGGTGAACTCGGGCGGCAGCCATTCGCGTCGGCCGGCACCGGCATTGCCGCTGATCTTCACGGTCCATCCGGCCGCGATCAATCGCAGTGCCCGCTCGACGGCGTTGGCGGGTCCCTTCAGCAGATCGGTTTTTGCATCGCCGTCCTTCGATGCGATCACGGTGAAAAGCTCGTTGAAATTGTCATCCATCGCGAACGCCGGCCCCCTGCGCAGGATCGATTGAAAAGCGGGCGGATCGCCCACCGCTTTTGTCGCTCCAGGGGTACAGAAGGTTCGACGGGACAGCGCGCGGTGGCGTGCACGGTGATCGCTCCATGCACCGTTCGGCGCCGCTGTCCCTCGGCCGCTCGGTGGAGGCGGGGAACTGACGCAGGGGGGCGATTGCCCCAGCACCACCGGCTGCGGCCAGGAGCCGAATGCCATGCGATCGGCTCAAAGCTCCTGTCGGGTCGGCCGGAACAGGATTTCGTTGATGTCGACGTCATCGGGCTGGCTCATCGCAAAGGCCACCATGCTTGCGAAGGACTCGGCGGGAAGAGCGATCTCGTAGCCCTTGCGCACCGCCTGGGCGATGTCGGGCTCGGTGATGCTGTCGGCCAGTTCGCTGGCGACCGCGCCCGGCGAGATGATGGTGGTGCGGATGTTGTAAGGCTTGACCTCCTGCCGCAGCCCCTCGGAAATGACCCGCACCGCGGTCTTGGTGGCGGCATAGACGGCGCTTCCCGGCCGCACCTTGTGGCCGGCCACCGACGAGACATTGATGATGTGGCCGCGGAGTTGCGCCTTCATGTACGGCAGCGCGGCGGCGATGCCGTATAGCACACCCCTGAGGTTCACATCGATCATGCGCTCCCAGTCGTCCACCTTGCCGCGTTCGAGCGGCGAGTGCGGCATCAGGCCGGCATTGTTGAGGATCACGTCGATGCGCCCATGGGACTGCACCGCGCGGTCCACCAGATGCTTGACCTGTGCGAGCTCCGTCACGTCTGTCTGCACGGCGGCGCCATCACCGAGTGAAAGCTCTCCCGCCAGTCTCTGCAGCCGGTCGAGACGCCGCGCGCCCAGCACGAGCTTGGCGCCGTCCCGCGCCAGACGGCGTGCGGTGGCTTCACCCAGTCCGCTGCTGGCGCCGGTGATGACGACCACTTTGTCCTTGATGCCGTGTGTCATGGGTGTCCTCTCCAACGTTGCGTCATGATCCCGCTGTCGCCAGCCGCTCTCAGCGGCCGACCAGCTTTTGCAGGTGTTCCGGATACCGGCCGCCTTGCACAGTGATGCCGGCAACGGCGCCGTCGATCTCCCTGAGATCTTCCGGTGTCAGTGCGACGGTGGTGGCCGCGACATTCTCCGCCAGCCGATGCAGCTTGGTGGTGCCGGGGATCGGCACGATCCATGGATGCTGTGATGGCCTCTGCGCCAGCACCCAGGCCAGCGCGATCTGGGCGCGCGTTGCCTGCTTGCGCGCGGCGATGTCGCCGAGCAGGTCAACCAGGGCCTGGTTCGCCTTGCGGGCTTCCGGCGTGAACCGCGGCACGATATTGCGGAAGTCGTTCTTGTCGAACGTGGTGGTGTCGTTGATCGCCCCGGTGAGGAAGCCCTTGCCCAGCGGGCTGAACGGCACGAAACCGATCCCGAGCTCTTCGAGCGTCGGCAGGATCTCGGCTTCCGGTTCACGCCACCACAGCGAATACTCGCTTTGCAGCGCCGCGACCGGCTGCACCGCGTGCGCCCGCCGGATGGTCGATGCGCCGGCCTCGGAGAGGCCGAAATGCCTGACCTTGCCCTGCTGGATCAGCTCCTTCACCGCGCCGGCGACATCCTCGATCGGCACGTTGGGATCGACGCGATGCTGGTAGAACAGATCGATGACGTCGGTCTTCAGCCGCTTGAGCGAGGCCTCGGCCACCTGGCGGATGCGCTCCGGCCGGCTGTCGAGGCCGCGCTGCTGGCCCGTCGCGGGATCGATATCGAAGCCGAATTTGGTCGCGATCACGACCTCTTTGCGGACTGGCGCAAGCGCCGCGCCGACCAGCTCTTCGCTGGTGAACGGGCCGTAGACCTCGGCGGTGTCGAAGAAGGTGATGCCGCGCTCCACGGCGGAGCGGATCAGCGCAATGCCCTGCTGTGTCTCGACCGCCGGACCATAACCGAAGCTCAATCCCATGCAGCCGAGCCCGATGGCCGAGACTTCGAGGTTGCTGTTTCCGAGTTTGCGTGTCTGCATCGCTGATCTCCTTCGACGCCCTGCATCGGTCGGCGTCACCCTGACGCAGCGTGGATTTAGTCGGTGCAAGCACCTGCGATTAGGCATAAAAATGCGCATGAACTTATGAACAGGACTCATGAATGCGCGACAACAACACCAATGACCTGCTGGCTTTTCTAGCGGTGGCGCGCGAGCGCAGCTTCACCCGCGCGGCAGCGCAGCTGGGCGTGACGCCGTCGGCGCTCAGCCACTGCATGCGCGGGCTTGAGGAGCGGCTGGGCGTGCGGCTGTTGACCCGCACCACGCGCAGCGTCGCGCCGACCGAGGCAGGCGAGCGTCTGGTCCGCAATGTGGGGCCGAGGTTCGAGGAAATCGACGCCGAACTCGCCGCGCTGGGCGAGCTTCGGGAGAAACCCGCCGGCAATATCCGCATCACGGCGGGCGAGCACGCCGCCAAGGTCGCGCTCTGGCCGGCTTTGGCGAAACTGCTGCCGCGTTATCCCGACATCAAGGTGGAGCTGATCATCGACTATGGCCTGACCGACATCGTGGCGGAGCGCTACGACGCTGGCGTTCGCCTCGGCGAGCAGGTGGCGAAGGACATGATCGCGGTTCGTATCGGGCCCGACATCCGCATGGCGGTGGTCGGCGCGCCCGCGTACTTTGCTGCACGGCCTAGGCCGAAAAAGCCACAGGACCTCACGGCCCATGCCTGCATCAATCTGCGTCTGCCGACCTATGGCGGCCTGTTCGCCTGGGAATTCGAGAAGCGCGGCCGCGAACTGAAGGTGCGGGTGGAAGGCCAGCTCGTGTTCAACAACATCGCGCTGCGGCTGAACGCGGCGCTGGACGGCCTCGGCCTTGCCTACCTGCCTGACGACCAGGTGGAGGCGTATGTCGCCAAGGGCCGCCTGATCCGCGTGCTGGAGGACTGGTGCCCGCGCTTTGCGGGCTATCACCTCTATTACCCGAGCCGCCGGCAGCCGACGCCGGCGTTCGCGGTGCTGGTGGACGCGTTGCGCGAGCGGGGCCGGGCGGTGTGATGCGGGAAGGTCAGGCCATTCAGCGGCCGAGGAACCAATTGGGTTGCGCGGAGAACGGTCTTGGTGGCGTCTCCGGTGGCGTCCTCGGTGCGAGGGACACGGGCGGTGGCGCAACGGGACGGCGTGGCCGGGGGGATGTCGTCATGATCGGCGCGGGTCCGAGCATCGGCGGGGGCAGCGCGATGCTTGCGCTGGCGTCGCGCGGGACCGATTTGCGCAGGCGGATCTCGATGCGCCGCCGCTGCGGGATATCGCCGGGTGTTCCCGTCAGCGCAAGGGTCTCGTCGGTGTTGACGAGCTGGGCGCCCGACAGCGGGATCAGCTTGTAGCCGGCCAACAGCGGGCTCTGGCGCAGCACACTGACGACGGAGACCGCGCGGGCGAGGCCCAGCCCCGCATTGTCGGCCGGCACCAGCGTGGCGACATCGCTTTCGTTCTCCAGAACCGATGTCAGATCGCGGTCAAGGTTGGACTGGCGCAGGCTCAGCGGCTGTTCGTCGGTGTGGCCGACCACCTCGACCACATCGACATCGTACTTCTTGATGTTCTCGAGGATGACAGCGGGTGTCTTGTAGAGCAGGGCATCGTGGAATGCCGGCGACAGCTCCGCGCTTCCGGTTCTGAAGGAATAGCCGCCAGCCTCGCTGAGCGTAATGATCGGGGGCCATTGATGGCCGCTGGGTCCGGCTCCGTTGATGCCGCGATCGATCGCGTCGAGAATCGCTGAGGTCGTTGCCGGCGGTTCTCCCGGCTTGGTCATCGCACGGTCGATGGCGGCTATGATGGCGGCGTCGCGCAGCGCCTTGTCGGCATCGATGTTGTTGGCCTTCAACTTGGTGATGTCGGTGATCCGGTCGCGCAACTCCTTCACCGAGACGCCGCTCTTTTCCAGGTTGGCCATCGCGGTACGGCTGTCCACCAGTTCACGCCAGTATTGATCGATGTCCTTGGGGTCGGTGAGGCCGGACAGGCTCTTGATCTTTTCGACCACCGACGTGTCCTGTTGCAGTGCCGCCATCAGCTCGCGGTCACGTTCGGTCTGCTCCTGCAGTTTTTGCTCGGCGGCGACCCGCTTGGTCTGCTCGGTCTTCAGGAACGTCGCCATCGCGATCAGCAGGCAGAACACCAGCAGCAGCATGATTTCGGCCATGGTCAGGCCGAGTACCAGCCCTTGCCGGTACGATGTGCGCTGCTTGGCGATTTCGCCATCCATGGCCGATCTCCTGAGCTCTATCCGTCGTGACGGGTTGGAGACGAGGCCGCGATCGGCAGGGGGTCTACAGACAAGGGTTCGATGGATTTCGCTTCGATGGCGACCGGCCCGATCGACATCGACTCGATCGACTTGGACTCAATTGACTTGGAATCAATCGACTTGGACTCGCTCGATTTCGTTTCGACTGGCTTGAGCTCGACGGGTTTGCGTTCGATCGGCTTGGTCTCGACAGGCTTGAGCTCGAAAGGCTTGGGCTCACCAAACTTGGGTTCACTGAGCTTGGGCGCGGTGGACTTCAACTCGCCGAACCTGAACTCACCGGATTTGGCTTCGGCGGCGCGGGTGTCCTCGATCAGCCGGGTCACAGCGGCGCCAACGGCCAGGGTCTGCTGGAGATTGGCTTCCATCACCTGGGCCTGTGTCTCCGCACTCTTGTTGAAGGAGTCAATGACGCGGGTGAGGTCCTGGATCATCGGGCCGAGCTTGACCTCGATGACCTGGTCGGGCGTCTGCAGCGCGGCCAGTCGGGTCGCCATGCTGTCGATCGCCAGCACGATGGTGGCCGTGCTTCGCGAGAGCGCATTGCCCTCGCGCGCCAGCCGTTCGGAGACGGCCTGCAGCGTGTCGACGATCCGGATATTGAGATTGTCGAGCGACTCGCCTGACCGCCTCGAGACATCCTCGATCGGCTTGCCCGCGGTCACCGCGAACTGCTTGAACTCATCGGTGAGCTGCGCGCGGGCCTCGCCCAGGGTTTCCCTCATCTCGTCCAGCGCATCGCCGATCGATTGCTGGGTCATGCGGCGGAAATAGGCGAACTCGAGCACCGTGCTGTCGAGTTCCCGCTTCACCCGGCGCGACGCCTCGGCCAGTTCCATTCGCGCCGTGGCTTCCACCTCGACCGGATCGCGCCGCATCTGGTTGAACAGGATGCGCAGCGTGATGCCGGTGATGGTGGAGGCGATGGCGATGCCGAAATTCTGCACGATCTGTTCGGCGGAACCGGCGGCCGAGAACTGGTAGAGCGAAACCGCCAGGCTCGTCAGGGTGAACAGGAAGCCCATGTAGTAGAGATTGTCGCCGGACTGGTCGTCGCGCAGCCGGAACAGGCGTGCGAAGCCCAGCACCAGCGCGTAGCCGATCATGATCAGCACCGGCACCGTGGTGACGAAGAATGCACTGAAGTCGTGCAGCTTCGAGAACACAATGTAGCCGCTGCCGACCAGCACGATGGCAAAGAACAGCAGGCCGCTGAGCAGGCCGGGCGGCAGATCCTTTTTGATGTCGTCGGCAGCCAAAGTCTAAGCTCCCTGCAGCCGCTTGGCGCCGCCCCAGACGCCGCCATTATCCTCGATCCAGGACTTCCAGAAGTCCATATGCTGCGTGCCGTCGACCATCGGCTGGCCTTTGACCAGCCGGTTCACGTAGCGGATGGCGACGTCGGCGCCATGCAGGTCGGTGCGGAACTTGAGATAGGCTGGCGATTGTTTGTAGCGCAGGAACGAAAGATCGCCGGCGCGCGGATACTGGCTGTAATCCTTGGTGTATTCGATCATGTCGGAGATCACGAACAGGGTTTTCTTGGCGTCCTTGCTGGCCGCGCTGGAAAACTGGTCGAGCGCGATATCCTGGATCGCGGCCATGATCGGGGAACTGTTGGCCTTGGCGGCTGCGACGCTGGTCATCACGGCAAGCGCTGCGGGCTTGCGGAAGTTCTCGATCCAGCGCAACCGCGCCAGCCGCGGATTGTCGGTCCATTCGCTCAAGCCCCCGCCGTCGCCCGGATTGCATTTCGAGAACAGCGAGCGGCTGCGCGCGCCGGCGATGTCCAGCACCCGGATGTCGAGCTTGTAGAGCGGCGGCAGGGTCGAGATCATGTCGTCGAGCGTGCCCAGCACCTCCCGCCGCGTCGTTTCCGGCAGGTCGTCGGAGGTGTCGACCAGAACCACCGTGATGCCGCGCGGGCCGTCGACCGGGCAGAGCGTTTGCGCGTCCAGCGTCGGCCGGGCGGGCGCGGAGAAGTAGAAATAGGCCAGCGCGCCGCCGGAGCCGATGGCCAGCAGCAGCAGCGCAATGCCGGCAATGCCCGACCAGCCGATGCCGGGGTCGCTGCGCCGTCGGGGAGGCCGCCTAGCCACGGGTCTTCTCCGTTGTCTTTTCCGTCTTCTCGGGCAGCAACTCGTCGATTTCGCGGTAGGTCTTCACGGCGCTGTCGAAGGCCTGATGAATGGCTGCGATCTGCTGTTTGAGCAGGTCCTGGGTTTCCGCGATCATCTGGCGCAGATGTTCGCGTGCGCTCGTGTCGGGCTCGCCGCCGGTGTAGGCGATGCGTTCCATGGCGTAGGCCCTGGAAAAATAGCCCGGCGCCGGCGTGGTGCGCGCGCGCCGGTTGGCTTCGCGATAGATCTCGAGCAGGGCGCGGCAGGCCTGCTCGATCTGGTTCTGGTGCTGGCTGAAGCGCTGGGCGAGGCGGTTGCGTCCCTGCAGCAGTGAATCGTATTCGCTGCGGCGGACCGAGAGATCGTGCGCGGCGCCGTTCATGGCCTCGGTGGCATCCTCGCGGATGTCCCGCAGACGCTCGATCAGGTCGCCTCTCGTTTTTGCGAACTGGTTGCTCGCCTCGATCCAGCGCCGCTCCAGGCCGGCGTAACCGATGTAGGGATCGAAGAACATCAGTCCGTCGGCCATCGCGATCAGGGAGAAGATGACGCCGACGCTGCAGAACACCCATGAGTTGATGTCGGTCAGCTTGGTGGGCTCCGCCAGCAATCGCCGCAGCACTTCCTGCCCGACATCGACGTTGATCATCGGTGGAATTTCACGCAGGTGCGCCAGCGTCAGGTTGAGTGCCACGGCAAAGGCGATGTAGGCGAGAAACGACAACAGGCCGACAAGCTTGAGAATGTAGTTCCGCCGATTGATCAGCCGGATCAGCACCAGGCCCCAGAGGAAGCTGGCGATGATGTTGAGCGCGGCGAAGGTGACGGCCTGCGCCGCGCCGCCGAGCAGGCCGCCGACATTGGCTTTCGCAAGAAAGCTGCCGTTGATCATCACCTCGATGATGAACAGGATGGCCAGGACACCGATCTTGAGAATGACTTTTCCGGGGCTGCTCAGCCGCGCGGGGCGTTCGATCCGGTGGCGTGCGCGAAAGCTCTCGCGCTCGAGCTCCGATTCGTTGAGGCGGCGGCGCAGTGCGAACAGCTCGTCGCGGCCCATGGTGGCCTCGGCCCTGAAGTCGCCCACCGCTTCGGGGGCGGCCTGCTGGATGACTGCAAAGCGCTCCTCGAAGCTCAGCGCCGTCACCCGCTCGTCATAGGTGTGCAGGTGATCGAGGTAGAGCGTGTGCGCATCCTGCTTGTGGGCCTCGATGCGCTCGACGATCTGGTGCTCGACATCGTCCAGCGTCTGTGCGTCAGGCGTCGGCCGGTTCTCCGAGCCGCTCTCCTGTCCCTTGGTTGCGAGCTGCAATTCGTCGGCGACGCGATTCACATTCAGATCGAGAAAGATCGTGGTCGCCGGACGGTACGAATGCGGGGGCTGATTCAGCAGCCCCCAAATGCGTGCAATAGGGGATTGTCGGGTTCCGGTGGGTCTCGTCATGGTCAGGGGGTGCCGTTAGAGCCTGGATTCGCGGCCATCGGCCACGGGACACGCGAGAGAGGGGGCAGGAGGCATAGACACGGCACCGTTGTCATAATGAGGAGCGAACTCCGATAGTTAACAACCTATTACACGTTTTTGGCGAGAAATGTCCAAGGACAATCCGGGGAACGCACACCACATACATAGTTAGTCCGAGCAAGGCGGGGAGATGGCACAAACGGATGCGCCGCCTGTGATTTCGCGACGATCTTCATGTCGCACGTCTCTGTGATGCCGGGGTGATCCAGGCTCGCGGCATTCATCATTGCTGCCTGTTTCGGGGACGAAGCCCAAGCCGATCAATCAGGCCAGTTTGAGATCAACTTGAGGTCAATCCTGGGGCAGGCCATGGCTCCGCACGTGGCGACAATGGACTGAAGACCAGACGCCAAAAGCCCGGCGCGGGGCCGGGCTCTCTCATCGCGCCTCGTGGCATCATTGCGCGTCGCGGATCGCAGGCGATCGATCCGCGACGGCCGGCATGAACGACTCAGAAATGATAGTTCACGCCGATCACGACAGTTTGGAATTTCTGCGCGCGATCCGGCAGGTTGTCTTTTTTCATGTCCCTGGAGAGATCGGTGTAGAGATACTCGATCTTGGCCGACCAGTTCTGCTGAAACGCCCATTCGACGCCGCCGCCCGCGGTCCAGCCCAGACGCATCTTGTCGACGCCGGCATCCTTCACCTGGCCGAACGCCATGCCGCCGGTGCCGTAGACCAGGAGACGTCCGTCCATCAGCGTGACGCCCGCGCGCGCACGCCCGGTGCCGTAGAACGGCAGGCTCACCTCATTGCCGCCGATCTGCTTGGTCTTGAGTCCACTCGCCATGAAGTCGTTTTCGATGCCGACCACGAACCGCGGCGACAGCTGATAATTGTAGCCGACCTGGATGCCGCCGACCACGCCGTCAGCCTTGCCGCCGGTCGTGCCCAGGATGCTGTTGAAACCGTCGCTGCCGCTGAAGCCGCCGCCCACATTGGCGCCGGCGTAGAAGCCGGTCCACGAAAACGCCGGCGGCATCGTCGGCGCATAGACCGGCTCGGCCTTGCGGTACGGCAGATCCGCCGCACGCGCGGCGCCTGCGACAAGCACCGCGGCCAGCGCCAAAGCGGTCATCGTCTTCCAGTTGTTCATCGAATTCTCAAGGGTCATGACCCCGGTCTCCCCACATTGCTGATCACCACAGCCCGAAAATGACCGTCGGCCATTAATCAAACTATACCGTACTATTACTGTGTGTGTCGGGGAAAGCAAGAGGGCGGGCGGAAGAATCCGATGACCGATGCGGGAAGGCGCGCGGCCGGGGGCACGGCGATGCTTTCCTCGGCGGCGTTTTCGCGCATAATCGGGATCGTCGGTCCCGCGTGGATGAGCGACCGAGGAAAGGCAGCCCGTGTCCACGACCGCCGTTCTCTTCAGTATTCTCGGAGCGTTGCTGATTGGGGCGATCAGTCCGGGTCCCAGTTTTGTGCTGGTGTCGCGCACCGCGGTGTCGTTGTCGCGCGCCGATGGTCTTGCCGCGGCTGTCGGAATGGGCCTCGGCGGTGCGATTTTCGGAACGCTGGCGCTGGCGGGCCTCAGTGTGCTCCTGCAGCAGGTCGGCTGGCTCGATGTGGCTCTGAAGCTGATGGGCGGCGCGTATCTCGTTTACCTGGGCATCCGCATCTGGCATGGCGCGGCCGATCCGATCGTGTCTCCGGACACGGCTGAATTGCGCAGCACGTCCCGCTTTCGCTCGCTGTCCCTGGCGCTGATCACGCAACTGAGCAATCCGAAAACCGCCGTCGTGTACGGCAGCATCTTCGCGGCGCTGTTGCCGGCATCGCCGCCATCCTGGCTGTTGATGGCGTTGCCGCCGTCGATCTTCGCTATCGAGACCTCATGGTATGCCGTCGTCGCCCTGGCGTTCTCGGCCGACGGTCCGCGCGCATTGTATCTCGGCTCCAAGAGCTGGATCGATCGATCCGCGGGCGCCGTCATGGGGCTGCTGGGGGCAAGGCTGATCGCTGAGAGCGTCAAATCGCGGATCTGAGTTCGCGCATCCGCGCCGCCACAATTCGCCGGCGTTCCCTTTAATAAGTGGGGCTGAAGCGCGGCGGTTTGCTTACAGGCTTTTCGGCAATCTCTGCGCTTCGAAAAGCGACAATCCGATCGTGTTCGCGGTAGTCCCTCTGTTCGTTCGCTGTCGTGTCGAACGTTCGTGAAGACAAATCCGCGCATTTTAGATTAACGCGGGGACGCCGCTGCCCGCGATGTGTGCAGGGACAACAGCCATAACGTGTGGTGCACGTGATCGCGTGCAATCGCGGAGGTTGCAGGCTGACGAAACCATTGGAAGGCCCCGTCGAGAGGGGCGCGAGTCGTCGCGAGCGACCGATGACGCCGGCGGCTCAATCAGAAAGGCCGCCCCGAAAGGCGGCCTTACCGGGATGAAAATTGATAAGTTAAGAAATGAGCCCCCGGCGGTTCAATTCCTAGCACTGCAATCCTTTGCGGCTTGTGATCTGGATCACACTTCAAGCCGTGGTGTTCGATTTCTGCTACAATTTTTGTGTCGTCGTGTGTCCGGAGGCCATTGAGGCCGTCAAAGACGTCGCGCCGAGAGCGTGCCGTAGAACAGGCGCGCCCCGGGGACGTGCTCTACCGTTGCCCGGATCGGCCGGTTTTGCGTGGTGATCGATCGGGATGTTCGCCAGTTGGTTTGGTGAGAGTGCTCGCAGCATTCAGTGTCGGATTGGCGCCCTGAAAGCCGAGCAGGGTGGAAATTCTGCGGCCGGCGTCGCCGACTAGCCTGGCAAACTCCGGGATCTTGTCGTCGGTGACCCGTGCCGATGGCCCGTAGAGGCCGACCGAGCCGACGACGCTGCCGCGATGATCGAAATAGGGAGATGACACCGCGATGGCGCCGACGAAGATCTCGCTGCGGCTGATGGTGTACCCGTTGCGCCGCGCAGACATAAGCGCCTCTTCCAGATGCGCACGCTGTGCGTCGCGCGGCATCTGGTCCAGAAATTCGGACTGGCGCTGCGGCTCCATGAACGCCAGCATTGCCTTTCCGGTCGCGCCCTGCGCGATCTTGAGGGTGTGGCCGATGCCTCTGCTGATGGAGAGCACGTGCCGGCTCTCGTACTCCAGAATGCAGATCCCCCGATCCTCCTGCAGCTTGAACAGGGCCGCGGTCTCTCCCGTTTCCTCGCGCAGCGCTTCGAGGACGGGGCGCGCCACGTTGACGACTTCAAGGCCCTTGAGCCACACATGCGAGAGATTCATCACGCCATGGGCCAGCTTGAAGCGCTGCGGGTCGCCTTCGGACTCGATCAGTCCGCGTGTTGAAAGCGTGTGCAGCAGCCGGTAGAGCGTCGGCCGGCTCAGCCCGACCCGTTTCTGGATGTCGATTACGCTCATGGCAGGCTGATCGGCGCTGAAGCATTGCAGGATCGCAATGGCGCGATCCACCGCGCGCACGCTGGCCATTCCGGCTTCGGCGTCATCGGGCTCCGCTTTAGGGGTCTTCGGCATTAAAATCTGTAACCAATGTCCACGGGCTGACGACAATGACCGTCGGTCTTGCCGTGCCAAGCTACCGCAAGCCCCGAGTCCGCGGAAGGGTGGATTTGCGCTGAGTGTTTGAAATTTCTCAAATATTTCCTCCGCGCCGAGACGGCAAAGGCATTCACAAGGCCCGCGTGAACGGTGCTCCAGGGGGCTCAATAAAACGTGAGAATCTAGTCCGTATGTCGGACGTAAATGCCGCGCGTCGGGGGCAGCGCGGTGCACAGCGCGGCGCGGCGCCGCCTTGGCAGTCCACTCTCTGATCCCAATAAGCCGCGATTTTTCCACTCAAGTTGCGTCCAGGCGGAATTTGAGAAGCAGGTGTCCAGCTTGACGTCGCGATTTTACGCACGCTATAAATATTGAAATTAATGTCCATTAGATGGACATAAGCGAATCTCAGAGAAACGCGGATGGGAGAGCTGGTGATGGTGTCTTGGTGCAGGTGCGGCGCGGGCCGGGCTGTCGTGATCTCCCTGATCGCCATCGGTTTGATGGCGGGGAGGGCAGCCGGGGGCGAAGCGGGATCGGGCATTTCCGACGGCGTCGTCCGTATCGGCGTGCTCGGCGACTACGGCAGCGGCAAGGATCTCGGCGGAGCCGGCTCTGTGACCGCGGCGCGGCTTGCAGCGGACGATTTTCATAACACGGTACTGGGCAAGCCGATCGAGATCGTCTCGGCCGATCACCAGAACAAGCCGGATGCGGCTGTCGGCATCGCCAAGAAGTGGTTCGATCTCGAGCGGGTCGATGCGGTCACCGATCTCGCGGTCAGTTCGGTCGGATTGGCGGTCGCGGGTCTCGCCACACAGAGTAACCGGACGGCGCTGGTCTCCGGGGCGGCCACGTCCGAACTGACCGGGAAAAGCTGCTCGCCGGTGATCACCCATTGGGCCGACGATACCTACGCCCTCTCGGCCGGTCTCGTGGGCGAACTCGGTCAGCGCGTCGGCAAGGATTGGTATTTCGTCGCCGTCGACTACTCGTTCGGAACGGCGATGGTGCGCGACGCCTCCAAGGCCGTTGTTGCTGCGGGCGGCAAAGTGCTGGGCACCGTACGCTATCCCTTCAACACCACCGACTTCTCCTCTTTCCTGCTGTCGGCGCAAAGTTCGGGCGCGAAGGTCGTCGCGCTCGCCAGCACCGGCGCCGACACCGTCAACGCGGTCAAGCAGGCCCATGAATTCGGGTTGCAAAGCTCCGGGCAGACCATTGTCGGGATGCTGACCTTCATCGCCGACGTCCACTCGATCGGCCTGAAGGACGCGCAGGGCATGTATGTCGCATCGGAATATTATTGGGATGACGACGACGGTACGCGTGCGTTCGCGAAGCGCTTCTTCGCCGCCGAGAAGCGCATGCCGACCAAGCTGCAGGCAGCCACCTACGCCGCGGTGCGCCACTATCTGAAAGCGATCGAGATCGGCGGCACGGACGAAGCGAAAGCCGTGAACGCGCAGATGCGAAAGCTGCCCGTCGATTTCTTCGGCCGGCGCGCGCACATCAGGGCTGACGGGCGTGTCGTGTACGACCTCTCGCTCTATCGCGTGAAGGCGCCGTCGGCGAGCAGGTACGACTGGGATTATTACGAGAAGATCTCGACCATCCCCGGGGACAAGGCGTTTCGCCCTGAAGGCGAAGGGGAATGCAAGTTCACCAACTAGCTGTGCTGCCGCGAGTTGATGCCTTCCTGGCGTCAACTGCCGTGAATGGCGCCGCAAGCTCAAGAATTCTCGGGAGACGTGATGCCCTCGGTGACCTACCTGCACAGCGATGACTCGCAAGACACCATCACGGCGCCGGCAGGCACCAGCGTCATGCAGGCGGCGGTGTCGCATGGCATCGCCGGCATTCTCGCCGAATGCGGCGGCGCCGCCGCGTGCGCGACGTGTCACGTCTACGTCGACGACGCCTGGCTGGATCGTCTGCCGGCCATGACCGTCGACGAAAGCGACATGCTCGATTGCACCGCGAGCGAGCGGCGCGCCAACAGCCGGTTGAGCTGCCAGATCGAACTCTCGTCCGATCTCGATGGCCTTGTCGTGCGGACGCCGGAGACACAGGCGTGACGAAGGCCGGTATCGTCATCGTCGGGGCGGGGCAGGCCGGCTTTCAGGCGGCGGCATCGCTGCGCGAGCTCGGTTATGCGGTGGGCATCACGCTCGTCAACGGCGAGGGAGCGTTGCCGTATCAACGGCCGCCATTGTCGAAGGCGTACATGCTGGGAAAGATCCAGGAAGATGGTCTGCGTTTCCGGCATCAGCCTTATTACGCACAGGCCAATATCCGGCTTGTCGGATCCGACCCCGCGGTATCCATCGATCGCGCCAGGCGGCGGCTGCACCTCGCGTCGGGAACGAAGCTTCCCTACGATTATCTCATCCTGGCCACCGGGACCCGCAGCCGGACGCTCGGTGTCCCGGGCGCGGAGCTGGACGGCGTGTTTTCGTTGCGATCGATGGCGGACGCCGAAGTGCTGCGCGAACGCCTGGCATCGTCGCACCATGTCGTTGTCATCGGCGGCGGATTCATCGGTTTGGAATTCGCCGCGGTCGCCGCCAAATTCGGCGCCAAACCGCACGTGATCGAGGCGGCGCCGCGGATCATGGCGCGGGCCGTCTCGCCCGAAGTCTCCGCCTGCTTCACGCGGCGGCATGCGGCGCGCGGAACCAGCTTCACGTTCAACGACACCGTTGCGCGCATCGAGGGACACGCCGGCCGGGCCGTTGCAGTGACAACCGCGGCGGGCGACGTGCTGCCCGCGGACCTCGTCCTCATCGGCGTGGGCGTGCTGCCGAACGTCGAATTGGCGCAGGCCGCCGGATTGCCTGTCGCCAACGGGATTGTGGTGGACGAACTGCTGCGGACCGCCGACCCCGCGATTTCCGCCATCGGAGATTGTGCTGTGTATCCGAGTGTCCACGCCAATGGTCCGCTCAGGCTCGAGTCCGTTCAGAACGCGATCGATCAGGCGCGCGCTGTTGCCGCGCGCATCGTGGGACAGCCTGCTCCGTATGCCGCGGTGCCCTGGTTCTGGAGCGACCAGGGCGAAGACAAACTGCAGATCGCGGGGATTGCTGCGGCCGGCGACATCAGGATTGTCGGCGGTGATGAGGGCGGCGCGCGATTTTCGGTCTTCCGCTTTCGTGACGGGGCTCTCGCCTGCGTCGAATCCGTCAACAGGGTGACGGATCACATGGCGGCTCGGGCGCTGTTCAAGAGCGGCCGCCAGGCGCGACTGACACCCGGTGAGCTCGGCGCTGCCGGCTTCGATCTGAAATCGTACCTGTCCGGGGAGGCCGTCAATGCATGAGGCCTCATCTTGGCGGCCGCCGCCGCGGCATCGCGCGCAACACATTTTCCTTCAATCCAGATGCGGAGAGTGAGAGATGGCCAAGAACAACGATGAGAACGGTGGTTTCGACCAACTCGTTGACATCGACAAGGGCTTCATCAGCCGCGAGATCTTCGTGGATTCCGATCTCTATAAGCAGGAACTCGACAAGGTGTTCACGCGCGCGTGGCTGCTGGTCGGCCACGAAAGCCTGATCCCCAACCCCGGCGATTTCTACACGTCACGGATGGGGGAGGAGTCCGTCATCCTGTGCCGCGACAAGACGGGGCAAATCCATGTCTTCCTGAATTCGTGCCGGCACCGCGGCATGAAGGTGTGCCGCTATGAATCCGGCAATACCTCGCTGTTCACCTGTCCCTATCACAGCTGGACCTACACGACCGACGGACGGCTGCAGGGCGTGCCGCTCTACCGCTCGCTCTACGACGGCGTTCTCGACCGCGAGGCGAATTCGCTGGTGTCGGTCGCCAGGCTTCACAACTACAAGGGATCGATCTGGGCGACCTGGGACAAGAACGCACCGGATTTCATCACCTATCTCGGCGATGCGAAAATCCATCTCGACCAGGCGCTGGATTGTCGCGACGGGCGCGAGGGCGGCTCCGAGGTCATTGGCGTGCACAAATGGGTGTTTCCCGCGAACTGGAAATTCGCGGCGGAAAATTTCCTCGGCGACACCTATCACAATCCGAGCCATCGCTCCGTGGACCTGATCGGAATCGGACCGAGCGCCGCCGCCGGCAAGAAGGGGCGCCGCGACGACGAGCTCGAAAAAGCCCAGCATGTCTGGATCAGCTTTCCGGCCGGCCATGGCGTGCACAGCGCGCTGCAGCCGGATGCGAACGAGTACGTCGAGTCGTTCCTCGACAATCCCGTGCTCGAGCAGTACTTTCGGCATTGTTACGAAGAGCGCAAGCGGCGCCTCGGCGAGGGCGCCAAGCTGCTGCCGTTCGTCGGCACCATCTTCCCGAACACGTCCTACCATGGCCGTCAGCCGCGCGGCCTTTGCGCCTGGCATCCGCACAGCCCGACCTCGACCGAGGGATGGCGCTTCTTCCTGGTCGACAAGGACGCGCCGAAAGAGGTGAAGGACTATCTGCGCCGCTATTACATGCGCTACTCGGGCCCCGCCGGGATGACCGAGCAGGACGACATGGAAAACTGGCTCTACGCCACGGCCGCAAGCACCGGCACCGTCGCGCGGCGCTACCCCTTCAACTACCAGCAGTCGATGGGGGCGTTCACGACCGATCATCCGCTGGGCGGCGAGGTCAGCCTCCAGATCACCGAACAGATCGCGCGCGGCTTCTATCGCCGATGGAGCTCCTACATGCGCGACGCCGACTGGACCGAGCTCCTGGGATCATCCGGAAACCGGCAGGCTGCAGAATGAGTACAACCGGAAAAGTCGTCATCGTCACCGGAGGCACCTTCGGCATCGGTCGCGCGATCACGCTGGGTCTCGCCGCGCGCGGCCACGCGGTGGTGGCGTTCGGGCTGGAGGCTGCGCAAGTCTCCAGCACTGCGCAGGCCGCGATTCCTGGACTGCGAACCGAGCTTGCCGGTCGCGGGCTTGCCGCCGATCTGATGGAAGCGGATGTCGCCAAGGCCGCCGATGTCACCGGCGTCGTCGATCACACATTGAAACGCTTCGGTCGGCTGGATGCGGTGGTGAACAACGCGGCGATCGGTCCGCTTGGCACGGTGCTCGACACCGATGAGGCACTGTACGACAAGATCATGGCGGTCAACCTGAAGGGGCCGTATCTGACCAGCCGTGCGGCCTTGCCGCACATGATCCGCCAGGGCGGCGGGTCGATTATCAACATCGGCTCCGGCGCCGGCTGGGGCAAGCCGAACATGGCCGTCTACAGCGCGAGCAAGGGCGGGCTCGTCGCGCTGAGCGCGGCGCTGGCTTACGACTTCCTGCACGCCGGCATTCGCGTCAACACCGTCATTCCCGGCGGCGGCGGCATCGTCAGCGGCATGAGCCTGGGACGGGTCGGCGGCGACACCGCACGCCTCGGCAAGGGCGCGCCGGGAACGGCCGCGGGCCGCGCGGCGACCGGCGACGATGTGGCCAACGCCGTCGCGTTCCTGCTGTCGCCGGAGGCGGAAACGCTGTCGGGCACGGTGATCGATGTCGGCTGTTTCTCGCACCAGGGCGGCCCGGTGCCGGCCAGGCCTTCGAGCGACGCTCGCTCCTGACACCACAGATGAAGAGGTGACCCCATGACCACAGCCGTGCAGGACAAGGACCGGGCGGACGCACCGCGCGCCGTCAACGCGTCGATCGAACGCGCCCCGCGCTATTATCAGCTCAAGGCCGATGTCGAGGATTTCTACTACCATGAGGCGGATCTGCTCGATGACCGGCGGTTTCGCGACTGGCTGGATATCCTGACCGACGACATCACCTACTTCATGCCGATCCGCCGCAATGTGAAGTTCGGGCAGCACGCCGCGCGCGAGAACACCAGGATGGGCGAGGGCATCAGTTGGTTCGACGAGGACAAGTGGACGCTGACCAAGCGCGTGGAGCAGATCCTGACTGGCGTCCACTATGCCGAGGAGCCGCTGTCCAGAATCTGCCACATGGTCAGCAATGTGCAGATCAGGGCCGTTCGTCCGGATCTGGACCGGCCGCAAGAGCTGGATGTCAGCAGCCGTTTCCTGATCTATCAGAACCGCGTTGAGTACGAGAGCTACACCCTGGTCGGCAAGCGGCATGACACCTTGCGCATGACGGATGCGGGATGGAAGGTCGCGCGCCGCGAGATCATCATCGAGCAGAACATCCTGCTGGCTAAAAATCTTACCATGTTCTTTTGAGCGCAGGAGTCGCGCTGTGATCAATGTCCTGACCATCAAAGCCGGCGAGCGCCTGCAGCTTCGCGAAGGGATTGTCGCTGAGGTTCTCGAGAACATGGAGGACGGCATGTGGCTCCAGGTTCGCTATCTGGAGGTGCCCAAGAGTCCCGGCGACGTCGGGGTCGAAGAGCTCTGTCATGCACAGGACATTCTCAAGATTCTCGGCGCGCCGGACGGCACCTGATCAATCTTCATGTTGCTAGGCGAGGGGATTTCAACATGCTTCGTTTCGACCATATGCCCAGCGACTTCCAGCCTCTCTTCCTGTTCATCGGAGAGGGGCCGGACCTGGCCGCGCTCGCGCAGTTGCTGCGCGGATTCGCGCAGGCGCCGCAGGAGATTGCCGTGCGCGAGCGCATTCCCGGGGCGACCTCGCGCACCGCGCTGACGCTCTTGCCGGCTGCCGGCGAATTCGGGATGCGCCATGCCGAAGGGCACTTCGCCTGGCGGCTCAACGCCTGGCAGGCGCTTCGCATCGCCGAGCGTATCGAAACCCTCACACCCTCGGACAGCAAGTCCGGTTCGGAGATCTTCGAGGTCGGCAGCGACGGCGAGATTCCGGTCAAGGTGTCCCGTGGCGAGTTCACCGACGACTTTCTGGTCTCCAGGCGCTAGCGCCGCCGGCCGAAGGCGGTACCCGTTGGCGCCATCATCGCTGTTGCCCTGTGCTGGCTTCGGCGATATTTTCCGATCAAGGGCGCTGGCAAAAGCAGTTTTTGGATGCTGCGGTTCGGACAGGGGCGTCCTCGATGAATTGTCGTATCTCGACCGTGCCGGCAGGATCGGGCGGGCGGATTTTAGGTGCGCTGGTTACAGCGATTTTGGCTGTTTCGAGCACCGCCAGCGGCCAGCAGCCTGTTGCGTCCACCCCTGCGGCATCGAAAACGGCGACCAAATCAGCGCCGAAGGCGGCACCGGCCGTACAAGCCCCCGTGGCCGTGCCCGCGCCGGCACCTGCGCAACCACCCCAGATCCAGCAGCTGCCGACCGAGCAGCAGGCGCAGTTGATCTATACGCCATGGACCAAATACTGCGCCCAGGGGCAGGACCCCAATGCCAAGCAGATCTGTTTCATCGGCAAGGACGGGCGTATCGAGTCCGGCCAGGTGGTGATCGCCGCCGTCATGGTCGAGCCCGACGGCGGGACGCGGAGGATCCTGCGTGTGACGGTGCCGCTGCGCGTGCAGCTCACCCACGGCAGCCGCATGATCATCGACAACAATCCCCCGGTGCAAAGCCCGTATGTGATCTGCCTCAACAATGGCTGCGTCGCGGACTACGAAGTGACGCCGGAGATGATCGACAACCTGAAGAAGGGGCAGAGCCTTTATCTGCAGGCGATCGATGAGAACGGCGCGCCGCTGACCTTGCCGCTGCCGCTTCAGGAAGCCAATGGCGGCTTCGCCAAATCCTTTGACGGTCCGCCGACCGATCCGAAGGTTTTCGAGGACAATTATAAGAAGCTGCAGGATGAACTGCAGAAGCGCGCCGGCGAAGCGCGGCAGGAGCCCGAGGCCGCGCAAGCCCCGATCGCGGCCACGACGCCCAATCCGACAGGGAAATGACTTGCCGCCTTGATCGCGCTGCGGTGCGTCGGCAAGCGCTTTTGGCGACGGTCGCCCCGGCTCAAACGCGGGATGTGGGCGCTGCGGCCTCATGATACGACATCGGCTTCGTCCTTTTCAGGAGCCAGTCGTCATGTCTGAGCAACCGGGAACATAGGTAACAGGTGTGACCGACGACATGGGTAACACAATTCTCGTTTCGTTCAGGTCTGTTGTTGTTGCGGCTGAGGACCCTGTGGGCAACGCGCAGCGTTGTCCACAAGTCCACGGCCGGTACGCTTAGGTTTTTTCAGTTGATCGCCGCGATGGGCGATGGTGCCGAGCATGATCGGACCATAGCTGACGGTACAGGCATCGGYGCTCTCGGTGAGACCCACGGGTTCGCCGACCAGCGCCTCGCTGACATAGATCGTGTTTCCGTTCCACTTGATCTCGCCATTTTGACGCACACGCCTGACGACCTGGCCGGGTCCGTAGCCCGGTTCGCGCAACACACCGTCGAAGCGGCGCGGCGAGACAGTGTAATGCTCGGCCGGCGTATCGTTGCCGAGCGCCTGATGCGGGCGTTCTTCATTGTAGACGTTCTGGAACACGCGCAGGCGCTCCAGTTGTTCGCGCAGGCTACCCGCCGCTGGCTTGGCGGTGTCCTGCAACAACGTGAGATGCATTCGCTCGTGCCGGCCATTCTGCTGTGGCTTGCCAGGCGCGATCCGCTCCGGCAGCACGCCGGCCTTGATCACCTTGACCGACAGTTGCGACAGTCCGCCGGCACCGCGCGAGGCAAAGGGCGGACCGTTGTCGGAGCGTAGCCGATACGGAAGGCCGAACTCGCGGAAGGCTGCCTCCAGCACCGGCCAGACGTGAGCGGTATCGGTACGCGCCATCGCCTGACAACGCAGCAGATACCGGCTGTGGGCATCGGTAAGCGTCAGCGGCTCGCAGTAGTTGCCATCGCCCGTCATGAACCAGCCCTTGAAGTCGATGCACCACACGTCGTTGGCCGCCGTGCATTCTGCAAACGGCGCGCTCGATGGCGGGCTGCGCCGACGCAGCTTTCGCTTTACCGTCAGTCCCTCGCGATCGAACAAGGCCCCGATTGTGCTCGCCGCCGGCCATTCGGTCGCTGGTGCATGACGTTCGAGCCAAGCCCGCACCTTCACCGGACCCCAGGTCGGATGCGCTCGCCGTACCGCAAGGCAGCGTTCGGAGATCTCCTCCGCAATCACATGGCAATGATGCACCGGTGCCCGCGAGCGATCCAGCAACCCTTCAACGCCTGCTTCCTGATAGCGCCCAAGCCATTTGTAACCGACCCGTCGGCTTACACCGTAGCGACGGCATATTGCCGCAAACGGCTCCTCCCGCTTCTCGGCCGCAATCACAAACCGCATCCGTTCATCCACGGCACAGGTCTCCATCCAAACCATCGGCAAGGCCCTCCTCGCCGATCACTTGACCTGTTACCTATGTCGCCGGTCTAATCTATTACCCATGTAGCCGGTTTGGACCATGTCCGTCGTCCCCAGCCAGCCAATTCCGTCCGCCGCCGACAGCGATCCCGAACGGCAGGGATGGATGAAGGGCCTGCCGCCGTCGGCGGACCAGGCGGTGATGTTTCAGGATGGTTCGTTCCGGAATTTTCCCGAGTTGCGCTGGGCCTGGAGCAATCTGCGCCAACTGGTGCCGACCGTGAACGTCTGGCGCGGTCCCGGACCAGCATCAACACTGCCGCGCGCCGAGCGCGACATCGGCGGCTCGGTGTCCACCACCATGGACGGCCGTCCCATGACCTTCGCGCAGATGCTCGCGGAGACCTACACCGACGGCATCGCGGTGCTGCATCGGGGGCAACTGATCTACGAACGTTATTTCGGCGCGCTGAAGCCGCACAAGCCGCACATCGCCATGTCGGTGACCAAGTCGTTCACCGGTACACTGGCGGGCATCCTGGTGGCTGAGGGCAAGATCGATCCGCAGGCGCTGGTGGTCGCGTATGTGCCGGAGTTCGGGCCCAGCGCGTTCGGCGATGCCCGCGTGCAGGAGGTGATGGATATGACCACCGGGCTCGCCTACACCGAGGTCTACACCGACAAGACCTCCGATGTGTGGGGCCTGCGCCGCGCCAACGGCATGGCGCCGATCGAGCCGGGCTATGACGGCCCGACCACCAACTTCGATTATATCCGTGTGCAGAAGAAGCAGGGCGAACACGGTCGCGCCTTCGCCTACAAGACCGTCAACACCGACGCTCTCGCCTGGATCTGCCGGCGCGTCAGCGGATTGACGCTGGCGGAGCTTTTATCCGACCGGATCTGGGCGCCGATGGGCGCGGAGGAGGATGCGCATTATCATGTCGACCGCATCGGCACCGAGAGCGGCGGCGGCGGTCTGTCCACCACGCTGCGCGATCTCGCCCGCTTCGGCGAGACCATGCGCAATCACGGCCGCTTCAACGGCCGCCAGATCGTGCCGGCGTCGGTGGTCGAGGATATCGCGCGCGGCGGCGATCCGGAAAAATTCAAGCCGGCCGGCTACACCACGCTGCCCGGCGCCTCGTACCGGAACCAGTGGTGGGTAAGCCACAATGCGCACGGTGCGTACATGGCGCGCGGCATCCACGGCCAAGGCATTTATGTCGATCCGAAGGCCGAAATGGTGATTGCCCGCTATGCCTCGCATCCGGCCGCCGGCAACATGGCTAACGACCCAGTGACGCTGCCGGCCTACATGGCGCTGGCCCGGGAGTTGATGGGGGGCGGCTGAGAGGCGGCGCTTCTCACGGTTTTTGTGGGCCGGTCGGGGGCTGCAGAGATGCTCCCACCTGCTGCCCCGAGGACGAGACCCGCCACACGGTGTTGCCGACATCGTCGGCGATCAGCAGGTTGCCGGTCTTGTCCAGCGCGAGGCCGACAGGCCGCCCGCGCGATTTTTCGTCGGGGCTGAGGAAGCCGGTCACAACATCCTGGGCGGGGCCATTCGGATGGCCATCCGCGAAGGGCACGAACACCACCTTGTAGCCGTTGAGCTGGGGCCGGTTCCAGCTGCCGTGTTCTCCGACGAACGCGCCACCGTGATAAGCCGCAGGCAGCGCATTGCCGGTGTTGAACACCAGGCCAAGCGGCGCCACATGCGAACTCAACGCATAGTCCGGCGGGATCGCCTTCGCCACCAGATCGGGGCGCTGCGGCTGGACGCGGGGATCGACATGCTGGCCGTAATAGCTGTAGGGCCAACCATAGAACGCGCCGTCCTTTACGGACGTGAGATAATCCGGCACGAGGTTGGGGCCGATCTCGTCGCGCTCATTGATCACCGCCCATAGCGCATGGCTCTGCGGCTCCCAGCTCAGTCCGTTGGGATTGCGCAGGCCGCTTGCAAAGATGCGCCATCGCCCGGTCGCGCGATCGACTTGCCAGATCGCGGCGCGGTTCTTTTCAGCTTCGATGCCGTTCTCGGTGATGTTGCTGTTCGAACCGACGCCGACATACAGCAGCGAGCCGTCCTGGCTCGCGACAAGGCTCTTGGTCCAGTGATGGTCGATCGGCCCGCCCGGCAATGGCGTCAGCGTGGTCCCCGGAGCTGTGATCTTGGTGTCGCCCTCCTTGTAGGGATAGCGGACGATCGCATCGGTGTTCGCGACATACAGGTCGTTGCCGACCAGCGCCACGCCGAAAGGCGAGGCGAGGTGGTCGAGGAACACGCTCTGCACTTCATACTTGCCGTCGGCATCGCGCAGCAAGGTGATGCGGTTGCTGGGGCCGGTGTCGCCGCCGGAGGTGGCCCAGGATTCGACCCACTTCATGATGAAGTCTTTTGGCCGCTTGATTGGCTCGGTGCCCGGCGTCTTCGATTCCACGACCAGAATATCGCCATTGGGAAGCGTATAGAGCGAGCGTGGATGCTGCAGGCCGGTGGCAATCGCGTCGACCTTGAGGTCGTTCGGAACGCTCGGCTTTTCGCCGTTCTTCCAGGCGACCACCGCGGCCACATGCATGGGCGGCACGAGATATTGCTGTTGCGCGGGCAGATCTGGATTCGCACCGATCTGGGTTTTCGGATCGGCGGCCGTTTCATTGCAACCGCTGAGGAACGAGGCACCGCACAGCAGGGCCGAGACGGCGACGAGTTTTCGCTGAACAGTCATGGCGCGACTCCCACCCGATACCGGTAAACCATCGGCCAGCCGAGCCAGCCTGTGCCGAGCATCACGATCACGGTCAGCGCGGACAGGGTCAGACCGGTCGGCACTACCGATGTCCAGGCGTCACGGCTGTGGATGAACGAGTTGAACAGCGCGAGCAGAAGCACCACAATCGTTCCGGCCATGTGAAGCCACGCAGAAGAAATACTGCGGATGAACCGGTTGCTGAAAAGACCGATCAGTTCCGCAAGTGCGGCGAGCCCGCCCATCACGAGTCCAGTGAACAACAGCCACGCCGAGAAATCCGCCCACATCATTTCAGCCGTGTGCCAGTAGGCGAGATCGGTCAGCAGGGCGCCGGTGAAACATGCGATCGGGAAAGATGCCAGCGTGGAATGGATGGGGTGCTTTGTGACCCGCATGGTCGAGGAAGAAGGGGACAGGGTCTGCCCATCCGCCGGAATCGTTGTCTGCATGGAAGGTCTCCAATAACCGCGTCAACCTCCCGTCTCCGCCAGCGTTCCAATCCCGTGCCGGCTTTGTGAGCAACAAATCGCGAGGGAACTGTCATGTCCTGCGCTCGTCGTCGCGATGGCAGGAACTCATCGACGCCAATGCAATCGCAGAGGCTCGGGGGTGAGGTCGCCCGGGGCTAGCGTCGAATGAGCGCAAGATCTTCGAGAACGCCCGCGCTTATCGCGCGACGGTCACGAGCCCTGCGGTCACCGGCGGATCGGGGAATGTCAGTTCCCAGCCGCCGCCGAGCGCCTTGAACAGTTGCACCAGGTCGAGCGAGACATTGGTGGTGCTGGTGGCGAATTGCTGCTCGGCCTGCAGCAGCGATCGCTCGGCGTCGAGCACGTTGAGGAAGTCCGTCACGCCGTCATTGTAGCGGGCGCGCGCCAGGATCAGCGCCTGGCGGGAGTGTTCGGCCTGCGATCGCAGCCGGGCGCGGCGGGTCTGTTCGAGGCGATAGGCGACGAGCGCGTTGACGACATCGTGCCAGGCCTGCAGCACCGTCTTGTGATAGGTGATGGCGGCTTCCTGCTGCTGCGCGTCACGCAGCTCGAGCGTGCTCTTCAGTTTTCCGCCGGCGAAGATCGGCAGCGTCACGCTCGGTCCCACCATGTATTGCAGTGAGCTGCCCTTCCACAGGTTCTTGATGTCGAGCGCGTCGAAGCCCACGGTGCCGTTCAGCTGCACGCTGGGATAGAATGCGCCGACGGCGACGCCGACATTGGCGGTCGCGGCATGCAGCTGTGCTTCCGCGGCGCGGATGTCCGGCCGGCGCCGCGCCAGTTCGGACGGGATGCCGAGCGGTACCCGCGGTGGCGACGGCGGGATTGCCATCGGCCGCGCGAGCTCGCCGTGCAGGGCGCCGGGCGGTTGGTCCAGCAGCAGGCTGAGCGCGTTGACGTACAGCGATTCCTGCTGCTGCAGCGTCGGTATCTGGGCGCGAATGCTCTCGACCTGGGCCGCGGCATTTTCCAGATCGAGGGCGTTCTGCAGGCCGCGCTGCTGTCGCTCCCGCGCCAGCTCCAGCACGTCGCGATCAACCTTGAGGTTGTCGTTGGCGATCTTGATCTGGGCCTGCACCCCGCGCAGCTGGATGTAGTCGCGCGCCACTTCGGCGAGGCTGGAGACAAGCGCGTCGCGGCGCTGATCGGCGGCCTGGTCCACCTGGGCATCGGCGGCTTCGACCTGCCTTCGGACCTTGCCCCAAAGATCGATCTCCCAGGATGCATCGAAGCCGACATTGTAGTCGTTGATTGCACCGATACTCGGCGCGCTCGCCCCTGGCCCGAGCAGGCCGCCGAGCAGGCTGACAATGCCGTTCTGGCTGTAGAGCTCGCGGGTATACTTGCCGTCGCCGTTCAGCGAGGGCAGTTCGGCTGCCGCGGCGACGCCGCGCTGGAAGCGGCTCTGCGCCAGCCGCACCGTTGCCGTCCGCACGTCGAGGTTGGCCTCGGCGACGCGCGTCTCCAGGCTGGTGAGCATCGGATCGTGGAACACTGCCCACCAGGCCGGATCGGTCGGCGCCGGCAGCCGCGCGTCCGACAGCGGCAGAGCCTTGTCGTCGAGGAAAGACCCTTCCGGCAAATGGGAATCGGGCCGGATGAAATCCGGTCCTACCATGCATCCACCCAGCAGCAGCGGCCCCAGCAGCGCCGCGATCAGCGATCGTTTGCCCCGTCCCGACATCAATGCGCGCCTCCCGGCCGGCCGCCGCCTATCTTCGGTGACAACAGGAAACAGAACGGCACCATGAGAAATGCGATGATCGCACAATAGAAGAACACGTCGGAATAGGCGAGCACCGTCGCCTGCAAACGGTACGCCTGATAGACGCGCCCGACCGCGATATCGTGCACGGCGCCGCTGGCACGGCCCATCGCCCGCAAGGCCTGTTCGTAGGTCGCGATCAGGGTTTGATAGGGCTGGTGGAACGGGCTTGCCCATTGCGACAGGTAGGTCTGGTGGATTTGCGATCGCTGCGTGATCTGCGCGGTGGAAAGCGAAATGCCGATCGAGCCGAACACGTTGCGGAACATCGCGAACAGCGCGGCGCCATCGCCGTTGAGCTCGCGCGGCAGCGTCAGGTACGTGACCGTGCTGATGGGAACGAACAGGAAGGCGAGAGCGGCGCTCTGGAACGTTCGCATCAGCATCAGCGTGCCGAAATCGATGTTGGGGGCGAGGCCACTGGACACCAGCAGGGCGCATCCCATGATGGTAAAGCCCAGGGCGATCACGTAGCGCGTCTGCAGCACGCCCATCAGTCTGCCGACGATCGGGATCAGGAGAATGACGGCAACGCCGCCCGGCGACAGCACCATTCCGGCCCAGGTCGCGGTGTACATCAGGTTCTGTTGCGCGAACTGGGGAATGAGCACGGCGCTGGCATAAAGGATCGCGCCGGTTGCCCCGATCATGATGCAGCCCGCGGAGAAATTGCGATCCCTGAACACGGCGAGATTGACGATCGGCTTCTTCGCGATCAGCAGCCAGCCGACCGCGCCGAGAATGCCGAGGAAGGCCACGAGCGCCATCACGCAGATGAAATTCGACTCGAACCAGCCGGCATCCTCGCCGCGGTCCATCATCTGTCTCTTATACACATCTAGATGTGTATAAGAGACAGGCCGACCGCGCCGAGAATGCCGAGGAAGGCCACGAGCGCCATCACGCAGATGAAATTCGACTCGAACCAGCCGGCATCCTCGCCGCGGTCCATCATGATCTGGAAAGTTCCAAGCCCCAGCGTGATCAGCGACAGGCCGATATAGTCGATGCCGCGGCTTTTCTTGTTCTTCTCCCAGGGCGGGTCCTCGACCATCACCGACACCAGAAACACCGCAACGAGGCCGACCGGGACGTTGAGGAAGAAGATCCAGCGCCAGCTCGCCTGGTCGGTGATGTAGCCGCCGAGCGTCGGACCCAGCACGGGTGCAACGACGATGGCGATCGCCGCGACGCCGAACGCCGCGCCGCGCTTGGCCGGCGGGAAGGTGTCGAGAATGATCGACTGCTGGTTCGGCTGCAGGCCGCCGCCGAAAAAGCCTTGCGCCAGTCGGAACACGATGAGCTGGCCGAGACTGGTCGAAGTGCCGCACAGAAACGAGCAGACCGTGAACATCGCAATGCAGATGACGAAGTAGCGCTTGCGGCCGAATACATCGCCGAGCCAGCCGGAAATCGTCAGCACGATGCCGTTGGCGACCAGATAGGAGGTCAGCGCCCAGGTCGCCTCATCGCTGCTTGACGACAGGCTTCCGGCGATGTGCGGCAGCGCGACATTGACGATGGTGGTGTCCAACACTTCCATGAAGGCGGCGAGCGTCACTGCCACCGCGATCAGCCAGGGATTGTAGCGTGGCTTCCAGGCGGCGCCGGCATCGGGCGCTGATGCCTGCGCCGCATTCATCGCACCGTGACCGACGGCGTGACGGAGATGCCCAGCGGCAGGGGAATGTTGGGATCGAGTCCGCTGTCGATGACGATCTTGACGGGGACGCGCTGCACCACCTTGACGAAATTACCGGTGGCGTTTTCGGGCGGAAACGCCGTGAACTTCGAACCGGAGCCCAACTGAATGCTGTCGACATGGCCGCGCAGATCGAGCCTGGGATAGGCGTCGACGGCGATCCGCACCGACTGGCCCTTGCGCATGTCGGCGAGCTGGCTCTCCTTGAAGTTGGCCGTCACCCACACCTCCGGCGCCACGATCGAAAAGATCTGCTGGCCGGGCGCGACATAGGTTCCCTTCTCGACATTGCGCTTGGTGATCCAGCCGTCCTGTGGCGCGGTCACCACAGCCCACGACAGATTGAGATTCGCCTGATCGAGCCTGGCCTGCGCCTGCTCGATCTGCCCTTTCAATTGTCCGACCTGCGCATCGGTCTCGCCGATGCGCTGCGGCACCGGCGAATTCTGCGTCACCTGCGCGTCGGCGAGCATCACCTGGGCTTCCGCCTGTTTCAGCGCCGCGGTCGCGGCATCGACCTCCTGCTGCGAGGTCGCCGGCTTCGACAGCGATTGCTGCCGGTTATAGTCGGCCTGCGCCTTGGCAAGGTTTGCCTTGGCATTGGCGAGCTGCGCCTGGGCCTGCTCCAGTTGCGCCGGGAAATTCTTGCGCGCGATCTCCGCGCCGTACTGCTGACCCTGATACTGCGCTTTGGCCGTCGCCAGCGCCCCTTCCGCCTGCTCGCGGTCGGTCTGGTATTGCCTGGGATCGATATGGATCAGCGGCTGCCCCTGCTTGACGAACTGGTTGTCGGTGACATCGAGCGAGACGACGATGCCGGACACCTGAGGGGCGATGCTGATCGCGCGCCCATCAGTATAGGCGTCGTCGGTGCTTTCCAGGTTTCGCGTGGTGAGCCAGTAATACAGGCCGCCCACCAGCAACAGCGCCACCACCACGACGCCGATGGAGATGATCAGCGGGCGCCGCTTTTTGCGGGCCTGTTCGGCCTCGCGGTCTTTGTCTTGTTGCTGAGTGGTTTGATTGCCGTCTTTGCCGGCGTCGGGTTTGGAATCGGATCGGGCCGGCATCTGCGGCGCATCGGATCGGTTCGCGCGGGCGCTGCCGTTCGCATCCGGTTTGGTCTCGCCGTGCGTTACCGTCTCATCAGAAGAGCTGTCGGGCATTGCCTTCCGCTCCGAGGTCCACCATGTCGGAGCCGGCTCCAAGCCGGAGACTTAACCGAACCGATGAGTTCGTATAGAAAGTCCAATCGAGGGAGTCAATCAGGCGGCGGCCGATGCAGAAACAACCAGCAAAATCCGATATAAAACGCAGGACGTTGCGGAAAGTTCCACGCGGTGCCCGGCGGCGGCTGGAACTCGCAGAGGTCGCCGAGCGCACGTTTCTTGAACATGGATTTTCCGACACCACCATGCAGATGATAGCGTCGCGCGCCGGCGGCTCCAAGGAAACGCTCTACCGGCATTTCGCGAACAAGGAGGCCTTGTTTGCGGAGATCGTCGGCCGGCGCGCCATGGCGGTCACCGGGCCGGAAAGTGCGCTGGCGCGGGACGGTGCGCCCGAGGCGGTGCTGCTTGAACTGGGCGTAAACCTGTTGACGCTGATGGCGACGGCGGATTCGCTGTCGCTGTTCCGCCTCGTCGTCGCCGAAGCGCCGCGCGCGCCGGAACTGGCCGCGGTGTTCTACGCCCAGGGACCGGCGGTGACGATCGGGCGGCTGACCGATTATCTGCGCGCCGCGACCCGCCGCGGCGAGCTCGATTGTCGCGAGCCGCTGCTGGCGGCGAAGCTTTTTGTCGGCGCCGTCGTCTCCCATCATCACCTGCGCTGCCTGATCGGCCAGCCCGTCGCTCCGCTGTCCCGGGCCAATATCCGCAAACACGTCCGCGCCGCGGTGCGGATGTTTTTGGAGCGTTACGGCGTGTGAGGCTGGCGAACTTGTGAAGTGAGCGGCCTTTCCCTGGTCATCGTCCTGTGGGATGGTGGGGCATGGATTTTCGTCGATTCATCAGCCATTTGCTTGCGGTCCTTGTGATCGTTGGGCTTGTTGTGGCGCCGCTGGTCACCCCGGCTGCGGCGCAACGGCTGCCGGCCGTCGCCATGGCGGCGATGTCGGATATGACAGAGATGTCGGCGGATATGCCGTGCTGCCCGGACAAGCAGAAGAGCAACGACTGCCAGGACTGTCCGCTTGTGGCGATGTGCATGCTGAAGACCGCCCAGGCCGGACCGTCGTCTGCGGGCGGAATCCTGGTGCGCCGGCATGTCCGCGCCGTGCTGTTCATCTCCGACGATCTGATCGCCGATGGGCTCGATCGTCCCCCTCCCGACCACCCACCTCGAACTCTGGTCTGACCGGCGCGCAGGCGCCTGTTGCTGCTGCGTGGCCTGATGGCCGCGCAGAGAAGACGCATGCCGTTTTGCGGCAGACCTGACATTCGAGGACATCAACATGAAGACGTTCACGCTCACGCGCGCCATGCAAGTGGCGCTGATTGGTATTGGTTTCACCGCTTCGGCCGGCATCGCGCGCGCCGACATCAAGGACTACGAATTCCAGCTCGTCGACAAGACGGTCACGAAGGGTGACGCGGTGGTTTCGGTTCGCCTTGTGCACAAGCCCGATGGCAAGCCGGTGCCGGATGCGGTGATTTTCGCAACCCGTCTCGACATGGCGCCGGACGGCATGCAGGAGATGGCGACGAAAATCGTGCCGGTGCCCGGTACCGACCCCGGGACCTACAAGTTCAAGGCGACCTTCGGCATGGCGGGCCGCTGGCAGCTCTCGCTCGGCGCCAAGGTGCAGGGCGAGACCGGCTCGATCGACAACAAGCTCGTCATCATGGCGCAGTGATGAAACCCATCATTGTGGCCAGCGCCACCGCCGCCGCGTTGATCGCGGCGGCCGGAGGCGCACTCATCGGCGGTCGCGGGCCGCATCTCGAAGCTTCGCGCTTGGGGCTGCTCGCGCCGGCAACGGCGGCGGATGGCAAGCCGATCTATTATCAGGATCCGGACGGCAAGCCGTTCTATTCCCTGACACCGACCACGACCGCGGGCGGGCGCGCCTATCGCGGCGTGCCGCCCGGTGCCGATATCAATTTCGATGAGGCGTCCGCTACGGCAGATGTCCCTGCGGCGCCGGCCGATCGCAAGATCAAGTACTACCGCAACCCGATGGGGCTGCCCGACACCTCGCCGACGCCGAAAAAGGACGGGATGGGGATGGATTACATCCCCGTCTACGAGGGCGACGACAGCGACGACGGTTCGGTGAAGCTGTCGCCGGGAAAGATCCAGCGCACCGGCGTCAGGTCCGAGGCGGCTGCGCCGCGCGTCATCCGCACGCTGATCCGTGCGCCGGGCACCATCCAGCTCGACGAGCGCCGCATCTCCGTGATCTCGATGCGGGCGGAAAGCTGGGTGCAGAAGGTGGCCGATGTCACCACCGGGACGCGCGTCACCAGGGGGCAGCCGCTGATGGATATCTACAGCCCGGCGATTGCGTCCGCCTCCGCCGAGTATGTCGCGACCCTCAATTCGAAGATCACCGGCGGCGAGGGCCAGTATGGCCGCGGCTCGCGACAGCGGCTGATGAACCTCGACGTCCCGGACGCCGCAATTGTCGCTATGGAGAAAAGCCGCACGGTTCCCATCACCGTGCCATGGTCGGCGCCGCGCGACGGCATCGTACTGGAACGCAACGCCGTCGAAGGCATGCGGGCCAATCCGGGCGACGTGCTGTTCCGTGTTGCCGACACCTCCGTGGTGTGGGCCATGGTCGATGTCGCCGAGCGTGATCTCGGCGCGCTCGCCGTCGGACAGCCGGTGAGCGTGACGGCGCGGAGTTTCCCCGGTCGCGCCTTTGCCGGCACCATCAGCGTGGTCTACCCACAGGTGAACCGCGAGACGCGAACCGCGCGGGTGCGGATTGAACTGGTCAATCCCGATCTTGCCTTGCTGCCCGACATGTATGTGGATGCGCAGGTCAACACCGGCCAACCGGAGCCGGTGCTCGCCATCCCCGACAGCGCCGTGCTCGATACCGGCACGAGGCAAGCCGTGCTGATCGACAAGGGGCAGGGGCGTTTCGAGCCGCGCGACGTCAAGCTCGGTCATCGCGGTGAGGGTTATGTCGAGGTTCGGCAAGGCGTCAATGATGGCGAGCAGGTGGTGGTCGCGGCCAACTTCCTGATCGATGCGGAAAGCAATCTGAAGGCGGCGCTGAAGGGCTTCGCCGAAAGCGGAGCCCAGCCATGATTGCCCGTTTGATCGGCTGGTCGGCGCGCAACCTGCTGCTGGTGCTGTTCGGCACCGGCTTCGCCGCGGCCGCCGGCCTGTATGCCCTGCTGCATCTGCCGCTCGATGCGATTCCGGATCTCTCCGACACGCAAGTGATCGTCTACACTGAATACCCGGGGCAGGCGCCGCAGGTGATCGAAGATCAGGTCACCTATCCCCTGACTACCGCGATGCTGACCGTGCCGCGCTCAAAGGTGGTGCGCGGGTTCTCCTTCTTCGGGGTGTCGTTCGTCTACGTCATCTTCGAGGACGGCACCGACATCTACTGGGCGCGCTCGCGCGTGCTCGAATTCCTCAATGGCGCGTCATCACGGCTGCCGGCCGGCGTGACGCCAACCATCGGCCCGGACGCGACCGGCGTTGGCTGGGTCTACCAGTATGCCGTGATGTCGAAGGAGCTGAACCTCGCCGACACCCGGACGATCCAGGACTGGAATCTGAAATTTGCGCTGGCCCGCGCCGAAGGCGTCGCCGAGGTGGCCAGCGTCGGCGGCTTCGTCAAGCAGTACAACGTCATCCTCGATCCGCAGCGCATGCGCGATCTAGGCATCACCATGCAGAAGATGCGCGACGCTATCCGCGCCAGCAACGCCGATGTCGGCGGCCGCACCGTCGAGCTCTCCGAGTTCGAATATGTCATCCGCGGCAAGGGGTACCTGAAGAGCATCAACGATCTCGGCAACATCGTGCTGAAGACCAATAACGGCACCCCGGTGCTGCTGCGCGATATCGCTCGTGTCGAACTCGGCCCGGATGAACGGCGCGGCATCACGGAGTTGAACGGCGAGGGAGAAGTGGCCGGCGGCATCGTGCTGCAGCGCTTCGGCGTCAATGCGCTGGATGTCATCGACAATGTCAAGACGCGCTTCAGGGAGATCGCAAGCAGCCTGCCGAAATCGGTCGAGATCGTGCCGGTGTATGATCGCTCGACCCTGATCAAGGCCGCCATCGACACCCTGAAGCATACCCTGCTTGAGGAGAGTTTTGTCGTAGCGTTGGTCTGCATCGTGTTCCTGCTGCATGTCCGCAGCGCGCTGGTGGCGATCCTGATGCTGCCCGTCGGCGTGCTGATGGCGTTCGGCGCTATGAAGCTGCTGGGGCTTGGTTCCAACATCATGAGTCTCGGCGGCATTGCGATCGCCATCGGCGCCATGGTGGACGCGGCGATTGTGATGATCGAGAACGCGCACAAGCATCTGGAGCGAGCGCAGCCCGGGCAGTCGCGGGTCGATATTCTGATCGCAGCGGCCTCGGAGGTTGGCCCGGCGCTGTTCTTCAGCCTGCTGATCATTACTGTGTCGTTCATGCCGATCTTCACGCTGGAGTCACAGGAAGGGCGGCTGTTCAGCCCGCTGGCGTTCACCAAGACGTTTTCCATGGCGGCAGCGGCGCTGCTGTCGGTCACGCTGGTGCCGGCCTTGATGGTGATCTGCGTGCGGGGACGGATCGTTCCCGAGCACAAGAACCCGATCAACCGGTTCCTGATCTGGATCTACCGGCCCGTGATCCGCGGCGTGATGCGCGCCAAGACACCGGTCGTCCTGGTGGCGCTGGCCGTGCTCGTGGTGACCATCTGGCCGGCGCGCCAGCTCGGCACCGAGTTCATGCCCAGCCTCAATGAAGGCACGCTGCTCTACATGCCGACCACGCTGCCCGGCATCTCCGTCACCAAGGCGGCCGAGCTGATGCAGATCCAGGACCGGATCATCCGTTCGTTCCCGGAGGTGGTTTCGGTTTATGGCAAGGCCGGCCGCGCGGCGACGGCCACCGATCCGGCGCCGTCGGAGATGTTCGAGACGGTGGTCAACCTGAAACCCCGGGAGCAATGGCGACCGGGCGTCACCATCGACAGCCTGATCGCCGAGATGGACAAGGCGCTGCAGTTTCCCGGCGTCTCCAATGCCTGGACCATGCCGATCAAGGCGCGGATCGACATGCTGTCGACCGGCATCCGCACGCCGGTCGGCGTCAAGGTGATTGGCACGGATCTCATCGAGATCGATCGCCTCGCCAGACAGGTCGAGCAGGTGCTCAAAACCGTGCCGGGCACGTCATCGGCTTATGCCGAGCGCGGCATCGGCGGTTATTATCTCGACGTGACGCCGGATCGCGCCGCGCTGGCGCGTTACGGCATCATGATCCAGGACGTCCAGGACGTGATCGCCACCGCGCTCGGTGGCCAGACGGTGACCACCACCGTGGAAGGTCGCCAGCGTTTCGGCGTCACCATGCGGTATCCCCGCGATCTCAGGGACAATCCGCAGGCCATCGCCAGCGATGTGCTGGTGCCGATGCCGGGTGGCGGCGCGGTGCCGCTCGGCGAGGTCGCCACCATCACGCCGGCCCGCGGGCCGACCTCGATCCGCACCGAGAACGGACAGCTCGCGACCTACATCTATGTCGACATCCGCGACCGCGATCTTGGCGGGTATGTCGCGGACGCGCAGCAGGCGGTGCAGGCCAGCGTCCAGTTTCCGCCGGGCACCTATGTGGTCTGGAGTGGCCAGTACGAGTATCTGGAACGCGCCGCCGCGCGTCTGAAGATCGTGGTGCCGGTGACGCTGCTGATCATCTTCCTGCTGCTGTACCTCAACTTCCGCTCCATCACCGAGACCATGATCGTGATGCTGTCGCTGCCGTTCGCGCTGGTGGGCGGCCTGTGGCTGATGTGGTGGCTCGGGTTCAACCTGTCGGTCGCTGTCGCTGTCGGCTTCATCGCGCTGGCCGGCGTCGCCGCGGAAACCGGCGTAGTGATGCTGATCTACCTCAACCAGGCGCTCGCCGCCATCAAGGCGCAACGCGACGCCGCGGGGCGCGCCCTGACACAGACCGATCTTTACGACGCCGTGATGGAAGGCGCGGTGGAGCGGGTGCGGCCCAAGATGATGACCGTCGTCGCCATCATGGCCGGCCTGCTGCCGATCCTGCTGGGATCAGGCGCGGGTTCGGAGGTCATGAGCCGGATTGCCGCGCCGATGATCGGCGGCATGCTGACCGCCTGTCTCTTATACACATCTAGATGTGTATAAGAGACAGGTGTCGGGCTGCCGCACGGTGACCATGGGTCGGTGATGCGCGAGGAGGCGGATGTTGACGCTGTGCGCGTGGCGGAGCCTGCGGAATGAGGTGGGGATGCTGCGACGCAAGCAGAGATATCGAAAAATCCGCAGTCCGCTGGCCGCAGGCTCGGCCCGGCAGGTTGAGAAATACGATTCTCAACCAGCTCGAAATATGCGAAGATGCCCACAAAAATGGAGGACGCGATGAAAACAAATCGTGCCTGGACAATGCGGGCGATGGCGTTGCTGCCGGCGGTGGCTATCGGCTCGTCGGCCTTGGCGCAGCCCGTAAAAGACCCGCCCTGGAATCCCGCGCACATCAACGGTCTTCCGGCAGAGGTTCGGACCGTGGTGCTGGCGATGTGCCCGACAACGCCCAACGCCGGGCATTACTTCGCCACCTACTCCCACAATTCGCAGCAACTCAATCTGCATTTCGAGCACTTTCATTGCGAGCAGGGCAAATCTTTCTGCGATGGCTCCGCATGTCTGCATCAGATGTACGCGTTGACGGCCGGTCGCTATCGACTTGCGCGTACCTTCTATGGGGCGGCGAACGATTGATCGGGCGTGCGCTCAGCTTGGGCGGCACCTCGGAATGTTGGTCAAACAGCTCTGCGCGAATCATCTCTCCGCGCGCGCCGTTTTATCTGCCCGCCGTCTCTGCTGACGGTGGATAAGCTCGCTCCCGGTTCTGCCGTCGCTGCATGCCGTTCACCCCCTGTATCATGGCTCGGTGCCGCGGGTGGATGCAAAAAAAGTCGCGATCTCGGTCGCGCGCGGCATCAAAAATGACGCTGAGTCCCCTTCGTCGACTCGGAATCGCATTCTGAAACGCCTGTGAGGCGACATGCGCGCGTCATCGGTGATGAGCGAACGGGAGATGATGGGGCCATTTGTCGAATGGTAAAGCCGCAGGCACGGCCAAAGGCTGTGCACCGCCGCTGAACTCAAATCATCAATCCATTCAGAGGAAAAGTCGGGATCGGTGTCGTCCGGGGATCTTCCATGTCGCGCCACTGAAACGCTCGCCGCAACGTGACGGCAACGTTTCATCCCGCCGTTGCCGCAACGCCCCCAGAGCAGAGCAGATACAGAACAGAGCACAGCAGAGCAAATTGCGCGTTTCAACCGGAAACGCCGGCTGGGCGCCTGGCCACGGTTTTCGGTTTTCGCCGCTTGCACTGTGGCGCCGGATCGACGATTGTCGGCACTGTCGATCGATGTCCGGATGCCGCGGACCGAGCAGCGCAATTGGGCGTGTCGACTTGGATGCGTCGACTTGGATGCGTCGACTTGAGTTTCGACGTGGGCGTGCCGCGCGATGCGCCACCATCTGGCCGCGGTCTTGCCGCCCGCGATATATCGCAGTTAATATAACGGAACCTGATATAACAAGGCTGACGGCCGGATGCTGAAGCGTCCGCGATGTCCCGTGCAATGCGGCGGCTCATCGCGCGAAACATGCCCGGCCGATGTGCAACGGGAGGTGTCCAATGCCGACAATGCGCGCGATCCAGTTTGGGAAAAAGAGCGGTCCGCTGGAGCTGGTGGAGCGCGAACTGCCGCAGCCCCGCCGCGGCGAGGTGCGGGTGAAGGTGCAGGCCTGCGGCGTGTGTCACAGCGATGTCATCGCCAAGGAAGGTCTCATTCCGGCGGTGCGCTATCCCATCATTCCCGGCCACGAAATCGCCGGCGTGATCGACGCCGTCGGGGAGGGCGTCATCGGATGGAGCGTCGGCACGCGGGTCGGCGTCGGCTGGTTCGGCGGCCATTGCGGGCGATGCGATCCCTGCCGCCGCGGCGAACTGGTCGATTGCCGCAATTTGCGGGTGCCTGGCATCACCTATGACGGCGGCTATGCCGAGGCGATGCTGGCCCCGGCCGATGCACTGGCCTTGATCCCGGACGAGTTGTCCGCGGTCGAAGCCGCGCCGCTGCTATGCGCGGGCGTGACCACCTACAACGCGTTGCGCGAGAGCGGCGCGCGTCCGGGCGATCTCGTGGCGATCCTCGGCATCGGCGGCCTCGGCCATCTCGGCGTGCAGTTCGCCGCCAAGATGGGTTTTCGCACCGTCGCCATCGCGCGCGGCACCGACAAAGAGCCGCTGGCGAAACAACTCGGCGCGCACATCTACCTGAACAGCCAGACCCAGGATGTCGCCGCCGAGCTGAACAAGCTGGGCGGCGCGAAAACCATCCTGGCGACGGTGACCAGCGGCAAGGCGATGAGTGCGGTCATTCCCGGGCTTGGGGTGCGCGGGAAACTGGTGGTCGTCGGCGTCGGATCGGATCCGATCGAGGTATCGCCGTTCGATCTGATCGGCGCCAGCCGCTCCGTCGTCGGCCATGCGTCGGGCGCCTCGATCGACTCCCAGGACACGCTGGCCTTCAGTGCGCTCAGCGGCGTGCGGCCCACCATCGAGACCATGCCGCTGGAACGCGCGGCGGAAGCCTTCGACAAGATGATGCGCAACGAAGCGCGTTTCCGCATGGTGCTGACCACGGGGCAGTAGGTTGCCGTAGAATCCCGAGCCACGCGCGTCTTGTTGATCCAGGCACCTCATCGATCTCAGCCGTCATGGCCGGGCTTGTCCCGGCCATCCACGACTTGACGGCATCGCCGCAACAAAGACGTGGATGCCCGGCACAAGGCCGGGCATGACGGCGGTGGATGGGAGAAGCTGGTGCGCCCAAACCAGGCGTACGCTCTTTCACCCATGCCCCAGCGCCCGCAACAACCGTTGCGGCGTCATCGGAATCTGCGACACGCTTGCGCCCAGCGGCGCGATGGCGTCGTTGACGGCGTTCATGGCGGCCGCGGAGGCAGCCGCGGTGCCGGCTTCGCCGCAGCCCTTGGCGCCGAGCTCGGTATCCCTGGTCGGCGTTTCCATGTGGGCGATGGCGATGTCCGGCATCTCATACGCCATCGGCACCAGGTAATCGGCCAGTGAGCCGTTCTCCAGTTGTCCCGTTTCGCCGTAGCGGCACTCTTCGAAAAACGCCGCGCCCAGGCCTTGGATCGCGCCGCCGCGCACCTGCTCGTTCACCAGCATGGGATTGATGATGCGGCCGCAGTCTTCCACCACCCAGACATTGAGCAGCTTGACGAAGCCGGTCTCGACATCGACCTCGACATGGCATCCCTGCACGCCGTTGGTGAAGGCGAACGGATAGCCCTTCGGTGAATAATGATGCGCCACGGTCAGTTGCGGCGAGACATCGTCGGGCAGGGTGTCCGAACGGAAATAGGAGATGCGGGCCACCTCGGCCAGCGTGATGCGGACATTGCTCGTGCCGGCGTCGATGATCTCTGCATTCTGGATGTCCAGATCCGAGGGCTTCGCCTGCAGGATAGCCGCGGCCACCGCCAGCACATTCTCTTTCAATTTCTTCGCAGCCTGGAACGCGGTCTCGCCGCCGATGCCGGCGCCGCGGCAGGCCCAGTTGGCGCCGCCATAGGGCGTCACGTCGGTGTCGCCGGTGATGACGCGTACGGTGTCGCGATCGACGCCGAGATTCTCCGCCACGATCTGGCCGATGATGGTTTCCGTGCCCTGGCCATGCTCGCCGACACTGACCAGACACTGCACCTCGCCCGACGGCGTGATCTTGACCACGGCGCCATCCTGCGATGAAATCCGCGCGCCGCCGACGCCGTAGAACGCCGGCGAGGGGTTGGTGATCTCCACGAACATCGCGATGCCGATGCCGCGATAGATGCCCTTGCTGCGCAGCTCCTCCTGCTGCCGGCGCAGCGCCGGGTAATCCATCTTGCGATGCAGCTCCTCCAGGCAGGCCTCGTGCGACAGCCGCTCGAACTTGTATCCCGTTGGAGAGGCGTACGGGTACATGTCCTGGGTGATGATGTTGCGCCGGCGGATCTCGAAGGGATCGAGGCCGAGGCGGCGGCCGATGCCGTCGATCAGGCCTTCGGTCACCGAGCAGGCGATGGGGTGGCCCACCGCGCGATACTGGCTGGTCTGCACTTTATTCTGGAACACCACGTTGAGGTCGCCGCGATAATTCCGGAATTTGTACGGCGCGCCCATCAGCCGCACCACCTGGTTGCCCTCGACCACGCTGGTGCGGGGAAAGCTGGAGAACGCGCCGATCGCGGTGACGTCGTCCACCTTCATGCCCAGGATCACGCCGGAAGCGTCCGCCGCCATGCTGGCCGTGACGCGATGATCGCGCGCATGAATGTCGGACAGGAACGACTCCATGCGATCGGCGGTATATTTCACCGGCCGTCCCGTCAGGATGCTCAGGCCGACCACCGCCATGTCCTCGTGATAGACATGCAGCTTCATGCCGAACGAGCCGCCGATGTCGGGGGCGATGACACGGACGCGGGATTCGGCCAGTCCGTAGTAGCGGCTGTACAGGTCCTGGAACTGATACGGCGTCTGCGTGGCGTGATGCACCGTCAGCTGCGCTTCGCTGGCATTGTAGTCCGCGATGATGGCGCGCGGCTCCAGCGTCACCGCGGTGTGGCGGCCGAACCGGAAGGTGTCCTCGATCGTAACAGCGCAATCCTTGAACGCGGCTTCGATGTCGCCGCTCTCCACCTTGAGGGTGAACGAGATGTTGGTGCCCAGATCCGGATTGATGATCTCTGACCCGTCCTCGCGCGCGGCGTCGATGTCGGTCACCACGTCGAGCTCGTCATAGGCGACGTCGACCAGCTCGGCGGCGTCCTCCGCCAATGCGCGTGAGCTGGCGACCACGGCGGCAACAGCCTGTCCGGCCCACACCACCTTGTTGGTGGCGAGCGGCAGCTGAGGCGAGGATTTCATGCCGCGGAAGTGTTCGAGGGTGCCAACCCACGGCTTGCAAAGCTTGGCGAGATCTTCGCCGGTGGCGACGAGGTGAACGCCTGGCATCGCGGCCGCCGCGCCGACGTCGACTGACACGATTTTGGCGTGGGCATAGGGGCTGCGCACGAATGCGGCGTACAGCATCCGTGGCAGCTTCATGTCGGTGACATAGCGTCCCCTGCCGGCCAGCAGGCGTTTGGCGTTCGGGCGCGTCACCGAGCGGCCGATATAACTGTTGGGACGGTCGAGCTTGCTCAGCGTTTTGTCCATCGCGCCGCTCTCAGTCGGTTTCGGAAGAGGGAGCGGCGTGACCCCCTCGCGATTGTGCCACCTGTTCGATCGAATTGACGATCGCCTGGTAGCCGGTGCAGCGGCAGTAGTTGCCGGAGAGGCCGTCGCGGATCTCGTCGCGGCTCGGCGCCTCATGGCGGCTCAGCAATTCGTGGGCGGTGACCAGCATGCCCGAGGTGCAGAAGCCGCATTGCAGGGCGTTGTTGGTGTGAAAGGCCTCCTGCAGATCGGCGATGGCGCCGCGCTCGCTCAAGCCTTCGATGGTCTCGACGCGATCGCCATGGGCCTGCACGGCGAACATCAGGCAGGCATGCACCGCCTTGCCGTTCAGCAGCACCAGGCAGGCGCCGCAGGCGCCCATCTCGCAGCCCAGGTGCGTGCCGGTCAGCTCGAGCTCCTCGCGCAGGAAATCCGCCAGCGATTGCCGCGGTTCGATAATGCGCGCCACCTTTTCGCCATTGACCTCCAGCGCGATCGGAACCTGTTCGCTCATGTGAGCTCGCCTTCGCTCATCAGCTCCCGCCTTCGCTCATGCAGTTCGGCTGGCCCAGGCGGCCGAGCAGCCGTCCCAACACCACCCGTGCCAGATGCATCCGCATCGCCGCGCTGGTTTCCTCGCTGTCCTCGGGATCGAGATCGCCGGCGAGCGCGGCTTGCGCGTCCGAGATCACCGCGGCTGAAAGCGTTTTGCCTGTGATCGCCGCCTCGGTGTTGAGCGCGCGCAGCGGCGTCGGGCCGACCGAGAGAAACGCGATCCGGATCGCGGATACGACGTCGCCGGCAAACGTGGCCTGCATCCCGGCGCCCACCAGCGCGTAGTCGCCGCGCCGCCGCGCCAGTTCGTCGAACACGCAGCGATCATTGTCGCCGAAGCAGGGGATATGGATCGCGGTCAGGATCTCGCCGGGCTCCAGTCCGGTTTCGAACAGTCCGCGAAAGAAACCGTCGGCCTTTGTCTTGCGCATGCCCGCGGGGCCCGCGATCTCGAATTCGGCGTCCAGCGCCAGCGTCATGGCCGGAAACTCGGCGGCGGGATCCGCCAGCGCAATGGTGCCGCCGAAGGTGCCCATGTTGCGGATGGCGGGATGCGCCACGAACGGCGCCGCCCGGCGCAGCAGCGGCGCATGGCGCGCGATCTCCGGTGACGTCAGCATCTGCGCATGCCGCGTCAAGGCGCCGACACGAAGGGTATTTCCGGACAGTGAGATTCCGGTCAGCGCGTCGATGCGGGAGATGTCGATCAGCAGCTCCGGCGCCTGCAGGCGCAGCGATAGGGAGGGGACCAGGCTTTGGCCGCCGGCCAGATAACAGCCTTCGCCGCCGGCGCCCTCATAGGCGTTCAGCGCATCCTGCAGCGTCGCGGCGCGATGATATTTGAAAGCGCGGGCTTTCACGCGCGGTCTCCTTGGGCTCCCTTGCGGGCCGATCTCCACCGACTTTGTGACCAATCGGTCTCAAATCATTCTTGCGGCTGGGCTCATCATATGTCAAGAAAAATAACCACTTGGTCTGTTTCTCTTTGGGCGTGGCAAAGCGCTTGAAAGTGCTGATAAATACCATTGGTCGAGGAAACAATCGAAACCATGGTCAACGCGAAGCCTCCCAAGGCGAAAAAGCGGATCCCGGCGCGGCGGCCGGCGAAGGCCGGCCCGGCCGGAAAACCCGCGCCCAGCCGCAAGAACATGCGCGCGCCCGAGCGCGAAAAACTGATCCTGGACTCCGCCATCCGTTTTTTCGCCGAACACGGTTTCGAGGGACAGACCCGCGAGCTCGCCAAGCGGATCGGCATCACCCACTCCGCCATCTATCGGCACTTCCCCAGCAAGGAGGCGCTGATCGAGCGGGTGTACGAGCACGTCTATCTCGGCGGCTGGCAGAAGCACTGGGCCGCGCTGATCCTGGACCGGGCGCGTCCGCTGGAAGCGAGGCTGACGCAGTTCTATTGCGAATACGCCGATCAGATCTTCAGCTTCGACTGGGTTCGCATCTTCGTCTTCGCGGGCCTGAAATCCTTCGACATCAACAAGCGTTATCTCGAGATGGTGATGGCCACCATCGGCCGCCCCGCGCTCGCGGAACTGCGCCACGATCTCGGGCTGCCGCCGCCATCGCAACTGGCGATCACCTCGCGCGAGGTCGAACTGTTCTGGGGCCTGCACGGCCGCATCTTCTACATCGCCGTGCGCAAGTTCGTGTACGACACGTCGGTCCCGGAAGGCAGCGAGCGCCACGTGGTGATCGCCGACGGTGTACGCCAGTTCATGCTGGGCGCGCGGGAGACGATGGCCGCATCTCCCGAATAGGAATTCCGCCTCATATCATCCGTTCCGCAGTCTCTCTTGCATCGCTATATTCACAAGAATATAACGATGGGGCCGAGACCATGAGCGCGGGAGGCCACGTTGAAGATCGAAGTCGACGGACTGACGACGTGCTCGGTCGACGACAGCGGCGAGGCCGTCGAGCTCAATTTCGTCGATCCGCAGGGGCAGCCGATGTCGCTGCGCATTCCCTTCGGCGACGCGCAGGCGATGACCATGACGCTGCCGCGGCTGCTGACGCTGGCATTGCAGCGGATCACCGGCAGCCCCACGGCGCGCTACGTGTTCCCGCTCGGCGGCTGGCGCATCGAGGACACGCGGGAGCACGGCAACGTGATCACGACGTTGTCCACCGAAGACGGCTTCGAGGTGAGCTTCGGGCTTCCGCTGGCGGCGTGCACCGGTCTCGGCTGGGCGCTGAAAGTCGAAGCCGACGATCGCACGCAGGAGGCCCGCGCGTTCGAGGGCCTGACAAAATCGCTGCGGCCGAACTAGCAGGTCCTCCTCGATTAAATCGACGCAGGCGTTTCCATCACCTCTCCCCGGCGGGGAGAGGTCGGATTGCGAAGCAATCCGGGTGAGGGGATTTTTGCCTGCTGACTGTGGAGCTATTGGCGTGACACAAGACCACTCACTCCCATCCGATCGCCGCGCCGCGCTGGTCGCGGCGGAAAAACGCGCGGAAACCCTGTTCGACGAGATCGAGCGGCGCGAGCTCGTCAAGGCCGGCCGTACCGAGCGTGCCGTCGAGCAGGACATCTACGCCATCGCTCTGCAGCAGTTCGGTGTCGAGAAGCACTGGCACAAACGCATCGTGCGGGCAGGGGCGAACACTCTGACCATCGCGGCGGACAACCCGCCGGTTCGCACCATCGAGAGCGACGATATCGTCTATGTGGACCTCGGCCCCGTCTTCGAGGATTGGGAGGCCGACCTCGGCCGCACCTACATCCTGGGCGATCATCCCGGCGCCGCGCTGGTCGCGGCGCTGCCGGTCGTGTTCGACCGCGTCCAATCCCATTATCACGCCTCGCCGGATATGACCGGCGCCGATCTCTACGCCTTCGCGCAAAAGGCGGCGTTGGACGCCGGATGGACATTCGGCGGCAAGATTGCCGGCCATCTGGTCAGCGAATTCGCCCATGCGCATATTCCCGGCGACAAGGACCTCAATCGCATCCATCCGGGCAATCCGAAGCGAATGCGCGATCCCGACGAACTGGGGCGCGAGCGGCACTGGATCCTGGAAATCCATCTCGTCGAACCCAACGGCCGCTACGGCGGATTCTATGAGCGTCTGCTGTAGCCCGGGCTGACATCCGCGCGGTATTTTTCTCACCTCTTCCCGTTTGGCTACCGAATTCACGCACTTCCATCGTGAGAAAAAGAATCTGTATCAAGTACTTAGCTGAATTGGACCCGTCATCCTGAGGTGCATAGCAACCCGGCGATACCGGGTTGCGTTCATTCGAAGTGACAAGTCGGATAAATCCGACTTGTGATGCGTAGCGCGGCCCTCGAAGGGCGACGGCCCGAGCGTCAGCGGCCGTCGTCCTTCGAGGGCCATTCTGCGAATGGCCACCTCAGGATGACGGTCATAACGTGATCGACGCCGCTCAACGAGATGTCTGAATTCGACAGCCCTGTTTGGGAAGAGGTCGGATTGCGAAGCAATCCGGGTGAGGGGCTCGCGACAAAGTCATCGTATTTCTGTTATTGTATGCACAACAACCCTGCCGGGACAAAGCTCCCGGCGAGATCGAAGCCGTGTGTACGAGAGAAAACAAAACGTGACCGAAGCGGAGAAAGCCCAGGAAGTCTTCCGGGCGTTGAAATCGGCGGAGACGGCAGCCCCCGCAGCCGCATTGCCGATCCTGAACGGATTGATGGGATTGGTGCAGGGTGACGGCAGCGAACAGCCGCTTGAAGTGGAGGAGGCGCGCTCCAGCGCCTTCCTGTCGATCTGCGAAGTCGGCAAGGCGCTGCACCGCGGGCAGCCTCTCGGCCAGCTTTGGACGCGCGCGATCGCCGCCACCGAGCGCTGGATGGTTTTGGCGAAGTGACAGGGGTGGGCGAAACAAGCGTAGTGCGGATGAGCCGATGGGTCCGCGTTTCGCGCGCGGCCCGATGACAGACTCCGCAACATCCGGACCTCGCCAACGCGCAACCCTGGGTATCGCTTCACACGCCTTCCTGTGCGGCGCTCCCCCAGGCCGCGGATCACAATTCCACGACCGATGACCGGCGTTCACCCGTAGTTCAGGCCATCGGCCTATCTTCCCCCGGCCGCGCGGGCTGAATCTTCGAGCCCGCTTCGCGGTCGGACAAGGGAGATGGTCGTGATCGTTCGATTACTCGCCGTTGGCGCGATGCTGGCGGCGCTCTGGTCCGCGCCCACGCATGCGGCAACACAGGGCGCCGCTGTTGGTGTCAATGTCATCAATCCCTATGTGCTCAGTGTCGCGGACCAGGATGCGATGCTGGCCTCGATCCATGCCGCCGGCGTGCGGGTGATCCGCGCCAGCATCACACTCGATGCCAAGGGGGTCGATTTCGCCGAGCGGGCCTGGCAACACGGCCTCAGCATCGAGTGGCTGATCTATCACTTCGGCGGTTATGATCCGTTCGGCCAGAAGCCCTTGTCCGCCGCCGACCCGCAGCAGTTCCGCGACACCTTCGCACCGATTCTGCAGGCGATCGAAGCAAAGGGGATTACGCTCGCCGCGTTCGAGCTCGGCAACGAGATCAATCTCTCCGGCACCAATCCGGAATTTCGCCCGCCGCATCCCAATGCACGACAACTCAGCCTCGATGATCTCGATCATGATCCCGAGGGCCAGCAGGTCGCCAAGGGCTTTCTGCAGTATCTCAAGGTGATGGCCGTGCTGAAGGATGTGCGCGATCACGCGAAGCTGAACCAGCACACGCCGATCACCACCGCCGGCCTTGGCACCTACGACCAGGATGATGGCCCCCTGCCGAACTGGGCCAAGGGAGACGTTGTCGGCATCAACACCACGCTGCGCTTCATGCGCGCCCACGGTCTCGATACGCTGGTGGATGCCTATGGAATCCACGTTTATCCTGACAACCATGAGGGCGCCGCGATGACCGCGGCGCGCAAGGCCAGGCTTGCGAAGTACGATCTCGCCGAATGCCGGCCGCCGGGCAGCACCGCGGGCAAGCCATGCTGGGTCACCGAATGGGGGCTTACCAACGGCGCCACGAGCTGCCCGCTCGATGATGCGAGCCGCGCCCGCGTGACGCGGGAGATGATGGGTGACTTCGCGCCCTATGCGAAAGCCGGCAGCCTCGCCGGGCTTGTTTATTTTGCCTGGACCGGCACGCCCGGCTCGCCGCCGCTGTCGAGCGCGTTGTGGCGCTGCGGCGCGTTGTCCGAGAGCGGGCAGGCGGCTCTGGACACGGCGTTGCTGAGGTAGAGCCGCGGGACGCCCGGTCGCGCCGCGCGCCTCCATCGGTATCCGCAAACAGCCGATGACGTGCACGGCGTCAGCTTGCCGTGCCTTCGGTCATGTCTTGAGCCGACGGAGTGTTCGGGAAAACGCGATCCTCCGCCTTCCTGTGAATCAGACTCAGGGCGGCCAGGGCAACGATGCTCAGTCCCGACGATACGATGAGCACGCGTCCCCCCAGATGGTCGATCAGCAGGCTGAACGCCAGCGGCGCCATGGCTTGCGAGATGCGCGCGGGCGCGCCGAGAATGCCGAGGCGATAACCGTAATTGTCCGGGCCGAAGATCGACAGCGGCAGTGTTCCCCGGGCAATGGTCAGGATGCCGTTTCCGGCGCCGTGGAAGATCGCGAACACGCTCGACGCCGCCCCGCCGGCCAGGGCAATGACGGCCACGCCAAGGGGATGTGTCAGGCAGGCAAGTCGCGTCGTAACCAGCGGGTGGTACCGGCTCAGGACGCTTGCCTCCATGACGCGCGCGAACACTTGCGCCGGGCCGATGAACGCGCCTGCGGCAACCGCCTGCAGGCTTGTCGCGCCGGTCGCCTCGAGGATTCGCGGCAGATGGGCGGCCATGGCGCCGGTGACGGCCCATGCGGCGGCGAACGCAACCGCCAGCAGGATCATGGTGCGATCCATCGCGATATGGGGTTTGGCTGCGGCGGTCGCAGTGGCCTTCGCGCGCACGACCCGCGGCAGGAATGCGAGGTTCAACGGCAGGCCGATCAGGATGTGCGCCGCGGCCCACGCAAAGCAGGTGTTGCGCCAGCCGATGGTATCGAGCCCCCAGGCGGTCAGCGGCCATCCCACTGTGCTGGCGAACCCCGCAAGCAGCGTGATGCCTGTGATCGCCCGGCGCGCGTTGTCGCCATAGATGCGGCCGAGCGCCCCGAATGCCGCGTCGTAGAGGCCGAGCCCCATGCCGATGCCGAGCATGAGCCAAGCCGCCGCCAGGACGAGAAGCGAATGTGCGCTGCCGAGCAAGGCAAGCCCGATCGCGAGCGTGACATTCGAGATCGACAGGACTTGCCGCCCGCCGACACGATCGATCCGCCGGCCGACGCGCGGTCCCAGCAGTCCCGAGATCACGAGCGACGCGGAGAACGCGGCGAAGAACCAGTTGCTGGATATGCCGAGATCCCTGGCGATCGGATCGGCGAGAATGGCCGGCAGGTAATAGCTCGAAGCCCATGCGAGGGTTTGGGTTGTGCCGAGCGCCAGGATGATCGGCAATTGGCGCTGGCTCATAGCCGGCATCCTTCGAACGGGTTCAGGAACATCCGCCCCCCGTTTTGGCTTCGTCTTTGACCGTGGCATCGGCCGCACAACATGCGGTGGCGTCCACCGGCGCCGGGCCACCGCAGCAGTCGTTCGCGCCGGGAGACCCCGAGCGGCTGCACACGCCTGTTTCCGGCAGCACCAGCTCCACGCGATCCGCGGCTTCATGGTCTCCGGCAATGTCGGCCGCGATCGAGCGCACCTGTTCGTAGCCCGTGATCATCAGGAACGTTGGTGCGCGTCCGTAGGACTTCATGCCGGCAAAGTAGAAGCCCGGTTCGTTCTGCGCCAGTTCGCGCGCGCCGTGCGGCCGCACGGTTCCGCAGCTATGTTCGTTCGGATCGATCAAGGGGGCGAGCGTGACCGGGCATTCGATGGCCGGATCAAGCTGAACGCGCAGTTCACGCACGAAGTCGAGGTCGGGGCGAAAGCCTGTCGCAACGATCAGTTCGTCGACGGTGACATGACGGCCGCAACAGGCCGACCCGGCGCCGACGCGAAGGCGATCGTCCCTGATGTCGAGGTGCGAGACGCGGAACTCCATTTCCACCTTGATCTCGCCGGCGGCGACAAGCGCGGCGAACGCGGCCCCGAGTTCGCCGCGCGCTGCAAGCTTGTCGTTCGCGCCGCCGCCGAACGCCTTGGCGGGGTTATTGCCGCGAAGCAGCCAGATGGCCTCGGTGCCCGGCACCTCTGCCTTGAGCCGTGCGAGCTCCGTCAATGTCCCGATGGCGGAATGTCCGGCGCCCAGCACCGCGGTGACCTTGCCGGCGTACCGCGCGCGATCCCGGCCCAGGATGTCCGGCATCGCATAGACGATTTTTTTGCCCGCCTCCGTCTCGCCGATGGCGCGCAGGCCATTGGCGCCTGCCGGATTCGGCGAATGCCAGGTGCCCGACGTGTCGATGACGGCGTCCGCGCGAACCGACTTCGGGCGGCTGACCTCATGCCAGTCGCTTTTCCAGTCCTGATCGTTTTGATAGCGGATTTCGAACGGCGCCGTCTCGCGTCCCCTGGACTTCAGCTTGTCGAACCCCATGCGGCTGATGTCGGTGACGCGGCGCGATGTATGGATGTGCGGCGCGATGGCCGGGTGACGGGCGAGGGGGGCGAGGTAGTGCTCAAGCAGTTCGGCCCCCGTCGGATAGTGGGCCGGGTCGGGCGAGTTCCAGCCGGTGCCGGCCAGCAGCCGCTCCGCTGCGCGATCCACATTGTATTCCCACGGTGAGAACAATTGGACGTGGCCCCATTGGCGCACGGCATGGCCGACCTCGGTGCCTGCCTCGAGCACGATCGGCGTCAGCCCGCGCTCCAGCAGGTGCGCCGCAGCGGCAAGCCCGACCGGCCCGGCGCCGATCACGGCAACGGTTTTGGCTTCACTCATGGCATTCTCCCATATAACTAGAAATATCGAAGTTCTGGGCACGAAAAAACTAGGCGGCGCTTTTTGTGTCCCCACAGTCGGCAGCGTCGGCGCAACACTCGGCGACAAGGAAGTCCACCAGCCCGCGCATCACATCGTAGTTGGCATGGCACACCAGCGTCGTCGCCTCCCGCACCTGGTTGACCAGTCCGGCGGACACCAAGGCCTTGATGTGGTGCGAGAGCGTTGATGGCGCGATTTTCAGCTTGTCCTGAAGCCGCCCGACGGCCAGCCCCGCCTCGCCGGCGCGGACGAGAGTGCGATAGATCTTGAGCCGGGTCGGGTTGCCCAGGGCTTCAAGGCGGGTGGCAGCTTCGTCAAGTTTCATGCGGCTCAATCTGGCAGCGATCGGCGAAGCTGTCAACCGTATTTCTAGTATTATCGAAATATGAGCGCCGGTCCGGCTTGACAAAATCCAATATATCCATATATCTGGATATATGGAATCAGAAAACGCCATCCTTGCCCTCGCTGCGCTTGCGCAGACGACGCGGCTCGACGTCTTTCGCCTGCTGGTGAAACACGAGCCCGAGGGGATTCCGGCAGGGGAGTTGGCGCGGCTCGTCAGCGTGCCGCAAAACACCATGTCCTCGCATCTCAATGTGCTGTCGCGTGCCGGACTGGTCACGGCCGAGCGGCAAAGCCGCTCCATCATCTACCGGGCCAATCTCTCCGCGTTTCAGACGCTGCTGTCGTTTCTGGTTCAGGACTGCTGCGGCGGCCGTCCCGAATTGTGCGGGCCCTTGCTCGACGTTCTTCAACCCTGCTGTCCGCCGAAGGCGAAAACGCGTGTCCGATAGAATCTACAACGTCCTGTTTCTTTGCACCGGCAATTCGGCGCGCTCGATCCTCGCGGAATCGATTCTGCGGAAGGATGGCGGGGATCGCTTTCGCGCCTTTTCCGCCGGCAGCCAGCCGAATGGGCGGGTGAATCCCTTCGCGCTCAAGGTGCTTGAAAGCCTCGAATACCCGACCGAGGGCCTGCGCTCGAAAAGCTGGCAGGAATTTGCGGAGCCGGGCGCGCCGGTGATGGATTTCGTTTTCACCGTCTGTGACAATGCGGCGGGCGAAGCCTGTCCGATATGGCCGGGGCAACCGATGACGGCGCATTGGGGCATTGAAGATCCGGCCGCCATCATGGGCACGGATATCCAGAGGGAAGCGGCGTTCGTCACCGCGTTTCGTTATCTGAAAAACCGTGTCTCCCTGTTCACGGCGTTGCCGCTTGCCGCGATCGATACATTGGCGCTTCGCACCAGGCTGCGGGACATCGGCCAGGGTGAGGGCGCAACCTCGTCCCGGCCGGCGGTGGCGTCATGAGCATCTTCGAGCGGTATCTGACGTTATGGGTTGCGCTGTGCATCGTGGCGGGCATCGCGCTTGGCCATGTTTTGCCGGCGATGTTCGCAGCCATTGCCGGCGCAGAGGTGGCCAGGGTCAACATTCCCGTCGCCGTGCTGATCTGGCTCATGATCATTCCGATGCTGCTGAAGATCGATTTTGGCGCGCTCGGCAAGATTCGCCAGCACTGGCGCGGCGTCGGCGTGACGCTGTTCATCAACTGGGCCGTCAAGCCGTTCTCGATGGCGCTGCTCGGGACGGTCTTCATCGGGCACGTGTTCGCGCCGATGCTGCCGGCGGCTCAGGTTCCGTCTTACATCGCCGGGCTGATCCTGCTTGCCGCGGCGCCGTGCACGGCCATGGTGTTTGTCTGGTCCAATCTCTGCGGTGGCGAACCGAACTACACCCTCAGCCAGGTTGCGCTCAACGACGTGCTGATGGTGTTTCTGTTCGCGCCGCTCGTCGGATTGCTGCTCGGCGTCGCCTCGATCGCGGTGCCGTGGGCGACACTGCTGCTGTCGGTTCTGCTCTATATCGTCGTGCCGGTTTTCATCGCGCAAGTCTGGCGGCGCTCCCTGCTGCAAGCCGGGCAGGGCGCCTTCGATCGCGCGATCGCCCGCTTGCAGCCTGTCTCGCTGGTGGCGTTGCTGGCGACACTGGTGCTGCTGTTCGCATTCCAGGGCGAACAGATTCTCGCGCAGCCGATCGTGATCGCAATCCTGGCGGTGCCGATCCTGATCCAGGTCTATCTCAACGCCGGGCTTGCCTACTGGCTCAGCCGGCGTTTCGGCGTGGCCTGGTGCGTGGCCGCGCCGGCCGCGCTGATCGGTGCCAGCAACTTTTTCGAACTGGCGGTTGCGGCGGCCATAAGCCTGTTTGGCCTCAACTCGGGTGCGGCGCTGGCAACCGTCGTCGGCGTATTGGTCGAGGTGCCGGTGATGCTGTCGGTCGTCAGGATCGTGAAGGCGTCACGTGGATGGTACGAGGGCCGGGCACACCTGGCGGTGCAGAAGGGTTAGCCACAGCTTTCGACATCGGCCGCTTGCGCCGTAACGCCAAATCGATGAAGGTTGGCACAGTCGCAAGAAGTCTGGATCACGCGGCTCTGGATGATCCGGCAATGACACAGCGCCCCGGGAAAACCGCGGGGCGCTTTGTCGTTGACGGGGTGTGTCGTTGACGGGGTGTGTCGTTCAAGGCTTGTTTGGCTTGGGGAAGGTCCCGGCGTCAGGCCCGGTCCGGTTACTTTTTCTTCTTCGCCTTCAGCTCGGCCTCAACCTTCTTGCGGCTGTGGCCGACCTTCTTCACCGCCTTCTTCACGGCGGCCTTGCTGACCTTCATCTTCTTGGCCTCGTAGGCCACCTCATAATCCTGCTTGGTGGATATGAGGTTGCGATCCGCGGCCTTGCCGCGCTTGGTGGTCTTCTTCGCAGGCATTCCCGTTCTCCTGTTGTCATGCTGGCAGGTGGTCCGGCAACGCCATGAGGTTAACATGACATTCAAAATTGCAAAGTCCGTCGTCGAAATGTCGTTCGGTGATTTTGCCGCAGCGGTCGAAGCCCATCGCCAGGCCTTGCTGGCCCATCGCTTCACTGGCGATGCGGCGCCCACCGCGCCGGCGCCGGTCGAGCAGGCGGTGCGGCGGGTGCAGCGCGATGGCGAGGCCGATGACTTCGTCGCCGACTACGCCATCGTCGACGACACGCCGCCCGCGCCGGTGCTGTCGGACACTGAGCGCCGATTGGCGCTGCTGTCCGCGGTTCGCCTGGCCGAACAGCAGGCGTCGCACGCCATCATCGGCCCCGGCAAGCTGCGGCTGATGACACTGGATGCGACGCGGATCCTGTCCCGGCCGGAGGCAGAGCGCTCTCCCGAGGACGCCGCCGTGCTGGCCCGGTTCGCTGCCCTTCAGACACGGCTTGCCGCCGTGCAGTACCACGCCGCCAGGCTGGAGGCCGAGATCGACGATCTTGCGCCGGCGCAGTTCGATAGTTGGACACTTCTGCCGTTTCCCGCATAGTTGGCTGGAGCTGCGGGCGCGGCATACTGCCGGTCCGTCACCGGTGTGGTAGGCTTGAGCGTTCCATCACACAGAAGGGAATTGCGATGTGACGAAAGTCGTCGCGACGACCGTCCCGGCCGCCAGCGCGCTGCAGTCCTGGCTGGCTGAAGCTGACTTTTATGACGCCTACGAAGCGCCTTTGCCGCTGAGTGCTGCGACGGCATCGCCGACGGAGGTGTTTCTCCACGTCTCCGGAGCCACGCCGCAATGGATCAACGGCCTGATGTGGATTCGCAATCGCGTTGTCAGTCTTTTGGGCCTGAAGGATGTCGGGGCGATGGGGGCTCATGCCAAGGCGGCCGATGCCTATCGGGTCGGCGACCGGATCGGCATTTTCAGCATTCTCGGCAAGACGGAAAACGAGCTGCTGCTGGGAATCGACGACCGTCACCTGGATGTGCGTGTGTCGATCATGAAGCCTGTCCGGAATGGGGCGCCTTATTGCGTCGTCTCGACGGCGGTGCATGTTCATAACCTGCTCGGCCGCCTTTACATGGTTCCGGTCAGCCGCGTTCATCCTCTGATCGTTAAATCGATGATGAGGCGAGGCAAGATGTAAGCACTGCCGTGCGGACGCTGTCCTCCTCGCGTGCCTGTGCCGCCTGATGCGCATTCTGCAGCCCGCTTGAGCAACGCGATATGCGGGCCATGCGGCGGCGATCGCCCCGGATATCGCGCGTCGCGCTGATCCAGGCTTCCTATCATCCCGTTTCACACCAGCCGCGGCCGGAACGAAGGCCGATCCTCCCGCATATGGGGAGATTGCGACGAGATCGCTTCTCCCATCGTGCAAGCCGGCCGCGCGCGGCCCGCAACGCAAGCGTCTCGTCCCGCGACGCCACTTTCGTCCACCATCCACCCGCAGAAAAGGAGAATTCTGATGCTGCTCAAACGCAAATTGCTCGTTGCGCTGAACGCCTATGTGGTCTCGACCACGGTTGCCTTGGCCGCACCGCCAAGCGCCAGCGTCGCGGATTACGGCGCCGTCGGCGACGGCGTCACCAACGACACGACGGCGTTCAATCAATGCCTGTCCAGCAACACGATTTGCTGGGTCAATCCCGCCAAGACCTACGCGGTTGGCGACGTTCAGGTCAACAACGGCAACCGGCTGATCGGACTGGCGAGCGTCGAATACGGAACCAGCACGGCGGCAACCGCAAGCGCCAGGCCCATCCTGGTCGGGGTGGCCGGCGCGACCAACGTGCTGAACGTGTCCGGGGTGACCAAGGGCGCCGCGATCGATGGAATCTACATCGACTGCAAGGGCACCGGTGCCAACGGCATTTCCGGTGGCAGCTTTCAGCTCATCGTCAGTGACGCAACCATCATCGGGTGCGCGGTCGGCATCGGAGGAAGCGCCTATTCGGGTGAGCTCCATATCACCAACACCACGTTCGGCAGCAACGGGACCGGACTTGCGAATGTGGTCGATTCATTCGTCCTGAATGCCGATTTCGCCAACAATGCCGGCGACGGCATTTATCTCGGTACGGGCTCCAACGCCAACACCATCGTCAACTGCCGGTTCGAGTGGAATCAGGGTTTCGGAATCGAAAGTTACGGCGGAACCGAAGCCAACAGCATTTCCAACAGCCTGTTCGATCGCAATTATTATGCCGGCCTCGGACTGAGCGGTGTCACGGGCATGACGATCTCGAACTCCGTTTTCTACAGGAACGGCCGCAACAACACAGCCCCCAACCAGAACGCGCAGATCTATATCAATGGATCGAAAAACATCAGCATCAGCGGCGGCCTGAGCAAGGTCGGACAGGACGACGGCGGGACGGGCACCAATACCCCGGCCTATGTCTTTTCCTATGACACGGGTTCGCCCAGCAGCAACATCACGATCTCCGGGTTTGCGACATCCGGGCTGTTCAATGCGTCGACCAACCCGACGGGATCCTACACGACGGCGCCGGTCGAAGGCACCGAACCGGTCCAGGGATACAGCGTGCTGGGTGTCAACGACATCGCGACAACCCTGCCGGCGATTGCCGGGATCACCGCCTTTGCAAGCGGCGGGCAAACCAATGCGACGCAGCTCTCGGGGTCGGTCAACACCGTGTCCACGGCCAGTGCGGCGAATGCGTCCGTCAAACTGACCCCCTGTGTCGCAGGCCGGCAGCAGACGGTGGCCAATCTCGGGGCGAATGCGATCCAGGTCTTCGGCACCAGTCCCAACACGATCAATGGTGTTGCGACGGGGACCGGCGTCGCGCAGGCGGCCGGAAAGATCGCGACCTACGTCTGCACCGGGTCCGGCAACTGGACCCGCCTGCTCAGCAACTGATCGATGGGCCTGCGGCGGCCGGCCCGGTGTTCGGGCCGGTCGTCGGCTGGCAGCGATGGTCAGTCGACCGGGATGAAGCGAAGGGTGCCGGCTTGACGCGTCGGCCTGCCGGTGTCGTTGGTGTGATTGACGCCATCCATCACCGGCACCTCCGGGAAATCGAAGGGGCTGACCCCGTCCAGGCACGCCACGTTGACCGCATACAAGGCCTGGTTCGATCGTCGTTGATGATGGGTGTATATTCCGCAGCGGGAACAGAAGAAATGCTGCGCTGATCCGGTGTGGAAGCGATAGCTTGTCAGCGTTTCCTCGCCTTGCAGGAACCTGATCCCGCCGATCTCCGCCATGACGACCACGGCGCCTCGCATCCGGCAGTAGGAGCAAGTGCAGCGGCGGATCGAATGGAAGCCGTCGCTGAGCGTCGCTTCGAAACGCACCGCGCCGCAATGGCACTGGCCGGCCCGAATGGTCGTGTCGCTCGCCATGTCGCCGGTGTCTCCTGTCGGGATTGTTTTGTTGCCAAGTTTCATCTGCGCCAAATCTTGGTGGGAGGATGCGAACGTCCGCGACGTCAACGACCCGCGCAACGATCATGATTGGTTGACCGAAGCCGGCCTCAGGACGACCGTAGCTCCCGAAGTCGGGCCGGACAATTCAAAAAAATTCGCGCATGACGCGAGAAAAACTCTCACAAGGGCGCGCGATTTAGACGTCAGCGGTGCTGTTGCACGGGATCGGTTTGATGGCAACCCACGCACAATCGGCCGGTTCGTCGCGCATGAGTGATGTCCCCGGTTGGGAGGTTTGAATGACAGGGGGGTGGCCAAACGCAACGCGCCTTGCTCGGCGCGGTTCGGCCCTCACGGGCGAAGCGGAACACCATTTGTCGACACTCCCGCTGAAATTCATCGAAAATGACCCACAACGGAGATCCAGCCTCGAAAAAGACATCGCGTGTCATGGTAAGGTGCTCCTCTCATTGTTCTCAAAATCACAGACACGGAGCCTCGAGATGACCGACATTCCTCCTGCAAATTCTCCGTCTGCGTCCTCGATCCCCGCCGACGATCCGGGTCGCGTCCTGACGGTCGCAGATCCCGACAGCGCCGACGTGCCGCATATCTCGGTGGCCGGCGGCACGTACACAGTCCTGGTGTCTGGCGCGCAGACCGCGGGACGCTATTGCCTCGTCGACATGCTCGTGCCCGCCGGCGGTGGACCCCCGCCGCATCGCCACGACTTCGAGGAGATGTTTTCGCTGCTCGAAGGCGAACTCGAGTTCACTTTTCGTGGAAAGTCGCACACGGTACGCGCGGGATCGACCGTCAACGTCCCGGCCAACGCCCCGCACGCGTTCAAGAACGTGTCCGGCAAGACGGCGCGCATGCTCTGTATGTGTACGCCGGCCGGACAGGACGAATTCTTTCTGGCGGTCGGATTTCCCGTCGAAGGCCGCACATCGCCACCGCCGAAGCCGACCCCGGAAGATATGACCGAGAAGGGAAAACTGATCGCGGCCCTGCTGCCGAAATATCGCACCGAGATGGTCAAGATGTGACGCGCACCCATGTGATGGGAGCCATGAATGGATGAAGGCCGTCGCACAGTCGAGGCGGACGTTCCTTTTCGCGCTGATCGCTTGTGGCCCACCGCGACATATTGCGCTGCTGCAGGAACTCGGTCGCTATCGGGGCAAGCGGACTTGGCCTTCATCGTATCACGCCGCTGGGCTTTTCGGTACACGGCCTAGTGTCCCGAATCCGAAGTTCGCATCACTTAGCATCCCCTCTGAGCGAACTTCGGATTCGATAAGGACACTAGCAAATATATGATTTGAGGGTGCTTTATGAATGCGAAGTTCGTGAAAGCGTCTGCCGCGAAGTCGCACGAACTTCGCATTCAGCACACTCGACCGACTTAACCACAGCCTCACATTCGTTGATTGACGCATAACGACAAATCGCCGATCCTCGTTATCGTCGCGAACACTTCGTATCGAAACCCGCTCCCAGAAATGGGTGCGGGATTTTTGTTGTCCGAACGTACGCGACTCCAGAACCATGGAGGCCATCCCTCATGCCACCCCCCACCACCTACACCCGCGAACTCGCCGACTGGATCTGTGACGAGCTCAAAAAAGACCGCTCGCTGGCTGACATCTGCAGCGCGCCGAACATGCCGCGCCCGAGCACGGTGCAGCAATGGGCGCGCAACGATCATGATGGTTTCGCCGCACGCTACAAGGCGGCGCAGCGCCGCCGCGGGCGCACCACGGAATACACGCGCGCCATCGGCGACCATATCTGCCGGGAGCTGAGCCGGGGTCGCATGGTCAAGGATATCTGCAAGGACGACGGCATGCCGTCGCCGGACACGGTCAGCAAATGGGCGGAGGAAAATCGCGGCGGCGACTTCGGCATCCGGTATCGCGAATTCCGCAAGCTTGGAAACTCCCACGCCTATCCGCAGGAGGTCGCCGAGCTGATCTGTGCGGAGCTGGAGAAGGGGCGAACGCTGCGCGACATCTGCAGAGCGCCCAGCATGCCGGACGAATCCACCGTCCGCCTCTGGATCAGGCACGACCGCAACGGTTTTGCCGCGCGCTACAAGCTGGCACGAGAAACCGGTTGCGACGCCCTGGTCGATGAAATGAAGGAGATCGCCGACGACGAAAGCGGCGACCTGATGGAGCGGCAGAAACCGAGCGGCGAGGTGGAACTCGTCCCCAACCAGGTGAAGGTCTCGCGCGCACGTGTGCGGCTCGACCACCGGCGCTGGCTGGTTTCCAAGATCGCGCCGCGCCGCTATGGCGACCGGCTGGAGGTCAAGGCTACCCACGAGGCCAGCGGGTCCCTGGCCGAAATGCTGAAGTCGATCGATGGCCACACCCGGGGACTGCCACGCGACGACGAGCTGCAGACCTGCAGAAGACTCCGCGGCGAGACCTCGTGAGGGATTGCGCGCCGGCCCCGGCGTGGCCCTTATCGTTGGCCGGTGGCGGGAAAGCCCGGCGCAGCCGGGCTGTCGCCCCGCAGGCCGCTGGGTTTGGCGCCGGTGCCGATGATGCCCGGCGTGGACGTATTGGGCACGCCGGGCTGGTTGTGACCGCTGGTGTTGATCCCGGTGGAGATCTGGGGCGCGATCGGCGGCGTTAATGGCGGGGCGGAGATCAGGCCGGGATTGCGAACGGCGCGTTGCTGGGCCGCGCCGGCGCTTGCGATCGTGCAGGCGAGGGCCGTCGCCATCAGCGCTGACGACAACGCTGACAAGCGGAAAAAACGGTGCGGCAATCGGCTGCGCATGGGGGCGAACTCCGTGGGATCTCATCGACAACACGACGGCCCGGATGACGTTCCACCACATCCGCGTGAGTACCAGCCGGCATATGGCGTGTGTTTCGCCATGCCGGCGCGGCGGCAGGATGGGTCGATCAGGCCATGAGCGAATTGGTCCTGGCCGAGATCTCGCGGGAGCAGTGGCGCGACCGGTGCTGGCGGCTGAACAATCTCTATGTCATTACCGACAAGGAAGGCCGCCGCGTCGATTTCCGCATGAACAGCGCCCAGTCCGCGCTGTTCGAGACCATGCACACCCAGAACGTGATCCTGAAAGCGCGCCAGCGCGGCTTCACCACCTTCATTCAGTTGTTGATGCTGGACGCCTGCGTGTTCAACGCCGATATCCGCGCCGGCACCATCGCCCACACCCTCGCGGATGCGCAGGTGATCTTTCGCGACAAGGTGCGATTTCCCTATGACAATCTGCCGGACGGTCTCAAGGAAACGGTCCCGGTGGTGAACGACAACGCCACCGAGCTACTGCTCGGCAACAATTCGGGTATCCGCATCGGCACGTCGTTGCGCTCCGGCACGCTGCAATACCTGCACGTCTCGGAATACGGCAAGATCTGCGCGAAGTATCCGGACAAGGCGCGCGAGGTGCGCTCCGGCGCGCTGAACACGGTGGACAAGAACCAGGTGGTGTTTATCGAAAGCACGGCGGAGGGGCAGGACGGACATTTCTTCGAGCTCTGCCAGGAGGCGCGCAGCCGCAGCAATGCCGGAGACGCGCTGACGCCGATGGATTTCAGATTTCATTTTTCGCCCTGGTACGGGGACGCGCACTATGTGCTGCCGCCGGACTCCGTGGCGATCCCGCCGTCCTACGCCGGTTATTTCGGCAAGCTCAAGGGCGGCGGCATCACGCTGAGCGAGGCGCAGCAGGCCTGGTACGTCAAGAAGGCCGAGCAGCAGCACGGCGATATGACCAGGGAGTTTCCCTCCACGCCCGACGAAGCATTCGAGGCCGCGATCGAGGGCGCCTATTATTCGGAAGCGCTGGCGCGGATGGAGCTGGACCGGCGGCTGACCCGGATCCCGATCGATCCGGCCGTGCCGGTGATGACGGCGTGGGACCTCGGCTTCAACGATGCCAACACCATCTGGTTCATCCAGGTGGTGGGCCTGGAAGTGCGCCTGATCGATTATTACGAAAACTCCGGCTACGGCCTCGAGCATTATGTCGGCGAGCTGGCACGGCGCAGGGAGCAGCACGGCTTCGTCTATGGCGATCATTATTTCCCGCACGACGTCACCAGCAACGAACTGTCCAACGGCCGCAGCCGTTTCGACACCCTGGTGGGGCTGGGCATCACGCCGATCGCCGTGCCGCGGGTGCAGAACATCAATGACGGCATCAACGCCGTGCGCCGCATGCTGAGCCGCGCGGTGATCGATCCCGTGCGCTGCGAGCGCGGCCTGAAGTGCCTGCGCAACTATCGCAAGCAGTGGGACGAGGACCGCGCCACCTTCCGCGACCGCCCGCTGCACAACTGGGCCTCGCATGGTGCGGATGCGTTCCGCACCTTTGCGCAGGGGTATGTGGAGCCCTCGCTGGTGGCGCCGCGCAGCCGCTACCGCCGCAGTGCGCGCGGCGGCGGCACGTGGGAGTCAGCATGATCGTGGGCGGGTTAGCCGAAGGCGTAACCCGCCGACGCACGTCGCTTCAGAAACGTGCGTCGGCGGATTACGCGGAACCAATCCGCCCTGAAGCCGATGTAGGATGGGTTGAGCGCAGCGAAACCCATCGTTCTGCACCAGCCGGAGCAGATGGGTTTCGCCGGAGCCTGTCATCGGGCCGCGCTTCGCGCGGACCCGTTGGGCTCAACCCATCCTGCGGCTCAGCCACCATCAGCTCTCGAAAATCAAACACGTCGTCGTGCCATGCACCAGCAGGCGCCCGCGGCCGTCGGTGACGCGCCCTTCGGCGAGGCCGATGCGGCGGCCGCAATTGATCACGGTGCCTTCGGCGCGGATCGGGCCGGTTTGCGGCGTGATCGGCCGCACGAACGAGATCTTGAATTCCAGCGTGGTCGATCCCACGCCCTTGTCCAGCGTCGACTGGATCGCGAGCCCCATGCAGCTGTCGAGCAAGGTGGCGGCGAGGCCGCCATGCACAGTGCCGGCCGGATTGAGATGACTGTCGGTGGGATCGACTGTGACCACCACGCGGCCCTTCTCCGCCTCGGTGATGTCGTAGCCCAGCGTTCGGGCGATGGTGTTGAGCGGCAGCGTTCCCTCGGCCATGCCGCGGACGAATTCCAGGCCGCTCATCTGCCTCTGCTGTTCGGCGGCGACGGTTCCGTAGCTCTTGTCGGCGTTGGGAGAAGGCATGGGGCGCTCCGATCGATCACTGAGTGCAGGGCGCCAGCCTAATCACCCGCGTCGCAATCTTGCGCGCCGGATTCGGACATCATCATGCAGGCTTTATCATGCAGGCTTTGCGAGACACGTTGCGGCGGTAAAGTGCCTGCTGCGACAACCTGCGGCAGCGTGCCCGATATCTGCGCCTGCCGTTCATTTCATCATGACAGGGCTGCATTGTTGCTGGCCCGCCACGGTACCAAAGTAATTGAAATGTCGCATCGCACTCATCGAATCAGTGCGCCGCAACAGGAACAGAATCACGCTAAGCACGTCATCGTTGCGGAGTAAATGCGATGACCACGTTGCTTTACATCTTGTCGGGGTGGATGGCCCTGAATGTCGCGTTCGTGCTGTGGCGGCTGAGTGTCGCCCCGCGCACGCCGCGCAGCGACTATCCGCACGCCCGACACTGGACCCACGCCTCCTGATGGTGGCGCGCTGACATCACATCGCACGCCGGTTGCCGGCGCATGATGATGGTTGCGCGCGTGTCCTGAACTGAGTTTCGTCTCACTCGCTTGACGGCACACTTCTCTTTCTCGTTGCCGCGATCCGTCGTCCTGAGGTGGCCATTCGCAGAGTGGCCCTCGAAGGACGACGGCCAATACTTACGAAGAATTGGCCGTGCATCCTTCGAGGCTCGCCCAGCGACGCAATTGCGTCGCAAGGATCGCGCCTCAGGATGACGGAGTTGATTCAACCTCAATTCATTCTGCTTAGGGGCGCAGTGCCTCCCTAAGCGAGATCACCCCGGCGACTCGGCTCCGCCGAGTCGCTGAGGACAAGCCCGGTGATGACGACGGTGGGTGACGAGGCGCATCGTCTTATCTAACTGCCGCTGTCCAACCACTCCTTATCCCTTCATCAAAAATCAAAGCCGATCCACCCTGTCGCGTTTTTCAGCGTGGCCGGATTCCTCAGTGCATCCCAGCGAGGCCAGCATGCCGAACCCACAGGACGACTCTTTCGACACCGACGACGCGCTCTCGCGCCTGATGCGCGACGGCGCCTCTCCGCGCGAGCTGTTCTATGGGCTGACGGCCCAAGGCGTGCCGCCGCAGCAGGCGATGACAGCGGCCTACGCGCGGGATGCCGACGCGGCGCGCGCGGCGTTGCAGGCCTATGGCCGCCCAACCGTCATCCCCAACGCGCCGTTGTCGCCCCTGAACGAGGGTCCCGTGGTCGATACCAGGCTTCCTCCGGCGGACTTGTCTCGCGGGCAAGTTGTCCAACCCGTGTCCGTGCACAGCGCATCGGTGTTTCCGGATCCGCCGCAGTTTCCGCCGCTGACCTCCGACGATGCGATGCGCCGCCGCCCGGGTTTCATCCCGCGGCCCGATGGGGGAGAAAATCTGGCTCCTGGTTATCTCGACCCACGCTCGGAAGCTGAACGTCGATCCCGTTGGGCCGCCCGGGATTCGTCCCGTGAGAGCCTGGGACTGCCGCAGGACAGCACCGAGCAGTTCGCGGGCGTCAACCTCGCCAGAAACGCAGACGGAGGTTATGGCCTCGAGCCGCACTATGCCGCGCAGACGCAACGCGCGCTGGAAACGGAGCCCTATGTGCCGTCCCAGCGTGAGCGCATCGTCCGCGGCGGCAAGTTCTATGCAGGCGCCGCGCCGTTCGGATTTGCCGGGCCGGGGTCGTTGAATTTCGATCCGTCGCTGGAGGCGAACACCGACACGTTGGCGCCATTCCGGCGTCCGTTTGCCGAGAGAGGGCCGTTGGACATTGCTGCCGATGCCGCGGCCGAGGCCTATAAACGTCTGAACCAGAAGTTCGTGGAAAGTCCGGCTTACCAGGCGTCGTTGCAGCCTGAGGCTGCGGATCACGGTTACGCGGAGCGCAGAAAACAATCCGCCGTGGAAAATGCGATCAATCCGATCAGAAGCTATCCTGAAACATACCTCAGAATGAATCGCGAGGCACAGGACCAGTTTTGGCGTGGCGCGGGCCAGGTGACGAACTGGCAGGATCCTTGGGCGGTAGCCAAGGGGGCGACCGATATAGGTCTAGGCGCTTCAAGCTATTTCATGTCGCCAATAAACGCAGCTGTGCGGTCGATCATATCGCAGCCAGTGGAGGATGTAGTTGGGCTTCCAAGACAAATTCCGGAGGGCATGGCCCAGGGAGCGCTGAGCGCCGTTGGTGGTGTCGGGCGTCTTATCGCTCGCCTGCTGTCTCGATAGTCGTGAGACGCTGCGTCATGTCTCGCAATGTCTCATTTGCCCCATGGTGCAAAGATCAAAAATCTTAAGACCATGTCAGTGGTCTCCTTGATTTGGCGCACCCGAAGAGCATTCTGCGGCCAGCGCATCTCGGCCAGCCTGAAGGACGCACCGTAAATCCAGTAAAACGACCAGAACCAGGTTCCGAAAAAGAATAAAACATACAGCAGCGTTGAAGAGTTCTGCCCCCAGCTTTGTTCGTCAAACAGTCTCATAAAGTAGTAGAATAGAAACGGCGCCGAGAAAAACCAGAGCACGATGATTATGCTTTTGGTCCAGTCGACGATGCGACTATGCCTATGTGTCATCTTCCGATCCCGCGCCGAAAGCTGCAGTTCGTTTGAGGGCTCATTGAGACAGACATAAGTTTCGGCCTCTCCGGCCGCAAGCAGCAGCCGGTTCGCGCGCGGCGGCGCCATCGATCTCCGACAATCAAGACCCGGTGATGGTGCGGCGCACGGTCGTTGCCGACGCCATCTGCCCGACCTCCTGACGACCGGTATTCAGCAACTCCCTTTCCATCATCGATGAGGCCGATCCACCCTGCCGCGTTTTTCGACGCGGCCGGATTCCTCAGTGCATCCCAGCGAGGCCAGCATGCCGAACCCACAGGACGACTCTGTCGACACCGACGACGCGCTCTCGCGCCTGATGCGCAACGGCGCCTCTCCGCGCGAGCTGTTCTATGGACTGACGGCCCAAGGCGTGCCGCCGCAACAGGCGATGACAGCGGCCTACGCGCGGGACAGCGACGTGGTGCGCGCGGCGCTGCAGGCCTATGGGCGCCCAACCGCCATCCCCAATGCGCCCTTGTCGTCCCTGAATGAGAGTCCCGTGATCGATACCAGGCTTCCTCCGGCGGACTTGTCTCGCGGGCGAGTTGTCCAACCGATGTCCGCGCGCGGCGCATCGGTGTTTCCGGATCCGCCGCCGATGGCGCCACCGTCTGGCGCCGACGACGTCTTGCGCCGCCGCCCCGGTTTCAACCCGCTGCCCGATGGCAGCACCGGTCTGGATCCCAGCTATCTCGCTCCGCGCCGGGAAGCGCAGCGCCGATCCGGCTGGGGATCGCGCGTCGTCCTGGACACCCGCGAAAGCGTGGGGCTGCCGCAAGATGGCGGCGGAAACTTCGCCGGCGTCGATCTCAGCAAAAACGGTGCCGGTGATTATGGTCTCGATCCGCACTACGCGGCGCAGCTGCGTGCGGCGCTGGATGCGCCGCCTTATGTTCCGTCCGAGCGCGAACAGATCGTTCGCGGCGGCAAGTTCAGTGCGGGAGCAGCGCCATTCGGGTTCRCCGGGCCGGGTTCGCTGAATTTCGATCCATCGTTGGAATCGAACACCGAGACGCTGGCGCCATTCCGGCGTTCTCTCGAGGACTTTCAGGCGGCTCACCCGGTGCCCAGGAGCCCAGCGGCTCCCCCGGTGCCCAGGAGCCCACGCGCTGGCGACTATGTTGGCGCGGTGAGAGGATTTCCGTTGCCCAGAAGCAAGGTCGGTCCGGGTGCCGGCGTTTATGTGGACGACAGCGGCCACATCTATCCTCAATTCTATTTCGGCTCTCCTGGCGTATCCGGGTCGGTCGGACACTCGGATGATCTGGATTCGCAGCTCACAGGACTGTCGGCAACGGGCTCGATCAACAAGGTCGACGGACGGCGTATACCGGGGGCAGGCATCCTCTACGGAATCGGTCCATATGAGATGCCGTGGTTGGCGAAAATCATCAAAGATCACCTGCCTTGATTCGCGAAGCGTCGCGTGAAATGRCCGGACAACGGCGAGATAAGCCTGTAGTATTTGTCGGGTTTTTACTTGCARGGCAGGTCACGTGGAAAATTTCTTCGTTTCGTCCTTCGTTATCTGTTTTTTGGTCGCGGCTGCTCTTCATGTCGCAACKGTGGTTGCCATCCGCAGGTTCATGCCGGTCGATTGGGACTGGTACAATGCGTTGACTTTGGATTCGGATGTCTGGGACAAGCAAGTTCCTGCATCAATCCGCCGGATATATGTTCTAACGGTCTTCTTTTTTTCGCTTGCTGTGATCAGCCTCGTGCCTCTTGCTCTGATAGAGGGGCAAATCGTCGGTATTGTTTTTGCTTTCATCGTGGCTGGCGGGCTTATCTACAATCTGGTTTGGACGTGGATCAATTATCGCGAGAAACTTTGATTGATCGTCAGTCCGCATAGGGAGCGGACACGTCCGGGCTGTGTGTGTTGAATTATTTTGCGTCACCAGGGCACGCACGTGTGCGAACCGTTGCACCACAGCGGCTGGAAGATCTGATTTGGCTTCCGAGGCAGATCATTGAGAGTGGGCCCCAGGGAGCGCTGAGCGCCGTTGGTGGTGTCGGGCGTCTTATCGCTCGCCTGCTGTCTCGATAGTGGTGAGACGCTGCGTCATGTCTCGCAATGTCTCATTTGCCCCATGGCGCGAAAAGAACAACGACGACAATAAGGGCAATGATCTCCGCAACGATGCGCGCCCGCGGCCAGCGTTCAATGGCCCAGCCGAAAACCATGGCGTAAATCACGAAGGCTGAGCAGCCCCACGTCAGGACAAAAAACAGGACGTACAGAAACAGGATCGAAGACGCCTGCTCCTCAATCGTGTTGGGAAACGGTGTCATGTCGTAGAAGACAAGAAACGGGGCCACAAAAAACCAGAGCACGACGATCGTGAGTATGGCCCAGGCGACGATCCGGCGATGTCTATGTGTCATTCTTCCGACCCCGCGCCGAAAGCTGCAGTTGGTTTGAGGGCTCACCGAGATGAACATAAATTTTTGCCTCTCTGGCCGCAAGCGGCAGCCGGTTCGCGCGCGGCGGCGCCATCGATCTGCGACAATCAAGACCCGGTGATGGTGCGGCGCACGGTCGTTGCCGGCGCCATCTGCCCGACCTCCTGACGAGCTGTATTTCGTAACTCCATTTCCATTGTCGATGACGCCGATCCGACCTGCCGCGTGAACCGATGCGGCGGGCGGACCGGCACATGCCTGCGAGGCCCCATGACCGATACCCAGGATGATCCGGTGGCCGACACCGAGGCCGTGTTCAGGCGTCTGAAGCGCTGGTTCACCGAGGATCACGACACCCAGAGCGCATGGCGGCGCAAGGCGCGCGAGGATTTTGCCTTCACCGCCGGCGAGCAGCTCTCGGAGGACGACAAGGCGCGGCTGCGCGAGATGAACCGGCCGATCATCGTGATGAACCGGATCGAACCGGTGATCGACAGCGTCGCCGGCTCCGAGGTCGCCAACCGCCAGGAGGTGCGTTTCATTCCGCGCAGCCAGGGCGACGTGCAGGTGAACGAGGTGCTGACCGCCGCGGCCAAGTGGTTCCGCGATCAATGCGACGCCGAGGACGAGGAATCCGACGCGTTTCGCGACACCATCATCTGCGGCATGGGCTGGACCGAGACGCGCCTCGACTATGAAGATGAACCGGAAGGCGCGCCGCGGATCGAGCGCTGCGATCCCCTGCAGATGGTGTGGGACAGCGCCGCCACCAAGCGCAACCTCGCCGACATGCGCCGCGTGTTTCACATCCGCCGCGACATTCCCATCACTGAGGCCCGCGCGCTGTGCCCCGGCGACCAGTTCGAGGATGCGGATTACAATGCGAGCTGGGTCGATGCGGACACCGAGATCGAGCCACATCATGTCGACAACCGATTCTACGACAAGGACGAGCGTGCTGCAGGCGGCGGGCAGGACAACTGCGTTACGATGGTGCGCGCGCAATGGTGGGAGCGGGTGCCGGTGTACCTGGTGCTGGACCCGACCAACCCCGACAACATTTTGACGTTGGACAAACAGGCGTTCGACGACCTCGCGGCCAAGGCGAAACTCGCCGGCGTTGAACTCAGCCACACCCGGCAGACGCGAAAAATCTACAAGCAGGCGTTCCTTGGCAATGTGCTGCTGGAGATCGGCGAAGCGCCGTGCCGCGACCATTTTTCCTTCAAGTGCATCACCGGAAAACGCGATCGCAACGCCAACAGCTGGTATGGTCTGGTGCGGGCGATGAAGGACCCGCAGCGCTGGGCCAACAAGTGGATGTCGCAGACCATGCACATCATGAACACCTCGGCCAAAGGCGGCATCCTGGCCGAGCGCGGATTCTTCGAGAACGACGCGGATGCGGAGGCCACCTGGGCGCGGCAGGATGCGATTACCTGGGCCCGGCAAGGCGCGCTCTCGGGGCAATCACCGAAGTACGCGCAGAAGCCGCAGTCGGAGTTTCCGTCCTCCTCCTTCCAGCTGATGCAGTTCGCGATCTCCTCGATCCGCGACGTCTCCGGCGTCAATGTCGAGATCCTGGGTATGCAGGCCGGCGCCAGCCAGGCCGCGAGCCTGGACATGCAGCGCAAGCAATCGGCGATGACGATTTTGCAGCCGCTGTTCGACAGCCTGCGGCGCTACCGGAAGGAGCAAGGGCGGCTCTTGCTGTACCTGATCGAGAATTATCTCTCCGACGGTCGGCTGATCCGTATCGTCGGGCAAGAGCAGGAGCAGTATGTGCCGCTGATCCGTCAGCCCGGCAACGCCAGCTACGACGTGATCGTGGACGAGGCGCCGACCTCGCCGAACCAGAAGGAGGCGACCTGGTCGATGCTGCAGCAATTGCTGCCGGTGATCGGCACCATGCTGCCGCCGGCGACCTGGCTGGCGCTGCTGAAATACTCGCCGCTGCCGTCGTCGGCGCAGAAGGATATCTCAGACAGCATTACGCAAAGCCAGCAGGCCCAGCCGCCGCAACAGCCGCAGCCCGATCCCGCGATCGAGCTGATCAAGGCCCAGCTGCAGCAGACCACGCTGAAGACCCAGTCCGATATCGCCAATCAGAAGGCGCTGACCGATGCAAAAATCCAGAACTTGACCCGCGAGGCGGAAGCCGAGACCGCGATCAAGCTGCGCAAGGCCCAGGCCGAAAACCTGACCCACATGTTGTCGACACCGCCGGCGGTTGGCCCGGATGGCCAACCGGTATCCGGCGGTGGCGAAGGTGTGACGCTGGTGATGTCGGTGATCGCGGAGATGCGGCAGGAGATGAAGACGATCGCCGAAACCATCAACACGCCCAAGCAGATCGTGCGCGATCCCGCCACCGGCGAGATCACCGCCGTAGTGCCGATGCGGGCAACTGCGCCGCAGATTTGATTTGCATTTGAATGGACGCGGTGACCGGCGATTAGCTCTCCAAAGTCTGCACTGTGGGCAAACCGGCGCATGCTCTGTCAGCGGCCGGCGCGATCGCTTAATAAAACCGACACAAACGGACCAGACCTTTCGCGAATGAAGGGGGACATCTTGGACGTCTTCACCATCTTCAATGTTGTTTTTGGCACGCTGACCGTGATGTCGCTCGTGAAGCTGTCCGTGCTGCTGGGATGCGTCCTGCTGTGGGCATGCTAGCGTCCGGCCGTCTGCCTTGATTTTCGGCAGGCGACCGGGCCCAGGACATCGGCACGACGATCAGTGCTCCGGAAAATTTCCGGGGATGCCGTAGGATCTGCATTCGACCCGCGCCCACTTCACGGCGCCGGCATAATCCGGGCAGCGCAACACCAGTTGCCGGCCACGCAGCAGCACGATGACCTCGCACTCCGGCCTGTCGTCGAATCGCAGGATCCGCACTTCGCCTAGTCCGGGATGGCGCGGACCCAAACCTCGCGACGTCAAGTCGTGTGCGTCCCGTGACGCAAAGATGCCCGCTCCGGAATCTCTCGATCCGGCTCCTCTCGATGCCTGCTGTCTCTGATCCATCGGTCTCAGCCGAATCATCCCGCCGCCGGCAAACTACGAGATTCGCTGTCACTGCGACAGAGTCGACGGGCGCGAACATGCCGGCATTCGCACATCTGTTGCCGACCTCTTCTGAAAACCGGGCGCATAAGGACACCCGCGTGCGCCGGCCCGCATTGATCCCACGCATCCACGAGGACACACCGACATGGCCGCCTACCAGAAATTCAACCAGTTCGTGCAGGACCTTGCCACCAAGGTGCACAATCTGGACACCGATACGCTCAAGATCATGCTGGTCAGCAGCCCGGCGCCGGTGGCGACCAACGCGGTGAAGGCCAACCTGACCGAGATCACCGCGCAGAACGGTTATCCCGCCGGCGGCCTCCCGGCGGTGTTCTCCTCCGGCGCGCAAACCTCCGGTACGTTCAAACTGGTGCTGGCGGATGTCACCTTCACCGGCTCCGGCGGCCCGTTCGGGCCGTTTCAGTATGCCGTGCTCTACAACGACACGCCGACCAGCCCGGCGAAACCCCTGATCGCGTTCTGGGACTACGGCACGCCCATCACCATCACCAACGGCAACAGTTTTACCGTCGATCTCGATCAGGTCGGCGGGGTGTTCACGCTGGCGTAGACAGCGGTGCCGTCGATGGCACCGGACGATCAGCCACCCTTGCAATCACGCGAGCAAGTTCCACGAGCACATGGGCCTTGCAGGACGTCCAATACCCCGCCCATCACCATCGTCGACAACCGCAGCTTCCGTTCGACCTAGATCGGGTCAGCGGCGCGCTTGCGGCGTCAAGGAGGACCCATGTCCAATACCCAGACTCTGCTCCGCCAGCGCTTCACCGAGGCCTGCCGCGAACGCGACGCCATCTCCGAGAAGGCCGCGCCGCTGCGCAGGCAGCGCGACGACATCCTGGCCAAGGCGCAGGCCCAGGCCGCCAAGGCCAACCCGCTGACGGAGCGCCTCCGCGCACTCGAAGCGCCGCTGTATGATCTGCACAACGAGATCGCCACCATCGCGCGGGCGTTGGGCGGCCGGACGGCGGCGGAGTGAGCCGGCATGGCCAAGCTCTACAATCTCGCGCGCATGACCACGGCGACGACGGGCACCGGCACCATCACGCTGGGCGCCGCGGTCTCCGGTTATCTGACGTTCGCCCAGGCCGGCGTGGCCAATGGCGATGTCATCGACTACGCGATCAAGGATGGCGGCAACAGCGAGCACGGCACGGGCACCTATACGGCCAGCGGAACGACGCTGACGCGAACCGTGACGAAGTCGACCAACGGCAATGCGGCAATCAATCTGTCGGGAACGGCAGAGGTGTTCATCTCGCCGCGTGCGGAGACGCTGAACGACGGCAGCTTGCTCACCACGGGAACAGTCGCCGACGCGCGGTTGAGCAGCAACGTTCCGCTCAAGAATGTTGCGAACAGTTTTTCGGCATTGAACACCTTTGGTGGTGGTCTCACCGTCAGCGCCGGGCAGATCAACAGTGCGGTTCAGAATCTCTTCAGCTATGCGCCGACCAACACCGGCGGACATCAGTTCACCAGTAACTCGGGCAGCGGCTCTACCATAATTGGTCCGCCAAACACCGGTATGCCGACGTGGTTCATATCGCAGGACAGTGGCGGGGCAGGCGCTGCGGGTATATCGTTCCATCGATCCGGTGCGTACGCGATTAACGTTGGACTATCCTCGTCGAACTACTTTCAGTTTGGGGGGTGGTCCGATGGCACCAACGTTTACCGCTTTCAAGTTGGCCCCGGTGGGGATGCATATCTACCGTACAGCCTCAGTGTTGCCGGGGGCCCAATTCCATCGTCCGGTGCGGTTGGGGCGCTCAACACTGCAAAAGCGTGGGTTCGATATTCCGGCTCCACGAGCGGCGTGTCTGTCTACTCTGCCTTCAACGTTTCATCTGTCGTCAGGGCGGGTGTCGGCTCTTATACCATCAACTTCTCGACGGCGCTTGCTGACGGCAATTACAGCGTTCAATTCACCACCCAGGAAATCGACGCAGCCAACAGTCGATATGATTGCGTTCTCGGAGCCGTGACGCCGAGCGCTTCAAGCTTCACGTATACGATCATCGGGCAAAACAATAACATCAACATCGTTCGGGCCAACGTCGATAACGTCTTCACCAATCTTGCATTCTTCAGGTGATGTCATGGCGAAAGTGGTTTTGTTTCAGGCAGACGACGGCCCTGCTGTGATCTTCCCAACCAATGATTTTTCGATCGAAGAGGTTGCACGGAAAGATGTGCCTGCGGGAAAGCCGTATCTCATCGTGGACGCCGCGTCACTTCCCGACGGACAATTTCAGTCCGCGTGGATTGTCGATTTTTCAAAACCTGATGGTGTCGGTATGGGGCATGACGCCTGGGCAGCGCAGTACAACGATCCGGAAGACCTCCAGATGCGCAACGAGGCGCACGCCGCGAATGCTGTGATCGACATGTACGATCAGATGTACGCCACCGCGCAGCAGGAAAATGTGCAGTTCGATGCGCTGCAAGCCCTGAAGGCTGCGTCATGATCACGATCGACATGGATAAGGCCAAGGAGATCTGGCGGGCAAAAATTCGGGCCGCGCGCGATCCACTGTTCGTGCCGCTCGATATCCGGTTCCAGCGCGCGCTCGAGAGCAGCGCGGACACTGCGGCGATCGTCGCGCAAAAGCAGGCGCTGCGCGATGCGCCGGATGATCCGCGCATCGCGGCGGCGGCGACGTTGGACGATCTCAAGGCCGTCTGGCCCGACTGCCTGAAGGGGTGATTCATGCTCGGTTTTGATGCTCTCGGCAGGATCGCGCTTGGCCAGGGCGCCGATCAGGCCGCCTCCACGATCGTTCTGGTGGCGAGTCCGGGGGCGTATGCGATCGCTGGCAACGGCTTGGTGTTTGCCGGTTCGCTGGCGGTAACGGCCGGCGCCTATGTCATCACCGGCAACGTGATCGGGCTGCAGACCAAGATCACATCGGCGGCGGGCAGCTATGCGCTGACCGGCGGCGCGGCGGTGCTCCCCGCCAGCATGGTTGCCGCGGCCGGCGCCTATGCGCTGACGGGCATCTCATCGCTCCTCAAGGGCGTTTTGGTGGCGTCCGGTGGCGCCTATGTCATCACGCCGACGGCAGCGCCGCTGACCCCGTCACTGCGCGCCGATCGAGGCGCCTATGCCCTCACGGGCGGCGGCAACCTCGCGCCGGTGGTGATGCGGGCCGCAGCCGGCACCTATGTGCTGACGCCGGGCGCCGTGGTGCTGACGCGCTCCGGCGGCGACTACGATCAGGTTTATGGCGGCGTCGGCCATTACCGCGAGGAGCTGGAGCGGCTGCGCCAGCTCGCAACAATCACCCGGCCGGTGCCACGGCCGATCGTGCGCGTGATGCGTCCGCGGCCGCAGCCGCTGGTGATGCCGGCTGCGCCACAGCCACGCCGCGCCGCGGCTCCGGATCTGCAGGCCATTCATCTTCGGGACATGGCTGTCCGCCGCCTTGCGCAGGAAGCGGCACAGCGCCACGCCGCCATCGCCCGCCGGCGGCGGCAGGAAGCGGAGATCCTGCTGCTCGCCTGCTAGCGCGTGATGTCTTTGAATTGAAGCGATGCGGTCGCTTGCTTCACCTTGCCCCGCGTGCAGCGAGAGGCCGGATTGCGAAGCAATCCGGGTGAGGGAGCGCCTCCGCGAGTCCGTGCCTGCGAAAAGTGCCCGGCATCCCCGACGTGGCCATGCCGCCCTCGCGTTTAACTCATTTCCCAATTCCCGACATGGATCGGGTTTCGCACCGCGCCGCGTCACGCGCGGTCTGTCGTCAGCAGGTCTGACGGGATCATCCATCCAATGACTGATACCGAGACTGAGGCCGGTCTGCCCGGCGCGTCGCTGACGCCTGCGGAGACCAGCTATTTCGAAACCGGCGGCGCCACCGACATTCCGCCGGCCGATGACGCCGGAGCGGCCGACGCCGGCGCCCGGTCGGACGATGGCGGCGACGACCTCGGCGGCGCGCCCGAATCCGAAAAGACGGTGGCGCTGGCGGCGCTGCACGAAGAGCGCAGATGGCGCAAGGAAGCTGATCGGCAGAACCGCGACCTGCAGCAGCAGGTGGCCGAGATGCGCGGCAAGTTCGCCGTGATCGATCGTCTCACCGCGCCACAGCCGGTGCCGGAGCCGACGCTCGAGAGCGATATCTTCGGCGTTGTGAAGAACACCACCGCCACGGTGGACGATATCAAACGCCGCCTCGACGCCGCCGACCGGCAGCAGCGTAGCGATGCGATGCGCGACGATCTGGTGCGCGCCTACCAGATCGACGCCGCGCAGTTCGAGGCGGCGACACCGGATTTCAAGGCCGCCTATGAGCACCTGCTGGGAAGTCGGGCGCAGGAACTGATCGCGCTCGGCTACGACACCCCGCAGGCCGTGCACCAGGCGCTGCTCGCCGACGAATTCTCCGTGGCGCAGATGGCGCTGGCCTCGAGGCGCAGCCCGGCCGAGGTGATCTACAACCTCGCCCGCCAGCGCGGCTATGTGAAGGGCACGACGGCGCGCGGCCGCGACCGCCTCGACACCATCAGCCGCGGCCAGCAGGCCAATAAGAGTTTTTCGGGTACCGGCGGAGGCAGTGGCGACGCCGAGATGAGTGCGGAGACGCTGCTCAAGATGCCGATGGACGAGTTTGAGGCTTGGTGCACGAAGAATCCGCAGCGGGCGAAGCGACTGATGGGTGGGTGAGGGCGGGAGCGTCTTGTTTCCATAGCTCATTCAACATCCCGAATTTGCGCCGCATTGCTAGGGCGCGATTCAATCGGACGGCATCAGCCTTGCCGCAAACAAATCCCAAACCAGAAGCAGGAGAGAAAAATGGCTAACGAATATGATGAGAATACTTATTTTTTTATGCCATATGGCACACCGGCGCCATTCGGATTTGGGGGGCTATCATTCACCCCGCGCGTGGCCCTGCCGGACGACGATCACAATCGTTTACGCACGGCTGCTACATTGGAGGGGCAATCTCCATACTGGAGTATAGTGAAAAACGCCTGTATTGCTGAATGTAGCGACATACTGCCAACGCCGAGGAGAAGCGCTGGTGCTCCGTTTTTCAACTGTGTCAACGAGTGCATGAAAAGGCACAACCAGGATCCGTTCTCATTCCGTCCATAACTTCATGGCGGAGTGGATCGTATCGAAAGAAGCTCATGTCACATCAGGCTGCAAAGATTCTGGTCGACGCGATCCTGAAACATTCCGCTGAACAGAACCAGGCATTGCTGGACATCGAAAAGCTGTGCACGCCGGAGGAGTTCGATCGCTACAGGCTTATGATCGGACAATCGATGGGGCAGATGCTCCTCGAAGTGATCAACCCGATCGTTGCGATGTATCCCGATTTGAAACCGCCGTGGATGACGTGAACCTCGGCCCGTAACTCGGATGAGCGCTGCGATATCCGGCGTTGCGTCAGTTGCCGGATATCGCAGATAGCGTGATCGGTCGTGAGCTGCGCTGATCTGTTGACTCATCCGGGGTACGTTTCGACACACGACATATACGACTGACAACGTCAGATGCTGCGCGGTCTCAACCGTGACGGTGATGATGACGATGATGTTTGCGGTGGTGAGGTTGCGGCATCGCGCACCTATCCTACCCGAACACATCCCGTCGTAGTTGCCTCAGCAGCACCAGGGAGAGTCCGGCGACGCGACTGGTGTGATTGACGTGCACAGCGAGGCGACAGCAACGGTTGATGTCAAAGCGACCTGCGATCACCTCGATACCCTCACCGGCGGTCAGCGTCCCACAAGAGTTCCGCTGAAACCGGCGGCGACGCCGAGATGAGCGCCGAGGCACTACTCAAGATGCCGATGGGCGAGTTCGAAGCCTAGTGCACGAAGAACCCGCAGCGGGCGCAGCGGCTGATGGGAGGATAGATCGCCACGACCTGCTTGGCGGGCTCGCAACTCTTTGACAATTCCAACTCTCTTTGCATTGCACGAACGCGACCCGCCTAGGTCGGCGCCGAGCTTGCTCTGAACAATTTCCAACCACAATCAGGAGAGAAATACGATGGCATACCCCTTCGATGACGAGACGTATGACGGTATGCCGTATGGCACGCCCGCGCCATTTGGCTTTGGAGGTGGCATCCTCAGAATGCCGCGTGCTTTGGCGGTCAATGAACTCGGTCGCGCCAGCAATCAGTTGCAGCAATCAGCCACGGGCTTCGGATCTGGTCGCTCAGCCCCAACTGAGCCAACGTGGCAGGTCGCATCCAGCGACGATCCGACTTACCCTTATTATCCTCGGCCCGGATATGCACCTCCGCTTCCGGACATCTTCGCCCCCTGGAAAAGGGGCGCGGAGCGCAATCTGGCAGATACGTGGAGTCTTCTGTTTCGACGTGGTTATAGGCCAAGTGGTGGTGGAGATCGGAATGGACCAGGTTGTGAGGAAGAGTGGAAAGACGCACGACGGATGTGTACGGATGAACTCTCCAAGGAGAATCCGGCTCGAGGAATGACTGGCGGCTACAAGAATGTGGAGGATTGCGCCAGAGGCTTGGTTAGCCAGCGTTGCGGTGGTAACTTCGTAACAAACAATCCAAGGAAATAACGAGAGGATTGATCTTTTGACAAGAGTTCCTCGGGCCCATCTTGATCGGCTGATTATGGCTTCGATTAAGTCCGATTGGCGGAAGACTGCCTTTATTATCGGAGCCGTTCTTCACAAATGTGATGTGAACAGGATCAGAATCACGCCCGAGGAAATCTACGATCGCATTCTGTTCTTCAAGCGACTGCGAAAAATCGAATCCCAGGGAATACTGCCAAAATGGCGCCACAGCGAGATTCGCTTGCCGCCGAAGAGCGTATAAGGCGAAAGTGGCGACGCGAGTTGCAGCCGTGGTTGTTATTTTGTGGTTGTGTGAAACGGATCTGTTTGAGAGCGAAGCCTTTGTTCGATCGGAGCAGGGCTGTTTCTCGGCGGCTTGGAAATAGCGGTCGGGCGCACGGTGTTACACTACGGCGAGCGATATGGTAGCTGTCTTGCAGGATGGCCCAACACGCCACCCCTGAATACTCGGAATAATTAGCATGGTTGATGGCGGATACGAATTGCACGCATTCGAGGGGGATGGTGAAGAAAGAAAACCCTTCTATTTGCAAATTTCGCCGCCATCATTTTCGCTAGATCTGGAATGTTATTTCTGTAGCATCCACGCGCCTTCGCTTTTCACCAGCGACAAGAGGGCTCATGGCATTGATGCAGATCAGGCGCGATCCCTTGCAATTCGCCTCGTTGAGATCGTCTTAGATGGTCGAAAGATCGTGGACAGCTATGGAGAACCCATAGACTGGGATAAAGTCAGTCGATGAAGCCAGTCACCCGGATGAGCGCAGCGAAATCCGGGGTGGGTGAACTGGGATCAGCCTTGGATATCGCTACCCGCGAATTGACGAGCAGGGCTCATTCATCGACCGCCAGTCCATACTCGCGGCGCATCTCTATTTGCGTCATGATGATCGCTCTGCGAATGACATTTGTTGGATCGTCGCCAGGCTCGAACCCCCCAATAATCCAGCCGGCCCTTTCGTCCGGCTTGATCGTGACGCTGATCAGGCCCGCGCAGCCTTTCACTTGCCTGACTTTCTCCAACACAATGCGCTCCAGATCGCTGGCGGTCCTGAATTCCTTTGTCATCTGACACTCCCTGTTCGGTGCCCCACCGGTTCTTGTGGGCTTAGCCGGTAGGTCTGATGGGCGTAACGATAGCCAAGGGCGGATGAGCGAAGCGCAATCTGCCGCGTTACACAATACGCGCTTATGGCGGATGACGCCGGGGCCTGCCATCGGGTGCGCTTCGCGCGGACCCGTTGGGCCAGGCCTCTAAAAGTCGGATCGCCGACGCCTGAAATTTAGCACAATCAGAGACCGCCAGCATGACAAGCAACAGCCATTTTCCCGGCAGGGCAGGGCGTGCGTCTGTCCACTACTCACCCGAACTTGCGGAGCGGATTTGTGAGCACCTGCGCGCGGGCCGCTCGCTGGGAGTGATCTGCAAGGACGTGGGCATGCCCTCCGTGGGTACGGTGCAGCAATGGGTGCGGGAAAACCGCAACGGCTTTGCAACGCACTATATGCGTGCCCGTGGCGAACGAGGAATCAGGCCGGGGATTCTGCCTGCTTACACCAACGAGATAGCGATACGGATTTGCCTGGAGCTCAGTGCGGGACGCAGCTTGCGCGACGTGTGTCGCGATCCGGGCATGCCGAACACGAAGACCGTGCAAAGATGGGTGCGCAAGGATTACGACGGCTTTGCCGCACGCTACAGAACAGCACGGGAAGCGGGGTATCATGCGATGGCGGATGAAATCATCGACATCGCCAATGCCTCGCGCCCAGGCCAAGTCGAAGAGGCGCGGCTGCGTGTTGGCCCACGCCGCTGGACGCTGGCGCGGACGCTTCCAAAAATGCGCTGAGCGAAAATCCACAAAGAAAGGCGCGATGTGAGCGCGCGTGCGTCCCGGCCCGCTTCCAGATACTGGCGCCGGGATTTTGTTTGTTGCGCGTGATCCGTCGCATTGACACATCGGAGGCTGCCAAGATGACAGACAAGGCCAGCATCGTTGGAGCTGACGCGGTCGGCTCGGGCGTGGCCGGAAGCTCCTCCGCAGAATCCCCATCGCAGCGGCAATCCGAGGTCGCCATCACAACGAGCGCAGCCATCGCTCTGGCCGATCAGCCGACCGTCTACGCCGCTGATCTCGCGGACAGAATCTGCAGGCAGCTCTCCGAGGGGCGGACATTGCGTGACATTTGCAGCAATCCCAGCATGCCGGACCGGCAAACCATCCGGACATGGCTGGTGGAAGATCGCAACGGCTTCGCCGCACGCTACAAGAGCGCGCGCGAGATGGGCTATCAGGCGATGGCCGACGAGCTCCTGACCATCGCCGACCACGCCGTGCTGCCGGAGCAGGTGCCGGGCGCGCGGCTGCGCATCGACGTGCGCAAGTGGCTGCTGTCGGTGGCGATGCCGAAGGTCTATGGCGACCGGGTGGATGTCCACGCGACTTATAAGCCGCGCGATACGCTGAGGGAAATCTTGAAGGAGATCGACGGCCAGACGCGGGGGCTTCCGAGGCCGGACGAGCGACAGACCGCACGGGACATGCTTGCCGCCAGGAAACTGCGCGGTGAAGAATGATGAGGCCGCTCCTGATGTGTTCCGCGGCCGAGGGACGAGATCGCCAAGTCGATGGGCTTTCCGAGTTCGACGAGTGCACGCCCTGATCCGGACTACGAGCTCTGCGACGTCCCCAAAATGGCGATCTCTCTCAAATCATCATCTGTCAGAATTCGGACGCGTATCGTCGGCAAACCGAGGATGGATGCCTTCAGCAGTCGATGAATGCCGTCCAGGATCAAAAGCCTTCCGGCAAGATCCGTGCGCACATGGATTGGAAACCCCAGATCAGCGGCCATTGTCCGCTCCCATTGAGCGGCATGCCTCGCACGGTCCGACGCCACCTCGGACGGACACACCTTGAACGGCTTCCCGTCCATTGCCCAGAACGGCAGGTCGAGATGCCAGGCGAGGTCGCTCACGGGAACCGTGGCCTCACGAAGGTTGGTCATTGCGTGCAGCTTGGCGTGGTCCCAAAGGTAATCGAGGATCACGCCTTGAAGGACGTCTGGAAGTTGGTCCAGCAGGGGAAATGGCTGCCGCGCCGTCATGCCATCCTGTCTCCCGGGAAATCGTCGCCGACGTCTTGGCTTCTCCAAACCTTAGCCAGTCGGGCGGATGAGCGGAAGCGTCCTTCGCGGCGTCACAGAACAAACGCGCTTGGCGGATTACGCTTTCGGCTCATCCGCCTCACGGGCTCAGTGAATCAATGCGCCTCGGCACCGCGTCTCCAAACCCTCAGAGAACCGACGGTCTTGAATCCAGCGCGATGTGCCGCCGCGAGCTCAGCGCCGTGCTCGTAGCCGACCAGCGGCAAACCGGGAAAAATCTCAGGTGCCATTGCCGCAAGATGCCGGTAAACCGTATCAATGCTGGAGCCAAAGAGATTTGAAAGACCGACAGCCTCAGCAGCGCGATTAAGGATACCGCCGCCGAGAAGGCCATTGTCTCTCTGAAGAGAGACGAAAACGATGTTCGGGTCCGCGAGCAGGCCCGGCATGAACGTGCGTGGCTCGGGGATGGCCGCCGCATTGACGTCCGCGCCAGCCCAGGACTGTTCCCAAGCAATCAGTCCCGCCTTGCTGGTCACACGAGACCAACGATAATCCGACGGGTTCGGATTCTGCGGTGGCCCACTCAGGGCGCCCCATTCGGCGTCGAATAAAGGCTCAAAACCAAGCGAGCCCAGGTCCAGGCTCCGGAAGCTGTCCTTGACAAACCACTCCCTTTGTCGCGCTGAACCAACCAAAGCAGCGATTGCGTCCATCTGCGCTGGTGCTGCCTCTGCGCCCGCCATCGTCACGGCATCGGGATAGAAGCGCGGCGCTCCCAGCCGGGTCAGCCACAGCGTGTCATGAAACTCGCCGGGACGACCATGGGCTCGGCAAACTGCATCGCACCACAGGGCATTGTTGTGGGCCGCAAGTGCCGTGATGCTTCTCTTCATGCCCGTATCACCGTCATTAATGGTCCTGGCCGTTGCGCGCGCAAAAATTGGCCACGCGGCCGCGCCAAGCCCCACGATGAACTCCCGCCGTCGCATCGTGAGCTTCCGCGAAAAATTTGCATTCAGCCTATCGTGACGGGGTTTGTGGGTAAAGCGGCGAGGCCAGTGAGTTCGCTCGACAGCTTGATGTGAAGTTTAGGAATTAAGTATGCTCGCCAAGGATTGGATATCTCCATGGCAGACCTCTCGCGCTTCCGACCAGACTGGAAAATTCGATCGTTTCAACGCGCCGACGCGCCGGCGGCGCGGCGGCTCATTGAATCTGTCTGGGACGAGCATTTTCATCACCACCCGGATCCCTTTGTTCGGAACTTCATCCATTCGCACCTGTCGGACGTCGACAATGCGGAAACAGCATACGGTGATCGATCAGTCTTTCTGTGTGCGGTCGCCGAAGAGGCGATCATCGGCACCGGTGCGATCAAGTGTCTCGACGATCGTGCCTGTGAAATGACCCGCATGTTTGTCGCCTCGGCTCACCGGGGCCGCGGGGTCGGACGTGCGATCGCAAATGATCTGATCGGATTTGCGCGTAGCGCGGGCTACGATCGCATCAGCTTGTCAAGTAACAATGCCTTGGCGGCCTCGCATCGCCTCTACGAAAGCTTGGGCTTCCAGCCGGCATTGCCTTGGGAGCAAGGTGGCGAGACCCATTCGTGTTACTATGTGCTCAGACTATCAGATTAGGATGCTCCGACGTTCGTGGACGGAGCAAACAAGCGTAGCTTGGATCAGCCAACGGATCCGCGCTTCGCGCGGCCCAATGACAGGCTCTGCGCTGTCCGCGGATCGGCAGCACCTCATCGATACCCGCGGCATTCATCTCCTGCCTCCGGCCTTGCGCCGCTGGCTGTTCGATGCGTAGCCCCCGGTTCGGATTGACAATGATCGCAACCGAGTCCAGATTCCAGGGCAGGGCTGATACACCCGCCGCCTGCACCCTTCGGGGATGGTGAACGTATCGCATTCTCACCGCACCCTCGCTCTTGGCGAGCGGGTCGGCAAGGCAGGCCCCGATCTCCTCCGTTCGCCGATCGAGGTGCTCTCATGCGCGATTCTTTGCGCGATTTTCGCGATGCGAAGGCCATGGCGCAGTCGCTGCGCGAGGCCCTGAAGGCCAAAGCCATCCCGACAACCCACAGCGAGGCGCTGGAGTTGATCGCGAAAGCGTTCGGCTACGACAACTGGAATATCCTGTCGGCCAAGATCGATGCCGCCGGGATCGACACGCCCCCCTCACGTTCCGGTTCGGCCGCCGGCCCGGACGATCGACCGCCGCCGGGCAAGCTTCTCCACTGCTCGTTCTGCGGTAAGACCCAGCACGAGGTGCAAAAGCTGATCGCCGGGCCGGCGGTGTATATCTGCGACGCGTGCGTCGACCTCTGCGTCGACATCGTCGACGAACAGTTGCTTCGTCTTGCCGAAGGTGATGAAACAAGCGCCCGCGCGATGTCCACCGAACGGCTGCAGCACTATGTGGCGCACGCCACCAAAGGCGCGGAACGCAGTCGTCTCGCGCTGCAGCGGATCGAGACGGTGCTTGCCCATCGCGGGACCGCATCGCCCATCGATGACGGCACGTCGCCGTCGGCCGGTTTCGCCAAATTGAAGATCATGACGCCCGACGAACTGCGGGCGATGCAGACGCACTCGCAGGATCAACTGAAGCGCTACGAGCAGGCGGTGCGAACGGCGGCGCCGATCATCGAGGAGCGTATTCGGTAGCATCGCGTCATCCGCCGCGTCACATCGGATGTGCTCGTGGCGGATGACGACGGAGCCTGTCATCGGGCCGCGCCTCGCCCGGACCCGTTGGGTTAATCCGCCCAACGGGCTGAACTCGTGATAGATTCAGCACGTCAGTTCTGTCGCATTGTTTGTGGGGGGTAGATGAACGTCCGCCATATCGTTTTCGCCTGTGTCGTGTTGGGCTCCTTGGTCGGACCCGTCCGCGCCGAGGATCGCGTCCCCGGAGCCGAATGGGAGCACAGCAGTCCCGGCGAATTCGGCTGGTCGCAGACGGGGCTCGCACAGGCGCAGGCCTTCTCGGATGAGATCCGTTCAAGCGCCGTTTTCATTGTTCAGCACGGCAAGGTGGTGGCCGCGTGGGGCGATACGACGAAACGAACCGAGCTCGCCTCAGTCCGCAAAAGCCTCCTCAGCGCCCTGATCGGCATCGCGGTGTCGGACCATCTCATCAATCTCGACAGCACGCTTGGCGAACTCGGTATCGACGACAATCCGCCGAGCCTGACCGAGGTCGAGAAGGGGGCGACGGTGCGCCAGCTTCTTCAGGCGCGATCCGGTGTCTATCACCGAACGCTCTATGAAACGCCAGGCATGGCCAAGGCAAGACCGCCGCGYTMCAGYCACGCGCCCGGCACCTTCTGGTATTACAACAATTGGGACTTCAACGCGCTGGGCACGATCTACCAGCGCGCAACCGGAACCGGCATCTTCGATGCGTTCAACACCAAGATCGCCAAGCCGACCGGCATGCAGGACTATCGGCCGCAGGATGGCGAGTACGTGCGCGGCGACGCGTCGATCCACCCGGCCTATCCCATTCGCATGAGCGCGCGGGATCTCGCACGTTTTGCGCTGCTCTATCTGCACAACGGCAATTGGGCTGGCCGCCAGATCGTGCCCGAGGCGTGGGTGCAAGCCAGCACGCAAGCCTATTCGAGATCGGCATTGGGCCTGGGCTACGGCTATCTGTGGTGGATCGGTTTCATCGGCGACGCCGTCGCACCCAGCGTCACCTTGCCCGCCGGCAGCTTCATGGCCGAAGGGGCCGGCGGCCAGTTCGCTTTGGTCGTGCCCGCGCTCGACCTCGTTGTGATCCATCGGGTCGACCGCGACACGCCGATCCCCGAACCTTCGATGCGCAGCATCGGACGGCTGTTCTGGCTGATCTTGAAGGCGGAGGGATATGACCCAGGCCCTGACGTCTCGATCGCCGCCGCGACAGGAGACCGACCGGCGGGGCCGGAGCTGAAGGCGAGATTGTTGGGCAAGACCCTGACCTTCGGCGCCAAGGCAAAGGAGGGGCCGGTCATGATCCGGTTGGAGCCTGACGGGCAGTTGACCACCCTGCACGGGAGCCGCGTGTTCGGGGCCGAGAGCGAGACCTGGACCGTGAAGGGCAACCAGCTCTGCCTGGGCGGCTGCTACACACCGGTGTTGAACGGGGAGCGGATCCAACTGTTCGACACGCACGGAGTCATGCAAATTGACGCCATGATACAGCCGGAGTGATCCTGCCCTGATCAGGGCGCAGTGCGGATGAGCGCAGCGTCATCCGCCGCTATGTATATGTGCCGACGTGCGCCGGCGGATGACGCTGGAGCCTGTCATCGGGCCGCGCCTTGCGCTGATACGTTGGGCTCATCCGCCCTGCGGACTCTGGAGGAGCAGCTCTTTTCGGATGTCTGCGACGATCTCTGCGGGCTGCCTGGTCGCATCCAGGGGGGTGCCAAAGCAGGGGTTGCGATGCGCTTCAACGCACTCTTCGGAACGTCGAGCTTCGAATTCACTGATGTCTCTTCCCTCCTTGATCGCCCGGGCCTTGAGGCGCGCCCGTACAATCTCAAGAGGCGCAACGAGGCATAGTCGGTGCACGGGAGCTTTTGCGCTCAGGGCCCGCGCGAACTCGTCGAGATATGCGGGATTTGTGAAGGCCATCGGCACGATCACCACCGCGGCACCTGTGTGTTTGCGTGTGCCACCTCGCGCGATCAGCCGCCGCCAGATCGGAAGGTCCTGGTAGTCCGGCGGCTGTTCGGCCAGGCCGAGCATCCATGCGGGAAGCCGGCGCAGCACAAATCCCACGCGCTCGGGGTCGTAGATGACGGCGTTCGGAATACTATGGGCCAGCAGGTTCGCAACGGTTGTCTTGCCGATGCCAAAAGAACCATTGAGCAGGATGAACATACGAGCTTCGTCCGCGCTCCCGACCAAGTCAATCACGGTCGGCAGAATCCGAACGCCAGGCGGCACCGGGCTCCACATGAAGTCCGGGAATTGCGGTGACGGTGTGGCAGCCCGTCGGTCGGATGAGCGCAGCGTTATCCGCCGCTGTGCATATGCGTCGACGGGCGTCGGTGGATGACGCCGGAGCCTATCATCGGGCCGCGCTCTGCGCGCTGATACGTTGGGCTCATCCGCCTTACGCGTTGGGGTGTTGGGTTAGTCCGCCCGGGTGACTGCCGATGCCGCGCTTGCCAGCGTGTCGAGCCAGTTCGCCAGGACGCCCAGGAATTCCCCGACATATTCGCTCTGCGTGTTGCTGAGTGTGTTCCCTTCGAGCGCCTGCGCGCATTGCGCGATCAACTGTCGCGTGCCGTTGATGACGAGGCCGTACGGATCGAGCGAGGTCGGGATGCCGGGTGCGCTGTGGTCGTCAGTCACGGGATCGAACTCCTGTCATGCCGGGATCTATTGATTTCGAATGACCGTCGGTGTTCCGGTCAACGCAGAAAGTCAGCAGGACGGATTAGCGACGCGTCATCCGCCCTTATGGTCAGGTGATGGGGCGGCGGAATACGCTACGCTATTCCGCCCTGCGGGCCACGGGCTGTTTCAGCGGGAGGGACTCTCAGTTCGGATTGGTAGTGTCCGTGGAGGTGCTGGTGTCGGTGGAGGGCGTGGCTTGCCTGGCTCCCGATTCCACCTTGTCCATCGCGCAATCCGTGCATTCCTGAAGCGTGCTTCTCAGGCCGTTGGTCCGATGCTGGACATCGTCGCCGGATTGGGACTGGTGCGCAGAGTTGTCATTCCACCAGTTCGACACCGCGTCCTCGCAATTCTTGAGCGCGTCGTTATCGTACCGGCATCGCGCGGCGGCCGCTTGTGCTGTCAAAACAGCGATCAGAACAATCAATAAGCGCAACATCCTGCACCTCCGGTTTGAAAAATCTATCTCGCTGGTATCACTGTCCCGGGGCCTGTCGTGGCCGGCTCCTTGTCGCCGAACTGTTTGCCGGTGAGCGTCGATGGCGTTGTCTTGGGAACGGGCTTGGTCGGGCCGCCGTTCGCCGGCGGCGCCGGCTTGCTCTGTGACTTGCAATCGCCGCCGCCAAAACAGGTGATCGTTCCGGACACGATCAGCCCGGTCCCGGCATCCTTCTGTGCGGCCGGCGGTGTCGGCGGCGGCAGGGGATCGCAGCTCTCCCTGGCCTTGGCTTCGAACTTGCGCACCCGATCGGCCCGGTTGATCAGTTCATCGAGCGAAACGCCGCCCGTCACCGTGAACCCCGTGCAGACCGACGTCTTCTGTTTTTCCAGCGCGATCCGCTGATCCAGCAACACGGCAGCCTGCGCCCACAGCCTGGCTTCGGCATTGCATTCCTCTTCATCGTCGGCCTTCTTGCGGACCGCGCTGATCTGTCCGTTCAGGTCATTGCCCTTCTTGATGATGGCCAGGCAGGCCTGCCCATCCTGAGCGTGGACGCCGGCAGCGGCCAGCCCCAGACTTGAAACGAGAGCCACGGATAGAAAAGCAGGAACATATCGCATGACGAACCCCTTTTGCATGCGTCGCGCCGTATCAACAGCGCGCATCGCCCGGATAAGACAGCGGGTCCGCGCTTCGCGCGGCCGCATGACGCGCTTCACAAGATCAGGGGGCAATTCAATCGATGCTTGACCCGGGTGTCGCCGTGCCCGTTCGGGTGACCGGTTCCACGCAATATTGATCGATTTCGTTTCGATCCATGTGATCTGCATCACAGTTGTTGTCGCAGGCGTCCGGTTTTCAGGACATCGGGGCGGGGGCTCGCGTTCTCCCTCATCGGTCAGCGCGCCTTTCAGTGCCCGGCGGCCGATGTTATCATGGGCATCGCCTGAGCCGGCAAAACTCGGAGCGCATGGGGATGACTCCGGCAGCCAGCAATGGACTCGTCCGGGAGGTGAGCCATGGTCGCGCGTGTCATCGTTTTGGCTGTTGCCGCGGGCGCAATGGTCTCCGCGGCAACAGGCGTATCGCAGGCGCAATCGGGCGCGCAGGAGTTCAAGCTGGTGACGCCGCCGCTCAGCCTGTTCAGGGACCAGATCCGCCCTGCGGCCGATGCCCTGCCGGTGCCGGCGGGATTCAGCCGGGAGCAGGTGGTGCATGGCGATCGCGTGTTTCACGGCGAGGCGGCGAACGGGCAATGCAGCGTCTGCCACGGCATCGACGGCAAGGGCACGACCAACGGCAACGATCTCACCGCCGGGATGTTCATCTGGAGCGACGGCAGCGTCAAAGAGCTGAAGCGGACGGTGCTGCACAACATGGCGGTGGCCCCCGGCCGGGATGGCGACCTGGAGGCGGCGGATGTCGAGGCGGTGTCCGCCTATGTCTGGGCCATCAGCCACCAGGCTGCGCCGCGGTGACGGCATTCCGATCTTCGATTGCCCTGAAGGCCGACAAACATCGCCCGGACAAACGAAGTGACATCCGGGTTGGATTGAATCGGTTGACCGGGATATCGCTGCGCTCACTCAGGCTACTGGATGATGCCTAGGCCGGATGCCGCCCGCCCACGCAAGTCCCTCATTGAGCTTTCGGCTCAGGCGCGATCAGTTTCCTGATGCCCCAGATCGCCAGATCAATGATCAGCAAAGCGTAGGCAAGGCATGTTGCGAAAAAGGCAATTAATGTGAAATCCTCGAGGCCGGATGTGTGATCTTCATACGTTCCCATCGATGTGAAGCACTCATATGGAATGTTTCCCGCTGTTGTCAAAAGCGTGCTGGCGGTGAAAGTCACTATCAAGGCGATGATGAGGTTCGTTGCAATCAGGACCCGGCTGCGTGCCAAGACGAGCGGAGCGGCAAACACGACGATTGCGATGCCGAAGTCTCGCACGGAGTACCCTTCGCCAAACGTGATGCCTTCGCTGGCGCACAGGTCGTCATAGGCCTTCGCAGCCATGGGATAAACGTGATGGAGGATAAGCAGCGAAAGGACATACGCGGCGAGGCTTGCCCATCGGCATATGGCTCTGACATGGCTCGCGAGATAACTCACCGGTAAGTTCCTGTCCTGGATCGCCTGACTAGCCCGTTGAGCTAATCCGCCCGAGCTGCCATTGCAGTCGGCGCCTCACTCCTTCTCCTTCGCAAAACGCGCGATCGCCTTGATGATCGGCGAGCGCCAGCGCGCGCTGGTGGTCAGCATCCAGCATTCGTACTGAAAATCCGCTTCCAGCGCGAGTTCGACGAGGTCGCCGCGCTGCAATTCGGCTGAAAACACGAAGCGCGGGCCGCGTGCGATGTGGTCGGTCTCCAGCGCCATGCGCTTGATCAGGTCGTAGTCGTCCGAGAGAAACGCCTCGAGGTTCTGGACCTGCGGCGCACTGGCCGTGCCGAGCCAGTTGCGGAAGTCCGGGGTGAGGCCGGAGCTTGCCAGCGGCAGGCGCATGAACGCCATGGCCGAGAGCGGCTGGGCTTGCAGCGCCGCATGGCCGGCGCGCGCGACGGCGATGTACCGGTCGTCGAGCACCCTGATGCGGATCAGGTCCTCCTGTTCAGTCGCGAGTTCGCCATTGCAGAACACGACGTCCAGCTTGCCGGTGCGCAGCGCCCGCATCATCAGGTTCACCCTGGCAAAACGGGTGACGATCTGCAGCCGGGGAAACGCGCGCGCCACCTTGCCGATCAGCTTCGGCAGCGGGTGCAGCCGTGTGGCCGGGCCGGCGCCGATCCGCAGCGATCCGGCTTCGCCGCGCGCCAGTTGCTCCAGCTCATGGCCGAGCGTGGTGACGTTCTGCAACAGCGCTGCCGCATGATCGGCGACGAACTGGCCGTAGATGGTGGGGCGGGCGCTGGCGTTGCTGCGCTCGAACAACTGGATGCCAAGCCTGGCCTCCAGGCGGCCGATGCTCTTGCTCAGGGTCGGCTGGGCGATGCCGAGTTCCTTGGCGGCGCCGCTGAAACTGCCGGCGCGGCAGATGGCGACGATCTGTTCGAGGTGGCGCAATTCCATGCCGCCACCCTAGAGTGTTCTTCAACCCGATGGAACGCCCGGACGCTGCGCACGACGTTCAGCGCTGTGCCGGCCGCTTTGTCGCGATCGGCAACGCAATCAGGCAACTCAGGATCAGCGATACGCCGGCTGCCGCCAGCGCCAGCGCAAAGTTGCCGGTGTGGGTCTTCACCACGCCGAAGAAATAGGGGCCGACTGTGCCGCCGAGATTGCCGGCGCCATTGATCAGCCCGATGCCCACGCCCAGCACGGCGGGCGGCAGCACCTCGCCGGGCAGGGTCCAGAACGGGCCGAAGCGGCCGAGAAAGGCGCCGATCGCGAGCGAGAGACAGATCACGGTCCACAGCGGGCTGCCATTGGTGGCCTGCAGGGCCAGGAGCGGCAGGCCGGCCACCGCGGTGGCGGCGATCATGTGCCATTTGCGTTCGCGCGTCCGGTCCGAACTGCTGGCCACCGCGATCATCAGGGCGATGCCAAGCGCCGAGGGCAGCGCCGCGAGCAGGCCGATGAGGCCGATGGAGAGGCCGGTGTCCCTGAGCACGGTCGGATACCAGAAGTTGACGCCCCATTCCGCCATCAGGGCGAAGAAATTATACAGCGCCAGCAACAGCACGCTCGGGTGCCACAGCGTGGCGAGCCAGTGGCCGGAGACTTTCGCGATGCCGTCGTCCTCGGCGGAGAGCTGGCGGACGAGGGCGATGCGTTCCGCCTCCGGCAGCCAGGCGGCGTCCTGCGGGCGATCGGCGATGGCCCATAACCACACCAGCGCCCAGAGCAGGCCGGGCACGGCTTCGATTACGAACATCCAGCGCCAGTGCGAATACGACAGGATCAGCCCGGAGACCGGCGATGCGATCATCGGCCCGATCGGCAGGCTCAGCAGGAACAGCGCATTGGCGCGAGCGCGCTCCGCCCGGGTGAACCAGTTGCGGATCAGCACCAGCGTGCAGGTGAGCACGCCGCCTTCCGACAGCCCCAGCGCAAAACGGTTAAGGCCGAGTTGCAGCGGCGTGTGGACGAACGCGGTGGTGAACGACACCGTGCTCCAGGCCAGCAGCAGGCAGAGCAGCACCCGCTTCGGGCTTCCTGTGGAGGCGAGGCGGCCGGCGGGAATCTGCAGGATGATGTAGCCCCAGAAGAAGAAACCGGTGGCGAAGCCCAGCGCGGCGGGCGTGAGCCCGAGATCCTCGCGCACAAAGGGCGCGGCCATCGACAGGTTCACCCGGTCGACATGGGCCAGCACATACATCACGAAGGCGACGCCGAGAATGCGCACCCAGCGGTTCTGCGCGAGGGGCAGCGGCACGGCGCGGGTTTTCTGGTCCGTCGATGGCACGTCGATGGAGGCGACCGGTCGATGCGGCTGGTCGAAACCCTGTGCCAATTCCGGCGCCGCGCTCCCGCTCACGGGATCAAACCGGTCGGGACAGGGGTGTAGGGCTTTTTGGTCGGCAGGTTCGCCATCACCTGGTCCGGGCCACCTTTGCTTTCGATCAGCAGGCGCTGCGCCTCGTTGGCGCGGCGGTCTTCCTCCTCCGGATCGACGATGGTGCGCAGCTCCGCCTCGAGCGCCCGCAGCGTATCGGCGTACTCGGCCCGCGCGGCGAGGTTGTCGCGTTCCTCCGGATCGGCGGCGAGATCGAACAGTTCCGGCGCGAAGCGCACATAGTAGATCAGCTTGAAACGGCCCTTGCGCAGCATATACGAGGCCGAGGGCGAGCCTGCGGCGTGGTATTCGCTGAAGGCGATGCGTTCGCCATCGTCCGGCGCGGCGGCGAGGTCGAACAGCGAGCGGCCGGGCACACCGTCGTCCTTGGCGGAGAGCCCGACGCCGTCCAGCACGGTGGGATAGGCGTCAGCGAGGGACGCAGGCGTGGCGCAAAGCTTGCCGGCGGGCACGCCGTCGCCGGCGACGATCATGGGAACGGCGACCGCCTCCTGGTAGTGGTTCGACTTGCCCCAGAAGCCGCGCACGCCGGCGTTCTCGCCATGGTCCGAGGTGTAGAGGATGCGAGTGCTGTCGCGGAGACCGGCGGCGTCGAGCGCGCCGAGCACGCGGCCGACCTGGGCATCCATGAAACTGATCAGGCCGAGATAGGCGGCGAAGGCCGTGCGCTGGTCCTGCGGGCTCGGCGCGCCGCCGGCGAGCAGATCGGCCAGCCAGGGATGCGGCTGATAACCGGAGCCGGGACCGAACTTCGGATCGGGCATCTCCTCGACCGGATAGAGCTCGAAGAATTCCTGCGGCGCCAGCAGCGGAAAATGCGGCGTGACGAAACTGACGAACAGCACCCAGGGCTTCTGGGATGTTTGCGCGCCGGCGTCGTGCAGCCACTGCGTGGCGATATCGGCGACGCGGCGGTCGTAGCGGGTATATTCGCTTTCCCCCATGCCGGCGCTCTCGGCGATGGCGGCGCGCCGGCGCGGCGGCGGCACGAAATCGGGAAACTGCTTGCGGATCGACAGTTGAATCATGCCGACGCCGTCGGTGATGTGCATGGGGATGTGCTGGCGGTCGAACCCGCAGGGATCCTGCTCGCGCCGGTAATGCAGCTTGCCGATCGACTCGACCCGCAGGCCGGCGTCCTGAAGCCTATGGCCCCAGCTCGGCACCCGGCCGTCATAGGCGATGGAGTTGTCCCAGTAGCCGATGTCGTGGACATAACGGCCGGTGGCGAAACTCGCGCGCGCCGGCACGCAGATCGGGCAGGTGGTGCTGGCATCGACAAAGCGGGTGCCGCGCTCAGCCAGCGCATCGAGATGCGGCGTTTTCGCCAGCGGATGCCCGGCGCAGCCCATCATTCGGGCATTGTGCTCGTCGGACATCAGGATCAAAAGATTCTGAGGTTTCAAGGCGGCCTCCCGTGTTTTTTCCGGTGCGCGTCGTCCAGTGCACTCTCTGCAAGGCGCGCGTTGGTTGGGGCGAGACTGCCCGAGGCGGCGGGGCCTGGGTATCGACAAAACTGACCGACGGTCATAGCCGCGGGCTATGAGGCGTGCAGCGGTATCGGTCGCGGGACGGGATCTAGGCCGGCCGCGCGTCGTTCCGCCGCGGCCAAACTGCGTGCAAACCGACCAATCGACGGGATCTCCATTGAACGGATGAGGCCCTGTCGGCGACATAGATCATGCCGCGCGACGGCATCGTTGCACAACGGCCGGGGCCTGTTTCTCAGGACGCTTTCTGAAGACGCTTGTCTTCGAAGACGCCTGTTTTTGAAGACGTTTTTTTCGACGCGAGTCGCCGCCTGCGTTTTGCAGGCGGCGCTGGAAGTCTTTTTAAGTCACGCTTATTTCCACCCCCGCATGAGGGTTTTCCATGCCGCTTCAGTCGGAATTCAAGACAAACCCCCAGCTGGTCGCCTGTGCCGAGAGCGATCCCGCGCATATCGGAAAAATTTTTCATCCCAAGGGCGACCACGTCAAACTGATCAAGAAGGCGCTCAATGTCTGGATCGATCGCGAAGCGGCCGATCCCAAGCCGAAGAAGCTGAACGAGGCGACCGACGTCTATGACGATGACGTGGCCAAGACGGTGGAGCGCTACAAAACGGAAAAAAATATCCTCAATTTCCGCAATCAGATCGACGACATCGTCGGCATCAAGACGGTGGCCGCGCTGGACAAGGAACTGCCGATCCTGATCGATCCCGTCGATATCGAAACGAGCTTCGTGGACGTGATCGTCAGGTTTGCCGGCGCGCTGACGGATTCGCCGCGGCCGCTGACCGAAGACGAGGTCATGCCGTTTCACTCGCTGTTTCCCTACATGGTCAACAAGATCGTCCCGCAAACCCGCAAGCTGCTGCGCCTCGGTCATCAGACGACGGGAATCGGTGCGACGACGCTGCCGATCAGGAAGGCGATCCTGGACAAGATCCTCGCCGAACTGGGCGACGGGATCACGTTCGGGCAGATCTTCATCCACGGATCGAGCTCCGGCGGACGCAACGCCATCGATTTCTCCAACGAGATCGCGGCCAAGGGCGCCAACCCGCGCTACCTCGCCGTCGCCGACCCCGCCTTCTTTCCCCAGGATACGCCCACGGTGCCCGACCAGGTGCCGATCCCCACCAACATGCCTGTCTTCACCGTCACCGCGTCGGCGCAGGACAAGCGGAATTTCTTCCAGACCGCGGGCAACGAGAGCGAAAAGCGCACCTTCTCGTCGCAGAAGATCTTCGTGTCGCAGATGGACAACAAGGAAATCCACGGCGATATCGTCGGCTTCAGGCGCTTCGACCAGACCTCCGACGTGCGCATCAAGGTGCCGGGCGGCAGCGGCAAGAAACGCGCGGACGACCTGCATATCGAATGTTCCAAGCTGGCTTTGCCACAGATCAATCGTGACATCGCGACGATCCTGAACACGCTTCCCTGACTGGAGCAGCGCCGATGTATGGGCTCGTCAATACGATCATCAACAAATCCCAGATCGCGGTCTACTGCGCCTATTCCGCGGCGCCGGAGGCCGGCGACACCTCCGATCCCTGGCGCGTCTCGCTGCTCAACGCGGGGTCGATGTCGACAAACACCGACATCGACTACATCAGGCCGACCAGCACCGGCTTCAATCTGTGCTGGGGCGGCTCCAACGGCGGCATCGTCCGGCCGATCTGGCAAACCAGCAACTGGGTCAAGGTCCGGCAGTTCGTCACCACCGACATCCTGGGCGCGCCGAGCGAGCCGACACTCGGATACCTGCGGATGTGGATGGTGGGCCTCGGCCCGCCGGCCAAAGCCCTCGACGAAGCCAGGAAGTATGACGGCGGCGCGAAGGCGGCCGAGCGGGGAACGGCCGCCGTGCAGGCCGCGATGGATGATTGGGATCAACTGATCCGGGACAATAATTTCACCTACATGAAGACCCAGCGGGTGCCCTACATCGACGGCAACGACAGCCCGGACGACGATTTCAATCCGCTGGGAACCTATGATGTGGTGGTCGACCTGCGCTGGCGCTACGAATACGTCATCAAGGGCAGCGGGGTCGTCACCTGGAAGGACAAGGCCAACGGCATGACCGGGAGCGGTGGCTGGGCCTATGACGAAAGCAACGCGGTCATCACGTTCAAATGGGCCTCGGGCACCAAGGAAACATGGTTCACCCAGACCAACACCGGCACATGCCAGTATGTGGGGGAATCCCCCCGCAAGCTGACATGGAGCAAGCAGTGGTTCGGCTAAGCCTCACCGCCTGGAGCAAGCAGTGGTTCGGCTGAGCCTCATGGCGGGTGCGGATGCCGACGGAGTCGCGGTGGCCTGAGCAAGGCCAGTTCCTCAGCCGCGATGGTGATGGCGATGCCCCCGATGACGGCCGTGGTGATGATGCCTGTGGTGACGCGGCATCGTGTCGTAGGCGCTCAGCGGCCGGGCTTGCTGTGGTGCGGCCAGCAGCACCGGGTTCTGCCGGCAATCGCCGAAGGTGCCGGACAAGGCGGCCATGCACTGGCCATAGGTCTGGTACATGCAGTCGTGGTTGCCAAGGCGGCACCAGGGATAATCCTGCGCCGCGGCCGGTGTGACGAAGGCGAGCGCGCCGGCAATGGCGGCGGCAAACAGGGCAGTGCGCATGGCGGGTGTCTCCGGGATATCGGACTGTGGGCGAGACAGTCAGGGGCCTGACAGATTAACACCGGTCGGGCCCAGGGTGTTCGCGGAGCACATTTGAACTTTTCGTCATCGTGATGAGCTCTGCGCCCGGGCGAGGGAGATTGTCCCTACGGCTTGGCCGCGCTCGCCTTGAACAGATCCAGGTTCGCCGCCGTCTCGCGCAGCAGCAGATCGTCCATCTGCGCAGGCGTCATCGGCGTGAGATCGACGCCGAGGGTCTTCAGGCTGGCGCGGGTGGCCGGATCGGTCAGCACCTTGACGCCGGCGGCATGGAATTTGTCGACGATGTCGCGCGGCGTCTTCGCCGGCACGAACAGGCCGAACCAGATGGCGCTGTCGGCATTGGTCAGGCCGGCTTCCTGCGGCGTCGGCACGTCGGGCAGGTCGGCGACGCGGGTCGGGCTCGAGACCAAGAGCGCGCGCACCCGTCCTTCGCGGATCAGGGGCAACGCCGTGGCTGTCGGACAGAAATAGAAATCGATGCGGCCGCCGAGAATGTCGGTGATCACCTCGGCGCCGCCGCGATAGGGCACGTGGGTGGCCTCGAAACCGGCGGCGCGTCGGAATTTCTCGGCGCTGATGTGCACGGCGCTGCCGATGCCGACGGAGCCGTACGAGATCGAGCCGGGCCTGGCCCTGGCGGCTGCGATGAAGTCCTGCACGGTTGTCCAGGGCCGCTCCTTCGGCACGATCATCACATTGGGGCTGGAGCCGATCATCAGCACCGAGGCGAGCTCCCTGGTGGCATCGTAGGGCAGGTTGGGGAAGATCGCGGGCGCGATCGCAATGGCCGAGGAATTGGCGAGCACGCTGTAGCCGTCGGGATCGGCCTTCGCCACCATCGCGGAGCCGAGCGTGCCGCCGGCGCCGGCCCGGTTTTCGATCACGATCGGCTGGCCGAGTTCGGCGCTGAGCCGGTCGAACACCAGGCGCGGCACCACGTCCGCCGCGCTGCCGGCGCCGAACGGAATGGTCGCCTTGATCAGCCGCGACGGCCATGTGTCCGCGTGCGCGGTGGCGGTGATGAGGGTTGTCGCGAGCAACACGGCTCGCAGGAAGATTGCTCGCATAGACCCGGGCATTGATCGCTCCGATGTTCATGGACGGCAGGGAAGGGCTCCCATTTATGCCGAGTTGGTCGCCGAAGTGTAGCAAAACCTATGCCGTATGATGAACCTCTCACTTAACCGGGGCGGTTCACCTTACTCCGTCATCCTGCGGTGCGAGCGTTGCGATGCAATTGCGTCGCTAGGCGAGCCTCGAGGGAGGCTCGGCCGAAGCATTGGAGTCGAGATTGCGCGTATTCCGATCGCAAAACAAATGTTCTCTGCCATGATGCGTATGGGCCGTCGTCCTTCGAGGGCCATGCTTCGCATGGCCACCTCAGGATGACGGATCACGCAACTCAAGTTCTTCTCGCGCCTTTCATTCCCCCGTCCCCAAAAATCGCAATGTTGACGTAAGGCCGCGCGGCCATGGTGCGCGCAGCCGGTTCGGCGCGGGTCGTTCGATTCGCGCAGGCGACCGGAGTTTTGCTGCGGAGCGCGGATGTCGCACGACTTCAGATCGTTTTTCCTGTCATGGCTGTCCAGTCCCCGCCGCGTCGGCGCGATCGCGCCGTCCGGCGATGCGCTGGCCGAATTGATCACGCGCGAGCTCGGGCCCGCGTCGGGGCCGGTGATCGAGCTCGGCCCGGGCACCGGGGTGTTCACCTACAAGATCCTGGAGCGGGGCATCCGGCAGCAGGATCTCACCTTGATCGAGTACGGATCGGAGTTCGTGCGGATCCTGCAACTGCGCTTTCCAGGCGCGCGGGTGCTGTGGATGGACGCGGCGCGGCTCGGCAGCAGCGGCATTCTCGACGACGGCTCGGCCGGCGCGGTGATCAGCGGCCTGCCGCTGCTGGCGATGTCGCCGCGCAAAGTCGTCGCCATTCTCGGCGGCGCGTTTCGTTACCTGCGCAAGGACGGCGCGTTCTATCAGTTCACCTACGGCCCGCGCTGCCCGATCCCGCGACCGATCCTCGACCGGCTCGGGCTGAAGGCCACGCTGCTCGACCGCACCCTGCAGAACCTGCCGCCGGCGGCGGTCTATCGGCTGACGCGCCGATCGCCGTCACGGTTTGCCACGCTCGGCGCGGGAACCGCCGCCGATGCGGCCGGCCGGGAACCGCGGCGGCTGGCGGCCGAGGTTGAGGCGTTCTGACGGGTGTGGGGCTCCTCTCGCCGGGCGGCATTCAGATACCGGATATGCGCCAAAAAGGCCCATTCACTCCGGTCGATCAACGCGCGAGCGACAGAGGCAACCCCCATTTCGGGGGTGGCGAGGCGGCCAGCCTGTGGACAACGGGGATAGTAACCCCCAATCAAGAAACCGCCATCATGGATACAGGTTCTTCCCTTCAGGTGAGAACCCAAGATGCAAAAATTCAGCTTCGACCTGACCGACTTGACGTCCTTCGAGAAGCCCGCTGGCGAGTTCTGGCTCAAGCCGAACGGCGCGGCGCGGCGGGGGAAGGCCTTGGCCGCAAGTCTCGCCAAGGGCATGCCGCCGGCGATGCTCGCCGGCCTCTGCATTGTCGCGTTCGACGCGGCGGGCAATCTCGCGGCGGTGGTGCCGCTGGCGACGGTGCACTGAGCCATCGCGTTCGCGCGCTGATCGTGTCGCGCAGGCCTTCAGCATAGATCTTCAGCACAGGTCTTTGCGCACGAGGCGCAAAACCTCGACGACAATTTTGAAATCCACAATTTTTGAAATCCAATGCGCCGAACCGATGTTGCTGTGAGCGGGCGGACGGCTCATCCAGGACCTTCGCGTCCAGCACCCTAGAGCCACACGCCCTGAACGTCGCAGAGCACGGCGACCAGCGAGACCAGCAGGCCGATGCCGCTGAACAGGCAGACGCCGAGGAAATCGTCGGACAGGAATTCGGATGTGTCGGGCACGGCGGTTTGCGTGAACAGGGACATCGTGTTCTCCCGGATGCGCCGACGACGAGATCGTTCCGTTCGGCTCCATCGGGTTGGTCTCGCCAGCCTGATGCGGGGTTCAGATGAACGCGAAAAAGCGTTGAAACGAAACCGGCAGCCTTGCGTATCTCTCCGATTGGGGAGCGTCGAGCCTTGAGCGACATGCATGCCCCTGCGCGGGAACCCTCCGATGTGGAACTCGTCTCAGGGGACGCGAGTTGGGTGTTCGTTGACTTCGTTCAACAGCGCCATCTCGATGATCGCGACGGTGAGCGGCGAATTTTGTTCGTCCGCAGGCCGACGTGCGAGCTTTGACGGCTTGGCGAGACGGCGTTGTTTTGAGACCGCGGGCGGCGAGCAATCGTTGCCGGCGATTGAAGCAGGTTCGAGTCGACAACCGGCGCGAGCAAGAACAGTTCCGTTGTATCGCGTTGTTGACGGCCGTCTTGAGACTTTTTCCCGGGGGCGCGATTTCAGCATGCAGAAAAGCGAACACGATCACCGCCGGCAAGTCGAGCAATCCCTTCGTCTGGTCAAACTCTTCATGTCGCTCAGGCACGCCCGGGACCGTGACGAGCTGATCGAACTGGTCGAGAGCTACGTGGCAAGGAAGGATATCCGCCAGGCTTGACGATGAGGGCGCGCGTCAACGCCGGTTCCCGCGCGTGTTCCTGTTGATTACCCCGCGGCTTTAACCTAGCAAGGGGCGGGGGCATTGCATGAAAGCAGATGGATTCTGGGTGGCGGTGGGCGTCGGGCTGGCGATTGCCGCGGCGTTCCTCGGCCTCGCCTATGTCGTCGTTGCCTATCTTTACCCCAAGCCGAACTACGACGATCCGCTGGCGAAGCAGAAGCAGTCGTGCCTGTTCTGCGAGATGCCGGTGCTGCGCGAGCATCGCAGCTTCGGACGCGACGACATCCGGCGCGACGATTTGGATCTCTGGGCCCCACCGCAGGACGATGCGCCGAGCCTGGTCAGTGAACGGCGACCGCGGGTGCGCGCGGTTTAACTGTCAGCCTTCTTCAACTGTCAGCCTTGCGGTTCCTGCGCGGCGTTTGACGCCGCTCTTGCTCTACCGACCACGGTCGCATCCCGTCGTATCGAACAGCGCCGCAAGTCCGCACGGCGATGTCAGCATCTTGTCGCCATCGTGGCCGACGCCGGGTACGTCCCACACCGTATGGTTGGGCGCGCCGCCGTCGCGTGCCTGCATCATGGCGATGTAGGCGTGGCCGCGGACGTAACGATACGGACCCTGGGCTTCAGCCATGCAGCTCTTGTCCAGCGCGGGATGATCGGGATTGGTGTCCTGCGTGCCCAGCAGATAGATCACCCGCCGCGCCACATAGGCCTTCTCCAGCGCGGCGATCGCGGGCGCTGCGAGATAGGCCGGACGCGCGTCCATGCCGTACTTCCAGTCGTTGAAGCCGGCGCATGTGGCTGATATGGCAGGCACCGGCCGCCGATCGTCGAAATAGGCGTAGGACGAAGGGTTGGCCACCACATATCGCACGCCGAGTCCGGCCGCTGTCAGCGCGGCGTCGCCCTTCGCGGCAATGGCGTAGCGCTGCACCACCTGGCCGCCGCCGGAATGGCCGGCTACCACGACCTCAGTGAGATGCGGAAACAGATTGCGGTCGGCCAGTTTTGCGAGAATAGCATCCAGTGCGTCGAATGAACTCGCGGGCGTTGGCCCCTGCGCCGGATCGCCACCCTCCCAGCCCTCGAGCGACCAGCGCAGCGTATCGGGCGGCAGCTTGTGCGCCTCCACATCGATGCCGGCGAGAAACTGCGGCGCGATCATGATTGCCGTCTGCCCGGCGGCGCCGGCTGCGGCCTGCGCGGTTTGGGCAGAGCGATAATAGACATCGGCATTGCGCAGGCGGCCATGCAGGACGATCACCGCACGGGTGATCCGCGGCAGCGGGTGTGACCAATCGGCGGAGAGATACAGCGGCAGGCTGCCGCGATCGCCGACCGCGATGCGGGTTTCGGCGACGACCTTCACCGGGCGCCGGTTGGGCGCGTCTTCCTCCGCCGCGAACGCGGCAGGCGCAGCGAGGGCGAGGATCAGCGGCAGCAGTCGGGCAAAGCTCAATCGGGGATGGTTCAGTCGGGACGGCATCAATCCTCCGTGCGGCAGCGTGACGGCCTGTTCGTGGTGCCGCCTCCCGCGCCGGAGCGATCCGGCGCGAGGTCAGATACATGCCGCGATCCATGCTGCGATACATGGCGCGCGTGAAGGCCGCGGTCAGCCGGTCTTACTTCAGCGCGGCCTGTCCCGCCAGCGACACCACATTGTCCTGCGAGCCGGAGCCGCCGCTGACGCCGATGGCGCCGACGATCTTGCCATCCACCATCAGCAGGTTGCCGCCGCGCGAGGCGATGACGTCATCGAGGGTGGCGAGATAGGAGAAGTAGGGGCCCTTGCCCATCAGGTTCTCGAACGCCAGCGTCGGACGGCGATAGCGGGTGGCGGTGCGCGCCTTGTGCTGCGASASSCCGATCGAGGCGTACTGRCAATTRTCCTGCTTCTCGAAATACACCAGKTCGCCSGCGGGATTGACCACSGCGATGCAGAACGCATTCCAGTTGCGCTTCGCCGTCTCGGCGACGGCGGCGGCCGCSACCTTCTTGGCGGTTTCGAGATTGATCGGCTCGCCATAGGGCGGCGGCGTCAGGGCATCGGGCACCACATCGTTGGGGTTGTCGGGATTCGACGGCACCTGGGCGAAGGCCCCGGTGCTGATCAGAAGGCAAACGCAGGCAGCGGCGATGACGGCGATCGAACGACGCATTCAGTCCTCCCACAGTGATGTTGTTGACAGGCGCCGGATGAGGCCCGGGCCCGCAATGCAGCGGTCGCAGGATACACCTGACCACGGTTGTCTTGAACGGAGATTTCATCCGGTGCGCGCGTCACTGTAGAGTCGCTGATTGTGCGGGTGCGAGATCGCTCCTGGCTTGCAACGGCCGATCATCACAGTTTAGTTTGGCGCGCATGGAACCCTGGCTGCCGAAAATCCGTGTGGTGCTGACCGTCATCGTAACGGCCGGCCTTGTTGCATTCGCCGTCGCCACGTTCGCCCACGAAACATGCGGGGTGAGGCGGGAGCGGATCAGGACCGATGCGCTTGCGATGGCGGGGCTGCTGACCGTGGCCTTGATCGCCAAGCGGACGATGGGCCGGCCACCGCGCAATCGCGATCGGGCCTGACGGATACGCAGCCGTCTTTGCCCCGAATTAACGGGCCCTGCGTTCCCCTCGCGTCAGAATATCAGCCCCGGCATCAGCACCAGCCAGCCACAAGCCGCGGCGGTGATCGAAACAAGCAGGCCGATTCCACAAAAAGCCAAAATATCAGGAAGGTCGTGGCTGTGTGCTGCGGCCTTGACGGAGGCGCGGGTCTCGATTTGCTCGACGAAGAAGGTCATGGATGATCTCCGGACTGCCCGCCCCGCAGTCCGTCTTACGGAATCACTCTTAGAGCAGAATGAGGCGATTCAAATCGAGGCTCTGATCGCGAACCATGTTCGCAGTCCTGTCCTCATTGGTGCCGCACATTTTTCATAGCGATGCACGCATGTCAGCACGAATCGCAGCATCCCGGGATCTCGCCGGGCAAGACGCCGATCACGAGCGAGCCCGCGCGCCGGTGCTGACGGCGTCGAGATCGCTGAAGCGGTGCCTTCCGGGCCTGCGAAAAGCGCCGCCGCATCCAAGGCGGAACTGATCCTGGCGGTGAGGGAGGCGAAGGCCGCGGCAGCGCACGCGGTGATGCCGCCGGCTCACCTCAAGCTGCTGTCGCTCGACGCGGTCCTGGTGATGCACAAACCGGCCGGCGAGAGAACGCGGGCCGACAACGCGGCCTTGGCGCGGCATGCCGATGTCCAGGCGCGCTTGTTCAGCATTCAGCGTCACGCCACGGTGCTCGAAGCGGAGATCGATGCGCTGGCGCCGGAGCAATATGCGGCCTGGCGGGTGATGCCGTTTCCGGCATAGGAGACAGCGAGGATATCATGCGTCCGGGCGCGCGCTGTCGTCTGGTGAGAAAAGCCGACCGCAGATCTAACCACACCTTTCGCTCTGCACTGCTTGACCCGTAACGGCAAATCAGCGAGTCTCGGTAGTGTCGCAAGAGGTTCGATACTGATCGTCCAGTCCCGGCCCGCTCCTTGAAGAAGGACGCGGGACTTTTTTTGCCGAACAGGCTCTGGGTTGCCCACATCCGACGATGTGTGCTGACGGGCGCCGCGTAAATTCGCCCGGTCGGCCTTGCCTGTGCAGCGCGTCGGTTCCATCATGCGGGTGTTTTGGATTTGTCCTGAGATGTTATCGAGGGCTCGAGGTGGGCGAACTTCTGATAATTCCTGGCGTGATATTCCTGTTTGCTGCGGGATATCAGCATCTCCTTGCGTTACGCGAGGTGCAGCGGATACTGCCGGAGCACCTTAGCGATGAGGAAACGGCAAGCTGGGCTTTCGACACCTGGATCTGGAACAGCATCGTTCCGGCATCCGCGCGCCGGCAATACCTCCGTGCAATGATCTTCGCGTCGATTTCATTTGCGTCGATCGCCGGAACTGTCCTGGCGTATGGGGACCGGATTCCWRCGCTGCTGTTCGCTGGACTCTCGGTCCTTGCGGCGGTGTTGGCATTCTGGCGCTGGTTCAAGCATCGCGGACAGTTTTGACGGATTGGCTCTGACGGATTCTTGGGTTCAGACTCGATSCGTTGTTCTTGRCGCGGATCAATGTTTAATTCGCCACCGCCTCGGTGTCGTTTAACGCGCTGAACAATCTCAATTGTGATCCGCTCGAAATCGCCAGTCACGGCTTCGTTTCAAAATTCCGTCCTGCAATCATCAGGCAAAGTCGCGAAGCGCAGGGCCAGCGCATTCTGTCGCGCCGGCTCGTGGGCCTGTGTGCCCAGCATTAGGAACCAACTCAATTCAAGGAGTGATGAGATGGCAGAGAATTCAGACATCCCTCA